>Ga0213826_1000017_pt1 | contig 444627 bp, 379 predicted proteins | sample MC6MC0899MG_FD_180668 | JGI IMG/M metagenome (GOLD analysis project Ga0213826, IMG submission 180668) | Enriched soil aggregate microbial communities from Iowa State University, Ames, United States - MC6-MC0899-MG | ecosystem: Environmental > Terrestrial > Soil > Unclassified | place: USA... | reverse complement strand
CAGAGACTTTGGTATTCATTTAGCGTCTTTCGACGTTAGAATCCATGTCACTTTGAGTGCCCACACAGATTGTCTGATAAATTGTTAAAGAGCAGTGCAACGCGGCTTTCGCTCACCGTTGCGAGGTGGCGTATATTACGCTTTCCTCTTTGAGAGTCAACCCTGAATCTCAGGATTTTTTCTCTTCAACCGAACCGGCTGTTTGTGTGAAGTGATTCACATCTGCCGTGTCGATGGAGGCGCATTATAGGGAGCTTCCGAGGAATGACAAGCGGAAAAATACATTTTTATTTCAACCGCTCATTTTTTCAACGTGACGCCTATTTTTGCTGCATTTTGAGCGCTTTTGGCAGGTCTGCAAGGCTATTCAGTACCAGATCTGCCGCGCTGTCAGCTTCTGGGGTAACCGGCTTACCGGTGCGCACTAATACTTTAGTACCCACGCCTGCTGCTGTTGCCGCCTGCATATCTTCCAGTTTGTCGCCCACCATATAAGAAGAGGCCATATCAATATGCAGGAATTCCTGCGCAGAAATAAACATCCCAGGATGAGGTTTACGGCAATCACATGTCTGGCGGTATTCTTCGACGGTCCCTTGCGGGTGATGCGGACAATAATAGATACCGTCCAGCTCGACATCCCGATCGGCCAGTGACCAGTCCATCCACTCGGTCAGCGTTTCGAATTGCGCTTCGGTAAATTTACCCCGGGCGATCCCCGACTGATTGGTCACCACCACCAGCGCATACCCCATCGCTTTAAGTTCGCGCATGGCGTCAATAACGCCGTCGATGAATTCGAACTCATCAATCTCATGCACATAACCGTGATCGACATTGATGGTGCCGTCACGATCGAGAAAAATTGCGGGTACTGATTTTGCCACGGGTTTGCTCCTGAAAAAGGCATGTGCCGCTATTATCTCATGTTTCAACGCGCAAGAAAGTGCTCATCGCGCACTGTTGGATTGATTTAGACGTCTGGATGCCTTAACATCCATTTTGTTTACGGTTGAACCCCGTATCTGGCAGAACAAAATGCCACGGCTAACTTACATACGATAAAAATAATCTAATGATTAAACTTTCCAATATCACCAAAGTGTTCCAGCAAGGAACCCGAATCATTCAGGCGCTGAACAATGTCAGCCTGCATGTTCCGGCTGGACAGATTTATGGCGTCATTGGCGCATCGGGTGCCGGTAAAAGTACGCTCATCCGTTGCGTTAACCTGCTCGAGCGTCCGACCGAGGGTAGCGTCCAGGTTGGCGGCCAGGAGCTGACCAAACTTTCCGAAAAAGAATTAACTCAGGCCCGTCGTCAGATAGGCATGATCTTCCAGCACTTTAACCTGCTGGCATCACGCACTGTTTTTGGTAACGTCGCGCTTCCGCTGGAGCTGGACAACACGCCAAAAGAAGAGGTGAAGCGCAGGGTAACCGAGCTGCTGGAGTTGGTTGGCCTGTCTGATAAGCATGACAGCTACCCGGCTAATCTTTCCGGTGGCCAGAAACAGCGTGTGGCGATTGCCCGTGCGTTGGCAAGCAACCCTAAAGTGCTGCTCTGCGACGAAGCCACCAGCGCACTGGATCCGGCAACCACCCGCTCTATCCTGGAATTATTGAAAGACATTAACCGTCGCCTCGGGCTGACCATCCTTCTGATTACGCATGAGATGGATGTTGTTAAGCGCATCTGCGACTGCGTTGCGGTAATCAGCAACGGTGAATTGATCGAACAGGACACCGTCAGCGAAGTGTTCTCGCATCCGAAAACCCCCCTTGCCCAGCAGTTCATTCAGTCCACTTTGCATCTGGATATCCCGGAAGATTATCTGGCGCGTTTAAAAGTGGAATCAGCTCCTGACAGCGTTCCAATGCTGCGCATGGAATTCACCGGTCAGTCCGTTGATGCCCCTCTGCTTTCCGAAACCGCACGTCGCTTTAATGTGAATAACAACATTATTAGCGCTCAGATGGATTACGCCGGTGGCGTGAAGTTCGGCATCATGCTGACGGAAATGCACGGAACACAAGAAGAGACGCAAGCCGCAATTGCCTGGCTGCAGGAACACCATGTAAAAGTAGAGGTACTGGGTTATGTCTGAGCCGATGATGTGGCTGCTGGTTCGCGGCGTTTGGGAAACGCTGGCAATGACCTTCGTATCAGGATTCTTTGGTTTTGTGATTGGCCTGCCGGTTGGCGTGCTGCTGTACGTCACGCGTCCAGGGCAAATTATCGAAAACGCGAAGCTTTACCGCACGCTCTCTGCGCTGGTAAACATCTTCCGTTCGATTCCTTTTATTATCCTGCTGGTGTGGATGATTCCATTTACTCGTGTCATCGTGGGAACTTCGATTGGTCTGCAGGCTGCCATTGTGCCGCTGACCGTGGGCGCCGCGCCGTTTATCGCGCGTATGGTTGAGAATGCCCTGCTGGAAATTCCAACCGGTCTGATCGAAGCCTCTCGTGCCATGGGCGCGACGCCAATGCAGATCGTACGCAAAGTGCTATTACCCGAAGCGCTGCCAGGTCTGGTGAATGCGGCCACGATTACCCTTATCACGCTGGTCGGGTATTCCGCCATGGGCGGTGCTGTCGGGGCGGGCGGTCTGGGTCAGATCGGCTATCAATATGGTTATATTGGTTATAACGCTACCGTAATGAACACCGTTCTGGTATTGCTGGTTGTGCTGGTTTATCTCATTCAATTCTCTGGCGATCGCATCGTCCGGGCTGTTACTCACAAATAACGTTACACAACGCAAACTCGACGAATTAAGGATATAACATGACGTTTAAATTGAAGACCTTTGCTGCGGTAGGCGCACTGATCGGCTCCCTGGCTCTGGTGGGTTGCGGTCAGGATGAAAAAGATCCAAACCATATCAAAGTGGGCGTCATTGTTGGCGCTGAACAGCAGGTTGCAGAAGTTGCGCAGAAAGTCGCAAAAGAGAAGTATGGCCTGGACGTTGAGCTGGTAACCTTTAACGACTACGTTCTGCCGAACGAAGCGCTGAGCAAAGGCGACATCGACGCTAACGCCTTCCAGCACAAACCATACCTGGATCAGCAGATTAAAGATCGTGGCTACAAACTGGTTGCCGTAGCGAACACCTTCGTTTATCCAATTGCTGGCTACTCTAAAAAAATCAAATCTCTGGAAGAACTGCAGCCGGGTTCTCAGGTCGCGATTCCTAACGACCCAACCAACCTGGGCCGTTCGCTGCTGCTGCTGCAGAAAGTGGGTCTGATCAAACTGAAAGATGGCGTGGGCTTGCTGCCAACCGTGCTGGATGTGACCGAAAACCCGAAAAACCTGAAGCTGGTTGAGCTGGAAGCACCACAGCTGCCACGCTCTCTGGACGATGCGCAGATTGCGCTGGCCGTGATCAACACCACTTACGCCAGCCAGATTGGCCTGACGCCGGCAAAAGACGGCATCTTTGTTGAAGACAAAGACTCCCCGTACGTTAACCTGATCGTGAGCCGCGAAGATAACAAAGACGCGGAAAACGTGAAAAAATTCGTTCAGGCATACCAGTCTGAAGAAGTTTACCAGGAAGCCAACAAAGTGTTTAACGGCGGCGCTGTTAAAGGCTGGTAATCTGACCTTTCTGTAATATCATTCAAGACGGGCGAAAGCCCGTCTTGTCATTTATGCAGGCAACTGATTCAATAACTGACGATTTGATTATTCATTGAGGAAATATTATGCGTGCTTTACCGATCTGTCTTTTAGCACTCATGCTGAGCGGCTGTTCAATGCTAAGCAGATCTCCTGTTGAACCTGTTAAAAGCACTGCAACCCCACCAAAGGTGGAGCCAGCAAAACCAAAACCGCCGCGTCCTGCGCCGGTAAGAATCTACACTAAAGCTGAAGATCTGATTGGCAAGCCATTCCGCGATCTGGGTGAAGTCACCGGTGAATCCTGCCAGGCCAGCAATCAGGACTCTCCGCCAAACATCCCAACGGCGCGTAAACGCCTGCAGATTAATGCCGCCAAAATGAAAGCCAACGCCGTCTTGCTGCACAGCTGTGAAGTTACCAGCGGTACGCCAGGCTGCTATCGTCAGGCTGTGTGTATGGGCAACGCCCTTAACGTTACGGCTAAATGAGTGCATTTCAGTTTGAGCAGATAGGTGTTATCCGCTCGCCTTATAAAGAGAAGTTTGCCGTGCCGCGCCAGCCTGGTCTGGTCAAAAGCTGCGGCGGCGAACTTCACTTAATTGCCCCTTATAACCAGGCCGATGCGGTGCGTGGCCTGGAGGCATTCAGCCATCTGTGGGTGCTGTTTATCTTTCATCAAACGATGGAAGGTGGCTGGCGCCCGACGGTACGCCCTCCCCGACTGGGCGGGAATGCCAGAATGGGGGTGTTTGCCACGCGTTCGACCTTCCGCCCAAATCCTGTAGGCATGTCGCTCGTTGAGCTACAAGGCATTCGTTGCCAGAAGGATCAGGTGATTCTGCAGTTAGGCAGTCTGGATCTGGTCGACGGCACGCCCGTGGTGGATATCAAACCCTATCTGCCCTTTGCCGAAGCGCTGCCCGACGCTCGCGCGAGCTATGCCCAGCAGGCCCCAACGGCAGATATGCCCGTTGGATTCACGGCAGCGGTCTGCGCACAGCTCCTGCGTCTGGAAAAGCGTTACCCTCGTCTGAAGGATTTTATTGTCGACGTTCTGTCGCAAGATCCGCGACCCGCCTACAGAAAAGAGGAAGAGGCAGGTAAAACATACGCCGTCCTGTTGCTCGATTTTAACGTACGCTGGCGCGTCACCGAGGCAGGTTTTGAAGTCTTTGCGCTGGAAGAGCGCTAATTTTATTTTTCCTCTCTTTTGGCATCTTTGCCACACTGGTAAACTAAACCACTTTTTTTGTGTCAGTCTGACGTTTCAGCCTGGTCCAATCGTCGAAATGGAACCGTAACAACATGCGTACTAGCCAATATCTGCTCTCCACACTGAAGGAGACACCTGCCGACGCTGAAGTCATCAGCCACCAGCTGATGCTGCGCGCCGGGATGATCCGCAAGCTGGCCTCCGGGTTGTATACCTGGTTGCCGACCGGCCTGCGCGTCCTGAAAAAAGTCGAAAACATCGTGCGTGAAGAGATGAACAACGCCGGTGCTATCGAGGTGTCCATGCCTGTGGTTCAGCCCGCTGACCTGTGGATGGAAAGTGGTCGCTGGGAGCAGTACGGCCCCGAACTGCTGCGCTTTGTTGATCGCGGCGAGCGTCCGTTTGTGCTCGGCCCAACGCATGAAGAAGTGATCACTGACCTGATCCGTAACGAGCTGAACTCGTACAAACAGCTGCCGCTGAACTTCTTCCAGATCCAGACCAAGTTCCGTGACGAAGTTCGCCCGCGTTTCGGCGTGATGCGTTCCCGCGAATTCCTGATGAAAGATGCCTACTCTTTCCATACCTCACAGGAATCCCTGCAGGAAACTTACGACGTGATGTACGGTGCCTACAGCAAAATCTTCTCCCGTATGGGTCTGGATTTCCGCGCTGTACAGGCTGATACCGGTTCAATCGGCGGTAGCGCCTCTCACGAATTCCAGGTGCTGGCTCAGAGCGGCGAAGATGATGTGATCTTCTCCGATACCTCTGACTACGCGGCGAACATCGAATTTGCGGAAGCGCTGGCACCTGCCACTCCGCGCGCAGCGGCGACCGAAGAGATGAAACTGGTCGACACGCCAAACGCGAAAACCATCGCCGAGCTGGTTGAGCAGTTCAATCTGCCGATTGAGAAAACGGTGAAAACGCTGCTGGTGAAATCCGTTGAAGGTAGCGCGTATGCGCTGGTTGCCCTGCTGGTTCGTGGCGATCACGAGCTGAACGAAGTGAAAGCCGAAAAACTGCCGCAGGTCGCAAGTCCGCTGACATTTGCTACCGAAGCGGAAATCCGCGCGGTGATTAATGCAGGTCCAGGTTCGCTGGGTCCGGTTAATCTGCCGGTTCCAGTCGTTATCGACCGTACCGTTGCCGCGATGAGCGATTTCTCTGCTGGCGCTAACATCGACGGTAAGCACTACTTTGGCATCAACTGGGATCGCGACACTGCGACGCCAGAAGTGGCGGATATCCGTAACGTGGTTGCCGGCGATCCAAGCCCGGACGGCCAGGGTCATCTTCAGATCAAACGCGGTATCGAAGTGGGCCATATCTTCCAGCTGGGGACTAAGTACTCCCAGGCGCTGAACGCAGCCGTTCAGGGTGAAGACGGTCGCAACCAGACCCTGACCATGGGTTGCTACGGTATCGGAGTGACACGCGTTGTGGCTGCTGCCATTGAGCAGAACCACGATGAGCGCGGCATCGTCTGGCCAGACAATATCGCGCCGTTCCAGGTAGCGATTTTGCCAATGAACATGCACAAGTCTTACCGTGTTCAGGAACTGGCTGAGAAACTGTACAGCGAACTGCGCGCGCAGGGCATCGAAGTGCTGATGGACGACCGTAAAGAGCGTCCGGGCGTGATGTTTGCGGATATGGAACTGATCGGTATCCCACACACAGTCGTCATCGGCGACCGTAACCTCGACAGCGACGAGATTGAATACAAATACCGTCGCAGCGGCGAGAAGCAGATGATCAAGACTGGCGACATTCTTGATTACCTGGTGAAAGCCATCAAAGGTTAAGACATAAAAAACCCCGCCTCGGCGGGGTTTTCTTTTACGTCTGATTCAGTCCTACTTGCTGTCGCAGTCTTTACCCGTCACAAACTTCGCATTCTTATCCGTCACCAGCGTTTTGACCATCTCACCGCTGTCAGGGTTCGGCTCCAGCGTGAAGTGACCGTCCACCGTCAGCAGTACCGGCTTGCTGTCATTCCCGCGCGCCACGGCATAATCACGTTCCAGCTGGGCATTATTCGCGACACTCACTTTTTTGCCTGTTACACAGTCGGTGAAGACCGCTGCATCCGCCATGTAGAAATACATGCCGCGCATTGCCATTGGGGTGGACGGCAGCGCTGCTTTAACTGGCGCAAGCGTGTAATTAAACTGGGACTCGATTGGATTCCCTTCTCGATCCAGCATCTCCATGCCCTCGCCTTTGGTACGGAAATAGGTTTTCTCGCCTTCAGCATCCGTCAGCACCAGCTTCTCAGCCGTGCGTGCCCATTTGCCATAAGATGCAAATGAAGAGGGCTCTTTCGCGCCCTGATAGCGCTGGTTCATCACCCATGAACCGTCCTTTTCCAGGAACAGAGTCGTTTCAATACCTTCACAGTCTGCGCATGGCAGAACGCCGCGCCAGCTCTGCTGCATCGGCTTTAACTCTTCGGAGTGCGTCGGTTGCAGAGTCTGCATCTCGGCGCGGTTGTTACACCCTATTAATGCAAACAGTGTGGATGCGGCCAACACTGACAATATCGCTTTATTCACGATGAATTCCTTATAACAATGTAATCCTGGTACGTTATTCCTGGGGCCGACGTACTTTTCCACGCAGTGATTTTACGGTGGATTTCTGCGCTTTTGATGACAATCGGCGCTCTTTCGACGCCCGCGTTGGTCGCGTGGCCCGGCGGCTTTTTTGCACCGCCGTAAGCTCCTGTATGACCGCCACCAGCCGGGAAAGTGCGGCTTCGCGATTCAAATCCTGGCTGCGGTACTCTTGCGCCTTAATAATGATGACGCCATCGCTGGTAATCAGATGATGGCTGGCAGCCAGCAGGGCTTCTTTATAGGACTCTGGCAGGCTGGAGGCCCGAATGTCAAAGCGCAGATGAATCGCCGTTGAGGCTTTATTTACATGCTGACCGCCCGCCCCCTGAGCCCGGATCGCGGTAATTTCCAGCTCATTATCAGGAATGGTAACGGTTCGGGACACCACAATCATGACGGGGATTGCCACGCAGTCAGATGAATTTCCAGATTATTCTGAGCATCAGACAGCCAGATTGCCCCATCCTGAATCGTCGCCTGCAGTGCCATCGTACGGGTGGCAAACGCGGTCAGTTGCGCCAGCTGTTCGTCATCCAGATACCACACCGAAAGGTGCGAATACTGCGCGCATTTACGCTGGTTTTGCTGCCACCAAATCTCCGCAGCACGTTGATTATAGGCGAAAACCGCGACTTCAGCCGCCTGAGTGCAGGCCTTTTTGATACGACGCTCGTCCGGCAGACCCAGTTCGATCCACAAATCGATACCCATATGATCGTTACGCAGCCAGGCTTCCGGCTCTTCTTCAGCGCTCAAACCACGCGTAAATTGCAGGCGTTCATTGGCGTACTTAATCCACGCCAGCAGGCGCAGCATCATGCGCTCCTGCGTTTCGGACGGGTGACGGGCCAGCGTTAACGACGCATCGAGGAACTGGTTGCGGTCAAGGTCAGCTACGTTGACTACCGCTTTATAAATTGTCGCTTTCAGCGCCATGAGAGAACTCCATTCGAATCAGGTGCCCATTGTAGCGAAATTCCGGCCAAAAGGCTGTTACGCAGCGGCGAATCTCAGCAATATCAAGGCGCTGATATTGCTTGAATGAGTATGGTATAGTCACCTTGCTAAACCGAGTTTATCTTCGTAGGCTTAAGTGTATCTCACAGTAACGTCAGTGCGCTGGCAGGAGGGGATGTGGAAAATTATTGTGAGTTAATTCGCAAAAGGTATGCGGAAATTGCCAGCGGAGATCTGGGGTATATCCCGGATGCGTTGGGCTGTGTATTGAAAGTGCTGAATGAAGTGGCGTCGGACGCCAGCCTTTCAGAATCGGTCAGGGAAAAAGCGGCGTATGCTGCTGCGAATTTACTGGTGAGCGATTATGTCAATGAATGATACCTATCAACCCATCAACTGTGATGACTACGATAACCTCGAGCTTGCCTGCCAGAATCACCTGATCCTGGCGCTGGCCTTAAAAGACGGCGAGGAGCTGAAAGCAAAAGCGAGTGACCTTGTATCACGTAAGAACGTTGAATATCTGGTCGTCGAAGACGCAGGTGCAACGCGTGAACTTCGTCTCGATAAAATTGCCAGCTTTAGTCATCCGGATATCGGCACCGTCGTGGTGAGCGAATCCTAATTCCTTTTAACGGGCAGTTCACTGCCCGTTACGCTTTCCGCTCGAAACTCACACCCTGTTCCGCCCAGCCTTCCTGCGTGATAAACACGCCCGCCGCCGCAATCAAGTTTTCGCCATAAAAAAGCAGAGGCGTGGAATCACGTAGCCAGGGCGGGATATGGCACTCCTGCCAGATTTTTTTCAGCTTGCGCCCGCCGTTACGACCCACAATGTGTAAATTCCCGCTGGCCTTAAAGCGGATCGTTACCTTTTCACCCGCCTCCGGCAGCCGTACATTCCCGGCACCTTCAAGACAAACCTGGCCCGCACCCTGCGGCAGTTCCCGTGGCTCAAGGATGTTGTCCCACGGAAGGATTTCATCGGCCAGTGACGGCTGATGCTTGATCCACCAGAGCTGCTCTTTGTAGCGTCTCAGTTCAAAATCGTTAAAGCGTAAGCACGGATTGGCATCTTCGCGCGCCTGCACGACCTCTTCCCAGATGCGGTTGAGCATGTCGCGCGAGGGCATCTGGGCATTATGACCGGCCAGCCAGCGTCGCAGCAGCGCTCCACGGCGCACCGCGCTCATCGCCTGCAGCGGCGCAATGCGCAGCGCTCGCTCTCGCGACATCAGGCTCTCCAGCTCTTCGCTGAGGAGTTCATCCAGCAAGCTCTCCTGCTCTGCGCATAATTTCGCACTCCTTGCCGTCGCCTCGGCAAAATGTGGCCAACGCTGAGAAAGTTCGGGCAAAATACGCAGGCGCAGGAAGTTCCGGTCGTAGGCGTCATCCTGATTACTTTCATCTTCAATCCAGCAAAGATGATGTTCCTGCGCCCAGCGCTCCAGCGAAGCGCGGGTTTCCCCCAGCAATGGGCGTAATAAGTGCGTACCGGCAAATTCACTGCGTTCAGCCATTGCGGATAATCCTGCCGGGCCGCTGCCACGTTTGAGCGCTAATAAGAAGGTTTCACACTGATCGTCGAGATGCTGCGCCGTGACAATCGCTTCGCCGGGCAGAAGTGATTTCTCAAAGGCAGCATAGCGCGCTTTCCGTGCCTGAGCTTCAGTCCCGAGACCTTCATCCAACAGCGTCACACGTTCAATCAAAAGCGGGATATTCCAGGCCAGGCAAAGCGACTCGCAGTGAGCGACCCACTCATCGGCAAAGGGACTCAGCCCGTGATGAATATGAATCGCGCGGATTTGCACATCCGGTTCCTGTTCGCGCCATAGCATCAGTCGGTGCAGCAGGACGGTTGAATCCAGGCCACCGCTAAAGCCCACCAGCAGCTGGCGGTAAGGAGAAACTGACTGGGCAATCGCAGGTTGGGTCATAGCGGAATTCACAGAGAGATAATGCCCGGAAAATTACCGAGCATTGTCATGGATGGCAAGCATTACTGCTGATAAAGCTCTAGCGGCAAACCGTCCGGATCGTTGAAGAACGTAAAGCGCTTGTCGGTAAAGGGATCGATGCGAATGGCTTCGCACTTCACGCCATGCGCGTCGAGATGCTGCACCGCCTGCTCAATATCCCCTACGCTAAAGGCCAGATGGCGAAGCCCACAGGCTTCAGGTCGCGACGGGCGTGCTGGCGGGAAAGGAAAAGAGAACAGCTCAATCACATATTGCCCGTTCAACGCCAGGTCACCTTTCCACGAATCACGCTCGGCGCGATACGCTTCGCTCATCAGCGTGAACCCGAGAATGTCGCAATAAAATGCCTTACTTTTGGCATAGTCAGTCGCAATGATCGCAATATGGTGAACCTGTTTTAAACCCAGCATAGCCTCTCCTTTTTATGAGGAGTAAACGTTACAACCGAGCCCCCTGGCACGCAAGGGTTCAGCTATTTTTTAAGACTCGCACCCAGTAGCCGCCGTTTTCATCGCGTTTCGCCCCGTGAATATCGGTCTCAAAGCCGGGATAGTGCCGCCCCACCGAGCACAGCATCAGCAGAAAATCGAGCACAGCCCGGCTTTGTTCGGTAATCATCTCGCCCGGCATCAACAGCGGAACGCCTGGCGGATAAGGCAGGATCATATTCGCCGATATGCGCCCCACCAGATTTTCCAGCTCAATGGTTTCCACTTCGCCTTTCACCTGACGTTGCCAGGCTTTGTGCGGCGTCAGTTTCATTTCAGGTAAAACGTCAAACGCCTGCAGCATTAACCGGGGCAGATCGTGCTGGCGGATCAGCTTGTGGATCCCCTGAGCCAGATCCTGGATCCGCATATTGCGATAGAAATCAGGATCCTCGGCATACAGATCCGGCAGCATATTTTTTACCCGCAGATTGAGATCGTAGGCACGTTTGAACTCCATCAGTCCCCGTAATAGCCCCATTGCGCGGGTTTTATCGATGCCAATACTGAACAAAAATAGCAGATTGTACGGCCCGGTTTTCTCCACCACTACGCCGCGCTCATCGAGGAATTTCGCCACCAGAGCAGCGGGAATGCCGTCATCGCTCATCGTCCCCTGCTCATCCATTCCCGGCGTCAGAATGGTGACTTTTACCGGATCGAGGAACATATGATCCGCATCAGCATCGCGGAATCCATGCCAGCTCTCGCCTGGCGCGACGGACCAGCACTCCGCTTCATCAATCTCCTCCGGCTGCCAGATATCAAAGAACCAGCCGTCGGCTTCGTCTTTGAGTCGCTGGACCTCTTTGCGGAAATGGAGCGCTCGCTCTACCGAACGATTGATCAAGCGTTTGCCCGGATTCCCCCTCAGCATCGCGGCTGCCGTTTCAATCGAGGCCACCAGTGGATAGCTCGGCGATGTGGTGGTGTGCATCATAAAGGCTTCGTTGAAGGTCTCTTCGTCGTATTCGCCCTTAATGTGGATCAACGATGCCTGCGAGAACGCCGCCAGCATCTTGTGCGTCGACTGGGTTTCGAAGAACACTTTACCCGGCACCCGCTCACCGCTCATTCCGCTTTTACCCGCATAGATCGGGTGGAAATTCGTGTAAGGAACCCAGGCGGAATCAAAGTGGATCGAGGGGACATCCAGCGTCTGTTTAATCCAATTGGTGTTGTATAGCAGCCCGTCGTAAGTCGAGTTGGTGATCACGGCGTGAATGGGCCAGCTCGCCCCTTCAACAGATGCGACTTTTTGTTCAATGGCGGCGTGGGAAAACTCCCTGCGTGGAATGCCCCCCAGGATGCCTAACGCATTTCGCGTCGGCGACAGCCAGAGCGGGACGACATCGCTCATCATCAGCAGATGGGACAGCGATTTGTGGCAGTTGCGATCAATCAGCAGCGTACTTCCGGCCGGGGCGGCGTACATCCCGACAATCTTATTGGAAGTCGACGTGCCGTTCGTCACCATATAACTCTGCTCGGCGCCGAAGGTGCGGGCAATATACTCTTCCGCTTCAAGATGCGGGCCGGTGTGATCCAGCAGCGATCCCAGTTCTGTGACCGAGATCGAGACATCCGCTTTCAGCGTGTTGCCGCCAAAGAAATCGTAGAACAGGCAGCCCACCGGGCTTTTCTGATACGCCGTACCCGCCATATGGCCCGGCGTGCAGAAGGTGTATTTGCCCTCTTTTACGTAATTGAACAGCGCGCGGGTAAAAGGAGGCGTGATGTTATCGAGATACTCGTGCGTGTATTGCTCGATGCGCGTCGCAATGTCGTCGGCAGCGCCGAGGGCATACTCAAAAAACCACAGCGCCATGCGCATATCGTGAGCGCTGACATCCATCGTCGAATGGGTATTGATAAAGGCGTACAGCGGCAGATATTCATTAAGTTGATTGATATCGCTGCACAGCTCTAGGTCGTACTCATCCCAGTCGAAAACGACGCCACAGATGCGCGGATTGTGTTCGATAACCTTCAGCAGATCGGCGCTGTTGTTCGGCCAGATAAGCTGAAATCCGCGGGACTGCAGTGATTTTTCCAGCTCCTTGATGGGTTCGTCTTTATAAAAGACGCCATGTGGACCCATGATGGCAATGATGTTCATGGTCTACCTCCTTGAAAAACATTAGATAAGCATAGCCGAGGTAAACGGCAGGTATAAAAAAAGCCGCAACAGTGTGCGGCTTTTAAGATTTATGTGTGCAACTTACGCGTAACCGTAGCTCATCAGGCGCTGATAGCGACGGTTGAGCAGGTCTTCTTTGCTCAGCACATCGAGATCGGCCAGGTCAGCCAGCAGCTGCGCCTTAAGGGAAGCGGCCATCACTTCCGGCTTACGGTGCGCGCCACCCAGTGGTTCTGGGATCACGGTATCGATCAGTTTCAGCTCTTTCAGACGTGGTGCGATGATACCCATTGCTTCCGCTGCCAGCGGCGCTTTGTCTGCGCTCTTCCACAGAATGGACGCACAGCCTTCAGGGGAGATAACGGAATAGGTGCTGTATTGCAGCATATTCACTTTATCGCCCACGCCGATAGCCAGTGCGCCACCGGAGCCGCCTTCACCGATCACGGTACAAATCACCGGAACGGACAGACGCGACATTTCACGCAGGTTACGTGCGATAGCTTCAGACTGACCGCGCTCTTCTGCACCAACACCTGGGTATGCACCTGGGGTGTCGATAAAGGTCACGATAGGCATGTTAAAGCGCTCTGCCATTTCCATCAGGCGCAGGGCCTTACGGTAGCCTTCCGGCGCTGGCATCCCAAAGTTACGACGGATTTTCTCTTTGGTTTCACGGCCTTTCTGATGACCAATGATCATCACCGGGCGACCATCCAGACGAGCGATACCGCCAACAATGGCTTTGTCGTCAGCATAAGCGCGATCGCCTGCCAGTTCGTCAAATTCATCAAACGCCAGGCGGACATAATCCAGGGTGTACGGGCGCTGTGGATGACGAGCCAGCTGGGCAATCTGCCATGCGCCGAGATCGGCAAAGATTTTGCGCGTCAGTTCTACGCTTTTTTCACGCAGACGATGCACTTCTTCGTCGATGTTAATATCCAGTTTTTCATCCTGACGGCTTACCGCTGTCAAAGAATCGATTTTCGCTTCCAGCTCTGCAATCGGCTGTTCGAAATCAAGGAAATTCAGACTCATAGTATTCCTGTATTAGTCAAACTCCAGTTCCACCTGCTCCGAACCAATGAGGCCACGGAGATCGTTAAGTAAACGATCGCTCGGAGAGACACGCCACGTTGCACCAAAGCGCAACCGCGCGCGTGCATCCGCCCTCTGATAGTAGAGATGTACTGGAATGGTCCCCGATCGATGGGGTTCCAGAGACTGACGGAGTCGGTTTAAAAGCTGGTCATCAATTTGCCTGTCCGTCAGCGAGATAGCAAGCCCGCGAGCATATTTTTCCCGGGCTTCGTCAATATCCATCACTTCACGGGCCATCATTTTAAGCCCGCCGCTGAAGTCATCAAAGCTGACCTGTCCGCTGACGATAAGTATGCGGTCGTTTTCCAGCAAATGCTGGTATTTTTCCAGCGCTTCGGTGAATAACATCACCTCCAGCCGCCCGGAACGGTCATCCAGCGTACAGATGCCGATGCGATTACCGCGCTTGGTGACCATAACCCGCGCAGCAATGACGAGCCCCGCCGCCGTGGTCATTTTACCACGTTCTGTCGGATGCATGTCTTTTAGCCTGTAGCCTCCGACATAGCGCTCAATTTCTTTCAGATACTGGTTGATCGGGTGCCCCGTCAGGTACAACCCTAACGTCTCACGCTCCCCTTCCAGCACCGTATATTCCGGCCACGGCTGGCAGTTGGCATATGACTGCTCAATTTGCTCAGGCTCTTCTGCCAGCACGCCAAACATATCCGCCTGACCAATCGCTTCCGCTTTTGCGTGCTGATCGGCGGCTTTCAACGCATCGCCGAGGGAATTCATCAGCGCTGCGCGATGCGGCCCGAGGCGGTCAAACGCCCCGGACATAATCAGTTTTTCCAGCACCCGGCGGTTCAGCTTTTTGGTGTCGGTACGAGCACAGAGATCGAAAAGCTCGCGGAAGTAACCGCCATTGTTACGCGCTTCGATAATGGCTTCGATTGGGCCTTCGCCTACGCCTTTGATGGCGCCAATCCCGTAGACAATTTCGCCGTCGTCGTTGACGTGGAAATGGTACATCCCGGCGTTAATATCCGGAGGCAGGATTTTCAGCCCCATGCGCCAGCATTCATCGACCAGGCCGACCACTTTCTCGGTGTTATCCATATCGGCGGTCATTACGGCCGCCATAAATTCTGCCGGGTAGTGCGCTTTCAGCCACAGGGTTTGATACGAGACCAGCGCGTAAGCAGCAGAGTGCGATTTGTTAAATCCGTAACCGGCGAATTTCTCTACCAGGTCAAAGATTTTTATCGCCAGCTCACCGTCAACGCCACGGCTTTTCGCCCCCTCTTCAAAGGTTCCGCGCTGCTTGGCCATCTCTTCCGGCTTTTTCTTACCCATTGCACGACGCAGCATATCCGCGCCGCCAAGGGTGTAGCCGGAAAGCTCCTGAGCAATCTGCATCACCTGTTCCTGGTACAGGATAATGCCGTAGGTTGGCTCAAGAACGGGTTTCAGACACTCGTGCTGCCACTGGACGTCAGGGTAAGAGATCTCTTCGCGCCCATGCTTACGGTCGATAAAGTTATCAACCATCCCTGACTGCAACGGGCCCGGACGGAACAGGGCCACCAGTGCGATCATATCTTCGAAGCAGTCGGGCTGAAGACGTTTAATCAGATCTTTCATGCCACGCGATTCAAGCTGGAATACCGCTGTGGTTTCCGAGCGCTGCAGCATGTCGAAGCTTTTCTTATCATCGAGCGGGATGGCGGCGATATCAATCGGCTCCAGGCCCTGTTTGGCCCGGCGCGGGTTGATCATCTTCAGCGCCCAGTCGATGATAGTGAGCGTTCGCAAACCAAGGAAGTCGAACTTCACCAGGCCCGCGTACTCCACGTCGTTCTTATCAAACTGCGTGACCGGATGTTGCCCTGACTCATCGCAATACAGCGGGGCAAAATCGGTGATTTTAGTCGGCGCGATGACCACGCCACCGGCGTGTTTACCGGCGTTACGCGTGACACCTTCCAGCTTGCGCGCCATGTCGATCAGCGCTTTCACCTCTTCGTCAGCTTCGTAGATTTCTGGCAGCTGAGGTTCCGCTTCAAAGGCTTTCGCCAGCGTCATACCTGGATCGGGTGGCACCAGTTTGGAGATGCGATCGACAAAACCGTACGGATGGCCGAGCACGCGGCCCACGTCGCGGATAACCGCTTTCGCCGCCATCGTACCGAAGGTAATAATCTGCGATACCGCGTCACGACCGTACATGTCCGCGACGTGCTCAATCACCTGGTCGCGTTTCTCCATGCAGAAGTCAACGTCGAAGTCAGGCATCGAAACACGTTCCGGGTTAAGGAAACGTTCAAACAGCAGGTCGAATTCCAGCGGATCGAGGTCGGTGATTTTTAGCGCGTAGGCGACAAGTGAACCCGCACCGGAACCACGCCCAGGGCCTACCGGCACGCCGTTATCCTTCGACCACTGGATAAACTCCATAACGATCAGGAAGTAGCCGGGGAACCCCATCTGGTTGATCACCTGGAGTTCAATATCCAGACGCTCATCGTAGGCCGGACGTTTTTCGGCGCGTTCGGCCGGATCAGGGAACAGGAATTCGAGACGCTCTTCCAGACCCTCTTTCGATTTCACCACGAGGAAATCTTCGGTGGTCATATCACCGGTCGGGAATTGCGGCAGGAAGTATTCGCCTAAACGAACAGTGACGTTACAACGGCGGGCAATTTCGACGCTGTTTTCCAGCGCTTCCGGAATGTCGGCAAACAGCTCACACATTTCGTCTTCGTTGCGCATGTACTGCTGCGACGAATAGTTACGCGGACGCTTGGGATCGTCGAGTGTAAAACCATCGTGGATGGCCACGCGGATCTCGTGCGCATCAAAGTCGCCAGGCTCAAGGAAACGCACGTCGTTGGTTGCGACGACGGGAAGACCGCGTTCTTCCGCAAGGGCCACCGCCGCATGCAGATAGCTCTCTTCATCAGGACGACCGGTGCGGATCAGCTCAAGATAGAAACGATCCGCGAAGTGTTCTTCATAAAATGCAACGCATTGATCCACCAACGCGCTGTTGCCGCGCAGCAGGCTTTTCCCCACATCGCCCAGGCGGCCACCGGAGATCAGCAGTAAGCCCTCGTTAAGCTCTGCAAGCCACTCGCGGTCGATCCACGGACCCGCCGCGCCGTAGCCGCGCTGGTAGGCGCGGGAAATCAGCAGCGTCAGGTTCTGGTAGCCGGTGTTATTCATGGCTAACACGGAAATCTGCGTCAGTTCATCGCCGATCAAATCGCACTGGACGTGAAAATCCGCGCCGACAATCGGCTTCAGGCCGGAGCCGTGCGCCGTTCCGTAGAACTTCACCAGACCGCATAAGTTGGTGAAATCGGTGATCGCCAGCGCAGGCATGCCAAGGGAGGCCGCCTTTTTTACCAGCGGCCCGGTCTTCGCCAGCCCATCAATCATGGAGTAGTCGCTATGCACCCGCAGGTGTACGAAACGTGGTTCAGCCATCTTCAGATTCCGCGTTACTTAATTGCTTGCGTATTGATTCAGGACACCAGTCCCAGTGCGCGTTTCACCGGACCAAAACTGCGCCGATGATGTTCAGTTGCGCCGTGTTCAGCCAGTCTTTCCAGATGGAAAGCGGTTGGATACCCCTTGTGCTGGGCAAAGCCATACTGGGGAAAGGTGAGGTCCAGCGCGGCCATTTCGGCATCGCGCGTGACTTTGGCAATAATAGACGCTGCGCTGATTTCAGCCACACGGCTATCGCCCTTCACCACCGCCATCGACGGCATAGGCAGCGCAGGACAGCGGTTTCCGTCGATCAGCACATATTCAGGGACAATATTCAGCCCGGCAACGGCACGCTGCATCGCCAGCATCGTGGCATGCAAAATGTTCAGCGTGTCGATCTCTTCTGGCTCGGAGCGGCCTAAGCTCCACGCCAGCGCTTTTTCTTTGATCTCATCGAACAGCGCCAGGCGGCGTTTTTCAGACAGCTTTTTTGAGTCGTTCAGCCCGACAATCGGGCGAGCCGGATCGAGAATCACGGCAGCGGTCACTACCGCACCCACCAGCGGACCGCGTCCGACTTCGTCCACACCCGCAACCAGGTGCGTGTGAGGGTAAACAAATTCCATCATTTTGCTAACTCCAGCACCGCATCAGCCGCCTGCTCATCGGCATTACAGCGGATCTGCTGATGCAACTCCCGGAAAGTGTCATGCATCTGGTGGCTGGTTTTGCCGTCTGCCAGCAAGGGCAGCAGCGCATCAGCTAATGCCTGAGGCTGACACTCATCCTGCAGTAACTCTTTGACCAGCTCGCGCCCGGCAAGCAGGTTTGGTAATGAGACATAATCCGTTTTCACCAGACGTTTCGCCAGCCAGAAGGTGAACGGCTTCATGCGATAGCCCACTACCATCGGACATTTCGCGAGCATGCATTCCAGCGCCGCAGTTCCCGAGGCCAGCAGCGCAGCGTCGCTGGCGAACATCGCCTCGCGGCCTTTGCCATCCAGAAGGTGAATGTGCAGATCAGGGGCCACTTCGGCTTTGATACGCTCGAACTGCTCGCGGCGTTTGGCGTTTACCAGCGGCACAACGACTTCAAGATCGGGGTAAGTCTGGCGAAGGATTTGCGCCGTTTTCAGGAAATCGGCGCTGAGCATTTCCACTTCAGCACCGCGGCTCCCTGGCAACAGGGCCAGACAGTGGGCGTCGTGCGGAATGCCAAGAATATCGCGCGCCGCGTTTTTATCCGGATCCAGCGGCATGGCGTCTGCCATGGTATGGCCGATAAAGCGGCAAGGAACATTGAATCTATCGTAAAACGCTTTTTCGAAAGGCAGAAAAGCAAGCACCAGATCGGTCGATCTGCCTATTTTGAAAACACGTTTCTGTCGCCACGCCCAGACGGACGGACTGACGTAGTGGATCGTTTTGATACCCTGCTTTTTCAGGTTCCCTTCGAGGGTAATATTGAAATCAGGGGCATCGATCCCGACGAACACATCGGGTTTGAGATCGGTAAAACGACGGGTAAGATCGGCGCGGATGTGCAGCAGGCGGCGTAAACGGCCTAGCACTTCAACAATGCCCATCACCGCCAGCTCTTCCATTTCATACCAGGCTTCACAGCCTTCGGCCTGCATCAGCGGGCCTGCCACGCCGACAAAGCGGGCATTGGGTACGCGAGCCTTGAGTGCGCGGATAAGACCTGCACCAAGAATATCGCCGGAGGTTTCTCCGGCGACCAGGGCTATCGTTAATGGACGATTGTCGACCATTAACGGATCAGACCGCGAGTTGAGCGTTCAAAAAACTCGGTGAACGCTTTCACTTCAGGGTGCTGTTCTGCCAGCTCTGCAACGTCTGGCTTGGCCTCTTCCAGCGTTTTGCCGCTACGGTACAACAGTTTGTACGCGTTGCGGATCGCGGTAATCGCTTCGCGGCTAAAGCCACGACGCTTGAGACCTTCAATGTTGACGCCAAACGGCGTCGCATGGTTGCCCTGCGCAATCACATACGGTGGGACATCCTGCGCCACACCGGAGCAACCGCCGACCATCACGTGTGCACCAATGATGCAGAATTGATGGACTGCGGTCATGCCGCCAATGATTGCGAAATCGTCAACCGATACGTGTCCTGCCAGCGTTGCGTTGTTGGCGAGGATACAGCGGCTGCCCACAGTACAGTCGTGCGCGATATGCGCGTTGACCATAAAGAGGTTGTCGCTGCCCACCTTCGTCAACCCACCACCCTGTACTGTGCCACGATGAATGGTGACGCTTTCGCGAATGCGGTTGCGATCGCCGATTTCCACACGGGTCGGTTCGCCAGCATATTTCAGATCCTGGTTCACTTCGCCAATGGAGGCAAACTGATAGATCTCATTATCGCGGCCAATAGTCGTATGACCATTCACCACCACGTGAGATTTCAGTACGGTACCCTCGCCAATAACGACGTGGGGTCCGACAATACAAAAAGGACCAATGTGGGCGTTAGCACCAATAACGGCGCCCTCTTCCACAATGGCGGTTGGATGAATAAAGGTGGATTTATCAATCACGTATCAGGCCTCCCGGCTACGCGCACACATCATGGTCGCTTCGCAAACAACTTTGCCGTCAACCAGCGCAACGCCTTTGAAGCGCGTCAGGCCACGGCGCGTTTTTTCAAAAGTCACTTCCATGATCATCTGATCACCAGGCACGACTGGGCGCTTAAAGCGCGCTTCATCAATACCCGCGAAGTAATACAGTTCACCTGGCTCCAGTTTACCGACGCTTTTAAACGCCAGAATACCGGTAGCCTGTGCCATCGCTTCCAGGATCAACACACCCGGGAAGATAGGTTTACCAGGGAAATGTCCCTGGAAGAATGGCTCATTTACAGAGACATTTTTCACTGCGCGCAGAAAACGACCTTCTTCAAAATCCAGCACACGATCTACCAGCAAAAACGGGTAGCGGTGTGGCAGAAGCTCTAAAATCTCTTCAATATGCAGAGTATGAGTGTCGGTAGTCAAAATACTCTTCCTGTCAAAATTTACTGAATAGCAATAATAACACGGCCTGCCGGTTTATAAGAAAGCCGACAGGCCGGGAAATTTAGCGTTATAGGGATGAACGTTTAGTCTTGTTGATCGATTTTGCGCTCAATCGCTTTGAGACGCTTGCTCATATCATCAATGTTCATCACCAGAGCTGCGGTTTTACGCCACACTTTGTTCGGTTGCAGCGGAATGCCGGAGGAGTAGACACCAGGCTCAGTGATAGGACGCATCACCATACCCATGCCTGTCACCGTGACCTTGTCGCATATTTCCATATGCCCGTTGATCACGCTGGCACCACCGATCATGCAGTAACGGCCAATTTTCAGACTGCCTGCCATGATCACGCCACCTGCAACAGCTGTATTGTCGCCAATCACAACGTTATGCGCAATCTGACATTGGTTATCAATGATAACACCATTACCAATGATGGTGTCGTCGAGGGCACCGCGGTCAATCGTTGTGCATGCGCCGATCTCAACGCGATCGCCGATAATTACCCGGCCGAGCTGAGGGATCTTAATCCAGTTACCACGATCGTTGGCATAACCAAACCCATCCGAACCGATCACGGTACTGGACTGGATCAGGCAATTTTCGCCGATTTCGATCTCATGATAGACGGTCACATTGGCCCACAAACGGGAGCCTGCACCAATTTTAGTCTTTTTACCCACGAAACAACCCGCGCCAATCACCACGTTATCACCGAGAACAACATCGGATTCGATAACGGCATTCGGGCCAATTGCAACGTTATTACCCAGCTTCGCCGTCGGATCAATGACTGCACTAGCAGCAATGTTCTGCGCCGGCTGTGGCGTGGTATCAAGAATTTGAGCCATACGCGCGTAAGTCAGGTAGGGATTTTTTACTACCAGTGCGCTTGTCGTGGCAAACGGAAGGTCGTCCTGCGTCAGAACGACAGCAGACGCCTGGCATTGAGCCAGGTGCTCACGGTACTTCGGGCTTACCATGAACGTTATTGTGCCTGCTTTAGCAGATTGCATGGACGCAACAGCGGTGATGACGATATCGCCATCACCGTGTAATTCTGCATCCAACTGCTGAGCGAGATCAGCCAGTCGAATTGAAGGCATTACTTATTTAACCTGTTTCAGTACATCAGCAGTGATGTCTTTCACATCGCTACTGTTGAAAGCAACGGCATTCGCATCAACAACCAGATCGATGTTCTGATCGGCTGCAACAGCTTTCACAGCAGACTGAATACGAGTTACCAGTTTGCCACGCTCTTCGTTAGAACGACGCTGACGATCCTGCTCGAAAGCCTGTGCTTTCTGAGAGAAAGTCTGACGCTGAGCCATTACGTCTTTTTCCAGCTTGCTACGGTCGCTAGCTTTCATGGTAGAACCATCACGCTGCAGACGCTGCATTTTGGACTGAAGATCGTTTTCCATACCTTGCAGTTCACCAGCACGGCCTTTGAATTCGTTTTCCAGAGTCGCAGAAACACCCGTTTTCTGGGCTACCTGCTGGAAAAGATTACCCATGTTGACGATTGCAATTTTGTCCGCTGCCTGAGCAGAAGTCACCATTGCCAAACCCAGACCTGCAGCTAATAACCACTTTTTCACAATAAACTCCTTACCATCCCATTGGTACCCGAAGGTACCGTTCTTTGCGTGGCAAGGCGATCGTCTATGCGATCGCCGGTTGTCAGCGCTACACTGCCAACGCATTCCATTGCAACGGATAATTACCAGGTTTTACCAATGTTAAACTGGAACTGCTCCGCTTTGTCTCCATCGTATTTCTTAAACGGCTGGGCGTAGGAGAAGACCAACGGCCCCAACGGTGACATCCATTGTAATGCGATACCTGCAGACATGCGAATGTTGCTCGGATCGCTGTAATCCGGCACACCTTCTGCTTTCATCTGAGCAGTGTTATCCCAGTTGGTATCCCACACGGTACCCGCATCCCAGAAGAACGAGGTACGCACAGAGTTCGCATACTTATCGCTGATGAACGGCGTAGGCGTAATGATCTCCAGGCTGGCGACGCCCATGGCGTTACCGCCCACCGCGTCATCAGAGCTACAGACTTCTGACGAAGACTTCTTATCACAGTTATCAGAGTCGTTGCCGCCGTAGTACACCGCTTTCGGACCAATGTTATTGGACTGGAAACCACGTACTGTGCTGGAACCACCGGCATAGAAGTTCTCATAGAATGGCAACTCTTTGCCACCTAAGCCATCACCGTAACCCCAACGTGTACGACCCAGCACAACCCACTTGTGATCCTCATCAATTGGGAAGTAAGACGCCGTGTCCAGCGTAACTTTGTAGAACTCGTTATCAGAACCCGGAACGGTCACTTTACCGTTCAGGTTGACGCGAGAACCCGCTGTCGGGAAGAAACCACGGTCAAGGCGGTTATACGTCCAACCGTAGTTGAAGGTGAAGTCATCTGCAGCGAAGCCGTTGTTGTCGCTGGAGGTGCTCGCCGACTGACCGATAGAGTCCAGATAACGCCACATTGCCACCTGCGGTTGCATATTGGACAGGTCGTTATGCACGTAACCTAAACCAGCACGCAGGGTGTTGTATTCGTTAATCGGGAAGCCAAGCGTGCCATCCACACCGTAACTTTTGTTGGTGTACGAGGACAGGTCCGCATCGTCTGCTTTAAAGTCGTTATAGAAAATACGACCGCCCAGGCTCACACCGTCAACGGTGAAGTATGGGTTAGTGACAGAGAACTCGGAATAGGTCTGGTAGTCGTTCTTGGTACCGTTGATACCAACGGAATAGCCCGTACCTAACCAGTTATCCTGCTGAACGCCGACCTGGAAGCTAACGCCACTTTCGGTGCCGTAACCCACGCCGAAGTTAAAGCTACCGGTGTTACGCTCTTTCACCTTGTAAACCACGTCTACCTGATCCGGGCTGCCTGATACGCGCTGTGTATCGGTATCGACCGTTTCGAAGTAACCCAGACGGTTCAGACGCTCTTTACCCTGATCAACGAGGTCGCTGCCCAACCATGCGCCTTCCATCTGGCGCATTTCGCGACGCAGTACGGAGTCTTTGGAGGTATCGTTACCTTCAAAGCGAATTTTACGCACATAGAAACGGTTACCCGCATCCACGTTAACGTGGAGCTTAACGGTTTTATCCGTGTCGTTGATTTCTGGCTGAGTCTGTACGCGCGGGTAGGCATAACCATAACGGCCGAGCAGCTTTTTAATGCCGTCTTCCATTTTGGTTACTTTCGCGCCGCTATACAGTTCACCCGGTGCAAGCTTGGTCAGACTCTCGATCTCAGCGGAATGACCCGCCAGGTTTCCGCTTACTTCAACACCGGAAAGCTTGTACTGATCGCCTTCAGTGATGTTAACCGTAATGTAGATACCTTTCTTGTCCGGAGTCAGACTGACCTGAGTAGAGTCAATGTTGAAACGGGCATAACCGCGGTCCAGATAGTAGCTACGCAGGGTTTCGAGATCGCCCGCCAGCTTCTGTTTCTGGTATTTACGATCGCCGACTACGTTCCACCACGGCACTTCATCGCGCAGCTGGAAGGTAGAGATCAGCTCGTCCGTACTGAACGCGTGGTTGCCCACGATGTTGATCTGCTGGATCTTCGCTGAAACGCCTTCCTGGAAGACGAGTTTCAGATCGACGCGGTTACGCGGCAGCGGGGTGACAACGGCTTTGACGCTCGCGCTGTACTTACCGACGCTGTAGTAGAAATCTTCCAGTCCTTTTTCGATGTCGGACAGGGTGGTGCGGTCCAGAGATTCACCCACACGAACACCAGAAGCTTCAAGGTTTTGCTTGAGCATATCGTCTTTCACCGATTTGTTACCGGAGAAAGTGATACTGGCAATCGTCGGGCGTTCTTTCACCTGAACCAGCAGCGTATCACCATCGCGCAGGACGCGAACGTCCTCAAAGTTGCCAGTGGCAAACAGTGCACGAATGGTGTTACTGATATCTTCATCATTAACCGTGTCGCCCTGGCGAACTGGCATACTGAGGAGGGCCGCACCGACGGCGACACGCTGAAGACCTTCGAAATGAATATCCTTCACTACGAAACCTTCAGCACCGTATACGGTTGCGCTGCTAAACAGCAGCGACGCTATGAGCAACTTTTTCATCGCCATCGTTATTATGCATTCTTCCTAACTATCTCTCTTACAACCGAGAGAAATCATTGAAAAGCGCAAGCCCCATTAACAGCACTAGCAGTATCGAGCCAATGCGATAACTAAAGTCTTGAACTCGCTCGGATACCGGTCCACCTTTTAGCTTTTCGATCGCTAAAAACAGCAGATGCCCCCCGTCTAATACGGGAAGCGGGAACAGGTTGATTATCCCGAGGTTCACGCTAATGAGCGCGAGAAACATGAGATAGTAAATCACCCCGAATTCCGCTGACATCCCAGCCCCTTGAGCGATAGAAATCGGCCCACTGAGGTTGTTCAGTTTTACGTCACCGGTAATCAATTTCCCCAACATGTTGACCGTCAGCTTCATCAGTTGCCATGTTTTATCCGTGGCTTCAAGGATGGCGCTGAACGGCCCATACTGGCGTATTGTCTTGTACTCATCTGGCAGCGGAATCACTTTAGGCACTACGCCCGCAAATCCTTCTGCCTTACCACCGCCCGACTTGGTGTCCGGGATTAGCGTCAAGGAGAGCGGACTCCCCTGTCGTTCGATCTCAACTGCCAGCGGTGTGCCAGGATTATCGCGCACCAGAATAACAAACGTCATCCATTGTGTTAACGGTTGACCATCGACTTTAACGATCCTGTCGCCCGCTTGCAAACCTGCTTTACTCGCCGCCGAATCAGCCTGCACTTCAGCTAACACCGGTTCGATCTGCGCACCGCGTGGGCGAATGCCCAATGCCGCAACTGGATCTTCCTTATCTGGCTCAAACGCCCAGTGACGCAAATCGAGGACTTTGTCCTGACGCTGACTGGCACCAAAGGGTGAAACAGTGATGGTGGTCTGATCATCGCCGATTTTAGAAACCAATTGCAGCCTGACAGCTTCCCAATCAGGGGTTTCGATACCATCGATCGCTTTAAGTTCCATGCCCGGTGCAATTTGCGCCGTCGCGGCGATGGAGTTGGCGGTTATTTCACCAACAACCGGACGAACACCAGGGACACCGATGATAAACACCAGCCAATAGGCGAAAATGGCGAAGATGAAGTTCGCTACCGGACCGGCAGCAATGATGGCGGCGCGCTGGCCGACGGTTTTGTTGTTGAAGGCGTAGTGTCGCATCTCAGGCGCAACAGGCTCTACGCGCTCATCCAGCATTTTTACGTAGCCGCCGAGCGGGATCAGCGCAATGACAAACTCAGTACCATGGCGGTCAGTGCGACGCCAAAGCGCTTTACCGAAGCCAATCGAAAAACGCTCGACCCGCACACCGCAACGCCGCGCAACCCAGAAATGGCCAAATTCGTGCACAGTGATGAGTACACCAAGTGCAACAATGAACGCCGCCAGATTCCATAGGATGCTCAGCATAAAACCTTCCGTTAAATCGTGCCAAATACCAGCAACAACAGGCATGCGAAGACCGGTACCGCAGCCGTCAGGCTATCGATGCGATCCAGTATTCCACCATGTCCTGGGATAAGGTGACCGCTGTCTTTGATCCCTGCTTCACGCTTGAACATGCTCTCGGTTAAATCCCCAAGAACGGACGCCAGCGCGGCAAAAATAGAACAAATCAGCAGCGTGCTCGGCGCGACGTCAAGATTCGCCCACACGCCATATCCCCAGGAGATAATCGCCGCCGTAAACAGACCGCCGATGAATCCCTGCCAGGTTTTGCCAGGCGACACTTTCGGCGCCAGTTTATGTTTGCCAAAGAGTTTACCAAACATATAGGCCCCGGAGTCAGCACCCCAGACGAGAATCATCACATAGAGCAGCCACAGTGAGCCGCTGTAGTGGTTGTCGTCGTAGTGCCAGACACGCAGCACAAGCATACCCCAGAAAAAAGGAACAATTGTGAGCAGGCCGAAAATCAGGCGCAGCGTTTTAGAGTTACGCCAGAATGTTGCAGAGCCGGGATAAAAAAGCACCAGCAGCAATGCGACAACCCACCAGCCCAGCGAGGCCCACAGGGAACCCTCAATCAGTGGCTGATGGATATTGTGATGATACTCAGGCAACAACAACAGCATCAGCGCCAGTAACAGGCCACAGAGTACAGCCAGCCATACCCGCTGAGTGCGCGAAGTAAAGCCGCTAAGCTGCCCCCATTCCCACGCGGCGAGCATACACACCACCAGCGTGACAATGGCAAATCCCACCGGCGGCAGTAAAAACAGCGCCGCGATAACGATGGGTATTAATACAAAAGCGGAAATCAGGCGATACTTCAGCAAAAGCTACCCCCATCAGACTTTTTCGGCGCCTGGCTCAGTGCCGCCGAAGCGACGCTCACGATTGGCAAAGGCATTCAGCGCACCTTCAAAGTCTTGTTCATCAAAATCGGGCCAAAGAACATCCGTAAAGTAAAGTTCGGCATAGGCAATTTGCCAAAGCAAAAAGTTACTGATTCGATGTTCTCCCCCTGTCCTAATAACCAAATCCACAGGTGCCAGTTCGTTCATGCAGATTTGCTGACCCAGCGCCTCTTCATCAATTTGGTCGGGTCTTAACAGCCCTTCCTGAACTTGCTCAGCCAGATGCCGAACACCCTGGATAATGTCCCAACGTCCGCCGTAATTCGCCGCGATATTGAGCGTCAGACCGGTATTGTTTTCGGTCACCGCTTCCGCTTTACGAATGCGTTCCTGCAGACGTGAGTTGAAACGACTGGTATCACCGATAATGCGCAAGCGGACGTTGTGGCGGTGCAGGCTTTTTACTTCGCTGTCGAGCGCCCACACAAACAATTCCATCAACGCAGTCACTTCCTGCGGCGGTCGATTCCAGTTTTCACTGCTGAAAGCATAGAGCGTTAACGCATCAATGCCGTTATTGGCGGCAAAAGATACGGCGCGGCGAACAGATTTCGCCCCAGCTTTATGCCCAAAGGCTCGTATCTTCCCTTGTCTTTTCGCCCAGCGGCCATTGCCATCCATGATGATTGCTACATGGCGACAGCCATGAGCTGGCAAGTTTTCGCTTATTGGTTGATTCGCAGACAACATAACGCGTTTTTAGTCCCTGAAAGGATTTAACGGTACTCAGGAATACTGAAGCCTTTCCACAAAAAAGCCGTGTAAACCACGGCTTACCTGACCACTCTACGTCAAATACCAGCGATCAGGTGGCGCAGACTATATCACCGAAGCCCAACGCTAACAAATAGCACGACGACTCGTGGGTGGATTATCGCCCGCTTGCGAGACGCGTCACTTGTTCGCGTGCAACGACGCGCGCTTGCGCATCGACTGCCAGCACTTCTTCCACGCTCTGCGGTTCACGCAAATCCATCGCCTCAAGCACCGAAAGATTGAGTGCCGCGATATCCGTAAAGCGGATGTGCTGATTCAGAAATGCCTCAACAGTCACTTCATTGGCGGCATTGAGCGCGGTAGTCGCCGCTTGTCCCTGATCGAAGGCGTTCATCGCCAGTTTAAGACAAGGGTAGCGATCGTAGTCAGGCTCGCTGAAAGTCAGTGAGCTGATTTTGCAAAAGTCGAGCGGTTTTACCCCTGAGACTACACGGTTCGGCCACGCCATCGAATGGGCGATAGGCGTGCGCATGTCCGGTTCGCCCAGTTGCGCCAGCACGCTACCGTCCTGATAGCGCACCATCGAGTGAATCACCGACTGCGGGTGGATCAGCACTTCCATCTGTTTCGCCGATGCATTAAACAACCAGCGAGCTTCAATGTATTCCAGACCTTTGTTCATCATAGTGGCGGAATCGACGGAGATTTTTCGTCCCATCGACCAGTTCGGATGCCGACAGGCCTGATCGGGCGTCATTGCGGCCAGTTCAGACAGCGGCGTTTCACGGAATGGGCCACCAGACCCGGTAAGCAAAATTGACACCACGCCATTCTGCTCAAGTGAAGCGTACCCCAGGTTTTCCTGAAAAGGTTGCGGTAAACTCTGAAAAATCGCGTTATGTTCGCTATCTACCGGTAAAAGTCGCGCACCTCGCGCTTTCACGGCTTCCATAAACAGGCGGCCGCAGGTCACCAGCGACTCTTTATTTGCCAGCAGTACCGTCTTACCGGCATCAATAGCAGCAAGCGTTGGCAGTAAACCCGCTGCCCCCACGATGGCCGCCATGACCTGGTCCACGTCACTTAGCGCAGCCATTTCGCATGCGGCCTGCTGACCACTCAAAACCTCAGTGCGACTGCCATTCTCTGTCAGTAACGTTTTGACCTGGCGAGCACTTTCCTCGTCATCCATCACCGCATAGCGGGGAGTAAACTCCAGACACTGTTCAACCATGCGCTGCACGTTCTTACCGGCCACGAGGGCGATTACCGTGTACTGGTCAGGGTTGTGACGAACAACGTCGAGAGTGCTGCAACCGATAGAGCCGGTCGAGCCGAGAAGAGTTAAATGCTTCATGAGATGCCCGGAAGAAAAGTTAGACCATATAAAAGCAAAACGCCGCCAGCAAAGTCACAGGACTTTCTGAACGGCGTTTTATCAGATGACGTCAGAAATCAGAACTGCATCAGTTCCGCTTCTTTATCTGCCAGCGCCGCGTCAACTTTCTTGATCGCAGCGTCAGTCATTTTCTGCACGTCGTCCTGAGAACGACGATCGTCATCTTCGCTGATTTCTTTCTCTTTCAGCAGTGCTTTCACTTTATCGTTCGCATCACGACGTACGTTACGCACGGCAACGCGAGCGCCTTCAGCTTCGCCACGCACGACTTTGATCAGCTCTTTACGGCGTTCTTCTGTCAGTGGAGGCAGCGGAACGCGGATATCAGTGCCCGCAGAGCTTGGGTTCAGACCCAGATCGGAAGCCATGATGGCTTTTTCAACAGCCGGGCCCAATGAACGATCGAAAACGTTGATTTTCAGGGTACGGGTGTCTTCAACCGTTACGCTCGCCAGCTGACGCAGCGGAGTTGGGGTACCGTAGTATTCCACTACAATGCCATCCAGCAGGCTTGGGGAAGCACGACCAGTACGCACTTTGCTGATTTGGTTTTTGAACGCTTCTACGCATTTTTCCATGCGTGTTTCAGCATCTTTTCTGATGTCGTTAATCACGTTACGAATCCTTGAACACTAGTCTCAGGCAGACTATCCGCCAGCACAGCCGCTATAGGTGTGCTAAGTATAGTCGCGTTTAATTCATGACAACGCCAAAGGCGCGTCCAGGTAACAAACCCACTACAAAAGTAATGCGGAATCTTACCTGTATTTGTCGTCAACGGAAATTATTCCGTGATCAAAGTGCCTTCTTTTTCGCCCATCACTACGCGACGCAGTGCACCAGGCTTATTCATGTTGAAAACACGAATCGGTAATTTGTGGTCACGAGCCAGTGTGAAGGCGGCAAGATCCATCACTTTCAGCTCTTTATCCAGCACTTCGTTGTAGCTCAACTGATCATACATGGTCGCAGTCGGATCGGTTGCTGGATCGGCAGTAAACACGCCGTCGACTTTGGTGGCTTTCAGAACCACGTCTGCTTCGATCTCGATCCCGCGCAGGCACGCTGCGGAGTCGGTCGTAAAGAACGGGTTACCGGTACCGGCGGAGAGGATCACGACGCGGTTATTGCGCAGCAGGCTGATCGCCTCTGCCCAGCTGTAGTTATCACATACGCCATTCAACGGAATAGCGGACATCAGGCGGGCGTTCACATAGGCACGGTGAAGCGCATCACGCATCGCCAGGCCATTCATCACGGTTGCCAGCATACCCATGTGGTCGCCCACAACGCGGTTCATACCCGCTTTCGCCAGACCAGCGCCACGGAAGAGGTTGCCACCGCCAATAACTACGCCAACCTGGATACCCAGTTCAACCAGTTCTTTGATTTCCTGTGCCATGCGGTCAAGAATGCTTGCGTCAATACCGAAGCCTTCCGTTCCCTGCAGTGCTTCGCCACTCAGCTTAAGCAGAATGCGTTTGTACACGGGTTTTGCATTGGTAGCCATGTTTCTTTCCTGAGACTGTCAACGATTAAGATGGGGGTTAATTCTGGCGACATAGTATGCCGCTTATCAGTACAGAAACCAGAGGACTCTGTCTGATTTACACATGATGGGCAAAAAGAAGCCGCCCTCAGGCGGCTCCTTCGCAATCATTAAGACTGCTTGGACATTGCAGCAACTTCTGCTGCGAAGTCAGTTTCAACTTTCTCGATGCCTTCGCCCACTTCGAAGCGGATGAAGCCAGTTACGTCAGCGTTGTGCTCTTTCAGCAGCTGAGCAACAGATTTGCTTGGATCCATAACGAAAGGCTGGCCAGTCAGAGAAACTTCGCCGGTGAATTTCTTCATGCGGCCTTCAACCATTTTCTCTGCGATTTCTTTAGGCTTGCCAGACTGCATGGCGATGTCCAGCTGAACCTGGTACTCTTTTTCTACTACTTCAGCAGACACGTCTTCTGGTTTCACGAATTCTGGCTTGCTTGCAGCGATGTGCATAGCCAGCTGTTTAACCAGCTCTTCGTCAGCGCCTTTAGCCGCAACCAGAACACCGATACGTGCACCGTGCTGGTATGAACCCAGAATGTCGCCTTCCAGTGCTGCAACACGACGGATGTTGATGTTCTCACCGATTTTAGCAACCAGAGCAACACGTTCTTCTTCGAACTGTGCTTTCAGAACGTCAACGTCAGTGATTTTGCCAGCAACCGCTGCGTCCAGTACTTTGTTTGCGAAAGCCTGGAAACCGCCGTCTTTAGCAACGAAGTCAGTCTGGCAGTTAACTTCCAGAATGATGCCGTAGGTGCCGTCGATCTTAGTGATGATCACGCCGTCAGCTGCAACGTTACCTGCTTTTTTCGCCGCTTTGATTGCGCCGGATTTACGCATGTTTTCGATTGCCAGCTCGATGTCGCCGTTCGCTTCAGTCAGCGCTTTTTTGCAATCCATCATGCCTGCGCCAGTACGCTCGCGCAGCTCTTTTACCAGGGATGCGGTAATTTCAGCCATTCTTAAATCCTCGGGAGATGTGAACTGCCCGGCCGGGGGCCAAACAGTGTAAATTGAAAAAAGGGGCCGGTAATGGGCCCCTATTCATACACGGTACTAATAAGGGGTAAAACCTTATTATTCAGCTTCTACGAAGCTTTCTTCCGCCTGAGAAGCCAGATCCTGGGAACGGCCTTCACGAACGGTAGCAGCTACAGCGCTCAGGTACAGGCTAACAGCACGGATTGCGTCGTCGTTACCCGGGATAACGAAGTCAACACCGTCCGGATCGGAGTTGGTATCAACGATAGCGAATACCGGGATACCCAGGTTGTTAGCTTCTTTGATTGCGATGTGCTCGTGGTCTGCATCGATTACGAACAGCGCGTCTGGCAGGCCGCCCATATCTTTGATACCGCCCAGGCTGTTTTCCAGCTTGTCCAGTTCACGAGTGCGCATCAGCGCTTCTTTCTTAGTCAGCTTGTCGAAAGTACCGTCCTGAGACTGGGTTTCCAGATCTTTCAGGCGTTTGATGGACTGACGAACAGTTTTCCAGTTGGTCAGCATGCCGCCCAACCAGCGATGGTTCACGAAGAACTGGTCGCAGCTGTTAGCAGCATCTTTCACAGCTTCGCTTGCAGCGCGCTTAGTACCAACGAACAGAATCTTACCTTTACGGGAAGAGATCTTGTTCAGCTCAGCCAGGGCTTCGTTGAACATTGGTACAGTTTTCTCAAGGTTGATGATGTGAACTTTGTTACGCGCGCCGAAGATGAAAGGCTTCATTTTCGGGTTCCAGTAACGGGTCTGGTGACCGAAGTGAACACCAGCCTTGAGCATGTCGCGCATGGAAACAGTTGCCATGTTTAAAACCTCTATTTAAAAGTTGGGGTTATGCCTCCACGTATCCCATATTACCGACCCCGAAGGGCACCCCGGAATATGTGCCGATACGTGTGTGTTATTTACACAATGTGAGAGTTGTCGCCTCTGGTCCATCTTGTGTATTACAAATGGATCGGAAGTCCGGCGCGCTTTATACCACAAAACGCCACCATAAACCAATAATTGTTGGCGGTGTGTGCTGTTAATGATTCTCAATTTGGCAGGCAACGCTCCAGACTGGTACCATTGACAACACTTAGACTAGTATTGTCGAAAAAATCGACACCGATGGACAGATTACATGGCTATCTCTATTAAGACCCCTGAAGAAATTGAAAAAATGCGCGTCGCCGGTCGTCTGGCCGCTGAAGTGCTGGAAATGATCGAACCGTACATCAAACCGGGCGTCAGCACCGGCGAGCTGGATCGCATCTGTAACGACTATATCGTCAACGAGCAGCACGCGATCTCCGCCTGCCTCGGCTATCACGGTTTCCCGAAATCCGTCTGCATCTCTATTAATGAAGTGGTGTGCCACGGTATTCCGGATGACGAGAAACTGCTGAAAGATGGCGACATCGTCAACATCGACGTGACCGTCATCAAAGACGAGTATCACGGCGACACCTCCAAAATGTTTATCGTCGGCAAACCGACCATCCTCGGCGAGCGCCTGTGCCGCATCACCCAAGAGAGCCTCTACCTGGCGCTGAAAATGGTTAAGCCGGGCATCCGCCTGCGTACCATTGGTGCCGCGATCCAGAAATTCGTGGAAGCGGAAGGTTTCTCCGTCGTGCGCGAATACTGTGGTCACGGCATTGGCCGCGTGTTCCACGAAGAGCCGCAGGTTCTGCATTACGATGCGGATGACGGCGGTGTGGTACTGCAAAAAGGCATGACCTTCACTATCGAACCGATGGTGAACTCCGGCGACTACCGTATCCGTACCATGAAAGATGGTTGGACGGTAAAAACCAAAGACAGAAGCTTGTCTGCGCAGTACGAGCATACTATTGTGGTAACAGACAACGGCTGCGAAATTATGACGTTGCGAAAGGATGACACCATCCCGGCGATACTCTCGCACAACGAATGATAAGAAGCCGGCAAATGCCGGCTTTTTTAATGGCTATAGCTTTTACTTATGGGTGGCGCACGAGATGAGTAACCTTTTACCCGAACAGTATCCGAACACGGCACTCCCCACCCTGCCCGACCAGCCGGACAACCCAGGAGTCTGGCCACAGCGCGAGCTCACGGTGGCGGATATTAAAGCGCATATCGACGTTTTTCAGCGTTGGCTGGGTAAAGCCTTTGACGAGGGTATATCGGCGGAAGAGCTCATCGAAGCGCGCACCGAATTTATCGATCAGCTGCTGCAACGCCTGTGGATCGAGTACGGTTTTGGTCAGATAAGCGACGTCGCGCTGGTCGCCGTGGGCGGCTACGGGCGCGGTGAACTGCACCCGCTTTCCGATATCGACCTGCTGGTGCTGAGCCGCAAAAAGCTGCCCGACGAACAGGCGCAAAAAATTGGCGAACTCCTGACACTCCTGTGGGACGTGAAGCTGGAAGTTGGTCACAGCGTCCGCACGCTCGAAGAGTGCCTGCTGGAAGGGTTATCGGATCTCACGGTCGCCACCAACCTGATTGAAACGCGCCTGCTGATCGGCGACGTCGCCCTGTTCCTTGAGCTGCAAAAACATATCTTCAGCGACGGTTTCTGGCCGTCGGAGCGCTTCTTCGCCGCAAAAGTAGAAGAGCAAAACGTACGCCACCAGCGCTATCACGGCACCAGCTATAACCTCGAGCCGGACATCAAAAGCAGCCCCGGCGGCCTGCGCGACATTCACACTTTACAATGGGTCGCACGTCGCCATTTTGGCGCGACGTCTATGGATGAGATGGTCGGTTTTGGCTTTTTAACCGAAGCCGAACGCAACGAGCTTAACGAATGCCTGCATCTGCTGTGGCGCATCCGTTTTGCCCTGCATCTGGAAGTGACCCGCTACGATAACCGTCTCTTGTTCGACCGCCAGCTCAGCGTCGCCCAGCGCCTGAACTACAGCGGCGAAGGCAACGAGCCGGTTGAACAAATGATGAAGGATTTCTTCCGCGTCACCCGCCGCGTCTCTGAGCTTAACCAGATGCTATTGCAGCTCTTTGATGAAGCCATCCTGGCGCTGACCACCGATGAAAAACCGCGCGCGATTGATGACGAATTCCAGCTGCGTGGCACCCTCATCGACCTGCGCGATGAAACGCTGTTTATCCGCGAGCCGGAAGCGATCCTGCGGATGTTCTACACCATGGTGCGCAACAGCACGATCACCGGGATCTACTCCACCACGTTGCGCCATCTGCGCCATGCGCGCCGCCATTTGACGCAGCCTCTGTGCTATATCCCGGAGGCGCGTTCGCTCTTCCTGAGCATGTTACGCCACCCCGGTGCTGTCAGCCGTGGTCTGCTGCCGATGCACCGCCATAGCGTGCTCTGGGCCTACATGCCTCAGTGGTCGCACATTGTCGGCCAAATGCAGTTTGACCTGTTCCACGCCTACACGGTGGACGAACACACCATTCGCGTGATGCTGAAACTGGAAAGTTTCGCTAAAGAAGAGACCCGGTCGAAGCACCCGCTGTGCGTTGAGCTTTGGCCGCGCCTCAGCCACCCGGAACTGATTCTGATTGCCGCCCTGTTCCACGATATCGCCAAAGGGCGCGGCGGCGACCACTCGGTCCTCGGTGCCCAGGACGTGCTGAAATTTGCTGAACTACACGGCCTGAATTCGCGCGAAACCCAGCTGGTCGCCTGGCTGGTTCGCCATCATCTTCTGATGTCCGTCACCGCGCAGCGCCGCGATATTCAGGACCCGGAAGTGATCAAGCAGTTCGCCGAAATCGTCCAAACTGAAAACCGCCTGCGTTTTCTGGTCTGCCTGACGGTCGCGGATATCTGCGCCACCAACGAAACTCTGTGGAACAGCTGGAAGCAGAGCCTGTTGCGCGAGCTCTATTTCGCTACCGAGAAACAGCTGCGCCGAGGGATGCAAAATACGCCGGATATGCGTGAACGCGTACGTCACCACCAGCTTCAGGCGCTGGCGCTGCTGCGAATGGACAACATTGATGAGGAAGCGCTGCATCAGATCTGGTCGCGCTGCCGGGCCAACTACTTTGTCCGCCACAGCCCAAATCAGCTCGCCTGGCACGCGCGGCATCTGCTGAAGCATGATCTGAAAAAACCGCTGATCCTGCTAAGTCCACAGGCAACGCGCGGCGGGACCGAAATCTTTATCTGGAGCCCGGATCGGGCCTATCTGTTTGCCGCCGTCTGCGCAGAACTCGACCGGCGCAATCTGAGCGTTCACGACGCGCAAATTTTCACCACCCGCGACGGTATGGCGATGGACACCTTTATCGTGCTGGAGCCGGACGGCAGCCCGCTCTCATCCGACAGGCACGAAGGCATTCGCTTCGGTCTGGAACAGGCGATTACCCAGCACAGTTGGCAGCCGCCACAGCCACGTCGCCAGCCGGCGAAATTGCGCCATTTTACCGTCGATACGGAGGTCAATTTCCTGCCAACTCATACGGACCGGAAATCGTTCCTCGAACTGATCGCCCTTGACCAGCCGGGCCTGCTGGCGCGTGTTGGCCAGGTTTTTGCGGATCTGGGAATTTCGCTGCATGGCGCCAGAATTACAACCATTGGCGAGCGAGTAGAAGATTTATTCATAATCGCCACCGCCGACCGACGTGCCCTTAATAATGAGCTGCAACTTGAGGTACAACAACGGTTGACAGCAGCCCTCAATCCAAACGATAAAGGGTGACGTGTTTTTTAGTGAAATGGAAAGAGTAAAAACAATGCAGCAGTTACAGAACGTTATTGAGTCCGCCTTTGAGCGTCGCGCCGAAATTACCCCGGCAAATGTGGATACCGTCACCCGCGAAGCGGTGAATCAGGTGATTTCTCTGCTTGATTCCGGCGCGCTGCGTGTCGCGGAAAAAATTGACGGCCAATGGGTAACTCATCAGTGGCTGAAGAAAGCCGTGCTGCTCTCTTTCCGTATTAACGATAACCAGGTTATCGACGGAGCAGAAAGCCGCTACTTCGATAAAGTGCCGATGAAATTCGCTGATTACGACGAAGCGCGTTTCCAGAAAGAAGGTTTCCGCGTGGTTCCGCCTGCGGCCGTTCGCCAGGGCGCGTTTATCGCACGCAACACCGTACTGATGCCGTCCTACGTGAACATCGGTGCTTACGTTGACGAAGGCACCATGGTGGATACCTGGGCAACCGTCGGTTCTTGCGCGCAGATCGGTAAAAACGTTCACCTGTCCGGTGGCGTCGGCATCGGTGGCGTTCTTGAGCCACTGCAGGCCAACCCAACCATCATTGAAGATAACTGCTTCATCGGCGCGCGCTCCGAAGTGGTTGAAGGCGTGATCGTAGAAGAAGGCTCAGTGATCTCAATGGGCGTCTACATCGGCCAGAGCACCCGCATTTACGATCGTGAAACGGGTGAAGTGCATTACGGTCGCGTTCCGGCCGGTTCGGTTGTCGTTTCCGGTAACCTGCCGTCTAAAGATGGCAAATACAGCCTGTACTGTGCGGTTATCGTGAAAAAAGTCGATGCGAAAACGCGGGGCAAAGTCGGTATCAACGAACTGCTGCGTACCATCGATTAATCGGGTATAACAAAAAGCGGGGGCCACCCCGCTTTTTTTACATCTGATGGTGGCGAAGATAGATTTTTTCGTTAATTATTCATAGGTTATGTTGAGCTCAAGGGTACCGCTATGTACGATAATCTGAAAAGTCTGGGCATTACCAATCCTGATGAAATTGATCGTTACAGCCTCCGCCAGGAAGCGAACAACGATATTCTGAAAATCTATTTTCACAAGGACAAAGGAGAGTTTTTCGCGAAGAGCGTGAAGTTCAAATACCCGCGTCAACGTAAAACCGTCGTCGCTGATGGCGTCGGCCAGGGGTATAAAGAGGTTCAGGAAATCAGCCCGAATCTCCGCTATGTCATTGATGAACTCGATCAGATCTGCCAGCGCGATCGCACCGAAGTCGATCTTAAACGTAAGATCCTTGACGATCTGCGTCATCTGGAAAGCGTTGTGACCAACAAGATCAGCGAAATTGAATCGGATCTTGAGAAGTTAACGCGCGGGAAATAAATGTAAAACGGCAACTCCCGGTTGCCGTTTTTTGTTTTTCACTCTTCCGTAATAAAGCGCGGAGTTAAGGCGTCAGGCCCTACATCACCGCTGCTCATCCAGCTGCAACGCCACATACAGCAACAACCTGTCATCGAAATTCCCCAGATCCAGCCCGGTCAGTTCCGATATACGGTTCAACCGGTATTCCAGCGTATTGCGGTGAATAAACAGCGCTTTCGATGTCGCCAGCGGCTGAACGTTATGACGAAACCAGGCCTGCAGCGTACGGCGCAGTAGCCCGTTATTATCCATCGCTTTCAGGCGCACCAGCGGTCGCGCCAGCTCATTGGCCTGCCAGCCGCCGCGTAAACTGTCGAGCAGCACCGGCAACATTAAATCCTGATAAAAATAGCCCCTGCTTTCGGGCATCCGCTGCTTCCCCACCATCATGGTGGTGCGCGCCGTTCGCCATGAACGCGCGATGCTGCCCGGCCCGGTGAAATAGTTGCCGAGCGCGACGCGAAAACGCAGCTGCCCGTTCTCTTTCATGCGCGAGATAAGTTGCTCAACCCGACGCCGATGGTCTTCCGCATCCCAGCGGCCAAACGGGTTCAGCGCTGGTTTCAGCACCACCATTTCCGTCAGCGACACGATTGCTACCAGGTTATTCCGCTCCGGTGTCGCCAGCGCGTTTTGCAGCTGCTGCAGCTCCGCCATTGCGCTATCCACACCAAGCTGACCGCTGTCTACCTCAATCACCGCCACCACGCGCGGTTGGTTGAGATCGATACCCAGACGCTGCGCCCACTCCGTGAGCGCCGGCGTGTGCTCTTCGGCCTGAATCAGGTTCATCACCAGCTCTTCGCGCAGACGGCTGTCCTGGGCCAGGAGGTGCATCAGGCGCGATTGCTCCAGCATCATCTCGGCAGTCATGCACACCAGTTCACCGTATTTACGCAGTGATTCCGGTTCACCAGTCAGGCCGATGACGCCCACGATCTCCCCTTCCAGACGTAGCGGCAGGTTTATCCCCTGACGCACGCCGTGCAGGTGTCGCGCCACCGCATCGTCGATATCCACCACCCGCCCCTGAGAAAGCACCAGAAGCGCGCCTTCGTGCAATTCCCCAATGCGCTCGCGATCGCCGCTGCCGATAATTCGCCCACGGGCATCCATTACGTTGATATTGGTATCGATGATGCGCATGGTTCGCGCCACGATTTCCTGCGCCATTTTGGTATCAAGATGCCAGCCAGCCATTTAACCCTCCTGTGAGCTGAGCTCAAGCATAGGGGAGTTCACAGGGTGTCGCATTGTGCGGATGCACAAAGTCAGGGGGAGAAGTATGGACTTGTGGAAAGGGTCACAGAAACGAAGAAAGCCCCTGCCTGATAGCAGGCAGGGGCTGAGGGGATTACTGCATCAACAGGTACAGCGTAGTGTCACCACGCTGAATATTCAGCGCCAGCACCGTTGGTTTACTGTCGAGAATTTTGCGCAGTTCCGCGATGTTTTTCACTGGCTGCTGGTTTGCGCCGATAATCACATCGCCTTTTTTCAGGCCAATACGCGCCGCCGGAGTGTTAGCTTTGACATTGCTCACCACCACACCTTTATCCGCGCCTTTGTTGCTCATATCCGCACCTTCAATACCGCTGAAGATAGTGCTGGAATCGACCTGATTCTGGCTGCTCTGTTGCAGTTCCAGACTCACGTTCACCGGTTTGCCATCGCGCAGCAGGCCCAGGTTCACTTTGCTGCCGACCGGCATAGAGCCGACTTCAGCACGCAGCGCCGCGAAGCTGCTGATTGGCTTGCCGTTCAGGGTGGTGATCACATCACCGGCCTTGATACCGGCCTTCGCCGCAGAAGAGCTCGGCATGACCTGGCTGACGAATGCGCCGCGCTGAGCATCAACTTTCATCGCTTTCGCCAGCTCGGAGTTCAGCTCTGTACCCAGAATACCCAGCTCGCCGCGTTTCACCTGGCCAAACTCAACCATCTGACTGGTCAGGTTTTTCACCATGTTGCTTGGGATCGCAAAGCCGATACCGATGTTGCCGCCGTCCGGTGCCAGGATCGCGGTGTTAATCCCGATCAGCTCACCGTTCAGGTTCACCAGCGCACCGCCGGAGTTACCACGGTTAATCGCCGCATCGGTCTGAATGAAGTTTTCGTAGTTTTCCGCATTCAGGCCGCTACGACCCAGCGCAGAAACGATACCGGAAGTCACGGTTTCACCCAGACCAAACGGGTTACCGATTGCCACGGTGTAATCACCGACGCGCAGAGCATCGGAGTCAGCGAGTTTAATCGCCGTCAGGTTTTTCGGATCCTGAATCTGGATCAGAGCGATGTCAGAGCGAGGATCTTTACCCACCACTTTGGCATCAAATTTACGGCCATCGCTCAGCTGCACTTTGATGGTGCTGGCGTTGTCCACCACGTGGTTGTTGGTCACGACATAGCCTTTCGCGGCATCAATAATGACACCTGAGCCGAGCGCCATGAATTTCTGCTGCTGACCGCCGCCGTTACCCGCACCTGGGCCATCATCGCCCGCGCCGCCACCCTGACAGAATGGCGAACTCTGGAATGGGGAACCGTCCTGGCAGAACGGTGAGTTGTCACCGAAGAACTGCTGGAAGTTACGCGGCATGCGCGGTGTATTAACGGTTGTGCTCCCCTCAACGTTAATACTCACCACCGATGGCATCACTTTTTCGAGCATCGGGGCAAGGCTTGGCATCTGCTGCGCCGTGGCGGCCGAAGAGGCGGTCTCAGCTGCGGTGGCAGTCAGAGGGGATAACGCTAAACCTAAACTCAGAGCCAGTGCACTCATTGCTAATGTGGTTTTTTTCATGTTCTCAATCTCGATTTACAGATAACGCAAAATTGCTGTGTACATCAGATTCGTTTTATAGCCCGAAGTTCCGGGATTAAGTTTTTGGAAAAAGTAAAAATTTATTGTTCGTCTTTACAAAACTCATTCATTATTCCACTGCCATCAGGCGCCGGTATTCATCCCATGCATACAAATCGGTCATGCCGCTGATATAGTCCTGAATAAGACGGCAGCGATAATAATATTCCAGCACCGGCCACTGCACGGTATCGCGTTCAATTTTACTCACCGCTTCGACGTAGGCAAGACGATGGCGTGTCGAGAGTTTATGCAGCAGCCGCGTTTCTATCGGCAGACGCTTAATACGATCTTTTTCCACCAGCTCGGTAAAATCGTCGACGGATAATTGCAGCAGCGGTCGATAAATTTCCAGCAGGCCGCTGATCACCCGGTAACCCTGCAATTCCAGCTGTTCGACGTCGGGATGGCTGAATACATGCCGCATCGCAACGTTCTTATACAATTCAAGAAGTTGGCTGAAACCACTGTCATCTTCCAGCAGCGCGTGATTAAACTCACCGCTAAAAATCGCCGGCAAATTATCGATAAAACGTGATGCCGCGTAGGGCACCAGTTTATTTAATGTATTGACGCGCAAATACATGAAGAACTGATCTTCGGTGCTGCGACTCAATGAATTAGAACGCGATTTATCCCACGCGTTTTCGACCACCTGAGAAAACAGAGAGCCTTTCTCATGCGGGCCCCAGGCCTCGTAAAGATGCTGGTAAAGCTCTTCAACGCTGAATATTCTTTTCTCAACCGCGTCTTCCAGATCGGCCACGCAATAGGAGATATCGTCTGCGGCTTCCATAATCCAGGTCAATGGAAAGCGGCCATGCGGCGTCAGCGAAAGTTCTTTACGCAGCCTTTCAATATAGCGTTCTTCGGATAAATAATAGCCGGGTTTTTTCATTAAATAGCTGTGCGTCGCGGGCGGTTCACCCATCCACCACGCCGGGCGAGTGTATTTCAGAATGCAGCCGACCTGCGCCCACGTCAGGTTCATGCGCATCAGGGAGTGCACCAGCCGAATCCCCTGCGCGTTGCCTTCAAACTGGCAAAGATCCTGCCGCACCTTGCGACGCAAATCGTTTAAGTTCTCTTCGCCTTCGCGCAGACGAAGCGCCCTGACGATACAACGGTCATCGCTCAGCGGCTGGCTTGCCGCATCGGAGGGGAACAGCTTCTGTTTGAACCAGTCGTTTATCGCCGCCTCGCCAAAATGACCAAATGGCGGGTTGCCAATGTCATGCATCAGACAAGCCATCTCAACGATGCTCTCGAACGGCCCGGTCAGTTCATCCAGACCGTAGGTTTCGAGCAAACGCTGCTCTTTAAGGCGACTTAAAATCTCTTTAGCGATGTAACGCCCGACCTGCTGTACTTCCATGGAATGGGTGAGGCGCGTGCGAACCGCGGCATTACGCTCCAGCGGGAACACCTGGGTTTTTTGTTGCAGGCGGCGGATCGCCGGGGAGTTCACAATGCGCCCGCGATCGCTTTCAAAGATACGCAGGATCTCGTGCTCGCTCTTTTCTCCCTGCGGAGAACGGAAACGACGATGCCAGTTAATTTTGTTGCGAAAATCGATTGGTGCCATGAGCTCCCCCGCCTGAGAATGCGTTTCCCCTGATGCGCATGATAGACTATGCATCTTAACAAGGCACATCGCGAGTAAATCTATGAAAATCGGCATTATTGGTGCAATGGAAGAAGAAGTTACGCTGCTGCGTGACAAAATTGAGAACTGTCAGACGCTCTCTCTGGGTGGGTGTGAAATCTACACCGGCCAGTTGAACGGCACTGACGTCGCTCTGCTGAAATCAGGCATCGGTAAAGTGGCGGCAGCACTGGGCGCGACCCTGCTGCTTGAGCGCTGCAAACCGGACGTAATCATCAACACCGGTTCTGCGGGCGGTCTGGCTCCTACGCTGAAAGTGGGCGATATCGTGGTCTCCGATGAAGCGCGCTATCACGATGCCGATGTCACGGCATTCGGTTACGAATATGGCCAGCTGCCTGGCTGCCCGGCAGGCTTTAAAGCCGACGATAAGCTGATTGCTGCCGCAGAAACCTGCATCGCCGAGCTGAACCTGAACGCCGTGCGCGGTCTGATTGTCAGCGGTGATGCGTTCATCAACGGCTCTGTCGGTCTGGCGAAAATCCGCCACAACTTCCCTCAGGCGATTGCCGTAGAGATGGAAGCGACCGCTATTGCACATGTGTGCCACAACTTCAGCGTGCCGTTTGTGGTGGTTCGCGCCATCTCCGACGTGGCCGATCAGCAATCCCACCTGAGCTTCGACGAGTTCCTGGCAGTTGCCGCCAAACAGTCCACCATCATGGTCGAAACCCTGGTGCAGAAACTGGCGCGTGGCTAAGTATGCAAGGGCGCTGGTCGCCCTCTTCTTACTTGCACCGGCGTGGCTTGTGGCCGCGCCGCGTGTTATTACCCTCTCCCCCGCCAATACGGAACTGGCTTTTGCCGCCGGGATCACCCCCGTGGGTGTGAGCAGCTTTTCTGACTATCCCCCGGAAGCGAAAAAGATCGAAGAGGTCTCGACCTGGCAGGGGATGAATCTCGAGCGCATCGTGGCGCTAAAGCCGGACCTGGTGCTTGCCTGGCGCGGCGGGAATGCCGAACGTCAGGTCAATCAGCTCTCATCGCTCGGCATTAAAGTGCTGTGGGTCGATGCCATCAGCATTGAGCAAGTGGCACAGGCGTTACGTGATTTAGCCCCCTGGAGCCCGACGCCGGAAAAAGCGCTGCAGGCCGCACAGCAAATGCTGAACGACTACGCTGCACTGAAGAAAAAATACGACACGCCGGTGAAAAAGCGCGTCTTCCTGCAGTTTGGCAGCCAGCCGCTGTTTACCACCGGAAAAGGGTCGATTCAGAATCAGGTTCTGGAAGTGTGTGGCGGTGAAAATATCTTCGCAGCAAGCCGCGTTCCCTGGCCTCAGGTCAGCCGCGAACAGGTACTGGCGCGTCAGCCACAGGCCATTGTGGTGATAGGGAATGCGAGTGAGATTCCGAAAATTGAAAATTTCTGGCAAAGCCAGCTAAAAATTCCCGTTATTGCCCTACACAGTGACTGGTTTGAACGGGCAAGCCCGCGTATTATCCTCGCCGCAAAACAACTCTGCTCTGCCCTGGCGCAGAGCCATTAATTAGGCCCTCATCCTCTGAGGATTGAAAAATGCTCGTTTATTGGCTGGATATCCTTGGCACAGCCGTTTTTGCTATCTCCGGCGTTCTGCTTGCGGGCAAATTACGCATGGACCCCTTTGGCGTATTAGTGCTTGGCGTGGTGACGGCCGTCGGCGGGGGCACAATCCGCGATATGGCGCTCGATCATGGCCCGGTATTTTGGGTCAAAGATCCCACCGATCTGGTGGTCGCGATGGTGACGTGCCTGCTGACCATCGTGCTGGTGCGCCAGCCACGCCGGTTACCAAAATGGATCCTGCCGGTGCTTGATGCCGTGGGCCTGGCGGTGTTTGTCGGGATTGGCGTCAACAAAGCCTTTATGGCAGGTACCGGTCCGCTGGTGGCAATCTGCATGGGCGTATTGACCGGCGTCGGCGGCGGGATTATCCGTGATATTCTGGCGCGCGAAATTCCAATGATTCTGCGCACCGAAATCTACGCCACCGCCTGTATTATCGGCGGAATTGTCCATGCAACCGCGTTCTACACCTTTGGTGTAGAGCTGGAAACCGCAGCGATGATCGGCATGGTGGTGACGCTGGTGATTCGTCTGGCGGCGATTCGCTGGCACCTGAAACTGCCGACGTTTGCACTGGATGAAAACGGAAGGTAAAAGCAAAACGGCAACCCAAGGTTGCCGTTTTTGGTGTTCGTACCCTCTCCTGGTCGGAAAAGGCCGCATCACAGTTAAATACTGAACGAAGATCCACACCCACAGGTGCTTTTCGCGTTCGGGTTAGTCACCACAAAGCGCGAACCTTCCAGGCCTTCGGTGTAATCCACCGCGCCACCGACCAGATATTGCAGGCTCATCGGGTCAACGACCAGCGCGACACCCTGCTTCTCTATGGTCATGTCACCGTCGTTGATCTGATCGTCAAAGGTGAAACCATACTGGAAGCCGCTGCAACCACCGCCGGTAATATAAACACGCAGTTTCAGCTCCGGATTATTTTCATCCGCAATCAGGCTTTTCACTTTAATGGCTGCTGCTTCGGTAAACTGCAACGGCAGCGCTACGTCATCACTCATTTTTTGCTCCCATGAATACTGCTACTGAATCGGATTAAAAAACATCCAATTCTTTTTTTCATTATCTAATACCCTGGTAATTCATTCAAGTATTCTGCTTCTCAGCCAGTGCCGCCTCCTGCTTCGCCAGGGTACGCGCAAGAATGGTGGAGTATAACGGCTTTCCGCCCAGGAATTGGGCTAATAGTGTCGCGCCGAGACAGGTAATGATCATTGGCAAAATGAGCTGATAATTGTCGGTCATCTCCAGAACCAGCACGATGGCGGTCAGTGGCGCGCGCAACGACGCCGCCAGCAGCGCCCCCATTCCGGCAACGGCAAAGGTCCCGGCCTGCAACTCATACGCCGGGAATCCCGCTGCGGCGGCCATTCCAAAAGCGGTGCCGAGCAACATTCCCAGCGCCAGCATCGGCGCAAAAATTCCGCCCGGGGCGCCCGACGAAAAACAGAGCAACGTCGTCACCACGCGGGAGATAAACAGAAACAGCAGCATTCCCAGGCTAAAATTGCCGGCCACGGCGATGGGAATCAGGTTGAATCCGCCGCCTGCAGCACCCGGTTCGATCACGCCCAGCACACCGCACATCCCGCCGAGCAGACCGCCGATCAACACCCATTTCGTGATATTACCGCCGTGAATGCGCTGGAACATATCCTGCGTTTTGAGTATCAGGAAATTAAACAGCGGCCCCAGCACGCCAAAGATCATCCCCAGAATCAGATACAGCCACAGCGTGTTCACCGGCGCATTGGTGAGCTTACACACCTCAATGACTGCGGATTCGCCGTTGAAAATGCGAAACACAATGCTCGACATGATCACGCCAGTGAAGACCGCCTTGATCGAGATAAGGTTGTAGCGAAACTGCGGGCGCATCTCTTCGATGATAAACAGTATCCCGGCCAGCGGTGCGTTGAAGGCCGCCGAAAGCCCCGCCGCGGCCCCGGTCGCCAGCAGCGTATGGCGTGCTTCGCCGCTGCGCATGCGGAAAACATCCGCCACCATCCTCCCGATATTCCCACCAAGCTGCACCGTTGGCCCTTCACGGCCTAACACCATGCCTGCGCCAAGCGTTCCCATCCCACCGATGAATTTCACCGGAATCACGCGCCACCAGCGCACCGGACGCAGCTCTTCTAGCGCGCCTTCGATCTCAGGAATACCGGAACCGCCCGCCTCCGGAGCAAATTTACGTACCAGGAAATAGCCCAGCATTGCCAGAAGCGCCGACAAGCCAAAAGCCATCGACCACAGTAGCCACGGGTTATCGGCCACACCGCCCAGCGTGCCGATGCGCCAGTTTTGTACGCCATTGACGGCTTTCTCAAACGCCACGCCCACAAGCCCGGCGAGCGTCCCGACTACCGCGGCCATCACCAGGATCACCAGCGGCGTTTTGTCGCGATTCAATAAGCGTCGAACGCTGACCCGACGGCGCTGGCGGGCAAATTGCTGTTCTTCAAAAGAGGAGTTTTGTGCTGTCATCACGGCTTCTTTTATTGGTCATACAATTAACGCAGGGATTTTAATGCCCCTGACGCTGCCCGTCGCCTGAAAAATCCTAAACAATTGTTCAGGATCATTGGGGCAAAAATTTTATAACCTTCGGCGAATCCCTTAGAATAGCTGGCTAAACCCTTTTCTACGAACCAGGAACGACGCTATGAGTAAGTCTGAAAACCTCTACAGTGCAGCACGCGAGCTAATCCCAGGCGGGGTCAACTCTCCTGTTCGCGCCTTTACCGGCGTCGGCGGAACGCCGCTGTTTATTGAACGTGCGGACGGCGCGTATCTGTACGATGTGGACGGCAAAGCCTATATCGATTATGTCGGCTCCTGGGGTCCGATGGTGCTGGGTCACAACCACCCGACTATCCGCAATGCGGTGATTGAAGCGGCACAGCGCGGCCTGAGCTTCGGTGCACCTACCGAGATGGAAGTTAAAATGGCGGAGCTGGTAACCGAACTGGTCCCGACCATGGACATGGTGCGCATGGTGAACTCCGGTACGGAAGCCACCATGAGCGCTATCCGCCTTGCGCGCGGCTTCACCGGTCGCGACAAAATCATCAAATTCGAAGGCTGCTATCACGGCCATGCCGACTGTCTGCTGGTAAAAGCCGGTTCCGGCGCGCTAACCCTTGGCCAGCCGAACTCTCCGGGCGTACCGGCAGATTTTGCCAAACACACCCTGACCTGCACCTATAACGATCTGAAGACGGTTCGTGCCGCCTTCGAACAGTATCCGCAGGAGATCGCCTGCATCATCGTGGAACCGGTCGCGGGTAACATGAACTGTATCCCTCCGCAGCCAGAATTCCTGCCGGGCCTGCGCGCGCTGTGCGACGAATTCGGCGCGCTGCTGATCATCGACGAAGTGATGACCGGCTTCCGCGTGGCGCTGGCGGGTGCTCAGTCTTATTACGACGTGGTACCAGACCTGACCTGTCTGGGCAAAATCATCGGCGGCGGTATGCCGGTGGGCGCCTTTGGCGGACGCAAAGAGGTGATGGAAGCGCTGGCACCGACGGGTCCGGTTTATCAGGCGGGTACCCTGTCCGGTAACCCGATTGCGATGGCGGCAGGTTTTGCCTGCCTGACCGAAGTGGCGCAGCCGGGTATTCACGAAACCCTGACCGATTTGACCACCCAACTGGCTAACGGGCTGCTGGAAGCCGCAGAAGAAACGGGCATTCCGCTGGTGGTGAACCACGTGGGCGGCATGTTCGGGATCTTCTTCACCGATGCGAAAACCGTGACCTGCTATCAGGACGTGGTGAAGTGCGACGTTGAGCGCTTTAAGCGTTTCTTCCATCTGATGCTGGATGAGGGTGTGTACCTCGCACCGTCAGCATTTGAAGCGGGCTTTATGTCCGTGGCGCACAGTGAAGAAGATATCAATAACACCATCGACGCAGCGCGTAAGGTGTTTGCGAAGCTTTAATCGCCACGCGGCTAACAAAGTAAAAGAAAAACGGCAGCCTCTCGGCTGCCGTTTTTTTATCGGCTCTGCTTTCTCAGCAAATAAATAAAGTACGGCGCTCCAATAAACGTCGACAGCAGCCCCGCCGGGATCTGATACGGAAACAGCACCATCCTGCCCAGCCAGTCGGCGATCACCAGTATCATCCCGCCCACCAGCGCGGAGATCACAATATGCGGCATCGTGCGGCGAAACCCCATCATCCGCGCGATGTGCGGCGCCATCAGACCAACAAAGCTCAGTGGGCCGATGGTCATGGTCGCGACGGCAGTCAGGCAGGCTGCCAGCAGCAGCAGGCCGACGCGCGAGGGCGTCAGTGCAATCCCGACCGCGCGTGCCGTTTCACCGCCCAGTGGCAGAATCGTCATCCAGCGGCGGCACAACGGCGTGATTGCCAGCAGCAAGATCATCGCAATCCCGGAATGCACCACCTGTGCCCCCGTCGCGCCGTAAGTCGTACCAGAAATCCAGGTCAGGATCTGCGCCATGCGCGGATCGCCGCTGGCCTGCAGCATCATCAACAGCATGGTAAATGCAGTGCTGAGCGCCATACCGGCAAGCAGCATCCGGTGCGGAGAAAAGCCCCCGCGACCGGCGGCGATCATAATGATCATAAGCGTCGCGGCGGCACCGATACTGCCCGCAGGCATCAGCCAGCCAAACGCATCGCCCGGTACGAAGAACAGCATCATCACCACGCCAAACGCCGCGCCGGAGCTGATGCCCAGCACTTCCGGGCTGGCCATCGGGTTACCCGTCAGACGCTGGATAATGCACCCGGCGACCGCCAGCATCACGCCAGCGATCAGCGCCGAGAAAATACGCGGCCAGCGCCATTGCAGCAGTTCATCCAGCATCGAGCCTGTCGCCCAGTGCCAGCCGCTGGCATCGCGCCCCAGTGAGAGGGCAATCCATGCGACAATCAGCAACACGATCAGCCCGGTCAACACAAACCACTGAATGTGCTGACGCTCGGCATAGACTTTATCCCCGGCGTCCATCGCGGGCGCGCTCATGCTGCGCAGACGCGGCAGCAGCCACAGCAGCAGCGGCGCGCCAATCAATGCGGTGACAGAACCGGTGGAGACTTCCATCCACACGCGGGCGAGCCAGAGAATGATTTGATCCGACAGCCAGAGGATCAGCGCCCCAATTAACGGCGCCAGCATCAGTCGCGACAGCAGGCGGCGCGCACCGAGCATTTTCGCCAGTAACGGTGCAAACAGCCCGATAAAGCCGATAATCCCGACCGCATTCACCAGCAGTGCGCTGAGCACAATCGCCAGCGTCAGCGCGGCGAGACGTGCCAGAGAAAGCGCCAGCCCGAGATTGCGCGCCACGCCATCATCCAGCCCCATCAGCGTCAGCGGACGCAGCAGCAGCAGGGTCAGCACTACGCCGCCGAGCAGCTGTGGCCACAGGCGTTGCACGATACTCCAGTCGGTCTGGGTCAGCGTCCCGGTGCTCCACAGGAACATGCTTTGCAGCTCGTCGTGATGGAACAGCACCAGCAGCTGGTTGATGGCCCCGCAGTAGAGGCTCACCACCAGCCCCGCCAGAATCAGCGTTACCGGAGAAAGACGTTTTCCCCACGCCACACCGAACACCAGCGCACCGACCACACAGGCCCCCGCCAGCGCAGCGAACTGGCTGGTGAGTGCGCCAGGCAGCGCCCAGAGCGTGGTGATGGTGATACCAAGCTGTGCGCCAGTGGCGACGCCAAGCGTCGTCGGTTCCGCCAGCGGGTTACGCAGCACCTGCTGGAACAGAACGCCGACCAGCCCCAGCCCCGCGCCCACCAGCAATGAAATCGCCAGGCGTGGCAACAGGCTGTAGTGGAACAGCATCTGCTGGATGTTATCGATATCCGGTACGGAGAAGGCCTGGCCCCACTGCGCGCGCGGCAGCGCAATCGAAAGATTTGACCAGGTTAAAAACAGTGCGACGATGAAAACGACGGTTAACAGCAGCGTCGGGAAAAGTGCGATCCGCGATCTCATGCTTTGCCTCCCAATGCGCCATCAAGCACGCGGGCAAAGTGCATCGCCGACAGCGTCGCTCCGTAGAACCACACCGCAGGCACACGCTGGAAACGCTGCTCGCGCACGAACGGCATCGCCTGCCACAGCGGCGTCGCCATCAGGGTTTGCATCTCACGGTCATTGCCATGATCGAAACAGAGCACGTCCACATCGCGGAACTGCGCCAGACGATCGATGCCGACAGTGGTACTGCCCCAGAAGGTCATCTCCCCTTCCCAGGCATTCGTAATAGCGAAGCGATCGAGCACTTCCTGGAACAGACAGTTTTTGCCAAACACCAGCACATGACGCGCATCCAGCAGCGTAACCATCAGCAACGGACGGTTGCCGCGCGCGGCAAAGCGGGGTTTGAGCGAATCGATAAAACCGTCGAAATGGTCGAGGTGCTGTTTTGCCGCCGCCTCGCGGTCTAGAAGCTGGGCCATTTCATTAATCGAATGACGCGCCATGGTCAGCGGTTTTTTACCGTCGCTGAAGGTGAACCCCCGGCCCGGCGCAATGCGTGCCAGTGTCTCCGGCGAAGGGCCGTAGCCCGCAGACCAGACCAAAAACGAGGGTTTCATCTGCGTAAGCAGTTCGAGATTCGGCTCGGTGCGCAGGCCGATATCGATGGTTGACGCGGGGATCTTCGGCTCGTTAACCCACATGTTGTAGTTGGGAATATCCGCCACGCCGTACGGCGCGATGCCCAGCGCCAGCATTAGCTCAACCGGCAGCCACTCCAGCGCCACGATGCGGTGCGGATCAATAGAAGCCGCACGCGCGGTATTCATTTTTAACAGCAGTGGCGAAAGCGCCAGCGCCGTCAGTAACCGACGGCGACTTATCAAAGTAGGATCCAGCATCAATACACAAAGCTCACCGGTGCAGCCCCTGCCGGGTGAGGCAGGATACCCATTGGAATTCCGTAGATCAGTTCCAGCGTTTCGCCGCGCATCAGCTCAGACGGCGTACCTTGCGCAATCATCTCGCCCCCGCGCAGGGCCACCAGATAATCGCAGTAGCGCGCGGCCATATTGATATCGTGCAGAACGGCTATCACCGTTAGTCCTTTCTGCTGGCTGAGGCGATGAATCAGCGCCAGCACATCCACCTGATGGGCGATGTCCAGCGCCGAGGTCGGTTCGTCCAGCAGCAGGCAGTTGCTGTCCTGAGCCACCAGCATCGCGATCCACGCGCGCTGACGCTCGCCGCCGGAGAGGCTATCCACCAGACGGTGCGCCAGCGGTTTTAACCCCACCAGCGCGATCGCCTCTTCCACTTTCTCTCTGTCAGCCACACCAAACCGCCCGAGCGCGCCGTGCCACGGATAACGTCCAATCGCCACCAGCTCGCGCACGGTCATCCCTTCAGCCTGCGGCAGTTGCTGCGGCAGATAGGCGACTTTGCGGGCAAAGGCTTTGCTTTTCCAGCTCTCAAGCGGCTGCCCGTCGAGCAGGATCTCCCCTTCGGACGGCGGCTGATGGCGACCCAGCATTTTAAGCAAGGTGGATTTACCCGAACCGTTGTGACCGATAAGGCCCGTGACTTTGCCGACAGGGAATGTCAAAGAGAGCGGATGCAGCAGCGTGCGTCCAGGGACGCGAAAGGAGGTGTTATTAAGCGCAAACGTGGTATCGGAGTGCGGTCTAATTTCCTGCATAGTGGCCAACTTGTTAAAGGGCACGGCGAACCGTGCCCGAAGAGAGATTAGAAGCGGAAGGTCGCCGTGGCGACAACCTGGCGTTCAGCACCCCAGAAGCAGCCGTAGGTGTTGAAGCAGCTTGCGACGTATTCACGATCCAACAGGTTGTTGACGTGAACCGCCACGTTGGAACCGGCCATACCGAAGCGCGCCAGATCGTAACGGACCAGGGCATCGACAACGGTGTAACTGCCCACTTTGAAGGAGTTCGCCGGGTCGCCATAGCTGGAGCCGGTCAGACGGCCGCCGGTACCCAGGGTCAGGCCAGACAGTGCGCCATCAAAGAAGGTGTAGTCACCCCACAGGGAAGCCATGTGTTTTGGCACCTGCGCAGGCGTGTTGCCTTTGTAGTTGGTGTCGGTGGTGTATTCCGCATCCGTGTAGGTGTAAGACCCTACGACGTTAACACTCGCTGACAGCGCCGCTTTAGCTTCAATTTCCACGCCGCGTGAACGAATTTCGCCACCCTCAACGGAGAAGAATGAGCCTGCCGGATCAGCCATCAGATTGTTGGTTTTGGTCAGCTGGTAGACCGCACCGGTCAAAACGATAGGACGATCGCTCGGCACATATTTCACGCCCGCTTCGTACTGCTTACCTTTAGACGGTGAGAACAGTTTACCCTGCGCATCGGTCTGAGACGCCGGTTCGAAGGATTCGCTATAGCTGAAGTACGGGGTTACGCCGTTATCAAACAGATAGTTAACGCCACCACGCCAGGTGAACTGGGTATCGTCACGTTTGGAGGTGGTATTGGCTACTCGGTTGTAAGATTCCTGATCGGCCCAGTCGTAACGACCGCCCAGAGTCACCAGCACTTTATCCCACTGCGCCTGGTCCTGAACGTACAGGCCCGTTTGTTTCTGACGGTTCAGGATCTGATACGGACCGGACGTAGCCGGATCTTTCGAATTGAAATCGAAATCGGTGTACACCGGATTGTAGAGATCCAGCAACGGCACGGAGTCGTCGTAGCCGAACCAGGAGTTGATGTCGTTACGCATACGCATAAAGTCAACGCCGGTCAGCAGGGTGTGGTCAACGGCACCGGTCGCAAATTTGCTCTGCAACTGGGTATCCACGGTGAAGTTTTGCAGCTTCTCATCATCAACCACGTATTTACGCGCCAGATAATGACCTTTGTCCGCTGGCGCTAAGGCCGCACACTGCTTGCTGCCCGCATTCGACGGATCGGTACATACACCGTAACCGTAGACGCTGTTTTGCGAGGTTTTATTCTCAGCAAAGCGCAGGTTCTGACGCACGGTAAAGGTGTCGTTGAATTCGTGGTCGAAGCTGTACCCAACCATTTTCTGGTTACGGGAGTAGGTATTGTTCTTCGCACCTTCGTTGAAGTCGGTCGGCAGACGGCTGCCGTTTGGCAGTGGCTCAACCGTACCCTCTTTTGGCAACCAGCCGTAGTAGCCCGTTTCTGGCTCATTCTGGAAGTAAGAGAGGAAGGTGAAGTTAGTTTTGTCATCCGGACGCCAGGAGAACGACGGCGCGATAGCATAACGCTGCTCTTCCGCGCGTTCCTGCTGGGCGTTATTGGAACGCGCTACGCCGGTCAGACGGTAGGAGTAGACGCCGTCATCATCGATTGCATCGCTGAAGTCAAACCCGGTCTGGAACAGGCTGTCGGTGCCGACTTTGAACTGGATCTCTTTCAGCGGCTCCGTCATTGGGCGCTTGCTCACCATGTTCAGCAAACCGCCTGGGCTGCTTTTTCCGTACAGCACAGAAACCGGACCGCGCATGATTTCAGCGCGCTCCAGCATATAAGGGTCAATCACCGCGTCGTTGTAGAAGTTGCCCTGCATCTTCATACCGTCGAGGTAGTTGTTCTGGCTCTGACCATCGGCCGCAAAACCGCGAATGACCAGATAGTCATAGGTGTTTGATGCGCCACGCGTGCCAACTGCAACGCCTGGGGTGTAGCTCAACGCCTCTTTCACCGAGCGTGGCTGATGCAGCGCCATCTCTTCGGCGGTCACCACAGAAATAGACTGCGGGACTTTTTGAATAGGGGTATCGGTTTTGGTGCCGGTTGCGGACTGACGCGCCGCGATGGTTGCCGCTGGTCCCCATGCACTTTCTTGTGCCGCTGGGGCCGCCGTCACCGTAATGGTGTCTTCTTTTTTGGGGGTGTCAGCCGCATGTGCAAAAGCAGACATGCCGCCTACCGCTGTGGCTACAACGACCGCGATTTTACGCAGCGAAGGACTCTTTGGCTGAGCAGTTTTGAGCGCCATTGGTATATCTCTGATGAAAGAGTGAATGATAACGTAAACGAGAATTATTATTATGACCGCAGAATAATATGCGAAACGCTGGCGGCATAGCAAGCGATATGCGGCCCTACAAGAATTGAGGGTTTAAGAAATAACCAGAGGGAAAATGAGGAGTTAAAGCAGGATTAAATAAGGGTTAGGAATATGTTCTTTATGCGTGAATAAACTCCCTCTCCCGCAGGAGAGGGAATTCTCAGACTTAGTTACTGCCAAACATATCTTTGATCCAGCCCGCGACGCCGTCGCTGTCTTTCTTCTCATTCTGCGGCTGCTGCTGTTGTTGCTGCGGCTGCTGCTGTTGAGGCTGAGACTGCTCAAACGGATTGCCCGTCGGCTGTTCTGGCTGGCTTTGCTGGCACAGTGATTCCGGTTTGTCCGTCCAGACCGGCAGAGAACGCATCCCGCCGCCGCAGACGAAGTTACCCGACTCATCCACGCCCATATCGACGATATCTTCCGGCGGCGTCAGGTTCAGCGGCACCGGCGACTGGTTGGTCAGGTAACGCTGGTAGATGGACATCGCACCGCTCGCACCGTACAGACGTGTCGGCTGGTTGTTATCGCGTCCAACCCAGGTGATCACCACTTCACGGCCATCAATCCCGGCAAACCAGGTATCGACGTTGTTGTTGGTGGTCCCGGTTTTACCCGCCAGATGCAGGCCCGGATATTTCGCGCCCAGCTGGCGACCCGTACCGCGCTGCACCACTTGCTGCATGGTCCACAGGGTCATGTAAGCAGCCTGCGCGGGAACCACGCGTTCTGCCTGCGGGAAGCTCTGATAAAGCACCGTACCGTCTTCTGCAATCACCGAGCGCACCGCAGAAAGCTGCGCACGGTTACCGCCGCTGGCAATGGTCTGGAAGGCCTGCGCCACTTCGATAGGCGTCAGGTTCAGCGCCCCCAGAATCATCGCTGGCACCGGGTGCAGCTGATCTTTTGGCACACCCAGTTTCTGCCAGGTGTCGGTGATCGCCGGCAGACCCAGCGCCATACCGAGGTTAACCGTCGGGACGTTCATCGAACGCGTCAGGGCATCCACCAGCATCACCTGGCCGCTGAACTGTTTATCGTCATTCTGTGGAGACCATACCTGGCCATTCGGCTGACGCAGCGCAATCGGCGCATCGGCAATCCAGGTGTTGAGTCGATACTGATTCGGCTGGCTCAGAGCAGTCAGATAGGTCGCCGGTTTTGCCAGAGAACCAATCGAACGACGCGCCTGCATCGCACGGTTGTAGCCCGCAAACTGCGGCTCTGCCCCGCCCACCATCGCGCGCACTTCACCGCTATAACGATCGACGACGACCATTGCGGTTTCCAGATCGCTCAGCTTGCGCTGCTTTTTCAGCACCGGAATGCCGTCAACGGCAGCTTTCTCAGCGGCGTCCTGCGCCACGGAGTCAAAGGTGGTAAAGATCTTCACGCCGGAGAGATCTTTCACTTTGTCGCCGAGTTTGGTCTGCAACTCCTGACGCACCATCTGCATAAATGCAGGCTGTGGTGAGATGACGCCACCGCGCGGTTGCACGCCCAGCGGACGCGCGCTCAGCATGTCGTACAGCTCCTGATCGATCACCTGCTGCTGTTGCAGCAAGCGCAGAACCAGGTTACGACGCTCCAGCGCCAGTTTCGGGTTGCGCCACGGGTTGTAGATTGACGCGCCTTTCACCATCCCCACCAGCAGTGCCTGCTGGTCGAGGCTCAGTTCTTCCACCGGACGGCCAAAGTAGTAGAGGCTCGCCAGCGGGAAACCACGGATTTCGTTATCGCCGCTCTGACCGAGATACACCTCGTTCATGTACAGCTCAAGAATGCGATCTTTGCTGTAGCGGGCATCCATCAGCACAGCCATATACGCTTCGTTGGCTTTACGCCAGTAAGAGCGTTCGCTGGAGAGGAACAGGTTTTTCACCAGCTGCTGGGTCAGGGTACTCGCCCCCTGCACCGTGCGACCGGCCGTCAGGTTCGCCAGCACCGCACGCCCGATGGAGTACAGGCTCACGCCGTCGTGCTCGTAGAAGTGGCGGTCTTCGGTGGCCAGCAGGGTATCAACCAGCAGATCCGGGAATCCATTACGCGCGACAAACAGACGCTGCTCGCCGTTTGGCGAGGAGAGCATGGTGATCAGACGCGGGTCGAGACGGAAGAAACCGAACTGACGGTTGCTGTCCAGGTTCTCGATGGTTTCCAGGTGGTCGCCGTCAAAGGTCAGACGCGCGCGCACCTGCCCCTCTTTGCTGTCCGGGAAATCGAACGGACGACGAATCATCTCGATGCTGCTCGCCTGCACGGTAAACTCGCCAGGACGGGTCATTTTCGACACCTGACGGTACTGTGTGGCTTCCAGCAGTTTGACCATTTCGTTCTTGCTGATGGACATGTCCGGCTCAAGGTTCACCATGCGACCGTACACCGCCGCAGGCAACTGCCAGACTTTACCGTCGATACGGCTGCGGATCTTCTGATCCAGGTACACGCCGTAAATCGCCATCAGAACAACAAATACAATAAACAGCTTCAGCAGCAGCCAGAACCAGCCGCGTCTGCCACGAGGCTTCCGCCCTTTGCCTTTTCCTTTACGCGGCATGGGGTCATCCTCATCATCGTCTTCATAGTCATCGTCATACTCCTCATCTCTGAGGCGACGACGGCTGATTTTTTCCTTCGCCGGACGTGCAGGTTTACCCTTACGTCCTATTGGCTCGCGGTCATTCCCCGCCATGCTTTCTCTCCGCAACATTCCAGGCGCAATGGCCCGATTCTCTTTTCTTCCACCCAACGGTGAAAGAAGAAATCTCTCAAAACCTATGAATACTTCTTCGTCCGCCGCGTCGGCGCGGTATTCGCCGGATCGTCCGGCCAGACGTGTTTCGGATAACGCCCTTTCATCTCTTTCTGCACGTCGCGATAACTACCGGCCCAAAAAGCACCGAGATCGCGCGTGATTTGCAATGGACGATGGGCGGGCGACAGCAGCTCCAGCACCAGTGGAACGCGCCCGTCGGCTATCGACGGCGTGGTGGCTTCACCAAACATCTCCTGCATCCGTACCGCCAGTGCCGGAGGATTATCCTCATGATAACGAATGGCGATCCGGCTTCCGGTCGGCACAGTGTAATGCGAGGGGAGCGAACTCACCAGTCGTTGACGTAATGACCAGTCGAGTAAATTCTCAAGCGCGGCCTTCACATCCAATGATTTCAGCGCTTTCAGGGAGTGCACACCGCCCATTTCTGGCAGTAACCAGGTTTCCAGGGAGGCCAGCAGCGCATCGTCGTCCACCTCGGGCCACGGGTACTCCGGCAGCCAGCGCGCGGCGCAGTGTAAGCGCAGGCGATACTGTTCCGCTTCCGGCGTCCAGTTCAGCACAGTCAGCCCTTTATCGCGAATACCGTTGAGCATCGCCTGATGCAGCTCGTCTTCCGACGGTTTTGCCAGCGGTTTAACGCTGACGGTCAGTTTGCCGATCTGGCTGCGGCGAAACGCTTTCAGGGTGCCCTGCGCGTCGTCCCACTCGATGGTGTCCGACTGCTGCAACAGCTGCGGGCAGGCGCGCGTGAGCGCGTCGATATCCACCGCTATCGCCTGTAAAATTCGCGCGTCCGGGGACGAACTGCCCTGCAACAGCAGCGGCGCTATCAGCCATTCGTGGCGAGTGAGCGCGTCATCGCTGTCAAGCATCGCGCCCATGCCGTTCGCCATCTGGTAGCGGCCATCGATGCCCCGCCTGCGTGCGATGCGATCCGGGAAAGCCTGCGCCAGCAGGCCGGGGATCAGATCGCTGTCCAGCGCTCCGCCACGGCAGTTCAGGCGCTGACAAAGACGCTGGGCGCGCTGCTGCCAGTTGGGCTGATTGCGCGAAAAGGCCGAGGCCAAATCGCTGCTCCCGCCGCGCGGAGGCTCTTCCAGAATCGCCGCCAGCTTCACGGCAGTGGCGATTTCATCATCCTCTTTTGCCGCAACCAGCATCGCCGCCAGACGCGGTTCGTTGCCAAGAGACGCCATTTTCTGGCCACGAGGTGTCAGGCGTTCATTCTCAAGCGCACCAAGCTGAGTAAGCAGCCTGCGCGCCGCCGCCAGATTCACCGCAGGCGGCTGATCGAGCCAGGTCAGTTGACTCGGTTCCGGGCAGCCCCATTGCAACAGCTCCAGCAGCAGGCCGGAGAGATCGCTTTGCAGAATTTCCGGCGTGCTCTGCGTCGCCGCACGTTCTGCCTGCTCGGCGCTGGTCAGGTGCAGACAAATCCCCGGCTCCAGGCGTCCGGCGCGGCCAGCGCGCTGCGTCATGGATGCCTGGCTGATACGCTGCGTGAGCAGGCGGGTCAGGCCGGTGCGCGGATCGAAGCTTACCACCCTCTCCTGCGCCGTATCGACCACCAGACGAATGCCCTCGATCGTTAAACTGGTTTCGGCAATGTTGGTCGCCAGCACCACCTTGCGCTGCCCGGCAGGTGCCGGAAGGATCGCTTTACGCTGTTCGTTCAGCGACAGCGCGCCATACAGCGGGCAGAGCAGCACATCGCTGCCAACGCGTGACGCCAGTTTCTCCTGCACACGCTGAATTTCGCCGACGCCCGGTAAAAAGAGCAGCAGCGAGCCAGACTCGTGGCGCAACAGCTCCGCGGTAGCGATAGCGACCGCCTCATCAAAGCGCTGATTCGCCGACAGCGACTGGTAGCGGCGATCGACGGGAAATGCCCGCCCTTCGGAGGCGATCACCGGTGCATCGGGAAGGATCTGTTGCAGACGTGGGTTGTCGAGCGTCGCCGACATCAGCAGCAGCCTGAGATCGTCACGCAGCCCGTGCTGAACATCGAGCAGCAGCGCCAGCGCCATATCGGCCTGCAGGCTGCGTTCGTGGAATTCATCGAGGATCACCAGCCCCACGCCGCTCAGCTCCGGATCGTTTTGCAGCATCCGGGTGAGAATGCCCTCCGTCACCACTTCGAGGCGCGTCGCGGCGCCGACGCAGGTTTCGGCGCGCATGCGGTAGCCGATCGTTTCGCCCGGCTTTTCATTCAGCAGTTCGGCGAGGCGTTGTGCCACGTTGCGGGCCGCCAGTCGGCGCGGTTCCAGCAGAAGAATTTTTCCGGGAATATTCCCCTCTTTGAGGATCTGCAGCGGCAACCAGGTCGATTTACCGGCGCCCGTAGGCGCATTCAGCAGGATCTGAGGGGCATGTTGTAACGCGGCAAGTAGCTCGGGAAGTACGGCGGCGACCGGCAATGAGGACACTAACAGCTCCAGAGGGTTAACATTAGACGGCGGACATTGTAGCATCGGCGCATATCATTACCGAGCCCCCCTATGTCTGATTCAAAACGACTGTTTTTCGCCATTGAGCCACCGGCCACTGTTCAGCGGCAAATCGTCCGCTGGCGCGCGGCGAATTTTCCGGCCGAAGCGGGCCGCCCGGTTGCGGCCGCCAATTTACATCTGACGCTGGCGTTTCTCGGCGAGGTCAGCGCAGAAAAGCAGCAAGCGCTGTCGGCGATGGCCGGGCGGATCCGCCAGCCGGGTTTTACCCTCAATCTGGACGACGCCGGACAGTGGCTGCGCTCTCGCGTGGTGTGGCTCGGGACGCGTCAGCCGCCGCGCGGGTTGTTGCAGTTGGCGAATCTGCTGCGCGCCCAGGCTGCTCGCAGTGGCTGCTATCAAAGCCCGCAGCCCTTTCACCCGCACCTCACCCTGCTGCGTAATACCGCGCAGGCGGTTGCCATTCCCGCCCCAGGCTTTAGCTGGGCCTTTCCGGTGACCGAATTTGTCCTCTACGAATCCGTATTCCATCAGGGACGCACCCGCTATACGCCGCTGACGCGCTGGACGTTAAGCGAATAATCAAGGACTCACGATGAAGTTTAGCCCTGCCTTACAGCAAGCCACCCTGATTCAGCGCTACAAGCGCTTTCTGGCCGACGTGATCACCCCCGAGGGCGAGCATCTCACGTTGCACTGCCCGAACACCGGTGCGATGACGGGCTGCGCCACGCCGGGCGATACGGTCTGGTACTCCACCTCTGCCAATCTTAAGCGTAAATATGCGCATACCTGGGAAATTACCGAGACCCAGCAAGGCGCCTTTATCTGCGTAAATACCCAGCGCGCCAACCCGCTGGTGAAAGAGGCCATCGACGCCGGGCTGATTCCAGAGCTTATGGGTTACAGCACGCTGAAAGGCGAAGTGAAATATGGCGAGGAAGGCAGCAGAATTGACTTCATGCTACAGGCGGATGACCGCCCTGAGTGCTATATTGAAGTCAAATCAGTGACGTTAGCAGATAGGGATAATGGCTACTTTCCGGATGCGGTGACGCTACGCGGCCAAAAGCATCTGCGAGAGCTAATGAGTGTTGCGGCGGCGGGCAAGCGCGCCGTATTGCTGTTTGCCGTGTTGCATTCAGCGATTGAACGATTCTCACCCGCCCGCCACATTGACCCAAAGTACGCACAATTGTTGAATGAGGCACAAAAGCAGGGGGTAGAAGTTTTCGCTTATAAAGCGGAACTTTCTGCCGATAATATGACTCTGAAGTCGACGCTCCCCGTTGTGTTATAAGGGGTTAGAAGATGACGATTTGGTGTTCTGGCCGCGTGCGCAAATACGCTTTTCCTCACAGGCTTGTCAAGTGTTACGTTTAGATAATTGCCTTACGGAAAAGCATCTGCTATTTATAGCGACCTGATTTTTCCCCCACACGGGGATCGATAGTGCGTGTTAAGGAGAAGCAACATGCAAGAAGGGCAAAACCGTAAAACATCGTCCCTGAGTATTCTCGCCATCGCTGGGGTGGAGCCGTACCAAGAGAAACCGGGCGAAGAGTATATGAACGAAGCCCAGCTGTCTCACTTCAAGCGTATTCTTGAAGCATGGCGTAATCAACTTAGGGATGAAGTCGATCGCACTGTTACCCATATGCAAGACGAAGCAGCAAACTTCCCGGACCCGGTAGACCGTGCCGCTCAGGAAGAAGAGTTCAGCCTCGAACTGCGTAACCGTGACCGCGAACGCAAACTCATCAAAAAGATTGAGAAAACGCTGAAGAAGGTCGAGGACGAAGATTTCGGATACTGCGAGTCCTGCGGTGTGGAAATTGGCATTCGTCGCCTGGAAGCGCGTCCGACTGCCGATCTGTGCATCGACTGCAAAACGCTGGCTGAAATCCGCGAAAAACAGATGGCAGGTTAATTCCTGTTCTGTCGTAACGATCATAAAGGCGGGAGTCACTCCCGCCTTGTGACTTTTTGTCTGCTGTGACTATGCCTCAATCCGACTATATCGGGCGCTTTGCGCCATCTCCCTCTGGTGAGCTGCACTTTGGTTCGCTCATCGCCGCTCTCGGCAGCTACCTGCAAGCGCGTTCTCAGCACGGCCTCTGGCGCGTGCGTATCGAAGATATTGATCCCCCTCGTGAAGTTCCCGGTGCAGCAGAAACCATCCTGCGTCAGCTGGAACATTACGGTTTGAACTGGGACGGAGAGGTATTGTGGCAGTCAAACCGCCACGAGGCTTACCGCGAACAGCTGGCGTGGCTGTATGAGCAAGGGCTGTCTTATTACTGCACCTGCACCCGTGCGCGTATTCAGCAGGCAGGCGGCGTCTATGACGGCCATTGCCGAACCCTGAATAACGGGCCAGAGAATGCGGCGGTGCGTCTGCTTCAGCATCATCCTGTCACCCGCTTTAAGGATTTACTGCTCGGCGAAATTAACGCCGATGAACGTCTGGCGCGTGAAGATTTTATTATTCATCGTCGCGATGGCTTATTTGCTTATAATCTTGCTGTGGTGGTGGACGATCATTTCCAGGGCGTGACAGAAATTGTGCGCGGCGCAGATTTGATTGAACCGACGGTGCGACAAATTTCGCTCTACCAGCACTTAGGCTGGAAGGTTCCGGACTATATTCATTTGCCGCTGGCGCTGAATGAACACGGGAATAAACTTTCCAAGCAGAATCACGCGCCCGCGCTGCCTGACGGGGATCCGCGCCCCGTTTTGATCGACGCATTACGATTTCTAAACCAAAATGTGAACAATGAATGGCAGGATTTATCCGTTGATGAATTGCTGAAAAAAGCCGTCGAGGGCTGGTCGCTCTCTGCCGTGCCAAAAATCCAGCATTCTCAAATGCGTCTCGCTGAGCTATGATTAGCCGCTTTTTACACGAAGCATCTCCGCTGTATCAAGGCGGCAACTGAGTGAATCACCGCGAGTTTACGCTTGTAAACGGCCCGTGAGAGCGAAGGCAGCCAACGCAGAGGCAGCATAAAAGATGACGTGTAATTTTTTGTCCAATATATGAAACACACTACCGAGGTGTACTATTTTTACTCGAGTCGCTAATTTTTGCCGTAAGGTGCTAAGCCGCGATGAGAGCGTAGCGAATGACGCTATTGCTCAATCCCATATGTCGGTTATTCCGCGTGAGCAGCACACTATTTCCCGCAAAGATATCAGTGAAAATGCCCTCAAGGTGCTCTATCGTCTGAATAAAGCAGGCTACGAGGCCTATCTCGTGGGCGGCGGGGTTCGCGATTTACTGCTTGGCAAAAAACCAAAAGATTTTGATGTGACGACCAGCGCCACGCCGGAACAGGTGCGTAAATTATTCCGCAACTGTCGTCTGGTAGGCCGTCGTTTCCGTCTTGCACACGTGATGTTTGGTCCGGAAATTATCGAAGTGGCAACCTTCCGTGGCCATCACGAAGCCGGCGCACCAACCGATCGCACGACCTCTCAGCGTGGCCAGAACGGCATGCTGCTGCGTGACAACATCTTTGGTTCCATCGAAGAAGATGCCCAGCGTCGCGATTTCACCATCAATAGCCTTTACTACAGCGTGGCCGATTTCACGGTGCGTGATTTCGTGGGCGGCGTACAGGACCTGAAAGAGGGCGTGATTCGCCTGATTGGCAATCCTGAAACTCGCTACCGCGAAGATCCGGTGCGCATGCTGCGCGCCGTGCGCTTTGCTGCCAAGCTGAATATGCAGATAAGCCCAGAGACCGCTGAGCCGATTCCGCGTCTGGCGACGCTTATCAACGACGTGCCACCGGCGCGTCTGTTCGAAGAAGCGCTGAAAATGCTGCAAGCCGGTTACGGGTATGAAACCTATAAGCTGCTGCGCGAAAACAGCCTCTTCCAGCCGCTGTTCCCGACCATCGTGCGCTACTTCACCGAAAGCGGTGACAGCCCGATGGAGCGCATTATCGCTCAGGTGCTAAAAAACACTGACACCCGCATTCATAACGATATGCGTGTGAATCCGGCGTTCCTGTTCGCGGCGATGTTCTGGTATCCGCTGCTCGAAACTGCGCAGAAAATTGCTCAGGAAAGCGGCCTGGCCTATTACGATGCTTTCGCGCTGGCCGCCAACGACGTGCTGGACGAAGCCTGCCGTACGCTGGCGATTCCTAAGCGCATCACCACGCTGGTTCGCGATATCTGGCAGCTGCAATTGCGCATGTCTCGCCGTCAGGGCAAGCGCGCGTGGAAGCTGATGGAACATCCGAAATTCCGCGCGGCTTACGATCTGCTGGCGCTGCGCGCTGAGATCGAGAACAACAAAGAGCTGCAAAGTCTGGCCCAGTGGTGGGGCGAGTTCCAGGTTTCCGCTCCGCCGGAACAGAAAGGGATGCTCACCAATCTGGATGAAGAGCCAGAACCGCGTCGCCGTCATCGTCGCCCACGCAAGCGCGCACCGCGCCGCGAAGGCAGCGCATGACCCTCGCGTATATCGCCATCGGCAGCAATCTGGCCTCTCCTCTGGAGCAGGTTAATGCTGCCGTTCAGGCGTTAAGCGAGATCCCGCAGAGCCGCCTCGTGCAGGTTTCTGCGTTTTACCGCACGCCGCCACTCGGACCGCAGGATCAGCCTGATTACCTGAACGCCGCCGTGGTGCTCGAAACATCCCTCGATGCCGAAACTTTGCTGGATAACACCCAGCGTATTGAGCTTCAGCAGGGCCGCCAGCGTAAAGCAGAACGCTGGGGACCGCGCACGCTGGATCTCGATATCATGCTGTTCGGTGATGAAGTCATTAATACGGACCGCCTGACGGTGCCGCATTACGACATGAAAAATCGCGGTTTTATGCTCTGGCCGCTGTGGGAAGTCGCCCCTGAATTAACCTTCCCTAACGGTGAATCGCTGCAGGCGATTTTGCAACAGCTCAACGCCGAAAAACCCGCCCTCTGGTAATCCCGTTTTTTTGCTGATAACCCCTAAAATAATTGGTGTTAATCGGTTGCCTAAAATCATTGTTCCCCCGAATGTTACTGTTAGAATGCGCAAAGATTCGTTTTGGGCTATCAGGAAACATTATGAAACCAACCACCATCGCCTTATTGCAGAAATGCAAACAGGAAAAAAAACGCTTCGCCACGATCACCGCCTATGACTACAGCTTTGCGAAGCTGTTTGCCGACGAAGGCATTAAGGTCATGCTGGTCGGCGACTCGTTAGGGATGACGGTACAAGGACATGATTCCACCCTGCCAGTGACGGTAGAAGATATTGCTTACCATACCCGCGCCGTTCGTCGCGGTGCCCCAGAGTGCCTGCTGCTTTCCGACCTGCCTTTCATGGCCTATGCCACGCCAGAACAAGCCTTCGAAAATGCCGCCGCCGTGATGCGCGCAGGCGCCAATATGGTGAAAATCGAAGGCGGAGCCTGGCTGGTCGACACCGTGAAAAAACTGACCGAGCGCGCGGTGCCGGTTTGCGGCCATCTCGGTTTAACACCGCAGTCGGTGAATATTTTCGGCGGATATAAAGTTCAGGGGCGCGGCGAAGCAGGTCAAACGCTGCTGGACGACGCGCTGGCGCTGGAAGCCGCCGGTGCGCAGCTGTTGGTGCTGGAGTGTGTGCCCGTTGAACTGGCCAAACGCGTCACCGAAGCGCTCTCAATTCCCGTGATTGGCATTGGCGCAGGCAACGTGACCGACGGGCAAATCCTGGTGATGCACGACGCTTTCGGCATCACCGGCGGCCACATCCCTAAATTTGCGAAAAATTTCCTAAGCACCGCGGGCGACATGCGCGCTGCGGTCAGGCAGTATATTGCCGACGTCGAATCCGGTGTTTACCCGGCTGAAGAACACAGTTTCCATTAAGGAGTCTCATTGTGCTAATCATTGAAACCTTGCCACTGCTGCGTCAGCACATTCGCCGCCTGCGTCAGGAGGGTAAACGTATCGCCCTGGTCCCGACCATGGGCAATCTGCATGATGGCCACATGAAACTGGTCGACGAAGCGAAAGCCCGCGCCGATGTCGTCGTGGTGACGATTTTCGTTAACCCGATGCAGTTTGATCGTGCCGACGATCTGGCGCGCTACCCGCGCACGCTGCAGGAAGATTGTGAAAAGCTCAAAAAACACCATGTGGATTTCGTCTTTTCACCCACGCCTGACGATATTTATCCGCAGGGCACCGAAGGGGCGACCTTCGTCGATGTGCCGGGCATTTCAACCATGCTCGAAGGGGCCAGCCGTCCGGGGCATTTCCGCGGCGTTTCGACCATCGTAAGCAAGCTCTTCAACCTGGTGCAGCCGGATATCGCCTGCTTTGGCGAGAAGGATTTCCAGCAGCTGGCCCTGATCCGCAAAATGGTCGCAGACATGGGCTACGACATTGAGATCGTCGGCGTGCCGATTGTGCGCGCCAAAGACGGTCTGGCGCTTAGCTCACGCAACGGGTATCTGACCGCTGACCAGCGCAAAATCGCGCCGGCGCTGAGCAAAGTCATGAACGCGATGGCGGAGAAGCTGGCAGCTAACGAACTGACGGCGGAAGAGATTATCGCTATCGCGGAACAGGAGCTGAACGAAAAAGGGCTGCGTGCCGACGACGTTCAAATCCGCGATGCGGACACGCTGCTGGCACTTTCAGACACCAGCAAACGCGCGGTGATTCTGGTGGCCGCATGGCTCGGTCAGGCGCGCCTGATCGACAACAAAGTGGTTGAGCTGACGCAGTAGACAGCGACCAAAAATCGGGCAATACTGCGCTAATATTTGCCTGGGGAATGTTTCCCCCCACCCTGCCCTCTCCAGCCGGAGAGGGACTGCATGAAGAGTAAAGGTAACGTTATGATTCGCACAATGCTGCAAGGTAAGCTTCACCGCGTCAAAGTGACGCAGGCAGACCTGCATTACGAAGGTTCCTGCGCGATTGACCAGGATTTCCTTGAGGCGGCGGGTATTCTCGAATACGAAGCCATTGATATTTACAACGTAACCAACGGCAAACGCTTCTCTACCTATGCGATTGCCGGTGAGCGCGGCTCAAAAATCATCTCCGTCAACGGCGCGGCGGCACATTGTGCTGACGTGGGCGATATCCTGATTATCGCCACCTACGTCACCATGCCGGACGAACAGGCGCGCAGCTGGCAGCCTAAAGTGGCCTATTTTGACGGCGACAACGAGATGAAACGTACCGCGAAAGCCGTACCGGTTCAGGTTGCCTGATGTTACCCCTGCGGCTGATTGCTGATCAGCCGCGACATTGTCTCCAGCGAATCCGTTCTTAAGATATACAGGCGTTTCAGTAAGAACGGATTATCTCCCGGTTTCACCTTCCCTTTTACCGTCGTCACCGCCAGATGAAAACCGGCGTCGTTCGCCGCTTTCACCGCTTTGTCATCGTAACCGCCGAACGGATACGAGAGATAGAGCACACGTGGGTTGAACTGTGCCAGCGAGCGCCGCGAGCGTTCAAAATCAAACAGAATGACGTGGTAGCTACGGCTCAGCAAAATAGGATGTTTATTGCCATCGACGCGGTGCAGGAAGTGGGTGTGCGACTGGATATCAAACACATCCTGAATCTCTTTCAGCTCCGACACGCTCATAAACTGCAGCGATTTCGGGTCCCACTTCTGCGGATGGCCTTTGATTCGCGACGAGATGATAAATGCCGTCGCCTTAAAGCCGTACTGCTTCAGAATCGGCCACGCGTAGCGGTTGACCGACTTCAGACCGTCGTCAAAGGTAATCACCACCGCGCGGGCGGGCAGGTTCATTTTATTGCGCACGTAGCCTTCCAGCTGATAGAGCGTCAGCGTGGTGTAACCCTGATCGCGCAGCCAGGTCATCTGGTTATTAAAGGCGCGCACGCTGGTGGTCGTGGAGGTGTGGCGGAAACGGGTGTTCTCTTCATCGCGCAAAATATGGTGATAAGTGATCACCGGAATACCGCTGTCTTCCTGCGCATCCAGGCTGCTGATCCACGCCAGACGGTTGCCCATGCGGATTTGAAACCAGGTCTGGTTGAGTCTGTCTTTCAGCTTGCTGAGAATTGGATAGCGCAGGTTTGAACTCAGCGTACCAAACGGGGCGCTGCCGCTGTTGGGTGCGTTATACACCGGGGTGTCTTTCCAGGTGATCAGATTCTGGTTACTGAGCGGCTTATTGAGATCGCCCAGGCTGTCCTGAACGCGCTGTTTCCCCTGCACCTTTTCCAGATGGCCTTTGTCGATAAACCCGGTGCCAAAGCCGAAGCGAAATTCGTAATAGTCTGCTGCCGTAGGAACGACCGCAAGAATCTGCCCCGCGCGCACATTGCCGACGTTAACAACCTCGTTGCCCACCTGCGCCCAGATCGCCGCATCTTCAGTGGTTTGCATATATTGAGCGGGTAAGCCCTGTTGGCTTAATAAACTGGCAGAGACGCCGCCGGAGACCAGCAGCAACAGAAAGGAAAAAACGCGTATAAACATGGGATTATTATCGACACTAAAAATCAGTCGCCATTGTAGCAAAAGCGACATCAATACCAATGTTTAATTCTTATACAGGTCGTGGAGCAGGACAAAAGGCGGGTTTTTCTGCTGCTGATGCCAGAGGCTGCTGACGCCGGGGATCTCCTGCCCGACCAGCGTATCGCGGAACTCAGCGCTGCTCAGCGTTTCGCGCAGCGGGTACATCATCTCCAGCAATGCGTAGTTAATCCCGGAAATCACTTCACAGTTTTCATGCTTGTGACTTAACAACGCGGCGGCGCGATAGGGCGCGGCGCCCGATTTGTCGGTCATAAAAATGACGCCTTCACCGGTATCCGTCTCATGCAGCGCATCGCACATCATACGGCTCAGCATGTTGGTGCTCAGCCCGCGCCAGTAGTTCACCGCCCGGCACTGAGGCAGCGGACCCAATTTTTTTTCCAGGCGATCGAGCATTGCCTGGGCATCGTCATCATGACAGGTAATCACCCAACCCAACATAGCGTCTCTCCTTTAGGGGAAAGTAGTTTAGCGGAGTGAAGATTATTTTATGGTGATAACTATCAAAGAAAATGCCCCGGCAAGCAGAGTGCTGCCGGGGATGCGGATTAGCTGCGCAGTCCGCGTCCGCGCTGAATCAGATACCAGCACAGAATATAGAAAGCGATGATGAAGACGGCGAGGACGATGACGGTGGTAAACAGCGGCACGTCAGTAATGCCGAGGAAGCCAAAGCGGAAGCCGCTGATCATGTAGACAATCGGGTTCAGGTGCGACAGCGCCTGCCAGAACGGTGGCAGCAGCGTCAGGGAGTAGAACACCCCACCGAGATAGGTCAGCGGCGTCAGGACAAAGGTCGGGATCAGGCTGATGTCATCGAAAGTGGTCGCAAACACCGCGTTCAACAGGCCAGCCAGCGAGAACAGGATCGCGGTCATCAGCAGGGTCAGCGCCACGAACATCCATGAATGCACCTGGAACGGGACAAAGAACAGCGAAATAGCCGTCACCAGAATCCCTACCGCCAGCCCACGCGCCACGCCGCCGCCCACATAACCGGCGATGATGACGTGCGTTGGCACCGGGGCCACCAGCAGCTCTTCAATGTTACGCTGGAACTTCGCGCTGAAAAACGACGACGCCACGTTGGCATAGGCGTTGGTGATCACCGCCATCATGATCAGGCCCGGCACGATAAACTGCATATAGGTAAAGCCATGCATTTCACCAATACGGGAGCCAATCAGATTCCCGAAGATGATGAAATAGAGCGTCATGGTGATCACCGGCGGCACCAGAGTTTGCACCCAAATGCGCATGAAGCGGTTAATCTCTTTGGCCCAGATACTTTTTAGCGCCACCCAGTAAAGATGCATCATGCCTGCTCTCCTTGTTTATCCTGGACCAGCGAGACAAACAGTTCTTCCAGTCGGTTAGCTTTGTTACGCATACTCAATACCTGAATGCCCTGCGCGCTCAGCTGCGCAAAGACGCTGTTAATGCCCTGCTCGCGCAGGACTTCCACTTCCAGCGTCGACGTGTCTACCAGACGATACTGATAGCCCTCCAGCTTCGGCAGCGGGCTTTTGGCCGCCAGATCGAGGATAAAGGTTTCGGACTTCAGCTTGGACAGCAGGTTCTTCATCGAGGTGTTTTCCACCAGCTCGCCGCGCTGAATGATGCCGATATTGCGGCACAGCATTTCAGCTTCTTCGAGGTAGTGGGTGGTCAGAATGATGGTGGTACCTTTGTCGTTCAAATCCTTCAGGAAACCCCACATCGAGCGGCGCAGTTCGATATCCACACCCGCCGTTGGCTCATCAAGGATCAGCAGTTTTGGCTCGTGCATCAGGGCGCGGGCGATCATCAGACGGCGCTTCATCCCGCCGGAGAGCATGCGCGCACGTTCGCCGCGTTTTTCCCACAGATCGAGCTGTTTGAGGTACTTTTCGCTGCGCTCGATGGCGTCCTGACGTTCTACGCCGTAGTAACCCGCCTGATTCACCACAATTTGCTGCACGGTTTCAAACGGGTTGAAGTTAAATTCCTGCGGCACCAGCCCCAGCTGACGTTTGGCGTTGACCACATCTTTTTCGAGATCATAGCCAAACACCGCGACGCTGCCCGAAGACTTGTTCACCAGCGAGCTGATGATGCCGATGGTCGTGGATTTCCCCGCGCCATTCGGCCCCAGCAGGGCGTAGAAATCCCCCGCTTCGACCTGCAAATCAATTCCGCGCAGCGCCTGAACGCCGCCCGGATAGACTTTTTTAAGCTGCTTAAGCTCAAGTGCGATAGTCATGAATTAAACTTACCTATAGTTCTGACACACGTTGTGTGGTTTCAATAAAAGTCGAGTTACCCTATATTAGCGCAACGCTATTACTCGGTTACAGGTCGTTAACCTCTATGAATGACATAGATACACTCATCAGCAACAATGCACTATGGTCAAAAATGCTGGTAGAAGAGGACCCGGGATTTTTTGAGAAGCTGGCGAAGGCGCAGAATCCACGTTTTTTATGGATTGGATGCTCTGACAGCCGCGTCCCGGCGGAACGCCTGACAGGCCTTGATTCGGGTGAGCTGTTCGTTCACCGTAACGTCGCAAACCTGGTCATTCACACCGATCTCAATTGTCTTTCCGTCGTGCAGTACGCGGTTGATGTGCTGGAAGTTGAGCACATTATTATCTGCGGCCATTATGGCTGCGGTGGTGTGCAGGCGGCTGTCGAAAACCCGGAGCTGGGGCTGATCGACAACTGGCTGCTGCATATTCGCGATATCTGGTTCAAACATAGCTCACTGCTGGGCGAAATGCCGCAGGAGCGTCGCCTCGACACCCTGTGCGAGCTTAACGTGATGGAGCAGGTCTATAACCTTGGCCACTCCACCATCATGCAGTCAGCATGGAAGCGCGGGCAGAAAGTCTCCGTTCACGGCTGGGCGTACGGTATCCATGATGGATTGCTGCGCAATCTGGAAGTGACCGCCACCAACCGCGAAACCCTGGAGCAGCGCTATCGTTCCGGGATTGCCAACCTGAAGCTCAAGCACGTTAACCACAAATAACCTGCAAAAAAGCCGGGCGGCGGCTTCGCCTTACCCGGCCTTGAGATGTGCCGTTCACGCTTTCCAGGCCCGGAAAGCACAGTGCTTCCGGGCTAGACCGCTGAGATTACTCGTCCAGCAGTACCACTTTCCCGACATACGGCAGATGGCGATAACGCTGTGCGTAATCGATGCCGTAACCCACCACGAACTCATCCGGAATCGAGAAACCAACAAATTCAACCGGGACGTCAACTTCACGGCGAGTCGGTTTATCGAGCAGGGTGCAGATCGCCAGGGATTTCGGGCCGCGCAGGCTCAGGATCTCGCGCACTTTAGAGAGCGTGTTACCGGAGTCGATAATATCCTCTACGATTAACACGTCCTTGCCGCGAATATCTTCATCCAGATCTTTCAGGATTTTCACGTCACGGGTGGTCGACATACCGCTGCCGTAGCTGGACGCGGTCATGAAATCCACTTCATGGGACACCTGAACTTCACGGCACAGGTCTGCCATGAACATGAATGAGCCGCGCAGCAGACCCACCAGCACCATATCGCTGCCGCTGTCCTGATAACGTTCGGTGATTTGACGACCCAGTTCGGCGATACGCGCTTTGATCTCCGCTTCCGGGATCATCACTTCAACACTATGTTTCATATTACTAACCGTATGATTTAAAACCAATCTATCACTGCGGATGCAGATACGTCCGGCAATGATTCACAAGTACGGCAGTATACCAGCAAATGGATTCGCCTGGCGCATGAGTTACAAAAAGCTCATTTTGTGATTCCGATCACACTTGTTAATACCTATAATTAATTGCTATCAAATAATTAACAAACTACAGAGTACTTTTCTATGGCTGAAATAAAATCTCAACAGCCGCGTCTACTGGTAACGTTAACAGCCGCTTTTGCCGCATTCTGCGCGCTGTATCTGTTAATCGGTGGCGTATGGCTGGTCGCGCTTGGCGGCTCCTGGTACTACCCGATTGCGGGCCTGGTCATGATTGCTGTGACCGTCCTGCTTTTGCGGCGTAAACGTTCCGCGCTGTGGCTTTACGCAGCACTTCTGCTCGCAACGATGATCTGGGGTGTCTGGGAGGTCGGCTTCGATTTCTGGGCGCTCACGCCGCGTAGCGACATTCTTGTCTTCTTTGGTATCTGGCTGATCTTGCCCTTCGTCTGGCGTCGCCTGCTGGTGCCGTCCAGCGGTGCGGTTGCGGCACTGGTCGTGGCGTTGCTCATCACCGGTGGCATTCTGACCTGGGCCGGATTTAACGATCCGCAGGAAGTGAAAGGTACTCTGAGTGCCGATTCCACGCCTGCCGCCGCCATTTCTCAGGTGGCTGACGGCAACTGGCCAGCGTATGGGCGCAATCAGGAAGGACAACGTTACTCGCCGCTGAAGCAAATCAACGCCGATAACGTGAAAAACCTGAAAGAAGCCTGGACGTTCCGTACCGGCGATCTGAAGCAGCCGAACGATCCGGGTGAGCTGACCAACGAAGTCACCCCGATCAAAGTGGGCGACATGCTGTACCTGTGTACCGCTCACCAGCGTCTGTTCGCGCTGGATGCGTCGACCGGTAAGGAAAAATGGCACTTTGATCCGCAGCTGAACACCAACACCTCCTTCCAGCACGTGACCTGTCGTGGCGTCTCTTACCACGAAGCGCGCGCGGACAACGCCAGCCCGGACGTGGTGGCTGACTGTCCTCGCCGTATCATGCTGCCGGTGAACGATGGCCGTCTGTTTGCGATCAACGCCGAAACCGGCAAGCTGTGCGAAACCTTTGCCAACAAAGGTATCCTCAACCTGCAGACCAATATGCCGGATACCACGCCGGGCCTGTATGAGCCGACGTCACCGCCGATCATCACCGATAAAACCATCGTCATTGCCGGTTCTGTCACGGATAACTTCTCTACTCGTGAAACCTCTGGTGTGATTCGTGGTTTCGACGTGAACACCGGCAAACTGCTGTGGGCCTTCGATCCGGGCGCGAAAGATCCTAACGCCATCCCGTCGGATGAACACACCTTCACCTTTAACTCACCGAACTCCTGGGCACCGGCAGCGTATGACGCGAAGCTGGATCTGGTTTATCTGCCGATGGGCGTGACCACGCCGGATATCTGGGGCGGGAACCGCACGCCAGAGCAGGAGCGTTACGCGAGCGCCATCGTGGCGCTGAACGCAACGACCGGGAAACTGGCCTGGAGCTATCAAACCGTTCACCACGATCTATGGGATATGGATATGCCGTCCCAGCCAACGCTGGCCGACATTACCGTCAACGGGAAAACTGTTCCGGTCATCTACGCGCCAGCGAAAACCGGCAACATCTTCGTGCTCGACCGTTCTAACGGCAAACTGGTGGTTCCGGCTCCGGAGAAACCGGTACCGCAGGGCGCAGCGAAAGGCGACTACGTTTCGAAAACGCAGCCGTTCTCTGACCTGAGCTTCCGTCCGAAGAAAGATCTGACCGGTGCGGACATGTGGGGCGCCACGATGTTCGATCAGCTGGTGTGCCGCGTGATGTTCCATCAGCTGCGCTATGAAGGCATCTTCACCCCGCCGTCTGAGCAGGGCACGCTGGTGTTCCCGGGTAACCTGGGGATGTTTGAATGGGGCGGTATCTCGGTCGATCCAAACCGTCAGGTGGCGATTGCCAACCCGATGGCGCTGCCGTTTGTCTCGAAGCTGATCCCGCGCGGTCCTGGTAACCCGATGGAGCAGCCGAAAGACGCGAAAGGCAGCGGTACTGAAGCCGGTATTCAGCCGCAGTACGGCGTGCCGTATGGCGTTACGCTGAACCCGTTCCTCTCTCCGTTTGGCCTGCCGTGTAAACAGCCTGCCTGGGGTTACATCTCCGCGCTGGATCTGAAAACGAACCAGGTGGTATGGAAAAAACGTATTGGTACGCCACAGGACAGTATGCCGTTCCCGATGCCGGTTCCTGTTCCGTTCAATATGGGTATGCCGATGCTCGGCGGCCCGATCTCTACTGCCGGTAACGTCCTGTTCATCGCGGCAACCGCAGATAACTACCTGCGCGCGTACAACATGACTAACGGTGAGAAACTGTGGCAAGGCCGTCTGCCGGCCGGTGGACAAGCCACACCGATGACCTACGAAGCGAATGGCAAGCAGTACGTTGTCATCTCCGCGGGCGGTCACGGGTCATTTGGCACGAAGATGGGCGACTATATTGTCGCGTATGCGTTGCCGGATGATGTGAAGTAGATGTGAGTGAAATGCAAAACGGCAGCCTTCGGGTTGCCGTTTTTAGAACTCTGGCCGGGTAAGGCGAAACGCCGCCCGGCTTTTTTACACCGTAAACCCTAGCATCATCCCCGTATCTTCATGTTCGAGCAGATGGCAGTGGGCCATATAGGCAAACTCCTTCGGCGCCTCATGCTCAAACTTCACCAGTACTTCGCTGATTCCGCCCTCCACCCGCACCGTATCTTTCCAGCCCGTTCGATGTGCCGCAGGCGCTTTGCCGTTCTCGGACACAATGCGGAACTGCGTGCCGTGAATGTGGAACGGATGCAGCATCATGTCGCCCTCGCCTGAAATCACCCAGCGTTCGTACTGGCCCTTACTGGCCGCAAACATCGGGGTGTTCATATCAAAGGCCTGGCCGTTGATACGGTTGGCGTTATGGAAATCAAACCCTTTCCCGCCGCCGTGATTCATATGGCCCATGTTGCCCATCTTGCCGTGGTCCATATTCATATGCCCCATCGACTGGCCGTGGTGCATGCCCGCCATCGCCTGATCGCCATATTTGTTCATCAATGCCTGCATGCCCATCATGTCGAGCATGGGGTCCATCGACAGCTGGAGTTTGCGCTGGGTTAATCCGTCGAGGGACGGCAGCGCAGGCATGGCCGCCAGCGTATCCGGCAGCGTACCGGAGGCCGTCACCCGCAGCGGCTGAATGCGCAGCACCGGATGCGGCTTATCGAACGGCGCAACGGCCATCCCCATCTGACTCACCGGGAGGGTAATGAGGTCAAACGATTTCCCGTCGCTGATATCCACCAGCACTTCAAAACGCTCGCCCATCAGCATCGGCAGTTCGCTGACTTTCACCGGCTCAGCCAGCAGCCCGCCGTCGCTCGCCACCACGTACATTGGACGCTGGTCGCTGGTGGCAAAGTTATGGGAGCGCGCGTTACAGCCGTTGAGCAGGCGCAGGCGCAGCCAGCCTCGTGGCGCTGAATGCTGCGGATAAATCGCCCCGTTGGTCAGGAGCGTATCGCCAAACCAGCCGACGGCGGCGCTCATCACGTCGAGCTGATAGTCAATCTGCCCCTCAGCGGTAAATTTCTTGTCCTGTACGATCACCGGCACATCGTCGATGCCCCACTGTTTTGGCAGACGCAGCATCCGGCTTTCGTCGTCTTCAATGAGCACCAGTCCCGCCAGCCCCATCGCCACTTGATGCCCGGTTTTGCCGTGCTGATGGGGATGGAACCAGCAGGTCGCTGCGTGCTGGTCCGGGGTAAAGGTCACCGTGCGCTCACCGCCCGCTTTGATCACCCCCTGCGGGCCACCGTCGACCTCGCCGGGAACCTCCAGGCCATGCCAGTGCAACGTCGTCTCTTCCGCAAGGGTATTATGAATATTCACCGTCACCGGTTTGCCCCGGGAAAGCTGAAGCGCCGGACCGAGCAAATTACCGTTATATCCCCATGTGGTGGCCTGATGCGCGCCAAAGGTCGATTTTCCCGACTGAACGATTAACTGGATGCGACTGCGGGCGTCGGCAGTCAGTAAATCAGGGATGGGGAGGGTGGGTCTGTCGGTGGCGAATGCGGCGCGGCTCCATAAAGGTAACGCGCTGGCAGCCCCCAGTACGGCTGAATATTTCAAAAAATCACGACGTTGCATGTTCATTCCTTTTTTCCGTGCAGGCGATATTTTGAGCTTAAACCCTCCCCTTGGGAGAAGGTCAAGTAAAGCGGCAATAATAAAGGTCGTCGCGCTGGTATCAAGTATGCTAACGTTTAATTTCCGTGACGCAGTGGTAAAAGCAATGAAGACGTTTTTCAGGACAATTTTGTTCGCCAGCCTGGTGGCGATGAGTGCGAACAGTTATGCGCTGAGTGAAAACGAAGCGGAAGATATGGCCGATCTGACGGCAGTTTTTGTTTTCCTGAAAAACGATTGTGGATACCAGAATTTACCCAACGGGCAGATTCGTCGCGCACTGGTTTTTTTTGCCCAGCAGAATCAATGGGATCTCAGCAACTACGATAGCTTTGACATGAAGGCGCTCGGTGAAGACAGTTACCGCGATTTAAGCGGCATTGGCATTCCTGTCGCGAAAAAATGCAAAGCGCTGGCCCGCGATTCGCTGAGCCTGCTCGCCTACGTGAAGTAACCCTTCCCGACGCCCCTTTGTTGCAATGATGGCCGTGCATGCGCGGTCATTGTTGGCTATGATGTTGCGCCCATTTTGCGTGGGTGTAATGGATGTTAACAAAGGAGGTATCAGCCTGTGACCGATAACACCTTGTGGCATGAAACGCTGCATGACCAGTTTGGTCAGTACTTTGCCGTTGATAACGTGCTTTATCATGAGAAGACCGATCATCAGGATCTGATCATTTTCGAGAACGCTGCCTTCGGGCGCGTCATGGCGCTGGACGGCGTGGTGCAAACCACCGAGCGCGATGAGTTTATCTATCACGAAATGATGACCCATGTGCCGCTGCTGGCGCACGGACATGCGAAACACGTGCTGATTATCGGCGGCGGCGACGGCGCAATGCTGCGCGAAGTCTCCCGCCATAAAACCGTCGAGAGTATTACGATGGTCGAGATCGACGCCGGTGTGGTCTCTTTCTGTCGCCAGTACCTGCCAAACCACAATGCAGGCAGCTACGACGATCCGCGTTTTACGCTGGTGATCGACGACGGCGTTAATTTTGTTAATCAGACAAGCCAGACCTTCGATGTGATCATCTCCGACTGCACCGATCCCATCGGGCCGGGCGCGACGCTCTTCACCTCGTCCTTCTACGAAGGCTGCAAACGCTGCCTTAACCCTGGCGGGATTTTCGTGGCGCAGAACGGCGTCTGTTTCCTGCAGCAGGACGAAGCCCTCGACAGCCATCGCAAGCTGAGCACCTATTTTGATGACGTCAGCTTCTATCAGGCGGCGATCCCGACCTACTACGGCGGCATCATGACCTTTGCCTGGGCGACGGATAACGGGGCGCTACGCCATCTGTCGACCGAGATAATCCAGGCACGCTTCCATCAGGCAGGCCTGAAATGCCGCTACTATAATCCGGCAGTCCACACGGCGGCCTTTGCCCTGCCACAATATCTGCAAGACGCGCTGTCCTCTAAGGGGGTGAACTAAATTGAAAAAGCTGAAACTGCATGGCTTTAACAACCTGACCAAAAGCCTGAGTTTTTGTATTTACGATATCTGCTACGTGAAAACAGCGGAGGAGCGCGATGGTTATATCGCCTATATCGATGAACTCTACAATGCCAACCGCCTGACCGAGATCCTGTCAGAAACCTGCTCTATCATCGGGGCTAATATCCTGAACATTGCGCGTCAGGACTATGAACCGCAGGGTGCCAGCGTCACGATCCTCGTGAGCGAAGAGCCGATCGACCCGCAGCTTATCGATCCCACCGAGCACCCAGGCCCACTGCCCGAGGCGGTGGTCGCCCATCTCGATAAGAGCCATATCTGCGTGCACACCTATCCCGAAAGCCACCCGGAAGGCGGACTGTGTACTTTCCGCGCTGATATCGAGGTCTCCACCTGTGGGGTGATTTCACCGCTGAATGCGCTGAACTATCTCATCCATCAACTGGAATCCGATATTGTCACCGTGGACTATCGCGTGCGCGGTTTCACCCGTGATATCAACGGTATGAAGCATTTTATCGATCATGAGATCAATTCGATTCAGAACTTTATGTCCGAGGACATGAAGGCGCTGTATGACATGATGGATGTGAACGTCTATCAGGAAAACATCTTCCACACCAAGATGTTACTGAAGGAGTTCGACCTGAAGCATTACATGTTCCACACCAGGCCAGAAGATTTAAGCGAAGAGGAGCGGAAGGAAATTACCGATCTGCTCTGGAAAGAGATGCGCGAAATCTACTACGGCCGCAATATTCCGGCCGTGTAAAGCGCACGGGGAGCAAGGAAGCTCCGCTGATTTACTTCTGTTTCATGAAATCACGGTACGCCGCTACCACCTGCAAAAAGTCCTCCACGCCGCACAGCGACAGGCTCTCTTCGTCGTAGTAGCTCATCCCCTCTTCCATCTCATCGCCTGAAAACTCAAGCTGATTGGCGCGCACCATGACCTCTTCCCCGTCCATCCAGAGGGTGTATTCATGTCCGACGCGCTGCCAGGATCGCTCGCTGCCTTTTACGGTTTGCGCAGCGTCTTCGACTTCGTCGAGCAGGGCGAGATTTTCTTTCACTTCTTCGTTAAACCAATGCCCGACCACCTCGTGGCCCATCGACATACGCACTTTCACCACTCCGGTGATATCGCGCAGAAATTCGTAATCCATGGTGTTTTCCTCTGCAGAGCCATTGGCGTAATTATCGCAGATAGAGAGGAGATAAAAAGCGGGACGGGTGTCAGGAGTGGAAAATAAAAAACCCCGCGGGCAAAACGCGGGGTTTTATTGTCTTGCAAGCCGGGCAGCGCGGTGCCGCCCGGTAACACCTTACACGGCGGTCTGGAAGATCACGCCGTCGGCTTTCTCGGTGTACTGAGAGAGCTTATCGAAGTTCAGATAGCGATAGGTATCCACCGCCGTCTTATCAACCTGAGCAACGAAGGTCTGGTACTCTTCCGGCGTCGGCAGTTTGCCGATCAGCGCCGCAACAGCCGCCAGCTCCGCAGAGGCCAGATAGACGTTCGCACCGGTCCCTAAACGGTTCGGGAAGTTACGGGTCGAGGTAGAGACTACCGTTGCACCGTCTGCCACACGCGCCTGGTTACCCATACACAGGGAACAGCCAGGGATTTCGATACGCGCACCGCTCTTACCAAAGACGCTGTAGTAGCCCTCTTCCGTCAGCTGTGCCGCATCCATACGCGTTGGCGGAGCGACCCACAGACGCGTTGGCAGCTGGCCTTTGTGGGTATCCAGCAGCTTACCGGCAGCGCGGAAGTGGCCGATGTTGGTCATGCAAGAGCCGATGAACACTTCGTCGATCTTATCGCCCTGCACGTCAGACAGCAGACGCGCATCGTCAGGATCGTTTGGTGCGCACAGGATTGGCTCTTTGATATCCGCCAGATCGATGTCGATAACCGCCGCGTATTCCGCGTCAGCATCGGCTTCGAGTAGCTGCGGATCGGCCAGCCATTTTTCCATACCCTGCACACGGCGCTCGAGAGTGCGACGATCGCCGTAACCTTCTGCGATCATCCACTTCAGCAGCACGATGTTAGAGCTGAGATACTCAACGATCGGCTCTTTGTTCAGCTTGATGGTACAGCCTGCCGCAGAACGCTCGGCAGAAGCATCCGTCAGCTCAAACGCCTGCTCAACTTTCAGATCCGGCAGACCTTCGATCTCCAGAATGCGGCCTGAGAAGATGTTTTTCTTCCCTTTCTTCTCAACGGTCAGCAGGCCCTGTTTGATCGCATACAGCGGGATCGCATGCACCAGATCGCGCAGGGTAATGCCCGGCTGCATTTTGCCTTTGAAGCGCACCAGAACGGATTCCGGCATGTCCAGCGGCATCACGCCCGTTGCGGCAGCAAACGCCACCAGGCCAGAGCCTGCCGGGAAGGAGATGCCGATCGGGAAGCGGGTGTGGGAGTCACCACCGGTACCCACGGTATCCGGCAGCAGCATGCGGTTGAGCCAGGAGTGGATAACACCATCGCCAGGGCGCAGCGATACGCCGCCACGGTTCATGATGAAGTCTGGCAGCGTGTGGTGTGTGGTCACGTCTACCGGCTTCGGATAGGCGGCCGTGTGGCAGAAGGACTGCATCACCAGGTCGGACGAGAAGCCCAGACACGCCAGGTCTTTCAGCTCATCACGGGTCATAGGACCGGTGGTGTCCTGAGAGCCGACGGAGGTCATTTTAGGTTCGCAGTACGCGCCCGGACGAACACCCGTCACGCCGCACGCGCGGCCAACCATTTTCTGAGCCAGGGAGTAGCCGCGAGTGCTCTCCGCCACGTCTTTCGCCTGACGGAACACATCGCTGTGCGGCAGGCCCAGCGCTTCACGCGCTTTGGTGGTCAGGCCACGACCGATGATCAGCGGAATACGGCCACCGGCGCGGACTTCGTCAATCAGCACATCGGTTTTCAGTTCGAAGCTGGCCAGCAGTTCGCCGGTTTCATGGTTGCGAACTTCGCCTTTGAACGGATAAACGTCAATCACGTCACCCATGTTCAGGTCGCTCACATCCACTTCGATCGGCAGTGCGCCCGCATCTTCCATCGTGTTAAAGAAGATAGGTGCAATTTTGCCGCCGAGACACAGACCGCCGCCGCGCTTGTTCGGGACATGAGGGATGTCATCGCCCATGAACCACAGCACAGAGTTGGTTGCGGATTTACGCGAAGAACCGGTACCGACCACGTCACCGACATACGCCAGCGGGAAACCTTTCTTATTTAATTCTTCGATCTGTTTGATCGGACCGACAACGCCCGGCTGATCGGGGTTAATGCCGTCGCGGGCGTTTTTCAGCATCGCCAGGGCGTGCAGTGGGATATCCGGGCGGGACCAGGCATCCGGGGCCGGAGACAGGTCATCGGTGTTGGTTTCGCCGGTCACTTTGAAGACCGTAACGGTAATTTTTTCAGCAAGCTGAGGACGGTTCAGGAACCATTCGGCATCAGCCCAGGATTGCATCACCTGTTTCGCATAGACGTTGCCTGCTTTCGACTTCTCTTCCACATCGTAGAAGTTATCAAACATCAGCAGCGTCTGTGCCAGCGCTTTTGCGGCAATCGGTGCCAGCGCGTCGCTGTCCAGTGCATCAATTAACGGATGGATGTTGTAGCCGCCCTGCATGGTGCCGAGCAGTTCAATCGCTTTTTCAGGAGTAACCAGTGGGGAGGTTGCTTCGCCTTTGGCAACGGCAGCAAGGAATCCGGCTTTAACATACGCGGCTTCATCGACGCCTGGCGGAACACGGTTGATCAACAGATCTAACAGGAATTCTTCTTCGCCCGAAGGCGGATTCTTCAGCAGCTCGACGAGGCCGGCCATCTGGGTTGCATCTAAGGGTTTCGGTACAATTCCCTCGGCGGCACGTTCTGCTACGTGCTTACGGTATTCTTCTAGCACGACGGTTCTCCTCGCTCTCATTGTCATATGCGGTCGGCGTTCTCTTCACGCTCCTGTGAGACAGCAGTTTGTAGGGTAAATGCCCGATACCGCGTCGGGCAGCATAGCAGGATTTCTGCACAGTGTTAATCCGTTTACAAAAAAGCAACATTAAATAGTTTGCTGAATCGTTAAGGATGGTATAGCGCGCGGAGAGCGGGATTTTTCAGCCACAAAAAAACCGCCTTTCAGCGGTTTACTGCTGGCCGCTCGCAAGGGCGGCCTTTTGAATATCTCACGCCTTTTTCCCCCATCGGATATAATTTGTGTAATAAATGCTCACACTCTTTATCCGGATACAGCGGGCCGTTTCCCAACATTAATCAAAACCACAAAATACGGGTGAATATACTCGCGGCAACAAGAACGCCCATCGACACTGCTTACGCTGGAGTCACACTATGAAGTTGCCCTTTAAGCCACATCTGCTTGTCTTGCTGTGCAGTGCCGGGCTGTTAGCCGCATCCGGCGTCATGTATGTGAAAAGTCGAGCGCCCGAAACGGTTTCAACGCCTCCGCCCGCTGTGGCGCCCACCGCACCTCAACCTGTTTCCCCGACACCCGCCCCGGTGGTCACCCCGACCTATACCGCCGCGCAAATCGATCAGTGGACCGCGCCCATCGCGCTCTACCCTGACGCACTGCTCTCGCAGATTCTGATGGCCTCAACCTACCCAGCAAACGTGATTCAGGCCGCGCAGTGGTCGAAAGATAACCCTAAAATGCAGGGCGATGCCGCCATTCAGGCGGTGAGCAATCAGCCGTGGGACCCCAGCGTCAAATCCCTGGTGGCCTTCCCTCAGCTGATGTCCCTGATGGGGGAAAACCCGCCATGGATTCAAAGCCTCGGCGATGCGTTTCTGGCTCAGCCGAAAGATGTGATGGACTCCGTCCAGCGTCTGCGGCTCCTGGCCCAGGAGACGGGCGCGCTGCAGTCCACGCCACAGCAAACGGTCACCAGCGTGAAGAAAGCGGCCCCGGCTGCCAGCACAGCGTCCGGCTCAGCGTCAACGACCGCTGCCACGACGACCAGTCCAACGGTGATTAAAATCGAGTCCGCCGATCCGCAGGTGGTTTACGTCCCGACCTACAATCCCAACACGGTTTACGGCACCTGGCCCAGCGCCAGCTATCCGCCGGTTTATCTGCCCCCTTCCCCTGGCGAGCAGTTTACCAATAGCCTGGTGAAAGGCCTTGGGTTTAGCCTTGGGGTCGCCACGACTTACGCGATTTTCAGCAATATCGACTGGGACGATGACGACGATTATCACCATCATGATCACGATGACTACGATCACCACAACGGCGGCTATAACCGCAATGGTGATAATAACATCAATATCAACGTGGATAATTTCAACAAAATCAGCGGACAGCGCCTGACGGATAACAACCGCACCTGGCAGCATAATCCGGCCTATCGCGAAGGCGTTCCGTATCCAAATAATCAGCTGAACAACCGCCTCCACTCGACGAATAGCGCGACGGGTCTGAGTGCCACTCAGCACCAACCGATCAATCTCGACAGCCAGCGTCAGGCGGCGATGGCGCAGGTGCAGCAATCGACCGGGAAAACCCTTTCACAAACCCAGCGCCCGGCAACCAAAGAGGTGCAGCGTCAGGCGGCGAACAATCAGCTGAAACAGATTTCCCAGCGTAATAACTATCGCGGGTACGACACCAGTAAACCGAACACCGCCCAGCGATCGAATAACAAAGCGCAGCGCGAGAATCATCAGAATCTGTCACAGCGACAGGATCGACCGGCCTCACAGCCAACCCGCCAGCGAAATACGCAACCGCGAGCCAATGCGTTAAGCGGCAACGATAGCCGCTCAGCCAACTGGCAGGCGCAGCAACAGCGCGGGGCGCAAAGCCGTCAGTTCACCGCGCAGCACCAGAATCGTCAGCAGCCACGGCAAATGCCGGCAGGCCGCAGCGAACACCGTGAATTCCGTCACCGCTAAGGGAATCGAAATGAAAACGAAATTACTCAGTGGGATGATGTTGTTCATGGTCTCAACCTTCGCCCTCGCACAGCAGCATTTTGCCACGCCGGACGAGGCGACCAGCGCGCTGGCAAAAGCCATCAGCGGGCAAAACGAAGCCGAGATGAAAAACCTGCTCGGCGATGACTGGCGTGATTTTCTGCCGCCGGAGGGCGTCGATCCGGAGGCGGTCGACCGTTTTCTGCGCGACTGGAAAGTCAGCCACCACACGGTGATCAACGGCGATGTGGCGCACCTCAACGTGGGCGACAGCGACTGGCAATTGCCCATCCCGGCGGTGAAACGCGCCGCTGGCTGGCAGTTTGATATGCAAAAAGCCGCCGAGGAGATCCTGACACGGGAGATCGGTCGCAACGAGCTGGCCGCTATTGAAGCGCTCCACGCCTACGTGGATGCACAGAAGAGCTACTTCGCACTCAACCATCGCTATGCGGAAAAAGTGATCAGCACTGAAGGGAAAAAAGACGGTTTATACTGGCCAGCCGCGCCGGGTGAAGCGCCCAGCCCGCTAGGGCCAGCATTCAGCCCGCAGGTGCCGGGGACCGGTTATCACGGCTATCACTTCCGCATTCTGCCGGATAAAGACAACGGCTTTGCGATGATCGCCTGGCCCGTCAGCTATGGGCAGACTGGCGTGATGAGTTTTGTGGTGAACGGTGATGATCAGGTGTATCAGACGAACCTGGGAAATGAAACGCAGAAGAAAGCGAAAGAGATAACAGCTTATCATCCTGACAAAGAGTGGCAGCCCGTTGCGCCGTAAATAAAAAAAGCCGCTCAGTTGAGCGGCTTTGTACGGTTCGAGAGATTACTTCTTCTTGGCTTTCGCGTTTGGCAGGTCGGTGATGCTACCTTCAAACACTTCTGCAGCCAGGCCCACGGACTCGTGCAGAGTCGGGTGCGCGTGGATGGTCAGCGCGATGTCTTCAGCGTCACAGCCCATTTCGATAGCCAGACCGATCTCACCCAGCAGCTCGCCGCCGTTGGTACCGACAATCGCACCACCAATCACACGGTGAGTCTCTTTGTCGAAGATCAGTTTGGTCACGCCATCGGCGCAATCGGAAGCGATCGCACGGCCAGAAGCTGCCCACGGGAAGGTGGCGGTTTCGTAGCTGATGCCTTTCTCTTTCGCTTCTTTCTCGGTCAGACCAACCCAGGCAACTTCCGGCTCGGTGTACGCGATTGATGGAATGACTTTCGGGTCGAAGTAGTGCTTCATGCCCGCGATAACTTCAGCGGCAACGTGACCTTCGTGAACACCTTTGTGCGCCAGCATTGGCTGACCGACGATATCGCCGATAGCAAAGATGTGCGGCACGTTGGTACGCAGCTGTTTGTCCACACGGATAAAGCCACGGTCGTCCACTTCAACGCCAGCAGCGCCTGCATCGAGGTTTTTACCGTTTGGCACACGGCCAATCGCCACCAGCACGGCGTCGTAACGCTGCGCTTCAGCAGGGGCTTTTTTGCCTTCCATGGAAACGTAAATACCGTCTTCTTTTGCTTCAACGGCAGTGACTTTGGTTTCCAGCATCAGGTTGAATTTCTTGCTGATGCGTTTGGTGAAGACTTTAACGATATCTTTATCGGCAGCCGGGATAACCTGGTCGAACATCTCAACCACGTCAATCTCTGAACCCAGCGCATGGTATACGGTACCCATTTCCAGACCGATGATACCGCCACCCATAACCAGCAGGCGTTTTGGTACGGTTTTCAGTTCCAGTGCGTCGGTGGAATCCCATACGCGAGGATCTTCATGCGGAATGAACGGGAGTTCGATCGGACGGGAGCCCGCCGCGATGATCGCGTTGTCGAAGTTGATCACGGTTTTGCCGTTCTCACCTTCCACTTCCAGGGTGTTGGCCCCGGTGAATTTACCCAGACCGTTGACCACTTTCACTTTACGGCCTTTGGCCATACCCGCCAGACCGCCGGTCAGCTGAGTGATCACTTTCTCTTTCCAGGTACGAATCTTGTCGATATCGGTTTTCGGCTCGCCGAAGACGATACCGTGGTCAGCCAGTGCTTTGGCTTCTTCGATAACTTTTGCAACGTGCAGCAGTGCTTTAGAAGGGATACAGCCGACGTTCAGACAAACACCGCCGAGGGTGTTGTAACGTTCTACGATAACGGTTTCCAGACCTAAATCAGCGCAACGGAAGGCAGCAGAGTAACCTGCCGGGCCTGCCCCAAGTACCACGACCTGAGTTTTGATTTCAGTACTCATCATGACCTCTTATTGATTTCCGGCGGTCCAGGTACTTGTCGCCCTTCATCCACCGGGACGTTCTATCCGCCCGTATTTTACAAAATTGTTAACAATTTTGAAACAACAAACGGCTCATGAATTCTTGTCTTTACCAATAACCTCACAATTTTCATGAGATTACAAGACAAAAAGCCGGCCGACTGGCCGGCTTTTGCGATTACATCACCAGGCGGCGAATATCGCTCAGGGTGTTATTGATGATGGTAATGAAGCGCGCACCATCAGCACCGTCGATCACGCGGTGGTCGAAGGAGAGAGAGATTGGCATCATCAGACGCGGCACAAACTCTTTACCATTCCACACCGGTTCCATCGCGGACTTGGACACACCGAGGATCGCCACTTCCGGCGCGTTAACAATCGGCGCGAAGTGGGTAGTACCCAGGCCGCCGATGCTGGAGATAGTGAAGCAACCGCCCTGCATTTCGCCGGCAGTCAGCTTACCATCACGCGCTTTCTTGGAGATCACCGTCAGTTCACGGGACAGCTCAGTGATGCTCTTCTTGTTCACGTCTTTGAAGACCGGAACAACCAGACCATTTGGCGTATCTACTGCAACACCGATGTTGATGTATTTCTTCAGCGTCAGACGCTGTGCATCTTCAGACAGAGAGCTGTTGAAACGTGGCATCTGCTCAAGAGCTGCCGCAACAGCTTTCATGATGAAGACCACTGGGGTGAATTTCACGTCCAGTTTACGTTTCTCGGCTTCGGCGTTCTGCTGTTTACGGAACGCTTCCAGATCGGTGATATCGGTTTTGTCGAAGTGAGTAACGTGCGGGATCATCACCCAGTTACGGCTCAGGTTAGCACCAGAGATTTTCTGGATACGGCCCAGTTCCACTTCTTCGATTTCGCCAAACTTGCTGAAGTCCACTTTCGGCCATGGCAGCATGCCCGGAATACCGCCACCAGCAGCAGCTGCTGGTGCCGCTTCAGCGCGTTTCACAGCATCTTTCACGTAAGACTGAACGTCTTCGCGCAGGATACGACCTTTACGGCCCGTCCCTTTCACTTTCGCCAGATTCACACCGAATTCGCGCGCCAGGCGACGAATCAGCGGAGTCGCGTGAACGTACGCGTCGTTCTCAGCAAACTCAGATTTGCCTTCTGCTTTCGCGGCCGGTGCAGCGGCTTTCGCAGCAGGCGCCGGAGCGGCAGCAGCAGGTGCTGGCGCAGCAGCCGGAGCCGCAGCAGGCGCAGCGCCTTCCACTTCGAAGACCATGATCAGAGAGCCGGTAGACACTTTGTCGCCGGTGCTGATTTTGATTTCTTTAACGGTACCTGCGAACGGAGCCGGGACTTCCATAGAGGCTTTGTCGCCCTCTACGGTGATCAGTGACTGCTCAGCGGCAACTTTGTCACCCACTTTCACCATCACTTCAGTCACTTCAACTTCGTCACCGCCGATATCCGGAACGTTAACGTCTTTCGCGCCAGACGCTGCTGGTGCAGCAGCCGCCGCCGGAGCAGCCGCCTGTGCTGGAGCCGCAGCCGGTGCAGCGCCCGCCACTTCGAAGACCATAATCAGGGAGCCGGTAGACACTTTGTCGCCGGTGTTGATTTTGATCTCTTTCACCACGCCCGCGAACGGAGCCGGGACTTCCATAGAGGCTTTGTCGCCTTCTACGGTGATCAGGGATTGTTCAGCAGCAACGGTGTCGCCCACTTTCACCATGATCTCAGTCACTTCAACTTCGTCACCGCCGATGTCAGGCACGTTAACGTCTTTTGCAGCCGCAGCCGCTGGTGCAGCCGCCGGAGCCGCTGCTTCTTTCTTCTCTTCCTGCGCAGGTGCAGCAGCTGCTGCACCGTCGGCGGAATCGAAAATCATGATCAGTTTGCCAGTCTCGGTTTTATCGCCAACAGAGACTTTGATCTCTTTAACGATGCCAGCCTGAGGAGACGGGACTTCCATAGAGGCTTTATCGCCTTCTACGGTGATCAGCGACTGTTCAGCTTCAACTTTGTCGCCTACTTTGACCAGGATCTCGGTGATTTCAACTTCATCAGCCCCGATGTCCGGTACATTGATTTCGATAGCCATTATTCTTTTACCTCTTACGCCAGACGCGGGTTAACTTTTTCTGCATCGATGTTGAATTTGGTGATTGCATCCGCAACCACTTTCTTATCGATTTCGCCACGTTTAGCCAGTTCGCCCAGTGCTGCTACAACCACGTAAGAAGCATCAACTTCGAAGTGGTGACGCAGGTTTTCGCGGCTGTCAGAACGACCGAAGCCGTCAGTACCCAGAACGCGATAATCATCAGCTGGAACGTAAGTACGAACCTGCTCAGCGAACAGTTTCATATAGTCAGTAGACGCCACCGCTGGCGCGTCGTTCATCACCTGAGCGATGTACGGAACGCGTGGGGTTTCCATTGGGTGCAGCATGTTCCAGCGCTCACAATCCTGGCCATCACGCGCCAGTTCAGTGAAGGAAGTCACAGAGTACACGTCGGAACCCACACCGTAGTCTTTCGCCAGGATCTGCGCTGCTTCACGTACGTGACGCAGGATAGAGCCGGAGCCCAGCAGCTGAACTTTACCTTTGCTACCTTCGAGGGTTTCGAGTTTGTAGATACCTTTACGGATACCTTCCTCGGCACCTGCTGGCATTGCCGGCATGTGGTAGTTTTCGTTCAGGGTGGTGATGTAGTAGTAAATGTTCTCTTGCGCTTCACCGTACATGCGCTGCAGACCGTCATGCATGATGACTGCCACTTCGTACGCGTAAGACGGGTCGTAAGAGATACAGTTAGGGATAGTCAGAGACTGAATGTGGCTGTGGCCATCTTCGTGCTGCAGACCTTCACCGTTCAGAGTCGTACGACCGGAGGTACCGCCTACCAGGAAGCCGCGAGCCTGCTGGTCGCCTGCCTGCCAGCACAGGTCACCGATACGCTGGAACCCGAACATGGAGTAGTAGATGTAGAACGGGATCATCGGCAGGTTGTTGGTGCTGTAAGAGGTCGCAGCAGCCAGCCAGGATGCGCCTGCGCCCAGCTCGTTGATACCTTCCTGCAGGATCTGACCTTTCTCGTCTTCTTTGTAGTATGCAACCTGCTCACGGTCCTGCGGGGTGTACTGCTGGCCGTTCGGGCTGTAGATACCGATCTGACGGAACAGACCTTCCATACCGAAAGTACGCGCTTCGTCGGCGATGATTGGAACCAGACGATCTTTGATCGACTTGTTCTTCAGCATCACGTTCAGGGCACGAACGAAAGCGATAGTGGTGGAGATCTCTTTGTTCTGCTCTTCCAGCAGCTGAGAGAAGTCTTCCAGCGCTGGCAGTTCCAGCTTCTCGGTGAAGTTTGGCTGACGAGCTGGCAGGTAGCCTTTCAGCGCCTGACGACGTTCGTGCAGGTACTTGTGCTCTTCAGAGCCTTCCGGGAAGGTGATGTAAGACAGGTTTTCTACCTGCTCATCGGTCACTGGAACGTTGAAACGGTCGCGGATATAACGCACGCCGTCCATGTTCATTTTCTTAACCTGGTGAGCGATGTTTTTACCTTCTGCGGTATCACCCATGCCGTAACCTTTGATGGTATGGGCCAGGATTACAGTCGCTTTACCTTTGGTTTCGCGCGCTTTTTTCAGTGCAGCGTAGACTTTCTTCGGATCGTGACCACCGCGGTTCAGGGCCCAGATCTGCTCATCAGTCCAGTCTGCAACCAGCGCTGCGGTTTCAGGATATTTACCGAAGAAGTGCTCACGAACGTAGGCACCGTCTTTGGATTTGAAGGTCTGGTAGTCACCGTCAACGGTTTCGTTCATCAGCTGGATCAGCTTACCGCTGGTATCTTTACGCAGCAGTTCATCCCAACGACCGCCCCACATGACCTTGATCACGTTCCAGCCAGCACCTGCGAAGATGCCTTCCAGTTCGTTGATGATCTTGCCGTTACCGGTTACAGGACCATCCAGACGCTGCAGGTTACAGTTGATGATGAAGCACAGGTTGTCCAGCTTCTCACGGGTAGCGATGGTGATCGCACCTTTGGATTCTGGCTCATCCATTTCGCCGTCGCCCAGGAAGGCGTAAACGGTCTGCTCAGAGGTGTCTTTCAGACCACGGTGTTCCAGGTATTTCAGGAATTTAGCCTGGTAGATCGCACCGATTGGGCCCAGACCCATAGATACGGTCGGGAACTGCCAGAATTCAGGCATCAGTTTAGGGTGCGGGTAAGAAGACAGACCTTTACCGTGAACTTCCTGACGGAAGTTGTTCATCTGCTCTTCAGTCAGACGACCTTCCAGGAATGCACGTGCATAGATGCCCGGAGAGATGTGGCCCTGGAAGTACACCAGATCGCCGCCGTCTTTCTCGTTCGCTGCACGGAAGAAGTGGTTGAAGCACACTTCGTAAACGGTTGCAGAAGACTGGAAGGACGCCATGTGGCCACCCAGTTCCAGGTCTTTCTTGGATGCGCGCAGAACGGTCATGATGGCGTTCCAGCGAATTGCAGAACGGATACGACGTTCCAGATCCAGATTGCCCGGGTATTCCGGTTCGTCTTCGACGGCAATCGTGTTTACGTAGTTGCTAGCCCCTGAACCTGAAGCAACCTTCACACCGCCTTTGCGGGCTTCAGAAAGCAGCTGATCAATCAGATACTGAGCGCGCTCAACACCTTCTTCACGGATGACCGATTCGATCGCCTGTAGCCAGTCGCGAGTTTCGATCGGATCCACGTCATTTTGGAGACGTTCTGACATGGGGGTATTCCTTATCTATCTAATACGTTGATTTGTCTGGAACCTGTCCCATTGTGCTCTTGGGCAAGAACACAATAAGACAGGTTCTGCGTTTAGTTGCCGCGCTCTAAAAGTACCTGGCGCTTAATCCTTTCGTTGCTGTATGCGGCGTAATGAACGTTCGCGACGCGATTGTTCACGGCTGCGGTCCAGCAAGATTTCCTCAATGAAAGCCAGATGGCGGTGCGACGCTTCGCGCGCCTGCTCCGGTTCCCCGGCCATTATCGCCTCGAATACTCGGGTGCGATGGTTGCTTACCAGTGGGAGCATGTCCCGACGGGCATACAACAATTCAAAATTCTGACGAACGTTCTGGGCCAGCATGGGCTCCATGCAGCGTAGCAGATGGAGGAGCACCACGTTGTGGGCCGCTTCGGTGACGGCAATTTGATACTGGACGACGGCGCTGGACTCGGCGTCTAAGTCGCCGGACTGCTGTGCCCGTTCAATGGCCTGATGCAGTTCGCGGATACGCACGCGATCTTCATCAGTGCTGCGAAGGGCGGCGTAATAGGCCGCAATACCTTCAAGCGCGTGACGGGTCTCAAGCAGGTCAAACTGGGATTCTGGGTGGTCAGAGAGAAGTTCTACCAGCGGGTCGCTGAAGCTCTGCCACAGGCTGTTTTGCACAAAGGTTCCGCCGCCCTGGCGACGAAGCAGCAAGCCCTTTGCTTCGAGACGTTGAATCGCCTCACGCAGAGAGGGACGTGAAACGTCGAACTGTTTTGCCAGCTCGCGTTCTGGCGGAAGTTTCTCACCCGGGCGCAGAGTCCCTTCGAGGATTAAAAACTCCAGCTGCTGCTCAATCACATCAGATAGTTTTGGTTGGCGAATTTTGCTGTAGGCCATATTCCCTGTCTTACGCCTTTTTGCCCGGAGTCAATTGGTCTTACCAATTTCTATTTCGTATCGCTAAAGTAACAAAGTATTCACCTTCTGTCCATATTGGTTTTGATTGAAATCAGTAAACCCTGCACATTTTAACAACCTTACAGAAATAACGTTTCAGAAATGTAACTTTGCACAAATGAACTGGTTACCACTAAAAAGGTAGTTTTAACCTTATTGAAACGAGGGGATTTGCAATCTGAAGCGATTCAACAAGGTAAATAATGAAAATTCGCCCACTTATGGAGCATTTTTATTCTATAGATGGGGTGAGGGAGCGACGCGCACGCATTTACAAATGCTTTCTTTTTATTCAAGCGATCGACATCCCTTCATAAAGCAGGTGCATTCGCTGACGCTTATCACTATTCTTGCGTCAACGGAAGCCATCTCCGATTTTTTCGGCCAACTTCACCGTAAAGAAATAAATACAGAAAATGGACTTTCATAATTACACACGCCCGAGCGTGAACATAACAACCACACACGAGGTTTCAAATGGAAGCTCAACAGCATGGCGATCAGCTAAAGCGCGGCCTTAAAAACCGCCATATACAGCTCATCGCGTTGGGTGGCGCTATCGGTACCGGCCTGTTTCTGGGCAGCGCATCCGTCATTCAGTCGGCAGGTCCGGGGATTATTCTGGGCTATGCCATCGCGGGCTTTATCGCCTTCCTTATTATGCGCCAGCTCGGTGAAATGGTGGTTGAAGAGCCGGTAGCCGGCTCCTTCAGCCACTTTGCCTATAAGTACTGGGGCGGCTTTGCCGGTTTCGCGTCGGGCTGGAACTACTGGGTCCTGTACGTTCTGGTTGCCATGGCTGAGCTGACTGCCGTCGGGAAATACATCCAGTTCTGGTATCCGGAGATCCCAACCTGGGCATCAGCAGCGGCTTTCTTCGTGATCATCAACGCCATCAACCTGACTAACGTCAAAGTGTTCGGTGAGATGGAGTTCTGGTTCGCGATCATTAAAGTGATCGCGGTTGTGGCGATGATCATTTTCGGCGGCTGGCTGCTGTTCAGCGGCAACGGTGGCCCGCAGGCGACCGTACGCAACCTGTGGGAGCAAGGCGGGTTCTTGCCTCATGGCATGACCGGGCTGGTGATGATGATGGCGATCATCATGTTCTCGTTTGGTGGGCTTGAGCTGGTGGGGATTACCGCCGCAGAAGCCGATAATCCTGAGCAGAGCATCCCGAAAGCCACCAACCAGGTTATCTACCGTATTCTGATCTTCTATGTGGGTTCACTGGCAGTTCTGCTCTCCCTGCTGCCGTGGACGCGCGTCACCGCTGACACAAGCCCGTTTGTCCTGATCTTCCATGAACTGGGCGATACCTTCGTGGCAAATGCGCTGAACATCGTGGTGCTGACCGCGGCGCTGTCTGTCTATAACAGCTGCGTCTACTGCAACAGCCGTATGCTGTTCGGCCTGGCACAGCAGGGTAACGCTCCGAAAGCCCTGCTGAACGTCGATAAACGCGGCGTGCCGGTGAACTCCATTATGGTGTCCGCAGTGGTGACCGCCCTGTGCGTGCTGATTAACTATCTGGCACCGGAATCTGCATTCGGTCTGCTGATGGCGCTGGTCGTGTCCGCACTCGTAATCAACTGGGCGATGATTAGCCTGGCGCACATCAAGTTCCGCCGCGCGAAACAGCAGCAAGGCGTGAAAACGCGCTTCCCTGCCCTGTTCTATCCGCTGGGCAACTGGGTGTGCCTGATCTTTATGGCGGCGGTGCTGGTGATTATGCTGATGACCCCAGGCATGGCGATCTCCGTGTATCTCATTCCTGTCTGGATTGTGATCCTCGGCGTGGGCTATCTGTTTAAACAGAAAAATGCCAAAACCGTAAAAGCGCATTAATCTCTTCTCGCTCTGTGCCGACTGCGGCACAGAGCGTGTTACCTGCCTCACAAATTCTCACCAACAGCCAAATCATCCATATCACCGCCCTGATACTGCAACGCAAATATTCCTTTGCCAGCGAATAATTCTCTCCATACCGAAACCCGGAGAGCTGTCGATGGATAACAATAAACTGTCTGTAAAAGAAAAGATCGGCTATGGCATGGGCGACGCAGGATGTAACATCATCTTCGGCGCCATAATGTTGTTTGTTAACTACTTTTATACGGATATCTTTGGGCTCGCCCCCGCTCTGGTAGGGGTGCTATTGCTGTCAGTGAGGGTGATTGATGCCATCACCGACCCCATCATGGGAGCCATTGCCGACCGTACCCGCAGTAAATATGGGCGATTTCGTCCATGGCTGCTGTGGATTGCCTTCCCGTATGCCCTGTTCAGTATTCTGATGTTCACCACCCCAGAGTGGACGTACAACAGCAAAGTTATCTATGCGTTCGTCACCTATTTCCTGCTGTCACTCACCTACACCGCGATCAATATCCCTTATTGCTCGCTGGGCGGGGTGATCACTAACGACCCGAAAGAGCGCGTGGCCTGCCAGTCGTATCGCTTTGTCATGGTAGGGATTGCGACGCTGCTGCTCTCCTTAACCCTGCTGCCGATGGTGGAGTATTTTGGCGGTGATAACAAAGCCAAAGGCTATCAAATGGCGATGACCGTGCTGGCGCTGATTGGCACCTGCATGTTCCTGTTTAGTTTCTCAACCGTACGGGAACGTATTCGCCCGGCGGTCCAGACGAATGACGAACTGAAAAACGATCTCAAGGATGTGTGGAAGAACGATCAGTGGGTGCGCATTCTGCTGCTGACTATCTGTAACGTCTGCCCTGGCTTTATTCGCATGGCGGCGACCATGTACTATGTCACCTGGGTGATGGGGCAAAGCACCCATTTCGCCACACTGTTTATCAGTCTCGGCGTGGTGGGCATGATGCTCGGTAGCATCCTCGCCAAACCCCTGACCGACCGCTGGTGTAAGCTGAAAGTCTTCTTCTGGACCAACATCGCCCTGGCCATTTTCTCCAGCGCGTTCTACTTCTTCGATCCGAAAGCCACCACCACCATCGTGGTGCTCTACTTCCTGCTCAACGTATTGCATCAGATCCCTTCCCCGCTGCACTGGTCGCTGATGGCCGACGTGGACGACTACGGCGAGTGGAAAACCGGTAAACGCATTACCGGGATCAGCTTCTCCGGCAACATTTTCTTCCTCAAGCTGGGGCTGGCGATTGCTGGTGCGATGGTCGGATTCTTGCTCTCCTGGTACGGTTACGATGCGGGAGCCAAAGCGCAAAGCGCCGATGCCATCAACGGGATCGTCCTGCTGTTCACCCTGATTCCGGGCGTCGGTTATCTGATCACCGCGGGTGTGGTTCGTCTGCTGAAGGTCGATCGTGAACTGATGAAGCAGATTCAGGAAGATCTGGAGAAACGCCGCATAAACTATCGCGAGCTGAATGATTACCAGGAACTCAAAGCCGCTGAAACCAAATAAGGAAAGCCCAATGCGTCACTGGCCCAATCCCTTTATCGAACAACGTGCCGACCCGTTTATTTTGCATCACGAGGGGCAATACTACTTTATCGCTTCCGTGCCAGAGTACGACAGGCTGGCGATTCGCCGCGCTGACTCGCTGGAAGCGTTACGCCACGCACCCGAAGTGGTGGTCTGGCGTAAGCCGGAGAGCGGCCCGATGAGCGAGCTTATCTGGGCACCGGAGCTGCATCACATCGACGGCAAATGGTACATCTACTTTGCCGCCGCGCACACGAAAGCGCTCGATCAGCTCAATATGTTCCAGCACCGAATGTACGCGCTGGAATGCGCCGATAGCGATCCCCTGACCGGGAAATGGGTTGAAAAAGGGCAGATAACGACGCCGTTTGATACCTTTGCCCTTGATGCCACGACCTTTGTTCATCAGGGCAAACGCTGGTATCTGTGGGCACAAAAAGCGCCGGATATCTCAGGTAACTCCAATCTCTATCTTTGCGAGATGGAAAACCCGTGGACGCTGATGGGTGCGCCCGTCCTGCTCAGTAAACCCGAGTATGACTGGGAGTGCCGCGGATTCTGGGTCAACGAAGGCCCGGCGGTTCTAGCGCACGGAGACAGGCTGTTTATCAGCTACTCTGCCAGCGCGACGGATGAGAATTACTGCATGGGGCTGCTGTGGATTGATAAAAGCGCTGACCTGCGTAACCCCGCCAACTGGCATAAAGCGCCGCGCCCGGTGTTTACCACAAGCTATGAAAATCGTCAGTACGGGCCTGGGCATAACAGCTTTACGCACACGCCGGACGGTGAGGACGTGCTGGTGTATCACGCGCGCAACTACACCGAAATCGAGGGCGATCCGCTGTACGATCCGAACCGTCATACCCGTCTGAAGCTTGTCCACTGGAACGAAAACGGGATGCCAGAGTTTGGCATCCCGCCTGCGGATACTGAGTGAGATATGCGGTGCGCTGGCTTAAACCAGCGTACCGTAAATCGTCAGAAGCGCCACCAGCACCACAATCACAAATGAGGTTTTCTTCGCCATCGACACCGCCGCTTTCGGGGTTTCGACTTTGTCCGTGTGCGGCTCACGCGCCAGGGAGAACTGCGCCAGACGCGTCAGCACCTGATACTGAGAAGTGTGTCGATCGGCCAGTGATGCAAACCAGGCCGGAAGCGCCTTCTCACCGTGACCAATAAGCGCATATACCACGCCGACCAGGCGAACCGGCAGCCAGTCCAGTACATGTAAAATCGCATCGATTCCTGACAGCAGACGCTCATGCGGCGTCAAACAGCGGGCAAGCCAGGTTTGCCAGGCGCGCAGGAACGCATATCCCATCAGGAACACCGGTCCCCACGGGCCGCCGACCACAAACCAGAACAGCGGCGCGAGATAATAGCGGAAGTTAATCCACAGCAGCGCATTTTGCAGCTCGCGCAGGTAATCGCGCTCGTTGCAGTCTGGTGGCACACCGTGGATGAGCGTCAATTCGCTTGCCATCGCGCCACGTGCGTGGCTGTCGTCTCGCGATGCGGCTTTCAGATAGGCGTGATAGTGCAACCGCACCTTTCCGGCACCGATGCACAGCACGCCGAGCAGGATCCACACCACCAGCAGCGGCACGTTGAAAAAGAGGCCGTGCAGCGCACGCAGCAGCAGATACACCACGCACATTACCACTGCGGTCATCAGCAGGGTGCGCAGCATCGAGAAATGTTTAATCCGGCGGAACAGCACTTCCATCCGGTGATCCAAATGCCAGTGTTCGCCCAGTTTGAACAACCGTTCAGCGATCATCACCAGCAGCATGGTAAACAACGTCATGTCATCTCCTTATCTGACGAAGCGGTAAGCATGGCGCGAAACCGGGACCAGTCAAACGCCGGGCCAGGATCGGTCTTTCTCACTGGCGCAATATCGCTATGCCCGGTGATGTTATCAGCAATTCTTGGGTACAACGCGGTGAGTTCACGCGTCACCGCCACCAGCGCCTGATACTGCGCATCCGTGTAAGGCGTTGTGTCCGTCCCTTCCAGCTCAATACCAATCGAAAAATCGTTGCAGCGTTCACGCCCCTGGTACACCGACACACCTGCATGCCATGCGCGTTTATCGAAAGGAACATACTGGACGATTTCACCGTCGCGGCGAATCAGACAATGAGCAGAAACGCGCAGGTGCGCAATCTCAGCAAAAAAAGGATGGGCATCGGGATCGATTGTTCCGGTGAATAATGCATCGATCCACGGACCACCAAATTCACCCGGCGGCAGGCTAATATTGTGGACTACCAGCAGTGAGGGCGTTTCATCCTCCGGGCGGCAATCGTGGTGCGGCGACGGTACGTGCCGCGCATCAACCAGCCATCCATCTTGTAACTGCATGCTGGCTCTCCTTATATATGGTGCAGATTCTCGGTTCAGAGTAGCATGTTTCAATCTTATGATTCGTTACCAATTTGGAGTTTTATCATGCCGCCTCGCCGTTATAACCCCGACCACCGACGTGACGCGCTTCTGGAACGTATTAACCTCGACATCCCGGCAAGCGTCGCCCATGCGCTGCGCGAAGATCTGGGCGGCGAGGTCAATGCGGACAACGATATTACCGCACAATTATTGCCAAAAGAGACGCGCTCCCACGCGGTGATCATCACTCGCGAAGACGGCGTGTTCTGCGGCAAACGCTGGGTTGAGGAGGTCTTTACCCAGCTCGCCGGCGATGACGTTCAGATAACCTGGCATGTTCAGGATGGCGACATCATCAGCGCCAATCAGCCCCTTTTTGAACTCGACGGCCCTTCCCGCGTGCTGTTAACGGGTGAGCGTACCGCGCTGAACTTCGTCCAGACATTATCCGGCGTCGCGAGCGCCGTTCGTCGCTACGTCGACCTGCTCGAAGGCACCAAAACCCAACTGCTGGATACCCGTAAAACCCTGCCCGGCCTGCGTACGGCACTGAAATACGCGGTGCTGTGCGGTGGTGGAGCGAACCATCGTCTGGGGTTATCCGATGCCTTCCTGATTAAAGAGAACCACATTATTGCGTCTGGCTCTGTGCGCCAGGCGGTCGAAAAAGCCTTCTGGCTGCACCCGGACGTCCCTGTCGAGGTTGAAGTCGAAAACCTCGAAGAGCTTGATGCCGCGCTTAAAGCCGGAGCCGATATCATCATGCTCGATAACTTTGAGACGGAACAGATGCGTGAAGCGGTCAAACGCACCAACGGCCAGGCGCAGCTTGAAGTGTCGGGCAACGTGACGCATGAAACCCTGCGCGAATTCGCTGAAACCGGCGTGGATTTCATCTCCGTTGGGGCGCTCACCAAGCATGTGCAGGCCCTTGACCTCTCGATGCGTTTCAAATAATACGCGACGCTTCCCCCTCTCATGCCAGTGAGGGGGAAGAAAATTCCGTGATTACGACCCTTCTCGCAAAATTCTGATGCTCTCCTGCAACCACATTAAAATTCTCTGAATCCCCTTTCACAATTCTCTTTTTGCTCCTCGTGTTTGCTTTTTGCCGCTGCCACAGTTGCGCCACGAAACTCAAGGAGCAGATATGAACAGACAATATGGATTTACCCTCATTGAACTGATGGTGGTGATTGGCATCATCGCTATTCTGAGCGCCATCGGCGTGCCGGCGTACCAAAACTATCTGCGCAAAGCCGCACTGACCGACATGCTGCAAACCTTTGTCCCCTACCGCACGGCGATTGAGCTTTGCGCGCTCGATCATGGCGGTGTTGAGACCTGCGATGGCGGAACTAACGGCATTCCCTCACCCACGACAACCCGCTATGTCTCTGCCATGAGCATTGCCAAAGGCGCAGTGGCACTCACGGGCCAGGAGAGTCTGAACGGACTTGAAGTGGTTTTAGCCCCGCTATGGAGCGATGGCGACGGCATTACCGGCTGGACGCGTGATTGCAACATTGCAAACGACAGCACCCTTCAACAAGCGTGCGAAGACGTTTTCCGCTTCGACAGCAAATAACAGGGGGCGAAACATGAATTCAGAACAACTGAGACTGCTTTGTCAGCGTCATCATGCGCTGCTGCTGACCAGCAACGACGAGATGGTCAGCATTGCCGTGGTAGACACACCGGCATCCCAAATGATGGAAGCCCTGCGCTTCGCGACGCAAAAGCGAATCGATATTGAATGCTGGACCAAAGAGCGGATGGAGAAGTACCAGCAGTCGTCATCGCCGTCAAACTTGCCGGTTGTGACTCCCATTGCCAGTTCTGCTGTCGATATTCTTAACCGCACGCTGCTGCAGGCGCTCAGTCAGCGCGCCTCGGATATTCACATTGAGCCTGCCGAAGAGGCCTGGCAAATCCGCTTACGTATTGATGGCGTGCTTTATCCACAGCCTCCGCTGGCGACTGCGCTGGCAACCACCCTGATTGCTCGCTTAAAGGTGCTGGGCGATCTGGATATCGCCGAGCGCCGCCTGCCGCAGGATGGGCAGTTTACCGTTGAACTGGCGGGCGCTTCGGTCTCTTTTCGCATTGCGACCCTCCCCTGCCGGGGTGGTGAAAAAATCGTGCTGCGTTTGCTGCATCAGGTGCAGCAGGCTCTGGAGCTTGACGCATTAGGTATGACAGACGCCCAGCGCAGGCTTTTTGCCGAGGCGCTCAACTTTCCGCAGGGGTTATTGTTGGTCACCGGCCCGACCGGCAGCGGGAAAACTGTCACGCTCTATAGCGCACTTCAGGCCCGAAACGCGGAGGATGTGAATATTTGCAGCGTCGAAGATCCGATTGAGATCCCCCTGGCCGGGCTGAACCAGACGCAAATCAACCCGCGTGCGGGCCTGACGTTTCAAACTGTGTTGCGGGCACTATTGCGCCAGGATCCGGACATCATCATGGTGGGTGAGATCCGCGACGGTGAAACGGCAGAAATCGCCATCAAAGCCGCGCAGACGGGCCATTTAGTGCTCTCCACGCTGCATACAAATTCCACGACAGAGACCCTGATCCGTCTTCAGCAGATGGGAGTTGCCCGCTGGATGGTCTCTTCTGCTCTGACGCTGGTCATTGCACAAAGGCTGGTACGCCGCCTCTGCCCCCATTGTCGAAAAGAGAGCTACCAGGAGGCGAGACTCCCTAAAACAGTCTGGCCACGCAAGCTACCGCACTGGCAGCCGGTGGGATGTGACCGTTGCTATCACGGATTTTATGGCCGCGTTGCTCTGTTTGAAGTGCTGCCAGTGAACAATGATATTCGCCAGGCTATCGCCAGTGGTGCATCAATTGAAGAGATCGAAAAAACAGCCCGACGAACGGGTATGACCACGCTATTTGAACACGGGTGCCTGGCCGTAGAGCGTGGGCACACCACGCTGGAAGAGCTACTTCGCGTACTGGGGATGCCTGATGGCTGCTAAATATCTCTGGCGCTGGCGCGCGCTCACGGTTGAGGGGGAACTGCAGCAGGGCACACTTTGGGCTGCCGACCGCGAGTCGGCCTGGGGTCAGCTGTCGCAAAAGGCGCTCTGTCCGCTGGCCTTGAAGCGCAATCTTATGCAGCAAAAATGGCAGACACAGCACTGTTATGAAATATTCCGACAGCTTGCTGCCCTGCTTCAGGCTGGACTGACGCTCGCCTGGAGCCTGCAAATGTTGGCCGAGCAGCATCCCGTTAAGCAGTGGCAGGCGCTACTGGCCAGTCTGGCAGACGATCTCAGCGCGGGCTGTGCATTCTCCGACGCTTTAAAGAAATGGCCGGAGGTGTTTTCTCCGCTCTATGTTTCGATGATGAAAACCGGTGAACTCACCGGAAAACTGGAAGAGTGCTGCCGCGAGTTATCACAGCAGCAGCAATCACAGCAGCAACTTAGCGCGAAAGTAAAAAAGGCCCTGCGATATCCCACGATCATTTTGGCCCTCGCCGTTGTCGTGGTGATGGCAATGGTCACGCTGGTATTGCCCGAGTTTGCTGCTATCTATAAGACGTTTAATACGCCCTTACCGCTGCTAACAAAGCTGGTTATCGGATTTGCTGACTTTGTGGGTCAGCATCTCACTGCGCTGATATGCATCGGGCTGTGCCCGGTGCTCGTCATGCATTTCCTAAGGCGGCATGAAGGCTGGCAGCGTTTTCATCAGAGATTTGGGTTGCGTGTGCCCATTATGGGCTCGCTGATTCGTGGGCAAAAGCTGAGCCAAATATTTACCGTGTTATCGCTGACACAGCAGGCAGGCATCGCTTTTTTACAAGGGCTGGAAAGCGCCCAGGAGTCGGTCGAGGGGGTGTTCTGGCAAGAGGTGCTGCGGGATGTCAGGGAGCGTGTGGTGCAGGGAGCACCTATCTGGTCGTCGCTGAGTGGCGCAGGAATTTTCACCCCGTTATGCATCCAGCTGGTGCGAACGGGTGAGGTCTCTGGAGCCCTGGATATGATGCTGACCAATCTGGCGCGTCATCATAACGAGCAGACGTTTCAGCACGCGGATAATCTGGCGTCGCTGTTAGAACCGCTACTATTGATTGTGACGGGCGTGATAATCGGAACGTTGGTGGTGGCGATGTATCTGCCCATTTTCCATCTGGGGGACGCCATGAGTGCGGGATAGCGCTGGCACGCAGGTGCGCACCAGCGACAAAGCGATTACAGGCTATTGAAAACGCGGTTTTCTTGTTCCTGAACGCGGATAAAGGTAGTGCGTTTGGTCAGCTCTTTCAGGCGTGATGCGCCGACATACGTACATGCAGAACGCAGCCCACCCAGAACGTCGCGAGCGGTATTTTCGACCGGGCCGCGCAGAGCCAGTTTCACGGTTTTACCTTCTGCTGCACGATACTGTGCAACGCCGCCAACGTGGCGGTTCATAGCAGATTCAGAGCTCATGCCGTAGAACAGCATGAATTTCTCGCCATTTTCTTCAACTACTGCGCCACCGCTCTCTTCGTGCCCTGCCAGCATACCGCCCAGCATCACGAAATCAGCGCCGCCGCCAAAGGCTTTCGCCACATCGCCAGGGGTGGTGCAGCCACCGTCGCTGATGATCTGACCGCCCAGGCCGTGGGCCGCATCGGCACACTCAATCACGGCGGACAGCTGCGGATAGCCAACACCTGTTTTAACACGCGTGGTGCAAACAGAGCCTGGACCGATACCGACTTTCACGATATCTGCACCAGACAGAATCAGCTCTTCGCACATCTCGCCGGTCACGACGTTACCCGCAATGATGGTTTTGGTCGGCCAGGCTGCACGCGCTTTGCTGACGAACTGAACAAAATGCTCGGAATAGCCATTCGCAACGTCGATGCAGACAAAATTAAACTCGGGATTTGCGATCAGGATTTGTTTGGTTTTTTCGAAATCCGCATCGGAGGTACCGGTAGATACCATGATGTGTTTCTTCACATCATCAGATGCTGAAGCGGCAAAAGCGCTCCACTCTTCAATGCTGTAATGCTTATGCACCGCAGTCAGAATATCGAAAGTCGCCAGCGCGGTAGCCATAGCAAAGGTACCGACGGTATCCATGTTGGCGGCAATAACAGGCACGCCAGACCAGGTCTGACCGGAATGCTTAAAGGTGAATTGACGTTCGAGTTCAACGTCTGAGCGGCTTTTCAGCGTAGAGCGTTTAGGGCGGATGAGAACGTCTTTGAAACCTAACTTCAGATCTTCTTCGATACGCATGTGCGGATTCCTGGGGTTAGAGGCAAATATGTTAAAAGCACAACTCCAGTGACGTTATCATACGCACTAATACGTGCTCCGCAAGACTGCGAATTTCTCTTTTTTTACGCTACAATCCTATAAATTTACCTGGTCAAAAGCAGGTAAACAGAATTAACCATTCGCTACTGTAAGTTCAATTTCTAAGCAGCTGATTTTAAAAATGAATAATTCCCAGGATCTGATTTAATGGGGTACGTCGTAGCGTTAACGGGCGGTATTGGCAGTGGCAAAAGCACCGTGGCCAATGCTTTTTCACGTCGGGGTATCGCGATTATTGATGCGGATATTATTGCCCGTCAGGTGGTAGAGCCTCATACACCCGGCCTCAATGCGATTGCCGGGCATTTCGGACATCACATCATCAATGCCGATGGCACATTGAACAGGCGTCTGCTGCGTGAGCGTATCTTTGCGCAGCCCGCTGAGAAAACCTGGCTCAATGCCCTCCTGCACCCCATGATTCACCAGGAAACTCAGCGCCAGATCGCTGCGTCCACGTCACCTTATGTGCTCTGGGTTGTTCCTTTGCTCGTTGAAAATCAGCTGCAGCACAAAGCCGATCGTGTTCTGGTCGTCGATGTATCGCCTGACACACAACTTCAGCGAACGATGCTGCGCGATAATGTCTCACGTCAGCACGCTGAGCAAATTCTTGCTGCGCAGGCAACGCGTGAAGCGCGCCTTGCCGTCGCAGATGATGTTATTGATAATGATGGCGCACCCGACACAATTGAATCGGATGTTGCCCGCCTGCACGCCCAGTATCTGATCTACGCGGCGCAGGCCGTAGCACAGGAAAAACCATAATGAATACGCACATCCTTTTTGAGCACCCACTCAATGAAAAAATGCGCACCTGGTTGCGCATAGAATTTCTCATTCAGCAGATGTCGCACCATCGTCCTATCGCCGATCACGCTACGGCGCTGCATTTTTTTCGCAATGTCGGCGATCTGCTGGATGTCATTGAGCGCGGTGACGTTCGTACTGAATTACTGAAAGAACTTGAGCGCCAGCAGCGTAAACTGCAGGCCTGGACTGAAGTCCCCGGCGTCGATCAGAGCCGCATTGACTCCCTGCGTCTTCAGCTGAAACAAAGCAGTAGTATTCTGATGGCCGCACCTCGCGTGGGGCAGTTTCTGCGCGAAGACCGCCTGATTGCCCTGGTGCGCCAGCGTCTGAGCATTCCGGGTGGCTGTTGCAGTTTCGACCTGCCAACGTTGCACATGTGGCTGCATATGCAGCAAGAACAACGCGATGCACAGGTGACGAGCTGGATGGAAAGTCTGGAGCCAATGAATCAGGCGTTGACGCTGATCCTCGATCTCGTGCGCCACTCATCGCCGTTTCGCAAGCAGACCAGCCTTAACGGTTTTTACCAGGACAACGGCGACGATGCCGATCTGCTGCGTCTGAACATTGCGCTCGGCGAACAGCTTTATCCGCAGATTTCCGGGCATAAAAGCCGCTTTGCGATTCGCTTTATGCCGCTGGACAGTGAAAATGGCACCGTGCCAGAACGTCTCGATTTCGAACTGGCTTGTTGCTAAGGAGTATTGATGTCTGAAATTATTACCGTCAGTTGCCCGACCTGTGGGAAAGCCGTGATCTGGGGCGAAATCAGCCCGTTTCGCCCGTTCTGCTGCAAACGCTGCCAGTTAATCGATCTGGGTGAATGGGCTGCGGAAGAGAAACGCATCCCGAGCGCGGGCGATCTGTCCGACAGCGACGACTGGAGCGAAGAACAGCAATAACCCGTTCTCCGCAGCGCCTGCTGACAATCGGCTTAGCAGGCCTTCCATTCCTCAATCAGTTTTGCAATGACAGGCGCATTGGCTGGCGGGAATTTATCGGCGTCCAGCGCTTCTAATTCAACCCAGTTGCCAGGCTGTCCCTCTTTGCCCCAGGGTTCCCCCTCCCAGCTTTCCACCACCCAGAACCACAGCGTAATGTGGCGATCCGGGAACTGGTATTCGAGCTTATCGAACAATATAGGGCCACTCGGGGTGATCCCCACCTCTTCCTGAAGTTCGCGAATCAGCGCCTGTTCCGGCGTTTCACCTGATTCGATTTTCCCGCCAGGAAACTCCCATTTATTCGCCATATGGGCATCAGCGGCGCGTTGAGTAATGAAGATCTGGTTTTGCGGGTTGCGAATTATCCCGACAGCGATTTGCAGTACTTTCATATTGTGACTTCCATAAAAAAGGCGCAGATGTCTGCGCCTTTTCAACTGGTGATACGTGTTTAGCTCAGACGGCCATGACACGCTTTGTATTTTTTACCGGAACCACATGGGCACGGATCGTTACGGCCCACTTTGCGATCGCCCGTCTGGGCTGCAATCGCCGCTGCCGCTTCGTCTTCGTCAGTCTGGTGGCTCAGCTGCTGCATCTGTGCCAGACGCTCAGCCTCTTCACGACGCTGTTGCTCCATCGCTTCCACTTCTTCTGGCATACGCACCTGAACTTTGCTCAGGGTACTGATCACTTCGTATTTCAGTGACTCCAGCATAGAGGCGAACATGGCGAAGGATTCACGTTTGTACTCCTGCTTAGGATCTTTCTGCGCATAGCCGCGCAGGTGAATACCTTGACGCAGGTAATCCATCGCTGCCAGATGCTCTTTCCATAGAGAGTCCAGGGTCTGCAACATGACGCCTTTCTCGAAGTGACGCATCATCTCGGTGCCAACCACTTCTTCCTTCTGCTTGTAAACGGCAACAGCAGTTTCCAGAATACGTTCGCGCAGCGTCTCTTCGTGCAGCTCTGGCTCTTTGTCCAGCCACTCTTTGATCGGCAGTTCGAGATCGAAGTCGTTTTTCAGACGTTCCTGCAGGCCTTCAACATCCCACATCTCTTCCAGAGACTGTGGTGGAATGTGCGCATCGATAGTCACTTTGAAGACATCTTCGCGAATGCTGTTGATGGTTTCGCTCACATCGGACACATCCAGCAGTTCGTTACGCTGGGTGTAGATAGCACGACGCTGATCGTTGGCAACATCATCATACTCAAGCAGCTGCTTACGAATATCGAAGTTGCGGCTCTCCACTTTACGCTGTGCGTTGGCAATCGCTTTGGTCACCCAAGGGTGCTCAATCGCTTCGCCCGGTTTCATCCCCAGTTTACGCATCATGCCAGACACACGGTCAGAGGCGAAAATACGCATCAGGGCATCTTCCATTGACAGGTAGAAGCGGGAAGAACCGGCATCACCCTGACGACCCGCACGGCCACGCAGCTGGTTATCAATACGACGAGATTCGTGACGCTCGGTACCGATAATGTGCAGACCACCGGAGGCCAGCACCGCATCGTGACGTACCTGCCAGTCAGCTTTGATCTGCGCAATTTGTTCTGGCGTTGGGTTTTCCAGCTCGGCCACTTCGGCCTGCCAGCTACCACCCAGCATAATATCGGTACCACGACCCGCCATGTTTGTGGCGATGGTAACCGCAGCCGGATAACCCGCCTGCGCAACGATATCGGCCTCTTTGGCGTGGAATTTGGCGTTCAGCACGTTGTGCTTAATGCCCGCTTTATCCAGCTCGTGAGAGACCACTTCGGATTTTTCGATGGAGATAGTACCCACCAGCACCGGCTGGCCTGCAGCGGTACGCTCGCGGATATCTTCGATGATCGCCTGAATTTTTTCCGCTTCGGTCATGTAGACCAGATCCGGCATATCTTTACGGATCATCGGGCGGTTCGTTGGAACGACAACGGTATCCAGTTTGTAGATAGAGCTGAACTCGAACGCTTCGGTATCCGCTGTACCGGTCATGCCCGCCAATTTTTCATACAAACGGAAGTAGTTCTGGAAGGTGATAGAAGCCAGCGTCTGGTTTTCGTTCTGAATATCGACGCCTTCTTTCGCTTCCACAGCCTGGTGCAGACCATCAGACCAGCGACGGCCCTGCATGGTACGGCCAGTGTGTTCATCAACGATGATCACTTCGCCGTCTTTCACGATGTAATCCACATCGCGGGTAAACAGGACGTGAGCGCGCAATGCCGCAGTAACGTGGTGCATCAGCATGATGTTGGTTGGGGAGTAAAGTGACTCGCCCTCTTCCATAATGCCCTGCTCAACCAGCAGTTCTTCAATCTGGACCAGACCGCGTTCGGTCAGGTTCACCTGACGCGCTTTTTCATCCACGGAGAAGTGGCCTTCGCCCTGGAAGGTATCGGAATCTTCTTTCTCCTGACGAATCAGGTGCGGGATGATTTTGTCGACTTTACGGTACATCTCGGAGCTGTCTTCAGCCGGGCCGGAGATGATCAGCGGAGTACGGGCTTCATCGATGAGGATTGAGTCGACCTCATCCACCAGCGCGTAGTGCAGTTTACGCTGTACGCGCTCATCCGGGCTAAACGCCATGTTGTCGCGCAGGTAGTCAAAACCGTATTCGTTGTTGGTGCCGTAGGTGATGTCTGCGCCGTACGCTTCACGCTTCGCCGGAGCGGGCAGGCCGGACATGTTGATGCCGACGGACATGCCGAGGAATTCGAACAGGGGACGGTTATTTTCGGCGTCACGCTGTGCCAGGTAGTCGTTGACGGTCACGACGTGAACGCCTTTACCGGTCAATGCGTTCAGGTACGCAGGCAGCGTTGCAGTCAGGGTTTTACCTTCACCGGTACGCATTTCTGCGATGCAACGTTCGTTCAGAACCATACCGCCGAGCAGCTGTACGTCGAAGTGACGCATGCCAAACACGCGTTTACTCGCTTCGCGAACCACGGCGAAAGCTTCCGGAATCAGGCTTTCCAGGGTTGCGCCTTTTTCCAGACGCTCACGGAATTCGCCCGTTTTCGCTTTCAGTTCGTCATCGGAGAGTTTTTCCATCTCCGGTTCCATACCATTAATGACGGTGACCGCTTTACGCATACGGCGCAGGGTACGATCGTTACGGCTACCGAAAACTTTGGTTAATAATTTGATTAGCATAATAAATTCTCACACGCCCCATCATGGGCAGATAAATTAAGGTATTGAAAAAAGTTAATTTAGCTGAGGCGTTGTGGCCCGGCGCGGATGCCCTGCACCTGGCTAATCCAGGCGGACACCGAAAAGGCGGCGTGTGGGATAAAGGCGGTCTGAGCCATCTGACGAACGATGACCGGCGGTTTGCTCTCCTGCGTCAGCAGCGCATTGAGCGTATCCAGCAGCGCAAGATGTTGCGCCTGAACCGGCAGCGACTCTTCCGCAGCAGGCACGGCTTGTGGCGCCATAGCAAACGAAAGATGACGGATGACGGTGCGAATAGCATGTTGATGCCAGTAATCGACCGTAAAGTTTGGACGGCGACTGGCCTCGAGCAGCGCGAGATGAGTGAAATTAACCCGCGTGGAGAGGTCGTGTTTGGCAGTGGTGGTGTTCGCAGGCGTTGCCGCTTCTGCGGTATGGCTGAGTACAGGCAAGCCGAGGCTCGCCGCAACCATCCCTAATAAGAGATGCGGCCAGAAGTAACGTCTGCCAAATTGTCGCCAGCGCGTTAGTATTCCGCTCACCTAATCCACCATCGTATGCAGGCCCGTTCAGGCATGCGTTCAGATATTATTTAGCGCACAGATATTATCACTAAAGCGATAATACATCAGCAGGAATGACAGATTGCACGGGTAAAAACGGTCAAGAATGCAGCGAACGCGCGCACATTCTGTGCTTAGCGGGCAATAATCATGCGGGGAAGAAAATCAGACGTGCAAAAACAAAAACGACTGGTCTTCCTGGCCGGAGAGAGTACCAGGTCAACCAGTCGATTTTACGATACGGAATTAACCGTTACGCCAGAACTGTGCTCGGCGCTTTGAATGCCAGTGGCAGTTCAGCTTCATCTTCGAAGGTCACAAATTCCCAGGCTTCCTGTTTTGCGAGGACTGCCTGCAACAATTTGTTGTTCAGTGCATGACCGGATTTAAACGCGGTAAATGCACCAATGATGTTGTGACCACACATGAAGAGGTCGCCGATCGCGTCCAGCATTTTGTGACGAACGAATTCATCTTCAAAACGCAGGCCGTCTTCGTTCAGTACGCGATAATCGTCAACAACGATGGCACAATCGAAGCTGCCGCCCAGGCACAGGCCACGGGACTGCAGATATTCGATATCACGCATGAAACCGAAAGTACGTGCACGGCTAATCTGACGCATAAACGCATCAGCAGAGAAGTTCATCGCATAGCGCTGGTTGCTGCCGTCAATCGCCGGATGGTTAAAGTCGATGGTAAAGTCCAACGAGAAACCATTAAACGGTTTGAATTCAGCCCACTTGTCGCCATCTTGCACGCGAACAGTCTCTTTAATGCGTACAAATTTCTTCGCGCAGTTCAGTTCATCAATGCCCGCATCAAGCAGCAGATAAACGAACGGAGCAGCACTGCCATCCATGATTGGGATTTCTGGCGCATCGACTTCAATAACGATGTTGTCGATACCCAGACCCGCCAGGGCGGCGTTCAGGTGCTCTACGGTAGAAATCCGCACGTCATGCTCGTTCACCAGGCAAGTACAGAGCATAGTATCACGCACAGATTTGGCATCGGCCGGAAAATCTACCGGTGGATTCAAGTCGGTGCGACGATAGATGACCCCGGTATTGGCCGGCGCAGGGCGCAACGTCAGTGTGACTTTTTTGCCGGTATGTAAACCGACGCCAGTCGCCTGAACGATACGTTTAAGTGTCCTTTGTTTGATCATCGTATAATCTCGCCAAATTACTTATCCAACCGAGAGTGTATATCACTAACGGGTGGCCAGTTTAGCACAAAGAGCGAAAATCCCCAAATTCCAGCCAATTCTTAGTCAGCTTGCTTACGCAGGAACGCTGGGATATCCAGATAATCCGGTTCTTTCGCGGTTTGTGGCGTATTGTCGTTCACCACTTTCGCAGCCGGTTTTTGCTCCTGCGTCAGCGGCGCCATGCCGTGCTGCTGGTAGCGATCCATTACCGGTTGCTGAGTCTGTTTGTTGGTGACCAGGGTGATCTCTGGACGTTTGTCCATGCCGATACCGGTGGCAACAACGGTCACACGCAGCTCATCGTTCATTTCCGGATCAAGGGAAGTACCGATAACCACGGTGGCGTTATCAGACGCGAACGCACGAATGGTGTTACCCACGGTTTCGAACTCATCCAGACGCAGATCGAAGCCAGCGGTAATGTTGACCAGAACGCCGCGCGCACCGGACAGATCGATGTCTTCCAACAGTGGAGAAGAGATCGCCATTTCAGCCGCTTCTTCCGCACGGTCTTCACCGCTTGCCACGCCAGAGCCCATCATCGCATAGCCCATTTCGGACATCACGGTGCGGACGTCGGCGAAGTCGACGTTCATCAGACCCGGACGAGTAATCAGCTCAGCGATACCCTGAACCGCGCCTTTTAGCACGTCGTTTGCTGCGCCAAAAGCGTCCAGCAGGGAGATACCGCGACCCAGCACTTTCAGCAGTTTGTCGTTCGGGATGGTAATCAGAGAGTCCACGTGTTTGGACAGCTCAGTGATACCCTGCTCCGCGAATGCCATACGCTTCTTGCCTTCAAAGTTGAAAGGCTTCGTCACGACAGCAACGGTCAGGATACCCAAATCTTTTGCCACTTCAGCAACGACCGGTGCAGCACCCGTACCGGTACCACCGCCCATGCCCGCTGCGATAAACACCATGTCGGCGCCATCGAGTGCAGCACGCAGTGCTTCACGGTCTTCTTCAGCCGCGTTACGACCGACTTCTGGGTTAGCCCCAGCGCCCAGACCTTTAGTGATACCACCACCGATCTGAATAGTCTGGCCTACAGCTGTCTTTCGCAGTGCCTGAGCATCGGTGTTAACTGCAAAGAATTCAACACCTTCGATGCGTTCGCGCACCATATGCTCGACAGCGTTACCGCCGCCGCCACCGACGCCGATGACTTTAATCACCGCGTCGTTGGTTAATTCCATTGGTTCAAACATGGTTTCTCTCCGTTTTTACGCTTCATCACTCAAGCCTGCCTGGGCAAAAGAGTGCTTTTGCGTATGTGCCTGTCGCCTGAGACCGCTAATTCTCTCCGGTCTCTTTAAAAATTAAAATTCTTTTCTCAGCCAGGAATTGAGTCGTTTGACCCAGGAACCGACCGACGTACGTTTTTCCACTTCTGCTTCACCACTCAAATGGGACTCTTTCCCGTAGTGCAGCAGGCCCACGGCCGTTGAATAATACGGCTCCTGAGCGTAATCCGTTAACCCGGTAATATTCAGCGGCGCACCAATACGGACTTGCGTATGGAACACTCGCTGGGCACAGGCGGCAAGACCTTCAATTTGCGCTGCACCACCGGTTAATACAATCCCCGCCGCGAGATGGTGTTTCACACCCTGCTGACGAAGCTGTTCTTGTAACTGTAAAATCTCTTCGTTGACGAGGTTGAGCAGCTCGGTATAACGCGGCTCAATCACCTCTGCCAGCGTCTGACGCTGCAGACTGCGCGGCGGACGACCGCCCACGCTTGGCACTTCAACGCTCTCATCTTTGCCGACGATGGAGCCTAATGCACAACCATGGCGCACTTTTATCGCCTCTGCATCGCTCGGAGGCGTACCAAAGGCGTAGGCGATATCACTGGTCACGACATTCCCGGCATAAGGGATGACTTTGGTGTGACGCAATGCACCGCCCGTATACACGGCCATATCCATTGTACCACCACCGATATCAACCACACAGACGCCCAATTCACGTTCGTCTTCAGTCAGAACCGAGTAGCTTGCTGCCAGTCCTGCAAAAATAAGTTGGTCAACTTTCAGGCCACAACGTTCAACGGCTTTAACGATGTTTTTTGCCATGTCGTTGTGACATGTGATCAAGTGCACTTTTGCCTGCATACGCACGCCGGAAAGGCCGACCGGATTTTTGATACCTTCCTGGTAGTCGATCGCATATTCCTGCGGAATCACGTGCAGCACGCGGTGTTCATCGCGCACGCGCACGGATTTAGCCGTGTGCACTACGTTTTCAACGTCTTCCTGCGTCACTTCCTCTTCGGAAATCGGCACCATCCCGATTTCGTTCTGGCAGCTAATGTGCTTACCAGAGAGGGCCAGATAGACGGAGGAAATCTGGCAATCTGCCATTAATTCTGCCTGATCGATGGCGCGCTGTACGCATTTCACCACCGACTCGAGGTCGTTTACCCCACCTTTATCCATACCACGGGACGGGCAACTGCCCACACCAATGATATTGACCATACCGTCGGGCAGAACTTCCCCTACTAAAGCGGCAACCTTAGCGGTGCCAATCTCCAGTCCAACTACCAGTTTTCTGTCCGTCGCCTTGATCATTGTTGTTCTGCCTGTACCTGTGCCTGATTCTGTTGCTGATTAGGTTCCTCAACCGGAGCCGGTACCCAACCGACTGCTGCGCCTGAGTCATAGCGCAAATCAACGTAGCTTATCCGTTTGCCGTCGGTCTGCGCCTGCTGCTGTAAAACGGGGTACAGTTCTACAAAACGCGCCAAACGCTTCATCGTGTCGCCGCGACCAAGATTGAGCTTAATCCCATTCGTCAATGTCAGCTGCCAGGAGCGGCGAGCCGTCATTGACGCATCTTTTAACGCAAATCTGTCCTTAGCCAGCACCTGCCCCATCTCGCGAAAACCTTGTAGCACTTCGTTTTCACTGCCTTCCGGGCCAGACAACATCGGTAAACTTTGCTTGCTGACACGATCTGCCGGGACGCTGAACGAATTTCCGTCTACGTCGACCATATGCTGATCATTCCAACGCGCAATGGGCACATATTCAACCAGATGAATCTTCAATTCATCAGGCCATTGCTTTCTGACGCTCGCCTGTTTTATCCATGGCAGACGTTCAATCTGGCTCTGGATAATGTTGACGTCCTGGGTCATGAAAGTGCCAGGCGATCCCAGCGCAAGGATCGACTGACGGATATCATCGTTACGCGTGTAGTGACGCTCGCCGGTAACCACCAGTTTTGACAGCGGTAACCGTTGTGCATCTTCCATCCAGCCCAACACCATCCAGCCGCTGATAAACACGGTACACAGCACACCGAGCAGGAACAGGATCCCTGCAAGACGCGTTCCATTACTCCGTCCTGAAGAGGAATATTCTTCCTCTTCTTCGCGGTTGCGCGTGTTTAGTGCAGCCTGCGACATATCAGCCCGCCTGGTCCAGAATACGTACGACTAACTGCGAGAAGCTCATGCCCGCCTGACGCGCCGCCATCGGCACCAGGCTGTGGCTGGTCATACCCGGTGAGGTATTCGCTTCCAGCAGGTAAAATTCTCCGTCGCTGTCCTGCATCACATCGATGCGTCCCCAGCCACGGCAACCCAAAACAGTCCAGGCTTTAAGCACCAGGTCCTGTAAATCTGCTTCACGTTCTGCTTCCAGACCACTTGGGCAGAAATATTGCGTCTCATCAGAGAGATACTTCGCTTCATAATCATAGAAGGTTCCAGCGGGTTGGATACGAATTGACGGCAAAATTTCTTCGCCGAGCATCGCCACGGTAAATTCCGGACCGCTGAGCCATTTTTCAATCAGAACTTCTTCATCATGTTGAAAAGCCAATGCTAACGCCTGGGTTAAATCACCAGCTTGTTCAACTTTGGACATACCGACGCTTGAGCCTTCACGGCTGGGTTTGACAATAACCGGCAAACCCAACTGCGCAATGCGCGCATTGACGCTCTCGTCAACGCCCGCTTCAAACTCGCGGCGCGTCAGCGCAACCCATGGCGCAACGGGTAAACCCGCGCCCTGCCACAGTAGTTTACTGCGTAATTTGTCCATGGAAATGGCGGAGGCCATCACACCACTGCCGGTGTAGGGCATACCGATTAAATCCAATAGCCCTTGCAGCGTACCGTCTTCACCGCCACGACCGTGTAATGCGATAAAGACTTTATGAAACCCCATCTCCTTGAGACGGGTGATGTCCGTCTCTTTAGGATCAACCGGGTGGGCGTTGACTCCCCCTTCACGCAGACCCGCCAGCACGGCGGCGCCGGAGTTCAGCGAGACGTCACGCTCAGCAGAGGTTCCGCCAAAGAGGACCGCAATCTTATCAGCCATTGCGTTCATCCTCTGAGGTTTGCGGCGTCAGTTTGATTTGCGCTAAGTTACGCGCGATTTTGCCGATATTTCCCGCGCCCTGAATCAGAATCAAATCGTTACCGGTCAGCACTGGCGCCAGAATTTCAGCCGCCTGAGCCGGATCGGAAACCAGAATCGGGTCTACCTTACCGCGTCCGCGTATCGTACGACACAAAGAACGGCTGTCCGCGCCCGGAATCGGAGTTTCACCCGCTGAATAAACATCCAGCATCAGCAGCGTATCCACCTGCGACAGCACGTTTGCGAAGTCGTCATAAAGATCGCGCGTACGTGTGTAGCGGTGTGGCTGGAAAATCATCACCAGATTTTTGTCCGGCCAGCCCGCACGTGCCGCTTTAATGGTTGCATCCACTTCTGTCGGATGGTGACCATAGTCATCCACCAGCATCGCGGTACCTGCTTTGCCGTTTACCGGCTCCAGTGGGAATTCACCGAGGAAGTCGAAACGACGCCCTGTGCCCTGGAAACTTTCCAGCGCATGTAAAATCGCATCGTCCTCAATGCCCTCTTCAGTGGCGACAGCCACCGCAGCCGCAGCATTGAGCGCGTTGTGGCGTCCCGGTGCATTTAGGGTAACGCGCAGCAATGGTTTATCCTGACGTGCCAGGGTGAAATGCCCCTGCGCACCGATTTGCGTGTAATCTTCTACCCGCACGTCCGCATCTTCGCTGAAACCGTAAGTCGTAATCTGACGACCCACGCGCGGCAGCAATTCACGAATCACCGGATCGTCCACACACATCACCGCACGACCATAAAACGGCAAATTGTGCAGGAAATTAATAAACGTCTGCTTTAAATTTTCGAAGTCGCCCTGGTAGGTATCCATGTGGTCGGCTTCGATGTTGGTGACAATCGCCACCATCGGCTGCAGATGCAGGAACGACGCATCGCTCTCATCCGCTTCAGCAATCAGATAACGGCTATGGCCCAGACGCGCGTGAACGCCCGCCGCTTTTACCAGACCACCGTTGACGAAGGTCGGATCAAGACCGGCTTCTGCATAAATGCTGGAGACCATCGCCGTGGTCGTCGTTTTACCGTGGGTACCCGCAACGGCAATACCGTGACGAAAACGCATCAGCTCAGCCAGCATCTCTGCGCGGCGAATCACCGGGATACGCGCTTCGTGCGCGGCAACAATCTCCGGGTTATCAGAGGAGATCGCGCTGGAGACCACAACAACACTCGCATCGAGTACGTTTTCAGGACGATGGTTGAAATAGATGGTCGCCCCAAGCGACGCCAACTGTTGCGTAACAGGGTTCGGCGCCAGATCGGAACCGCTGATCTGGTAACCTTCGTTCGCTAAAACTTCGGCAATACCGCCCATTCCTGCGCCGCCGATGCCAACGAAGTGGATGTGCCGGACGCGACGCATCTCGGGCACGATTGAACGCAGTTTCGCCAGTTGTTGTGTATTCATTCTCTAACCGCCATCGATACTTCTAAAAATTCGTGCAACGCAAAACGCGCTGCAAGGGTTAAGCCTTTGCTGCCAGGCTCACTTCATTTGCCACCCGCTCGGTCGCATCCGGAATAGCCGTCGCGCGTGCGCGTTCGGCCATCTCCAGCAGGGTCGCTCTGTTCCAGCCCGCGAGGGTGGTAGCGACGGCGTCTGCGGTAAACTGTGGCTGTTCAAAAATCTTTGCGGCACCCGCTTTCTCAAGCGGTAACGCATTCCAGTACTGCTGGCGATCTTTGTGCTGAAAAGGCACAAACACTGCTGGCAATCCTGCTGCGGCGATTTCACTCACCGTCAGTGCGCCAGAACGGCACACCACGACATCGGCCCAGGCATAGGCCGCTGCCATATCGTCAATAAATTCAGTAACTTTATGCTGAGACTGACCGGCTTCGGCATACGCCTGTTCGACCATTGGCTGCGCACCTTTGCCGCTCTGATGCCAGATCGTCACGCTATCGCCCAGTTTTGCCGCCACCTGTGGCAGGGTCTGGTTCAAAATCCGCGCGCCCTGAGAGCCGCCGACAACCAGCACCCGCACCGGGCCTTCGCGCCCGATCAGGCGTTCCTGCGGCAACGGCAGTGCCAGCACATCGACGCGCACCGGATTACCCACTACGTCTGCGTCAGGAAACGCCCCCGGGAAAGCCTGCATCACTTTGGTGGCAATTTTTGCCAGCCATTTGTTGGTCAGCCCGGCGATACCGTTCTGCTCATGGAGCACAACCGGGATCCCAAGCGACCAGGCCGCCAGCCCACCCGGCCCGGAAACATACCCGCCCATCCCCAGCACCGCATCTGGCTTAAAGCGCTTCATGATTGCGCGCGCCTGACGCCAGGCGTTGAAGATACGCACCGGAGCCAGCAGCTGCGCTTTGATGCCTTTGCCACGTAAGCCTGAAATCCGAATAAAGTCGATCTCGATACCGTGCTTCGGCACCAGATCGGCTTCCATGCGATCGGCGGTTCCCAGCCAGCGCACTTGCCAGCCTTGATCCATTAAATGGTGCGCAACCGCAAGCCCCGGGAAAACATGTCCGCCGGTACCGCCTGCCATCACCATTAACCGCTTCGGTTGATTCATCGTGAACCTCGTGTAAACGCCTGGGCTTTTTCCAGACGCGTCTCATAATCTATGCGTAACAAGAACATAATTGCCGTCGACATAATCAACAGACTCGAACCACCGTAACTGATCAACGGCAACGTCAGGCCCTTCGTCGGCAGCATACCTGCTGCGGCGCCAACGTTGACCAATGCCTGGAAGCTAAACCAGATACCAATTGAGCAGGCCAGGAAACCTGAGAAGCGGTGATCGATTTCCAGCGCTTTTCGGCCAATCGACATAGCACGGAAAGCGACGAAGAATACCATTAAAAGTGCCAGTACCACACCGATATAACCCAGTTCTTCCCCAATAATGGAGAAGATGAAGTCCGTATGCGCCTCGGGCAGATACTCCAGTTTTTGAACTGAATTGCCTAAACCCTGGCCCCACACTTCACCGCGACCAAAGGCCATAAGAGACTGAGTCAGCTGATAACCGCTGCCGAACGGATCTTCCCAGGGGTTCCAGAAAGAGGTCACACGGCGGATACGATACGGCTCGGCGAGGATCAGCAGGACCACGGCCGAGATGCCCATGCCGATAATCGCGATGAACTGCCACAGCTTGGCACCCGCCAGGAACAGCATCGCCAGCGTGGTGACGAACAGTACCACCACCGTACCGAGGTCCGGCTGCGCCAGCAGAAGCACTGCCAGCACCAGAATCACACCCATCGGTTTTAAGAAGCCGCGCAGGTTATTTCGCACTTCATCAACCTTGCGCACAAGGTAGTTAGCGAGATAGCAAAATAGCGACAGCTTGGTGAATTCCGCAGGCTGAATACGCAGCGGGCCAAAGGCGATCCAGCGCGATGCACCGTTAACGGAGCTACCCACCACCAGCACGATCAACAGCATAATAATGGAGGCGATCAGCATCGCGGTACTGTGGCGCTGCCAGAACTCCATCGGCAGACGCAGTGTTATCAACGCCAGGCAGAATGCCAGGATGATGTACAAACCGTCACGCTTGGCGAACAGGAAAGGATCGTTCGCCAGACGCTGCCCAACGGGCATTGAAGCCGAGGTCACCATGATAAAACCGACGGCCGCCAGACCCAGCGTGAACCACAGGAGCGCACGGTCGTACATGACCAGGCTGTCAGAATCTTTCGTCCGCGAGCCCATCACCCAGCCTTTCAGCGCCGCAAACAGCCAGCCCAGGATTCGGGACCCCGGCATGCGCGGCATTCTCAGGCGAGGGAGAGATAAACGCATCAGCCTAACTCCCTCGCGAGGCGGGTAAACAGATCACCACGCTGTTCGAAATTCTTAAACTGGTCGAGGCTGGCACATGCCGGAGAGAGCAGCACCATATCACCCGGTTTAACCTGAGGCGCGATGAGGCGGATAGCCTGTTCCATCGTTTCAGTTTGTTCAGCAATTTCCGGGCGCAGCTCCGCCAGCTCAGCGCCGTCACGGCCAAAGCAGTACAGGCGGATGTTATCGCTCATCAGATACGGTTTCAGGGACGAGAAATCCGCCGATTTTCCGTCGCCGCCCAGCAACAGATACAGCGTGCCATCGACGCGTAATCCTTTTAGTGCAGCTTCGGTGCTGCCCACGTTGGTTGCTTTTGAGTCGTTAATCCAGAGCACGCCGTTATGCTCCAGCGCCAGCTGGAAGCGGTGCGCCAGACCGGTAAAGGTTGTCAGTGCTTTGAGGCTGGAGGCACGCGGTAAACCTGCAGCATCGGCCAGCGCCAGCGCCGCGAGCGCATTGGTGTAGTTGTGCTGCCCGGAAAGAGTCATCTCTTTCACGTTCAACACTTTTTCGCCCTTCACACGCAGCCAGGTTTCGCCCTGCTGGTGATTCAGGTGATAGTCACCCATATTCACGCCAAAGCTGATGCAACGTTCGTCTGCACCACGCACCGGCATGGTCAGCGCATCGTCTGCGTTCACCACACAGACTTTCGCATTTTCATAGACGCGCAGTTTGGCCGCGCGATACTGCTGCAGGCCAAACGGATAGCGATCCATATGATCTTCAGTCACGTTCAGGATCGTGGCTGCCACGGCCTGCAGACTAGAGGTGGTTTCCAGCTGGAAGCTGGACAGTTCAAGCACATACAGCTCGCGAGCCGGATCGAGCAGCATCAGCGCAGGCAGGCCAATATTGCCGCCGACGCCGACGTTAACGCCCGCCGCTTTCGCCATATCGCCGACCAGCGTCGTAACCGTACTTTTGCCGTTAGAGCCGGTAATCGCCACAATCGGCGCCTGGGCTTCAAGGCAAAACAGTTCGATATCACCGACAATTTCAACGCCCGCATCCGCTGCCGCGCTTAATGACGGATGCGCCAGCGCCATACCAGGGCTGGCGACAATCAGATCGGCATCGAGCAGCCAGGTATCATTCAGACCACCAAGGTGGCGTTCAACCTGTTCTGGCAGCTTGTCCAGACCAGGCGGAGAAACACGCGTATCCATCACACGCGGCGTAACGCCGCGCCCGAGGAAAAAGTCCACGCAGGAAAGGCCCGTAAGGCCTAACCCGATGATAACGACTTTTTTACCCTGGTAATCTGCCATGATTAACGTACCTTCAGCGTGGCCAGGCCAATCAGGACCAGCATCAGCGAAATAATCCAGAAGCGCACAATCACGCGCGGTTCCGGCCAGCCTTTCAGTTCATAGTGGTGGTGAATCGGCGCCATGCGGAAGATGCGCTGACCGCGCAGCTTGAAGGAGCCGACCTGCAAAATTACCGAAAGAGTTTCAACCACAAACACGCCGCCCATAATCACCAGCAAGAACTCCTGACGCAGCAGTACGGCGATAATGCCGAGCGCGCCGCCCAAGGCCAGCGAACCGACGTCGCCCATAAAGACCTGCGCCGGATAGGTGTTGAACCATAAGAAACCGAGGCCCGCGCCGACAATTGCCGTGCAGACAATCACCAGCTCACCGGCGTGACGCAGATAAGGAATGTGCAGGTAGCTGGCAAAGTTCATGTTACCGCTCGCCCATGCCACCAGCGCAAAACCACCGGCGACAAACACGGTTGGCATAATCGCCAGGCCATCGAGACCGTCGGTCAGGTTAACGGCGTTACCCGTTCCGACAATCACGAAGTAGGCCAACAGGATGTAGAACAGGCCCAGCTGCGGCATCACATCTTTAAAGAACGGCACCACCAGCTCGGTCGCCGGCGTGTCTTTCCCTGCCAGATAGAGCGCAAACGCCACGCCGAGGGCAATGACCGACATCCAGAAGTATTTCCAGCGGGCAATCAGACCCTTGGTGTCTTTGCGTACCACTTTGCGATAGTCATCGACAAAACCGATAATGCCGTAGCCGATAAGAACGGTCAGCACGCACCAGACGTAAGGGTTTGACGGGTAAGCCCACAGCAGAACAGAAACGACAATCGCGGTGAGGATCATGATCCCCCCCATAGTCGGCGTGCCGCGTTTGCTGAAGTGCGATTCCGGGCCGTCGTTACGCACGACCTGGCCAAAGGAGAGTTTTTGCAGACGGGCGATCATGCGCGGGCCCATCCACAAAGAGATGAACAGCGCGGTCAGCAGGCTGACGATGGCGCGAAACGTCAGATAGGAAAAGACGTTAAAGCCTGAATAATATTTGACCAAATGTTCGGCCAGCCAAACTAACATGTTCCGTTCTCCTGTAATGCGTGCACGACCTCTTCCATGGCGGCACTACGTGAACCTTTCACTAAAACCGTCACAATTTGGTGTTCTTTAACAAGCGTTTTAAGGCGCTCAATCAGCGCTGTTTTTTCTGCGAAATGCTCACCGACACCGCTCGCCTGGCTAATTGCCTGGCTCAGCGTCCCGGCGCTCAACACCCGATCGATGCCAGATGCTTTTGCCGCTTCACCGACCTGGATGTGACAGGCTTCGCTCTCAACACCAAGCTCAGCCATGTCGCCCACCACCATCACGCGGTAGCCGGGCATTTCTGCCAACACCTGCACAGCGGCAGTCATGGAACCGACGTTAGCGTTGTAGGAGTCATCCAGCAGCAGTTTGTTTTCTGCGAGCTGAACCGGAAACAGACGCCCCGGCACCGCTTTCAGATTCGCAAGACCCGCTTTGATCGCCTCATGCGTGGCACCCACCGCCATCGACAGCGCGGCAGCCGCCAGTGCGTTGGCGATGTTGTGGCGTCCCGGCAGTGGCAGTAAAACGTCCACGCCACCCGTCGGGGTCTGCAGCGTAAATTCAGTCCCGTGAGAGGTCACGTGGATGTTGGTCGCGGTGAAATCGCTGTTGGCCGCATTTGGCGAGAAACGCCAGGTTTTGCGAGAACCAATCACGCTTTTCCAGTTCAGCCAGTCGTTGTTATCGGCATTCATAATGGCGATGCCGTCTTTCGGCAGACCGGTGTAGATCTCACCTTTGGCTTTTGCCACGCCTTCCAGCGAGCCAAAGCCTTCAAGATGTGCGGCGGCGAGGTTATTCACTAACGCCGCTTCAGGACGCGTCAGGCCGACGGTCCAGGCAATTTCGCCCTGGTGGTTGGCGCCTAATTCGATCACGGCGTAATCGTATTCTTTCGTCAGACGCAGGAGCGTCATCGGTACGCCGATATCATTGTTCAGATTGCCTGCGGTGTAGAGCGTGTTGCCGCACTGGCTCAGAATGGCCGCCGTCATCTCTTTTACAGAGGTTTTACCGGAAGAGCCGGTCAGTGCCACAACGCGTGCCGGAACCTGCTGACGCACCCAGGCCGCCAGCTCGCCAAACGCCAGACGGGTGTCTTTCACCACAATCTGCGGCAGGTCGATATCCAACTTACGGCTGACCAGCAGGGCGCCGGCCCCGTTTTCTTTCGCCTGATCGGCAAAATCATGGGCGTCGAAGCGCTCGCCTTTCAGCGCCACAAACAGACAGCCCGCAGTGATTTTGCGGGTGTCGGTAGTTACGGCATCAATAGTCAGATCCTGGCCAAGTAGCTCGCCCTTGAGTAAAGAAGCAGCCTGGCTTAGCGTTAAGCTAATCATGCCACCACTCCCAGCAGGCGTGCCGCTGTGACGCGATCCGAGTAATCCAGGCGACGTGCGCCGACGATCTGGTAATCTTCGTGGCCTTTACCGGCCAGCAGCACAACGTCGTTCTCTTTAGCCTGCATGATGGTATTCGTCACCGCTTCAGCACGGCCTTCCATCACACGTGCACGCCCGGCATCGAGCATACCCGCGAGAATATCGTTGATAATCGCGCGCGGCTCTTCGGTACGCGGGTTGTCATCTGTCACAACAGGAATATCCGCGAACTGCTCGGCAATTGCCCCCATCAGTGGGCGCTTACCTTTGTCTCGATCGCCGCCACAGCCAAACACGCACCACAGTTTACCGGTGCAGTGCAGACGGGCCGCCTGCAGCGCTTTTTCCAGCGCATCCGGGGTGTGAGCGTAATCGACGACAACCGTTGGTTTGCCCGGTGCGCTAAACACTTCCATGCGGCCACAAACGGGTTGCAGACGCGCGGCGGTTTTCAGCAGTTCGGCCAGCGGATAACCCAGCGCCAGCAACGTCGCCAGCGCCAGCAGCAGATTGCTGACGTTAAAGGCGCCCATCAGGCGGCTTTCGATTTCGCCTTCGCCCCAGGTGGAGTCAAAGCGAATCGTTGCGCCGCTATCGTGATACTTCACGTCCGTCGCTTTCAGCCAGCGGCCATGACAGTTCGGATTAATGTGATCTTCCATCGACACAGCCACCGCATCCGGCAGCTTAGCCAGCCAGCGGCGGCCCACTTCATCGTCAGCGTTAACAATCGCCTGACCGCAGTGGTGCGTGGAATAAAGCAACCATTTCGCAGCTTCGTAGCTTTCCATGTCGCCGTGATAATCAAGGTGATCGCGGCTCAGGTTGGTAAAGACCGATGCCGCAAATTTCAGGGCGGCCACGCGGTGCTGGACCAGACCGTGAGAAGAGACTTCCATCGCAGCAAAGGTCGCGCCCTGCCCTGCCAGACCGGCAAGTACATGCTGCACGTCTACTGCAGAACCGGTGGTGTTTTCCGTCGGGTTTACTTTACCCAACAGACCGTTGCCGACGGTGCCCATCACTGCACTGGTTGCACCCAGCAGCTCGGCCCACTGCGCCATCAGCTGCGTGGTGGTGGTTTTACCGTTGGTGCCCGTGACGCCAACCAGACGCAGCCGATCGGACGGCTCATCATAAAAACGTCCCGCAAGGGCCGAGAGACGCTCGTTTAACTGGCTGAGATAGATGACCGGTACGCCGTGCATTTCACGGACTTCGCCGTCGGTTGCCTCATCTTTTGCCTCAGCAATAATGGCAGCTACACCTTGCGCTATCGCCTGCGGGATATACCGACGCCCGTCCGCCTGATGACCGACTACTGCTACAAAAAGATCGCCCGACGCAGCCATACGGCTGTCGAGTACCATCTCCCGCAGTTCTCGCGCGGGCAGCGTTTGCACCCACGGAGCAAGAAGGTCGCGCAAATTACGATCTGCCACCTGTTCCCTCGCCTTGATTAGTTACAAATTCATTTTTATCGCCCGTGGCCAGCGCATCAGGCTCGATGTTCATGGTGCGTAATACACCGCCCATGATGGCACCGAACACTGGCGCGGAGACGGCGCCGCCGTAGTATTTACCCGCCTGTGGATCGTTAATGACGACCACCAGCGCAAAACGCGGATTGCTGGCAGGCGCGACGCCTGCGGTGTAAGCAATGTATTTGTTGATGTAGCGGCCGTCCGGCCCCACTTTTTTCGCGGTACCGGTTTTAATCGCGATGCGATAGCCCTTGATGGCGGCTTTTACGCCACCGCCGCCCGGCAGGGCGACGCTCTCCATCATGTGCACGACTGTACGCACGGTGGCTTCCGGGAAGATACGCTCGCCGGGAACCGGTGGATCAACTTTGGTAATCGACAGCGGGCGATAGACCCCGTAGCTGCCAATCGTTGCGTAGACTCGCGCTAACTGTAACGGCGTTACCATTAGCCCGTAGCCGAAAGAGAAGGTGGCCCTCTCTATGTCAGACCACCGTTGTTTTTGAGGATATAAGCCACTGCGTTCTCCGACCAACCCCAAATTGGTCGCCTTTCCTAGCCCAAAACGTGAGTAAGTCTCTACTAACGCTGAGGACGGCATCGCTAACGCCAGCTTTGAAACACCGACGTTACTCGACTTCTGTAAAACCCCGGTCAGGGTCAATTCGCTGTAACGCGCCACGTCTTTGATTTCGTGACCGTTAATTCGGTAAGGGATCGTATTCAGAACGGTATTTTCGTTGACAATGCCACGCTGAAGCGCAGTCATCACCACCATCGGTTTGACGGTCGAACCAGGCTCGAAGACGTCAGTGATGGTACGGTTACGCATCACATCTTTTTGCGTCCCCGTCAGGTTATTTGGGTTATAGGACGGGCTGTTGGCCATCGCCAGCACTTCACCGGTGCTGACATCCACCAACACGGCGCTGCCGGATTCGGCTTTGTTGAACGCCACGGCGTTGTTCAGCTCGCGGTAAACCAGCGCCTGCAGACGTTCATCGATACTCAGGGCCAGGTTGTGCGCGGCCTGGCTGTCGGTTGAAGAGATATCCTCAATCACGCGGCCATAGCGGTCTTTACGCACCACGCGCTCACCCGGCTGACCCGTCAGCCATTTATCAAAGCTCTTTTCGACCCCTTCGATCCCCTGGCTATCAACGTTGGTGAAGCCAATGAGGTGAGCGGTCACTTCTCCCGACGGGTAATAACGGCGTGATTCTTCGCGCAGATGGATGCCCGGCAGTTTCAGTTTTTTGATGTAATCGGCCATATCAGGGTTCACCTGACGCGCCAGATAGATAAAGCGCCCTTTCGGGTTTGCGTTAACGCGGGCCGCCATCTGATCGAGCGGCATTTTCAGCGCATCGGCCAGCGCCTTCCAGCGGTTATCGAGGGTCACGCCCCCGGCGTCATGCAGCTCTTTCGGATCGGCCCAGATCGCTTTCACCGGCACACTGACCGCCAGCGGGCGACCGGAACGGTCAGTGATCAGCCCGCGCGAAGTGGAGACCTCCTGCACGCGCAGGGATCGCATGTCGCCCTGACGCACCAGCATGTCCGGTGCAATGATCTGCAACCACGCCGCACGGCCCAGCAGGAACACCAGCGCCAGTAAAATACAGCCACAAAGCAACGCAAAACGCCAACTCACAAAGTTGGCCTGTTCTTCCTGACGTTTCGGTTTTTGCGTTTTCGCCGCTGCTCTCATGCGTCGCGTGTTCCCTTATTTTTGTACTACAATATTTTCCTGCGAAGGATCAACATGCTGCAGCTGCAGCTTTTCCGTTGCGATCCGTTCAACCCGGCTGTGATCGCCGAGCGCGTTTTCTTCAAGAATCAGGTTTCGCCATTCGATATCCAGCGCATCGCGTTCCAGCACCATCTGCTCGCGTTGCGCGGTCAATAAACGGGTATGGTGCGCGGTGGTCACCACCGTCACAGCCGTCACAATGATGCAAATGAACAGGCAGAGTGGCAGCTTCCCAAACCGCAAGAGATCGTCGCCGATCACGCCAGGCAAGGCATGGCGCTCGTTGCTTCCTAACGATCCTTTAACCTTGCTTAAGGTCTCTGTCACTCTGCTGATCATGCGTTCGTCCTCTCTGCAATGCGCAGCACTGAACTACGGGCACGTGGATTCTCTGCCACCTCTTCTTCGCCCGGCATCAACTTGCCTACTACTCGCAACTGACGGCCACCCAGCTTCCTGAGTTGCTCTTCCGTCATCGGCAGTCCAGCGGGCACCTGAGGACCGCGGCTTTGTTCACGCATAAAGCGCTTCACAATACGGTCTTCCAGCGAGTGGAAGCTGATGATGGATAGCCGCCCACCTGGGGCCAGCACGCCGAGCGAGCTTTTTAGCGCCTGCTCTATCTCCTCCAGTTCACTGTTTACCCAGATGCGCACCGCCTGGAAGGTACGGGTCGCGGGATGTTTGAATTTGTCTTTGACCGGCGTTGCCGCGGTCACAACTTCTGCCAGCTCTTTGGTACGCGTCATCGGCTCGATGCGGTTACGCTCCACGATGCCGCGCGCGATACGCTTGCCGAAACGCTCTTCGCCGAAGGTTTTGATCACCCAGGCGATGTCAGCTTCGTCGGCCGTTTGCAGCCATTCCGCCGCAGACTGACCGCGAGTCGGGTCCATACGCATATCCAGCGGCCCGTCACGCATAAAGGAAAAACCGCGTTCTGCATCATCAAGCTGTGGTGAAGAGACGCCAAGATCGAGAAGAATGCCGTCGATCTTGCCCGTCAGGCCGCGCTCGGCGACATAGTCTGCCAACGCAGAGAAAGGTCCATGGACGATGGAAAAGCGTGGATCATCGATGGTCTTCGCCACGGCAATTGCCTGCGGATCGCGATCGATTGCCAGTAAGCGGCCTTCCGCTCCCAGTTGGGAGAGGATCAGACGCGAGTGACCACCGCGACCAAAGGTTCCATCGATATAGATGCCATCAGGACGAATATTCAGGCCGTTAACAGCCTCATCCAGTAGCACCGTTGTATGTTTATAATTTTCCATCATATTTATAGAGACAAGTCCTGCAATCGATCCGACAACACTGCGGAATCAGACTGCTCAGCGTCGATATCTTCCTTGACCTGTTGATACCAGGTCGTTTCATCCCACAGTTCAAACTTGTTGAACTGCCCGACCAGCATCACTTCTTTTGTCAGACCCGCATGCTGGCGCAACACAGGCGCTATCAATAATCGCCCTGCGTTATCCATCTGACATTCACTGGCATGCCCCAATAACAACCGCTGTACGCGGCGTTCCTGCGGATTCATGCTCGACAGTCGCGACAGCTTTTGCTCAATAATTTCCCATTCGGGCAAGGTGTAAAGCAGCAGGCAGGGGTGGTTGATGTCAATGGTGCAAACCATTTGACCAGACGCGTTTTCGATCAGCTGATCGCGATATCGGGTTGGTACCGATAAACGCCCTTTGCTGTCGAGATTGACCAACGCCGCCCCACGGAACATGCCAGCCTCACCCCTTATCACCACTTTAACCCACAAATTCCCACATAAAGGAGTTTACGGAGCGAAGGAAAAGCTTGTCAAGCCAGGACTACCGCGATACAGGACGGAAAGCCCCCTATTTACGGACATAACCCAACTTGATTAATTACTGCACAACTGGCGAGGCAAAATTAACGTCATGAATATTTGTAAGAAAAAAAACAGATATGCATTCGAATGTTAAAAATCACTCCATACCACCACGGGCAAATATAAAGTGTCAGTTTGCGACGCGGGCGGCATTTTAAGACATTACGCACGGGGATAACAGCGCCAGATTCACCGGAGAAGCGTGAATACACAAGACCTGGCATGCAGGTGGGCATCAAAGAAGAAAAAATGGCTGATAATTCAGCATGAGAAGAGGCTTTGTAACAAAACAATACAAAAAAGAGTGCTTACTGTTGCCGAAATAACCTTAAAAAGCCTCCGATGAAAGCAATATGAATTAATAAGAATAGCAGGCTATGAATCTTAGAGAATTATCCTAATTTTAGTCCGGATATTATTTGCCGTGATAATGAGAAACAATCAGGGCAGTTGACCTGCCCTAAAATGATAATTAACGACGATTCAATACACCGCGTCGATAGAGATTACGTTTGATACGCGTCAGCCCTGGTTTTGGCTTGCGCGGTTCATCCAGACTCGCCAGAACAATCTCCAGTACGCGCTCAGCCACGTCACGATGACGCTGGGCTACGGCCAGCACCGGACACTGCAGGAAATCGAGCAGTTCGTTATCCCCAAATGTCGCAATAGCCAGCTCAGAAGGGAGTTTCCCTTCGCGGCGCAGCGTCACGTCCATCACGCCCTGTAACAGCGCGAAAGAGGTGGTGAACAGCGCCTGCGGCATCGGGTGCGTCTCCAGCCATTTCTCAAACAGCTGCGCCGCGGCTTCCCGCTCGTAGCTGTTGGCGTAAAGGTAGTGCACTTCACGCGGATCGTCTTTCCAGGCAGTACGGAACCCCTGCTCGCGCAGGAAGCTGACGGACAGCTCCGGCAGCGCGCCAAGGTAGAGCACGGTTTCTGCCGGGAAGGTACGCAGCTCGGCGGCCAGCATCTCGGCATCATCCTGATCGGCGCCCACGACGCTGGTGAAGTGCTCGCGGTCCAGCGCACGATCCAGCGCGACGATCGGGAACGAGCCATTCGCCCAGCGCTGATAGAAAGGGTGCTCTGGTGGCAGAGAAGTGGAAACAATGATCGCGTCGACCTGACGCTGAAGCAGATGCTCAATGCAGCGCATCTCGTTATCGGGCTGATCTTCCGAGCAGGCGATCAGCAGCTGATAGCCACGCTGGCGCGCCTGACGTTCGAGATAGTTCGCAATACGGGTGTAGCTGGTGTTTTCCAGATCCGGAATGACCAGACCAATAGATCGGGTGCGCCCGGCACGTAGCCCGGCCGCAACAGCATTCGGATGGTAGTTATGCTCACGAACCACCGCCATGACTTTTTCAACGGTTTTGTCGCTAACACGGTACTGCTTTGCTTTACCGTTAATCACATAGCTCGCCGTAGTTCGTGACACGCCGGCTAGCCGGGCGATTTCATCCAGTTTCACAATTGCCCCTTAAACGAAATAAAAGAGTCCATGGCCTTGTCAGGTTTATGGTTATATCTTTTAACATCTAAACGCAGAATAGTCGTTGCGGCAACCGCTTTTCTCTCCCTTAGGGTCCGTTTAGGCAAAAAAAAACCCGGCTTTGCAGACCGGGTCGAAAGAGGCGAACTTTTTTGACGACTAACGCATAATTTTATCGCCGCGAGACAAGCCCACGACACCCGAGCGCGCCACCTCAACAATTTTGGCGACATCACGCACGGAGGCCAGAAACGCATCGAGTTTATCGCTGGTTCCAGCAAGCTGAACAGTATAGATAGAAGGCGTTACGTCGATGATCTGCCCACGGAAAATATCCGCGTTGCGTTTGACCTCCTCGCGTCCGTATCCGCTGGCCTGAATTTTGACCAACATCACTTCGCGCTCAACGTACGCCCCCTGCCCTAATTCACTCACTCGCAGCACATCCACTAATTTATGCAGCTGCTTTTCAATTTGCTCAAGGACTTTCGCATCACCCACGGTCTGAATGGTCATCCGCGACAGCGTCGGATCGTCCGTCGGTGCCACGGTCAGGCTTTCAATGTTGTAACCGCGCTGGGCGAAAAGCCCAATGACGCGCGATAACGCGCCCGATTCGTTTTCCAGAAGTACAGATAATATCCGGCGCATCAGGTTCTCTCCGTTTTGCTCAACCACATTTCATCCATACCGCCGCCGCGAATATGCATCGGGTAGACGTGCTCCGTCCCATCGACAATCACATCCACAAAGACCAGGCGGTTGTTCCTGACGTGCTCCAGCGCTTCGCCAAGCTTCGCTTCCAGTTCATTCGGATCGCTGACACGCATGCCGACGTGGCCATAGGCTTCCGCCACGCGCACAAAGTCCGGCAGCGATTTCATGTAGGACTGGGAGTGACGACCGGAATAGATCATGTCCTGCCACTGCTTCACCATGCCCAGGTAGCCGTTGTTCAGATTCAGGACCAGCACCGGGAGATCGTACTGCAAGGCGGTAGAAAGCTCCTGAATGTTCATCTGGATACTGCCATCGCCGGTCACGCACACGACGATCTCATCCGGGAGCGCGAGTTTGACGCCTAAGGCAGCTGGCAGCCCGAACCCCATGGTGCCCAGACCGCCCGAGTTTATCCAGTGGCGCGGTTTATCAAACGGGTAGTAGAGGGCGGCAAACATCTGATGCTGGCCCACATCCGAAGTGACGTAGGCATCCCCTTTTGTCAGGCGCCAGATCGTTTCGATCACCGCCTGCGGCTTAATGTGTTCGCTTTGCGTGTCATATTTCAGGCATTGACGTCCACGCCACTGCTCAATCTGCTGCCACCAGTCGCGAATGTCATCCAGCGGCTGTGCGGCTGGCTCTTGCGCCAGCAGATCCAGCATCTGTTCCAGCACCTGCAGCGCATCGCCGACAATCGGCACATCGGCAGGCACCGTTTTGGAAATCGAGGTCGGGTCGATATCAATGTGCAGCACCGTCGCATTCGGACAATACTTCGCCAGATTGTTGGTGGTGCGATCGTCAAAGCGCACGCCGACGGCAAAAATCACATCGGAATTATGCATGGTCATATTGGCTTCATAGGTGCCATGCATACCCAACATACCCAGCGCCTGACGATGCGTGGCCGGAAAAGCGCCCAGCCCCATCAACGATGAAGCCACAGGCAAGTTTAATTTTTCGATTAATTCGCGCAGCTGCGTGTGACAGTGGGCATTCACAGCACCACCGCCGACATAGACCACCGGTTTTTTCGCCGCAATCAGCGTTTGCAGCGCACGTTTGATTTGGCCTTTGTGCCCCTGGGTCGTTGGATTATAGGAGCGCATGCTCACGGAGTCGGGCCAGACGTAAGGCAGTTTATTGGCCGGATTCAAAATATCTTTTGGTAAATCAACTACCACAGGACCAGGACGTCCACTGGCCGCCAGCCAGAAGGCTTTTTTCAGCACCCCTGGAATGTCTTCCGTTTGTTTGACCAGGAAGCTGTGCTTCACCACCGGTCGGGAGATCCCCACCATGTCGCACTCCTGAAAGGCGTCGTAACCAATCAGCGAGGTGGCAACCTGTCCGGATAAAATGACCAGTGGGATGGAATCCATGTAGGCGGTGGCAATGCCGGTAATGGCGTTGGTTGCCCCAGGTCCTGAGGTGACGAGCACCACGCCCACCTCTCCGGTGGCACGTGCCAGACCATCAGCCATATGCACAGCGGCTTGCTCATGACGCACCAGCACATGATCGATACCGCCGACGGTGTGTAACGCATCGTAAATATCGAGGACCGCGCCTCCGGGATAGCCGAATACTTGCTTGACGCCCTGATCGATAAGTGACCGGACGACCATTTCGGCGCCAGACAACATCTCCATGGTTTGCCTCCAGGCTTCTTGTTATAGACGAACAGAGGAATTCATTTCCTCGCCGTCTTGCTTTCCAGGGTTTCCCCTGTCTTTCATTTTTGCAGAGTGACCTTCACCTTAACCGCTCCCCATGAGGCAGGCAATCAGCAAACGGAGGCAGGAAAAGAGGCGCAAAAGCAGAATACACAGGCATTATGACAAGATATGGTGAATTCCACTGGAATACACTTTTGTGATGATGGTTCATCGCTTAAATAGGCGGGGAATCAGTAATTCATCTATTTTTGCATGGAAAAAAGCGAAAGGAAAAATTCAATTCAGAATAAAATACTACCCATTAAAAAAATAACAGGATAAACCGGATGCATTGCACCGATTTATCCTGATGTGGATTAGCGCCGACAAACACTGACTAACAGCTCTTCCATCCACTGATGGCCTTTATCTCGCCCGGCCGCTTCGTGCCACGAAAGATAACACGTTCGGCTATTGAGCTTCAGCGGCAGCGATAATATTTGCAGATTAAGCTGGGCAGAGAATTCTTCCGCCAGCCAGCGCGGAGCAATAGCAACAAGTTGAGTCTGCGAAACAATATTTAATACGCTCACCATGGCCATCCCCTGATACGCCACGCAGGCTTGTTTATCCGGTGTGTCATACCACGGCTGGCTAAATGACGCATATCTGTCGAGTGCCACAACCGCGTGCTGCTCATTATAAACATCATTTTCCAGTAATGGCCCGTTGATGCGCGGGTGAGATTTACTGGCGACTAACACCATTTCATCATTAAACAGCGGCACACAAGAAAACTCCGGACGGCGAAACTCTTCGTAACCCAGAACAAATTCCGTTTCCTGATAGCGTAACTGATGTTCAGTATTGTGGCTTAAGGAGGACTTAAATATGAGATGAATATTTGGAGCTATTTCTTCCACTTTATTATAGATAACGGAGGTCAGATAATTATCCAGCGGACTGCACACGCAGAGATGAAAAACACGCTCACTGCTTAAAGGTTCGAAACCGGACCCCGGCAGCTCATTCTGCACCAGTTGCAACGCCTGGCGAACAGACGCAAAAAGCTGATAAGCCCTTGCCGTAGGCTGGATGCCGCGGCCATATCGCACGAATAGCTCGTCGTTAAACATCAGCTTCAGCCTGGCGACGGCATTACTCACTGCTGGCTGGGACATTCCCAACGCCTGTGCGGCTCTGGTAATATTTTGTTCCTGCATAACAGCATCAAAAACGGTTAATAAGTTAAGATCCACCGTACGTAGCTGAGGCCTGTTTGCTTCAATGGCGTGAGGCCGTTCATTTGTTTTTTCTAACATATCTAACTCCACTGTCACGCTAAACTCCCTTTGACTAGGCGCAATAATAACTTTTAAAAATATTATTTATCATGCAGATAAAACCAGACAAAGAGAAAAGTTTAAAATTAGGAATATATAAACACTCACGCCAAATAACAGGTGCAGGTATACACAAGCTCAAGCGTTAAAAATTTAAAAGTAATAACTAAAACATTAGGAATGGAATGAAACCATAAATCCAATGAATAAACAACAAGCCTACAGGTAAACAATTATTTAAGTTTTCTTAAACTAATCCATCCTATCAACGGTTGTCCGTTAACATGTCATTATCATTGCTTGATCTTCATTCACCATTACCGCAACCAGACAGAATCCAACCTAATGATTTCAATGGATTTAATAACCACGCCCTTTAAATTTCAGAAAATAATTAATTGAAACCAATTATATTAAATTTATTCCGGAAACGGTTTTAAAGTCCAAAATTAGACAATTTAAATAACGCCCTTGGGAAAACCTAGCACAATACGCTAAAGAACCAGGACCACAGTTATCATGGATCGCGGGCGTTTTTCGCCTCAGGGGTTGACTTGATTCCGCATATCCAGTACCACTAAAAGCATAACGCATTCATCTGGAGCCTGATTCATGATTCGTACCGTTCGTTTCCTCAGCCTACTACTACTAAACGCATCCACTGTGCGCGGTAGGCTGGCGGGCGAAATTCAACGTTGAATCGTCTCCGGTAAACAAAAAACCCGCGCCATTGCGCGGGTTTTTTTATGCTCGTAGCAAGGCGCCCCAGGACAGACAAGGACCAAACCCATGAGCCAGCAAGTCGTTATTTTCGATACAACTTTACGTGACGGTGAACAGGCGTTACAGGCAAGCCTGAGTGTGAAAGAGAAACTGCAGATTGCGCTGGCCCTGGAACGTATGGGTGTCGACGTAATGGAAGTAGGCTTCCCGGTCTCTTCACCGGGTGATTTTGAATCCGTCCAGACCATTGCGCGCACCATCAAAAACAGCCGCGTGTGTGGTCTGGCCCGCTGCGTCGAGAAAGATATCGACGTGGCCGCCGAATCCTTGAAAGTGGCTGAAGCCTTCCGAATTCACACCTTTATCGCCACCTCCCCGATGCACATCGCAACCAAACTGCGTAGCACCCTGGATGAAGTGATCGAACGCGCGGTGTACATGGTGAAACGCGCCCGTAACTACACCGACGACGTCGAATTCTCCTGCGAAGATGCTGGCCGCACGCCGATTGCCGATCTGGCCCGCGTAGTAGAAGCCGCGATTAACGCGGGTGCCACTACTATCAACATCCCGGACACCGTCGGCTACACCATGCCGTTCGAGTTCTCCAACATCATCACCGGGCTGTATGAACACGTGCCAAACATTGATAAAGCCATTATTTCTGTCCATACCCACGACGATTTGGGCCTGGCCGTGGGCAACGCCATTGCCGCAGTGCACGCCGGGGCTCGCCAGGTGGAAGGCGCCATGAACGGCATCGGCGAACGTGCCGGTAACTGTTCACTGGAAGAGGTGATCATGGCGATCAAAGTGCGCAAAGACATCATGAATGTACAGACCCGCATTAATCACAACGAAATCTGGCGCACCAGCCAGACCGTCAGCCAGATTTGCAACATGCCTATCCCGGCGAACAAAGCGATTGTCGGCACCGGCGCCTTCGCCCACTCCTCCGGTATTCATCAGGACGGCGTGCTGAAGAACCGTGAAAACTACGAAATCATGACTCCGGAATCCATCGGTCTGAATCAGGTGCAGTTGAATCTGACCTCCCGCTCTGGCCGTGCGGCGGTGAAACACCGTATGGAAGAGATGGGTTACAAGGAAAGCGACTACAACATGGATCACCTGTACGACGCGTTCCTGAAACTGGCCGATAAAAAAGGCCAGGTCTTCGACTACGACCTGGAAGCATTAGCCTTCATTAATAGACAGCAGGAAGAGCCAGAGCACTTCCGTCTGGACTACTTCAGCGTGCAGTCCGGCTCCAGCGATATCGCGACCGCCTCGGTCAAACTGGCCTGCGGCGATGAGGTTAAAGCCGAAGCCGCCAACGGTAACGGCCCGGTAGATGCGATTTATCAGGCGATCAACCGCATCACCGACTACAACATCGAGCTGGTCAAATATGATTTGAGCGCCAAAGGTCACGGCAAAGATGCGCTGGGTCAGGTCGACATTGTCGTCACCTATAACGGCCGTCGTTTCCACGGCGTTGGCCTGGCGACAGATATCGTCGAATCTTCAGCCAAAGCCATGGTGCACGTCCTGAACAACATCTGGCGCGCCGCAGAAGTCGAGAAAGAGTTACAACGCAAAGCTCAGAATAAAGAGAACAATAAGGAAACCGTGTAATGTCGAAGAATTACCATATTGCTGTGTTGCCGGGCGATGGCATTGGCCCGGAAGTGATGACACAAGCCCTGAAAGTCCTGGAAGCAATCCGCGCCCGTTTCGCGATGAAAATCACCACCAGCCACTACGATGTGGGCGGTATTGCGATTGATAACCACGGCACCCCACTGCCGAAAGCCACCGTTGAAGGCTGCGAAAACGCCGATGCGGTCCTGTTTGGCTCCGTCGGCGGCCCGAAATGGGAACATCTGCCACCCGCAGAGCAACCTGAGCGCGGCGCGCTGCTGCCGCTGCGTAAGCATTTCAAACTGTTCAGCAACCTGCGTCCGGCGAAGCTGTATCAGGGGCTGGAAGAGTTTTGCCCGCTGCGTGCCGACATTGCCGCCAACGGCTTCGACATTCTGTGCGTGCGTGAATTAACCGGCGGGATCTACTTCGGCCAGCCGAAGGGCCGCGAAGGCAGCGGTCAGCACGAGAAAGCGTTCGATACCGAGGTTTATCACCGTTTTGAAATCGAACGTATTGCCCGCATCGCTTTTGAATCTGCGCGCAAACGTCGTCACAAAGTGACCTCTATTGATAAAGCCAACGTCCTGCAATCCTCGATTCTGTGGCGCGAAATCGTCAACGAAATCGCCAAAGAGTACCCGGACGTTGAGCTGGCGCACATGTACATCGACAACGCCACCATGCAGCTGATCAAAGATCCGTCGCAGTTCGACGTGCTGCTGTGTTCCAACCTGTTCGGCGATATTTTGTCCGATGAATGCGCGATGATCACCGGCTCCATGGGCATGCTGCCCTCCGCCAGCCTGAACGAAGAGGGCTTTGGCCTGTACGAGCCTGCGGGCGGTTCCGCGCCGGATATCGCCGGTAAAAATATCGCGAACCCGATTGCACAGATCCTCTCCCTGGCCCTGCTGCTGCGCTACAGCCTGGACGCGAACGACGCGGCCGATGCAATCGAAAGCGCCATTAACCGCGCATTAGAAGAAGGTATCCGCACGGGCGATTTAGCGCGCGGCGCGGCGGCCGTCAGTACCGATGAAATGGGCGATATCATTGCCCGCTATGTCGCTGAAGGGGTGTAATCATGGCGAAGACGTTATACGAAAAATTGTTTGATGCGCACGTAGTCTACTCGGCACCAAACGAAACCCCGCTGCTGTACATTGACCGTCATCTGGTGCACGAAGTGACGTCACCGCAGGCCTTTGACGGTCTGCGCGCGCACAATCGTCCCGTTCGCCAGCCGGGTAAAACCTTCGCCACGATGGATCACAACGTGTCGACTCAGACCAAAGACATCAACGCGTCGGGCGAGATGGCGCGTATCCAGATGCAGGAGTTGATTAAGAACTGCAACGCCTTCGGCGTTGAGCTGTACGATTTGAACCACCCGTATCAGGGCATCGTCCATGTAATGGGCCCTGAGCAGGGCATCACCCTGCCGGGAATGACCATCGTCTGCGGCGACTCCCACACCGCCACGCACGGCGCGTTCGGTGCGCTGGCGTTTGGTATCGGAACCTCCGAAGTCGAGCACGTTCTGGCGACACAAACCCTGAAACAGGGCCGCGCGAAAACCATGAAAATCGAAGTTAACGGTCAGGCGGCGGCAGGTATCACCGCGAAAGACATCGTGCTGGCGATTATCGGTAAAACCGGCAGCGCAGGTGGAACCGGTCACGTGGTGGAGTTTTGCGGCGATGCTATCCGTGCATTGAGCATGGAAGGCCGTATGACCCTGTGCAACATGGCGATCGAGATGGGTGCTAAAGCCGGTCTGGTCGCACCGGACGAGACTACGTTCAACTATGTGAAAGGCCGTCTGCACGCGCCGAAAGGCAACGATTTTGACGAGGCGGTGGAATACTGGAAAACCCTGCAAACCGACGACGGCGCGACATTCGATACCGTTGTCACCCTGCAGGCAGAAGATATCGCACCGCAGGTTACCTGGGGCACCAACCCAGGTCAGGTGATTTCCGTTAACGACAACATTCCCGATCCGACCTCGTTTGCCGATCCGGTGGAACGCGCAAGCGCCGAAAAAGCGCTGGCGTACATGGGCCTGAAACCGGGCATTCCGCTGACCGACGTGGCAATCGACAAAGTGTTTATCGGCTCCTGCACCAACTCTCGCATCGAAGATTTGCGTGCAGCAGCAGAAATTGCCAAAGGCCGTAAAGTCGCGCCCGGCGTGCAGGCGCTGGTCGTGCCAGGCTCTGGCCCGGTGAAAGCCCAGGCTGAAGCTGAAGGGCTGGACAAGATCTTTATCGAAGCCGGTTTTGAGTGGCGCTTACCGGGCTGCTCCATGTGTCTGGCCATGAACAACGACCGTCTGAACCCGGGCGAGCGCTGCGCCTCCACCAGCAACCGTAACTTTGAAGGCCGTCAAGGCCGCGGTGGACGTACCCATCTGGTCAGCCCGGCAATGGCAGCAGCTGCCGCTGTGACCGGCCATTTTGCTGATATTCGTGGTTTGAAATAAGGAGACAATCATGGCAGAGAAATTTACCCAACATACGGGTCTGGTTGTCCCGCTGGATGCGGCGAACGTTGATACGGACGCCATCATTCCCAAGCAGTTCTTACAGAAAGTGACCCGCACTGGCTTTGGCGCGCACCTGTTCAACGACTGGCGTTTTCTCGACGATCAGGGCCAGCAGCCAAATCCCGAGTTCGTTCTGAACTTCCCGGAATTTAAAGGCGCATCGATCCTGTTAGCCCGCGAAAACTTTGGCTGTGGCTCATCCCGCGAACACGCCCCGTGGGCGCTGACGGACTACGGTTTTAAAGTGGTGATCGCCCCGAGCTTTGCCGACATCTTTTACGGCAACAGCTTCAACAACCAGCTGCTGCCGGTGACGCTGACCGACGAACAGGTCGATGAACTGTTCGCGCTGGTGAAGGCGAATCCGGGCATTTCGTTCGAAGTGGATCTGGAAGCGCAGGTGGTGAAAGCGGGTGACAAAACTTACAGCTTTAAAATCGACGACTTCCGCCGTCACTGCATGATCAACGGCCTCGACAGCATTGGTTTAACCCTGCAGCACGAAGCCTCCATTGCAGACTACGAAAACAAACAACCGGCGTTTATGCGCTAACGAAAAAGGCCCGCGCAAGCGGGCCTTTTTGTTTAACTCTCTTTGACGCGAAGCGTCAGCGCCAGCGTCACCAGCGAGATCCCCGCAATCACCCAATACACGGCAAAGTGACCATAGCTTTGCGCCAGCGCCCCCTGAATCACCCCCGCCAGAATCACCCCGGTCGAAATACTGTTGGTGAATAACGTCGTGGCAGATCCCGCCCGTCCGGGCATCAGATCCTGGAACCACAGCATCCCAATCCCGGCGACAATGCCGATAAAAATCGCGTTAAACAGCTGCAACGCCAGCAGCGCTTCGCGACTGTGAAACAGGATCAATCCCAGGTAAAACAGGACGCCAGCCGCCACCGCAACCACCATCATCCGGCGTTTGCCAAAGCGCTTCACGTAAAAGCCCGCGAGGATCATTGCCGGGATTTCCAGCCCGGCGGCGGTACCCATTAAGATCCCGGCGAGCTTATCCGGCAGCCCCAGATCGCTGCTGATCCACAGGGGCATATCGATGATATACATGGTGTTGCAGGTCCACATCAGCGTCGAGGCTATAAACAGCATGCGCACGTTTTGGATGGTGAAATTCTATGCCCTACGTAACAAAATACAGGCCCCCTAATATTAAAGGGATTTAGAAAAGACAAGCGTAAAATCGTTTGTCTTTTTTTGTTAGGGCTATAATTTGGTTTCATATTAGATATGAATGGTAATTTATATGCGTCAATTTAGTGCTAAAAGGAGCTACCTTCTGCTGCACGACGACGGAACGATTCATTACCCGTTCAGCAAGTATCTCACCGACGAATTCGACAATCCAAATACTCAGGAACTGGTGAGCCAATCTTTACGCATTCTGCAACGCTTTTTTGTGGCCCACAGGATTGAGTTGGCCATCCGCATGCTCGAAAAACGTTGTCTGACTTACGACGAGATTAAGCGTCTATCAGGGCTTTGCTACCGACCACTTGGGGAGATTGAACGACTTTCCAATGCGGGCTTAGTGTTGATAACCAGCGCCAAAGCAGGCTCACCACCTGAAAACTCGCTCGGGGCTCTTGAGGCAAACACCGCTGCAAAGCGCCTCAATCATATCGCCAGTTACCTAAAGTTTTATCGGGAAGTATTTTTGGATCCGCACATTCAGTCGGATACTTTACGTAGTGAGTTGATCGCCGCCTATGACCAGACGCAGGAAAGGTTGAAGCGTGAGATTTCTGGTACTAAGCAGAACCATTACCTGACAATTCAGAGCCTCCCCTCCCATCGCTTTCTGCAAATTATTCATGCCATAGTCTTGGAGCCGGAAAAATTTTTTCTGACTAAAGGAGGGAAACCATCAGCCACCCTCCTCCGGGACAGAGCCATGTTTCTACTTGCATGTGAGGGCTTGCGGCCCGGCGCTCTTGGCAACCTCACCCGTGAAGACTTCCGTCTTAACAGTGGCCACCTGATCCTCAAGGATAATGCAAAGCAACGAACTGGCCGGATGACAACGGGCATGCCGGTTCTTAAAGGGGCTGGTAGTAGAAAGGTCCCATATGCCTCCGAGACGATGATCACGCTTTGGCCGTTTACCGTCACAGCCATCAACGACTACCTCGTTAAAGAACGCGCCCCGGTCCTTGCGAAACATTTGAAGAACCGGAGCCTCAATTTTCTCTTCCTGAATGAAAAGGGGGAGCCAATAAAGCACCGCTCAACACTGACAGCCATGTTCAATCGAGTCGGCAAGCGGCTAACTCAGCTAGAAATGCTGGATGTTGGTAATGACCCCTATTTCCACCATAAAAAGCAGTACAATTTTTACGCTTATGTTTTACGCCATTCCGCTGCTAATCTCTTTATTGAACTGAAAGGCACCGACGTTGACGCGCTGGATAAGATGAAAAGCCGGTTTGGGTGGACGCTACATAGCACCCAACCTCAACGCTATGCCGCTCGCGCTTTGAGTGAACAAGCCAACATGGAACTCAAAGAATTTTACAGTCAATTGGTAGCCGATGCGCAAAAAAGTAAGGGCTAGGCCATGGGCATGATGCATCAACTAGTTGGTAATACGATTGTGGAATGGGATGATACAGTTCCTCTTACATGGACAATGATTGAGACCACTGGTCCAAAGAATGATCCGCGAATAGTGACTGAATCATTCGATCTGAATGAACTGAACGAGAGTTACGAAGACATGTTCCTCCTTACGTTAAAGGACACAATGATCGCGCGTCGAAAGCGAGTTGGACTCTTGACGATAAAAAATCAGGTGGGTCAAATTCGAATACTGCTACGAAAAGTCCATTTAAAACGAGTTGGCAATTCCCGAATCACGCAAATTGACCACGCATTTTTGCACATTCTGCGCACGATAATTCAGGATATTCCCATTTGTTATCTCATATTTTTCAAGCAATTGTTTACTGAAAATCGTGAATCACCGCTGTTTGCCCATGACCTCGCTCCCAGTGATTTCCCAGTTAGGAAACCCGACAAAGGCTATCAGGGGGTTAAAATCGATGCGATCCTTGCTAAAGCACTCTCGCGCAACGCTCAAGTGGAAATTTTACGGCGAAGCGAAGATGCCTACGAGAGCGGCATCATCGATATAGGGCATTTCGCCTTCTTGCACCTAGCCTTTCATGCATATTGCAGGCCATCCAGTTATCAAAGTTTGACGCTGGCCGATCTCCAAATCATCGTTGACCCCGAAACGCAGATTAAGACTTACGTCTTGTTGGTCATACCCAAGAAAACCGGTATCAGCGCCAGAGTCCTCAAAAAAATTCCCTACCAACTCGATAGCATCGTAGGCGAACTACTCGAAGCGCAACGCATTCAGGTCATCAAGACTTGGGGGCAAAATGTCGGCAACGATAATATAGGCAAATTAGCACTATTCCCGGCACGAGGGATAAGACCAGATGGCCACTGGGTCGCAAACCATGCCCGAGCACACTTCGGCGAAACAAACTACACTAATTTCAGGCGTGGCTACTTAGACCCAATCCGGAAATTACAGGAATCGATAAACTTCGATTTTAATGGCTTGCGGCATACGGTCGGAACTCAGCTCGCAGTGGCCGGTTGCTCTGCTACAACCATCGCAGCGGTACTAAAGCATGCTTCCCAGGCTACCTGTCAGAAATACGTTGATGTAGCATTTCAGGGTCTGATCGACGCGTTGAGCGAGGCAATGGAACCAGCCTTTGCCACTCACTTCCCAAAATTTCGCTCGAAACACGATCCATTGCCCCCGGAGAAGGCTATTAACAGTACCGAACTTGCGACTGGACACCATGAACTCACAGGCGAATGTGGCAAAACCATCGCTTGCCAGTACGCTCCCCTTGCATGTTACTCCTGTATCCGTTTCACGCCCTGCTTCGATGCCGACCATAGTATCAACCTGCGTCTGGTAGAGTCCGAAATTATCAAATATGAAAGCGGTAACCTGCCTTTTCGCGAACTTGCCAGGCAGTTCAAGGAGGCCCGACGCTACATCATGCTGGTCGTGGCGGCTGCCAACCAGTATCAAAATATTTTAGCCATACAGAAAACTTCACTATGAACGATCACGTTGATCTTAACCGTTTCAAGTATGAACTGGCGCTAAAGAAATGGCAGGCCGATTGCAGGAAGCGTATGGCGCAGCGGTACCCTACAATTGAGTTTGATGCTGACCACTGGCTCCTGAAAGGAGTCATCGCCACGAACTCGCGCGATTTTTCTTTTATTCCCGCCCTGCGAGCTTTCGCCGACAAACACCCAAGTTATTCAAAGGTTTTGCGTTGTCTTGTTGCAGAAACCGTACTTGGAGAGAAAATCAAGGATATAAGAGATTACGTTCGCCGGTTACGCGTGATTCAGTTAGCCCCTTCAGACAGCATGTTTGACCTCGATTATGCAGACCTGCACTCCATCGAAACAACCGCACTCCATAGAGCCCGAAAGAAACCGAGCACTGCCCAAAGAACATTGGTATCACTTAGCCAACTCGACAAAATTCTGGACACGATCGCGACTAAAGGCGTCATACCCCGCTTGCGATATCGCATGAAGTCGGAAACCCGCCAAGAGCTGAACTCGTTACGAAAATACTATGTGACGCAATCACGGCAGGCCAAGACCGCAGCACTCGACAGGATGATCGAGGCACTCAATGAGGCTTTCAACGCATTGTTTGCAAATGACCCGCATCTATCCTCGGGCGATCGGGTCGCCATCGCAACGATGGGACTGGGACTTTGTGCCCCGTCCCGCATAAATGAAATACTTTGCCTGAGCGTTGACGATTATGTGAGCGTCGACGATTACGCACAACGTGTAGCAGATAAAGAAGCCGATACAGTACATGCGGCACACCAAATGCTGCTCATCACAATGAAGGGAAGCAAGGGGGCACAATGGAGCGCCAAACCAGTGCTTAACTTTATGATCGAACTTTTCCACTATTGCCTGAAGGTTATTCTTGATCATGGTAAGCGCTCTCGTATGCTCGTCGAGTGGTACCAGCACCACCCCAACCAACTCTATCTGCCTCCCGAACTAGAACATCTGCGCTATACGAATCTTACGGCACGTTCGCTCTCATACATCATGGGTTTATCAGTACAGGATGGCGATTCATCACAGCATATGGCTAAGCATTTGATGACAAAGTCTGGTATTAGGCGCTTCAAAGTACCGAATCCGGATCCCATAACAAAATGCGGAACGTCAGCCACAATGTCAGAAGTCGACGCCGTCCGCTGGGACGATATTGAGCCGATTTTGCTAAACAAAGTCCACACAGCACTGGAAAATTGCCGCATCGTAACGGCCGTAAACCACTACACAGGCGATCTGGCGAAAATGCTGTTCCTGTTTGATCATGATGCATCTCATTATATGCCTGGTGCGATCAAATACGACTTTCTCAAGCGCCGATTGAAGCAAACAACAGCAGAACGACAGTACGTGAAGCAGCCCACCCTCTTCGAAAAACTAAGGATCACAATGCCCATCGATGGGGTCACACAAATAGCGGAGATCAATACACATGACCCGCGCCGCTGGTTGACAACCATGGCTCTAACCTACGGCGAAAAGCTCTCCAACGTACTAATCAATAAGTGGGCAAACCGGCTTAGCGTTGCACAACTCTGGCATTATGACTTCCGCTCAGCGGAATCGAATGCAGCTGCGGGTGCCCTACCTGTCCCCCATGAGCTGACGGAACTCTCAAAAGGGCTAACATCATGCCGTAAGTTGGAAGACAAGTATGGACCCAGAATCGATATTGTTACCGTTCACGACGCTGGGATTAGCGGGACTACCCTAGACGCCATATCGGCTGCTATCGAAGATCGGCCCATAGCAAGGACGGGTGAACAGATTATAATAATTTATCCTACCTGGTACGGATTTTGTTCACATCAGCACCATGAGAAGCCGTGCCGCGCCTATACATCATGCCTACCCTGCAACAACAATCATCTCGTCAAAGGCCACCCCCCCACCAATGACCGGACGAGGGTTCGCTCAATCGAGTTGCACTCTGCCATTCTGAATATCGTGGAACAGACCATAATCATTTATAACCGCGAAATTGCAGATGACCAGAACACTCTGGCTCAGCATGTTTCTCATCTGGTCGAACGTGGTCTGACCCCTACGGAAATGACGGATGAACTGATCGCACGCTTTCATGAGATCAAGCATCTTGTAAAGGACACTGTTCTCAAAAACATGCTTCACGAAGCATTTATAGCAGCAGGCTATGTAGCGAAGTTGGATAACCCGATATACATGAATGGTGCTTTGATGAAGTACCACAACCCAACGCATCATGCCGCTCCCGGAGTGGAGCGGGCGCTGGATGCCCACGGGGGGCACGAACAGATTGGATTGGAACGACTAGCCATGATCGAAAAGTATCCACAGTTTGCGCCGACAACACGTGGCCTGAAGGATCAGCAGCATCTGATCGCGCCCGATGATGATGATAACAACGAACATGATGGCAGCGAGGACATCGATTATGAGTGAATCTGCCCGCAAGCTAGGACGTAAAGAGATCCTGACTGAGGCGTTGGCACGGAAGATTGCCAGAATGGTCTCACTATTCCCAGATTCCCAGATACCGGTCACATGGGAAAATGTCATGACCCACTCGAAGAAAAAGTATGGTCATGCGTTCAACCGGCAGATGCTCAGCCAGAAGAAATGGCACGGGCGGAAGCTCATTGCCGAGGCTTTTAGTGAAGCCAAGCACATTCAGCACAGAATGCACAACGATACCGCTCCGAAATACAAAACAGCGGCGCGCTCCATACTTCAGAGGAAAATAGGTGAACTTGAAGCAAAAAACTTGGCGCTTCGAGAAGAGCTGGAAATGGTCAGATCGCAGCAGGTCGATAAATTGGATGCCTTTCTGAATACAACAAGCAAGGAAATTGACTTGCGTAGACTGCTTGACGCATTTTACGAAGCGAATAAATGAGTGAAGCGGTGTTTGTAGTAGCTCGCTGAATTTGACCACGTGAACAGTGCGGTCAACATTAGTTCCCTGACCTGTAGCCTGTTAATTTGTCTGCTCCGTGCCAGATTCGGACGTTATACACATAACGACTAAACGCTTTAGGACTCCAGGCCTAGCAGCGCTACAGGTGGTACGCTCCGAACCAGTAGCGAAAAAGCTAAGGGGGCAGGTCATACTCTGTTAAATATTCTTCCTGATTATCCTCTGTAACGGCCCGATTTATGCCATTCAATCAGCACAAAGTTATAAGAAATTACACCGATGAATGGTCAAAATATTTTATCAAGTGGATGTGAGTACATTTAAATACAAATATGATTTTTTACCATTTTTCACGTCTTGCGGGAAGGCTGGCATCTTTTTCTGTCGTAACAGAAGACGTTACGCCAGTTGTGTTAAGGCATGCACTTAGTAATAATTCAACTCCTAAGATCGTGAACACTTTAAAAAGGCGCTCAATGCTCGCAGAAGTTGGATTTGCCTCAAGTCGAGCATAAGTCTGCTGACTTACGCCTAATCTCTCTGAGACTTCTCTTTGAGTTAATCCCTTTGCCTTGCGGAAACCAACCAAAATCGGGCGTAAATGGCTTGGTATCTTTACCGGAAAAATAGTATTCATTAGTAGCATCCCAATCAAATATGAATAAATATTTCATATAAAAAACAAAATATGTATTTTAGTGTTTTTTAACAGCCTGTGGACTGTAAATCATATTTAACAGCTCAAAGGCTGTATTTTCTTTCACTATCAACTTCTGATCTGTAAAAGGGGCTAAAGAACCCACTAAGAAGGTTGCATACAAGATGCATTTTGTCTATATTCATAAACGTCTAGCATACAGTGATAAGCAATGGCCAAGTCCTTTTAACGAAACTAGCCATTATTTAGGTAGAGAGAGTGAAGTCCATCTTCACTCTCTCTGTTTGATTGAAAGCATCAACACTCAGTTACTTATGCATATTCATTACATCATGCTATATGGCTTTCCAACAATTTTCATTAATGTATTTTTTTCATTTGTTCTTATATATCTTCTCTGTTGTTTGACAGAAAGTTGCTTAAATTCATTTTTCATATTCGGTATGACCATCATTAACTCCTGGTAAATTTCCAATGCACCTGAAATCCTTTCAAGCTCACTGCTGTATTTATCAATAAGATCTACCAATATCCCTTTTATATCACTTTCTTGATTTTTATTCATTATTAGGAGGTGAGGATTGTTTGTACCTACATCGATTAATTCTATGTTTTCAATTGCAAAATAAAAATTAGAGGTGTTGCGTTTATGGTTATCGCAAGATCCATCTGGATCTGCGGGACAGCGGGCAAAAGTGCGGAGTCAACAGAGTCTGGCGACTGATGAAACGTGCCGGGATAAAGGCTCAGGTCGGATACCGGAGCCCGCGGGCACGTAAAGGCGAGGCCAGCATCGTGTCGCCCAATAGGCTCCAAGACAGTTCAATCCTGATGCTCCGGATGAGCGTTGGGTAACGGACATCACCTACATCAGGACCCACGAAGGCTGGCTGTATCTTGCCGTGGTTGTAGATCTGTTCTCACGCAAAGCTATCGGCTGGTAAATGCAATCCCGGATAAAAAAGGACATTGTCCTGAACGCATTGCTGATGGCTGTATGGCGGCGTAATCCCCAAAAACAGGTGCTGGTTCACTCTGATCAGGGCAGTCAGTACACAAGCCATGAGTGGCAGTCGTTCCTGAAATCACATGGGCTGGAGGGAAGCATGAGCCTTCGCGGTAACTGCCACGATAATGCAGTTGCAGAAAGCTTTTTCCAGTTGCTGAAGCGTGAACGGATAAAAAAAAAGATCTACGGAACGCGGGAAGAAGCCCACAGCGATATTTTTGATTACATCGAAATGTTTTATAACAGTAAGCGTCGGCATGGTTCTAGCGATCAGATGTCACCGACAGAATATGAAAACCAGTATTATCAACGGCTCGGAAGTGTCTAGATTACCCGTGGCGATTCATCTTCAGGAGTAAGTCCACCTTTGTAGTGGTGAGGCCTGACGCTATAATGCCAGCCGTTTGCCATTCTTTTCCAGATATCCTCGCGTGGCTTCAAGGATGACTAAAGCGTGGCACACCCTGCCACGCTTTGATATCTCAAGTTTAAGGTTCCACAGCCGTCAGAAAGTCCAGCCGAAGCGGCTCCGCCAGTAACTCATTCATTTGCAAGATAAAGGCCTGGAAATGGGGCAACGCTATGTGTGCATCCAGTCCCTGCTTTCCTCGCCAGGCTTCTCGTACATAAAAAATGTCCGGGGTGTCACGCAGTTGAAAAAGCTGGTACTCAACGTTACCTGGCTCCTGGCGGGTGGGCAATAACAGCGCCTGCAGGGCCTCTTTCAGCGCATCTCGCTTGCCGGATTTTGCTTTCAGTATCGCAATAATGGAAATGATGTCAGAAGATGCCATCTCAGAACCCCTCTAGCACAATCTTACCGACCGCGCGGCCGGTCTCAAGCTGGGCATGTGCTTTCTGCAGGTTGGCCGCAGTAATGGTGCCGTAATGTTCGCCCATAGTGGTGGTAATAATCTGCTCGTCAATCAGCGTGGCAACGCGGGCCAGAAGCTGATGCTGGGCAATCATATCGCTCGTTTCAAACATGGAGCGGGTAAACATAAATTCCCAGTGCAGGGAAATACTTTTCGCTTTCAGCGGGCGAGCATCCAGAGTCTCAGGATCGTCTATCAGAGCGAACTTTCCCTGCGGCGCCAGCGCCTTGATGATCTCAGCATAATGCTCTGCAGTGCTGTTCAGGCTGGCGACGTGGGTCACCTCATTGATTCCCACCGCAGCCAGTTCTTCTGACAGTGGCTTGCTGTGATTAATAACATAATGCGCCCCCGCCTCCCGTACCCATTCCTGGCTTTCAGGGCGCGACGCCGTACCGACAACGGTCATTTTCGTCAGCTTCCGCGCCAGCTGGACCAGGATCGACCCAACCCCGCCGGCAGCGCCGACAATCAGAAGCGTATCGCCTTCGTTGCCTTGCTCTTGAATGCCGAGGCGATCGAACAGCATCTCCCAGGCAGTGATCGCCGTTAACGGCATCGCGGCCGCCGCGGGGTTATCCAGCGTTTTAGGCTTCAGGGCAACAATACGCTCGTCCACCAGTTGATACTCACTGTTGCTGCCCGCCCGGCCAAGCGCCCCGGCATACCACACCTCATCCCCGGGGGCAAATAGGGTGACGGCCTCGCCAACGGCGGATACCACCCCCACAGCATCCCAGCCAAGAATTCGAGGGGTATCGCCTGCAAATCCGGCGCGAACTTTGGTATCAACAGGGTTAACAGAGATGGCTTTCACTTCAATCAGCAGATCGTGCCCTGTCGCCGTCGGCTGCGGCAGTTCAATTTCTTGCAGGACGTCGATGTTTCGTGGTGCAGAACGGCTAATGGCAATGGCTTTCATAATCTCTCCGGCTTTTTATCATGAATGTTGTGATAAATTGATGGTAAAGCGAAGCGGTGACAGGAAAAATAGGCTTTGGGATACAAGACTTATACTCGGGGGATGAAAATGTTGCGGCTTGAAGATTTGGTCCTGTTCGTACGTGCCGCGGCGCTGAGCAGCTTCAGCAATGCGGCGCGTGAAGCTGGCATCCAGCCGGCGCAGGTCAGCGCCGCTATCAAAAGGCTGGAGTCATCGCTTGCCATCCGGCTTTTTGCACGTTCTACCCGCAGTCTACGTTTAACCCCAGAAGGCGAGGCCTGGCTGCCCTACGCTCATCAGATGCTGGATGCCCTCCACGCTGGGATACAAAAAATCCAGAAGCCGGAAGAGACGATCTCCGGTACCTTGCAGATTGCTGTCCCGTCGGATCTGGGCCGCAATTTACTGTTGCCAGTGTTTCAGGCACTCGGCGAGAATCATCCGGCGTTACGCCTGCGCATATTTTTCTCAGATCAAGTAGCCGATGTGTTTAAGGATCCGGTCGATATCGCCTTTCGTTATGGCACGCCGGATAATGCGTCATACATCTCGCTCCCAATCGCCCCCGACAACAGACGCGTCCTGGTAGCTTCACCCATCTGGGTCGCCCGTCACGGTGACCCGGCGCACCCTGACGACTTAACCCGGGTCAATGCTCTGACCTTCGTCCTACGCGGGCGCCTCCACGATCACTGGACCTTTTTCCGCGACGGCGAAGCATACAGCGTGAGCGTCAGTGGCAGCATGATGAGTGATGATGCGGAAGTAATCCGCCGAATGGCGGTGTCTGGAGTGGGTGTAGCGTACAAATCTTGGCTGGATGTCGCGGACGATGTTCGCGCCGGTCGGCTGCAGCTGTTAATGAGAGAATATAACGGGGAGAGCGTGCCGCTAAATATGATATGTCCGCACCGCAAACAGCTGTCTACGGGCGTCAGATTATTGTTTGATGCGGTAAAAGTCTGCTGTGAGAGTCAATCTATTTAAATCCCAACCCACCACCAGGTCTGAACTTGCCAGAATAGATCTTCGACTCTCAGCGCAAGCAACGCAGAGTCATTCCGTCTTTTTCCCCATGAGTTCTGTTCCCGCAGGCAAACCCGTTTCGGTGCCTCCCGAAAGACAACGTGGGTCCGGGCAGGGCGCTTATGGTCGCCTGCTCAGATATCTATAGCCATGTATAGCTCATACCAGATAAGATTGGGCTGGGATTGTATTTCCATCATCATCGGCCAAGCATTAACTATCAGCGTTGCGCACGATGAAAGGCGGGGCGCAGCTCTAACAGTACGGCATCGCTCCGGGTAATACAAAGCGAGATGCAATCCTTCGCTAACCGCTTCGGACATACCAGCGACGGCAGAACCACATTACCACCACTGGCTCTCCTATCTCAGGGCTGGCTAGAATGTATGGCGCACAATTCAACCGAGTGAGTACCACACTAATGGCACCCCTTACAGCCGAGCGTGATCTATAACTCGGAGCAGGTAAGATGGCCGTTCACATTTAGCGAAACCGCGAAAACACCTTTATCCCTCATCTGAATACAGGGAATTGTCCGTTAATGACGGTGAGTTTGAACACAAATGTGATTGCATTTTTCATCGTAACCTCCGAACTGTAGTAGCAAGTGTACCAGTAAGCAGGGAGAAAGATATTATTCGCTGGAGGAACAGAACGTTACGTGCGGAGCATAACGACGACTATGACTGGAGAGAGCTTGGCGCTAGCTCGATTTTCCAATGTCTCGTAAAAAAAGCTTACCTGAAATTGTCCAGTTGTCGGTAGTACGTCATTAAACATCACATAGACATACTGTGGATCAAATTTGGCATGTTTTGCGATAGCTTCAGTCACTGCTTAGATATACACGACCTTCAAACTAGCTCCAGAGCAAAGATAATTTTGAAAAGTGGTGGCGAGGATTTTCGATTTCTGATTACAGTATAAAAATGTATGGCTGAACGTTTGGGTTGGCAAAAAAAGATAGAAATAGTACTCAATGTCCAATAATGATTAATTTAAGGGTTTGATAGTGATTTTACGAGTGACTTTAAGTGCAAAGTAGTATCATTATGGCTACAAAAAATAAACATACAACAACCAAGCAATCTATATAGAATTGATTTTATTAATTTTTTTGATGCGATGCATCTTTTAAATGATTTATGCATTAATGTGTAATAATGAACTTAATTTTCTTGGAATATAGTTGAATTATAGTTGATTTTAGTTAATGATATAAACCATCAATAATTAACCAACTCTCCTATTATCGTTATCATTTGTAGATTAGCATTTTCCTGTTGTAAGTGGGAATTGTATATAAATAACTGGAGAAATTATTTGTTATCTAATGCGAGAGTTTTTGATGAAGACATCTGCATGCTGGAAGAGTGTATCGAAAATCATAAAAGACTAAGTTATTATAGAAAGCATTGATTTCATTACATCCCTGAGAGGCATAACTGTTTCAACATAAACTTTCGAAAACGATAGTCTTACTCTGAATATTGAGTTTCTAAAATTTTTAGCATTGTGCAGATATTCAATAAAAATTGAGTGCATAAGACGATCAATTTTCAAATAATGCCCTTAAATGTGTAATGGCATTAATATACTGTGCTTAGGAAAAGACATGTATCAAATTTATATTGATAACAATTTTGAATTATTGGAATTAATTTACCTTTTGATTTTTATTACAATATTTTCGTTAAGTATAGTATTAATTCGTGTGAAGGTGAGAAAATTAAAGGGAATAAACAGAAATTTTAGATTAAATAATGATGTATTATTTAAAATAACATTATTGGTTTTCTTCTGGCCTGTAACGATCGTTATTTTACTAATAAGAGCAGTTATAATATTTTTTTTGAAAATGCAGGATTGGTTAATAGCATGGGTTAACGATGAACAAAAAAGCAACGAACATGGGAATTAAAATGATAGTAAAAAAAACAATTAGACCAGTGACTCGCTCCTTCACTGATATAGTGTCATTATTAATTAATGATGTAAGTTATTTTGAAACATTTCTTGCGGGATGTCTCATAGCCTCTGGATTTTATATTTTACTTAACTGTTTATTTGGATTTTGATGTATTATAAATAATATCATCTGAATGGGAATGTGACTTACAAGTTTCAAGTGTAAACATTGTTTGCACATTCTTGTGATATTTATTCAGGATGTTACATTATCATAGTGAGCATTAAGTTAATTAAACTAGCTCACAACTTTTAAAAAGGTGTAGGTCGGGGTTATAACTCAGATATCTTATCCTAATAAAATGATACTCCCACAGATTTAGTATCTTATATTGTTTTTTTGGTGTAGTCGTAATGAAAGTTAGAAACTAGCATATCTTTACTATCGGCAATGGCTTTTGATAAATCTCTATAAAAAATCTCCAATCCAATTTCCTCTATGTACACTAATTTTTCACGTATAGGTGCACAGAAAATTTCAACATTCCCTGCAACAACCCGTTTAGTGTTAGGTGGAAGTTGACCAGTAATCCCCTTAAACCAAGTACGCACAGCTCCTTTCATTGGAGTTGGGATTTCATTTAGATTGTCATGAGCTAATAAAATTTTCAATGTCGGAAATATATTAGAATATACAGCATTTTTCATCCGCTCGAAGAACTGGCAGAAAAGTTCGAACGACTGAAGTTCGGTTACTTTGGATTTTGTTGTTCTTCCCGAAGTGTTGCCTCTATTTTTATGTGCTGTTAACGGATGTAAGACTTCCACCTTATTGAGGTGTAAATCTAATAGCATATCAGCGTATTCGCGTCTTTTATTAACATCAGGGAATTTTTTTATAAATGCACTTAGAAATTCCGATTTAATCAAATAAGAAAAATCATTATTAATTATCCATTGCGATCTAGTAATTTCGATTGGTGTTTCATACCAGTCTGGAATGGACCCTGCCTCATAGTTTTTAACATTACCTTTCCCATCAATTTCAACAAAATGTTCTCCATTATTAAAGGAAAAACGGCAGTGTTTAAGTTGGATAACAGGTTTCATTTTCAAGAGATCTTTGACGAATCTAACTATCTCTTCGCTAATAATATAAATACTGACTGTATTAGAGGAGATGGACGAAATGAATTCATCAATTGATTGAACATTTGGTTCAAAATCGTAAGCTTCATAAAAAACGGGTTTGATTGCCATCATCATAATTCCAAGATAAATTAACTGTATACTTTAACAGGAAATAGTAAAAAAATATATTATAATTGATGATTACAATCAAAATAGACATAAATCCTAAGTCTATGTATCGCTAAGGTTTTTTAACTGGCTCCGTAGCCCTTTGTTTATCCGTTGATGCTTTAAAAGCTGGAAGGGTTTCTATAAGTATGTCGTAGTGGCGGTGACAACGACATCTCAGGCCATGTGATTTCAGGAAATACTGTACTCATAAAGCTTCTGTACAGACTGTTCTACACCGCGATGGCAGTAATGTTTTCAACGGCAACGTGAGACCTTTCCCATTAAGAAGCCCCTAACACTTCGGGTATGTAACAGAGTTGGGCCCCCAGATTATCTGGTCTGCTCCTGTCGTCCTTCCGTGATGGACTCTGCGTACAGCAGCTCATGCTTAACCTAACACTTGAAAACCTGCCGGTTTTTCTGACAGTTTATACAACCTGAAGGCTATTGCTTTATACCGCATTTCCACTTCTGTCCCTAAATGTTCTGAATTTGAACTAATCGATGGTTTTTATTATAGATACACTCGTAAGCAGTCGTAGAATTAAGTTCCTGACGACCTTTGCGACTTTTCGGCATTTTGGATTTCCAGCATCGTTAATTATTAATAATATCGTATTGCTTCATTTTTATCCTGCCGCGATAAGAACGAAGCATAGGTATCCCGCGAAACCGGGTGCGTTCAGTTCAACGTGAGGTACGGGTCACCTAGGATATCAGGGATATTCAGCCCTACACTTAAGTATAATGAAAGGCCGGTAATCTACAGTGTGCGGGGTGAGTTGTTCTGATTAAATGAATGAATCGAAGATGCATAATCACTGATAATTACTTATAACTTAAAAAAACCCATCTTTCTTGATTTAAGGAAGATGGGTTTATTAATGCTAAGCGATATTACTCACTACTATAATGCTTATTAATTCTCAAAATTAACTACTTTACTGCCAGCCCCCGGGATCGGGGTTTGATTATAATAGTTACCAGGTGTAACCCATCTAATTTCTACGGTGCTTCCACGACCACCAGCGATAGCAGTGGACTCAGCGGTCATTGTACTGCAATAAACCCCGGGCGTTTTTTCTATAACCGGTGTTGCAGTCATGTAACTGCCGCCAGCCTTCAAAGATGAACTTATGCCAACCTTGAGGAGCGTTAAACAAATCTCTGTAGAATTTGAACCATCCACTTTTAGGAGATTGTTAGTTATAGTTAAAGGGTTAAATACACTCGGTAACACTCCAAATGGTGTCGATATTTTCACACCATCTACTACGGCATCAATCGTACCCGATCCTGTCGAGGTCCCGGCTAGCACACTCATAACATAAACCCCGCTTGCTGGAGGACTTTCCATCGCTTGACTAAAGGTTACACCATTCATACTTGTGGTCATTACCAATGAGGATGCTAATCCGCTTATCGGACGACCGTATCTATCCTTTGCAGTGAAAGTTAAGTCTGATGTCCCCCCTTGAGCCACTGCAGCACCACTCTGATCAAATCTCAATGTTGAAAGTGCAGATACTGGCGTTCTCAGAGTTACTGCAACATTTGTCATGCCGAAGCCGGAGGCCGCGTTCAGGCTGATGCTGCCCGGTTTGCTGCCCTTCACTTTCACCGTGTACACGCCGTTGCTTTCGCTGAAGCCGGTCACGCTGTAGTCCGCGCTGCCCAGGGTGGTGGTGGCGATGAAGCCCACACTCGCCTCGGTCAGGCCTTTCACCGGCTTGCTCTGCGCGTCCTTCGCCGTAAAGGTCACCGTGGACTCCGCGCTGTCATCCGCCGCAATGCTGGCCGGGGAAACGCTCAGGGTCGAGTTGGCGGCGATCACGGAGGCCGTCAGCTGCGCCTGGGTGGCGGTCAGGGTGACAGTCTGTGCGGTCATGCCGAAGCCGGAGGCCGCGTTCAGGCTGATGCTGCCCGGTTTGCTGCCCTTCACTTTCACCGTGTACACGCCGTTGCTTTCGCTGAAGCCGGTCACGCTGTAGTCCGCGCTGCCCAGGGTGGTGGTGGCGATGAAGCCCACACTCGCTTCGGTCAGGCCTTTCACCGGCTTGCTCTGCGCGTCCTTCGCCGTAAAGGTCACCGTGGACTCCGCGCTGTCGTCCGCCGCAATGCTGGCCGGGGAAACGCTCAGGGTCGAGTTGGCGGCGATCACGGAGGCCGTCAGCTGGGCCTGGGTGGGGGTCACGTAATGTATAGTTACGGTCTGGTGGGTACCGTTGTCCAGAGAGGCAACAACTTGCACGTCGCCTGCAACAGAGGACGGCGCAAACTGCACGGTGGCATCACCAGTCGCGTTAGTGGTGATATCACTGAAGGCCTTTCCGCCCAAGGTGACATGCACTACCTCACCACCCTTGCCTTTGCGCTGCGCATCGAGCACCCTGAACGTCAGGTGCCCGGTTTCAACACCATTTGCTGCAATACTAATTTCTTTGGGAGCAGAGTCAAAGGTCAACCCGGCAATGTTCGGCACCGCTTCAAAATGCAATGTTTCTTTTTGCGTGTGACCGTTCAGGGTAATCTGAACACTGTAATCACCCGGCGTCGTCTGTCCGGCGACGTTCACCAAAGCGTTACCTTTATTATCGGTGGTTACCGTTTGCACGGCGCCGTTGACGCTGATTGTCACTTTATGGTTGACCACCGGTTTGCCGTCAGGCGTGGACACCGGGATATTGACCGGAACCGGTACGCCGTCCGCTTTAGGATTTACCGTCGGCAGGATCATGTTCCCTAAAGAATATGCATCAGAACCAAAACCCTGCTCCAGGCTTTTTGGTGATAACGTCACTTCAGCCACGTGAGGGGTAACGGTCACTGTGCCGGCCGCTGTGCCGGCGGTCAGAATGGCTTCATAGACGCCCGGCTGCGTTTCCCTGATTTGGCTGATTTTAACCCCTCCGCTGGCGGTGGAGGCTGGCGTTTCGGCCATGGCTTGTGAGATCACCGATCCGGTCAGCATGCTCCAGACCTGTCCGCCGGTGGTCGGAGAGGCATTCATAGCGGTGGTGAACGGCTTGAACGTGAACGGCAGGACAATGGACGAACCGATGCCCTGTACCGGTGCGTTCTGCGTATCACGCACCTTCAGGGTTATCAGCGAGGTTGCCACACCGTTCGCTGGCAGATTACTCAGGCTTAGGGTCACGACGCTGTTAGTTGCGCTTACGGTCGCGCTGTCCACAGTGATTGTGGTCTGCGCATCCGGTGAATAGTTTCCGCGAGTATCTTTGGCCCGGGCGTGGACAACGTACTGGTTTACACCGGAGGGCTGAAACGCCGGTAGCTGGACCTGCAGCCCCTGCAGCCCCACTGAAGTCATTTTTCCACCCGCGGCCGTTAGCTCCGGTGCGCTCCATTCAATTGTGGCGACGCCGTGCTTCGCGGTCACTGTCGCATTGATCAGCTGCTGACTCAGGCTGCGGCCGTGGAGGTTATCCGGCAGGCTGAGGCGAACCACTTCCTGCTTGCGGTAATCAAGAACGATATTGTTGTTACGCTCCACCAGGTCGAGACGGCTTCCCGCCAGGGTACGGCTCTGGCCAACCTTATCTCCCGACATCTGGTCGGCCAGAGATTCACCAAATGTCCAGGTGAACTCTGCCTGCATCTGAATCTCGTCTTCCCCGGCGCTGTTGCGGTAATCGGTACCCAAGGTGACCAGCGGGACCGGCGTCCAATTTAGCCCAGCGGTCAGCGCTTTTGGGTTCTTCTGCAGGGTGTCCTTGCCCATCAGCCCCACATGCTCCCCCTGGTACTGCTCGTACTTCAGGGTTCCGCCAAGCTGCGGATAGGCCGGCAGCCAGGCGTTCGCGGCAATATCGAAGCCATTCGCCGGACGCTCGTCGTAGTCCTCAAAATCACGCGACTGATGCCAGCCGGTTATAGCAAAGTAGCTGTTGGCAGAAAGCTTGAGGTAGTCGGTCCAGGCCTCAGCGCCAAACCCAACCCTCCGGTTGTGGCCGGTAATGTCGTTATCCAAAAAAGCGTTGGTACCGTACATCCAGTTGCCGCGGAACAGGCGAACACCGCTGCCCACGTTCAGAGTTGTGCGACCATCATGGCGACGGCCGCCTGCCTGGATAAACAGCACGTTGCCCCCGTTATCATAAAGAGGGACTAATAAATCTAGAGCGCTTTCGTTCAGCGAAAAATGGTCGTCCACACCGAGTTGAACCTGTGCGGTCCCAAAATGGCTCAGCCATTGGTCCACAGCCGCCGAGCTCTCGGAAACTGCCGCTGAACGGGCCTGCGACATCGCGACGTCGCCCAGCTGTGCATGATGTGGACCGGTGGTGCTCTTCGCCAGCCCTACAGCATTAGCGGAAATCCATCGACCCACCTCTGCGGTTTGTTCCGGTGAGGAAACGTTGCCGACGTTACGCATATCCTTAGTTACTGAGGAGGCCGGCACATCAATTTCATCACCGGTGGTCAGCTGTTCAAAGGGCTTGCTAAAGGTACGAAATTGATTAAGGTTTTTTAACGCCGCTACAGAAAGGTTGTAACGCAGGGCCACATCACTGACTGATTCATTAGGCTCCAAAACCCAGGGAACAGTTCGTGACTGAGGAATAACATTGTAATCCGTTGTGGTTTTGTCAGAAGCAGCGACAACCGTGGGAGTAAACACGGAAGCCAAAGGGAATAGCACCTGAACACCAATATTGAGCCAAGTGAGGTATCTGACCAGCGGTTTTAAAACCACTGGATTAGACGGTATATCCCTATAAGGGATATTTTTGTGGAATATTTTTGGTTTCATAAGAACGCTGATTTTCTATAGCAGGTTTAGGCTGTAATGCACCATATTGAACGGAGGAATAGCCTGTCGCCTGTTTAAATTAAATGAAAAAAATCTCAGGATTTGCTTTTAAATTATTTAATTAACAGATGCATACCCCAACCTCTGACATCCAAAACAAATGAGCCAGATATCTGTGGTATTTTTTAAGGCTGCGTTTTTAGCAGTATTCGACACAAAGTTAGAACATCCCCCCATCTTTGTTAGCACTAGTCTGGCCCATAATTTCAAGACATTATTGAAATTAATATTTTCATAAAGCCCGTTAGTGAGAAGGCGGACTATGAAAAAATTTTCCAAGGAACGCGTAAAAATTAAAAACACAGGTCATTATAACTTTACTCATCTGGATGATGCCTTGCTTATAAGAGATGTTAGCAATCATAAGTGTTTTTCAGTTCGGAGTAAAAAACGCTGAATTTCACAAATGTCTAAAATAGGACATTCTTTTATTTCCCGAAGCCACAGTGAATGAGAAGCATTACTGACCAGCATTGAGAAATGGTGTTTTTAATGCGGGTGACTAATGGAGTTATTGATCCAGATCAAGAAGGGCTCCTATCGAAGAATCAGGTAAAATTTCCACTTCCTGATTTATCTTTGTGTAAATATGTCTATATTTTGATGATAATTACCGTGAGACCATCACCATCAAAGGTAGGCTGCTCACCCGCATGCTGGGCATAACCCGACACTGAATTCGGAGTAGATACACCACCGAATCATACGTCGCCATCGCTCCCGTCACCTTTTGTAACAAGATATCGCTGATTGTAATTGCTCCCATAGGCACCTATAATACGCCCCCTCCTCAGCTCGCAACGTTCTGGATCGAGTATTCGTAGATATTCATCTTTATGATGAAACTGAATCTATCACATGAACTGACGCTGGATACGCTGATTAAAGCCGTGTGACAGCACAAACCAGAAGACGAATTATTGTGCATTCGTTTCTGAGGAGTCAGTACGCCAGTGAAGAATAATATCGCTTCTGCCGTGCCAATAATTTGGCTCCAAGAATGAGCAGGGGCGCTGTCTGGTAGGATCATTCGGTGGCCGAAACGTTCTTTAATTCATTGTAAAAAGAGCAAAAAAGAAAGTTGATATATAAACTAGGTACATTGGCCGGGCGGTTATTTTCGATTACATTGGAGTGCTCTACAACCTTTCCAGATGCCGCAGTTATCTCGTCGGCGTCAGTCCGGATGCATTGGACAGGTCTCGTCCTGAGCAGAGCAAAATAGTGCTGAGCATGGGACTTTTCATGGAATCTTTTTTGCCAGATCCTATTTAACTGAGAGTCCAGGTCCGATAGACATATCAGTTTCCTAGCTACCGGTAATCATCAATAAGATATATGATGAAGAATGTACTTATAATCGACGGTCAAAAGGATGCATTGCAAATATTTCGTCCTATCCTGATTGCTCTTAAAATACGGTCCGTGAGCATTCTGATATGAATGCGGCACCAACCCGGAAATATATCTATGTAGTGGTCTACTGAATTTGGCCACCTGAACAGAAGTGATATGCTCACCTCAGAACAACACAGGTGCACCAATGAAAAGAAGAAATTTTAGTCCAGAATTCAAACGCGAATCAGCTCAGCTGGTTGTCAACTAAAATTACACCGTCTCTGACGCTGCTAAGGCAATGAATGTTGGTCTTTCCACGATGACGAAATGGGTCAAACAACTGCGTGATGAGCGTCAGGGCAAAACGCCAAAAGCCTTCCCGATAACGCCGGAACAAATCGAAATACGTGAGCTAAAGAAAAAGCTACAACGTATTGAAATGGAGTACGATATTCTAAAAAAGGCTACTGTAGATTCAATTGGTCAACGCAACAGTCATGTGAAAACATGTAGTTGCGGAGGATCGTTGGATGAGACGGACATTTACAGCAAAGGAAAAAGCATCTGTTTTTGAACTGTGGAAGTACGGAAAAACCGTCCTGAAAAGCCAGACGGTAGACGGGCTGTATTACGCAGTCAGGTACTTGAGCTGCATGGCATCAGCCATGGTTCAGCCGGAGCAAGAAGCATCGCCACTATGGTAACTCAGAGAGGCTATCAGATGAGGCGCTAGCTTGCCGTCAGGCTCATGAAAGAGCTGGGACTGGTGAGTTGTCAGCAACCCACCCACCGATATAAGCGTGGCGGTTACCAGCACGTTGCCATCTCGAATCATCTTGAGCGACAGTTCGCCGTAACGGAGCCAAATCAGGTGTGGTGCGGTGATGTGACCTATATCTCGACTGGTAAGCGCTGGGCGTACCTCGCCGTTGTTCTCGATCTGTTCGCAAGAAAACCGGTGGGCTGGGCAATGTCGTTCTCGCCGGACAGCAGACTCACAATGAAAGCGCTGTAAATAGCATGGGAAACGCGTGGAAACTGCTGGGATAACAGTCCAATGGAGCGCTTCTTCACGAGTCTGAAGAACGAATGGGTGCCGGTGATGGGCTATGTAAGCTTCAGCGATGTATTTCACGCAATAACGGACTATATCGTTGGATATTACAGCGTACTAAGACCGCACGAATATAATGGTGGGTTACCACCAAACGAATCGAAAAACCGATACTGGAAAAACTCTAACGCGGTGGCCAGTTTTTGTTGACCATATATGGACGCCCCGGGTGTTACAAGTACTGGTTCGATACGGTTTGCGACCATATATCCGGCGTCGTTAGTGGGTTAATTTACCCGCGCCATGATGTTATCCGAGCCCTGTTTCCTTATCACTACACCGGTATATGATTACCCAGGTCAACTTCAGGCTGTTACAGGGACGGTAGCCGTTTTCTCATCAGAGCCTGCAAACTCAGTTAAATAAGTTTCTGTAAATTGCTGTTTTTAGCTAATTCATCGCAACGGCCTTCTGCATATTAAAATCAACCCCATCTGTCAGCACACGCCAGATAATTCTCGTCAGTTTATTCGCGAGTGCAACCGTGGTTTTCAGGAACCCCCGACGAGCTTCAAGCCTTTGCAGCCAAAGGCCCAGACTGTCATCGCGCTTTTTCATACAGCGCATTACAGACCGTGCTCCATGGATGATTAATGTTCTGAGACTACGATTGCCATTTTTTGTCACGGAGGATAATCGTTGCTTGCCTCCCGAACTGTGCTGCCGGGGAACCAGGCCACACCAGGCGGATAACTCTCTGCCGCTGGAAAATTGCCCTGCATCCACTTCACTGATAAACGCTGCCGCGATGAGCGGGCCGACTCCCGGAATAGTTAACAAATGGCGATAGGCAGCTTGTTGTGAAGACAATGCAGCAATTTCCTTATCCAGTCCGGTGACGCGTTCATTCAGCGCCTGCATGTCTTCCCGCAATGTAGAAAGTAAACGGCGGACAGTGAACGTTAACTCATTCGATGCGTCTTCCATCAGTTCAGGCAGGTGCTGCTGGAGGCACTGGATCCCGACAGGGATAATGAGACCATATTCAGCGAGCAGAGAACGAAGCTGGTTAGCCAGCGCCGTTCTTTTCTCAACCATGAGCTGACGGGTATTTCGCAGCGCTTTGATATCCTGCTGCTCAGCGGTTTTAACCGGAACAAAGTGGATGCCAGGGCGGAGTGCTGTTTCACAAATCGCCAGCGCATCATTAGCATCGTTTTTCTGGCTTCTGACAAAGGCTTTAACGTGCTGGGCAGGTATCAGTCTGACGTTATATCCCATCGTTCTGAAGGTTCTGCCCCAGAAGTGCGAAGTAGAGCATGCCTCCATCGCGATAAGCGTTCCGGGCTCGACGTGTCGAACGCAATCCAGCAATTTTGAACGGGAGATCTTCTTGTTATATGCAATTGAACCATCAACCATCCAAACGCATACCTGAAAAACAGATTTGGCAATGTCGATACCAACAACTCTGATTGTGTTCATGTGATATCACTCCTGAATTAATTGCAGTCAATAGAGTATGGCATTGGCTACTTCAGGGAGGGGCGTCCATAACATCACTACACTATGTGAAACTGAAGTAATTACATTGATTAACTGCTTACTGAAGATTTGAATGCTCTGTTCGGGACTTTAAAAATAAATGCTGGGAGTAAAGACTATAGAAATGTAAATTTCATAAGGGACAGTGGCATTCTTTATCCTGAACATATGCTGACAACTCTGTTATGTCCCTCCATGATCAATTGAGAGAATCGATACATATGTACAGAAAGCATACGATCAAGGAAACCAGCAAATTACCTCCAAAAATACATATTTAAAATGTGGCGTTAATGTTAAATTTACTTCTAGAGTTCCGTGTGGCCGGGCTTTACGCATGGTTAAATTAATCAATTTTTGACTTAGACCTGTCCAATTTTGGCTATTATCCGAAGTAATCTTTCCGGACAAACTCTATCAGTAGAATCTTTCTTATGGAAAAATGAACAAACGACTATCGCTGGTAATCTTAAGAGTTAATTATGCAACCAAATCATTCAACCTCTATCAACATTCTTGGTGAGGCAATCATAGATCATAATCAGACTATTCTTCTAAGAAGAAAGAAAAATCAGCGCTTCAGCCTTAAAAATTCCGGCCACATATGTTATCTCATACGCGGGGAGGTCTCTGTGCTGAGAAAAAGTGATGACTCCCCTTCTCTGATCCTAAGGGCACCCACAATACTCGGTTTGTCTCAGATGCGAAGCCTCACTGAAACGCATTATATGCGCTGCTTAACGGACTGCGAAATGTGGGATCTGGATAAAGATGAAGCAATGCTCATGATGGATCAAAAGCAGTTGTGGAAACATGCTTTTGATATTCTAACGCTTCATCTGCACATGTATTATGAAAGGGAATACCTCAACAGTCTCCCGAACGTCAAGACTAAGGTTCTTGAAAATCTGAAGTTGCTCTGGTTAGAAGACCAGGAAGCAAGGTCGCACCATTCGATCTACAGCTTCACGCTGGCCCGTAGCAAAATGTCTAGAAGTGCAGTGCATAAGGCTTTAAGAGAGCTGGAGTGTGAAGGTGTAATCCTTACAAGACGAGGAAAACTTTTGAATCTAACTCTTAAACCCGCAGTTACTTCCTGAGAAGTCATATAGATCTGCGCAATATCTACATTTGCATATCATAAAATGCCGCCCCACGAGCGGCACATCACAGCTTGGGCAAGTGACAATTTATGATTACCTCTCTTTTAACGCACATCAGGGCGTCACGTTCACTCTTAAAAATTATGTTGTGGAGTACGTACTGTTCTGCTTGTTGTGAATTGCACAAAATGCTTTTAAATTTCTTCTTGTGGTTTAGGTATAATCAACATCCACTACAAAAGTACATATTTACAATTGCACATATTTAGTTATATTAATTTCTTTTTTTTTGCACTATGATTTAATAAATTGCAAACAGTAAATTTAATTACCCTTACAACACTTAACCTTTCAAGTAAAAATGGAAGACATGACTTTTTTTGATTTTTTAATATCAGTTATGATTGCGACAAGGATTATCTTTGAGTTCTTAGTCGTGGATTATGTTTATGTAATGTTCATTGTTATTAGCTTACTCTTTATAGCACTGATTATATATATTGTTATTGTGCCACTGAGTAAATTACCCAGCATATGACTATTGAGATAAACAATACATCATGCCAGCTGGGTTTAGATACATTAATTAACTACAGACAACTTTTCAGAAATGCAAAAAGCTTCAGTGAACAGTTCCGATTAACGATACAACTAATGCTTAGTTTTTCGGGCTTATAAGCCTATTCTCACCACATTGAACAAAATAAAATTATGAAAAAAAATATTGTTGATCCTGATGAAATACTTAACATTCTTGAATATAGCGACAAAGTGACGGCCAGTGAAATTGCGAATAAACTTTCCTACTGTCCTCGTGATGTGATTAAAACTCTACTGATGTTCGAAAATTTTAATCACGTCAGACAACTTAATGGTTACTGGTACTATGAGCCGGGTTATATGAGAAAATTAACATCTTCGACTGTCACGGACCTAATCAGCCTTTGGGGTCCATTGAGTGTTTCAGATATATCCACATTATTGAGATTTACCCAATCCGAAGTGAAAGAAAAGGTCAAGGGAGCTGTATCCCGAAAAATACTGAAGATAGACAGTCAAGGAAAATATTATCTTAATGGCACTATACATTTACCCAGATCATCTTAATTTGTTAAGTTAAGTTCAATTTGATTTTTTGTTTTAATTCCTTCGAGGAGAATATGAAAAATAAATCGTTGCAGTCCGCATCTGACTCGAAAAATAATATTACAAGTCGGATCAGAACCTGTGATAATAGGCAACAGCTTGAACATATTCACAGTCTCGTATGTCGTCGTTACAATGCTTCTGAACGCGACGCACTGATTTATCACATAAATCAGCGTTACGCCGAACTGATGAAAGAATGTTACTGGAATGAACTCTAGTTCCTGCGGTCAGGCTTTTCTTCTGAACCATCATCATCAAGGTATTTATCAGTATGCATGAAACAAATGTTATACATTTTATTGCTGTAATAAAAACCAAGCCCGGAGAGGCCAAAAGACTTAAAGTCCAGATTTAAAAATTAATAGAACCTGCACGACAGGAGTTCGGGAATCTAGATTATACGTTTTTCAGCTCTGTGAAACTGCAGATGTTTTCTATATGCGCGAATCCTGAAAATACCAGCCAGCTATTGAAGTGCACTTCAACCAGCCATATTTCAGGGATTTCCTTGAGCATACAGGAACACTGCTTGCTGAACTTCTCCGGTGGGAGCAACTTATCCCCTGCTTATCCGTCAGTTAGCAGTCTTTTGTCAATCACGGCATACTGTCAATAGGAATTACGGACTTACCTGCCTGCTGCGGGTTAGTCCCGTCTGAAACAGTGATGTTGCAAGTAAAGGGAAAAAACCTTGGTGGTTGCCAATGTAGCGGATATGTGAAAGGCATCCGTAGTTTGGCAGCAAAATTTCTACCTCGATGAAGGACGCTCTGTTATCCAGCCACATCTTCATTTTCTGAGGACGGTCAATACCTACAGACAAAGCGACTGGACCGCAGTCACTGTCTCTGACTTTCTTCCACAAGGAATGCTTCGGCCAGAATTTTATGCAGATGGATAGCCTGTTCATTACATTAAATGAGGAATTCAATCATCAACCTGCAATAGTTTTTACTGGCTGTCCCAGTTCCCGTTAGGGGACCCTAAAGAGAAAAATGAACGAGTTTTCCCTTACTTGTTTTGATTTTACCTTCTGCTTCCATCTCCGACACGATTTTGTGGACACTGCTGCGTGAAAGGTGATTTCTGGAAAGAATAAAATTATAAATGGAGGTATGTTCTCTCTCTTCTTCAGTCATCTGCCAGATGAAAATGAGATGTTGCAAGACGATATCACGTGAACTTTTCTGAAGGATCATGTATTCACGTTCAAAATACTGCTGTGTCAGTTTAGCGAGGATATTATAAGCGTGTATCCATAAATTCCTTTCTGAAAAAAGTGTCTTGGCATCGATACTATCAATCACAAAAATGGTACAGTTAGAATCGCAGCGGATATAATGCGTCTGATACTGAAACAACATCTGAGCAATACCTACAATACAGGGAGCAGACATTGAAATTGTTAAAATGTCATCCGACATGCGGTAAAACGACACTTTACCTGATTCAATGTAATATATTTTTTCGTTACGTTTAACATCAATTCTTTGATTTTTTTTATGTTGTGCAAGATGGGAATGAGGTGAGTTTTTTATTATATCCCCCATAATTGCAATTGAGTCGGTGATATCAATTCTATCAATCATTAATGGCTCTCAAAGGGACATGTGGCTATGTAACATTTTATAACATGTCTTTCACCTTCTTGAAACCCCCTTACTGATTTTATCTTTCATCGTCAGACAACCACGTTTGTTATCGGCATCGTGCATTCGAGTATTTACTTATGAGCACGCCATATATAAGAATATTATGTTATCTGCATTAACACCAACAAGAATGGTCTTCCTGCGGGAATGTGCTTTTCGCTGAAATAACCTTTGGTGGCACACTTGAGTTTCCCACATGAATAGAGGGGATATGCCTCTCCTATACCATGCCATTCCCGCAATGTAAAGAAAAAATTTCATCCCGAGTTCAAACGTACATTAACTCAGTTTGTTGTCGATCCAAATTACATGATTTTTGATGAAGCTAAGGTTATCGATGTTAGACACCGTCAGGCGGTATAGTATTCGGTTTTCGCGGTCTCATCGTCTGTGGCCAGTTTGCGGATCACCGGGATCACGTCGTGCTCGAGGAATTCCAAGGTGTCGTTGTACTGCTCGTCCCGGACCACTCCCAGTACGTAATCCTGAAGGCGCCGCTGCCGTTCGCTGTTCTCACGATCTATCAGTCCCTGCGACAGTTCCTTCGCCGCATCGATGACAGGACCGACAACAGGAATACCTTTTACTGCCAGCATGCCCAGCTTCCCAAATGCTTTCGTTACCGCCATCTCGCGGCCAATAGTTCTGAATTCGGCTGTAGCGCGCTGTATAGCTGTGGATGGTTCCCCGCGCTCTGCGGAAGGTGAATGATCGTCAGACGTTGACATACCCATTCCCCACAGAGATCTTCCTCGAATACTGTATTATTGTTTTCACATGTTGCTCCTCAATTTAAGTTCTTCTGTCTATCGTGCGAAGACAGCAATGCCCGTGCTACAGGTCACCGTACAGACAGTTCAGGGTCCCCAACACAGCGGTCCGCAAACCCCGCGGCCGGCAGCCAGACACGCAGGGCATCAAAGCCGACGATCACCTCTTGGCTTGCTGTGAAATGCGGAGAGAACATTACATGCTGGCCATGCTAGCCCTGGTCGAGCGCCTCCGGACTGGCGTGATACACCGTCAAGGTAACTGGAAATTGAAAAAGCCGCATCTGCGGCTTTTTTTACGGTAAGTAAAGCCTGATGCCATCAGGTTTTACTAAGCCATGAACCATAAACTTCCCTGCGTCGCTCGAAAGCTTCTCGCCCTCCTTCCATCACAGAAATGATGTGCTGTTGTATAAGAGGGGCATCCACGCCTCCGCCGGCAGCCTGGATCTTTCCGTCTGAATATTCACAGGCACAGACATTTTCTGCATCTCCCAGCACCGGAATGTTGGCATTATGAGTGGCAAAGATAAATTGCGTGCGGGGTTTCATTGCCCGGATAATTTTAATCACGTCGTCATAAATCGTCTGATTGTCCAGATCGTCTTCGGGCTGATCGATGATCACCACATCATTATCCTGCTGATTCAGGACAAACAGCATTAAAGCGGAGGCACGCTGACCCAGCGAATGTTGTTCCAGGGGTTTGCCCCGGAATTCAATGGAGTAGGTATTGGGTATTTGCCAAGCAATCAGCGATTCTATCTGCTGTTCCAGATACTCGCTGAACGTCTCAGCAGAGCCGCTGATAATCCCCGGGAGTTTGTCCCTGTTCAGCCAGAGCTCCCCAAAGTCGCTGAAGGTGTCAGCCACGGTCTGGTAGGTACTTTCCCGCAGCCGGCTGCCGGTAAACGCTTCTTTAAGAACGGCCTGCATGGCTCTTTTATCGCTCGCAAAGGCCGGCACGATTTTCAGGGGGGAATCCGCCTGGCTGATGGCGGCCAGCACGCCTTCAATTTCATGATATTCTTCCACCCAGAGCCTGGTTAGGCGGTTCAGTGCTTCTGTCAGGCTCTTCTCCAGTGACGCCTGGCTGATTTCTGTCCGGGTCAGCTCAGCGATTTTTTGTTCCGCGTTTTCCAGCACGGCCTTCAGCTTAAGAAAGTCAGCCGGATCGGCTTTTTCCACGCCCGCCAGCCGCAGCTCTTCAGCCAGTCCACGCTCAATTTCAGCAAATTCTTCCGTCAGCGCCTGCTTTTTCTTCATGAAGGCCTGCTGCTTCGTATCAAGTTCTGTGAGGAGCTGGCGGGCACCGTCCACGATGGTGTTCAGGGAGTCGAGATGGGCCGCGAAGCGATCATATCCCCCACTGTAATCATCGATGTCTGCCTGATTATGCGCTGACTCATGTTTCTGCTCCTGCTTCAGCTCACCGAGTGTCTCCCTGATGCCGTCCTGAAGACTGTCCAGCGCCCGGGTTGCCCGGGCAGTGGTACTGGTGAGGTAGCGCTCATCCCGTCCGAAGGTGGTCTGACGCTCCAGTTTTTCTTCCATCCCGTGCTGGGCATAAAAGCGCAGGCGGAACTGCACATCCTTCTCTTTCGCCTGCCATTCGGAGAGTGCTTCTCCTGATGTTTTCAGACGACGAAACTCGCGTAACCTGTCGAGGACGACCTCATTCTGCTGCCGGATTTTGTTCCGCACGGCGGCAAGGCGCTCCCCGACCAGTTTTTCAATCAGGTCGTGTTCAAATCCCGCGCCGGTATTGGACAGATCTTTCTGGCCAAAATACACCGGCTTGTGCAGAACCGTTTCCCGGAGCGCCACCCCGTGCCGGGCCTGACCGTCAAAAATAATCAGCGGCTCCTGGCCGAAGATGCGCGTTATCTGATAGGCCCGTCCGTGACGGCACACGGCATCAACGGTAATCTTCCCCCCGCTTTTGAGTAAATTACTGACCAGATTTTCTTTGTAATCGCGGTCAGAGGCCTTCTCGCCAAACGGAATGTCCAGGGCATACCGGATCCCTTCAAGTATGGAGGATTTGCCGCTGCCGCGGATCCCAATCAGGGTGTTCAGCTCAGGAGATAATTTCACCACGGTTCCACCGAGCGAACCGGCTCCCTCGAATGCTATCTGACGAATATGGCTGTGGATCAGGGACGGTCTCTCTCCGCTGACGCGATGCGGAAAATCCTGCAGCGCAAAGCGGACAGCTTCAAAACTGTAATCACCCAGTTTCAGATAGCTGGCGACTTTTCTGGCGCCAATGTGATCCAGCATTTTAGCATCGCATCCCTGGACTTCGGCAGGATAGTGCGCACCGAGCACGCCCTGAATTTTGACCCGCAGGTCGTGGGTCATCACTTTCTGAAATCCCGTCACGCGCCGGCGGACAAGGTCATTTTCAAAAAGCTCCCCGATCCGGCCTGGACTAAGCCCGCCCCATAACCCGTTATGGGCCTCCACGTGAGCAAACACAAGAAAATAATCCCGTTCGTACCGGTCAAGGCGCTGGATGGTCTGCGTGATATTTTCTGTTGAACGGGCATTTTCGTTCTCAAAATTATCAACGCCCGCAAAAGTGGCCGTCAGGAAGCTTTGAATATGATTCGTTCGCTGAGGATTGATGAACCAGTCATCGGCAAATACCACGAGCGTGTGCACGCCGGCCTGCCCATCATTGACAGATAACTCCACGCCGGGCAGCAGCCCTATACCTTCACGGCGCGCGGCTTTACGCAGTGCAATGAACTCACCGGGGTCAAATTTATTGTGATTGGTGATAACCCCCAGTCCCACTTCCGCCGCTTTAAGGGTATTCACATAGTCGGTAATAAACCTGTCGCTTTCGCCGGTATAGCGAAATTCTTTATCTGCACGAGTATGAAGATGAAAATCCACCTTGACCCAGCAGGAGCCATTCTCAAATACGGGATACATTCCCTGATACCTTTATTCAGTGGCTGATGAATGCCCGGAGGCGCCGTATAATTTCATTCATAGTAGGGCGATCCCGTTCCGGCTTCATTTTATTTCCACCACAGGCTCATAAATATTTGATCTGAACCCGAGACGCATTTAACAGGTTACGAATGAGAGTGGTCGGCAGACTTATCAGACGTGCTGATTTAGGCAACAGATAATCATGATTATTGCATTAACTGCAATAGTGCCCACATAGCAAAAATAATGATTAATTATTGCCATGTGGGCAGTTGCTGCTTTCTCTTTACACGCAGATCCGATTTCTGGTGGTTCCGGATCTTCACGCCCCCACCGACGCGCACCGGCGCAGAACACAACATGCGCCACTCCTTTAGCGTCTTTTGTTCTACATATTGTATTTTTCCCGCGTGCCGTGGCCCGGCGCGCGGTACCGGATATTGGCGCTTTGCTTAGTCCCTGACCGTGGTACACTTCCGGAAACTGTAAAATAATGGAAAAGTCGGATCACCATAAAACGGGCTTCCGGTAATTTAACGGCGTGGCTATATGCTGGCTTGCTATCACACAGGCAATGATTGCCACAGGGTAACTTAATGACAATATGAATTGTCACAGATAATCTAGACAGTTTGGAGTGCCCCTGAACGGAACATCACAAGAAAATGTAAGAAAATAGGGATTTTTTCGCAAATATAGTCAATTAAATGACATCTAATATTTTAAACGTAATAAAATATAAATATAAAAATCGCCTGCTAAAGCTACTCCTGTATTCCATCGTCATTGCTACTGCATAAATTCGTACTATTTTTTCGCCATACTACTCTTATTGTGCCAGCCGCTCACCTGGGTGACGGGCGTATCCGCCGCCTGCTCCACCCGGGCGACCGACGGCAGCACAAAGGCGATCAGCGCCAGGCTGATGGCAAAAATCCCGGCCGCAATGGAGAACATCACCGTAAAGCCGTAATTCAGCGCCAGCATAAAGGCCAGCGGCGGGCCGATCACCCACGCCAGGGAGAGCTGTGCACGCATCACCGAGCTGAACATCACCACTTCCCGCGCCGAGCTATCCGCGTACTCACGGGCGAGCGCAAAAAGCTGCGGCATGGCGGTATTGGCAAGCGAGGCCAGCAGCACCCCGCAGGTGAGCAGCGTCAGATAGTGACGGTTGAAGGCAAACAGCAGAGCGTTGCCGATGGCCATCGCGCAACAGAACAGAATTAATTTGCGGCGATCGCCCTGGCTGTCGGATCGTTTTGCCAGCCACAGGCTAACCAGGATCCCGGCAATGGCGTTGACCGTGTAAAACAGGCCCACCCAGAAAGGCTGTGCGCCCACCTCACGACTCAGGAACAGGCTCAGGGTCGGCGCCTGTAGCGCCCCCGCGACGCCCATCATAAAGGCCACCAGCATAAAAGCGGCATACACGCCGTTCAGGCGGCGGCCCATCGTCATCAACCAGAGCATGCGCAGTTCCTTGTCAAAGAGGAGCGAAATGGAGAGGCAGTGTAAACGAAAAAAGCCAGCAAAAACATTTTGCTGGCGGGTGATAAGCACCAATACTCAGTCACACATGGTCGAGGCGAGTCAGCGGTCAGAGGTCGATTTCGTAACGTCCCACTGCATCAGATCTTCAAGCATTTTCAGGCGCTGTTCTGCGCACTGGCGGGCCAGCCAGGACACTCCCTTTGTCGCAGAAAAGTAGTGCTGATAAAACTGACGTGCGGTAGACCTCTTCATATTTACCTCCTCACTTCAACAAGGAGGATTATTGGCTTAATATGAGGATTAATAAATTGCTGATTTTTTGTCAGGAGTTCCTCTTTTATGCCGTCTGGTCGTCTGCAACAACAATTCATCCGCCTCTGGCAGTGCTGCGAAGGCCAGTCAAAAGAGACCACGCTGAACGAGCTGGCGGAACTGCTGAACTGCTCGCGCCGCCACATGCGCACGCTGCTGAACACCATGCAGCAGCAGGGCTGGCTGAACTGGGAGGCGGAGGCGGGGCGCGGAAAGCGTTCGCGCTTAACCTTCCTCTATACCGGTCTGGCCTTACAACAGCAGCGCGCTGAAGACCTGCTGGAGCAAGACCGCATCGATCAGCTGGTGCAGCTGGTGGGTGACAAAGCCGCCGTACGCCAGATGCTGGTCTCCCATCTGGGCCGCAGCTTCCGCCAGGGAAAGCACATCCTGCGCGTGCTCTACTACCGTCCGATGAAAAACCTGCTGCCGGGTACGGCGCTACGCCGCTCCGAAACGCACATGGCGCGACAAATCTTTAGCGGCCTGACGCGCATAAATGAGGAAAACGGGGAACTGGAAGCCGACATCGCGCACCACTGGCAGCAACTTTCTCCGCTGCACTGGCGCTTTTTTTTGCGTCCTGGCATCCATTTTCACCATGGCCGCGAGCTGGAGATGAACGATGTGATCGCTTCTCTGCAGCGCGCTCGCGGGCTGCCGCTCTACTCCCACATCGCACACATTCACTCCCCCACCGCCTGGACGCTGGATATCGAGCTTTCCGAGCCTGATCAGTGGCTGCCGTGGCTGATGGGTTATGTCCCGTCGATGATTTTGCCTCATGAATGGGAGAGCATGCCCAGTTTCGCCAGCCAGCCCGTCGGCACCGGCCCTTACGCCGTGATGCGCAATAACAGTAACCAGTTGAAAATTCGCGCCTTCGATGACTACTTTGGCTACCGCGCGCTGATTGACGAGGTGAATGTCTGGGTGCTGCCGGACATCAGCGAAGAGTTTAGCCCCGGCCTGACGCTGGAAGGCCCGACCGAAGGCGAAAAAGCCGTCGAAAGTCGCCTCGAAGAGGGCTGCTACTATCTGCTGTTTGACGCCCGCACCCACCGGGGTGCCAGCAGCGAGGTGCGCCAGTGGATAAGCCAGATCCTCGCCCCCGCCAATCTGATCTATCAGGCGGAAGACCAGCACCAGACCTACTGGTTCCCGGCCTACGGGCTGCTGCCCCGCTGGCACCACGCCCGTCCTGGGCGCGGCGAAAAGCCCGCCGGGCTGGAAACCATTACCCTCACCTATTATCGCGAACATGTTGAGCACCGCTTTATTGCGCGCATTATGAGCAAACTGCTGGCAGCGGAAGGCGTGACGCTGGAGATTCAGGAGGTGGATTACGATGAATGGCATCGCGGCGAAGCGGTGAGCGATATCTGGCTCAACAGCGCGAACTTCACTCTGCCGCTCGATTTCTCGCTCTTCTCGCACCTGTATGAGATCCCGCTGATCCAGCACTGCATTGCCCGCGACTGGCAGCAGGACGCCGCTCAGTGGCGCGCCGGAGAGATGAATCTGGCGGTCTGGTGCCAACAATTGCTGTCCCAGCAGGCGATGGTACCGCTGATCCACCACTGGCTGATGATTCAGGGACAGCGCAGTATGCGCGGCTTACGCATGAATACGCTCGGCTGGTTTGACTTTAAATCCGCCTGGTTTGCGCCGCCGGAACCATAACACTTTCGTAATATTCACCAAATCATTACAATACCGCCGTTCTCAACGGGGTGCTGCATCGATGATGTGCGCTGAGATAATACCCGTCGAACCTGATCCGGATAACGCCGGCGAAGGGATTTGAGGCTGTCGCTCAAAATCCTTTGCCACTCAACTTTGAGGTGCAAAGTGTTAAAAAAAGTTCTCCCCCTGCTGGCGCTCTTCGCGCTGCCTGCGTTTGCTAAGCCCGTTTTAACGGTCTACACCTACGACTCCTTTGCCGCCGACTGGGGCCCAGGCCCGGTGGTCAAAAAAGCCTTTGAAGCCGACTGTCACTGCGAACTGAAATTCGTGGCGCTGGAAGATGGCGTTTCGCTGCTCAACCGTCTGCGGATGGAGGGCAAAAACAGCAAGGCCGACGTGGTGCTGGGCCTGGATAACAACCTGCTGGAAGCGGCCTCGCAAACCAAACTCTTTGCCAAAAGCGGTATCGCCGCCGATGCGGTGAACGTTCCCGGCGGCTGGAAAAACGACACCTTTGTCCCCTTCGATTACGGTTACTTCGCCTTCGTCTACGATAAAAACAAGCTGAAGAATCCGCCGAAAAGCCTGAAAGAGCTGGTCGAGAGCGACCAGAAATGGCGCGTGATTTATCAGGACCCACGCACCAGCACACCGGGCCTTGGCCTGTTGCTGTGGATGCAAAAAGTGTACGGCGACAAAGCGCCGGAAGCCTGGCAAAAACTGGCGGCGAAAACCGTCACCGTCACCAAAGGCTGGAGCGAAGCCTACGGCCTGTTCCTGAAAGGCGAAAGCGATCTGGTCCTGAGCTACACCACCTCGCCGGCCTACCACATTATCGAAGAGAAAAAAGACAACTACGCCGCCGCTAACTTTGCCGAAGGCCACTATCTGCAGGTGGAAGTCGCCGCCCGCACCGCGGCCAGCAAAGAGCCGGAACTGGCCGAGAAGTTCCTGAAATTTATGGTCTCGCCTGCGTTCCAGAACGCCATCCCGACGGGCAACTGGATGTATCCGGTAACCGACGTGAAACTGCCTGCGGGCTTCGATCAGTTGAGCAAACCGCAAACCACGCTGGAGTTCACACCGCAGCAGGTTTCCACTCAACGCGCCGCCTGGATCAGTGAATGGCAACGCGCCGTCAGCCGCTAATTCCCGGCTGGCTGCTCCCTGGGCTGACTGCCGCTACGCTGATGGTGGTGGTGAGCCTGGGGGCTTTTCTTGCCCTGTGGCTGAACGCACCGCAAAGCGATCTCGCCGCGCTGTGGCACGATAGCTATCTCTGGCACGTGGTGCGATTCTCCTTCTGGCAGGCGTTTCTCTCAGCCCTGCTCTCGGTCGTCCCGGCGATCTTTTTGGCACGGGCGCTGTATCGCCGCCGCTTCCCCGGAAGACAAGCGCTGCTGCGCCTGTGCGCGATGACGCTGATCCTGCCCGTACTGGTCGCCGTCTTCGGTATTCTGAGCGTGTATGGGCGCCAGGGGTGGATTGCCACGCTGTTGAATGCGTTTGGCATCGAATGGACATTTTCGCCTTACGGCCTGCAGGGCATCCTGCTGGCCCACGTCTTTTTCAATATGCCCATGGCGACGCGACTGTTCTTACAGGCGCTGGAAAATATCCCGGGTGAACAGCGACAACTGGCCGCCCAGCTCGGAATGCGCGGATTTGCCTTCTTTCGCTTTGTTGAGTGGCCGTGGCTGCGGCGGCAGATTCCGCCCGTTGCAGCATTAATTTTTATGCTCTGCTTCGCCAGTTTTGCCACGGTGCTGTCGCTGGGCGGCGGCCCGCAGGCCACCACCATTGAGCTGGCGATCTATCAGGCTCTGAGTTACGACTACGATCCGGGTCGTGCGGCGCTGCTGGCGATGATCCAGATGTTCTGCTGTCTGGGCCTGGTCCTGCTCAGCCAGCGACTCAGTAAAGCCATTGCAGTGGGGAGCCATCAGGTAAACGGCTGGCGCGATCCGCAGGACAGCCTGAGCAGCCGCCTGAGCGATCTCCTGCTTATCGTACTTGCGCTGCTGTTACTCCTCCCGCCGCTGCTGGCAGTGGTGGTGGATGGTCTCAATCTGAATCTGATCTCGGTGCTGCAACAACCGGTGCTGTGGCAGGCGCTGTGGACGTCGCTGCGGATCGCCCTCGGCGCCGGGCTGTTGTGCGTCCTGCTGACCATGATGCTGCTCTGGAGCAGCCGCGAGCTTTACGCCCGACACTCCCGAATCGCCGGGCAAGCGCTGGAACTGAGCGGGATGTTGATTCTGGCGATGCCGGGCATCGTGCTGGCGACCGGGTTCTTTTTGCTGTTCAGCAGCACCATCGGATTACCCGAGCACGCCGACGGGATCGTCATTTTCACCAACGCGCTGATGGCGATTCCCTATGCCCTGAAAGTGCTCGAAAACCCGATGCGCGACCTGAGCGCCCGTTACACTCTGCTCTGTCAGTCGCTGGGAATGCGCGGCTGGCAGCGAGTGAGGGTCGTTGAACTCCGCGCCCTGAAACGCCCTCTGGCGCAGGCGCTGGCCTTTGCCAGCGTGCTGTCGATTGGCGATTTCGGCGTAGTGGCGCTGTTTGGTAATGACGATTTCCGCACGCTGCCGTTCTGGCTGTATCAGCAAATCGGTTCGTATCGCAGTCAGGATGGTGCCGTGACGGCCCTGCTCTTGCTGCTGCTGTGCTTTACCCTCTTCACCGTTATCGAAAAACTTCCGGGGCGCGATGCTAAAACTGACTGATGTAACCTGGCTTTATCAGCACCTGCCAATGCGCTTTACGCTCTCCGTCGAACGCGGAGAGATGATTGCCATTCTCGGCCCAAGCGGTGCCGGAAAAAGCACGCTGCTCAATCTGATTGCCGGTTTCCTGCCTCCGGCGCGTGGCGAAATGTTGATCGACGGGCAAAAGCACACCCATACGCCGCCGTCCCAGCGCCCGGTGTCGATGCTGTTCCAGGAAAATAATCTGTTTACCCATCTGACGGTGCGACAGAATATCGGCCTGGGAATGGACCCCGGCCTCAAGCTGACGGCGCTTCAGCGTGAGAAACTCGAAGCAATTGCCCAGCAGATGGGGCTGAATGAATTTCTCGAACGCCTGCCTGGTGAGCTTTCTGGCGGGCAGCGTCAGCGCGTCGCGCTGGCTCGCTGTCTGGTGCGGGAACAGCCAATTTTGCTCCTCGACGAGCCGTTCTCGGCCCTCGACCCGGCCCTGCGTCTGGAGATGCTGTTGCTGGTAAAAGAGGTGTGTCAGCAAAAAAATCTCACCATGCTGATGGTTTCGCACAGCGTGGAAGACGCCGCCAGAATCGCGGCGCGCTCCGTCGTGATTGCCGACGGGCGAATTGCCTGGGACGGGGAAACGCAGGAGCTGATAAGCGGGAAGGCAAGTGCCTCAGCGTTGTTGGGAATAATGCAGCCGCAGTAACCCCGGCAAACAATGCGCCACCGGGCAATCTCAGGCCTGGTGGCGGCTGAAAATCGCCTACCGGCTCACCACCTTCAACAAAATCTCGCCATACACCGGCATCAGCGGATGACGAATCAACGCCACCAGCGCCACCACGGCAACCCCGAGCGTCAAGGGTGCCAGCCACAACAGGCGGCCACGCGGCAGATACTGGGTAAGACGATCCGTACCGGCTTTGGCACTGCGCCACAGGCGCCAGCACAGCCACACCGCGACCCACAGCAGCAGCGCGGTGGCTAATAGCAGCCATTTAAAATGGCCGCTTTGCGCATCGGCGGGGATATCAATCGCCGCACCGGCCAGAATGCCCGGCAGGAAATAGAACGGCGGCCAGAAGACGCAGCCGATGATATTGGGCAGAATAAATTTTGAAACGGGCAGATCCAGCATCCCAGCAACCATCGGCACCAGCGGACGCGTCGGGCCGACAAAACGCCCGACCAGAATGGTAAACATACTGTGCTGATGGAGGGCATGCTCGGTTTTGTCGAGCAGCGCTTTGTTCTTTTTCATGAACGACCAGCGGTGCAACGGCTTTTTGAAGCGCCAGCCTAACCAGAAAGAGATCCAGTCGCCCAGCAGACAGCCAACGATACCGGCCATCCACGCCTGCCAGAAGTTCACCTCGCCGCTGCCAATCAGCGCACCGAGGCCCGCCATCATGACAGTGCCAGGTAAAATCAGCCCCACCAGCGCCAGCGATTCCAGAAAGGCGACCAGCGCGACAGCGATCAGCGAGTAGGCCACGGACTGCGTAATAAAATGTTCCAGCAATGCCTGCATAACGATTCCGGTCAGATAACAGAGCAGGGATTCTGCGAAGTGCTTCCTGCCTCGTCAAGACAACAATTGTCTGAATAGTTTACCGGGTGCCGCCAGACTTCACCTGTTTGTTTCGTTTTATTTACGTTTTACTCACATCCGGCGCGGAATTCGCTCGGGCTGGCGCCAGTGCATTTCTTGAAGACGCGGGAAAAATAGAGCTGATCCTCAAAGCCGACGTTACGCCCCACGGTGGCAATCGGCATACGCGTGGTGCTGAGAAGCAGTTTGGCCTGGCTGATTCGCTGATCCTCGCGCCAGCTCAGAACGCTCACCCCCAACTGCTGACGGAAGAGGTGCGACAGGCGCGACGGCGACAGGCAGACGTGCTGCGCGACCCCCGCGATATCAAACTGGCTGTCCGACAGATGATCGCTGATGTACTGGCAGGCGTCGCGCACGCGATTGTCCAGCGGCGGATTAAGGGAGGCGTTAATCGCCTCCATGCGCCGCAGCAACAGCTGTTCGAGCAGATTAATCGCCAGCAGCTCGGCGTAGCGTCCGCCCGCCTGGGCTTCGATGATCTGGGCAAAAAGCTCGCGGAACTGCGCCTGATGCGCTTCGTCGGGCCGGTAAAAACCGGTGTGGGCGAAAATCGACGGCCAGGCCAGCCACTCCTGCCAGTAAGCACGCGGGCGGAAATAGACCCACTGGTGATACCACTCTTTTGCATCGGGATGGCGGCCGTAGTGGTGAATTTCTCCCGGCGGGAACAGCAAAATATCGCCAGGCCGACAGACAAATTGCCGATCGTTATTTTTGATCACCCCCTCACCGCGCACGGTGATATTCAGGATATAGCCTTTCATGCCCAGCGGGCGGTCGACGAAAAAGTCGAGGTAGCCCTCGGCTTCGATAGGGGTCAACCCCGCTACCAGATGGGCGTTGAAGGAGTACCCCGGCAACAGGGGATCGTTTTGTGTTTCGGCCATAAACAGGTCACTCCCAACGGTCAATAAGGAAACAAATTGTCCATATCTATAAAAGCGGTATAAAAACGGGTCGTTAAGAGAATTACATCGCCTGCCCTCTCTTTTAACTCCGCTTTGTCTCGGCCTTTACCCCAGATTCATCCACGATCTCGTGCAAATCAGCAGTAACAAAAGTGTCTATAACTGCGGCAGAAATGTCCACATTGAATATTTGCACAACGTCACACTTTCCACCTCAACAGCAATTTAATCCATAAGATTAGCGGATCCTGCCTGACGATTTTCTCCCTCAATCTCTAATGTTGATCCATACCCGTTTTTTGATGGAGCAACATAAATGGCAATTGCGATTGGCCTCGATTTTGGCAGTGACTCAGTACGCGCCCTGGCGGTGGAGTGTCGTACGGGCCAGGAGATAGCGACCAGCGTTGAGTGGTATCCGCGCTGGCAAGAGGGGCGTTACTGCGATGCGCCAAATAATCAGTTCCGCCATCATCCGCGCGATTACATCGAATCGATGGAAGCGGCGATCAAAACCGTTCTGGCCGAATTGAGCGAAGATCAGCGCGCACAGATCGTCGGTATTGGCGTGGACAGCACCGGCTCAACGCCTGCCCCCGTCGATGCCGAAGGCCGCGTGCTGGCGCTGCGCCCTGAGTTTGCCGACAACCCGAACGCCATGTTCGTGCTGTGGAAAGACCATACTGCGGTTGAAGAAGCCGAAGCCATCACCCGTTTGTGCCATCAGCCTGGAAAAGCGGACTACTCCCGCTACATTGGCGGCATTTATTCCAGCGAATGGTTCTGGGCCAAGATTTTGCACGTCACCCGTGCCGACCGTGACGTGGCGCAGGCCGCCGTGTCATGGATTGAGCTGTGCGACTGGGTACCGGCCCTGCTGTCGGGCACCACCCGCCCGCAGGATATTCGCCGTGGACGCTGCAGCGCCGGGCATAAGTCCCTGTGGCATGAGAGCTGGGGCGGTCTGCCACCTGCGGCGTTCTTCGATGAACTCGATCCGATTATCAATCAAAGCCTGAAATATCCGCTGTTTACCGACACTTATACCGCCGACATTTCGGTCGGAACCCTGAGCACAGAGTGGGCGCAGCGTCTGGGCTTGCCGCAAAACGTGGCGATTTCCGGCGGCGCGTTCGACTGCCATATGGGTGCCGTCGGCGCGGGCGCACAGCCTAATACGCTGGTGAAAGTGATTGGTACCTCCACCTGCGACATCCTCACCGCTGATAAAGCCAGCGTAGGCGACCGCGCCGTCAAAGGTATTTGCGGCCAGGTGGACGGTAGCGTGGTTCCTGATTTTATCGGGCTGGAGGCCGGGCAATCCGCCTTCGGCGATATCTACGCCTGGTTTGGCCGCGTGCTCGGCTGGCCGCTGGATCAGCTGGCGGAAACACATCCGGAGCTGAAAGCGCAGATCGCGGCCAGCAAAAAACAGCTTCTCCCGCAGCTGACGGAAGCCTGGGCGAAAAACCCGTCCCTTGATCATCTCCCGGTGGTGCTCGACTGGTTCAACGGTCGTCGCACGCCGTTTGCCAACCAGCGTCTTAAAGGCGTGATTACCGATCTCAACCTGGCAACTGACGCCCCTGCACTCTTTGGCGGCCTGATTGCGGCCACCGCCTTTGGCGCGCGCGCCATCATGGAGTGTTTCACCGAGCAGGGCATCGCCGTGAACGAGGTGATGGCGCTCGGCGGCATCGCGCGTAAAAACCCGGTGATCATGCAGGCCTGCTGCGACGTGCTGAACCGTCCGCTGCAGATCGTCGCCTCCGATCAGTGCTGTGCCCTCGGGGCCGCCATTTTCGCGGCAGTCGCGGCGGGTGTTCACGCAGATATCCCGACCGCTCAACAGCACATGGCGAGCGCCGTCGAGAGCACGCTCCAGCCGCGTCCTCAGCAGGCCCAACGCTTCGAGCAGCTTTATCAGCGCTACCTGCAATGGTCGAAAAGCGCCGAACAACACTATCTCCCTGTCGCCGCCCCGGCCAAAAACACCGCGGAAAAACCGGCAACCCTGACACATTAAGGACACGATAATGAGCATTTTTAATAATTATGAAGTGTGGTTTGTCATTGGCAGCCAGCATTTATACGGCCCGGAAGCGCTGCAACAGGTGACGAAACACGCGGAGCATGTGGTTAACGCCCTGAACGCTGAGGCCAAACTGCCGTGCAAACTGGTGCTGAAACCGCTCGGAACCACACCAGACGAAATCACCCACATCTGCCGCGACGCGAACTACGACGACAAATGCGCCGGGATGGTGGTGTGGTTGCACACCTTCTCTCCGGCCAAAATGTGGATCAACGGCCTGACCATCCTCAACAAACCGCTGCTGCAGTTCCATACCCAGTTCAACGCTTCCCTGCCGTGGGACAGCATCGATATGGACTTTATGAACCTGAACCAGACCGCGCACGGCGGCCGCGAGTTCGGCTTTATCGGCGCGCGTATGCGTCAGCAGCACGGGGTAGTGACCGGCCACTGGCAGGATCAACACGCGCAGCAGCGCATCGGCTCGTGGATGCGCCAGGCTGTCTCCAAACAGGATACCCGTCATCTGAAAGTGGTGCGTTTTGGCGACAACATGCGTGAAGTGGCAGTGACGGACGGCGATAAAGTCGCTGCACAGATTAAGTTTGGTTTCTCCGTTAACACCTGGGCCGTGGGCGATCTGGTGCAGGTGGTGAACGAAATCAGCGACGGCGATATCAGCGCGCTGGTGGACGAATACGAAAGCAGCTACCGCCTGACCGCTGCGGCGCAGATCAACGGCGATAAACGCCAGAACGTCATCGATGCGGCGCGCATTGAGCTGGGGATGAAACGCTTCCTGGAACAGGGCGGCTTCCACGCCTTTACCACCACATTTGAAGACCTGCACGGCCTGAAACAACTGCCAGGCCTGGCGGTACAACGTCTGATGCAGCAAGGCTACGGCTTTGCGGGCGAAGGCGACTGGAAAACCGCTGCCCTGCTTCGCATCATGAAGGTGATGTCGACCGGTCTACAGGGCGGCACCTCATTTATGGAGGATTACACCTACCACTTCGAGAACGGCAACGATCTGGTGCTCGGCTCGCACATGCTGGAAGTGTGTCCATCCATCGCCGTCGAAGAGAAACCGATCCTCGACGTGCAGTACCTGGGCATTGGCGGCAAAGCCGATCCGGCCCGACTGATCTTCAACACCCGCACCGGCCCGGCGATAAATGCCAGCCTGATCGATCTGGGCGATCGTTTCCGCCTGCTGGTGAACTGCGTGGATGCCGTGGAGACCCCGCATTCATTGCCGAAACTGCCCGTCGCGAACGCCCTGTGGAAAGCGCAGCCGGATCTGCCGACCGCGTCTGAAGCCTGGATCGTGGCCGGAGGCGCGCACCACACGGTCTTCAGCCACTCGCTGGATCTGAACGATATGCGCCAGTTCGCGGAGCTGCACGACATCGAGCTGACCGTCATCGATAACGACACCCGTCTGCCAGCGTTTAAAGACGCGCTGCGCTGGAACGAAGTCTATTACGGTTCAAAACGCTAAGTACGTGCCCGGCGGCACATCGTCTGCCGGGCTTATAAACCCAGGCCGGATAAGCAAAGTGCCATCCGGCAAGGAGAACAGAATGCTTGAAGCATTAAAGCAGCAGGTGCTGGAAGCCAACCTGGCCCTGCCGAAACACCATCTCGTCACCCTCACCTGGGGCAACGTCAGCGCTGTCGATCGGGAGAAAGGGGTGTTTGTGATTAAGCCGTCCGGCGTGGATTACAGCGTGATGACCGCCGAGGATATGGTGGTGGTGAGTATCGCGACCGGAGAAGTGGTTGAAGGGAAGAAAAAACCTTCTTCAGATACACCAACTCATCGCCTGCTCTATCAGTCATTCCCGTCGATTGGCGGTATCGTGCATACCCACTCGCGCCACGCCACCATCTGGGCGCAGGCCGGACAATCCATTCCGGCGACGGGCACGACCCATGCCGACTATTTTTACGGCACCATCCCCTGCACCCGTAAAATGACCGATGCGGAAATTAACGGCGAGTATGAGTGGGAAACGGGCAACGTGATCGTCGAAACCTTTGAAAAAGCGGGAATCGATGCGGCGCAAATGCCGGGCGTGCTGGTGCACTCTCACGGGCCATTTGCGTGGGGCAAAAACGCCGAAGATGCGGTGCATAACGCCATCGTGCTGGAAGAGGTCGCCTATATGGGGATCTTCTGCCGCCAGCTGGCGCCACAGCTTCCGGATATGCAGCAAACCCTGCTGGATAAACACTATCTGCGCAAGCACGGTGCGAAGGCGTATTACGGGCAGTAAATCGGGAACAGGGAAATTATTGGCCGGATAAGCTCAGCGCCATCCGGCAAAATCACACCTGTATATAAACCCAGCAAAAAATCCGTAACCAGGCTATAATCACGCCTGGTTTTGTTTTTTGGGATGACGGTGTGACGCAGGCGCGAGAAGGCTTTTTACTGACCCGACACTGGCGGGATACGCCGCAGGGTACTGAAGTGGAATTCTGGCTGGCGACGGACGAGGGTCCGCTGAACGTCACGCTGCCGCCACAGGAGTCCGTGGCGTTTATCCCGGAACAGCACGTCGAAAAAACGCGCGAGGTGTTACGCGGGGAAAACGGCTGGCGCATCACGCCGCTTGAGCTGAACGATTTCCACCGCCAGCCCGTTTACGGGCTTTACTGCCGCGCCCATCGCCAGCTGATGCGCTTTGAAAAGCTGCTGCGAGAAGCCGGAGTAACGCTGTACGAAGCGGATATTCGCCCGCCGGAACGTTTTCTTATGGAGCGTTTTATTACCGCTCCCGTCTGGGTCGACGGCACGCCGCAGGGCGGCAAACTGATCAACGCCCGCCTCAAACCCAATCCCCACTACCGCCCGCCTCTGAAATGGGTATCGCTGGATATCGAAACCACGCGCCACGGCGAGCTGTATTGCATCGGCCTTGAAGGCTGCGGGCAGCGGATTGTCTATATGCTCGGGCCGCCAAACGGTGATGCCTCAGCCCTCGATTTTGAGCTGGAGTATGTCACCAGCCGCCCACAGCTGATTGAAAAGCTAAACCAGTGGTTTGCCATTCACGATCCTGATGTCCTGATTGGCTGGAATGTGGTGCAGTTTGACCTGCGCGTGCTGCAAAAGCATGCCGAGCGTTACCGTATTCCGCTGATGCTGGGCCGCGGCAACAGCGAGCTGGAGTGGCGCGAGCACGGTTTTAAGAATGGCGTGTTCTTCGCGCAGGCTAACGGGCGGGTGATTATCGACGGTATCGACGCGCTCAAATCCGCCTTCTGGAGTTTCTCCTCGTTTTCGCTGGAAGCCGTCTCTCAGGAGCTGCTCGGTGAAGGGAAATCCATCGACAATCCCTGGGATCGGATGGATGAGATTGACCGGCGCTTCAATGAAGACAAACCGGCGCTGGCCACCTACAACCTGAAGGACTGCGAGCTGGTGACGCGGATTTTCCACAAAACGGAGATCATGCCGTTCCTGCTTGAGCGCGCGACCGTCAACGGCCTGGCGATCGATCGTCACGGCGGCTCCGTCGCTGCGTTCGGCCATCTGTATATTCCGCGCATGCACCGCGCGGGCTATGTCGCGCCAAATCTCGGCGAGGTCCCGCCTCAGGCCAGCCCTGGCGGGTATGTGATGGACTCCAGGCCTGGGCTGTATGACTCGGTCCTGGTGCTGGATTATAAAAGCCTCTATCCGTCGATCATTCGCACTTTTCTGATCGATCCCGTCGGTCTGGTCGAGGGGATGGCCCAGCCGGATGAGGCGCACAGCACCGAAGGTTTTCTCGGCGCGCGTTTCTCGCGGGAAAAGCACTGCCTGCCTGAAATCGTCGGCCAAATCTGGCACGGGCGTGAGGAGGCCAAGCGTCAGCACAATAAACCGCTCTCTCAGGCGCTAAAGATCATCATGAACGCCTTTTACGGCGTGCTCGGCACCAGCGCCTGCCGGTTCTTCGACCCCCGTCTCGCCTCGTCGATCACCATGCGCGGGCATGAAATCATGCGCCAGACCAAAGCGCTGGTGGAATCCCTGGGCTATGACGTGATTTACGGCGACACGGACTCAACGTTCGTCTGGCTGAAAGGCGCCCACAGCGAAGAGGACGCCGCGCAAATCGGCCAAAATCTGGTGGCGTTCGTCAACGACTGGTGGCGCAATCATTTGCAAAAAGAGCGGCTAACCAGCGCGTTAGAGCTGGAATTTGAAACCCATTTCAGCCGCTTTTTGATGCCGACAATTCGCGGTACCGAGCAGGGAAGCAAGAAGCGTTATGCCGGTTTGATTCAGGAGGGCGAGAGCCAGCGCATGGTGTTTAAAGGGCTGGAAACGGTGCGAACCGACTGGACGCCACTGGCGCAACAGTTCCAGCAAACGCTCTATCTGCGGGTGTTCCGCAACGAGCCGTATCAAGATTATGTCCGCGAGACTATCGCCAGCCTGCTGGCCGGTGAGCTGGACAGCCAACTGGTCTACCGCAAGCGCCTGCGCCGCCCGCTGGCGGAGTATCAGCGCAATGTGCCGCCGCATGTTCGCGCCGCGCGGCTGGCTGATGAAGAGAACGTACGCCGCGGCCGCGCGCCGCAGTATCAAAATCGCGGCACCATTAAATACGTCTGGACCACCAGCGGCCCGGAACCGGTGGATTATCAGCACTCGCCGCTGGACTACGATCACTATCTGACGCGACAGCTTATGCCTGTCGCCGATGGAATTTTACCTTTTGTCGACGATGATTTTGCTACACTCATGACAGGGCAACTGGGGCTATTTTGACGCGTGACGAAAACGCCGCCATCCAGTACCATAGCGCCCTTTCCATTCCCGGACCCATTTTTCGATGGCCGTCACTTTGCGACGGTGGTCGAACTATTGCCTGCAATTAAAGATTAGAGCCAAACAACTATGCCTTTTACACTTGGTCAACGCTGGATCAGCGATACAGAAAGCGAGCTTGGATTAGGAACTGTGGTTGCGCTGGATGCGCGCATGGTCACTATCCTTTTCCCGGCCACGGGTGAAAACCGTCTGTATGCACGCAATGACTCCCCTGTTACCCGCGTCATGTTTAACCCGGGTGACACCGTTACCAGCCATGAAGGCTGGCAGCTGAAGATTGAAGACGTAAAAGAAGAGAACGGGATCCTCGCCTACATCGGTACGCGAGTCGACACGGAAGAAACAAATGTCATCCTGCGCGAAGTGCTGCTCGACAGCCGACTGGTCTTCAGCAAGCCGCAGGACCGTCTGTTTGCCGGTCAGATCGACCGCATGGACCGTTTTGCCCTGCGCTATCGCGCGCGTAAATTCCAGAGTGAACAGTACCGCATGCCGTGGAGCGGCCTGCGTGGTCAGCGTACCAGCCTGATCCCACACCAGCTGAACATCGCCCACGACGTTGGCCGTCGCCATGCGCCGCGCGTGCTGCTGGCTGATGAAGTCGGCCTCGGTAAAACCATCGAAGCAGGGATGATCCTGCATCAACAGCTGCTCTCCGGCGCTGCCGAGCGCGTGCTGATCGTGGTGCCTGAAACCCTGCAACACCAGTGGCTGGTCGAGATGTTGCGCCGCTTCAACTTACGCTTCTCCCTGTTTGACGACGAGCGCTACGCCGAAGCCCAGCACGACGCCGATAATCCGTTCGAAACGGAACAGCTGGTGATCTGCTCTCTGGACTTCGTGCGCCGCAGCAAGCAGCGCCTTGAGCATCTGTGCGATGCCGAGTGGGATCTGATGGTCGTCGATGAAGCCCACCACCTGGTCTGGAGCGAAGATGCGCCCAGCCGTGAGTATATGGCGATCGAGCAGTTGGCCGAACGCGTGCCGGGTATCCTGCTGCTGACCGCTACGCCGGAGCAGCTGGGACTGGAAAGCCACTTTGCGCGTCTGCGCCTGCTCGATCCTAACCGTTTCCACGATTTCTCTGTGTTTGTCGAAGAGCAGCAAAACTACCGCCCGGTTGCCGATGCGGTCGCCCTGCTGCTGGCTGGTAAGCACCTGTCCAACGATGAACTCAACACCCTGAGCGAGCTGATTGGCGAGCAGGATATTGAGCCGCTGCTGCACGCCGCCAACAGCGACCGCGACGATGCGGAAACCGCGCGTCAGGAACTGGTCTCCATGTTGATGGACCGCCACGGCACCAGCCGCGTGCTGTTCCGTAACACCCGTAACGGCGTGAAAGGCTTCCCGAAACGCGAGCTGCACACCATCAAGCTGCCGCTGCCGACACAGTATCAAACCGCGATTAAAGTCTCCGGCATCATGGGGGCACGCAAAAGTGCTGAAGAGCGCGCGCGCGATATGCTCTATCCGGAACAGATTTATCAGGAATTCGAAGGCGATACCGGCACCTGGTGGAACTTCGATCCACGCGTCGAATGGCTGATGGGCTATCTGACCGCTCACCGCTCGCAGAAAGTGCTGGTGATTTGCGCTAAAGCGGCCACCGCGCTGCAGCTGGAGCAAGTCCTGCGCGAGCGCGAAGGTATCCGCGCTGCCGTATTCCACGAAGGGATGTCGATCATCGAACGCGACCGCGCGGCGGCCTGGTTCGGTGAAGAGGACAGCGGCGCGCAGGTGCTGCTCTGCTCCGAAATCGGCTCCGAGGGCCGTAACTTCCAGTTCGCCAGCCATCTGGTGATGTTCGATCTGCCGTTTAACCCGGATCTGCTGGAGCAGCGTATTGGCCGTCTGGACCGTATCGGCCAGGCTCATGATATTCAGATCCACGTTCCGTTCCTGGAAAAAACCGCCCAGTCGGTACTGGTGCGTTGGTTCCACGAAGGTCTGGACGCGTTTGAACACACCTGCCCGACCGGGCGCACCATTTACGATCAGGTGCACAGCGATCTGATTGGGTATCTGGCGGCACCGGAAGAGACCGAAGGCTTTGACGATCTCATCAAATCCTGTCGCGAAAAGCACGATGCGCTGAAACTGCAGCTGGAGCAAGGGCGTGACCGTCTGCTGGAGATCCACTCCAACGGCGGCGAGAAAGCGCAGCAGCTTGCCGAAAGCATCGAAGAGCAGGACGATGACACCAGCCTGATCAGCTTCGCGATGAACCTGTTTGATATCGTTGGTATCAACCAGGACGATCGCGGCGAGAACATGATTGTGCTGACGCCGTCCGATCATATGCTGGTCCCGGATTTCCCTGGCCTGCCGGAAGATGGCTGCACCATCACCTTCGAGCGTGACGTGGCCCTTTCCCGCGAAGATGCGCAGTTCATTACCTGGGAACATCCGCTTATCCGCAACGGTCTGGATTTGATACTATCTGGCGATACCGGCAGCAGCACCATTTCCCTGTTGAAAAACAAAGCGCTGCCGGTTGGGACGCTGCTGCTTGAGCTGATCTACGTGGTTGAGGCGCAAGCGCCGAAACAGCTGCAGCTCAATCGCTTCCTGCCCGCCACTCCGGTGCGTCTGATGCTCGACAAAAATGGCACTAACCTCGCCGCGCAGGTCGAGTTTGAGAGCTTTAACCGCCAGCTAAGCGCCGTTAACCGCCATACGGGCAGCAAACTGGTGAATGCGGTCCAGCAGGATGTGCATGCCATTTTGCAGCAGGGTGAAGCGCAGATTGAGAAAGCCGCGCGCGCACTGATTGATGCGGCTCGCAGCGAAGCTGACGAAAAGCTCTCTGCCGAGCTGTCGCGTCTGGAAGCGTTACGCGCGGTGAATCCAAACATCCGTGACGACGAGCTTGCTGCGATTGAGAGCAACCGTGAGCAGGTGCTGGAAAGCCTGGATCAGGCGAGCTGGCGACTGGATGCGCTGCGTCTGATCGTTGTGACGCATCAGTAAACGGAGCGCGACATGATTATGGAGACCTACAATCCGCCGATGGACCCGTGGCTGGTCATTCTGTATCAGGATGAACACATTATGGTGGTCAACAAGCCCAGCGGCCTGTTGTCCGTGCCGGGACGTCTGGAGGAGCACAAAGACAGCGTGATGACGCGCGTACAGCGCGATTATCCGCAGGCAGAATCCGTGCATCGCCTGGATATGGCGACCAGCGGCGTGATTGTGGTGGCTCTGACGAAAGCGGCTGAGCGCGAATTAAAGCGCCAGTTCCGCGATCGTGAACCGAAGAAACAGTATGTCGCGCGCATCTGGGGACACCCGGAAAAGGCGGAAGGTCTGGTGGATTTACCGCTGATTTGCGACTGGCCGAACCGGCCTAAGCAAAAAGTCTGTTTTGAAACCGGCAAGGCGGCGCAGACCGAGTATGAGGTGCTGGATTACGCTGCGGATAACACCGCGCGTATTCTGCTCAAACCGATTACTGGCCGTTCGCATCAGCTGCGCGTGCATATGCTGGCGCTGGGCCATCCGATTCTGGGGGACCGTTTTTACGCCACCCCGGAAGCACTCGCGATGGCGCCGCGTCTGCAATTACACGCTCAGATGCTGACGATAACGCATCCGGAATTCGGCAATCTGATGACGTTTAAAGCCCCTGCCGATTTTTAACGTAGTGCCCGGCGGGTGCCGGGCTTACGCTTATTTAAAGCCCTTCTGTTCTTTAATGAGCTCGTACGCTTTCTGAATTTCCTGCGCTTTCTGCTTCGCCATTTCCATCATTTCCGGCGGTAACCCTTTCGCCACCAGTTTATCCGGATGATGTTCGCTCATCAGCTTGCGATAGGCGCGTTTAATGGTGGTCGCATCGTCGGTCGCTTTCACACCCAGTACGTTACACGCATCTTCCAGCGTCGGCCCACGCTGTGCCTGCTGCCAGCCACCGCCAGCAGACTGCTGCTGGTGTTGATAGCCGCCACCAAATTGCGCGCCGCCCTGCATCATGCGCAGGAACTGGTCGAACTGCATGCGGGAGATACCCAGCTCTTCGGCAATCACGTACAACACGTCGCGTTCGTTAGGGTGCAGTGACCCATCCGCAAACGCCGCCTGAATCTGGATTTCCAGAAACATCCGAATTAAATCAAAGCGTCCGAAACAGATGCTGCGGAACTGACGCATTTTCTCTCGCAACGGATAGTTATCCGCCTTACCGATCCGAAAAGCATTTTGTGCCGCCACGCGGGACTCGCCGTGCAGGCTCATGCGATCCATAAATACGCTGGCAATTTGAATGTCTGCTTCGGTGACGCGTCCCTTCGATTTGGTTAAATGCCCCATCACCTCAAAGGTGGTCGCAAAAAAGAGCGCCTGACGCTCGCGCTGGTTGGCAAACCAGGCCATTTTACGACTGCGCGCCTTATCGAACATATGCCCGATAATCAGGCCCAAAACGATGCCCCAAAACCCTGCGCCCATCAACAAAGCGAATGCGACGCCAATAATTTTACCCCAATACTGCATAGACTCCCCGTATGGTCATAGTCCTGATTCGACGCAACTCCATCATCTCAGTGGTCGAGCCACGGTCAATTGAGGGACATCGCCTATAATTTGCATTATCATACTCGTCATTCGATAGCGAGCCTAACACTCTGACTCGTAAACGGGCAGGATTAACGCTGGCACTGCGCAGATGAGTAAGATAGTCTCTGAGCGTTTGTAAGCCGTAGCCACTGATGACGGAACACTAAATATAACGTATGAAAAAACGTATCCCCACCCTCCTGGCCACCATGATCGCCGCCGCTCTGTACAGTCAACAGGGCATGGCTGCCGATCTCGCCTCACAGTGTAAGCTTGGCATCCCAAGCTATGATCGCCCATTGGTGCAGGGTGATACCAATAGCTTGCCCGTCACGATTAATGCCGACCATGCCGGTGGCAATTATCCGGATAACGCGACATTTACGGGCAATGTCGATATTAATCAGGGCAACAGCCGTCTGCGGGCGGACGAAGTCCAGCTGCATCAAAAGCAGCCTGAGGGCGCAGCAGAGCCGGTTCGCACAGTCGATGCACTGGGCAATGTGCACTATGACGACAATCAGGTCATCCTGAAAGGTCCGAAAGGCTGGGCAAACCTGAATACCAAAGATACCAACGTCTGGGAAGGTGATTACCAGATGGTGGGTCGCCAGGGACGCGGTAAAGCAGATCTGATGAAACAGCGCGGTGAAAACCGCTACACCATTCTGGAGAATGGCTCCTTTACCTCTTGTCTGCCGGGTTCTGACACCTGGAGCGTCGTCGGTAGCGAAGTGATCCACGACCGCGAAGAGCAGGTGGCGGAAATCTGGAATGCGCGCTTTAAACTCGGCCCGGTGCCGGTGTTTTATAGCCCCTACTTGCAGTTGCCGGTCGGCGATAAGCGTCGTTCAGGTTTCCTGATCCCGAACGCCAAGTACAGCACCACGAACTATTTTGAGTTCTACCTGCCGTACTACTGGAACATCGCGCCGAACATGGACGCCACGATTACGCCGCACTACATCCATAAGCGCGGCAATATTCAGTGGCAGAACGAGTTCCGCTATTTGACCCAAGCGGGTACAGGTCTAATGGAACTGGATTACCTGCCATCGGATAAAGTGTTTAGCGATGAGCACCCGACCGAGGGCGATCGCCATCGCTGGTTATACTACTGGCAGCACTCGGGTGTAATGGATCAGGTCTGGCGTTTCAACGTCGACTACACCAAAGTTAGTGATCCCTACTACTTTAACGATTTTGATTCCAAGTACGGTTCAAGTACCGATGGCTACGCGACGCAGAAATTCAGCGTCGGTTACGCAAATCAGAACTTCAACGCCACGGTTTCTACCAAGCAGTTCCAGGTCTTCAGCAACCAAACGCGTAGCACCTACGGCGCTGAGCCACAGCTGGACGTGAACTGGACGCAGAATGACGTCGGTCCGTTTGATACCCGCGTTTATGCTCAGGCCGTGCACTTCGTGAATACCAATTCCGATATGCCAGAAGCGACCCGTGTACACCTTGAACCGACCATTAATCTGCCACTCTCTAACGACTGGGCTAGCCTCAATACCGAAGCCAAGATGATGGCTACCCACTATCAGCAGAAGAATCTGGACTGGTACAACAATCGCTACAATACCGATCTCGAAGAATCCGTTAACCGTGTGCTGCCACAGTTCAAAATGGACGGTAAGCTGATTTTCGAACGTGATATGAACCTGGCGAACGGCTATACCCAAACGTTGGAACCGCGCATGCAGTACCTGTATGTGCCGTATCGCGATCAGAGCAAAATCCAGAACTACGACTCCTCTTTCCTCCAGTCCGACTACAGCGGTCTGTTCCGCGATCGTACCTATGGCGGACTTGACCGTATTGCTTCCGCGAACCAGGTGACGACCGGCGTCACGACTCGCGTATATGATGACGCTGCGGTTGAACGTTTTAACGTTTCTGTTGGTCAAATCTACTACTTCACTGAAGCACGTACCGGTGATGACGACATTAACTGGGAGAAAGACAATAAAACGGGTGCCCTGGTATGGGCCGGTGATACCTACTGGCGCATGACCGATCGTTGGGGTCTGCGCGGTGGCCTGCAGTACGATACACGTCTGGATAACGTCGCCACCAGCAGCGCAAGCGTTGAGTATCGTCGTGATGAAGACCGGATGGTGCAGTTGACTTACCGTTACGCCAGCCCGGAATATATTCAGGCGACGCTGCCAAACTACGCCAACGTCGAACAGTATAAAGACGGTATTTCGCAGGTGGGTGGTGCCGCAAGTTGGCCGATCGCCGATCGCTGGTCCATTGTGGGCGCCTACTACTTTGACACGAACACCAGCAAGCCTGCGGATCAGATGGTTGGCTTGCAATACAACTCCTGCTGTTATGCGCTTCGCGTAGGCTACGAGCGCAAACTTAACGGCTGGAATACCGACAATAATCAGAGCAAATACGATAACGTCATTGGCTTCAATGTCGAATTGCGCGGCCTGAGTTCCAACTACGGCCTGGGCACGCAGCAGATGCTGCGCTCGAACATTCTGCCATATCGTAGTTCCTTGTAATGTGCTTGATTTACAACGCCATCCGCTTTGCGGTTAATTGAAATGGAAAAAGTATGAAGAACTGGAAAACGCTGCTGCTCGGTATCGCTATGGTTGCGAACACCAGCTTTGCCGCGCCACAGGTTGTTGATAAAGTCGCCGCCGTGGTGAACAACGGTGTAGTACTTGAAAGCGACGTAAATGGCTTAATGCAATCTGTGAAGCTCAATTCGGGTGAAGCAGGTCAGCAACTTCCAGATGACGCGACGCTGCGTCATCAGATCCTCGAGCGTTTGATCATGGATCAGATCGTGCTGCAGATGGGTCAGAAAATGGGTGTGAAGGTGACCGATCAGCAGCTCGATGAAGCGATCGCCAACATTTCTAAGCAAAACAACATGACCCTCGATCAGATGCGCAGCCGTCTGGCCTACGATGGGATCAGCTATGCGACCTACCGCAACCAGATCCGCAAAGAGATGCTGATCTCTGAAGTGCGCAACAACGAAGTGCGTCGCCGCGTATCGATCCTGCCGCAGGAAGTGGATCAACTGGCGAAGCAGGTGGGCAACCAGAACGATGCCAGCACCGAACTGAACCTGAGCCACATCCTGATTCCACTGCCGGAAAACCCGACTTCCGATCAGGCTGCTGAAGCGGAAAGCCAGGCACGTTCTATCGTGGATCAGGCGCGTAACGGCGGTGACTTCGGCAAACTGGCGATCAGCTACTCTGCTGACCAGCAGGCGCTGAAAGGCGGCCAGATGGGCTGGGGTCGTATTCAGGAGCTGCCGTCTATCTTTGCGCAGGCGCTGAGCACCGCGAAGAAAGGCGATGTCATCGGACCTATCCGTTCCGGAGTCGGCTTCCACATTCTGAAAGTGAACGATATGCGCGGTCAGAGTCAGAGTATTTCCGTCACGGAAGTGCATGCTCGCCACATCCTGCTTAAACCGTCACCGATTATGACCGACGACCAGGCGCGCGTGAAACTGGAGCAGATTGCTGCCGATATTAAGAGCGGTAAAACCTCCTTCGCCAATGCGGCGAAAGAGTTCTCTCAGGATCCCGGTTCTGCGAATCAGGGCGGCGATCTGGGCTGGGCGGCTGCGGATATCTACGATCCTGCCTTCCGCGATGCGCTGATGAAGCTGAACAAAGGCCAGATGAGCGCCCCGGTTCACTCCTCCTTCGGCTGGCACTTAATCGAACTGATGGATACCCGCAACGTGGATAAAACCGACGCGGCCCAGAAAGACAGAGCCTACCGTATGCTGTTCAACCGTAAATTCTCTGAAGAAGCGGCGACCTGGATGCAGGAACAACGCGCCAGCGCTTACGTGAAAATACTGAGCAACTAATGAAACAACATCGTGTTGTTATCACTCCCGGCGAACCCGCCGGGATTGGTCCTGACCTCGTCGTCCAGCTTGCACAACAGAGCTGGCCGGTGGAACTGGTCGTCTGTGCTGATGCAACACTGTTAAAAGACCGGGCTGAATGGCTCGGTCTGCCTTTAACGCTCCTGCCTTACGACGCCAGCCAAACGCCTGTTCCACAGCAGGCAGGCACCTTAACGCTTCTTCCTGTTGATCTTCGTGCCCCTGCGCAGCCAGGCCAGCTCAACACCGAAAACGGTCACTACGTTGTCGATACGCTGGCGCGCGCCTGTGATGGTTGCCTGAGCGGTGAATTTGCCGCGTTGATTACCGGTCCGGTACATAAGGGCGTGATTAACGATGCGGGTGTGCCGTTTACTGGCCACACGGAATTCTTTGAAGCGCGCTCCCACAGCGACAATGTGGTCATGATGCTGGCGACGGAGGAACTGCGCGTCGCGCTGGTGACGACCCATTTGCCGCTTAAAGCCATTGCAGAGGCGATCACACCTGATCTGCTGCGCGACATCATCACCATATTGCATCACGATCTGCAAACCAAATTCGGTATCAAAGCGCCGCATATTCTGGTTTGTGGGCTGAATCCCCACGCGGGTGAAGGCGGGCATATGGGCACGGAAGAGATCGAAACCATCATTCCGGTGCTGGAAGAGATGCGCGCCAAAGGGATGAATCTCAGTGGGCCGCTGCCGGCTGATACCCTTTTCCAGGCTAAATATCTTGATAGTGCGGATGCTGTGCTCGCGATGTACCACGATCAGGGCCTGCCCGTGCTAAAATACCAAGGATTTGGCCGCGCCGTGAACATTACGCTCGGTTTACCCTTTATTCGAACGTCCGTTGACCACGGTACTGCGCTGGATCTGGCAGGAAAAGGCAAAGCGGATGTCGGCAGTTTTATTACGGCGCTTAATCTCGCCATCAAAATGATTGTTAATACTCAATGAATACTAGAGTCCATCAGGGCCACTTAGCCCGCAAACGCTTCGGGCAAAACTTCCTTAACGATCAATTCGTTATCGAAAGCATCGTTTCCGCCATTAATCCACAAAAAGGCCAGGCGATGGTCGAAATCGGTCCGGGCCTTGCCGCGCTGACCGAGCCGGTGGGTGAACGCCTCGACGAAATGACGGTTATCGAACTGGACCGCGATCTGGCGGCCCGTCTGCAAACGCATCCGTTCCTCGGTCCTAAGCTGACGATTTACCAGCAGGACGCCATGACCATGAACTTCGCCGAGCTGTCCGAGAAGCTGGGCCAGCCGCTGCGCGTGTTCGGCAACCTGCCGTATAACATCTCTACGCCGCTGATGTTCCATCTGTTTAGCTATACTGATGCCATTGCAGACATGCACTTCATGCTGCAAAAAGAGGTCGTCAACCGACTGGTTGCAGGGCCGAACAGTAAAGCGTATGGTCGATTGAGCGTAATGGCGCAATACTATTGCCAGATTATCCCTGTACTCGAAGTGCCACCGACCGCCTTTACCCCGGCGCCAAAAGTGGAATCTGCAGTAGTGCGTCTGGTCCCCCATGCCGTGATGCCGTACCCGGTCAAAGAACTGCGCGTACTGAGCCGCATCACCACGGAGGCCTTTAACCAGCGCCGTAAAACGATTCGCAACAGCCTGGGTAACTCGTTTACCGTTGAGGTGTTGACCGAATTAGGTATCGATCCGGCAATGCGTGCGGAAAATATTTCCGTTGAGCAGTACTGTAAGTTGGCTAATTACATCAGCGACAACGCACCGCCAAAGGAGAGCTAAGCCATGATTGATTCGCCCCGCGTATGTGTTCAGGTGCAAAGCGTTTACGTCGAGTCTCAGTCCACTCCGGACGACGAGCGTTTTGTTTTTGCTTACACCGTAACCATTCGCAATCTGGGGCGGATGCCTGTGCAACTGCTCGGGCGCTACTGGCTTATCACCAACGGCAATGGCCGTGAAATTGAAGTCCAGGGTGAAGGTGTGGTGGGAGAACAACCCCACATCGCCCCTGGCGAAGAGTATCAGTACACCAGCGGTGCCGTCATAGAGACACCGATGGGCACCATGCAAGGCCATTATGAAATGGTCGATCCAGACGGCAATATCTTCCGTATTGCCGTGCCTGTTTTTCGTCTCGCCGTTCCTACATTCATTCACTAAGAAAATGTCTACATATCTCATTGGCGACGTTCACGGTTGCTACGATGAACTGATCGCATTGCTAAAACAGGTCGATTTTACGCCTGGACAAGACACCCTCTGGTTGACGGGCGATTTAGTGGCGCGCGGCCCTGGGTCGCTGGATGTCTTACGCTTCGTCAAATCGCTGGGCGACAGCGTGCGTGTGGTGCTGGGCAATCACGATCTGCATCTGCTGGCGGTGTTTGCCGGAATCAGCCGCAACAAGCCTAAAGACCGCATCACGCCGCTGCTTGAAGCACCCGATGCCGACGAGCTGCTCAACTGGCTGCGTCGCCAGCCTTTGCTGCAGGTCGACGAAGAGAAAAAACTGGTTATGGCCCATGCCGGGATCACCCCGCAGTGGGATCTGCAGACCGCCAAAGAGTGCGCGCGCGACGTCGAAGCGGTGCTGGCAAGCGACTCCTATCCGTTCTTCCTCGACGCGATGTATGGCGATATGCCGAACAACTGGAGCCCGGAGCTAAGCGGTCTGGCGCGCCTGCGCTTCGTGACCAATGCCTTTACCCGCATGCGCTACTGCTTCCCGAACGGTCAGCTGGATATGTACTGCAAAGACACGCCGGAAAACGCCCCTGCGCCGCTAAAACCCTGGTTTGCCATTCCTGGCCCGGTGACGGATGAGTACAGCGTTGTGTTTGGCCACTGGGCATCGCTGGAAGGCAAAGGCACGCCGGAGAACATTTACGGGCTGGATACGGGATGTTGCTGGGGCGGAGATTTAACCTGCCTGCGCTGGGAAGATAAGCACTATTTTGTGCAGCCGTCGAACCGGCATCTGGAGCTAGGGGATGGCGAGGCGGTTGCCTCCTGATATTAATGCCGGATAGTGGCGGCTTTGCCTTATCCGGCTTATGTTCAGGTCGTAAAACCCCGGTCAGCGAAGCGCCACCGGGGAATAAGACTTAACGACGTTCTAAAACTTCGAAGCAGTAGCTGTGCGAGTTCTGCGCATCAGCGTCGTGGAATTCGCTGAAGACAGATTCCCACTCGTCAGGATCGTAGTCAGGGAAATGCGTATCCCCTTCCACTTCTGCGTCAATGTGGGTCAGGTAGAGCTTCTGTGCTTTTGGCAGGAACTGCTCGTAAACACGTCCCCCACCAATCACCATAATCTCTTCCGCGTCGCCACAGGCGGCAATCGCGTCGTCGACGGATTTTACCCATTCAACGCGATCGTCCGTGCCCGGCTGGCTACTGATAACGATGTTTTTACGACCCGGTAGCGGGCGACCGATTGACTCCCAGGTCAGGCGGCCCATCACTACCGGCTTGTTTAGCGTGGTGCGTTTAAACCATGCCAGATCGGCAGGCAGGTTCCACGGCATGGCGTTTTCCATACCGATAACGCGGTCTACCGCCAGCGCTGCAATCAGACTGATCATTGAAAATTTCCCGGATGCAAAAAATTGCCGCCACTATACGGAAAGCTTAATCTTTCGTCGACTGGCGGCAGAGTAAAGAACGGGAAATATTTCAATATTGCTGGCAACTCCTCTTCACGCGACAGGTTTACTCTCTGGCTCATCCTTCGGATCGCCAGTATGTTTACCCTCTTCCGTGCCTTGCCAACCGTGACGCTGGGTCAACGACAGATGATTGCGGTCTTCGTTGATGATCTCGGTCAGCATCGCGCTGGTGCGTTTCACGGCGGCGGCGCGGGACGTCGAATCATCATCGGCCATCTCAACCATCTCTTCGACCATATCGGTGTTAAAACGACGGAACAGATCGGCGCGCTCACGCGCCTCATAGGCGCCAAGCCCTAAACCTTCCAGCGCCATACGCCCGGATTTCAGCGCCCCTTCGAATGTTTCACGCTCTGGCGCGTCCACCCCCGCCTGACGCAGCTTGATGTAATGGTCCACGTCGCGCGCCCGGGAGATGATTTTCAGGTTAGGGAAATGCTCCATGGCCAGTTCAGCTAACTGCAGGCTGGCCTGCGGATCGTCAATGGCATTGATCAGCACTTCGGCTTTCGCCGCTCCGGCGGACTCCAGCAGATCGACGCGTGTCGCATCGCCGTAGAAGACCTTCATACCGAATTTACGCAGGGTTTCGATATGATCGGGATCGTGATCCAGAATGACCATTTTCACGCCGCTGGAGAGCAGCAAACGGCCAGCGATCTGCCCGAAGCGGCCAAACCCGGCGATGATCACCCGTGGCTGCTCTTCGTCAATCTCATCGGCTTCGCGATCCTGCCCACTACCTGATTGTTCAAGACGCGTCAGGAGCACCAGCAGAATCGGCGTGGCGGCCATCGACAGCGCCACCGCCAGCGTCAACGCTTTCGCCCACTCCGTATCCAGCACGTTCGCCATCTGCGCCGCGCCAAACACCACGAAGGCGAACTCGCTCCCCTGCCCCAGCAGCACGGCAAACCAGCGGCGCTGTTTATTCGGCACATTCAGCGGACGGGCGATCAGCCACAACATCCCCATTTTGATCACCAGGAAACCGGCCAGCAGAATGAGAATGCGCAGCGGGTGCGTCACCAGCGTCCCAAAGTCGATAGACATCCCGACGCCGATGAAAAACAGCCCCAGCAGCAGGCCTTTGAAGGGCTCGATATCGCTTTCAAGCGCATGCCGGTATTCGGAGCTGGCCAGCAGCACGCCCGCCAGGAAAGCGCCCATCGCCATCGACAGACCGGCCTCCTCGAGCAGCAAACCAAAGCCGAAGACCAGGAACAGCGCCACGGCGCTGAACACTTCGCGCAGGCCGGATCGAGCCACAAAGCGCAGCAGCGGACGGGTCACATAGCGCCCTAACAAAATCACCAGCGCCAGCGCGCCCGCCACTTTCAGCGCCGACAGGGCAAAAGCCCCCAGCGTGGTGGATGATCCGCTCGCCGCCAGCAGTGGGATCATCGCCACCAACGGAATGGCGGCAATATCCTGGAACAGTAAAACGGAAAACGTGCTGCGCCCCATCTGGGAAACCGTCAGGTTGCGCTCATTCATCGCCTGCATGGCAATCGCCGTCGAGGAGAGCGCAAGGGTCATCCCGATAAGCTCGGCCACCTTCCAGTCCATTCCGAGCAGAATACAGAAGCCGCCCAGTAGTGCGCCGCAGGCGACCATCTGCAGTGCGCCGCCGCCAAATACCGAGGCGCGCAATTTCCACAGGCGCTGCGGATCGAGTTCCAGACCAATGACAAACAGCATCAGCACCACGCCGATTTCAGCGAAGTGCAAAATGGACTCAGCGTCCGTAACCAGCCCCAGCCCCCATGGGCCGATGGCGCAACCGGCAATTAAATAGCCGAGAACCGATCCCAGCCCCAGACGCACGGCAACCGGTACAATCAGCGCAGCGGCCCCCAGGTAGATCAGCGCCTGTATTAGCGTGTGGCTATCCATGGTGGTGCTCCTGCCAGTCGAGTAAACGTTGTTTATAGTGACGCGCCTGCGCCTGTAATGTTTCGTCGTCACAGACAAAGGTGCAGTGCATAGCAAAAGGCGGCAGCCACTGTAATCCGCAGTAGATTGCCGTCGCCTGCAGCGGCTGAGACAGCACCTCAAACCCTGGATGTTCGCCGATTTCGAAATGGCTTTCACCGCCGCCAGTGGTAACGGCCCACATCAGGCTTTTACCTTTTAGCGCGTGGCCGTTGTGCCCGTACGCCCAGCCGTGGGAGAAGACTTTGTCGATCCACAGTTTGAGCAGCGGCGGCGTGCTGTACCACTGCATGGGATGCTGCCAGACGATAAGATCCGCGCGGGAGATGGCCTCCTGTTCGGCGGCGATATCGATGTTGAAGTCGGGATAGAGTTGATAGAGGGAGCGTATCTCAACGCCGTCGATTTCCCTGGCTTGTTCAAGCATCCGCTTATTCGCGTGCGAGTGCTGCGGATAAGGATGCGCATAAATTATCAGAATCATTCGGAACTCTTAACGAGAGGAACATCTGATCAAGCATATCCCATTGGCGGTAAAACAAAAACGAGATACATAAGCCCGGTTAATATGACAGGGGCGTCACCGCATTCCGTGATGATGCTGGCGGCAAATCGGACACAGCGACGCCTGCGGGTGCCAGGCATAAAATGGGCGGGAGCACGCCGGGCATGATGTCTCAAACAGAGCGTGAACGACAGGATCCGCTCTCCCCGTCGCAGGCGCTATGGAAATGGCATCGACAGGACAGACCGCCTCGCACGCTTTACAGCCGTGACACTGCCGGGCATCGAGGGTAAAGGCACCCGCCTTGAGCACGACGGCTTTTGGGGAACAGACCCGGCTGCACGCCGCGCAGGCCACACACGTTTCAGTGTCGAGGTGCAGCGGAAACTGATGATACTGCGGAAATGCCTTTGAAAGCGGCTCCACCGCGACCGAAATGCCCTTCTCCAGACCAGACAAACGGCGGCGTCCACGATTGAGGGACGCGTGCTGCGGCGGGTAAATTTGCCAGGTTGGCTCATCCAGCTCGCGCAGTTTTAGATTGAGCGCCGCGATAGCAACGCCCCAGTGAGGATGTTCATCCAGATCAATTTCGACGCCACGAATATGATGCTGGACATGCCACAGCAACAGTTCATTGATTTCCGGTGCAATGGATGTGAAAGGTGCGATTAAGCGTTGCGCGCTGAGGTGTCTTCGAGGCGGCTCCAGGTGCGCAATGGCCTCCACGGGGCAGACAAAGAGACAACGCCCACAGCCCAGGCAAAGATCTTGGTTCAGCGCTGCGCCCTCACTGGTGATACTCAGCGCACCTGCGGGACAGGTGTCAACGCAGGCACGGCAGGTTGCACGTCGAAGCGAGCGGCGTAAACATGACTCGCCCACCGCAGGAGGCGGTGGGGAGTCAGCGAAAGCAAAACGAAACATCAGTGAATGCTAAAGAACGCAAAGCGCAGCAGGACTTCAGCTACCAGCAGTAACACGCCCCCCACATACAGCCACACCTGACGACGGCCAAGTGCGCCATATGCAAAGGCCATCATGCCGACGACAGAAAGGCTCCAGCCCCATAAACGCAGCTGTGCGGTTGCCTGAAACGCCTCCAGCGGCTGATGTGGGAACGTCAGCGCGTCAGTCAGTCCGGCTCCGGCCAGCCACGACAGGTAAGGCATTTGCATCAGTAACCGAACCAGCACGGCGGCCACGACCAGCCCCATCATCCAACGTGTCAGGGAGCTATTACGTAAAGGCAGCACCACACTCGCCACCACCGCGCCGACAATGACGACCGAGCCATAGAACATGACCAGGGTGTTGGCATGCATCCAGGTGATCACCGAGGTATGCATGTAGATTTGGCTCATGCAAAACACATCAACCAGCCCTGCCAGCAGCGCCAACGGCATCAGCACTTTCCACAGCGCCCCATTCATCAGCGAGGCCAAAAAACCTAACCCGGCGACGGCCAGGAACAGGCTGGCAAACACGATTTCCCGGCTTAGCCACGAGCTGCTGAAATGGCGCAGCGCATTGAAGGCGTTAAGCGGATACCCCAGATGGAATACCGATGCCAGCAGGCCAAGTCCGGCCATTACGCAGACGATAAAGACCGGCATACGCGTGCGTTCCGTTGGCATTCGTGCGGAATAGCTCTGCGTTGTGCCAGCGAACAGGTTTAAGCTCACAAACAGCGTCAGCCCGACGGCCCCCTGCAGCAGCAGGGTAAACATTAATAGCGGCCACTCATGCATGAGGCTTCTCCTTTTTTTCCGCACCCTGATGCGCTTTGATCACCAGGTTTGGCTGCGTGATCGCCGAATCAGGCAATCCCTTCACATCGCAAAGGTCGCCATATTTTTTGCGTAATTCCTCAATCGGGCCAAACTGAATTGCCCCCAGCGGGCAGGTTGCAACGCAGATCGGCTGCTCGCCCTGCGCCTGCAGATCCACACAAAAATCGCACTTCGACATTTGTCCGGTCTGCTCATTCAGCTGCGGCGCGCCGTAAGGGCAGGACCATGCGCAGTATCCGCAGCCCACGCATTTATCCGTGTTCACCCTGACAATGCCGTCGCCAGGCCGTTTGTGCATCGCGGTGGTTGGGCAATTTTTCGTACAGACAGGATCTGCGCAATGATTGCAGGAGATAGAGAGCGTGTACGCGAAGACATTATTCTGCATGCCTCCCTGCCCCGTAGGAATAAAACCGCCGCCAGTCACTTCGTAAACCCGGCGAAAACGGCGCCTCACGTCCAGATTATTTTTATCTTTGCACGCGACCTGGCAGGCCTTGCAGCCGGAACAGCGTGAAGAATCGATAAAGAACCCGAGCTGCTTATCGCTCACGGGCGCAAAGTCCTTAAACTGACTCATGCTTCGCTACCTCCACCAGCATGGTTTGATGAGAATTCCCTTTCGCCAGCGCCGTAATTCGCGACGAGCTAAGTACGTTGGCACATCCGCCATGATCGATCCCTTGCGCATCGGGCTGCCACCAGGCACCAGCCTGCATGGCGACGACGCCTGGGATAATACGCGGCGTCACTTCCGCCTCTACCAGGCTCACGCCGCGTGCGTTATGAATGCGCACCTTGTCGCCTTGCACGATCCCGCGCGACTCAGCATCCCGTGGGTTAATCCACAGTTTTTGAGCCTGCACCTCCTGCAGCCAGGGGTTAGCGTACTGAGTTGAGTTCGCCCGGTTTTTGCCTTTCCAGGTAATGAGCTGCAAAGGGAACTGCTTCGCTAAAGGATCTTCCGGCCCTTCGTGCGCGGACACATAGTGGGAAAGCGCTGGAATTTCCGGATGCTGCATGTCATACAACCGCTTCGAAAAAATTTCGATCTTGCCGGATGGCGTCGGGAAAGGATGGTTATCCGGATCGCGGATGTTCTCCTCAAAGGCCACCCATGGGGCGCTCTTAAACAGATGACGGCGCTGGACCTGCAATTGTTCAAAGGTCGGAAGATGTTCATCCGGCATCGACAGCCGGGTGTTTTCCCAGATGTGCTCGATCCACTGTTTCTCATCCCGGCCCTGACTGAACTCCGCTTCCACGCCAAGTTTTGCCGCTACTTCGCGCTGCCACTCATAGTCGCTACGGCGCTCAAACTCCGGATCGATGAGCTTTTCTGATAGCACCAGATAATTTGCCGTACCCCAGGTTTCACCGATATTCCAGCGCTCCATAAAGCTGGTTTCGGGCAAAAGCAGGTCGGCATATTTCGCGCTGGGGCTCATGTAGAGATCGCTGACGACGATAAACTCGATTTTCGATTCGTCCTCAAGCACTTTCACCGTCTGGTTAACGTCCGGGTTTTGGTTCGCCAGATAGTTACCTGCCAGCGAGAAGAGGATGCGGATGTTGCTGCTGAGTTTCTCGGCCCCTTTCAGGCCATCGTCCGGGCTGACTTTACTGGCATCTTCCGCCGCCTGGACCCAGTTCATGATCGAGATACTCTCTTTAACAGGGTTCTCCAGCGTTTCGGTGCCGGTGGTGAATTTTCGGTTGGCACATCCGCCGTAGCCTGCGGCCCAACCGCCCATCACGCCGACATTGCCGGTCAGCGTGGCTAGCAGCGTGGAGCCTCTGGCGGTACGTTCACCGCAGTTATGTCGTTGCGGACCCCAGCCCTGAATCAGCGCCGCCGGTTTGGTGGTGGCGTAATCGCGCGCCAGCTGGCGAATCGTCTGCGCGGGAACGTGGGTGATTTTCTCGGCCCATTCGGGGGTCTTCACCACGCCGTCTTTTTTCCCCATCAGATAGGCCATCAGCGACTCATTCGCCGGAACGCCCTCTGGCATCGAATCCTCGTCAAAGCCGAGCGTGTGACGGGCGATAAAGTTTTTGTCGTGCAGATCCTCGCTGATGATGACGTACATCATCGCATCCATCAGCGCATTGTCGGTCGTCGGCAGCAGCGGGATCCACTCATCCGCCAGCGACGACGTGGTATCAGAATAGCGGGGATCGACCACGATGAAGCGGGTGCCGTTTTGCTTCATCTGTTGGAAATAGTGGTTGGTGTGACCAAAAATCGTCTCGGTAGGATTGTGCCCCCAGAGGATCACCAGCGGGGTGTCTTTCAGGGTATCGAGGGAGTTTCCGCTGGCCGCGATGCCGTAAGTGTACGGCGTGGCCGCCACGGTATTTCCGAGGCTGACGGAGTGGTAGTACGAGAGATACCCGCCGGTGAGATTCAACAGGCGTTTCATCATCCCGTCGCCGGAAAACGCCCCGCCGCTGGTGGCGGTATTGTTATGCATAAACCGCGACGCCGGGCCATATTTCGCCGTGATCCGCGTGAGGTTATCCGCAATCATCGTCGTGGCTTCATCCCAGGAGATGCGCTCGAACTTCCCTTCCCCGCGCTTGCCCACGCGCTTCATCGGGTATTTGAGACGATCGGGATGATAGACGAATTTACGGTATCCACGACCACGCACGCAGGCGCGCATAATCGGCATATCAGGATCGAGTTCGTTATCGGGGCGAGTGGTGATTCGTGTGACAACGCCCTCTGAAACATGAGCGCGAATATCACATTTTCCGCCGCAGTCGAAGGTGCTGCAGGTCGCGACCACTTTTTCCATCGACGGTGAGTCCGGTACGACGGCAGTCGTGTCTGCGACATCAGCGGAACGTGCAGTGCGGGATACAAAAGGAAGGGTCAGGAGTAAAGAACCCGATTTGAGGACGTTACGCCGTGAAATTTCTAAACCTTGCTTATCTGGTGCTTTTTGATGTTCTTCCATAATCACTCTCCATTTTTCAGAGCGTGATTCTCGCTTACCTCCTAAGGATTACGGTTGATATTCGTCAAGGATTAGATACAGCGGCGAAGCGCCGCTGTAAGAAAAAAAATGAATGAGAATTAGTTATCTAATTCACTCATGTTCTTCACCTGATCGCGGTTAATTTGCTCGGTTTTACCGGTTTGTGCATTTTTATAGGAAACCAGACCGGTGTCGTCATCGACCTGTGGTTTACCGTCGGTGACGATGGTTCTGCCATCGGTGGTTTCCACTGCCTGGTTAGATGAACAACCAGCAACGGTGAAGAGAGCTGCGGCAGCAAAAATTGAGGTGGCCAGAAGTTTATTTCGCATGGTGTTCTCCCTGCTTTTCAGTTGAATTTAATTATCGACCTAACCATTTTAGGCTAACTGACTGAAGAGAGATGGAAAACCAGAAGACTCTGAAGTGGAACGAAGAGGCGTTTGTTGTAGGCGGGTAAGCGAAACGCCACCCGCCAGAGGCTTGCGCGAACAAAAACGTGCCGGGTGGCAGCTTCGCCTTACCCGGCCTGCAACACCGTTACTTGTTAATCTGCGCGTGCATTTCCTGCACCGAAATCACTTTCTCGGTGGCATCTGCGTTCAGCGCCATGGCTGTCGCAAAACCGCCGTTCAGGGTGGTGTCGTAATGCACTTTGTACTGCAGTGCGCTGCGGCGAATCAGCTTGGAGTCTTCAATCGCCTGACGACCTGCGGTGGTGTTGATGATGTAGGTGTACTCGCCATTCTTGATACGGTCCTGAATGTGTGGACGACCTTCATGCACCTTGTTGACCAGACGCGGGTTGATACCGGCTTCACCCAGCACGATAGCCGTACCGTGGGTGGCATCCAGTTCAAAGCCCTGTTTCAGCAGTTTCGCTGCCAGGTCAACCACACGTTCTTTATCCCCTTCACGCACGGAGAGCAGCGCGCGGCCCTGCTTTCTCATGGTTGAGCTGCTGCCCAGCTGCGCTTTAGCGAAGGCTTCTGCGAAGGTACGACCCACACCCATAACTTCACCTGTGGAGCGCATTTCTGGCCCTAACAGCGGGTCAACGCCCGGGAATTTGTTGAACGGCAGCACCACCTCTTTCACCGAGTAGTACGGTGGGATGATCTCTTTGGTGACGCCCTGCTGGGTCAGCGTCTGGCCCGCCATCACGCGCGCCGCCACTTTCGCCAGCGGAATACCGGTGGCTTTGGAGACGAACGGTACGGTACGCGCCGCACGCGGGTTAACTTCAATCAGGTAAACTTCGTTGTCTTTCACCGCGAACTGGACGTTCATCAAACCGCGCACCTGCAGTTCGAAGGCCAGCTTCTGCACCTGCTGGCGCATCACATCCTGAATTTCCTGGCTCAGGGTGTAGGCTGGCAGAGAACATGCGGAGTCACCGGAGTGCACGCCTGCCTGTTCGATGTGCTCCATGATGCCACCAATCAGCACCATTTCGCCGTCGCAGATGGCATCCACGTCCACTTCTACCGCATCGTCGAGGAAACGGTCGAGCAGCACTGGCGCATCGTTAGAGACGCTCACTGCCGTCTGGAAGTAGCGACGCAGGTCGGCTTCGTCGTAGACGATTTCCATCGCACGGCCGCCCAGCACGTAGGACGGGCGCACCACCAGCGGATAACCAATCTCTTTCGCTTTCTCAACGGCCATCTCAATCGCAGTAACGGTGGCGTTGGCCGGTTGTTTCAGCTTCAGACGGTCAACCGCCTGCTGGAAACGCTCGCGGTCTTCTGCGCGGTCAATCGCATCCGGGCTGGTGCCGATAACCGGTACGCCTGCCGCTTCCAGCGCGCGCGCCAGTTTCAGCGGGGTCTGGCCGCCGTACTGCACGATTACGCCCTTCGGCTTCTCGATGCGCACGATTTCCAGCACGTCTTCCAGGGTCACCGGCTCGAAATAGAGGCGGTCAGAGGTGTCGTAGTCGGTCGATACGGTTTCCGGGTTACAGTTGACCATGATGGTCTCGTAACCGTCTTCACGCAGCGCCAGAGAGGCGTGTACGCAACAGTAGTCAAACTCGATGCCCTGGCCGATACGGTTTGGACCGCCGCCCAGCACCATAATTTTGTCGCGGTCTACGGACGGATTCGCTTCGCACTCGTCTTCATAAGTGGAGTACATGTAGGCGGTGTCAGTTGCGAACTCGGCGGCGCAGGTGTCCACGCGTTTGTAGACCGGGTGCAGGTTGTACTGGTCACGCAGTTTGCGGATTTCGGATTCACGCACGCCCGCCAGTTTAGCCAGACGCGCATCGGCAAAGCCTTTACGCTTCAGCATGCGCAGGAAGTCCGCGTCGAGACCGGTGATGCCCATCTCAGCCACTTTCTCTTCCAGTCGCACCAGCTCTTCAATTTGCACCAGGAACCAGCGGTCGATGTTGGTAAGGTTGAAGACGCCATCCACAGAGAGGCCCGCGCGGAACGCATCGGCGATGTACCAGATACGCTCAGCGCCTGCGTCTTTCAGTTCGCGACGAATTTTGGTCAGCGCTTCCGGGTCATCGAGGCTTACTTTCGGGTCGAAGCCCATTGCGCCCACTTCCAGGCCGCGCAGCGCTTTCTGCAGAGATTCCTGCTGAGTGCGGCCAATCGCCATCACTTCGCCGACGGATTTCATCTGGGTCGTCAGACGGTCGTTTGCGCCCGCGAATTTCTCGAAGTTAAAGCGAGGGATTTTGGTCACAACATAGTCGATAGACGGCTCAAACGACGCCGGAGTGCGGCCACCGGTGATGTCGTTCATCAGCTCGTCGAGGGTGTAACCTACCGCCAGTTTCGCCGCCACTTTCGCAATCGGGAAGCCGGTCGCTTTCGATGCCAAAGCAGAGGAGCGTGAAACGCGCGGGTTCATTTCGATAACAATCAGGCGACCGTTTTTCGGGTTCACGGAGAACTGCACGTTAGAACCGCCGGTTTCGACGCCGATTTCACGCAGTACCGCCATCGAGGCGTTACGCATGATTTGATACTCTTTGTCGGTCAGCGTCTGGGCTGGCGCGACGGTGATGGAGTCACCGGTGTGGATGCCCATCGCATCGAAGTTTTCGATAGAGCAGACGATGATGCAGTTGTCGTTTTTATCACGCACCACTTCCATCTCGTACTCTTTCCAGCCAATCAGCGACTCATCAATCAGCAGCTCTTTGGTTGGGGACAGATCCAGACCGCGTTCGCAAATCTCTTCGAACTCTTCGCGGTTGTAAGCGATACCGCCGCCGGTGCCGCCCATGGTGAAGGACGGACGGATGATGCATGGATAGCCCACGTCAGCGGCAACCGCCAGCGCTTCTTCCATGGTGTGTGCGATGCCGGAGCGCGCGGTGTCGAGGCCGATTTTTTTCATCGCCACGTCGAAACGGCGGCGGTCTTCGGCTTTATCAATCGCGTCGGCGGTGGCACCAATCATGGTCACACCGAATTCCGCCAGCACGCCCTGGCGTTCCAGTTCCAGCGCGCAGTTCAGCGCGGTCTGACCGCCCATGGTTGGCAGTACGGCGTCCGGACGCTCTTTTTCGATGATTTTGCGCACCACTTCCCAGTGAATCGGCTCGATGTAGGTCGCATCCGCCATTTCCGGGTCGGTCATGATGGTGGCTGGGTTAGAGTTCACCAGGATTACGCGGTAACCCTCTTCGCGCAGGGCTTTACACGCCTGTGCGCCGGAGTAGTCGAATTCGCAGGCCTGGCCGATGACAATCGGGCCAGCGCCAAGGATCAGGATGCTTTTTATATCTGTACGTTTTGGCATGGTGTTCTCGGCTCCTGATTATTTAGCGGTCTGACGGTATTGCTCGATAAGTTCGATGAAGTGATCGAACAGCGGCGCGGCATCGTGCGGGCCTGGGCTGGCTTCCGGGTGACCCTGGAAGCTGAACGCCGGTTTGTCGGTGCGATGGATACCCTGCAGGGTATGGTCGAACAGCGACTTGTGGGTGACGCGCAGGTTGGCGGGCATTGACGCCTCATCCACCGCAAAACCGTGGTTTTGCGCGGTAATCATCACCGTGTTGTTGTCGATATCTTTCACCGGGTGGTTTCCACCGTGGTGGCCAAACTTCATCTTGATGGTTTTCGCACCGCTCGCCAGCGCCAGCAGCTGATGGCCGAGGCAGATGCCAAATACCGGAATATCGGTTTCGAGGAAGCGTTTAATCGCTTCAATCGCGTAATCACACGGTGCTGGGTCACCCGGGCCGTTGGAGAGGAAGATCCCATCCGGGTTCATCGCCAGCACGTCTTCGGCCGGGGTTTTCGCCGGAACGACTGTCAGGCGGCAGCCGCGATCCACCAGCATGCGCAGTATGTTGCGCTTCGCGCCGTAGTCGTAAGCCACCACGTGGAACGGCAGCTCGTCTTCTTTTTTGGCTTCTGGCAGTTCACCTGCCAGCGTCCAGCTCCCCTGGGTCCAGCTGTAGGCTTCCGCTGTGGTCACTTCTTTCGCCAGATCCATTCCGTTCAGGCCAGGGAAGGCTTTCGCTTTTTCCTGCGCCAGTGCCACATCCAGGTTGTCGCCTGCGATGATGCAGCCGTTTTGTGCGCCCTTCTCGCGCAGCAAACGGGTCAGCTTACGGGTATCGATATCGGCAATCGCCACGATGTTGTGACGCTTCAGGTAAGAAGAGAGGTCTTCAGTATTGCGGTAGTTGCTGGCAATCAGCGGCAGGTCGCGAATAATCAGACCTTGCGCGTGAACCTGAGAGGATTCTGCATCGGCTTCGTTGGTGCCGACATTACCAATATGAGGATAAGTAAGGGTGACGATTTGGCGGGAATAGGAAGGATCAGTGAGGATTTCTTGATAACCGGTCATTGAAGTATTGAAAACGACTTCCCCAACCGCCGAACCTGTTGCCCCTATGGCCCGACCGATAAACTGGGTTCCGTCTTCCAGAACCAATAGCGCTGACTTAATCAAAACACCCTCCAGAGAATATTCACTCACTTTATCTGCATATTAATTCACAACGGCGTTATGAATCAATGCAAATTTGTTTCCCGCGGATTTTCGGCAAACGGCGGCATTCTGGGGATTTAGAGGGGTAAAGTCAACTCAAAATGGCTTTTTTGTTTATTATTTTACGCGGCTTTGGCGTTTAACGGAGTTTAAGCCATAAAAAGATCAACAAAATCACGTTAGAAAACGTTTGTACGCTGAGTTTAGTGAGATTTGATGGAGGAGCACAACAAAAACCAGACCAAATGGTCAAAATTTACAGTGCGATAACATAAAAAAGCGAGATAACTGTAACTTTACTCAACAATATTAAGAAATACACTTCAAACTGTCAAAATAAAAGGGCAATAAAATATTGCCCCGTGCAATCAATCAATTAAGACTGCAATAACCACATCACGATGGGTAATAACACTTATAAATCGTTAAGATTAAGCACATCTCGCATGTCAAAAAGTCCATTATCTAAACTTTTGAGCCACAATGCAGAGCGCACAGCGCCGTTGGCAAAGGTCATGCGGCTGGATGCTTTATGGGTAATCTCCACGCGCTCACCGATATCGGCGAAGATCGCCGTATGTTCGCCGACGATATCCCCCGCTCGCACCGTAGCAAACCCAATTGTGCCTGGAACACGCTCGCCCGTATGCCCTTCGCGAGAATAGACCGCGCAGTCCTTTAAATCCTTATCAAGTGCATAAGCAATCGCTTCGCCCATCGCCAGCGCCGTACCGGATGGGGCATCCACTTTGTGGCGGTGGTGCGCTTCGATAATTTCGATATCCGTGTAGTCGCCCATCACTTTCGCGGCTTTCTCCAGCAGCTTGAGCATGACGTTAACGCCCACGCTAAAGTTAGCGGCGAAGACAATCGCAATCTCCTGGGAAGCGTCTTTGATCGCCTGTTTGCCCGCGTCGTCAAAACCGGTGGTGCCGATGACCATTCCTTTACCGTGCTGACGGCAAAAGGCCAGATGGTGCAGCGTCCCTTCAGGGCGCGTGAAATCGATGAACACGTCAAAATCGTCTTTCACCGCATCCAGACTGCTTTGCACGGTTACGCCCGTCTTGCCCACACCCGCCAGCTCACCCGCATCCGTTCCAAGAAGCGAGGAGCCGTCGCGCTCCAGCGCCGCACCAAGCGCAACGCCGTCTAACTGCAGCGCTGCCTGAATTAACTGACGGCCCATACGGCCACCCGCGCCCGCTATCGCGACACGCACCTGTGCATCATGCATAGTTATTCTCTTACGTTAAAAGTATGTAAATCGTTTTCAGATTAACCAGCCTGTGACGAAGCCGCTATCTTAAAACGCCGATAATTAGAATTTTATGATAAACAGGCGGCAGTATCAGTAAAAGACATGAGGATCAGCGAAAACCGCATGATTCACGCAAAGGGTGGAACTGTCGGGTTCATCACAGGGAATCAGACAAAAAAAATGCCGGTCTCTTTCGGGACCGGCATTTTCTAAACAGAGAGGATTATTCGACTTCTTTCGCGTCGATGCGCAGCTCTTTCGGCACTTCAAAAACGATATTCTCTTCGCGACCTTCCAGCGGAACAGCTTCGCCGCCGCCCAGCTCCTGCAAACGCTTAATCACGTTTTGCACCAGAATATCCGGCGCGGAGGCACCGGCGGTCACGCCGACACAGGCTGCGTTTTTGACCCACGCTTCCTGAATGTCTGTGGCGTCATCAATCAGAAACGCGGTTTTCCCCATACGCTGCGCCAGTTCGGCCAGACGGTTGGAGTTGGAAGAGTTTTTGGAACCAACCACCAGCACCACATCCGCCTGCTCGGCCAGCGCGCGCACCGCTTCCTGACGATTAGTGGTGGCGTAACAGATGTCATCTTTGCGCGGCCCGACGATTTTCGGGAACCGGCTGCGCAGGGCATCGATCACATCAGAGGTGTCATCCACCGAGAGCGTCGTCTGGGTCATGAACGACAGGCGCGCTTCGTTTTTCACTTCCAGCGACAGCACATCGTCCGGCGACTCAACCAGGTACATTCCCCCTTCCGGGTTGCTGTACTGGCCCATCGTGCCTTCCACTTCCGGGTGGCCGGCGTGGCCAATCAGAATAGACTCTTCACCACGACGGCTGGCACGGGCGACTTCCATATGCACTTTGGTCACCAACGGACAGGTGGCGTCGAAGACCGTCAGGTCACGACTTTTCGCTTCGTTACGCACCGCCTGCGAGACGCCGTGCGCCGAGAAGATCAGGATCGCGCCGTCAGGCACTTCACTGATCTGCTCGATAAAGATTGCGCCGCGCTCGCGCAGGCTGTCTACCACATAGCGGTTGTGGACCACTTCATGACGGACATAAATCGGCGCGCCGTAAATTTCCAGCGCGTTTTCAACAATGCTGATAGCGCGGTCTACTCCGGCACAAAAACCGCGCGGGTTAGCCAACAGGATCTGCATTTACTTCCTCCAGCGCCGGGTCGATCTCCAGCACTTCAACATCAAAATGGACGGTACGCCCGGCCAGCGGATGGTTGAAATCAACGGTGATGGAATCGCCATTAATTTCGCGGATCACGCCAGGCATTTCGCTGCCATCCATAGCGGTAAAGAGCATAATCGCGCCGATTTCCGGCTCGCCCGCGTCCATGAATTCACGGCGCGAGAAATACTGGATCAGATCCGGGGTTGGCACGCCAAACGCCGCATCAGGCTCGAGAGAGAAGGCTTTTTTCTCACCCTCTTTCAGCCCAAGCAACTGCTGCTCCAGACCTTCCGAAAGAGAGGTGTCACCCAGGCGGAACAGCGCAGGTTTGCCGTTATTGCGGGTCGATTCCGCAGTGGAGCCGTCGTCCAGTTTCAGCGTGAAATGGACCAGCACCGCGCTATTGCTCTGTATGGATTTTGACATGCCGATTTGCTCGCTTGTTTTGCCTCAACGGTTTGCCCGGTGGCGCCTGGCTTCCGGGCTTACGCGAGGCACATATTCTGTAGGCCGGGTCACACCCGGCCTTTACATTTACGCCTGCTCTTTCGCTGCGGGTTTAGGCAAGAAACCTTCCAGCACAATCAACGCGGCGCCGATGCAAATTGCGCTATCGGCCAGGTTGAAGGTGGCGAAGTGCCAGTCACCGACATAGAAGTCGATCATATCGACCACAAAGCCGTGCCACAGACGGTCAAACAGGTTACCCAGCGCACCGCCAATGATCAGCGCGTAGGCGATGTTGGTCAGCTTCTGCGTCGCTTTTGAGCGATACATCAGCACCGCGAGGATCACGCAGATACCGATAGCGATACCTGCGAAGAACCAGCGCTGCCAACCGCCGCTGTCGGCGAGGAAGCTGAACGCCGCGCCGTAGTTGCGCGCGTAATGCAGATTAAGTGACGGAAACAGCGGAACCGTATCCCCCAGAGCAAAGTTCTGGAGGATCAGGAACTTGCTGCCCAGATCAATAATCAGTACGACGACGACCAGCCACAGCCAGCGCAGTCCTGTTGCACAGAGACATTTACTCATCAGGCAAACTTACGTTTTTCGCCATCACCGGCGATGTTGCTGACACAGCGTCCACAGATATCTGCGTGTTCCGCCACCTGGCCAATATCGTTGGTGTAATGCCAGCAGCGCGGACATTTCTCACCTTCGGCTTTGCTCAGCGCCACCTTCAGCCCTTTGAGCAGCTCGCTCTGCTGGGCATCGGCAGTCGCCTGTGCATAATCGGCAACGCTGGCACCTGAGGTCAACAGGACAAATCGCAATTCATCGCCCAGCGCCGTCAGTTTCGCCGCCAGCTCAGGTTCAGCGTACAGGGTCACTGCCGCTTCCAGAGAGCCACCGACTTTCTTGTCAGCACGCGCCTGTTCGATAACCTTGTTCACTTCGCCACGCACTTTCAGCAGCTCGTCCCAGAAGGTATCGTTCATGGCTTCAGTCTCAGCCAGACCAAACAGGCCGGTGTACCATTCGCCGGTGAAGACGTACTTCTCGCGGTCGCCTGGCAGGTAGCCCCAGATTTCGTCTGCGGTGAAGGACATGATCGGTGCCATCCAGCGAACCAGCGCTTCTGCGATGTGATACAGCGCAGTCTGGCAGCTGCGACGCGCCACGCTGTCTGCTTTCGCGGTGTACTGACGGTCTTTAATGATGTCGAGGTAGAACGAGCCCATCTCAATGGAGCAGAAACGCATCAGGCGCTGCACCACTTCGTGGAAATCGTAAGACTCGTAGGCTTTCAGGATGTCGTCCTGCGCCGCTTGCGCGCAGCCCACAGCCCAACGATCCAGCACGACCATCTCTTCCGGTTTCACCATGTCGTTGACCGGGTCGAAACCGTTCAGGTTAGCGAGCAGGAAGCGCGCGGTGTTACGGATACGACGATAGCTGTCGGCAGCACGTTTGAGGATCTCATCGGAAACCGCCATTTCGCCGGTGTAGTCCGTAGAGGCCACCCACAGACGCAGAATGTCCGCGCCCAGTTTGTTCATCACATCCTGCGGAGAAACGGTATTACCGATGGATTTGGACATCTTGCGTCCCTGACCATCTACGGTAAAGCCGTGCGTCAGAACCTGACGGTATGGCGCTTTACCTTTCATCGCGGTGGAGATCATCAGAGATGACATGAACCAGCCGCGGTGTTGGTCAGAACCTTCCAGGTACATATCCGCCGCATGGCCATAGAACTCAGGGCGCACATCCACTACAGAAGAGTGGGTAGAGCCGGAGTCGAACCATACGTCGAGGGTGTCTGGTACTTTCTCGTAGTTGGCCGCGTCGTCGCCCAGGATCTCTTTCGAGTCCAGATCCCACCACGCCTGGATGCCATCCACTTCAACGCGTTTGGCGACTTCTTCCATCAGCTCCAGCGAGCGAGGGTGCAGCTCCTGCGTCTCTTTGTGAACGAACAGGGACATCGGTACGCCCCAGGTACGCTGACGGGAGATACACCAGTCAGGACGGTTCGCGACCATGGATTCGATACGCGCCTGGCCCCAGTCTGGGATCCACTGCACGCCTTTGATCTCTTTAAGAGACTGCTCGCGCAGGCCTTTCTGATCCATGCTGATGAACCATTGCGGGGTCGCACGGAAGATGATTGGCGACTTGTGACGCCAGCAGCACGGATAGCTGTGCTGCATCTTCTCAACGTGCAGCAGGGCACCGCTGGTGCGCAGCATGTCGACAATGATGTCGTTCGCTTTAAAGACGTTGATGCCGTCCAGCGCCGGGTAGGTGCCTGGCAGGTATGCGCCGTCTGGCCCAACCGGGTTGGCGATTTCCAGACCGTATTTCAGGCTGATGTTGTAGTCATCCGGGCCGTGGCCACCGGCGGTGTGTACCGCACCGGTACCAGCGTCCAGCGTAACGTGATCGCCAAGGATTGCTGGCACGTCGAAATCGAGGAACGGGTGTTTGAAGCGCATCAACTCAAGCTCAGCGCCGTTCACGGTGCCCAGTACGGTGTATTCGCTGATGTTTGCGCGTTTCAGGACGCTCTCAACCAGATCTTTAGCCAGAATCACCGCCTGGCCTTCAACCTGTACCAGCGCGTAATCGAAGTCCGCAGACAGGGAGATTGCGCGGTTCGCAGGCAGAGTCCACGGGGTAGTGGTCCAGATAACCAGGGAAATTGGGCCGTTGACGGAGGTCACGCCGAATTTCGCTTTCACCGCGTCCTGATCTACCGCGTGGAACGCCACGTCGATAGACGGAGAGGTTTTGTCGTAATATTCCACTTCCGCCTCTGCCAGCGCAGAACGGCAGTCAACGCACCAATGCACAGGCTTCGCGCCTTTATGCAGATGGCCGTTACCGATGATTTTGCCCAGAGCGCGAATGATGTTGGCTTCAGTTTTGAAGTCCATCGTCAGGTATGGACGAGACCAGTCGCCCAGCACGCCCAGACGGATAAAGTCTTTACGCTGGCCATCAACCTGCGCGGCCGCGTATTCGCGGCATTTTGCACGGAACTCGGCGGCGGTGAATTTCTCACCCGGCTTGCCGTATTCCTGCTCCACTTTCAGCTCGATCGGCAGACCGTGGCAGTCCCAGCCCGGAACGTAAGGCGAGTCAAAACCGGTGAGTCCTTTGGACTTCACGATAATGTCTTTCAGAATCTTGTTTACAGAGTGACCAATATGAATGCTGCCATTCGCATATGGAGGGCCATCATGCAGAATGAAGGTTTTTTTGCCTTTTTTGGCTGCACGGATGATGCCGTACAGGTCATCATCGGTCCAACGCGCCAGCATTCCCGGTTCACGCTTGGCGAGATCGCCGCGCATCGGGAACCCTGTTTCCGGCAAATTCAGGGTTGATTTATAGTCACTCATCAGATTCTCGGTTCCGTATTTAAAACTCGTTCAGGCATTAAGCCGGGTTCGATAGCCCAAAAAATTCGCGGGCCGTTAACTCATCACGCGCAATTTGTGCTTTCAGCTCATCGAGCGAAGCAAATCGCTGCTCATTGCGTATTTTTTTACGCAGGATTACATCTATATGGCGACCGTAAAGGTCCATTACAACGTCAAGCAGATGCACTTCGAGCTGCTGACGCACACCTGCTACCGTTGGACGGGTGCCGATATTGGCCACGCCCGGCAACGGTTTATCACCCAGTCCGGTGACTTCTACCGCATACACCCCTTTTACCGGGGAAACCTGACGACGCAGCGGGACGTTCGCCGTCGGGAAACCTATTGTGCGACCGAGTTCATCGCCATGCACGACCCGCCCGGAAATGGCAAACGGATGCCCTAACAGGTTCTCCGCCACGTCCAGCTGATCGTCGGCTAAGGCCATACGCACTGCCGTGCTGCTCACGCGCACGCCACCTTCGCAGAAGGTCATGGTGCTGGTGACATCAAAGCCATACTCCAGACCCGCCTTCTGTAATAACAAGAAATCGCCCTGACGACCAGCGCCGAAGCGGAAATCATCGCCCACGGCGAGAAACTGCACGCCCAGACGTTTTACCAGCAGATCGCCGACAAAATTTTGCGCCGTCAGTGCCGCAAAACGTCGGTCGAAGCGCACGCAAAGTACGTAGTCCACGCCGCATTCCGCCAGATAGCGCAATTTTTCACGCAGGCGAGTTAAACGCGCGGGCGCTTTATCACCGGCAAACAGCTCCAGCGGCTGCGGTTCGAAAATCATCACCACGACCGGCAGCCCACGGGCCTCGCCCTCTTTACGCAATCCCTGCAACAGCGCCTGATGCCCACGATGCACGCCGTCGAAATTACCAATGGTCAGTACGCACCCGTGCGGGGCGTGACTGAGATTATGTATGCCGCGTATCAGCTTCATGACAGGCTCAAAACAGTGAAAATCGCCCGAGTATACCTTGTACAGCGGTTAAGGTTAACCGGCGATTGTTGCCTCAAATCAGAAAGCCGTAATGATTTCATGATGCTTAGCTTTCGGAGGGAAAAAATCTGCCCGTTACTGCGTTTTTTTACATCGAAAGACTGTATTCAGCTGAGACAAGCTGGTAGAATCCTGCGCCATCACTACGTAACGTAGCGTCGCCATTCAACGGCGCTTATTTGCACAAATCCATTGACAAAAGAAGGTATAGAGGGCATATTCCTCGGCCTTTGAATTGTCCACATAGATCATATTTGGGAGTTGGACTTGGCTAATATCAAATCAGCTAAGAAACGTGCTATTCAGTCTGAAAAGGCTCGTAAGCACAATGCAAGCCGTCGCTCTATGATGCGTACTTTCATCAAGAAAGTATACGCAGCAATCGAAGCTGGCGACAAAGCTGCAGCGCAGAACGCATTTAACGAAATGCAACCAATCGTGGATCGTCAGGCTGCTAAAGGTCTGATCCACAAAAACAAAGCAGCGCGTCATAAAGCAAACCTGACCGCGCAGATCAGCAAACTGGCTTAATCGCCACTTGTTGTTGCTTGTTATAAAGAACCCGCTTAATGCGGGTTTTTTTATTGGCTCATTTTGACGCTGGCGGCATAAAGAGCGCCGAGTAGTCGCGGTTACAGATACGCTGCACCGCCGGATGCTGAATCATCCTTTCGGCAAAAATCGCGTGATACTCTTCCATCACGTTGTCCACCCGCCCAATCTCTGTGACCCTGTCATCGGTGTACAGATCATGTGCGTAAAGCGTTGGGGCGACGAAGATCGCGTTATGCGCTTCGCCAAAAGCTTTCATGAGCGCCGCATCATCAAATTCTCCCAGAATCTCTACCTTCAGACCCTGCGAGTTAAACCAGTTCAGCAGCTTGCGGCCTAACATCGAACGTCGTCCCGGCACGAGCAGGCGTCGTTCCTCAAGGCAAGCGGGAAACGGTTTATCTGGCGGCGGATTGATGCACCAGAAGCTCACACCGCATTCGCCAATCTTGACCGAGAACAGCCCTTCCTGTTGAGTAGAGTCGATCGGGCAGTCCGAGATAATGATGTCCAGCTTATGCTGGCTCAGCTGCTCCAGCAGCATCTCGTGCGTCGATTCAAAGCAGCGCAAATGGATCTGCTCATCTTCCACCACCGCCGCGTCCAGCACGCCGCTCACCAGCCGTTTAGACAGCGCATCCGCAACGCCCACATCAAACAGCAGGTTTGACTCTTTGCGGTAGTTCACGATATCGAGCATCTCCTGGCTCAGGGTGAACATCTTATCCGCGTAACGAAAAACCAGTTCACCCAGTTCGCTCGGCTCAATACCACGACCCTTACGCTTAAACAGCTTCCCCTGCAGGCGTTCTTCGAGTGCCTTTATCTGACCGGTAATGGTCTGGGGCGTCAGATAGAGCGCCTCTGCTGCGCCGACCACTGAGCCTTCTTTGTAGACGTGCCAGAAATAGTACAGATGGTTGTAATTGATGTGAGACATAGCATTTCGCTCCCTGAGAGTATTGTCAGGAGAGGGCCTCTGCCCTCCCCCTTTTAACTGTTAAGCCGGTTGCACCTGTCCGGACAGCTTCACTTTCAACAGTGTGTATCCCGTGAACGCGGCCAGTAACGAGCCGATCAAGATCCCGAGTTTTGCCCACACGATGAGCTGAGGGTCATATGACGCAAAGGCCAGGGTCGAGATGAAAATCGACATCGTGAAGCCAATTCCGCACAGCACGCCGACCGCCGCGATTTGCCGGAAGGTCGTCCCCTGTGGCAATGACGCGAACTTCAGCTTAAGAGCCAGCCAGCAGAACAGGCCGATCCCCAGCGGCTTACCGATAAACAGGCCAGCGACGATGCCCATCGGCAGCATAGACGTCAGGCCACTCAGGGTGACGCCCTGCAGCGACACGCCCGCATTCGCGAATGCAAACAGCGGCAGTATCATAAAGGCGACCCAGGGATGCAGGACATGCTCCAGCTGTTTGGCCGGGGATTTGCCCTTCTCATCCGCTTTCAGCGGCACAAAGAAGCCGATGATAACGCCCGCCAGCGTCGCATGGACGCCCGATTTCAGTACCGCGGTCCACAGCACCACGCCCACCAGAATGTAGATCCCGGTTCGGCGCACGTTAAACAAATTCAGCAGCGCCAGCACAGCGATAGCGCCCGCCGCCACGCTCAGAGATAACACCGACAGCTCGCTGGTATAGAACAGAGCGATAATCACGATCGCGCCCAGGTCGTCGATAATCGCCAGCGCCATCAGGAAAATCTTTAACGCCACCGGCACGCGACTGCCCAGCAGCGCCAGCACGCCCAGCGCAAAAGCAATATCTGTTGCCGCCGGAATCGCCCAACCATGGCGAGCGACCGGGTCATGGTAGTTAAACACCAGATAGAGCAGCGCAGGCACCACCATACCGCCCAGCGCGGCAATAACCGGGAAAGCTGCCCGCTGACGGCTGTTAAGCGACCCAAGAACCAGCTCACGCTTAACCTCCAGGCCCACCAGCAGGAAGAACACAGCCATCAGTGCGTCGTTAATCCACAGCAGCATGTTCTTGTTGATCTCTAATGCACCCACGCGCAGCTCAACGGGCGTGTCCAGAAATGCACGATACAGGCCCTGAGTCGCATCCAAATTCGCCAACACCATGGCGGCAAGTGCAGCGATAATCAAAATCACGCCGCCGGACGCCTCATTGCTGAAGAATCGTTGTAAAAGTTTCACTTTAGTTCTCTCTCTAAGACCATACCTCGATAAAACCATAATACCAAGGCAAACAGCTCGAAAAAATCAGATTAATGTTGCGGATATACTCGGTTTTGCCGAGTCATTCGCCACAAAAAGAAAAAGCCCGGAATCGCTTCCGGGCTTTGAAAAATTCATACTCGCTAAGGGATTAGCGGGTCAAATCATCGAAGAATTTTTTCACGCCATCGAAGAAGCTTTTGGAACGCGGGCTGTTATTTTCGCCCGTTGGACCGCCGAAGCTTTCCTGCAACTCTTTCAACAGCTGTTTCTGTTTGTCGTTCAGACCGACCGGCGTTTCGACGACCACACGACACAGCAGGTCGCCCTGCGCACCGCCGCGAACGGATTTCACGCCTTTGCCGCGCATGCGGAACAGCTTGCCAGTCTGGGTTTCGCCCGGAACCTTCAGGTTCACGCGCCCATCGAGCGTAGGCACTTCGATTTCGCCGCCTAGCGCCGCCATCGCGAAGTTGATCGGCACTTCACAGTACAGGTTGTTGCCTTCACGCTCGAAGATGGCGTGCTGCTTTACCTGAACCTGAACGTACAGATCGCCTGCGGGTGCGCCGTGCTCGCCTGCTTCGCCTTCACCGGACAGACGAATACGATCGCCCGTATCCACCCCTGCCGGGATTTTGACGGACAGGGTTTTGGTCTTCTCAACGCGACCGTGACCGTGACATTTGTTGCACGGATCTTTAATCAGCGTACCGCGACCATGACAGTGCGGACAGGCCTGCTGCACCGCGAAGAAGCCCTGGCGAATCTGTACCTGACCGGAGCCGTGACAGGTTGGACAGGTCTGCGGCTTGGTACCCGCTTTCGCGCCGCTGCCGTGGCAGATATCACACTCTTCCAGCGTCGGAATACGAATCTCTTTCGTGACACCGCGTACGGCCTCTTCCAGCGTCAGATCCATGTTGTAGCGCAGATCCGCGCCGCGCGCTGCGCGCTGACGACCACGGCCACCGCCGAAGATATCACCGAAAACATCGCCAAAGATGTCGCCGAAATCAGCACCACCGCCACCAAAGCCACCGCCGTATCCGCCGCCACCCATGCCGCCTTGTTCAAACGCCGCATGACCATACTGATCGTAGGCTGCACGTTTCTGAGCGTCGGTCAGGATTTCATACGCTTCTTTGATCTCTTTAAATTTGGCTTCGGCCTCTTTGTCACCCTGGTTACGGTCCGGGTGAAATTTCATGGCCAGGCGCTTGTACGCCTTTTTGATTTCACGCTCTTCCGCGGTTTTCGGAACGCCTAAAATCTCGTAGTAGTCTTGCTTTGCCATTGGTTTTTTCAGCCCCTTAACATGCGAGCACGGGCGGAGAGGAAACCTCTACGCCCGTGCCGATTAATTACCCTGCATCAGGGCGATTATTTTTTGTCTTTTACTTCTTCGAACTCAGCGTCGACAACGTCGTCGTCTTTCGCGTTGTTCGCGGAAGCACCAGCTTCAGCGCCAGCCTGCTGCTGTGCGTGCTGTTGCTGAGCAATTTCCATCAGCTTCTGGGACGCCTGCGCCAGCTCCTGCATTTTCGCTTCGATGTCCGCTTTGTCTTCGCCTTTCAGGGAAGTTTCCAGCGCGCTCAGTGCAGCTTCGATAGCGGTTTTGTCATCAGCTGGCAGCTGTTCGCCTGCTTCTTCAACCTGCTTACGAGTGCTGTGCAGCAGATGGTCACCCTGGTTACGGGTCTGAACCAGCTCTTCAAACTTACGGTCAGATTCAGCATTTGCTTCTGCTTCACGAACCATTTTTTCGATCTCTTCTTCGTTCAGACCAGAAGAGGCCTTGATGGTGATCTTCTGCTCTTTACCGCTGTTTTTGTCTTTCGCGGAAACGTGCAGGATACCGTCAGCATCGATGTCGAAGGTGACTTCGATCTGTGGCATACCGCGCGGTGCCGGGCTGATACCGTCGAGGTTAAACTGGCCCAGATCTTTGTTATCCGCAGCACGTTTACGCTCACCCTGCAGCACATGGATGGTTACCGCAGACTGGTTGTCTTCAGCGGTAGAGAACACCTGGCTGTGCTTGGTCGGGATAGTGGTGTTTTTGCTGATCAGCGCAGTCATCACGCCGCCCATGGTTTCGATACCCAGCGACAGCGGGGTAACGTCCAGCAGCAGAACGTCTTTCACTTCGCCGGTCAGTACGCCACCCTGAACTGCTGCACCGATTGCCACAGCTTCGTCCGGGTTAACGTCTTTACGCGGCTCTTTACCAAAGAATTCAGCAACTTTCTTCTGAACCATTGGCATACGAGTCTGACCACCTACCAGGATAACGTCCTGAATGTCAGAGACAGACAGACCAGCATCCTGCAGAGCAACTTTCAGCGGCTCGATGGAACGGTTAACCAGGTCTTCGACCAGGCTTTCCAGTTTCGCGCGAGTCACTTTGATGTTCATGTGTTTTGGACCAGACGCATCTGCAGTGATGTACGGCAGGTTCACGTCGGTCTGCTGCGCAGAAGACAGCTCAATTTTGGCTTTTTCTGCGGCTTCTTTCAGGCGCTGCATGGCCAGCGGATCGTTACGCAGGTCAATGCCCTGATCTTTCTTAAATTCGTCAACGAGGTAGTTGATCATACGGCTGTCGAAGTCTTCACCACCCAGGTGGGTATCACCGTTGGTTGCCAGAACTTCGAAGGTTTTTTCGCCGTCAACTTCGTCGATTTCGATGATAGAGATATCGAAAGTACCACCACCGAGGTCGTAAACCGCGATAGTACGGTTGCCAACTTCTTTATCCAGACCGTAAGCCAGTGCAGCTGCGGTTGGTTCGTTGATGATACGTTTGACTTCCAGACCTGCGATACGACCGGCATCTTTGGTTGCCTGACGCTGAGCATCGTTGAAGTAAGCAGGTACAGTGATAACCGCTTCAGTTACCGGTTCACCCAGGTAATCTTCAGCCGTTTTCTTCATTTTCTTCAGCACTTCAGCAGAGATCTGCGGTGGTGCCATTTTCTGGCCCTTCACGTCGATCCATGCATCACCGTTGTCAGCACCGATAATTTTGTACGGCATGATGGCTTCATCACGCTGAACTTCTTCGTCCTGGAAGCGACGGCCAATCAGGCGTTTAATCGCAAACAGAGTGTTTTGCGGGTTAGTCACGGCCTGACGTTTAGCCGGCTGGCCAACCAGAGTTTCACCATCCTGGGTATAAGCAATGATAGAAGGCGTGGTGCGATCGCCCTCGGCGTTCTCCAGCACACGTGCAGTAGTGCCGTCCATAATCGCTACACAAGAGTTGGTAGTACCCAGGTCGATACCAATAATTTTACCCATCTAAACGTCTCCACTAAAAATTTGTTCATCATGTGGTTGTGAATCTGTAATAAGGGCGAAACGTGCGGTTTCAACTGCCCAGATTTGATTTTTTCAGCTTCACTCACTGCGGTTGACTACAAGATGGGGTCGTAACGGCATCCATCAAGGGGGAAGGATAAAAAATTTTTTAATTTCACCCTGCTCAGATCATAGACGCCGAGAGTCGCGGTGATTATTATGCCGCGCCACGCCTGGGAGAGTGGGCGTGGTAAAACCATTTCACCATACTAATGATGATTTTTTGAGGACTTATGGGCAACACTAAGTTGGCTAATCCGGCTCCGCTGGGCCTGATGGGTTTCGGCATGACCACTATTCTGCTGAACCTGCATAACATCGGCTTATTCCCGATGGACAATGTTATCCTGGCGATGGGCATTTTTTACGGCGGTATCGCGCAAATCTTCGCGGGCCTGCTGGAGTATAAAAAAGGCAACACCTTCGGTTTAACCGCATTCACCTCTTACGGTTCTTTCTGGCTGACGCTGGTCGCCATTCTGGTTATGCCGCAAATGGGCTTTGATGCATCAAACGGCCACTTCCTGGGCGTATACCTGGGTCTGTGGGGCGTGTTCACCCTGTTCATGTTCTTCGGTACTCTGGTTGCTAACCGCGTGCTGCAGTTCGTCTTCCTGAGCCTGACCGTGCTGTTCGCCCTGCTGGCGATTGGCCATCTGGCGGAAAACGAAAGCATCGTTCACGTTGCTGGCTGGGTAGGTCTGGTCTGTGGCGCAAGCGCAATTTACCTGGCAATGGGTGAAGTGCTGAACGAGCAGTTTGGTCGCACCGTTCTGCCGATTGGTGAAAAACACTAATCCCCCTTCGTGCCCGCCTCGCGGGCACGAATCTCCTGCCTTAATTCTTCTGATTGATACCTCGTTCATGCGCTTTATGGGACACTGTGGCTCCCTCTTTTTATCAAGACGCTCGCTATGATGGCTTACGATCCGTCTCGTACTGACTGGCTGCAACGCTGGGCCGCGCTACTCCTCACCGGGATTCTGGCCGGGCTGGGCGGCATGCTGCTCGCCATGCTGCTGCATGAAGTTCAGCACCTCGTTTACGGCTACAGCCAGACCATCCTCATCAGTCCGCAGTCATTTTTAGAGGGCGTGACGGATGCCAGCGCACAGCGACGTTTTCTCGCCCTCACCGCTGCGGGTCTGGTCGCCGGTATCGGCTGGTGGTCGCTTGCGCGCTACGCCAAAAAACGCATCAGCATCGGCGAGGCGATAAAAAATCCCGACAAACCAATGCCAGCCGTCACGACGCTCATTAACGCTCTGCTGCAAATTATCACCGTCGCGATGGGCTCGCCGCTTGGCCGCGAAGTCGCACCGCGCGAAGTGGGCGCACTGTTTGCCAGCGGCGTCGCCCGTCGTTTACACCTGAGTTCTGCGGATATCCAGCTGATGATTGCCTGCGGCGCCGGAGCCGGGCTGGCGGCGGTCTATAACGTTCCTCTGGCTGGGGCCATATTTACTCTGGAAGTGCTGCTGGTCAGTTTCAGTTGGGAGAAAGCCATCGCCGCTCTGGTGACCTCGGCACTGGCGGCGTGGATCGCCACATTAGGTCTTGGCGATAAGCATCAGTACCATTTCACCACCGAAATTGCCGCCACTTCGCTTGTTTTCTGGGGCGCGCTTTCTGGCCCACTGTTTGGTGCGGCGGCATTTCTGTTTCGTCGTGTGACGCAGCACGCACGCAGTAGGGTACGCAGTAACTGGCAAATGCCGGTCTTCAGCCTGATCGCCTTTACGGCCCTCGGCGCGTTATCCGTCTGGTTCCCGCAGTTGCCCGGCAATGGCAAAGGCCCGACGCAGCTTGCCCTCAACGGCGCTATCACGCTACAGCTCGCCACCGCGATCCTCGCTCTTAAAGTGGTGGTGATCTGGGCGGTACTGCGCGCCGGTGCTCAGGGCGGGTTACTGACGCCGGGCCTCGCCGTCGGGGGTCTGCTCGGTTCAGTGCTGTTTATCCTGATGGGGCGCTGGTTTCCCGGCTCCGATATGGCGAGTTTTGCTCTGACGGGTGCGGCCGGTTTTCTCGCGGCCTCCCTGCAAATGCCACTGACCGCCATCGTGCTGATCATGGAATCCACCCGCATGGACCACAGCTTCCTGGTGCCGGTAGCCCTATGCGTGACAGGCGCGTACATGACCTGCCGCCGTCTGGACGGTTGATTTTTGCGCACAACAGAAACCGCGGCTAAACAAGTTGCGCTATTCACATCATTTTAATTGATAAGCATTATCATCCCGAATATTGTCACCGGGAGCATCCCGGATATTGGATATCAGGCAGCAACAAGGACAGGAACGTTTCGGGATAAACTACGATTCTGCTTTTGTTGCATAAGGTAAGCCAATGAGTTCCCCTCTTGTCGCCAGCGTGAAACCTGACGGGTCAGCGGTGGCGTCACAGTACCGAAAAGTCGTGATGCGTCGCTTTATCGTTGCGGGTGTAATCCTGCTCATGATCATCTTCTCGCTGCTGCTCGATTTTACCCTCGGCCCTTCCGGGATTTCCGTCTCAACCCTGTGGCACACGCTGTTTGATGCCGCCTCGGCCGATGCGGGCACGCGGGTGATTGTCTGGGATTTACGCCTGCCCTTCGCGCTGATGGCGGTGGTGGTAGGCATGGCGCTGGGTCTCGCTGGCGCAGAGATGCAAACCATCCTGAACAACCCCCTCGCCAGCCCGTTTACGCTGGGTGTCTCTTCCGCCGCCTCCTTTGGCGCGGCGCTGGCAATTATTCTCGGGCTGGGAATCCCCGGTATTCCCGATCAATGGTTTATCTCCGCCAACGCCTTTGTCTTTGCGCTAATGGCCTGCTTCGTGCTCGACGGCATCAGCCGCTGGACGCGCGTCGCCACCTCCGGCGTGGTGCTGTTTGGCATCGCGCTGGTCTTCACCTTTAACGCGCTGATCTCCATTCTGCAATTTGTCGCCAGCGAAGATACGCTCCAGGGGCTGGTGTTCTGGACGATGGGCAGCCTGGCCCGCGCGTCGTGGGATAAGCTCGCGATTCTGGTGGGAGTGCTGCTGGTTGTCGTTCCCCTGTCGCTGAAAAATGCCTGGAAGCTCACGGCTCTGCGCCTCGGGGAAGACAGGGCCGTCAGTTTTGGCATTAACGTGCGCAAACTGCGGCTGGCGACGCTCCTGCGCATCAGCATTATTTCGGCGCTGACGGTAGCCTTTGTCGGGCCGGTCGGCTTTATCGGCCTGGTCGCGCCGCATATCTCGCGCATGATGTTTGGCGAAGACCACCGCTTTTATCTGCCGGGAAGTATGCTGATCGGCGCGCTTGTGCTCTCCCTCGCCTCGGTGCTCTCCAAAAATATCGTTCCCGGCGTCATTATTCCGGTCGGCATCGTCACCTCGCTGGTCGGCGTGCCTTTCTTCCTAAGCATTATTATTCGCCATCGGGGGACGCTGTAATGGATGGCTTGATCGTCACCGGCCTGCACACCGGCTATCGCAAAAAGAAAATCATCGACGGGCTGAATACGCCCCTGCTGCCGCGCGGGAAAATTACCGCGCTGCTTGGGCCAAACGGTTCGGGGAAATCGACGCTGTTGCGGGCACTGGCCGAGCTGAACCCGGCGCAAGGCACGCTGGAGCTGAACGGCGAAGATCTGATGACATTACCTTCCGCCCAGCGGGCACAGAAAGTGGTCTATCTGCCGCAGTCGCTCCCGGCGGGAGTGCATCTGCATGCGCTGGAGTCAGTGATCGTCGCGCGACGCGCCAGCGGCTTTTACGCCGACGGCAACGCAGAACAGGAAGCGTTCGATATCCTGCAAAAACTCGGCGTCGCCCATCTGGCAATGAGCTATCTCGACCAACTCTCCGGCGGGCAGAAACAGCTGATTGGCCTTGCGCAGTCTCTGATCCGCCAGCCCGATCTCCTGCTTTTAGATGAACCCCTGAGCGCCCTTGATCTCAACTACCAGTTTCACGTCATGGATATCGTCGCCCGCGAAACGCGGCTGCGCAATATCGTGACGGTGGTGGTTATCCACGACATCAACATCGCCCTGCGCCACGCCGAATACGCCGTGATGCTCAAAGAGGGTGCCCTTGTCGCCAGCGGAATTCCTGGTGAAGTGGTCACCCCCGCAAATCTGGCAACGGTCTACGGAGTGAGGGGCCGGGTGGAATATTGTTCGCAAGGACTGCCGCACGTGGTGGTCGATGGTTTAACCGCATAACAAGCATCATGAGACGGGGAAGTAAGACGATGAAGAAGATGATATTCGCCGCGGTACTGCTGCTCTCGCCGCTGCTGGCGATGGCCCAGAACTGGCCGGTGACCGTAAAAGACAGGGATAATCGCACGGTCACCATTCCGAAGGAGCCGCAGCGCATTATTTTGCAGGATGGCCGCGATATCCTGACACTGGCGATGCTTGAGCGGGACGATCCCTTCGCCAAAGTCGTGGCATGGAACAACCTGCCGAAGAAACAGGACACTGAAACCTGGAACGTGCTGAAGCGTAAATGGCCGGAAGCCGAGAAGATCCTTGATATGCAATTCTCGGATCAGGGGAACGTCGATCTGGATACGGTAATTTCGCGCCATCCGGATCTGATGATCGCCCAGCTGCGCGCGAAACCTTCGCTGACGCAAAGCGGCGTGCTGACTCAGCTGGAAGCCCTGCACATTCCGGTGGTTTTCGTCGATTACGAACTGCATCCGGTGGAGAACACGCTGCCAAGTATCGACCTTCTGGGCAAGGTGTTAGGTCAGACGGAGCGCGCGCAGGCCTACATCGATTTCTACCAGCAGCGTCTGGATCGGATTCATCAGCGCCTGGCTACAGCAGAGAAAAAGCCACTGGTGTTTATCGAACCCATCGCCGGAGTGGCTGGCCTGGATAACGGCTGTTGCTTTACCCACGCGCACAACGGCTGGGGCGGGCTGGTAGAAGCCGCAGGCGGCGTGAACATTGGCTCGCAGCTGCTGCCGGGCGCAACCGGAAATATGTCGGTGGAGAAAATTATCTCCCTGAACCCGGATTACTACCTGATGACCGGTTCAAAACGCTCGGGGAAAGGAACGGCGATTATACCGTTTGGCTACAACGTGCCGGAAAGCGATGTCGCCGCCGCGTTTAAGGCGCTGGTGTCGCGCCAGGGCGTGAGCAGCATTCCGGCTGTCGCGGAGGGCCGAACCGGCGCGCTGTACCATCACTTCTACAATAATCCGTATAACATCATCGCCATTGAAGCGTTGAGTAAACGCTTCTACCCAACGCTGTTCAATGATGTGGATCCGCTGGCGGATTATCACGAGCTGATCAAAAGCTTCACCCACATTCCGGATGACAACATCATCCTGAGTTTTACCCCTCGTTAGTCTGCGCGTGCGCCATCAGCTGATGGCGCTCACCGCGAAGCCAGATCCCAAGCCCCATTCCCATCAACGCCAGCGCCAGCACGTACCAGTCAGGCGCCATCGGCGACACCCCCATCAGCAGCGTGACGGCAATCGGCGTCAGGCCGCCGAAAATGGCGTACGAGACGTTGTACGAGAACGAAATTCCCGTGAAACGCACTTCTGCCGGGAAGGCGCGGACCATCACATAAGGCACCGCACCGACCACGCCGACGCACAGCCCCACGACGCCGTAGAGCAGGAACAGCTGTTCCGGATGTGCGCCCGCCAGATGATAGAACGCCCAGCTCGACCCGGCGAGCAGCAGGCTGCCGACGATGAACGTCCGGCTGGCGCCAAAGCGGTCAGCCGCCAGACCGGCAATCAGACAGCCAAAGCAGAGCATGATGGTTGCAATGCTGTTGGCCTGCAGCGTCACCGCCGGGGCAAAGCCGTACTGTTTTTGCAGCCAGACCGGCGACATCAAAATCACCACCACAATCCCGGCAGACAGCAGCCAGGTGAGCAGCATGGAGATCACCACCGCTTTCTGATGGCGCACCACAACTGATTTCACTGGCAGTTCCTGCGCCAGCGCTTTACGTTGCTGCATTTCGAGGAAAATTGGCGTCTCCTGCAACCAGCGGCGCAGGTACATCGCCACCAGGCCAAACGCGCCGCCCAGCAGGAACGGAATACGCCAGCCCCACTCATGTACGGCCTGGTTGGTCATGCTGGTGTTGATCAGTGTCGCCACCACCGAGCCGAGCAGAATCCCGACCGTCAGCCCGGCGGTTAAGGTTCCGCAGGCAATCCCGATGCGCCGCGCCGGAACGTGTTCAGCGACAAACACCCACGCCCCCGGCACTTCCCCGCCGATTGCCGCCCCCTGCAAAATGCGCATCAACAGCAGCAGAACTGGCGCCACGATGCCCATTGAGGCATAGGTCGGCAGCAGACCAATGGCCAGCGTCGGCACCGCCATCAGCAAAATGCTGAGGGTAAACATCTTTTTACGCCCGACCAGATCGCCAAAGTGGGCCATTATAATGCCGCCCAGTGGGCGCGCGAGATAGCCTGCGGCAAAAATGCCGAAAGTCTGTACCTGGCGCAGCCATTCCGGGATATCCGCCGGGAAGAAGAGTTCGCCCACGACGGCGGCAAAGAAGACGAAGATGATGAAATCGTAAAACTCCAGCGCGCCGCCAAGGGCCGCGAGCGTGAGCGTTTTGTAGTCCTGACGATTCAGAGGCCGGGTGTAATGTGACATAGCAAACCTTTACTGGCAGTGTTGATTTAATTTTACAGTAATCGTAAAGAAAAAATGACTATACCGTAAATGTATCACCACGCCATTGAGGCTGCAGCTTATGTCACAAACACACTAATTTCAGGAGATTGTTTCGCGTCGTGCGCTTTTAGGACGAAAAGCTGCTACCACTTGCGGATCGGTCTCAACGTACGGGCCATCCAGTAACTGTATACAATACGGTACACTGGCGAAAATCCCCGCTACCGCCACTTTCCCGTCTTCGGCTTTCACACCCTCAAGCGTCTCTTTGATCGACTTCGGCTGGCCCGGCAGGTTGAGAATCAGCGCCTGTTTGCGGATCACTCCTACCTGGCGCGAAAGAATCGCCGTCGGCACAAAGTGCAGGCTGATCTGGCGCATCTGTTCACCGAAACCTGGCATCTCGCGATCCGCTACCGCCAGGGTCGCATCCGGCGTCACATCGCGGCGCGCAGGCCCGGTACCGCCAGTTGTCAGCACCAGATGGCAGCTCATTTCGTCCACCAGCTCGCACAGGGTTTGCTCGATGATCGGCTGTTCATCCGGGATTAAGCGAGTTTGCACTTCAAATGGGGTGGTCAGTGCGGCAGCCAGCCACTCTTCTAACGCCGGGATGCCTTTATCGGCATAAACGCCGCTGGAGGCGCGGTCAGAAATCGACACTAAGCCGATGCGTAAGGTATTCATATCCATTCCCTTCATGACAATACTGATTAAGGGGAATGATACACGCAGAGGGGAAAATCAGACAGGGGACGAAAGAAGTAACGTGGCCGGGAGAGGCTCCCGACCATGAAAAATGATTACAGCAGATCGCCGATCATTTTTTCCAGTTTTTCCTGGTCAACAGCAAACTTACGGATACCGTCCGCCAGTTTGTCTACTGCCATTGGGTCCTGGTTGTGCTGCCACAGGAACTCTGACTCGGTGATACGCTCTGGACGCGCTTTCACTTCGCCGGTGTAGCTCAGTTTACGCTCCAATGCGCCTTCGCTCTCTGCCAGCTCTTTCAGCAGCGCAGGGGCGATGGTCAGACGGTCGCAACCAGCCAGCTCGATGATTTCGCCGACGTTACGGAAGCTTGCGCCCATCACGACAGTCTCATAACCGTGCTGTTTGTAGTATTCGTAGATTTCAGTGACGGAAACCACGCCTGGATCTTCAGATGCTGCGTACTCTTTCTTGTCGGTGTTGGCTTTGTACCAGTCCAGAATACGGCCCACGAACGGAGAAATCAGATACACGCCCGCTTCTGCACAAGCACGTGCCTGAGCGAAGGAGAAGAGCAGAGTCAGGTTACAGTTGATACCTTCTTTTTCCAGCTGCTCTGCAGCGCGGATGCCCTGCCAGGTAGAAGCCAGTTTAATCAGGATACGATCGTTGCTGATGCCCGCATCGTTATACAGTTTGATCAGGTGTTTGGCTTTCGCGATAGACGCTTCGGTGTCGTAGGACAGACGCGCGTCAACTTCGGTAGAGATACGACCCGGAACCAGTTTCAGGATTTCCAGACCGATGTTCACAGCCAGTTTGTCAGTTGCATCCACAACCTGCTGCGCACGATCGTTGCTCTGGCCTTTCGCCCAGGTGACAGCTTCGTCGATCAGTTTGCGGTACTCAGGGATCTGCGCGGCGTTAAGAATCAGAGAAGGGTTAGTTGTGGCATCCTGCGGCTGGTACAACTTCATTGCCGCGATATCTCCGGTGTCAGCTACGACAGTGGTGAACTGACGAAGGGAGGTCAATTTATCCGTCATGATAGTGTTTCTCTTTTAACGTGCCCTGGATAATTCACGCTACCGACAGCCTGCCAGCAGCGGAAAAATGACAGGTTTACTTGTTAGGGGGATGTAACCGGTCTGCCATGATGATAACACGACGGAATGACAGCGCAACCGCAGACAGTGCGCTTACGGATAGTATGATAAACTCTGAATATTAACAGCGTGCTAATTAACAGCAGGCTTACTCAACAATCTAACCTTACCCTAAAACATTCGCGTTGCAGACAGGCGGCAGGCGAGCAAATCCCCGGAAGCGATACGTCCGTCACTGGGGTGAACGAGCACAGCCAGCGCACCTGCGGCCCGAAGCAGGAGGGGTAAGAAGGTGGCATCAACAAGAGGGACGTTAATGCCGGACTATTTCTCGTTTATCAATGAAGTCCTGTGGGGCTCAGTAATGATTTATCTGTTACTGGGGGCCGGGATTTGGTTTACCGTTCGCAGCGGTTTTATTCAGTTTCGCTACATTCGCCAGTTTGGCAAAAGTCTTAAAAACAGCGTCAGCCCCCAGCCCGGCGGGTTAACGTCTTTCCAGGCGCTCTGCACCAGTCTTGCGGCACGCGTCGGCAGCGGGAATCTCGCCGGTGTGGCACTCGCCATCAGCGCGGGCGGCCCTGGCGCCGTGTTCTGGATGTGGGTCACAGCCATTATCGGAATGGCGACCTCCTTTGCAGAGTGCTCGCTGGCGCAGCTCTACAAAGAGCGGGACAAGCACGGTCAGTTTCGCGGCGGCCCGGCCTGGTACATGGCCCGAGGGCTGGGTATGCGCTGGATGGGCGTTCTGTTTTCCCTTTTCCTTCTCGTCGCCTACGGTCTTATTTTTAACACCGTTCAGGCTAACTCCGTGGCCCATGCTGTGCGCTATGCCTTCGACTTCCCGGAATGGATAACGGGTGTCGTCCTGGCGATACTAACGCTGCTGGTGATCGTGACCGGCATCAAAGGCGTCGCACGCCTGATGCAGTGGCTGGTTCCGGCCATGGCCCTGCTGTGGGTGATCGCAAGCCTGGTGGTCACCGCCGCGCATCTCGAACAGGTTCCAGGGGTGATCGCCACCATTTTCAAAGCCGCGTTTGGCTGGCGAGAAGCCGCCGCTGGCGCACTGGGATACACCCTCAGCCAGGCTCTGACCGCGGGGTTCCAGCGCGGTATGTTCTCTAACGAAGCCGGTATGGGTTCGACGCCAAATGCGGCCGCGGCGGCAGCGTCATGGCCCCCTCACCCGGCGGCTCAAGGGATCGTGCAGATGATCGGTGTGTTTACTGACACCATTATCATCTGTTCAGCCAGCGCGATGATTGTGCTGCTGGCGGGGCCGGTGCCTCATTCCGCGGATGCCGTCGGAATTCAGATCATCCAGCAGGCGCTGGTGAATCTCTCAGGCAGTTGGGGCGCCGGATTTGTCTCGCTGATTGTGATTCTCTTCAGCTTCAGTTCCATCGTCGCCAATTACATTTATGCCGAAAATAACCTGATATTCCTGCGCATCGATTCACGCAACACCCTGTGGTGTCTGCGCGTCGCGCTCGTCGGTATGGTGTTGACAGGTTCGGTGATGAGCCTGCCGCTGGTCTGGCAGCTGGCGGATGTGATTATGGCGCTGATGGCAATCACGAATCTAACGGCCATTCTGCTGCTGTCGCCGGTGGTGACGCTGATTGCCAGTGATTATCTACGCCAGCGGAAACTGGGCGTGAGGCCGGTGTTTGACGCCACCCGCTATCCTGAAATCGAGTCACAAATTGCCCCGGGCAGCTGGGATGATTTGCCACGGCAATAACAGTCATCGATCAAATCAGGCCGTTTTTTTGCTAAAGTCGCACTAAATTTCCTGCAAGGACTGGATATGCTGATTCTGATTTCACCTGCAAAAACGCTCGATTACCAGAGCCCGCTCGCCACCGAGCGCTATACCCAGCCCGAACTGCTGGATCATTCCCAGCAGTTGATCCGCGAGGCGCGCAAACTTTCCGCCCCGCAGATTGGCAAGCTGATGAGCATCAGCGACAAACTCGCCGATCTCAACGCCACCCGCTTCCACGACTGGCAGCCGGACTTTACGCCGAAAAACGCCCGTCAGGCGATCCTCGCCTTTAAAGGTGATGTGTATACCGGCCTGCAAGCGGAAACGTTCAGCGAAGCCGATTTCGATTTTGCCCAGCAGCACCTGCGTATGCTTTCGGGTCTTTACGGCGTGCTGCGCCCGCTGGATCTGATGCAGCCGTACCGCCTGGAGATGGGCATTCGTCTGGAAAACGCCAAAGGCAAAGATCTGTACCACTTCTGGGGCGATATCATCACCGAGAAGCTGAACGACGCGCTGAGCGCTCAGGGCGATAACATCGTGATCAACCTGGCATCTGACGAATACTACAAATCCGTGAAGCCGAAAAAGCTGAACGCCGAGATCATCAAGCCGGTATTTTTGGATGAGAAGAACGGTAAGTTCAAAGTGATCAGCTTCTACGCCAAGAAAGCGCGCGGGCTGATGAGCCGCTACATCATCGAAAACCGCCTGACGAAGCCAGAACAGCTGACTCACTTTAACAGCGAAGGGTATTTCTTTGACGGCGAAGCGTCAGGGAAAGGCGAACTGGTGTTTAAGCGTCACGAGCAGTAATGCCCCGTGGCGCTACGCTTCCCGGAGCGACTCGTCGCTCTGCTAAGCGCAGCGCCATCAGGCAGTGTTAATGATGTTTCCAGTCCGGCCCCTTGCCGTGGTTATCATGCTTATCGCCATGACGATTATCGTGAGGCTCGCGATGCTCGTCATGCGGATGCCAGCGGTTGTCGCGCCATTCGTAATGCGATTTCCACCAGTCATGGTCGCGCCAGCGGCCGCCATCCCAGTAGTGTCCGCTTTTATCCTGATCGCCAATCTGTAATTTAACCGCCGGGATCAGCGTGATCTCTCCGGCCTGTACCACTGCGGGAGCGACCAGCATCAGCGAAAGTGCGAGCATTGCAGGTTTCAGTTTAGACATAGGTGACTCCTTCATATTCTTGCCCAACGTGGGCCGATGTAAGGAGATTACGTGAGGGAAGTCGGGGATGTTATTCTCTGCAATCCTAATCTCTAAGTGAGCGCATTTATTGGGAATTTCTGCTTTTTCCCTGCATTTTTTCTCCTTATTTTCTCCATAAAAAAACCGGGCGAACCCGGTTTAGCTAGCTATGTGCGTTCTGTTAGCCGGTTAGGCGAAGCCGCCACCCGGCATAACCCTCACTCGCGCGTCATCATCAGCTGACGCAGCGCCGCAAAATCTGCTGGCAGAGTGTGGGACAGCAGCGGCAGATCGGCGCGATCGGCCAGCTCTTTTGGCAACGGCAGCGATTCACCCAGGATCTCATCCACGCTCTCTTTGAACTTCGCCGGGTGCGCCGTTCCGAGGAACAGGCCGTACTCGCCCGGATTAAGCTGGTCGCGCAGCGCACGATAGGCAATCGCCGCGTGAGGCTCGGAGGTATACCCCACCGCTTTCAGCTCACGCATCGTCGCTTTGGTGGTGTCATCACTCACCGCCGCATAGCCGAGATCGCCCAGACGCCAGATCTTACGGCGGAACAGCTCTTCCACGCGCGGCCAGTTGTTCGGCTGGCTCACGTCCATCGCGTTAGAGAGCGTCGCCTGCGTCGCGTTTGGCGTCCATTTGCCATCTTTCAGGAAGCGAGGAACGGTGTCATTGGCGTTGGTCGCCGCGATAAAACGCTTCACCGGCAGGCCCAGGGATTTGGCCAGCAGCCCGGCGGTCAGATCGCCAAAGTTGCCGCTTGGGACAGAAATCACCAGCTGATTGCGGGCTTCCTGCGGCAGTTGCGCCACCGCCTCGAAGTAGTAGCAAATCTGCGCCAGCAGACGGCTGATGTTGATTGAGTTTGCCGAGTTCAGCCCCAGCGCCACTTTCAGCTCTTCATCGTCGAAAGCCTGTTTCACCAGCGCCTGACAGGCATCGAAATCGCCGTCGATGGCGACAGTTTCAATGTTACCGCCGAGGGTACAGAACAGTTTTTCCTGTAGCGGGCTGATTTTGCCCTGCGGATAGAGGATCACCACGCGCACGTTTTTCAGGCCGTAAAACGCGTGAGCCACCGCTGCACCGGTATCACCAGACGTCGCCGTCAGAATGGTGACCGGTTTGTCGCCGCTGATGTGCGTCAGCATCTGCGCCATAAAGCGCCCGCCGAAATCTTTAAACGCCAGCGTCGGGCCGTGGAACAGCTCCAGACAGCCGATGTCCGGCTCAACGGATTTCACCGGCGCCGGGAAGGCAAACGCATTGCGCACGCGCGCTTCCAGCAGCTCGTGAGGAATTTCATCGCCAATAAAGGCAGAGAGGATTTTCGCGCTGCGGCTGACGAAATCCTGCTTCAGCATTTCATCGACTTCCGTCAGGCTAAACTCCGGCAAATCATGCGGAAAAAACAGCCCCTGATTTTTGCCCAGCCCCTGAGTCACCGCCTGCGCGAAGCTCACCTGCTCGTTATGATCTTTAAGATTGTAGAGTTTCATCGTTTATCCCAGTACTCGTGCGCCTGCCGTGTCCAGACGGCAAATATGAACAAAGCCTTCCTGATTTTGCAGGTAATTTTTCGCCAGCCAGTCTGCCACGCGCTGCGCGGTGTCCGGCTTATCGCAAAGGGCGAACAGCGTCGGGCCTGAGCCCGAAATACCGCACGCCTGCGCGCCGATATCCAGTGACGCCTCACGCGCTTCATTGAAGCCCGGCAGCAGTTTGGTGCGGTACGGCTCGGCAATCACATCTTTCATCAGCTTCGCGGCGAGGGCTGGCTGACGGGTATAGCAGGCGTGAATAAAGCCCGCCAGATGACGACCGTGCGCGATACAGTCCTGACGACGATACTGCGCAGGCAGAATCGCACGCGCTTCGGCGGTCGAAACTTTAATCCCTGGATAGGCCAGCACCCACAGCCACTCATCAAAGCCTGGCACCTGCTGGCTGATAATGCCGTTCTCTTCGATCATCAGCTGCATCCCGCCAAGGAAGCACGGCGCGACGTTATCATAGTGAATGCTGCCAGAGATGCGCCCTTCCAGTTCGCCCATCAGTGACAGCAGGCGGGTGTTGTTAAGCGGTTTGCCGCAGTGTTCGTTCATCGCCACCAGCGCGGCGACGACGGAACAGGCGCTGGAACCCAGCCCGGAGCCAATCGGCATACTTTTTTCAAGGGTCATGGCGACCGGCACGTTTTTACCGATCTCCTGACAGAAGCGTTCCCAGCACTGGTAGACAATATTCTCGCGCGGCTCTGGCGGCAGCTTGTTGGCGAAGCGGCCAATATTATTGAGGCTGAAACTGTCCGCCGCTTCGACGGTGACGGTATCACCCAGCAGCGAACCGTCGAGGGGCGTTACCGCCGCACCCAGCACATCAAATCCGACGCTCATATTAGCGCTGGAAGCCGGGGCATAAACTTTGACCATGTTAAACTCCTAACTTCCATGACAGGGTACGCAGCAGATCGGCAAACACGCCCGCCGCCGTCACATCATTCCCTGCGCCATAACCGCGCAGTACCAACGGTAATGGCTGATAATAGTGGCTGTAAAACGCCAGGGCGTTTTCGCCGTTTTTCACTTTAAAGAGCGGATCGTTCCCGTCCACTTCAGCAATCTTCACGCGGCACACGCCGTCGTCTTCGATGTTGCCAACATAGCGCAATACTTTGCCTTCATCACGGGCTTTTGCGATACGTGCCGCAAAGTCGTCATCCAGCTGCGCTAAGCGATCCATAAAAGTAGCGACATCGCCGCTGTCATCAAAACCTGCAGGCAGCACCGGCTCGATAACGATATCCGACAGCTCCAGCTCACGGCCGGTTTCACGGGCGAGGATCAGCAGCTTACGCGCGACATCCATGCCCGAGAGATCGTCACGCGGGTCTGGCTCGGTATAGCCCAGCTCACGCGCTTCACGGGTGGCTTCCGAGAGGCTCATCCCTTCATCCAGCTTGCCGAAAATAAACGACAGGGAACCGGAGAGAATGCCGGAGAAGCGCTGCAATTCATCACCCGCGTTCAGCAAGTTTTGCAGGTTCTCAATGACCGGCAGCCCCGCACCGACGTTGGTGTCGTAGAGGAACTTACGGCGAGACTTGCTGGCCGCGGTGCGCAGCTGATGGTAGTAATCCATCGACGAGGTGTTGGCCTTTTTGTTCGGCGTCACCACGTGGAAACCTTCGCGCAGGAAGTCAGCATACTGATCGGCGACGACCTGGTTTGAGGTACAGTCCACAATCACCGGATTAAGCAGGTGATACTCTTTCACCAGACGAATCAGGCGGCCAAGATTAAACGGCTCTTTCGCCTGCGCCAGTTCGTCCTGCCAGCTTTCCAGATTCAGCCCGTGGACGTTGGTCAGCAGCGCTCGGGAGTTCGCCACGCCGCAGACACGCAGATCGATATGTTTGTTCTTCAGCCAGCCCTGCTGACGCTTCACCTGCTCCAGCAGCGCGCCGCCCACACCGCCGACGCCAATGACGAACACTTCGATCACCTGATCGGTGTTGAACAGCATCTGGTGCGTGACACGCACCCCGGTGGTCGCGTCATCATTGCTCACCACCACCGAAATCGAGCGCTCGGAAGAGCCTTGGGCAATGGCCACGATATTGATGTTGGCACGTGCCAGAGCGGCAAAAAATTTGGCGGAGATACCGCGCAGGGTACGCATTCCGTCGCCGACAACCGAGATAATCGCCAGGCGTTCCTGGATCGACAGCGGTTCCAGCAGCTCTTCTTTCAGCTCCAGATAAAACTCATCTTCCAGCGCACGACGCGCACGGCCACAATCCGCCTGCGGCACGCAGAAGCTGATGCTGTATTCAGAGGAGGACTGCGTGATGAGCACAACGGAGATACCGTTGCGCGACATCGCGGCAAACACACGTGCGGCCATGCCGACCATGCCTTTCATCCCTGGACCGGAGACGCTGAACATCGCCATGTTATTCAGGTTAGAGATGCCTTTGACCGGTAAATCGTCTTCATCATGGCTCGCGCCAATCAGCGTGCCTGGCGCCTGCGGGTTACCGGTATTTTTGATGAGGCAAGGGATCTGGAACTGGGCAATCGGGGAGATGGTGCGTGGATGGAGGACTTTCGCGCCGAAATACGACAGCTCCATCGCTTCCTGATACGACATCGATTTTAGCAGCCTTGCGTCCGGCACCTGGCGCGGATCGCAAGTATAGACACCGTCAACATCCGTCCAGATTTCGCAGCAATCGGCGCGCAAACAAGCAGCCAGCACGGCGGCAGAGTAGTCGGAGCCGTTACGCCCCAGAACCACGAGTTCGCCCTTCTCGTTACCGGCAGTAAAGCCCGCCATCAGAATCATATGGTCAGCCGGGATTTTACTGGCAGCGATGCGACGGGTAGATTCGGCGATATCGACGGTGGATTCGAGGTAATGGCCCACCGCCAGCAGTTTTTCGACCGGGTCGATCATCGTGACATGGTGCCCACGCGCTTCCAGCAAGCCCGCCATGATGGCAATTGAGAGTTTTTCACCGCGGCAAATCAGCGCCGCGTTGATGCCATCCGGGCATTGTCCCAGCAGGCTGATGCCGTGCAGGACATGTTTGATCTGTGCGAACTCTTGTTCCACTAAGGCTTTCAGCCGGGCGAGCGGGAAGCCTGGCTGGATATCTGCCAGCCCCTGAAGCAGCTCGGTAAAAATGCGCTCGGCATCGCTGATGTTCGGGAGAGCATCCTGGCCACCGATGGTTTTTTCAATCATCGCCACCAGGTGGTTAGTAATTTTCGCCGGGGCAGAGAGCACGGTTGCCACCTGCCCCTGCCTGGCGTTGCTTTCCAGGATATCGGCAACGCGCAGAAAACGTTCTGCGTTTGCCACTGATGTACCGCCGAACTTCAAGACTCGCATGGTTTACCTCGTGATCTTTGGTCGAAAAAAAAGCCCGCACTGTTCAGGTGCGGGCTTTTTTCTGTTTTTCCTGTTACGCGTCAGCCCGCATCGTTACCTGTGGTAATGATGATGGTTGTTGTAATGGTGGTGGTGCTAACGCGATTCATGGATGTTGTGTGCTCTGTGTTGTTTTCTGTCTGTCCTGTATTCTTTTAGGGTTAAAGTATCCGGCACTTTAAGTCAATGAATTTTTAATTTGATCACAATTTGTAACCCTTTCACGACCCGCTGCTTGCGGTTTTATTTTTATCCGGATACGACCAGTTGCAACCCTTATCGACAGACGGTTAAGCCATACGAAAAACAAATGTCAGTTTTTTATTCTGCCAATTTTTTTTCGATATCGTGCAGCAATCGGTGCAACATTGCCGTGTCGCGCTGCTCAAGCAACCCCAGTCGCTGATGAAGCCAGTCCACCATTTTCTGATCGTCAGCTACGCCAAGCTGGTTTAAGAGCGAGTGCGTTCGCGCGCGCAACGCCCGCAGCTGATTTTCATCCCCGCCGTTCACGTCGGGCGCGGGAATTTGCATTAAAGATGCTAATTGATAGCAATAGACCATCACCGCCTGGCCGAGATTAAGGGACGGATAATCTGCCACCATCGGCACACCGGTCAGCACGTCTGCCAGCTCCAGCTCTTCATTGGTCAGGCCCGAATCTTCGCGGCCAAAAACCAGTGCCGCTTTGGTTAGCCACGCGCTTTTTTCCTCCAGCAGCGGCACCAGTTCGGTTGGCGTCGCGTAATAATGATACTTCGCCCGGCTGCGGGCGGTGGTCGCGACGGTGAAAGAAATGTCGTGCAGCGCATCGGCGAGAGTCGCGTAAGTGGTTATGTTATCGAGGATTTCACCCGATCCGTGAGCCACCCAGCGGGCGGCTGGCTCGAGGTGCGCCTCGCTGTCTACGATGCGCAAATCGGTGAATCCCATGGTCTTCATTGCCCGGGCGGCAGCGCCAATATTTTCTGCTCTTGCTGGCGAAACCAGCACTATCGATAAGTGCATTTTTGCTCTCTTTTTAATCAGTTAGCCGGTAAAAGTGTGACGCAGCTCAACATATTACGCGGCGCGAATTTACAAAATTGCAACACAAATCACCGAAATAGCGTTTCACCATGAATTAAAAGCGCTAAACTGTTCCGTAATGGAACTAGTGATTCAAATGTTAACAGACATTAGTTATCCGTATGTTTAATAATGATAATACTCGTATTGATTGGTTTTTCGAATTGGATTCGCGTTGTTTATTAATCAATATCTGCAACTAGTTGGTTTATTGAAAAATTGTGACAAAGGCTAGCAATCAGATACGATGATTTCATCAAACTGTTAACGTGCTACAATTGAACTTGATATATGTCAACGAAGCGTAGTTTTATTGGGTGTCCGGTGTCACTTAGCCTGTTATGTTGCTGTTAAAATGGTTAGGATGACAGCCGTTTTTGACACTGTCGGGTCCTGAGGGAAAGTGCCCACGACCAAGCTAATGATGTTGTTGACGTTGATGGAAAGTGCATCAAGAACGCAATTACGTACTTTAGTCACGTTAGGCCGATCATGTTAATTTGCGACATGTATCAGGCAGGTCAGGGACTTTTGTACTTCCTGTTTCGATTTAGTTGGCAATTTAGGTAGCAAACATGCAGACCCCGCACATTCTTATCGTTGAAGACGAGTTGGTAACACGCAACACGTTAAAGAGCATTTTCGAAGCAGAAGGCTACGATGTCTTTGAAGCGACCGATGGCGCAGAGATGCATCAGATCCTTTCTGAAAATGATATCAACCTGGTCATCATGGATATCAACCTGCCCGGGAAAAACGGCCTTCTTCTGGCACGCGAGCTGCGTGAACAGGCGAACGTGGCGTTAATGTTCCTGACAGGCCGTGATAATGAAGTTGATAAAATTCTTGGCCTGGAAATCGGCGCTGATGACTACATCACCAAGCCGTTTAATCCTCGCGAGTTAACCATTCGTGCACGCAACCTGCTGTCCCGTACCATGAATCTGGGTACGGTGAGTGAAGAGCGTCGTAGCGTAGACAGCTACAAATTCAACGGCTGGGAACTTGATATCAACAGCCGTTCGCTGGTTAGCCCGAACGGTGAACAGTACAAACTGCCGCGCAGTGAATTCCGCGCCATGCTGCACTTCTGCGAAAACCCGGGCAAAATTCAGTCCCGTGCAGAGCTGCTGAAGAAGATGACGGGCCGCGAGCTGAAGCCGCACGACCGTACTGTTGACGTGACGATCCGTCGCATTCGTAAACACTTCGAGTCTACGCCGGATACTCCAGAAATCATCGCCACTATCCATGGCGAAGGCTATCGTTTCTGCGGCGACTTGCAGGAATAATCCCGCTCTCAATGCAGTAAAAACGGCGCTTAACGCGCCGTTTTTTTATTTCCAGATCCGTAACGAATCCGGGTTCTCTTCACTTTTCGGCATACTGCGCTTCACCTGTGTGAGCGAGTACCAGTCAAAGTGCCGCGTCAGATACATCACCGCAAACAGCGCTAACGCCAGCACGCCCGACCCCAGCAGCAGCGCGCTGTCTTCCGAACGCAGCAGGAACCACATCACACCGTCCAGGCCTAACAGCGCTACGACAAACACCGCGCTTCGCTTCCAGCCCTTCAGCACCGCCTGCAAATAAACCCCGTTCATCATCGCCCCGACCAGGCTTGCGATAATCCAGGCAGGGGTAAAGCCCACATGTTCTGACAACGCCAGCAGTACCAGATAGAACAGTACCAGCGACAGCCCCACCAGCAGATACTGCATCGGGTGCAGACGAAGGTGAGAGAGCGTTTCGTAGACAAAGAAAGCCATAAACGTCAGCGCAATCAACAAAATGGCATACTTAATGGCACGGTCAGTTAACTGATACTGATCGGCAGGCGTCGCCACCGTCACGCTAAAGGCTGGAACGTCACGAAACGAAGGTGTTTCACTCGCGCTGAACACGCTTTCAAGATTGTTCGCAAACCAGCTGCTTTGCCAGTGGGCCTGAAATCCTGAGGCGCTGATTTCGCGCTTCGACGGTAAGTAATCCCCCATAAAACCAGGGTGCGGCCAGTTGCTGCGCAGCGTCAGCTCGCTGTTACGCCCGACCGGCACGACGGAGAAACTGCCCGTCCCGTTGAGATTCAGCGCCATCTCCAGTTCGATATTTTTTGCATTGAGCGTTTCCCACGTCAGCGGAATGTGAATCCCCGCCTGCTCCCCCAGGATGCCGGAACCCGGCTCTACGGTCATGGTTTCGCCGTTCACTTTCGACACGTTCACTGCACCGATCCCACGCGCATCACCGACGCCGACAGCCACAAACGGTTGGCCCAGCGTGATGGTTTCCCCTTTGAGCTGGTCCAGCTTATCCGTATTAAATTGCGCTTTCAGTTTCAGATCAGTGCTCCAGATCTGCCCATCGTAGATGCCGATGCTTCGGGATTCGACCTGCTGATTGCCGTCAATCACCAGCGATTCCGGCAGCAAAAAGTGCAGGAAACTGCGCTTGTGCTCAACCTGAACCTTATCTTCAATCGTGTAATAAATTTCCGTTACCGGAATCGCGATTAACGGGCCGGTGAGCTGCTGCGGCCCGCTGGTGCTTTGGCGCAGCGTATCTTCAACGTCATCGCGATAGCTGGCACGCTCCGAAATCAGGTTGCTTACCATAAACAGCGGAACTAACAGCAGCAGGATGCACCCCATCAGGGTGCTAACTTTCCAGAACAGTGGGGATTTTTTCATTGCCTTCTCCTTAGTGATGGAGAGAGCGTAACGTGGCTATGTGCGCGGAATTTGAAGTTATGTGAAGGGACGGTGAAGTGCCAAAATAGCCTCGACGCCGCCCGCTTCGCGATTGCGAAGTTGAATATCGCCGTGATGCAGACGCGCCACCTCTTGCACAAACGCCAGCCCAAGGCCGCTGCTCTTCAGGCCCGTTTCGCGCGGAAGAGAATAAAAGCGCTCAAAGATGCGGGCCAGGGCGTAGTCTGGAATACCGCTGCCGCTGTCGGTCACCTTCAGAAGGGTCTGCTTGTGTGCCGCTTCAGCGGTGAGCGTGATACTCCCGCCGTGCGGCGTAAAGTCGATGGCGTTATCCAGCAGGTTGCCCAGCGCCTGCTCCAGCAAATCCGCATCGCCCTCGACCGTCGGCACGTCGACCTGACAACTCAGATGGATATCTTTTGCCGCCAGCATCGTTGCGCGCGCGTCGCTGATGCGCGTGAACAGCGCAGTCATATTGACGGTACCGGGGATAATCTCCACGCGGTTTTCCAGCTTCGCCTGCTCCAGCAGCTTTTCGACCAGCGACTGCATACGCGCGTTCTGCACCAGGATATTGTCGATAAACCGCGCGGCTACCGGCGGTGGCGGCTGCTCTGACAAGATCTCCGCCGCGCCGCGAATCGCCGCCAGCGGGCTTTTCAGCTCATGGGTTAGGGCGTGAACGTAATGCTCAATATAATTTTTGCCTTCGAGGCGGATACGCATGTTTTCCAGCGCCTGCGCCAGCTTGCGCAGCTCACTGCTGCCCGGATCGGGCAACGGCAGCGGCGTGTCGTGGGTCACAGAATCCGCGTAGCGCGACAGGGAACTGATGGAACGGTTGATCCACCACGCCACAATCAGCCCTATCAGCAGGGCTATCCCCAGCAGCGCGCCGCCCGCCCAAAGAATGCGCCGCTCGCTGCGGTGGATCACCGGCGCCATAGCGCTGTTCGGTTTCCCCACCGACAGCACGCCGATGATTTTTCCCTGATCAACAATGGGTGCCGCCACGTACATCACGGTGCTCTCAGGGTCGTTGGGATCGTCCTGGGTACTGCGCGCGCCGTACTGCCCGCGCAGGGTGCGCCAGACATCATTCCAGCGCGAAAAATCCTCGCCCAGCCCTTTTCCGGTGGAATCAAACACCACTTTGCCCTGCGCGTCGGTCATGTAGACGTGATATTCGTTGCGCACTTTGTAGATGCCGCCAATGTTGGCGCGAAACGGGCGTTGATGCAGCTGCGAGAAAGCCTGCGCAACTCTGCCGTTTTGGGGAGCATTCGCCAGCAGATCGTCGCGCCCCACTTCCGCCAACAGCGTGGCGGTATCAATCAGTGTCCCTTCGGTGGCCCTGCGTACGCCGGGTTTCACCTCCTGCACAAAGATCGACAGCACAAACCAGGCGGCGATTGCGACAATCAGAAAATAGCCCAGCAGCAGCCGCATGCCGATGCGCATTACGACAGCCCCAGACTGTAACCCATGCCGCGATGGGTGCTGATGGGCGAAAGGTCCGCATTCACGGCGCGCAGTTTGGCGCGCAGGGTTTTGATATGGGTATCCACGGTGCGATCGAAGCTGTCGCCATCCTCGCCCCAGACTTTGTCCATCAGCTGCTGGCGGGAAAACACCCGGCCAGGCGCGTGGAGCAAGGTTTTAAGCAGCAAAAATTCGTAGCGCGTTAAAAGTAATGCTTCGCCGCACCAGCTGATCTGCGCGGCGGGTTCGTTGAGTTCAAACTGCCCGATGCGCAAGATCTCCGAAGGCAAGGCCGATTTCTGCATCCGTCGCAAAATGGTCCGCACCCGGGCGCACACTTCGCGCGGCGAGAAGGGTTTGGCGACGTAATCATCGGCCCCCATTTCGAGGCCCAGCAGTTTATCCACCTCATCGCTGCGGGCCGTGAGGAACAGCACCGGCAGCGACGGATGTTGCGCCAACAGCTGACGACACAGCTCGAAACCGCTGATATCCGGCAGACCCACATCCAGAATCGCGAGTGCAGGCGCCTGACGCCGCGCCTCTTCGAGCGCAGGCAGCCCGCGTTCGAAGGACTTCACCGCAAAGCCTTCCTGCGAAAGCATGTAGATTAGCGTCTCGGCGATGCTGATTTCGTCTTCCACCAGCCAAATCAACGGTTGCTGCATCCTGTGCCCCTGAGTTAGCGCCACGGCATGATCGGTACGGCGCTTAGTGCGTTTTTCGGCGATCCCTCAACCACTTTATCGGAGTACGCGAGGTATGCCAGCGTGTTGCGTTTTGCATCATAGAAACGCACGACCTGCAGTTTTTTGAAAACCAGCGAAGTGCGTTTCTGGAACACCACATCGCCCTGCGCTTTGCCGTTTTTAATTTTGTCGCTCAGCTCCACCGGCCCTACCTGCTGGCAAGAGATCGCCGCATCGGCCGTATCTTCGGCCAGCCCCAGCCCCCCTTTGATCCCGCCCGTTTTCGCGCGGCTGATATAGCAGGTGACGTTCTTCACATCGGGATCGTCAAAGGCTTCGACCACGATTTTATGGTCCGGGCCAAAGATTTTAAACACGGTATCGACGGAGCCAACTTCTTCGGCCAGCGCGTTACGACCCACTAACAGCATCAGAGCGGTGAAGATCAATGTCTTGTATTTCATATTGTTACCATTCTTTAAAATTGCATTGAGCGATTATTCAACAAACAGGATAAAAATGTAGCAAGATCACAGGATTAGCAATTTGATGCCCATAATGTGCGGCAAAAAGCATTAATGCGCAAAAAAAACACTGAATGCTAAAACATCAAAAAATGCTATTATCCGCTACCCTGTTATCAGGCACCTGCTGTTTTAAGGATGAGGATAGTATATGGATCAGGCTGGAATTATTCGCGATCTGCTTACCTGGCTAGAAGGTCATCTGGACCAGCCTTTGTCACTGGATAATGTGGCGGCAAAAGCAGGTTATTCCAAGTGGCATTTGCAAAGGATGTTCAAGGATGTCACCGGTCATGCTATCGGTGCCTATATTCGTGCACGTCGTCTCTCAAAATCGGCGGTGGCCTTGCGCCTGACAGCGCGTCCGATTCTGGATATTGCGCTGCAATACCGTTTTGACTCGCAGCAGACCTTTACCCGCGCCTTCAAAAAACAGTTTTCGCTGACGCCTGCGCTCTATCGTCGTTCACCCGACTGGAGTTCGTTTGGCATGCGCCCGCCGCTGCGTCTGGGCGAATTTGCGATGCCAAAATATGAATTCGTCACCCTACCAGAGACGCACCTGATTGGCACGACGCAAAGCTACTCCTGTTCGCTGGAACAGATTTCTGAATTCCGTCATCAGATGCGCACCCAGTTCTGGCGCGATTTCCTGAGCCACGCCCCGGCGATCCCGCCGTTGCTGTATGGCCTGAACGAAACGCACCCAAGCCAGGAAAAGGACGACGAGCAGGAGGTATTCTACACCACCGCGCTCACGCCTGAGATGGCCAACGGCTATATTCAGGGCTCGAAGCCGGTCGTGCTGGAAGGCGGTGAATACGTGATGTTCAACTATGAAGGGCTGGGAACGGGCGTTCAGGAGTTTATCCTGACCGTTTACGGTACCTGCATGCCGATGCTGAATCTGAACCGCCGTAAAGGTCAGGACATTGAGCGCTACTATCCGGCCAGCGATGCTAAACCGGATGAAGGCCCAATCAATCTGCGTATGGAATTCTTAATTCCGATTCGCCGCTAACGCTGCAGTTCATCCAGCGCAGGGGCGTCCAGATGCGAGATGTCCCCTGCCATTTCCACCACCCAACCAGACGCCAGCCACGGGCTTTCCTGATAGTCGATACGGGAAATAGAGCAGTTGCGCAGACGCAAACGGCGCTCGGCATAGGCCGGCAGCCCAAGAATGGTGCTCACCAGGCAGCCCAGTGCGATACCGTGGCTCACCAGCAGCGGTCGGCTACCTGCCGGTAGCTTGAGGCAATCTGCCAGTGCCGCCTGAACGCGCACGCTTAGCTCCTGCATGGACTCCCCCTCAGGAATACGGCCATCTTCGGTGCCGTTGACCAGCGTACGACGCCAGCCCTCTTCCTGCTCCGTCAGAGAATCCACATGACGTTTTTCCAGCACGCCCATATCGAGCTCGCGCAGGCGAGGATCGAGGATAATATCGCACCCGCAGGCCTCAGCGATAATGCGCGCCGTTTGCTGCGTGCGCCCTAAATCGCTGGCGATAATGTGCGTGATGCCCAGGGTTCTGGCGCGCTCCGCAACCTGCCATGCTTGTTGCTCACCTTTGGCGGTGAGAGGACTGTCTGACTGGCCTTGAATACGTCGCTCGGCGTTCCACTGCGTTTCACCGTGGCGAACAAGGTAAACCTGTAACATGTTTTTTTCCGTTATACTGCGATGAGTTTTTTTTCGAATCGAGCTTAATTATGCACCATGTTGTCTCTGCTACCACTAATCCTGCCAAAATTCAGGCAATTCTAAGGGCATTTGAAGAGATCTTCGGCGAAGGATCCTGCCATATCGACGCCGTCGGCGTCGAGAGCGGCGTCCCTGAACAACCTTTCGGAAGCGAGGAAACGCGCGCTGGCGCACGAAATCGCGTCGTGAATGCGAAAGCTCTGCGCCCGCAGGCCGATTTTTGGGTCGCGATTGAAGCGGGAATTGACGAAGGGGCAACCTTTAGCTGGGTGGTGATTGAGAGCCGCGAGCAGCGCGGAGAATCCCGTTCAGCGACGTTGCCTTTACCGGCTACCATTCTGGAAAAAGTGCGGGCGGGAGAAGCGCTCGGGCCGGTGATGTCGCACTACACCGGCATCGACGAGATTGGCCGCAAAGAGGGTGCCATCGGCGTGTTTACCGCCGGGACGCTGACGCGTTCGAGCGTTTACCATCAGGCAGTGGTGCTGGCGTTAAGCCCGTTTCATAACGCGGTTTACCGTTGAAACACCACGATGAGAGCTGATCTTTTGCATGTCTGATAAGCGCAACGCCATCAGGCCTGCAATTGCACTCTTTCCAGATGGCACCTCAGGCATTTTTCAGCAGCACTTCCTCAAGCCACTGGCGCAGCTCTACCGGGGCTGATTTCAGGCTGTTCGATCCACGGGTAATCGTAGCAATCCCCGCCCCCAGCTCATTCTTAAGCTCACGCTGGCTCATCTCCCCCCGCAGCAACTCTTCAATAATGCGCACACGCGTCCCTAGCGCTTCGCGCTCGTCGGGCGTCAGGATCAGCTGCATCAGAGGCAGGTGCAGATCTTTCTCGTAGGACTGGCGAAGCAGCTCCACAAAACGAAGCCACTCCTGGTTGCGCTGTTCGGCCATCGCCGATGAATAAGGGGAATGCTGGGTCATGTTATGCCGCCGTTTGTACTCTTAGACGAGTACAAGCATAACACAACCCATCCGGATTAATACTTTCTCTGCCATTCCGCGTCGCTCATCAGGGTGTCTTTCTGCCCCATGAAGTAGCGGTAGTAGGCGTCATAGGCCAGCACATTCTTCACATAACCGCGCGTTTCGGAGAACGGAATGCTCTCGATAAACGCCACCGCGTCGATGCGCCCGGCGCTGTTGCCAAGCCAGGTGCGTACACGCCCAGGCCCTGCGTTATACGCCGCCGAAGAGAAGATGCGGTTATTGCCGAACTGCTGATACACATACTGTAAATAGCTGGTGCCGATGTTGATGTTGGTATCCGGATCCAGCAGCTGTGACGGGCTGCTGTAGCCTGGAATATTAAACATCTTCACCGTATGCGTGGCGGTCCCCGGCATAATTTGCATCAGGCCGCTGGCCCCCACCGGAGAGCGCACTTTCGGGTTCCAGGCACTCTCCTGACGGGCAATCGCCATCGCATAGCTCTGCGGGATATCTTTGCCGCTGGTGTAGCGATCAAACAGATCGTTGTAGGCCAGCGGGAAACGCTCTTCCAGATGATCCCACAGTTTCCCGGCGATCGTCGCCTGCACGCTCAGATCCCACCAGCGGTTATCGAAGGCATAGCGCGCCAGTTGGGCTTTTTCGTCAGTCGTGCGGCTGGTCACCAGGTTGGCCCACTCGCTGCGCGCGGTGTTATCCATGCTCCAGTACATCAGCTCGCGCACGCGCGCCATTTCCGGTCCCTGCGTCAGGGCTGGATTGGCATTTGTCGGGGCTTTGTCGATCTTCAGCGTGTACTCCTCGCCCAGACGCTGCGCCGCCGCCATCGGATAGAAACCGCGCTGCTGCATCAGGGAGTGGAGGATCTCTTTCGCTTCGTCATCACGCCCGCGCTCCATCAGCAAATCGGCCTGCCAGTAACGCCACTCGTCTTTTTCTTTCGCATCCATCGGCAAGCGGGAGAGCCAGGTGTTTAGACCACGGCGATCGCCGGTGCCGAGCGCCATACGCACACGGCGTTCAACCAGCGAGGTCGAGTTTGAGCGCATGATCGCATCGTCACGCCAGCGCGCCTGTTCGTCGGTCACATCGGTGCCCATTAGACGCCACGCGACGATATCGCGCAGCTCCTGGGTTTGATCGTCGTTGAGCTGCTGCGCCTGCACCAGCTGCGGGATCATCAGCCGTGCGTTTTCCACATCGTCACGCGCCACGCTGGTAAAGGCCACCGCCGCCATCTGGCGGGTGAAATCGGTCGCGCCCGTCGAGCGAGCAAACGTCAGCACAGAATTGGGATCGTTGGCGAGCTGGAGAACCGCCGTGGAAATGGTCTGGTAATCGGAGGGCATCTGCCCGGCCAGCGTGGTCACGAGACGCGTGTTGCCCGCTTTCATCGCCAGGCGAATACGTTCGAGATAGGCCAGCGGATCTTGCTGACCCGATGCGCGCCAGGCGCCAAACAGCGAGTCACAGGCGTTTGGCAGATTTTTGCCTGTCAGCCACAGATCTTTCGCCCCGCTCCAGGCTTCCTGCTGCTGCCCGGTCGCCCATTTGGCGTAATAGAAATTACACTGCGCTTCGGTAGTGCCCGGTTTTTCCGGGCTGAATGCCAGCAGACCGCGCCAGTCTTCACGACGCGCCAGCTCATTCACAAAGCGCGATTGCAGAGTGCGGGCGGGCGGTAGCGTCGGATTCGCCTGGATAAAATTCGCGACGGTGAGGGTCGGCTGGTTCATGAGATCGTCGGTGATCTGGCGGTATTCCAGATACGGATAGAGCGGATACTCTTTCAGCGTCGGCATCAGTGCCTGCACGGTATCCATCTGCTTACTGTCCCACGCCTGCTTAATTTGCGCATAGCGGTTGCGCTGTTCATCCAGTGAATCGGCATGCGCTGCGTGGCTTATCGTCATCACGCATACGCTGGCAGCCAGCAGACGCCAGACCACCTGTTTGGCTTTTTCCACAAGCTCTTCCTCATTTTGTTGAATACCGTTGCGGCGTCGTGCCACATAAAAATGTAATGGATCTATGCTAACCAGGCATACCGCAACACGCCACGTTATGGACACTTTTTTACCTTTCTTGCGTGCTTTAACACTCCCGACGTTCCTGGCTGGGATTAGGCACTGAAAAAGGCTACACTTCGCAGCTGAATTCTATTTTCTTCACGATAAAAGAGGCGAAGTCCACGTGGCTCAATTCGTTTATACCATGCATCGTGTCGGCAAGGTCGTTCCGCCGAAACGTCATATTCTGAAAAATATCTCGCTGAGCTTCTTCCCGGGCGCAAAAATTGGTGTTCTGGGTCTCAACGGTGCCGGTAAGTCCACCCTGCTGCGCATTATGGCCGGCATCGATACAGACATCGAAGGTGAAGCTCGCCCGCAGCCTGGTCTCAAAATCGGTTACCTGCCGCAGGAACCGAAGCTGAACCCGGAACACACCGTTCGCGAATCCATCGAAGAAGCTGTTTCTGAAGTTGTTAACGCACTGAAAGGCCTGGACGAGGTGTACGCGAAGTACGCTGAACCGGACGCTGACTTCGACAAACTGGCGGCGCAACAGGGTAAATTTGAAGAAATTATCCAGGCGCACGACGGTCACAACCTGAATGTCCAGCTGGAGCGTGCGGCCGATGCCCTGCGTCTGCCAGACTGGGACGCGAAAATCGAAAAACTGTCCGGTGGTGAACGCCGCCGCGTCGCGCTGTGCCGTCTGCTGCTGGAAAAGCCAGACATGCTGCTGCTCGACGAACCAACGAACCACCTGGATGCCGAATCCGTCGCCTGGCTGGAACGCTTCCTGCACGACTTCGAAGGGACCGTTGTGGCGATTACCCACGACCGTTACTTCCTTGATAACGTGGCAGGCTGGATCCTGGAGCTGGACCGCGGCGAAGGTATTCCGTGGGAAGGCAACTACTCCTCCTGGCTGGAGCAGAAAGATCAGCGTCTGGCGCAGGAAGCGTCTCAGGAAGCCGCTCGTCGTAAATCGATTGAGAAAGAGCTGGAGTGGGTTCGTCAGGGTGCTAAAGGCCGTCAGTCTAAGGGCAAAGCCCGTCTGGCACGCTTTGAAGAGCTGAACAACTCCGAATACCAGAAACGTAACGAAACAAACGAACTGTTTATTCCACCAGGCGCGCGTCTGGGGGATAAAGTCGTTGAAGTGAGCAATCTGCGTAAATCCTACGGCGATCGCCTTCTGATCGACGACCTGAGCTTCTCCGTGCCGAAAGGGGCGATTGTCGGGATCATCGGTCCGAACGGCGCCGGTAAATCAACCCTGTTCCGCATGATGTCTGGTCAGGAACAGCCTGACAGCGGCACCATCACGCTGGGTGATACCGTGAAACTGGCCTCCGTTGACCAGTTCCGTGACGCGATGGACAACAGCAAAACCGTGTGGGAAGAAGTCTCCGGCGGGCAGGATATCATGCGTATCGGTAACACCGAGATGCCGAGCCGCGCCTACGTTGGCCGCTTCAACTTCAAAGGTGTGGATCAGGGTAAACGCGTCGGCGAGCTGTCCGGCGGTGAGCGTGGCCGTCTGCATCTGGCGAAACTGCTGCAGGTTGGCGGTAACGTACTGCTGCTCGATGAACCGACCAACGACCTGGATATCGAAACCCTGCGTGCGCTGGAAAACGCCATGCTGGAGTTCCCGGGCTGTGCGATGGTGATCTCGCACGACCGTTGGTTCCTGGACCGTATTGCCACCCACATTCTGGATTACCAGGACGAGGGTAAAGTGGAGTTCTTCGAAGGTAACTTTACCGAATACGAAGAGTACAAGAAACGCACGCTCGGCGCCGATGCGCTGGAGCCAAAACGTATCAAGTACAAGCGTATCTCCAAATAAGTGCCTGATTTGCCCGGCGGCGTTTTGCTTGCCGGGCAAACGAAAGAAAGCAGGCCGGGTAAGGCGTCACTGCCTCCAGACATTCACACCCCAACGTAAAACCGCTTCACCTCATCAAACTGCATCGCAAACTGGATATAGCTCATTAGCGCAGGCGAATTCAGCTTCCGGCTCGGGTAGACCAGCCATAGCTCGTTGCCCTCCACTCGCCATTCTGGCAACACCGGCACCAGCGCCCCCTTCTCGATTTTATCTTCCAGCAAAAACGCGGGCAGCAGCGTGATTCCCGCCCCCGCAATGGCACTCTCCCTGGCGTAAACCAGGTTATCCGTGACATGAGCGTTGTCAGGCAGATGCCGATAATCCTCGTCGTTACGACGCAACAGCCACTCTGGCCAGGCTTTGTGAGTGATACAGCGGTGATCCACCAGCTGCCGGGGATGTTCCAGAGGAGCAAAGCGCGCCAGATAATCCGGCGAGGCCAGCAGGTAGCGCGGGCAGTTGCCAATCATACGGCCAATCAACGAAGAGTCCTGCGGCTTGCCGGTGCGCAACGCGACGTCATAGCCAGACTCCACCAGATCCTGCACATCATCTGAAATACAGACATCGAGCGACACATCCGGATAACGGCGCTGAAACTCCGCATTCAGATGCGCCAGCAGCGTGGCACCAATCCCCGCCGGGCTTGTGATCCGCAGCCGACCGCCGGGATTATCGCGCAGACGCTGAATGGCGTATTCCGCGCGCTCGCTCGCCACCAGCATCTCGCGGCAGTGCACCAGATAGTGCTCTCCGGCATAGGTTAAATTGAGTTTGCGGGTGGTGCGGTTCAGCAGGCGGATACCGACCTGCTGCTCAAGTTGGCTGATTCGTTGGCTGACGCTCGATTTCGGCAGACTCGCTTTTTGCGCCGCCGCGGTAAAACTCCCCATCTCGGCCACCAGCGCAAACAGGGCCATATCCTGTAGCTGTTTAAACATTATTGTTCATCTCAAGCGAACACTTTGTTATTGATTGTCCATCTTATCACGCAACTGGTGACTTAATAGACTAGCCTCAACAAACGCATTCCATGAGGAGTTCACCATGTCCGTTAAAGCCATTGCCGTTAATCCAGACCAGCCTTCTGCTTTTATTGAGATCACGCAGCCCATGCCGCAGCCCGGCGAGCATGATTTGCTGGTTGAGGTGAAAGCCGTTTCTGTAAACCCGGTCGATACAAAAGTTCATGCCAGCCTGAGCAAAAACGGTCTGCAAGCGCCACGTATTCTGGGCTGGGACGCCAGCGGAATTGTGAAGGCGGTCGGTGCGAGCGTTACGCAATTCAAAGCCGGTGACGAAGTGTGGTACGCAGGGGACATCACCCGTCCGGGCAGCAATGCCACACACCAGCTGATTGATGCGCGCATCGTCGGCCACAAACCGCAAAACCTCGACTGGGCTGCTGCAGCGGCGCTGCCGTTAACCGCCCTGACGGCGTGGGAAGGATTGTTTGAACGGCTGAATATCCAGGACGCCGGATCGGACAAAACGCTGCTGATCATCGGGGGCGCGGGCGGCGTCGGATCGCTGGCGATCCCCTTTGCCAAACACAACAGCCAGATCAAGGTGATCGCCACGGCGTCCCGGGAAGATTCGGCCCAGTGGTGTCGGGATCGCGGTGCGGATCTGGTGGTGAATTATCGCGACCTGCAAGGTGAACTGGCGAAGCACGACATTACCTTCGTGGATTACATTTTCATTCTTAACGATACCGACGGGCACTGGGCGGCGGTCAGCGAGCTGATTGCTCCGCAGGGGCATATTTGCACCATCGTTGAGAACGACCATCCGCTGGATCAAAGCAAGCTGAAGTCTAAATCTGCCGCGCTGCACTGGGAGTTCATGTATACCCGAAGCATGTATCAGACTGCGGACATGGCGCGTCAGGGTGAGATTCTGAATGAGGTCGCGAAGCTGGTCGAAAACGGTGTGGTGGAGAGTTCGCTGAGCGAGACGCTGCAGGGATTAAGCGTGGAGAGCATTAGTGAGGCGCACCGCAAAGTGCTGGACGGGCATATGCGCGGGAAAGTGGTAGTGCAGTTCTGAGGTCATTACCCTCTTTCTGACCCTCTCCCTTTCGGGAGAGGGGATCGTTCGGAGCAGCGCTTTACGCCTGCTCCCCCATCAACGTCTTCACAAGCTCCACGCAGCGCAGGAAGCGGCCATCGTAGTCCGACTCCTCCACATGGACAAACTCCACGTTATTCTCACGCAGCATATCCACCAGCATGGTCTGGAACTCTTTGCGGTCGACGGAGCTGCCCAGGCTGCGCATCCCATCGGCGACCCACGGCGTGTTGTTCTCCAGCAAAATCACCAGATCGAAGCGATACTCATCGATCAGCGCCTGAACAAACGGATGCTCACGGCCCTCGTACTTTTTACAGAACGCCTGAGTGGTCACGAAATCCGTATCCACAAACGCCACTTTGTTCGCGTATTTCACCGCGAAATCAATGTACTGCGCATGGCCCAGCGCGATTTTGTCGTAATCGGAATACTGGAGCGCCATCTCGTCGCCGCCCAGGTGTGAGAAGACGTAATCTCGCCCATACTCCCAGGCACTGGTGGTGTTGAAGATATTCGCCAGCTTGTTGACCAGCGTAGATTTACCGCTCGATTCACCGCCCAGAATCGCCACCGTGCGCACGAAGAACGGCTTCACTTCCGTTGGGATGTAATCCCAGTAGCGGAAGGGGTTTTCGCGGATTTGTGCGCCGCTGATGTTCATGAAGGTGCGCTTAGGATCGATCAGCACTGTTTCCGTTCCGAGATGTTCGCGGAACTGCGGCGCATCGGACTCCTCAGAGGTATAGATCCAGTTCGGGGCTATCCCCTTCTCTTCCATAAAGGCTTTGATGCCGTTACTCCACACATCCCAGCCGTGCGGATACGGCTCCATGCCCTCTTCGTTAAAGGCATGAATACGAATGTTTTTTTGGTATTTGAACGTCTGCAGCAGCCAGCGCAGACGGTCTGAGACAGTCGGCTGCTGGGACATGGCGCTGTCTTCGAACAACGCGCGGTCACGCGTGTCATCGTAACCCATGATGATATGCAGCTCATCCACCTGGCTACAGGCGCGCTGAATCAGATAAATATGGCCGGTATGAAGCGGATAAAACTTGCCAAATACCACCCCGATATTCTTTTGCATGCGCGGAAATTCGAGGCCCAGAAAGCGGTGCAGCGCCTCAAGTTTTTGCGCGCTCGGGCTTTTGATTTTGGCATTCAGAAGCTGGCTTAAATAGCCCTTGGTCATCCCGCTGGCTTCCGCCACCTGCTGCAAAGTACAGCCTTTCTGGCGGATCGCGGTTTTAAGATAGTCAAATGTTGACACAAGAGCCTCCTGCTAAGTGAGGCGGGTCAGCAAAACGCTCCCGCCAAAAAGATACGCACGTTAATATTATAAGTCGTCAAAGACGCTTAACGCATCCGACAGTTTTTTCACCGGGAAAATTTTCATCCCTTCCGGCACTTTTTTCGGCACGTTAGCAGCAGGGACAATGGCACGACGGAAACCGTGTTTCGCCGCTTCGGAGATACGCTCCTGGCCGCTCGGCACCGGGCGAATTTCTCCGGCCAGCCCCACTTCGCCAAACACCACCAGATCCTGCGGGAGCGGTCGGTTGCGCAGGCTGGAGACCATCGCCAGCAGCAAGGCCAGATCGGCACTGGTTTCTGTCACTTTCACGCCGCCCACCACGTTGACGAACACATCCTGATCCGCCATTTGCAGGCCGCCGTGACGGTGCAGCACCGCCAGCAGAATCGCCAAACGGTTTTGCTCAAGCCCGACCGCCACGCGACGAGGGTTGCCCATCATGGATTGATCCACCAGCGCCTGAATCTCCACCAGTAGCGGCCGCGTCCCTTCCCAGAGCACCATCACCGAGCTGCCGGCAGTCTCTTCGTCGCCGCGGCTCAGGAAGATGGCCGATGGGTTGCTCACTTCGCGCAGCCCCTGTTCGGTCATGGCGAAAACGCCCAGCTCATTCACCGCACCAAAACGGTTTTTATGGCTGCGCAGGGTGCGGAAACGGGAATCCGCATCGCCGTCGAGCATCACGGAGCAGTCGATACAGTGCTCAAGCACTTTCGGACCGGCCAGGGAGCCGTCTTTGGTGACGTGGCCGACCATCACGATAGCCACGCCGCGCGTCTTAGCAAAGCGCGTCAGATAGGCGGCGGTTTCACGCACCTGCGCCACGCTGCCCGGCGAAGACTGAATATCCGCCATGTGCATGACCTGGATGGAGTCGATGACCATCAGCTTCGGCTGCTCTTCGTCAGCAATCATACAGATTTGCTCGATACTGGTTTCCGACAGCATATTCAGATTGCCGGTCGGCAGACCGAGACGGTGCGCGCGCATCGCGACCTGCTGCAAAGACTCTTCACCGGTCACGTACAGGGTTTTCATCTGTTCCGCGAGTTTGCACAGCGTTTGCAGCAGCAGCGTCGATTTACCGGCGCCGGGGTTACCGCCGATCAGTATCGCGCTGCCCGGCACCACGCCGCCGCCCAGTACGCGGTCAAACTCTTTGAAACCGGTGGAAAAACGCGGCACTTCATCGAGGCTGATCTCGGAAAGTTTTTGTACCTTCGAGACCCCAGCGTTACCCGCATAGCCGCTCAGACGCTCGTTGCGGGCCACGGTTGGCGAAGCGGCCACACGCACTTCGGTGATGGTGTTCCAGGCATGACAGGCACTGCACTGCCCCTGCCAGCGCGGATAATCCGCACCACATTCATTACAGACAAATGCGCGTTTTGGAGCTTTCGCCACGGTTTACCTCTTTATTTCTGATTCACGCTGCCGGAGAGGATGCAGAACACCCCCATCAGATCGGCGTGACGAATGGTGACTTCCGTCTTTTCGTTTACTTTTGGCTTGGCATGATAGGCAATGCCCAGCCCGGCCACTTTAATCATTGGCAGATCGTTCGCGCCGTCACCGATGGCGACGGTCTGCGTGACCGGAATTTCATATTTTTCCGCCAGACGCGTCAGGGTGTTGGCTTTGTACTGGGCATCCACGATATCGCCGATCACTTCGCCGGTCAGTTTACCGTCGCGGATCTCCAGTTCGTTCGCCACAACGGTGGTCAGGCGCAGTTTGTCGCGCAGGTAGTCCGCGAAGAAAGTGAACCCGCCGGAGGCAATCGCCACTTTCCAGCCGAGGGTTTCCAGCTTCAGTACCAGTTGGGTGAGGCCCGGCATCAACGGGAGTTCATCACGCACCTGACGCAGGATGTTGGCATCGGCCCCTTTCAACGTGGCGACGCGCTGCTTCAGGCTGGCGGCAAAATCGAGTTCGCCGCGCATGGCGCGTTCGGTCACTTCCGCCACCATCTCGCCGCTACCGGCCAGTTTCGCGAGTTCGTCGATGCACTCGATCTGAATGGCGGTCGAATCCATATCCATCACCAGCAGTCCTGGCGTTTTCAGATGAGGGATTTTACCCAGTGGTGCCACGTCCAGCCCGGCTTCGTGGGCCAGGCGGGTCGCGCGTTGTGTCAGCGATCCGGCCAGACGCAGCACCTGATAATCTTCCACGCACCAGGCCGCCACAATCACCATCGCCGCGCCGAGCTTGGTTTGGTATTGCGTCAGGCGTTGCTTATCCAGGCCACGGCCATACAGCAGCCAGCCGCTACGCCCCGCATGGTAGTCCAGAGGCATGACCTCGTCGCCACTTAATGAGAGCGGCAATCCTGGCCATAAAGAGACGTCATCGGTCAGGTCGCACCAGGTAATGTTCGGCATTGAAGCTCCTGTAAATTGGTTCGCGCCGGAAGGTTCCAGGGGGAAAATAACGCATGAGGCTACCCTGTAACCATCACTTCTGGCAACATTAAGCCGTAAATTTTCAGCAGGTGGAATATGGCTCGCGCAAAACTGAAATTCCGGCTTCATCGTGCAGTGATTGTCCTGTTCTGCCTCGCGCTTCTGGTGGCGCTGATGCAAGGGGCATCCTGGTTTAGCCAGAATCATCAACGACAACGTAATCCGCAGTTCGAAGAGCTGGCGCGAACCCTGGCGCGTCAGGTTACCCTGAGCGTTGCGCCCGCAATGCGCACCGAGACGCCGGACGATAAACGCATCGCCCAAATACTGCGTCAGATTACGGAAAACAGCCGTATTCTGGATGCAGGGGTCTACGACGAACAGGGCGATCTGATTGCCCGCGCCGGTGAGCACGTTGACGTGCGCGACCGTCTGGCGCTCGACGGCAAAAAGGCTGGCGGCTATTTCAATCAGCAAATTATCGAGCCGATTCAGGGCAAGAATGGCCCTCTGGGCTACCTGCGTCTGACCCTCGACACCCACACCTTGCCGACCGAAGCCAAGCAGGTGGATAACACCACGAATATTCTACGCCTGATGTTACTCCTTTCGCTGGCGATTGGCGTCGTGTTAACGCGCACGCTTTTGCAGGGCAAACGCACGCGCTGGCAGCAGTCGCCTTTCCTGCTGACGGCCAGTAAATCGGTGCCGGAAGAGGAAGAGAGCGAGAAGAAGGATTAATGGTAAAGTGGGTGGACGATTCGGAAAGGAAATCTGCCATGACGACACTACGCCTGCTTATCTCTGACTCTTACGATCCCTGGTTCAACCTCGCGGTGGAAGAGTGCATCTTCCGCCAGATGCCTGCCACACAGCGCGTCCTGTTCCTGTGGCGCAACGCCGATACGGTGGTCATTGGCCGCGCGCAGAACCCGTGGAAAGAGTGCAACACCCGGCGCATGGAAGAGGATAACGTGCGTCTGGCCCGTCGCAGCAGCGGCGGCGGCGCGGTATTCCATGACCTCGGCAATACCTGCTTTACCTTTATGGCCGGTAAACCGGAGTACGATAAAACCATCTCCACCGCGATTGTTCTCAATGCCCTGAATGCCCTCGGCGTGACGGCAGAAGCCTCCGGGCGAAACGATCTGGTGGTCAAAACCCCTGAAGGCGACCGTAAAGTTTCCGGTTCAGCCTATCGCGAAACCAAAGATCGCGGTTTTCATCACGGCACTTTACTGCTTAACGCTGACTTGAGCCGTCTGGCGAACTATCTCAATCCCGACAAGAAAAAGCTGCAGGCCAAGGGGATTACCTCGGTGCGCGGTCGCGTGGCAAATCTGGTGGAACTGCTGCCAGGCATTACCCATGAGCAGGTCTGCGCGGCAATTCGTGAGGCGTTTTTCGAACATTATGGCGAGCGCGTCGAGGCGGAAGTGATCTCCCCGGACAAAACGCCGGATTTGCCCAACTTCGCCGAAACCTTTGCCCGGCAAAGCAGCTGGGAGTGGAATTTCGGTCAGGCACCGGCGTTCTCGCATCTGCTGGACGAGCGTTTCACCTGGGGCGGCGTAGAGCTGCATTTCGACGTTGAACGGGGCATTATCACGCGCACGCAGGTGTTTACCGATAGCCTCAATCCGGCCCCGCTGGAAGCGCTGGCGGCCCGTTTGCAGGGATGTTTGTATCGCGCGGAGAGTCTGCAGCAAGCGTGTGACGCGCTGTTAGGCGAATTCCCGGAGCAGGAAAAAGAGTTGCGGGAGTTGTCGGCGTGGATAGCGAAAGCGGTGCGGTGACAGAAAAGCCCGCAAGCGGGCTTTAACATTGCAGGCCGGGTAAGGCGGAGAAGCCACCCGGCAAACAGACTTACTCTTTATCGCCCAGCAGAACGGATTCCAGCGCGATTTTGATCATGTCGTTGAAGGTGGTCTGACGCTCAGCGGCAGTGGTCTGCTCGTGAGTACGGATGTGGTCAGACACGGTGCAGATGGTCAGCGCTTTCGCACCAAACTCTGCCGCTACGCCGTAGATGCCCGCCGCTTCCATTTCCACGCCCAGGATGCCGTATTTTTCCATCACATCGAACATTTCGCCGCCGTCCGGTGCATAGAACAGGTCAGCAGAGAAGATGTTACCGACGCGCGCATCAACGCCCAGCGCTTTCGCCGCGTCAACCGCGTTACGCACCATGCCGAAGTCAGCGATGGCTGCAAAGTCGTGGTCTTTGAAACGCATACGGTTGACTTTGGAATCGGTGCAAGCACCCATACCGATGACGACGTCACGCAGTTTCACGTCCATACGCACTGCACCGCAAGAGCCCACGCGGATGATTTTCTTCACGCCGAAATCGGTGATCAGCTCTTTGGTGTAGATGGAGCAGGACGGGATACCCATACCGTGACCCATCACAGAGATTTTGCGGCCTTTGTAAGTACCTGTGAAGCCCAGCATGCCGCGCACGTTGTTCACTTCACGTACGTCTTCGAGGAAGGTTTCCGCAATGTGCTTCGCGCGCAGCGGGTCACCCGGCATCAACACTACGTCTGCGAAATCGCCCATTTCTGCATTAATGTGTGGGGTAGCCATCTTCAGATCCTTTTAAAATTGTCGTTTTGTCGGGTGGCGGCTGCGCCTGACCCGATCTACTAAATCGTAGGCCCGGCGAGCGCAGTGCTGCCGGGCATGCGCATCACAGCATGTTTTTGCCGTAGTCCATTGGCGAAGTACCGAAGTAGCTCGCAATGGTCTGGCCGATATCCGCGAAGGTTTCGCGGTGGCCCAGCGATCCTGGTTTCACTTTCGGTCCGTACACCAGCACAGGAATGTGCTCGCGGGTGTGGTCGGTACCGGTCCAGGTTGGGTCGCAGCCGTGGTCAGCGGTGAGGATGATAATGTCATCTTCCCCCACCAGCTCCAGCAGCTCCGGCAGACGGCGGTCAAACAGTTCCAGACCGGCAGCATAACCGGCGACGTCGCGACGGTGGCCCCAGGAGGAGTCGAAGTCTACGAAGTTGGTGAAGACGATAGTCTTGTCGCCCGCTTCTTTCATCTCTTTGATGGTGGCGTCGAACAGCGCGTCCAGACCGGTGGCTTTCACTTTTTTGGTGATGCCGCAGTTGGCGTAGATGTCTGCGATTTTACCGACAGAAACCACTTCGCCCGCTTTCTCATCAACCAGTTTCTGCAACACGGTCGGTGCTGGCGGTTCTACGGCCAGATCGTGACGGTTGCCGGTACGCTGGAAGTTGCCTGGTTTGTCGCCGATAAACGGACGAGCAATTACGCGGCCAATGTTGTAGCCGCCTTCGGTCAGCTCTTCACGCGCGATTTCGCACAGCTCGTACAGACGATCCAGGCCGAAGGTCTCTTCGTGACAGGCAATCTGGAACACGGAGTCAGCGGAGGTGTAGAAAATCGGCTTGCCGGTTTTCATGTGCTCTTCGCCGAGCTGATCCAGAATCACCGTACCGGAGGAGTGGCAGTTACCGAGGTAACCCGGCAGATTGCCGCGCTCAACCAGCTTGTCCAGCAGCTTCTGCGGGAAGCTGTTTTCGTGATCGGAGAAATAGCCCCAGTCGAACAGAACCGGTACACCGGCAATTTCCCAGTGGCCAGACGGGGTGTCTTTACCCGAGGAAAGCTCGTGCGCCCAGGCATATGCGCCGATCACTTCTGCGTTAGCGTCCATACCGGCCGCCACTTTACCAGTCGAACCTTCATGCGCCTTCACCAGACCCAGGCGGGTCAGGTTTGGCAGCGTCAGTGGGCCTTGACGGCCATTGTTCGCTTCGCCTTTCGCACACGCTTCTGCGATATGGCCCATGGTGTCGGAACCGACATCACCAAAGCGGTCTGCATCTTCTGTAGCGCCGATGCCGAATGAGTCCAGCACCATAATAAATGCACGTTTCATATGTTCTCCGTACTTATGTGCTTCAAAAATTCATAAAAAACCGATCAGATCAGTATACCGCTATTCGGTGATACGACGATAGACGGTTGGTGTGGTTTCGGGAGCTGTGTCGTCAAGTTTAATGGCCGCTTTCACCGCTTTCGCCGCTTCCTGCCAGCTGGCTTCGTCTTTGGCATGGATGACTGCCAGCGGACGCTGCCCGTCAACGCTGTCACCCAGACGGGTCATATCGGTAAAGCCGACGCTGTAATCAATCGTGTCCGATGCCTGACGGCGTCCGCCGCCCATCGATACCACGGCCATGCCCAGCGCACGGGTGTCCATGGCGGAGACAAAACCTTCCGCATCGGCGTAAACCGCCTTGCTGAGCGTCGCGGTCGGCAGGTATTTCGCGTAGTTTTCGACGAAATCGGTTGGGCCTTTTTGCGCAGCCACCATGCGACCGAAGATCTCTGCCGCTTTGCCGTTATCCAGCACTGCCTGCAGTTTCGCGCGCGCGTCGGCGTCGTCTTTGGCGAGCTTACCGGAGATCAGCATCTCAACGCACAGCGCCATCGTGACGTCGAACAGACGCGGATTGCGGTATTCGCCGGTCAGGAACTGCACGGCTTCGCGCACTTCGACGGCGTTACCCGCGCTGGAGGCCAGCACTTGGTTCATGTCGGTGAGCAGCGCCGTCGTGCGCACGCCTGCACCGTTGGAGACGCCAACGATCGCTTCGGCCAATGCCGCAGAGAGTTCATAGGTCGGCATAAACGCGCCGCTACCCACTTTCACATCCATCACCAGGGCATCAAGACCTTCCGCCAGCTTTTTGGCGAGGATCGAGGCGGTGATCAGCGGAATGGAATCCACTGTCGCGGTGATATCGCGGGTGGCGTAAAAACGTTTATCCGCCGGCGCGAGAGAGCTGGTCTGGCCGATAATCGCCACACCAACGTCTTTAATAATTTCGCGGAAGCGCTGGTCATCCGGGAAGATATCGAAGCCCGGAATGGCTTCCAGTTTGTCGAGCGTACCGCCCGTATGCCCCAGGCCGCGCCCGGAGATCATCGGGATATAACCCCCACATGCGGCGACCATTGGGCCGAGCATCAGGGAAGTGACATCGCCCACGCCGCCCGTGGAGTGTTTATCCACAATCGGGCCGTTGAGGTTAAGGCTTTTCCAGTCCAGAACGGTTCCTGAATCCCGCATCGCCATGGTCAGCGAGACACGTTCCGGCATCGCCATATCGTGGAAGAAAATGGTCATCGCCAGGGCGGCAATCTGCCCTTCAGAGATGGTGTTGTCACGAATACCGTTGATAAAGAAGCGGATCTCTTCGTCGCTTAATGCATGACCATCACGTTTTTTACGAATAATTTCTTGTGCGAGAAACACGGTAACCCCCGGGGAATCAGGTTAAATGCGGCGGTAAACCCGCCGCGATAAAATATTACTCTTCATAATTCGAGCTGCCGGAGGGCGGCAAGAAAGTGCCCCCCAGGCGCCTACACAAGTAAGAGACTGGGGTGAAAGTGCAGCCTGACTATGACAAGTAATTAGTAGCTGCTGGCGCTCTTACCGTCACCGTGACCCAGCGCTTTCAGCAGGCTTGCCAGCAGGCTGGAAGCGCCGAAGCGGTAGTGACGGGAATCCGCCCAGTCGGCGCCAAACAGGTCGTCAGCGATAGCCAGGAACTGCTGCGCGTCCTCTGCAGTACGCACGCCGCCCGCAGGTTTGAAACCAACGGTTTTAGATACACCCATGTCACGAATCACTTCCATCATGATGCGAGCGCTTTCTGGCGTTGCGTTGACCGGCACTTTACCGGTAGAGGTTTTAATGAAATCCGCACCCGCTTTGATGGAGATTTCAGATGCTTTACGAATCAGCGCTTCTTCTTTCAGCTCGCCCGTTTCGATAATCACTTTCAGCAGCACGTTAGCCGCCGCACAAGCGTCTTTACAGGCTTTCACCAGGTCAAAACCAACCTGCTCGTTGCCGGCGATCAGCGCACGGTACGGGAACACCACGTCAACTTCATCGGCACCGTAGGCAATCGCCGCGCGGGTTTCAGCCAGCGCAATGTCGATGTCGTCATTGCCGTGCGGGAAGTTGGTGACGGTAGCGATACGCACGTCAGGTGTGCCCTGCGCGTTCAGCGTCTTACGTGCAATCGGGATAAAACGCGGATAGATGCAGATGGCAGCGGTATTGCCCACTGGCGTTTTCGCCTGATGGCACAATGCGATCACTTTTTCATTGGTGTCGTCATCGTTCAGGGTGGTCAGGTCCATCAGTTTCAACGCGCGCAGGCTGCTTGCGGTTAAATCGGTCATAACATTCTCCAACGGCTTCGCCGTATAAATTTTCACCGTGCGGGTCTGTGAGTATTCTAACATTCACCCGCATTCACACTTCGACATTCATCACAGTTAATGAAAACTGCATACAAATTTGCATTACTGTAATGAGATCAACTTCAAACTTTAGTCCTCAGGCTGCTGGCTAAAACAGCAATCACCCGCGTCGGATCAAATGGTTTCGCATGATGAGTTCCTACAATCTGCCCATCAACCGCAGAATAAAAGGAAGCGAACATGTCCACCTCCGGTCTCGATGCTTTGCAACAACGTTGCCAGCAAATTGTGACAAGCCCGGTACTTACAGCCGAGCAAAAACGTCATTTCCTGGCGCTGGAAGCGGAAAACAATCTGCCCTACCCCGCGCTGTCACAGGCCGCGCGTGCGGCACTGGACGAGGGTTTCATCTGCGATATGTTTGAAGGCCATGCGCCCTTCAAACCGCGCTACGTTCTGCCGGACTACGCTAAATTCCTGGCAAACGGCTCAGAGTGGTTAGAGCTGGAAGGGGCGAAAGATCTCGATGACGCCCTGTCGTTACTCACTATCCTCTACCACCATGTTCCATCCGTCACATCGATGCCGGTGTTTCTCGGCCATCTCGACGCGTTACTGCAACCCTATGTTAGAATTCTAACACAAGAAGAAATTGATAGCCGAATAAAACGTTTCTGGCGTTATCTCGACAGAACCCTGCCAGACGCGTTTATGCACGCCAACATCGGCCCTGCGGATACCCCAGTCACCCGCGCTATTTTACGCGCTGATGCAGAGCTGAAGCAGGTCGCACCGAATCTCACCTTTATTTATGACCCGAAAATCACCCCTGACGATTTGCTGCTGAGCGTGGCAAAAAATATTTGCGAATGCAGTAAACCGCATATTTCCAACGGTCCGGTGAATGATAAAATTTTCACAAAAGGCCGTTATGGCGTGGTGAGTTGTTACAACTCGCTGCCGCTGGCGGGCGGTGGCAGCACCCTGGTTCGCCTCAACCTCAAGGCTATCGCCGAGAGCAGTGAATCAATGGACGATTTCTTTACCCGCACGCTACCGCACTACTGCCAGCAGCAGATCGCGATTATCGATGCACGCTGTGATTTCCTGTATGAGCAGTCCGGCTTCTTTGAGAATAGCTTCCTGGTAAAAGAGGGGCTGATTGATGCGGATCGTTTTGTGCCGATGTTTGGCATGTACGGTCTGGCCGAAGCGGTGAATACCCTGTGCGAGAAAGCCGGACTGAACGCGCGTTACGGCAAGGATGAGCAGGCCAATGCGCTGGGCTACCGCATTAGCGAACAGCTTGCGGAATTTGTCGAAAATACGCCGGTGAAACACGGCTGGAAGCAGCGCGCCATGCTGCATGCCCAGTCCGGAATCAGCTCTGACGCGGGTACTACGCCGGGTGCGCGTCTGCCGTATGGCGATGAGCCGGATCCGATTAGCCATCTGCTGGCCGTCGCGCCGCATCACAAACATTATCATTCGGGCATCAGTGACATTCTGACGCTGGACGAAACCATCAAGCGTAACCCGCAGGCCGTGGTTCAGCTGTGTCTTGGGGCGTTTAACGCCGGGATGCGCGAATTCACGGCCAACGTGGCCGGGAACGATCTGGTGCGTGTGACCGGGTACATGGTGCGCCTGTCGGACCTGGAGAAATACCGCGCGGAAGGCTCTCGTACCAACACCACCTGGCTTGGCGAAGAGGCCGCACGCAATACACGTATCCTTGAACGTCAGCCGCGCGTGATAAGCCATGAACAGCAGATGCGCTTTAGTTAGTCAGGTTATCCCTTTCTCCTGCGTGGACGGGCCGGGCAGCCGCCTGGCACTGTTCCTGCAGGGCTGTAACCTGCGCTGCAAAACCTGCCACAACCCGTGGACCATTGGCCGCTGCAACGATTGCGGCGACTGCGTGCTTCACTGCCCGCACGATGCCCTGAACATTCAGGCCGGGCGCGTCTGGTGGCAGGAGAGTATCTGTCAAAAATGCGACACCTGTTTGCACGTCTGCCCGCAACAGGCCACCCCGATGGCGCAGCGTTTCAGCGTAGAGGAAATCCTCGGGCAGATTCGCAACGTCGCGCCCTTTATTGAAGGGATAACCGTCAGCGGCGGCGAAGCCACTACCCAGCTGCCGTTTGTGGTGGCGCTGTTTCGCGCCATCAAAGCGGACGCCTCCCTGAAGCATTTAACCTGTCTGGTAGACAGCAACGGGCTGCTGAGTGAAACCGGCTGGCAAAAGCTGCTGCCGTTTTTTGATGGCGCCATGCTGGATCTGAAAGCCTGGAACAACGAGCACCACCGTTTCCTGACCGGGCGCGAAAATCCGCAGATCAAACACAGCATTCGCTGGCTGGCACACCATCAGCGTTTAACGGAACTGCGGCTGCTGGTGATCCCGGATCATTGTGATTATCTGAAACATCTGGAGTCGCTGATCGCCTTTATTCACGCTCTCGGCGATGTGCCTGTCAGGATCAACGCTTTTCACGCCCACGGGATATACGGCGAGGCGGCCAGCTGGCGCAGCGCCACGGCAGAGGATGTAGAACCTCTGGCCCGCGCGCTGGAGAAACAGAGAATCGCGGTGATCCGCCCGGCGCTCTATTTATAGGGTGATACCAAACAGATCTTCCGTGTTTTGCAGCAGCGCATCGGCGAGGGTTTCTGCCGGCTCAGCACGTAATTCACACAGCGTCGTAAAGACGCGCGCCGCCTGCTCCGGGCGATTGGGCTGGCCCTGAAAACCGTTCAGCGGCATGTCCGGCGCGTCAGTTTCCAGTAGCAAGGATGACAGGGGCAACTGCGCCATCACGTCGCGGGTTTTACTGGCGCGCGGATAGGTGATCGTGCCGCCGACGCCAATTTTGTAGCCCAGTTCGATAAAACGTTGCGCCTGTTGCAGGCTTCCGGAAAAACCGTGCACCACGCCGGTTCGCGGCAGATCGGCGCGTTTGAGGTGCATCGCCAGTTTGTCGTGAGTGCGTCTCGAGTGGAGGATCACCGGCAGATCGTGGCGTTTAGCCAGTTTTAGCTGCGCATCCAAAAGCGCCTGCTGGCGATCGAATTGTGGATCGTCACGATAGAGATCGAGACCGATCTCACCGATCGCCACCAGCTTGTTTCCGGCGGTGAGAATACAGGTTTCCAGCTGGTCCAGATGCGCATCCTGATGCGTTTCCACCACAATGGGATGCAGGCCCAGCGCGGCGTAGAGTGCCGTGTGGCTGCGGGCCAAATCGAGCACCCGCTCAAAATTTGCCGCTTCGATGGCAGGCACGATAATCGCCTGCACACCCGCCTTCGCTGCCTGCGCGATACTTTGCGTCTCGTTGCCGGTAAACGGCGGAAAATCAAAGTGGCAATGGGTGTCGACAAAGCGAAAAGTCACGCCAGATCCTCGTTATCAAAGGTCGTATCGTTCGCCTGCGGGGCATCCACCAGCGGCATCGTCAGGGCGTCGTTTGCCACAATCGCCGGTGGCGTGATGATGCGCTTATGCCGATAAATAGGCGGACTTTCGGCCAGCAGTTTCCCCACCGTTGCCAGGAAATAGCGAGCGCACAGACGCCCGGTTTTGTAGTCATCGCGCAGCGCAGGTATGCGACTGCCCAGCGCCATGCTGTTAAGAGGTTTCGGCGGGTAGATTTCAAAGATTTTCAGCTTGCCCGGCGGTTTTTCGATAAACCGCTGCATTGCGCTGTAGCTGGTTTCATGCTGATGAGCGATGTTAACCAGCGGCTGCAGGCTACTGTCCCCCAACCATTTTTCCATGCGCTTAAACCACTGCGGGGTATAGTACATCTGCGACGGCACGGTGCGAATCACCACGATAGTTTGCGCGCCACGGCGGGCGGCTTCCTGAACGGGGACGGCGTCGCTGATCCCACCGTCCAGATAGTTGATGCCGTCGAGGGCCGCTGCGGTCCGGTAGAAGCCAGGAATCGCGCTGGATGCACGCAGAATATCCAGCCAGTTCTCTTTTTGCGGTGAGAAGTAGCCCGGCGTGTAGTCATCGCCCCGGCTGGCGCACATCCAGAACTCTTTTCCCGTATCAAAAAGGCGAGAAGCGGTGTCCATCGCCAGCGGCATCTGGCTGGAAGTGGAGTCTAAGAGCCAGTCCAGATCGATAAGATTTCCGCCGCGTACAAAACGCAGCGGATTGAAGAAATCGCGAGAGGTGGTGTAGCGCATGATCACTTTGCGGGCGTAACCGGGCTGATTACAGACGTAGGCAGAAAGGTTTTGCGCCCCGGCGGACGTGCCAAAGAAGAGATCGAAGGGGTTGAATTGCGCGCGCATGAATTCATCCAGCACCCCGGCCGTGAAGATGCCTCGCTGCCCACCGCCTTCGCAAACCAGCGCGAGCCGGCCGACGCGAAAGGGTTTTAACGCCAACGGCGCGATATTGCCGAGCGTAACCGGAATTCTCTGCCCCACTGCTACACCTGTTTTTCATTCTTCTGTTATTACACAGTAGCGCAAACTGGCCCTATGACTCAAACCAGAAAAAGCCAGTCGCAAGGACTGGCTTTTAGTGTGGTGTTGTCGGCTGTGTTTTCCGACGGGCTGATTACGCTTATCTAGGGACGACGGCGTCCGGTAAACAGGCTGACCAGGAACAGGATAATACCGACAACGAAAACAATTTTCGCCGCGCCGGCCGCTGTACCCGCCAGACCACCAAAGCCCAGAGCGGCGGCAATTAACGCGATAACCAGAAATATAATGCCCCAACGAAACATAAAACTCTCCTTTACCATAGTTAATATCAGCCGCTATATGTGAGCGCTCAGGTGCTCACAAGCGTTGTGTCCAAAAGTCGTTCTTATTTCGCTTTCAGATCGTTTTTGACGCTTTTAACGCCATCGACGGCTTTAGCGATAGTTTCGGCGCGTTCCACCTGCGCCTGGGAATCAACCGTACCGGAGAGCTGGACCACACCGTCGGTGGTTTCAACTTTCACTTTACGAGACGGTACGATGTCATCTGCTAATAGTTTAGCTTTGATTTCGCTGGTGGTTGCGGTGTCGCCTGCATAGCCTTTCACAGACGCGTCTTTAGCATCACGCACGTGCAGTTTGTCGCTGACTGAGGTGACGCCTTCAACGCCTTTCGCCACGGTGACGGCTTGTTCAGCCTGTGCCTGGCTTTCCACGAAGCCACTCAGGGTGACCACTTTTTTGTCAGTTTTTACGGAAATGTCGGTGCTCTTGATGTTTTCATCATCCACCAGAGCCGCTTTCACTTTTGCTGTGATAGAGCTGTCATCCATGAAATTACCGACTTTATTCATAGAGCTATCGATTTTTTGCCCTGCGCTGTCCGCGGTGGATTGCGCCTTATCCGTAGTAGTGCTTTCTGCCAGGGCAGAACCACTTACCAGGAGGCCACCCAGAGTGACTGCCAGCAGAGTTTTAGAAATCTTAAGTCTTGTCATATTCATCGATGTATTCCTGTAGTTTGCTCGGAAGTTGAGCGTCAAAACATCCCTTCATACTAGTTTTTAATCTTGCGAATAAACACACGGCCGGGATGAGAGACTCATGAACACGCATTGAACAGGACTATCATCCGCGCCCGGTGTTAAACACTGAGTTAAATATAGATCACATTGACAAAGCCGCTTTCAGAATCGGGCAAAAAACGAGCAATAACGCTAAAATCGCGTTGAATTAAGAACATTCCGCAAGGGATTAATAAGGCTGGAGTTTAACAAGAGCACGGCGGGCGCCGTGCTCTGAGAAAGGATTAGTGCTCGCGGGTTTTGCGGAACTGAACGTCAGGATAGCGTTCCTGGGTCAGATTCAGGTTAACCATGGTTGGGGCGATGTACGTCAGGTTATCGCCGCCATCCAGTGCCAGCTGGATTTCGTTCTTACGTTTGAACTCTTCGAATTTCTTCACGTCAGCACATTCGACCCAGCGCGCCGTCGCCACGTTCACCGATTCGTAGATCGCTTCCACGTTGTACTCGCTCTTCAAACGCGCAACGACCACGTCGAACTGCAGCACACCGACCGCGCCCACGATCAGATCGTTGTTGGCAATTGGACGGAAGACCTGCACCGCGCCCTCTTCGGAGAGCTGGACCAGACCTTTGAGCAGTTGCTTTTGCTTCAGCGGATCTTTCAGACGGATACGGCGGAACAGTTCCGGCGCGAAGTTCGGGATACCGGTGAACTTCATCATTTCACCCTGGGTGAAGGTGTCGCCGATCTGAATGGTGCCGTGGTTATGCAGGCCGATGATGTCGCCCGGATAGGCTTCTTCAACGTGTGAACGGTCGCCCGCCATAAAGGTCAGCGCGTCGGAAATCACAACATCTTTCCCGATACGTACCTGGCGCAGCTTCATGCCCTTTTCATACTTACCGGAAACCACACGCAGGAAAGCCACGCGGTCGCGGTGTTTCGGGTCCATGTTGGCCTGAATCTTAAAGACGAAGCCGGTGAATTTCTCTTCTGCGGCTTCGACCAGACGGGAGTCAGTTTTGCGCGGCATCGGCTGCGGCGCCCACTCCACCAGACCGTCGAGCATATGGTCCACACCAAAGTTACCCAGTGCGGTACCGAAGAACACCGGCGTGATTTCCCCGGCCAGGAACAGCTCTTTGTCAAACTCGTGAGAAGCGCCTTTGACCAGCTCCAGCTCATCGCGCAGCTGAGAGGCCAGCTCTTCGCCCACCGCCACGTCCAGATCAGGGTTATCCAGACCTTTTACGATACGCACGTCCTGGATGGTGTGACCTTTACCGGTCTGGTACAGATACACTTCATCTTTATAGAGGTGGTAAACGCCCTTGAACAGCTTACCGCAGCCGATTGGCCAGGTAATTGGCGCACAGGCGATTTTCAGCTCGCGCTCCACTTCGTCCATCACTTCCATCGGATCGCGGATGTCACGGTCGAGTTTGTTCATGAAGGTCAGGATCGGCGTATCGCGCAGACGGGTGACTTCCATCAGCTTACGGGTACGATCTTCTACCCCTTTCGCGGCGTCGATGACCATCAGACAGCAGTCAACCGCCGTCAGCGTACGGTAGGTATCTTCGGAGAAGTCTTCGTGGCCTGGGGTGTCAAGCAGGTTCACCAGGCAGTCGTGATACGGGAACTGCATCACGGAGGTGGTAATGGAAATACCACGCTGCTTTTCCATCTCCATCCAGTCCGATTTGGCGTGCTGGCTGGAGCCACGGCCTTTTACCGTACCGGCGGTCTGAATCGCCTGTCCGAACAGCAGTACCTTTTCGGTGATGGTCGTTTTACCGGCATCCGGGTGAGAAATAATGGCAAAAGTACGGCGCTTCGCCACCTCTTGCAGATAAGGAGACAACGTCATAATCAAATCTTCTTATATAAGCGCGGCAGCAGGCCACGCATCATGGAATACGAAATTGCGGCTATTTTACCCATCAATGGGGGGCAGGCAATCATTGTTTACACAGGAGTTGCTCCAGTTCGTTCAATGACGATACGGTCCAGGTCGGTTCGATGCCTTCAGGCAGCGCGCGACCGTGTGCGTTCAGCCAGCAGGTTGCCAACCCGGACTTCATCCCGCCCAGAATATCCGACTCGGCGGTGTCTCCGACCATCAGCACGCGCTCACGTGCGGGATGGCCGGCTTTTTCCAGCGCATAGTCAAAAATACGCGGATCGGGTTTTGGCACGCCCACCTGTTCAGAGATCACCAGCGCGTCGAAATGATCGCGCAGGCCCGTGCGTTCAAGGCGGATCTGCTGCAGAGCGGTAAAGCCGTTGGTGATGATCCCGAGCTTCACTTTGCCTTTAAGGGCATTAAGCAGGGAAATCGCCCCAGGCAGCGGTGCGCAAATCTCCGCCATCGCGTTGAGAAAAGCCGCGTTCAGCGCACCGGGAGAGACATTCAGACGCTCGGACCAGCCCTGAAAACGCTGATGCTGGAGCTGTAACGCCGAGATGGCACCGTTCTGGTAATCCACCCAAAGCGGTTTGTTCACCGCCTGATAGTCCTGAAAATCTTCTGCGGTAAAGGTGACGCTATAGTCTAAAAACATCCGCTGTAGGCCGCCAAACGAATCAAACGTAAACAGCGTTTCGTCGGCGTCAAAGAAAATCCAGTCCCATTTCATCGTTACAACCTTATTTGTTATCCAAGCGGCAGCGCCATGATGATGGCGTCTTCGCGTCCCTCGGCAGTCGGGTAATAATTACGGCGAATCGTCGCCTCGTTAAAGCCTAAGCTTTCGTAGAGTGCGATGGCGGCCGCATTGGAGGCGCGAACCTCCAGCCACAGCGTGAAGACATCACGTGTCTCCAGCTCGCGTATTACATATTCCAGCAGTTCCCGGGCCAGGCCACGGCGCTGGTATGCAGGATCGACGGCAATGTTAAACAGCGTCGCTTCATCCAGCACGACTTGCGTAATGGCAAATGCCGCCATTTCGCCATCGACATCCAGATGGAAATTCAGATAGCGCTCGCCCTGGTTGCTGGCGAATGTTTTTTCGCTCCACGGAAAAGCATGGGCGCGCGTCTCGATCGCGAACGCTGATGCCAGATCAGACGTCGTGAGGGAAGAAATCGTGTTCATATTCACAGATTTGTTGCCATAGCGCGCTTCGCGCCTTTGGGTTTGCTTTCAATTCTTCCAGTGGCGGCGTAAGCAGCTGACCGCCCTCAAGGGGAGTCTCATCCGCAACGCCAAGCCGCCAGCTGTTGCAGCGGCTCTCCGGCGGCAGCATCGCCACGCGCTCGGGCGTCAGCTGTAAAACCTGATCGGCGCTCACTTTCAGCGTACGCAGAACGTCGCTGACCAGCGTCTCAGTGAGCGAGGGCAGCTCTTCAGCCACCATGACCAGACGAACGTGTGCCGGAATGGATATAGCGATTTCACCCTGCAACGCCGTCGGGCGACGCAGAGACCACTGGGTGATGCCCAGTTGCTGTAACTGCCAGTCACGTCGGGATGTCATAGGGAAAACTCCTGTCTGTCAGGCGCGCAAATATAGCAAATTCGTCGTATATCCGCCAACAAACTACTATAATCCCCGGCTGAGTTTATTGAGGAACAATTCATGTCTGCATTTACCCCGGCAAGTGAAGTCTTGCTGCGTCACAGTGATGATTTCGAAGAAAGCCGTATTCTGTTTGCCGGAGATATGCAGGACGATCTGCCTGCCCGTTTCGAATGCGCCGAAAGCCGCGCCCATACCCAGCAATTCCATCACTGGCAGGTGTTAAGCCGTCAGATGGAAGATCGCGTGCGCTTCAGCCTGGTGGCGGAGCAAAGCGATATCGCCGACTGCGATACGCTGATTTACTACTGGCCAAAGAACAAACCTGAAGCGCAGTTCCAGCTGATGAACCTGCTCTCCATGCTGCCGGTTGGCTGCGACATTTTCGTCGTTGGCGAGAACCGCAGCGGCGTGCGTAGCGCCGAGCAGATGCTGGCGGAATACGCGACGCTGAACAAAATCGACAGCGCGCGTCGCTGCGGTTTGTACCACGGGCGTCTGGAAAAACAGCCTGAGTTTGATGCCGAAAAAGCCTGGGGCGAGTATCAGCTCGAAGGGCTGACAATCAAAACGCTGCCGGGCGTCTTTAGCCGCGACGGCCTGGATGTGGGTAGCCAGCTGCTGCTCTCCACCTTTACGCCGCACACCAAAGGCAAAGTGCTGGATGTCGGCTGCGGCGCAGGCGTGTTGTCTGCCGTGCTCGCCACCCACTCCCCGAAAGTGCGTCTTACCCTGTGCGACGTGAGCGCGCCGGCCGTTGAAGCCAGCCGTGCCACCCTTGCCGCCAATGAACTCGAAGGCGATGTTTTCGCCAGCAACGTGTTCTCAGAGGTGACGGGGCGTTTCGATATGATTATCTCCAACCCGCCGTTCCACGACGGCATGGAAACCAGCCTTGAAGCGGCACAAACGCTGATTCGCGGTGCGGTACGTCACCTCAACAGCGGCGGTGAGCTGCGCATCGTGGCCAATGCCTTCCTGCCTTATCCTAACCTTCTGGATGAGATTTTCGGCTTCCATGAAGTGCTGGCGCAGACCGGTCGCTTTAAAGTTTACCGTACGGTTATGACACGTCAGGCGAAGAAGTAATTTGCCGCCAGCCCGGCTGCGCATCGCGCTCCGGGCTATACAAATGCCGATTTTTGCAGCAATCAAAACATCCTGGGCAATTATCTGTTGACGGAAAGCTGAAAACATCTAGAATGCGCCTCCGTGGTTGCGATACTTTTTAAGTATTGATGGTATGCGACGGTGGCGGAATTGGTAGACGCGCTAGCTTCAGGTGTTAGTGTCTTTACGGACGTGAGGGTTCAAGTCCCTCCCCTCGCACCACAAACCATGTTTGATATTGTTCTCACCGGGCGACGGTGGCGGAATTGGTAGACGCGCTAGCTTCAGGTGTTAGTGTCTTAACGGACGTGGGGGTTCAAGTCCCCCCCCTCGCACCAACGAGGCAATATCAAAAAGAATAAGATAACAGTGCGAAGGTGGCGGAATTGGTAGACGCGCTAGCTTCAGGTGTTAGTGTTCTTACGGACGTGGGGGTTCAAGTCCCCCTCTTCGCACCACTTATCTTATCTCCTCCCTGATTAACTCCCTGTCATTTCCCTTTTATTTCAAACTCATCATTATTACCAGCATCCCACTGATCAGCGCGACGCATGACGGCAGTAGAACGAAATGACGCAACTGCTTATGCCAAATCATTCCTGATGTGACCAGCAGACCCGACAAGATAATCGCTTTCCAGACGTCCAATGAGAGATCGGCAAATGTCAGCCCAGCGATGACGATCCCCGGCAGCAACACACCCCATCCACTTCCCAGCGCCTTGCTCAACATGTTTTTCTCTCTCAATGCGATAATGATAACCAATATCATATGATAGGTTTTCTCATTTGTCAGCACTGGCCGATACAATCCGGCAACCTTTACCTTTCCCGTAATGACAGGATATGAGTAAGGTGATAAATTGCACACCTGTTAACTATTTATAATAAATTTCTGATATTTTAGTCCCTGATTATTGCGCAGTATTTCATTCACATCGGCAGCCATTAGTTTGATTTAATTCAGAATTACTAAAAATATACCGACATGACAGCACAATCCTGGCGTTCATTACGTCACAAGAAATATCAGTTATCTTTACGTTTATTTTTATTCCTGAACGCCGTGTCAGCACTTTTTACTGTGTTCAATCCCTTGTACAGCGTGCATACGCTGACCCTGCCTGTCGCGCTCATTTTCACACTCAGCCTGTCGCTGCTGGTCTGGCACTGGAAGAATAAAAACCGGCAGATCAATATTCCGCTGATTTCATTCATTTTTGGTGGAATTTGGGCCTGGCACATCGCCTGGAAATTTATGCTGATCACGCAGGATCCTTATACCTTCCTGCTGCTGGCCCTGCTAAGCGTCCTGTTTATCGGCTCGCTGGCGTTTGCCAGTGATATCAAAGCGTTTACTATCCACTCGCTGCCGACATTTCTGGTCTGTCTGTGGTTTTGCCCTCCCGAGTATTGGCCACGCATCGTTTACTCCCTCGCGCTGCCGATGATTGGGATTGCAATCCATCACGTGATTCAAAAACGTAACGACCGTTTTGCTCAGGACTTGCTGTACCGACTGCTTGAGGAACGGGAAACGCTTAACGATCTGAGCATGATGGACCCGCTGACCGGCCTGTATAACCGCCGTGGCCTGCAAAGCCGCCTGGAGAATCTGCCTACGCTTGAGCAGGGAGAACATTTCGTTCTGCTGCTGGATATCGATCATTTCAAAGCCTATAACGACCACTACGGCCATATGATGGGCGATCAGGCGCTGATTCGGGTTTCGGCTGCAATCCGTGACGCCGTGCGCTCACGCGATATCGTCGCCCGTTTTGGCGGGGAAGAGTTTATGGTGCTGCTGACCAGCGTCACGCTCGATCAGGCGCGCCAGACCGCCGAGCGTATTCGCCAGAAGGTCTACGACCTGAAGATCCCGCATATGTTTAATGAGAGCGTGGCGACCAACGTCACCATCAGTATTGGCATTGCGATTTATGAGTCAGAGGATATCGAAGCGGCGCTCGAAAAAGCGGATAAAGCGCTCTACGAAGCCAAGCACATGGGCCGCAACAATATCCTCTTAAGCCCTGAACTCCAGGCAGGATAAGCCCCACCTCCCGCTTTACCGACAAAAGGCTTGCGATCGGTTTGCTCTATAGCTAGGATTGGCAATCATTATCATTTAGATTTGTATCCTATTCTCCTATGGCTACTCGTTCCGCACAAATCGTTGATCCTGTCATCTGGCTAGCCCCTCCTGGCGCCGGGCGTTCAACGCTTGCGGATTCCGTACGGGAAACCATCGCCGAGCATCGCGCTTACCTGCTCGATTTCATCAAGCTGGATGAACCCCATCCGCACCAGGCCATGACGCTGGCGCAGTGGTGTCGCCCGGCAGAAATGCACTCTTTGCTCGCGGTCTATTCCGATCATATCTATCGAAACCAGCCTAATCTTGCGCGAGAAAATAAACCGTTACTCTCCCTGTGGGCGCAATGGTACATCGGGCTGATGGTGCCTCCGCTGATGATAGCCCTGTTAACGCAGGACGCCGCGCTGGACCTTTCCCCGGAGCATTTTTTCGTCGAGTTTCATGAAACCGGCCGCGCGGCCTGCTTCTGGATTGACGTCCATGAGGATCGGAATACGACGGTATTGTCCGCGCAGGAGCGTATGGAAACGCTGGTGAAACAGGCGCTCATTCCGGTCGTTAATGCGCTGGAAGAGACTGGCGATATCAACGGGAAGCTTATCTGGAGTAATACCGGGTATCTCATTCACTGGTATCTGACTGAGATGAAAGCGGTGCTGGGCGATGAGACCGTCGAGGCGCTGCGTCAGTCCTGTTTCTTTGCCAAACAGCTTTCAGATGGCCAGGATAATCCGTTGTTCCGCACCGTGGTGCCGCGCGACGGATTACTGGTTCGTCGGACCTGCTGCCAGCGCTATCGCCTGCCGGATGTTCAGCAGTGTGGTGACTGTACGCTGAAGTAATAACTTTACAGACAGCCCTCTTTCAGCGGGGGGAAAATGCAAATACAAAAACGGCAACCGGAGTTGCCGTTTTGCTTTTTGATTAAGCCACCTGCTGGCTATCCTCTTCAGCACGCTGTGCTTCTTCGGCTTCCTGCTCCAGCAACTGCTTCTCGTACACTTTAAAGAACGGGTAGTAGATGATGGCAGAGACCAGCGCCAGCAGGATGACCAGCACCGCCGCACGGAAGTCCCAGCCCAACGCCCACGCAGCACCCACAGGGGCCGGAGCGGTCCACGGCACCACAGAAATCACGCGTCCAATCAGATCCAGCTTCATGGCGGCCCATGCGAGCACCGCGTTCACCATCGGTGCCAGCAGGAATGGAATGAAGAACACAGGGTTCATCACGATTGGCGTACCGAAAATCACCGGTTCGTTAATGTTAAAGAAGCTTGGTACAACGCTTAAACGGCCAATGGAGCGCAGGTGTGCGGAACGGCTGCGCAGATAGCAGATCACCAGCCCCATCGTGGCGCCCGAGCCACCGATGACGATAAAGAAGGTCCAGAACGCTTCCATAAAGATATGCGGCAGTGGCGCACCCTGAGCCAGCGCGGTCTGGTTCATGCCCAGGTTAGTCAGCCAGAACATCTGCAGCATGCCTGACACAATCGCAGCGCCGTGGATCCCAGCAAACCACAGCAGGTGACCAATCAACACAGCCAGCAGAATTGCAGGCAGAGAATCCGCCGCCGACACCAGCGGTTTAAAGATCGACATAATCGCCTGAGGGATCAGCATGTCGAACTGAGACTGAATAAACAGGCTCAGGGGATAAAGCGTAAGCACCACGACCAGCACCGGGATCAGCAGATCAAATGAGTTTTTGATCATCGGTGGCACCTGGTCCGGCAGACGAATGCCAATATTGTGTGCCTTCAGGAAACGCATCATCTCCACGCAGTACACGGCCACCAGAATCGCAGTAAAGATCCCGGTCCCGCCCAGGCTATCGACCGGCATCGCCCCTTTGGTTTTCGGTGCAGCAACCAGTAAAAATGCCATCAGCGACAGCATCGCGCACATGAACGGGTCGAGCTGATGCGACTTAACATAGTGCTTACCCAGGTTGTAGGCGATAGCCGCACAGATGTAGATCGACATGATTCCCATGGTCATATCGAACGGAGTCAGGATCTGCCCTTCGAACTGTTTCGCCATATCCAGCCACGCACGGGCAAAGCCCCATGTGGTGTCCGGTGAGAAAGGCGGGTAAGCAAACACCAGCAAGAAGGAGCCGACAATCATAAAGGGCATCGCGGAAATAAATCCGTCACGAATCGCCATCACGTGGCGCTGGGAGGAGATACGCCCGGCGACGGGACTGACATAGTTTTCAACGAACCGGAAAATTAGATTAAACGCAGCATGGTTGGCAGACATAGTGAGGCTCCTGTCAGACGTTCAGTTTGGACGCAGACGCGCCACACGGTGATCCATACATCATTGTCACCACCTTGCTGGTTCGTGTACCAGCGGTACCGCTCGGACAAATTGGTTTCATATTCGACTCTTATTATTGGATACAGGGGAAGTTACATCGTCAGTATTAATCTCTCCATCACACTCTGCAACCGGTTACTGTAACCGGTTTCCGTGAATGTGAAGGCGATCCAGAAAACGAGTGAACAGAATATTTGTTACCTAAGAGATATTTACAGAGCATAATTTCTTATGACAGATTACGCAGGATATTTGTCAGGAGATAACAATGAGTTTGCAGTCCGTACGGCAATTTTTTGCTGACAATGCCCCGGATATTGATGTCATCGAGCTTAGCCAAAGCACCGCAACGGTTGCACTGGCCGCAGCCGCCCATCATGTCGAGCCGGGACAGATAGCGAAAACCTTATCACTGAAGGTTAAAAACGAGGTGATTCTGGTGGTCGCAAAAGGCGATGCACGCCTGGATAACAAAAAACTGAAAAATGCGTTTGGCGCGAAAGCGCGGATGCTGTGCAGTGATGAAGTGGTGACGCTAACCGGGCATCCCGTTGGTGGAGTTTGCCCCTTCGGCCTGGAGACTCCGCTGGCCGTTTACTGCGACGTTTCCCTTAAACAATACGAGGAAGTGCTTCCTGCGGCCGGGTCAATTCACAGCGCAGTGCGTATCGCGCCTGAGCGAATGGCTGAGCTTACATCGGCTAAATGGATTGATGTCTGCATCTGATCGCTGCGCCAGGTTCCTCTGGCGCAATGAAAAGCACTACGCCGCCTTATCAGTCAGTTTCAGCTCACGCATGGGCAACTGCCCCAGAATATCTGCCGCATGTAGCAGCCCCACATCGGAACTCACCCCCAGCTTCACCATCACATTATATTTATGCGCGCGAACGGTTTTGATATTGCGTTTAAGCTGCTCCGCAATTTCGGGAATGGAAAGGCCCGCCGAAAGATGGCGCATAATCGCCCGCTCCATTGGGCTTAACATTCTGGACAAGCTTCCTTGCCAGTGGGCAAAGGCGTTGTTATTGACTCGCTCTGTTTCGCTTAACAGAATGATCAGCAGTTTTTGCAGCTCAGCCAGTGAGGCCGACTTACTGATTATTCCGTGAAGACGGGAAGGCGTCAGTTGACCGATCAATCTTGCCTCAACGTCGTCCGCAGCCAGAATAATGCGCTGTATACCACTGTGTGTCAGGGCCAGTTCTCGCAGTGACACCAGACAATTTCTTCGTTCTTCTCGCACATCTGAAAGCGAATAGATCACCGAGAAAAAAGGAGTCTGTGAAAGCGCAGCCTTGAAAGTGCTAAAGTTTTTAAACAGATGAAGGCGATAATCGCTAAATGGCGCGATGGCAAAGAGATGTTCAAGCCCCACGGCACTCATCGTGCATTGGTCTATGACAGCAATATCTCTTCCTGAGGCATTTGTTTCCATTCCTTTTGCTCTCCATAGGCTGAGATTAAGTTCAGCTCTCTCATTCCCTGTGTACTATTGATCCATGCGTACATTTCTGCATTTCCGTGCAGAGATAAACGACGCATCGCACTATTTTTTTGCGCACTGACGGTTTTATTGCTTTTTTTCAGTAACGTGGCGATTTGGTTTATTCCCCAGCCTTTTCCAAGCAGACGTAATACTTTACGTTCCGAGAGGGTCAGTATTACAGGGACTTTATACTCATTATCATCAACTCGCGGCTCAGGTGATAACAGGGTCTGACTTATCCGGTCGGAATACTCGCTCCCCGCGCGGATCGCATTGATGACGCCTTCGATAGGTTCCATATCCGAAAGCAGTGTGCTTTCGGGGCGTATGAGCAACTCAACAGCGAGAGGGTAAAGAGGACGTGAGACCAGAAAAATCCAGTGGATATCCCGGTATTGACTTAATAACAGATAATAGTGTTCAAGCGCGCCGCGAGGGTTGACGTAATCACCTGAAATATCAGCAACCACGACAGATGCACGATTTAAATTCTGTAAAGTCAGATCGTCATGTGTGCGGCAAAAAGACACGTCATATTCTGGAAAATGGCTGGCCATGATGCCGCCCAGACCGGTTTGCATCACCGGGATTTTACTGATAACGATTACTGATTTTCCCTTCACTGGTGACATAGATTCTCCGAATCCTTTCTTCATCTAATTAATGATATTAAAATCACGGCTCAGACATGGGCATTATCCTGACCCTAAGTTATTAGTACAGGTTATATTAACGATAACAACTATAATCCTGACATTGTTAAATCCGAGGATAATATAATACAAAAATCAGAATAACATAATAGTCCTTGCACAAAATATTAAACGCATCAAACTAAATTAATAAATTATATATATCATCAATTAGTATTCACGAAATAAATAAAAAACACCCCAGACCGCTCTGCGCCTGCCGTTGCATCCTGCCACTGATTGCACAAATGTTGATCTGACCCAGAGCCAGACAGGCTGCCGTTTGTGCTAAAAGTAAACATTCCAGACACTCTGGCAGTTCTCATTTTCAGGGCAACCAATGCAGGCAGATCAGTCGTCACAACGCGCAGCCACGCGACTATGCATACAGTGCGGTCTTTTCTTATTACAACATGGCGCAGAGAGCGCATTGGTCGAAGAGCTGTCGACCCGCCTGGGTCTGGCGCTGGGGATGGACAGCGTAGAAAGCTCTATCTCATCTAACGCCATCGTGCTGACCACCATAAAAGAGGGCCAGTGTCTGACGTCGACGCGCAAAAACCAGGATCGCGGCATCAATATGCACGTGGTCACCGAAGTGCAGCACATCGTCATCATGGCTGAACACAAGCTTCTGGACTTGCCCGGCGTTGAAAAACGGTTCAACCAGATTAAGCCGCTGCGCTACCCGCGCTGGTTAGTGGTGCTGATGGTGGGGCTGTCCTGCGCCTGTTTTTGCAAACTGAATAACGGCGGATGGGACGGCGCGGTGGTGACCTTTTTCGCCAGCGCCATCGCCATGTACGTGCGCCAGCTCCTGACGCAGCGTCATATGCATCCGCAGATAAACTTTTGTCTCACTGCCTTTGTCGCAACAACCGTCTCCGGTCTGCTGCTGCGCCTGCCTGTGTTTGTCAGCACACCGAGCGTCGCCATGGCGGCCAGCGTCCTGCTGCTGGTACCGGGTTTTCCGCTGATCAACGCCGTCGCTGATATGTTTAAAGGGCACATCAATACGGGTCTGGCACGCTGGGCGATTGCGAGCCTGTTAACCCTCGCGACCTGCATCGGTGTGGTCATGGCCATGACACTCTGGGGGCTGCGCGGATGGGCATAATCGACTTTTTATTCGCTCTGGCACAAGACATGGCGCTGGCTGCCATTCCTGCCGTGGGCTTTGCGATGGTCTTTAACGTGCCGCAGCGCGCGCTGCCCTGGTGCGCCCTGTTAGGTGCTATCGGTCATGGTTCGCGAATGGTGATGATGACCGCCGGGTTTAACATCGAATGGTCAACGTTTATGGCCTCGATGCTGGCCGGCTGTATCGGCATTCAGTGGTCGCGCTGGTATCTGGCGCACCCGAAAGTGTTCACCGTGGCGGCGGTAATCCCGATGTTCCCCGGCATATCCGCCTACACAGCGATGATCTCGGCGGTGAAGATCAGCCACTTCGGCTACAGCGAGCCGCAAATGATCCTGCTGTTGAGCAATTTCCTCAAAGCCTCGTCCATCGTCGGCGCGCTCTCCATCGGTCTGTCGATTCCCGGTTTGTGGCTCTACAGAAAGCGTCCACGTGTTTGAATTTGTGTTCTCCCGCTGCCATGGCGATAATCCCTGCATTCTGTTTGGCGATGTAAGGAGTGGAAGTGGCTAACCCTGGCAGCGAATTCCCCGACCACCATGATGATTCCAGTCTGAAGGACAAAATTTTTCAGAGCGCGATTACCCTGTTTGCCGAATACGGTCTGAACGGCGCGCGAATGGAGCAGATTGCCGAAAAAGCCGGCACCACCAAACGCATGGTGGTTTATCACTATAAAAACAAAGAGAACCTCTATCTCCAGGCGCTGGAGTACGTTTACACCGAGATCCGCGCCAGCGAAAAACAGCTCAGCCTGTCAGGGCTGCCGCCCGTTGAAGCGCTGGTCCATCTGGTGGAAGCGACCTTTGATTACCACGCCGATCATCCGGATTACATTCGCATTATCTGCATGGAGAACATGCAGCGTGGCCGCTTTATGCAGCAGTCCAGCTATCTGCGTCAGGTTAATCGCAGCGCACTCGAACTGCTGGAAGCGATCCTGCAGCGTGGCAAAGAGAAGCAGCTGTTTAATCAGACCGTTGATGCGCGCGACCTGCACCGTTTGATCAGCAGCTTTAGTTTTCATTACGTCGCCAACAGCTATACCTTCACGCTGCTGTTTGAAGACGGCGCCGATGAGCAGGCCCAGCGCCAGCACTATCGCAAAATGGCCGTTCAGGTGGCCCTTCGCTATACCTGCCCATAAAATCGCTTGCAATTAAATCGCGCGCTATCTATATTCATTTCATGAACGCGAAAACGAACGACACCACCGCTGCGCTGATGCTGGATAACCAGCTCTGTTTTGCCCTCTACTCGGCAAATCTGGCGCTCAATAAGCTGTACCGGCAACTGCTGGCACCGCTTAACCTGACCTACCCACAGTATCTGGTGATGCTGATTTTGTGGGAGCAGGATGACATTACGGTGTCGGAGATTGGCGAACGTCTGTTCCTGGATTCCGCCACCCTCACCCCGCTGCTGAAGCGTCTGGAAAGCGCTGGTCTGCTTGTCCGTCAGCGCTCGCGCCAGGACGAACGCCAGGTCGCCGTCACCTTAAGTGATGAAGGCCGCGCCCTCCAGCAGCAGGCGAAAAGTATTCCCCAGGCCGTGGGCTGTGCCGCACAATGCGATGCGGATTCCATGCTCGCTCTCAAGCAGCAGCTTGAGCAACTGCGCCAGCAGCTTCATCGCGCCTGAGGCTATAGTTAATAAGATTTTGTTTACCCATATATATCGCGCACTATTTAATAGCGCGCATAACCGTAAGATGAGGAACCTGCCATGTCTTTAGAAAAAGTTGTTTATACCGCCAAAGCCAAAGCCACCGGAGGCCGTGATGGCCGTGCGACCTCTTCCGATGGCGTTCTGGATGTCAAACTGGGCGTACCGAAAGAGATGGGCGGTATGGGTGGCGAAGTCACCAACCCAGAGCAGCTGTTTGCGGCGGGCTACTCTGCCTGCTTCCTGGGCGCGATGAAATTTGTCTCTGCCCGTGACAAAATCGCGCTGCCGAAAGATGCGTTTATCGAAGGCGAAGTTGGTATTGGTCCACTGCCAACCGGTTTTGGTATCGAAGCCAAACTGAATATCCACGTGCCAGGTATGGACGAAGCCGAAGCCAAAAAGCTGGTCGACGCGGCGCATATCGTTTGCCCGTACTCCAACGCAACCCGCGGCAATATTGATGTGACGCTGAATATCATCGCCTGATAAGCCCCGTCGTATGCAGCCCCGGTGCGCGCAGTGCCACCGGGGAAATCCCCCACCGTCCCCCCTTCTCTCTGTGCTACTATGACCCCATATCACGACGTCGTATCCCAGTAGAGAAAGTGTTATGTCATCCAGACTCCTGACCACCAGCGTCGCCGGAATCGATGCCTTTGTGCGCGATCCCCGTGGCATCTTAACCAAAGCCGATGGCGGTACTCTCGCCGTGTTTGTCGATAACGCGCCCGCGTTTTACGCCATCACGCCTGAACGCCTGGCACAGCTTTTGGATATTGAAGCGCGTCTGTCGCGCCCGGTCAGTGACGTCGCGTTAGATACGCAATTCTTTGAAGAACCGACCAGCGCGCCGGTTGCCGTCCCGATGGGCAAATTTGCGATGTACTCTGGCTGGCAGCCGGATGCGGATTTCCAGCGCCAGGCCGCCCTGTGGGGTATCGCCCTGACGCAGACCGCCACGCCGGAAGAGCTGGCCGCGTTTGTCGCGTACTGGCAGGCCGAAGGCAAAGTGTTCCACCACGTGCAGTGGCAGCAAAAGCTCGCGCGCAGTATTCAGATCAACCGCGCCAGCAACGGCGGCCAGCCTAAGCGCGATATCAACACCATTTCCGAACCCGATAATCAGATCCCACCAGGATTCAGAGGATGATATGAAAAACGTCGGCGACCTGATGAAACGTCTGCAAAAAATGATGCCTGCCAACGTGAAGCCAGCCTTCACCTCGGGTGAAGAGCTGCTGGCCTGGCAAAAAGAGCAGGGAAAGATGCGCTCCGAAGCCCTGACGCGGGAAAACCGCGCCATGAAAATGCAGCGTACCTTCAACCGCTCCGGCATTCGTCCCCTGCATCAGAACTGTTCCTTCGATAACTATCGCGTGGAAAACGACGGTCAGATGATGGCCCTCGCCAAAGCACGCCAGTATGTCGAAGAGTTCGACGGCAGCATCGCCAGCTTTATCTTCAGCGGCAAACCGGGCACCGGCAAAAACCACCTTGCGGCGGCCATCTGTAATGAGCTGTTGCTGCGCGGAAAATCGGTTCTGATCATTACCGTCGCAGATATCATGTCGGCGATGAAAGACACCTTCAGCAACCGCGAAACCACGGAAGAGCAACTGCTGAACGATCTGAGCAACGTCGATCTGCTGGTCATTGACGAAATCGGCGTCCAGACCGAATCCCGTTACGAAAAAGTGATCATCAATCAGATCGTTGACCGTCGCTCCTCGTCGAAGCGCCCGACCGGCATGCTCACCAACCATAAAGCGGAAGAGATGACCAAGCTGCTGGGTGAGCGCGTCATGGACCGCATGCGCCTCGGCAACAGCTTATGGGTGAACTTCACCTGGGATAGCTACCGCGATCGCGTTACCGGCAAAGAGTATTAGGATATTTCCAGGAATGGCGCGCCTTTCACAGGTATATACTGAAGCCACTTCCAGCCCGACAAGGGCCTTTTAGAGTGCATTTTATGAAAAAAAATCTTCTTCTCAGCACAGCATTTAGCGTCGTTCTGCTCACCGGCGCCGCTCACGCGGCCTCCTGGCAGGAGTCACTCTCCAGCGCAGCGAACGAACTGAGCAAAAGCAGCGGTAGCGCCCAGAGCGGCGGGCTGTCTGCTTCGTCCCTCACCAGCCTGCTGGGCGGCAGCAATCAAAGTCTGAGCGCTGGCACCATGAACAACGCGGCCGGTATTCTGGGCTACTGCGCCAAGCAGAAGCTGGCGTCAGTCACTGACACGCAGAACATTAAAAACCAGGTATTAGATAAGCTGGGGCTGGATACGCAAGAGCAGAAGCAGGACACCAACTATATGGATGGGATCCAGGGCCTGCTGAATGCCAAAGACGGCCAACAGCTGAACCTGAGCACCCTCGGTGACTCCGCGCTGGCGAAACAGGTGAAAACCAAAGCCTGCGATCTGGTGCTGAAACAAGGCGTTAATTTCCTCTCCTGATCCATCCCATTTTCTGCCACAACACGCCGCGATTGTTCCGTTACTCTGACAACGCGGCGCCAGACTCGTATTTTGCTCATTCTTTTACGTCTCAGCCCGCGTATAACGCGATGCGACGGCGATCAAAATTTCCACTTTCTAAACCAAATCCTAACAACAGCACATTTTAGTGACACTAGAATTGCAGCTATGTGACTTCGCCATTAAATTGTATCAACCAAAAAATAATCAGTTAGCCAGCTAAGCGACTGGCGCTATTGAGGATAAGCTGTTGTCAGAGTTTATTTCCCTTGCCCTGTTCCTGGCTTCCGTTGGCATCTATGCCTGGAAGGCCGGCCGCAACACCTGGTGGTTTATTGCCACATTACTGGTGTTGGGTATTTTTATTGTTTTAAACATTACCCTGTACGCCAGCGATTACTTTACCGGTGACGGCATTAACGACGCCGTGCTGTACACACTCACCAACAGTTTGACAGGCGCAGGAGTTAGTAAGTACATACTTCCGGGCGCAGGGCTGGTTCTGGCGCTGGTGGCGGTGTTTGGCACCCTCGGCTGGGTACTGCGTCGTCGCCGCCATCTTCCGCATCATATGGGTTATAGCCTGTTGGCCCTGGTGCTGGCGCTCGGTTCCGTCGATGCCAGCCCGGCCTTCCATCAGATTACGGAGCTGGTGAAATCCCAGTCCCGCGACGGCGATCCCGATTTCACGGCGTATTACAAAGAGCCGTCAAAAACCATCGCGCACCCGAAACTGAATCTGGTCTATATCTACGGCGAGAGCCTTGAGCGTACCTATTTCGATAACGACGCCTTCCCGAATCTGACCCCAGATCTCGGCCCGCTGAAAGACGAAGGGCTGGACTTCAGCCACACGGCGCAGTTGCCGGGCACCGATTACACCATCGCCGGGATGGTCGCCTCTCAGTGCGGCATTCCGCTGTTCGCGCCGTTCGAGGGTAACGCCTCCGCGTCGATGTCGAGCTTCTTCCCGCAGAATATTTGTCTCGGCGATATTCTCAAAAACTCCGGCTACGAAAACTACTTCATGCAGGGGGCCAACCTGCGCTTCGCCGGGAAAGACGTGTTCCTGAAATCCCACGGTTTCGATCATCTTTACGGTGCTGAAGAGTTAAAAACCACCGTCGCCGACCCGTCTTATCGCAATGACTGGGGCTTCTACGACGACACGGTGCTGGACGAAACCTGGAAGAAATTCGAGGAGCTATCTAAATCCGGCAAACGCTTCTCGCTGTTTGCCTTAACCGTGGATACACACCACCCGGACGGCTTTATCTCGCGCACCTGCGAGCGCAAAAAATACGCGATCAACGGCAAGGACAACCAGTCGTTCAGCGCCGTGACCTGCAGCCAGGAACACATCGCCGCGTTTATCAATAAAATCAAAACTTCGCCGTATTTCAAAAACACGGTGATCGTGGTCTCTTCCGACCATCTGGCGATGAAAAACACCGCGTGGGATGAGCTGAACAAGCAGGATCGAAGCAACCTGTTCTTTGTGATGCGCGGCGACCAGCCTCAGCAGGAGGTCATCGCCACGAAACGTAACACCATGGATAACGGCGCAACAGTGCTGGATATTCTGGGCGGCGATAACTTCATCGGGCTGGGGCGCAGCACGCTCTCCGGCCAGTCGCTCTCTGAAGTCTTCCTCAATATGAAAGAGAAGATTCTGGCGTGGAAACCGGACGTGATCCGCCTGTGGAATTTCCCGAAAGAGATGAAAGATTTCACCATCGACCAGCAGAAAAACATGATTGCCTTCTCGGGCAGCCACTTCCGCCTGCCGCTACTGCTGCGCGTCTCCGATAACCGCGTCGAACCGCTGCCGGAGAGCGAATACTCCGCGCCGCTGCGCTTCCAGCTGGCCGACTTCGCCCCGCGCGATAACTTCGTCTGGATCGATCGCTGCTACAAAATGGGCCAGCTGTGGTCCCAGCCGCTGTCGATTTCAACGGACTGGTGCGTGTCGCAAGGCCAGCTCGGCGGCGAACAAATCGTGCAGCGCGTCGATAAAGATCAGTGGAAAGGCAAAACCGCGTTCAAGGATACGGTGATTAATACCGACCGCTATCAGCGCAACGTGGATATGCTGAAAGTGGTCGATAACGATATTCGCTATAAAGCTGACAGCTTCGTGTTTAACGTGGCGGGAGCGCCGGAAGAGGTGAAGCAGTTTAGCGGTATTTCGCGCCCGGAATCCTGGGGACGCTGGTCCAACGCGCAGCTCGGCGATGAGGTGAAAATCGAATACGCCCAGCCGCTGCCAGAGAAATTTGATCTGGTGATCACCGCGAAAGCCTTCGGCCCGAATGCCAACAAACCGATCCCGGTGCGTATCGGCGACAAAGAGCAGACGATAACCCTCGGCAACGAGGTCAGTACCACCACCCTGCATTTTGAGAACCCGTCTCGCAGCAATACGGTCGTGATCGTTCCGCCCGATCCGCAATCAACGAACGAGGGCAATATTCTCGGGCATTCGCCGCGCAAACTGGGGATTGGGATGGTCGAAATGAAAGTGGTACAGAACGCCGGTTAACGGCACATCTGCGTGTATGTCGGGTAAGCACAGCGCCACCCGACAACATCACAAATGCCTAAAGCGCCCCGCCTGAACAGGGCGCTTTTTTACATCAGAAGGTTTCCCAGTTTTCACTGGACGCGGTCGTCGCGGCAGCGGCTTTACGCCCCTTCGCCGAGATCACTGGCGTTTTCAGACCGGCGTTATCACGTGATTTCTGCTGCTCTTGCTGAATGCGGAAGACCGCCACAGCCTGCGTCAGACGGCTCGCCTGCTCTTCCAGCGCGGCGGCTGCCGCTGCGGACTCTTCTACCAGCGAGGCGTTCTGCTGCGTCACACGGTCCATCTCCGCCACAGCCAGGCCGACCTGGTCGATACCACGGCTCTGCTCATCAGACGCAGAGGCGATTTCGCCCATAATGTCGGTCACGCGGGTCACCGCATTCACGATTTCACCCATCGTTTCACCGGCGCTTTCCACCAGAGTAGAACCCAGCTCAACGCGGCCTACGGAGTCCTCGATCAGGCTCTTGATTTCGCGTGCCGCCTGGGCGCTACGCTGTGCCAGGTTACGCACTTCACCTGCCACCACCGCAAATCCTCGGCCCTGCTCACCTGCACGCGCAGCTTCGACGGCGGCGTTCAGCGCCAGGATGTTGGTCTGGAAGGCAATACCGTCGATCACGCTGATGATGTCAGCGATTTTCTGCGAACTGCCGGCGATGTCACGCATGGTTTGCACCACGTTATCCACCACTTTCCCGCCTTTCTGCGCGGTCTCGGATGCACTCAGCGCCAGATTACTCGCCTGACGGGCGTTTTCGGCGTTCTGCTTCACGGTAGCGGTCAGCTGTTCCATGCTGGCAGCGGTCTCTTCGAGAGACGCGGCCTGCTGCTCGGTACGAGAAGAGAGGTCGTTGTTGCCGACAGAGATTTCGCTCGCGCCGCTGTAAATCGCGTTCGCGCCGTTACGCACGTCACCCACGGTGCTCACCAGCTCGCTCTGCATATGACGCAGGGTATCGGCCAGCTGTCCCATCTCGTTGGTGCCTTCGACGTCAATGCGCTTCACCAGATCGCCGCTGGCGATATGACGGATGCTGTCGATCAGACGATTCAAAGGCGAGATCAAGGATTGCTTGATGCCCAGCCAGACGCCGACGATCACCACCAGCACCGCGATCAGCACGCTGATCAGCACCCAGATCGCCTGAGTGTAAGAGCTGTTGCTGTCATCCACGGCGGTCTGATACAGATGATCGTTCTGCTGCAGGTAGTTCACATACTGCTTCTCAAAACCATCCTGATAGCTCTGGGTCGGCTGATCGAAGAAGTCATTGATCTTGCCTGCGCCCAGCAGCTGGATCAGCTCGGCCAGCGCACCGTGATAGATATCATAGTTACGCTTGATCTCCATGGCAGCAGCGTCGCTCTGACGCGGATCGCGCGGCAGTGCTTCGTAGTCGGCCCAGTTTTTCTCCGCCTGCTTCAGGGAAGCGGACGCAATCTGCATCAGCTCTGCAACGGTTGCGCCGCTGCCGATATTGCTCTGATCCATCATGTAGCGAATACCCGCGCGGTTCAGGGTATTACGGGTTTGCAGCAACGCGACCCAGCTGCCGTTCAGCGTGGATTGTTGCTGGCGAATAGTTTGTAGGACAGTGAAGTTTTCTTTGTCATGCTTCAGGGCATTAAAGAAAAGACCACCGGATGTCAGTTGTAACAGGCCAAAAATAGCCAAAACCAGCAACAAGCTGGTGACAATCTTGATACGATTTAACATGTTTTCTCTTTCCATCAGACAGATAACAGAATTTTCGGCCTGGTTAGGGAAAACTTTACGAAAATCGTGTTGATGATTTGAACATTTACGGATGATTTCGCAAAAAACTATTAATGTTTATCCTAAATCGCGCCGTTATATATTCCATAAGATAAATTTTATCTCTGTCGCACTGACATATTCTGTCAGTGGCATCCTTATTCTTCAGAGATCCTCACCGCACTAAACGGGAATATAATATGACAACTCCAGCCCGCAGCCGCTCTGCTGAACGACTCGTCGATATTCTTATGGAGCTGCATTTAAACGGCGTCGTTAACCGCCGCGATCTGATGCAAAAATATAAAATAACCGAACGTACGGTATATCGGGATCTGAATGCGCTGTCGCCGATTGTTCAGCACACGGGAAATGGTCTGTATCGCCTGATTCACGCCCAGCAAAATCCCAGCGGGCAAGGGCTGCACAACGCTGTCGCTAACTTTTTGAATGCTGACAGTTATTTCCCTGACAGAGGCACCGCATTCTGGCAGAGTCTGGAGGCGCGCGTGGAAGAGAATCATATTCTGATCCTCAACAACGACGCTGAGCACTCGGTTCAGAATGATATTCGTCGCCATCTCACTGCAATTGAAAAATCGATAAAAGAGCGTCACGTTTGCCAGATAGTTTATAAAGACAAAACCCGGCTCATTAATCCATACAAATTAATTAACAAAAAAAATATATGGTATTTACAAGCTACGGAAAATGGCAGGCTGAAATCCTTTTCATTAAGCCAGATCAGTTGGCTGGATATTCAAAAAGAGACTTTCTCGCTGGATAGCGATACGGCTGAATTACTGGAAAAAAATCTCGACCCGTGGGTGAGTGAAGAGACGTTCGAGGTAAAAGTGTTTACCAACCATAGTATCTCGCACTACTTCACGCGCCGAGACCTGTTGCCGGAGCAGGAGGTGGTCGCAGAAAGCGACGACGGGGTGACGATCCGCTGTCAGGCGGCACATGAAAATCAGATCCTGCCGCTCATCTTCTACTGGCTGCCAAACATTCAGGTTCTGGAGCCTCAGTGGCTGCGGGACAAACTCTTCGACACGCTCGAAGGTTATATGACAAATGCTACCGCCGACGCCCTCGAATAAACGATGTGATCTCAATCACATAAACCAGACCGCTGACGGCGAGCCTTAACCACTCGCCCCGGTCTTTGACCGCTTAACCACCGCAATCAACCACTCACCTATTTACCTTCCTTTACACGCGCGACGATCTGGCAAGATCGCCTCAGCATTAATCAATACCTCCTCAAAACAAACTCAGGCCCTTTTTCCAGCTAAAAAACCAGGTCTAACTATGGATACGAAAAAACTACTTAAGCACGTACCCTGGGCGCTCCTCGGGATCCTCGGTGCTTTCTGTCTGGCGGTTGTCGCACTACGCCGGGGCGAACACGTAAGCGCCCTGTGGATCGTGGTCGCGTCGGTTTCCGTCTATCTGGTAGCGTACCGCTACTACAGTCTTTACATCGCGCAGAAGGTCATGAAACTCGACCCGACGCGTTCCACGCCGGCGGTCATTAACAATGACGGCCTGAACTACGTTCCTACCAACCGCTATGTGCTGTTTGGTCACCACTTTGCCGCGATTGCCGGTGCAGGCCCGCTGGTTGGGCCGGTGCTTGCCGCGCAGATGGGTTACCTGCCGGGTACCCTGTGGCTGCTTGCCGGCGTGGTTCTGGCAGGTGCGGTGCAGGACTTCATGGTGCTGTTCATCTCGACCCGTCGTAACGGGGCCTCTCTGGGTGAGATGATTAAAGAAGAGATGGGCCGCGTGCCGGGCACCATTGCCCTGTTTGGCTGCTTCCTGATCATGATCATCATCCTTGCGGTGCTGGCGCTGATCGTGGTGAAAGCCCTGGCAGAAAGTCCGTGGGGTGTGTTCACCGTCTGCTCGACCGTACCGATTGCGCTGTTCATGGGTATCTACATGCGCTTTATCCGTCCGGGCCGTGTCGGTGAAGTGTCCGTGATTGGTATCGTGCTGCTGGTGGCGTCCATTTACTTCGGCGGTATCATCGCTCACGACCCGTACTGGGGCCCAGCGCTGACCTTCAAAGACACCACCATTACCTTCGCATTGATCGGCTACGCGTTTATCTCCGCCCTGCTGCCGGTCTGGCTGATTCTGGCCCCGCGTGACTATCTGGCGACGTTCCTGAAAATCGGTGTCATCGTCGGTCTGGCGATCGGTATCGTGATCATCAACCCGGAACTGAAAATGCCAGCCGTGACCCAGTATATTGACGGTACCGGTCCACTGTGGAAAGGCGCGCTGTTCCCGTTCCTGTTTATCACCATCGCCTGTGGCGCCGTCTCTGGCTTCCACGCCCTGATTGCCTCCGGCACCACGCCGAAGCTGATGGCCAACGAAACCGACGCGCGCTTTATCGGTTACGGTGCAATGCTGATGGAATCCTTCGTGGCGATCATGGCACTGGTTGCAGCGTCCATCATCGAGCCGGGTCTGTACTTCGCGATGAACACTCCGCCTGCGGGCCTTGGCATCACCATGCCAAACCTGCATGAGATGGGGGGCGACAACGCAGCGCTGATTATGGCGCAGCTGAAAGACGCCAGCGCACACGCGGCGGCGACCGTCAGCTCCTGGGGCTTTGTGATCTCGCCTGAGCAAATCATGCAGACCGCAAAAGACATCGGTGAGCCATCGATTCTGAACCGTGCCGGTGGCGCACCAACCCTGGCCGTCGGTATCGCACACGTGTTCCACAAAGTGCTGCCGTGGGCTGACATGGGCTTCTGGTACCACTTCGGCATCCTGTTCGAAGCGCTGTTCATCCTGACCGCGCTGGACGCCGGTACCCGTGCGGGCCGCTTCATGCTGCAGGACTTGCTCGGTAACTTCGTGCCATTCCTGAAGAAAACCGACTCTCTGGTGGCGGGCGTTCTGGGCACTGCGGGCTGTGTGGGCCTGTGGGGTTACCTGCTGTATCAGGGCGTCGTTGACCCGCTGGGCGGCGTGAAGAGCCTGTGGCCGCTGTTCGGTATCTCTAACCAGATGCTGGCTGCCGTGGCGCTGGTCCTGGGTACCGTGGTACTGGTGAAGATGAAACGCACCAAATACATCTGGGTGACGGTCGTTCCGGCGCTGTGGTTGCTTCTGTGCACCACCTGGGCGCTGGGTCTGAAACTGTTCAGCACCAACCCGCAGCTGGAAGGCTTCCTGTTTATGGCTAACCAGTACAAAGCGAAAATTGCCGCAGGCGGCGGTGACCTGACGGCACAGCAGATTGCCAACATGAACCATATCGTGGTGAACAACTACACCAACGCCGGTCTGAGCATTCTGTTCCTGGTCGTGGTCTACAGCATCATCTTCTACGGCATCAAAACCTGGATGAAAGTGCGCAACGCCGAAGGACGTACGGATAAAGAAACCCCGTATGTGCCTGTACCGGAAGGCGGCGTGAAGACCTCTTCACACCACTAAAACCCTGGCGGGTGGCGGCTACGCTAACCCGCCCTACGCAATACCTGTAAGCCCGGCAAGCGTAGCGTCGCCGGGCTTTTTCTATCTGGATGGCACAATGTTTGGTAACTTAGGCGAAGCAAAAAAATACCTCGGTCAGGCGGCGAAAATGCTGATTGGCATTCCGGACTATGACAACTACGTTGAACATATGCAGACCAACCATCCGGATAAACCGTACATGACCTACACAGAATTCTTCCGCGAGCGCCAGCAAGCGCGCTACGGCGGCGATGGCAAAGGCGGCGTACGCTGTTGCTAAAGGAGAGAACATGACCCCCATTGCAGTCACCCTGTTAACCGGCTTTCTCGGCGCGGGCAAAACCACCCTGCTGCGCCACATCCTCAACGAACAGCACGGCTTTAAAATCGCGGTGATCGAAAACGAATTCGGCGAAGTCTCTGTTGACGACCAGCTGATAGGTGATCGCGCCACCCAGATCAAAACCCTGACCAACGGCTGCATCTGCTGCACCCGCTCAAACGAGCTGGAAGACGCTCTGCTCGATCTGCTCGACAGCCGCGATCGCGGCGATATCGCCTTCGACCGCCTGGTGATCGAATGCACCGGCATGGCCGACCCCGGTCCGATTATCCAGACCTTTTTCTCCCATGAGATCCTCTGCCAGCGCTACCAGCTGGACGGCGTGATTGCGCTAGTGGATGCGGTCCATGCCGACGAGCAGATGAACCAGTTCACCATCGCCCAGTCGCAGGTGGGTTACGCAGACCGCATTCTACTGACCAAAACCGACGTGGCTGGCGACGCCGAAAAACTGCGTGAACGCCTGACGCGCATCAACGCCCGCGCGCCGATTTATACGGTGGTCCACGGCGATATCGACCTGGCGCAACTGTTCAACACCAACGGCTTTATGCTGGAGGAGAACGTCACCTCAAAACCACGCTTCCACTTTATCGGCGATAAGCAGAACGACGTCACCTCCATCGTGGTCGAGCTGGATTATCCGGTCGATATCAGCGCCGTGTCCCGCGTGATGGAAAATCTGCTGCTGTCGTTTGCCGACAAACTGCTGCGCTACAAAGGGATGCTGTGGATTGACGGCGAGCCAAACCGCCTGCTGTTCCAGGGCGTTCAGCGCCTCTACAGCGCCGACTGGGACCGTCCGTGGGGTGATGAAACGCCGCACAGCACCATGGTCTTTATCGGGATTCAGCTGCCCGAAGAGGAAATCCGGGCGGCGTTTGCCTCACTCAAGCCCTGATCGCAGGAAACATAACCGCCCTTATCGGGCGGTTATGGCAAATATCGCGTAATGTCGATTAGAGAAATGTAATTTTTCGTCATTTACAAAGTTTTTTTAAAATAATGATAATCCTCATTAATTCACTTCTCATCATTATTTCCGCGATATTCAGGCTTTGTTTAGCTAATAAATAAAACGAAGTCTAAACACGAAAAGATAAATGATTGACGCCGTGACAAACCCACTTTAGCTCAACAACAATCATACCGAAAAGTAACAAAACCAGCATAAAACCGCGAGTCACGTCACATTTGCAGTCATAAACATCGCTTGTTAAGGTGTCCTCAGATTAATTTGATGACGAGGAAATACACCATGAAAAAGATTAACTTCATTCTGCTTTCTGTCCTGACCGTAACATCTGGCTCCGCACTGGCGATGGGCGCATCTATTGAGCAGGGTAAAAACTTCACCAACTTAAATATCGAAATGGGCAAATCCACCTCCGGTATTTATGCTGAAAGTAACTGGCTCAAAAATACCGATGACGGTACTCAGACGGGTGGTGTAGGTGCAGGTTATAACCTGGAAGTGGGTCCGGTAATGCTGAATGCAGGTGCGAAAGCCCTCTACCTCGGCCCGAAAAAAGGCGATAACGGTGTCGCATTCCCGGTCGGCGGTGGTGTAAACGTGGCTCTGACCGACAGCATTAACGTCTTCGGCGAAGGTTATGTAGCGCCTAACGGCCTGAACAACAGCGTGAAAAACTACGTCGAAGCCAATGGCGGCGTGAGCTGGACGCCGGTTAAACCGGTTACGCTGAAAGTGGGCTATCGCCACGTAAGCGTTGACGGCAAAGACGGTCGTCCAAACCACACCCTGATTGACGGTGCCTACGTCGGCGGCGGCGTGAGCTTCTAAGGCTTGCGAACAAAACAAAAAACCTGCCCCGGGGCAGGTTTTTTTATATGAGAGATTCGTTAGCGCTGAACCTGCAAAATCTCCTGCGATTCCAGATTGGCACTCACCTCCTGCGGCGTTAACCACAGCGGCTTCCGGCCAAAGGTTTCGTACATTTTCAGCTGATCGTCATAATGCTTATCCGGCGTCCCGTCCGGGGCCACAAATCCGCTTTGACCGGGCGCAACCACATCCCACGCCAGCACCGGGCTTGCTCCCGATTGAGGGGAGAAAACAATCATGTCGTTTTCCGTTCCCCGGTTCTGATATTCGGCCTGATGACGTGCCTCTTTCGCCGCCGCCTGCGGCACGCCAAAGAAGTTGTTCGCGCGGAAGGTCAACGCCATGGCAGGTGTTTCCCAGGCGTTGATATCCGTGCCGTAGCGCGCCGAAAGCGTCTGCCACGCATCCTGCAGGGCCGCGAGGACGACCGTCTCCTGCGACTGTCCGGCAAAGAGATCGACCTCCTGCGGGATCGCCGATTTTTCCCCCTCCAGCGCTTCGAACAGGATCTTGGCCCCGACGCTGATATTCAGCGAGCCGGTCGGCCCGTCCTGCGTCGTTTCATATCCGCTGGCGCTGTACCAGGTGTTAAAGGGTGCCGGTACGGCGGCAACCACCGTGCGCTTCAGCATACTGGTCAGCCAGGCATTGAGAATGGCGGAACCGGGCTGATCATAGGTTTTCCCGTCGTCGTGTAAGCGATTTTGACCGTCCCAGTTCGTGAGCTTTTGCACCAACTGCTGGCGGGGATCGCTTTGCGGCAAACTGGCCGCCGCTTTTTGCAGGGCAGGCAGGAACAGACGCAGGTTCAGATCCTGACGGCTGGTTTTTTGGATCAATCCCCAGGCTTGTTCGTAGGTCAGCGTGGGCTGTTTATCGATAAGCTGCGTGATTTCAGTGACGCGATCCGCCCCGCCCCATAAGAACGCGAACAGATCCGAGGCCGGATAATCTTTCTGCGGAGCGTTGTTCCAGTTAGCGATATACCCCGACTGCGGGTTATACACCTTCGGATTGAGATCAAACGACAGCAGCCCCTGCCAGTCCCACTTTCCGGTGCCGGGCACCGGCAGGCGCGGATCGTGCCCCGGCTGGCGTTTCGGATATGCGCCCCCATGAACGTAACCGATGTTGCCGTCGATATCCGCGTAATACCAGTTGATAGTGAGCGCCTGCTTCGCTGCCTGCGCCGTCCAGCTCGGCCAGTCTTTGGCCTTCATCTGGTGCGTCCACGCCAGCAGGGAAGCCACCTCTTTCCCCTCCCATGCGCGCGCTTTGGCGTAGGCGGTGTGTGTCGCCGGATCGACGTTGATCACGTTGCCATGAACGGTTCGCCAGACGGTAAACGTCTCCGGTTGCCCGTCTTTCACGGCGATCGTCTCTTCGCGACGCTGCATTTTGATCCACTCGCCGTTATGCAGATATTCACCCGGTTTGCTCTCGGAGGTCTGCTCCGCAAAGATATCCACATCGTCGCCGAATCCCGCCGTCGCGCCCCATGAAATGGTCCCGTTGTGGCCGAATACCAGCCCCGGGTAGGCAAACGGCGTGTTGCCGGTCACGTCATAACCCGCGCCGTGCAGCCCAATGCCATAGGTATACGCCGGGGCGTACCAACCAAACTGCGGGCCGTTGACCATAATCGCTTTCGCATCCTGCGCCTTTTTCTTGCCAATCACCCACATATTGCTGGTGGTCGGGTAACCCGCCAGGCCGTTGGCCCCGCTACGGGCAAACTGGGCGGCGATCGTTTCGCGGTTTTGCCCGGCGGTGAGTGCCAGCAGTGCGCCATCCCTGCCTTTCGCCGGTCGGTCGAGCATCGGTGCGGGGAGATCGTAGCGCGGGAGCAGCGCGGCGGTTTGACTGTTTTTCAGATCGACCGTGATGGGATAACGACTCTCCTGCGCGGCGATGGTGGTCGGCGCCGCCGGATTCACCAGCCATTTCAGCTGGTTAAACACCCCCATCCCTTTTTGCGCGCCGTATTTATCTTTTAACGCCGTGAGAAGCGCCAGGTTGTCGATTTCACTGGTGCTGTCGGAGAAACGGTTGGCCATCGTGCCGACAAAAACCATCGCCACATCAAAGGGCTGCCAGTGTCCAGGCTTAAAACCAAACTCGGTAAATTGCGCAGGCAGACGCTTACCCGGCTCGGCGTTCACTTTATCAACCCAGGCGTTCATGCCGTCGGCATAACCCTGAAGGATCGCTTTGTCATCGGCAGAGAGCGCGGCGATCTGCGCGTGAATCGACGCCGGCCAGTAGTTCTGGCGGATATCCTTATCAAAACTCACAAAAGATTTTCCGAGCACTTCAGACACCGTGCCCTGGGTGCTGCGACGGGCCATCTCCATCTGGAACAGGCGATCCTGCGCCACCACATAGCCGTAACCGTAAAAAAGACGATAGGTATCATCGGCGTAGATATGTGGCATGCCGTAGCTATCGCGAACGATCTTGACCTCTGTCGGGGCGGTATTCGCCAGCGCCGCGAGGCTCCAGCTTAGCGTCAGGGAAGCCACAACACAGTTCACGATCATACGATTTGTATTTTTCATTGTATCCTCTTGCAGGTGTATGATTTTCGATTTGATACTAGCAAGAGGCAAATTGTTATCCAGAACAGCCAGTTTGTTTCACTGCGAACTGTGAGTCTGGTAACTAATTCATGATACGAATATATCCATTATGTGATACCAGGCGAATCACAATCATTTGTTGATTGCAAAAAAAAGGGCGGCTCGTAAGCCACCCTGTTTACTGCTGTGAAATCGGTTAGCGGCGAACGACCACCAGCTTCTGATTCACAAACTCTTTAATGCCCAGATCCGACAGCTCGCGACCGTAGCCGGAGCGCTTCACGCCGCCGAACGGCAGTTCAGCCGCCGTGTCGGTCAGCCAGTTGATGTAGACCATCCCGGTTTCGATCCGCGAGGCCATTTTCTTCGCACGCTCAATGTCCTGGCTGAATACCGCCCCGCCCAGCCCGTAGTTCGAGTCGTTTGCCAGGCTCACCGCTTCGTCGTCGTTTTTGACGACATAGAACTGCGCCACTGGCCCGAAGAACTCTTCAAAATAGGCCGGATTCTCACGAGAGATATGAGTCAGGATTGTCGGCTCAAAGAAGTTACCGTCGCGCTGCACCGGCTTGCCGCCCACGTGTACTTTCGCGCCGTTTTTCACCGCCTCGTTAACCTGTTTTGTTAATGTCTCCAGCGCATCTTTCGACGACAGCGGCCCCAAAGTGGTGCTCTCATCCAGCGGATCGCCGATTTTGACCTCGCGGAACGCCTCGGTGAAAGCCGTCAGGAACTGATCGGCCACTTTCTCATGGACGATAAAACGTTTCGCGGCGGTACACACCTGCCCGGCGTTGTTGAGTCGGGCATTGACGCCGATCTTCACCGCTTTCTTGAGATCCGCATCGTCGAGCACGATAAACACATCGTTACCGCCCAGTTCGAGGGTCGATTTTTTGATGTGCTTCGCCGCCTGCGCTGCGACCACGCTCCCGGCCTTCTCAGACCCGGTCAGGGCTGCACCCTGCACGCGCGGATCGGCAATGATCTTCGCGACCTGATCCTGCGAGATAAAGAGGTTCGTCCAGGCGCCGTCCGGCGCACCGGCTTCACGCACCAGATGGGCGAACGCCTCCGCGCAGTGCGGCACGATGCTGGCGTGTTTCGCCACCACAGGGTTGCCCGCTGCCAGGTTTGGCGCCAGCACACGCATCAACTGATAGAACGGGAAATTCCACGGCTCAACGGCCATCACCACGCCGATAGGATGGTGCTCCACCCAGGCGTCTCCCAGTTCCGATTTGTACTTCACTGGGGCGAGAAATTGTTTCGCATTGTCTGCGTAATAGCGGGCGATTTGCGCGCAAAGTTTCACTTCCCCGCGGCTTTGCCCGATGAGTTTCCCCATCTCCTGAGTGGCGATTTTTGCCAGCTCTTCGCTCCGGCTATCGATCAGATCCGCCAGCTTATGCAGCACCGGCAGACGCTGTTCGATAGCGCCTTTCGCCCAGTCGGAATGGTAAAGGGCATCCGCCGTTTTTAGCGCAGCCTCGACATCAGCATCGGTATGGGATTTGTACTCTTTAATGAGCTTGTTGTTAGCAGGATTCACTGTCTGGTAAGCCATGTAGGTCTCCTTAATTACCGCTTAGGGTATTAAGGGTAGTCAAAATGGCCGGGGGTGGGCGTAAAGTTGGGTATATACGGACGTTTCTTAGAAACATGTTGTAAAAAAGGCACATCACCCGATGTGCCTTAACTGTTTATTCGTCAAAAGAGCAGTAACCGCCTTTATGATGCGAGCCGGTCCCACCGTGAGGGTGCTGTCCTTTTGGGCAAGCCAGTGCTGTAAATGAAGTCATCGTAAATAAAGCCAAAAACATCGCTACAATAATCTTTTTCATGTATTCCATCCGCGAAATTAATAATTCCTATTTATATTTCCCCGCGTAAACAAACGGGAAGGGAAATTATACTCCCGGTGAATAGGGTTATTAATTAACGGATGTCGCAAATAGATTAACGATCGTGCTGCGCGATAAATTTTTTATGCAAACAGGCATTCGCCCGTTCAGAATGGCAGCGGCAAAACCGCAGAGCCACAAGACTCACCATTGACTCCCATCACAGTTCCTCTGCGTCATTTCCCCCACTACCTTTGGGCTGCTCATCCTAACCCGTTGAAAATCCACACACCCAACAACCATCCATTCGGAAAATACTATCGATAACCCATTTTATCCAATTGGATATGCAATCACGCTCTCCACAGAATGTGTATAAACCTACGCATTCAGGAGTTCCCATGTCTATTTCCGTGATTAACAACACCCCGTATGAAGCCGTTGAAATCATTCAGGCTGCCAAACCCGGCTTTAAACCGCGCATCGCATTTATCCTTGGCTCCGGCCTTGGCGCGCTGGCGGATAAGCTTGATAACAAAACCGTTATCTCTTACGAAAAACTGCCGGGCTTCCCGGTCAGCACCGTGATTGGTCACGCGGGTGAAGTGGTGATGGGTGCCCTACACGGCGTGGATCTCATCTGCATGAAAGGACGCGGGCATTTCTATGAGGGCGTCGGGATGGGCATCATGACCCACGCAGTGCGCACCTTCAAGCTGCTCGGCTGCGAATTCATGTTCTGCACCAACGCCGCCGGTTCACTCAACCCGAAGATCCCGGCGGGCAGCCTGGTGGCGCTCAATGACCACATCAACACCATGCCGTCCACGCCGCTGGTTGGGCCGAACGACGACCGTTTTGGGCCGCGCTTCTTTAGCCTCGCCAACGCCTACGACAACGATCTGCGCGCAAAACTGCACCACACAGCGGGTGATCTTAACATCACTCTGCACGAAGGCGTGTTCGTCTCCTACCCGGGGCCAAACTTCGAAACGGCGGCAGAAATCCGCATGATGCAGAACATGGGCGGCGATGTTGTTGGCATGTCGGTGGTGCCGGAAGTGATTGTTGCGCGCCACTGCGGCCTGAAAGTGCTGGCGGTCTCGGCCATCACCAACATGGCGGAAGGGCTGAGCGACGTGGAACTCTCCCACGAACAAACCCTGAAATGTGCGGCGATGGTCACCGACGATTTCATTCGCCTGATTAGCCAGTTCGTGAAGAACTGCCGCTAACTTCCCGTCCAGCGGCGGGCACGCGCCCGCCAGGAGAAATGCAGATGTCAGAAAATTACTCTCGCGGCAGTCTGAATGCGATTTCGTATCTGAGCTACTACTTCGTCGGCGCACTGGTCTCGACGCTGGGGATTGTCCTCGGCCCGCTCTGCGCCGCGTTCAATAAGGATCCGAGTTTCATCGGCCAGGTGTTTACCCTGATGAATATCGGCATGTTCGTGCCGATCATGCTCGGCGGCATTCTGATGAAAAAATGGGGTCTGCAAAAGCCGCTGGTGATCGCCGCCGCGCTGACGATCCTCATCAGCGCCCTGCTATTCGCCACTCCGACGCTGACCATGTTCAGCGTGGCGGTCGCCATTATCGGTGCCTGCGGCGGTATTTTTATGACCATCGGCAGCTACCTGGTGGTGCGCATCAATCCGGACGAAAAAAGCCGTTCATCGAGCCTGATCTTCACCGATTTCTTCTTCAGCCTGGCGGGCGCGACGCTCTCCTTCCTGCTGGCGTGGCTGTTTAAAATGGGCGCGAGCTGGATTGCCATGTACGGCATCATGGGCGGGCTCGGCGTGCTGATGCTGATCCTCACCCTGCGCAGCCGTTACCCAAGCACCGTTGCGCCAGAACCGGCGCATCAGGACACCACCCGCACAGAGCCGTGGGGTCGTTCCGTCTGGCTGCTGTGCGGCGCGCTGTTCCTGTTCCTGCTGGCGGAGCCGATTTTCACCATGTGGACGCCAGGCTATCTGCAGTGGCGTTTCCAGATGCTGCCAGAACAGGCGGCGCTGTACACCACCGTCTACTGGGTGGCGAAAGCGACCGGGCTGTTCCTCAATCAGTTCACCGTGAAGTGGATGAAACTGCGCACTTTCCTGCTGATCTGCACCGCCGTCGGTCTGGTGGCGATTGCGCTTATCAGCAACAGCGCCAATACCACGCTGATCCTGATTGCCTGCGGCGCGTTCGGTTTCTTCAACTCTGGCCTGTTCTCCGGGCTGATGAGCTACGGTTCGTTGCAGGTCAGCCGCAGCTCCCCGACGCTTATCTCCGCGCTGCTCACCTGCGGCACCGTCGGCACGCTGCTGTTCGCCACTGTCTCGTCGCTGGTTAACAGCCGCTACGGCCTGCACGGCGCAGTGAATGCCTCCACCTGCGCCTACGCGCTGCTGATGGTGACGCTGCTTGCGGCCATCGCCTGCAGCAAGGCTGAACGCCTGCACCGGGGCGAGGCGGTCGCGGTTTGACAGGCTCCAGGGGGGGTTGCATGATATCGCCACCCTCCTTTTTCTCGGTGCCCGGTATGCTCGATTCACAGGCCAACAGCCGCATTCGCTTCCGGATGCTGCGCTATTTCCAGACCCTCGCCGATGAGCTGCATTTTGGGCGCGCTGCCGCCAGGCTGAATATCTCCCAACCGCCGCTGAGCATGCAAATCAAAGAGCTGGAAGAGCTGCTTGGCGTGGAGTTGTTTGAGCGTACCAGCCGCAAAGTGGTGCTGACTCACGCCGGAAAAGTGCTGAAAGCGGAAGTCGACCGTCTGCTCAGCGCCACCGAACAGTCCCTTAACTATGTGCGCCAGATTGGCCGCAGTGAAAAGCAGCACATTAATATTGGGGTGATTGGCAGCGCGATGTGGGGACCGTTGCTGACGCGCATGAAAGCATTCCGCGAGGCCAATCCGGACGTCAACTGGACGCTGCACGAGCTGGGCCAACAGGAACAGACCGAGGCCCTGCGCGCCCGCACTGTGGATATCGCCATCAACCGCAATGTGATCCCTCACGTCGAAGCCAAAATTCGCTGCCAGATGGTTGCCCGTGAGGCGGTGTGCGTGGCGGTGCATGAGAGCGATCCGCTGTGTCGTCGCAGCAAAATATCCCTGAAAGATCTGGTCGACCGGGCGTTTATCTCCCTCTCTTTTACCCACAGCGACTTCGCCCGTCAGGTGTATGACAGCTGCCTCGCGCTGGGCGTGTCGCCGCTGGTGACGCATCAGGTCTTTGAACCGCAGACCGCGCTGGCGCTGGTCAGCACCGGTAATGGCGTATCGCTGTTACCCGAGTCCTGCGCTCTGATCCACTGGCCGGGCGTGGTGTTCCTGAAACTTACCGAGACTATCCCCGCCGATCTCTACGCGCTGTGGTACGACGAGCCGCTGCCGGATCTGTTCAGCCGTTTTCTGGCAGCCCTGCGCGACTGATCACACTTTTTTGCACTCCTCCCACGTTCCGCTCTATCCTTAACCCTATGGAAAAATTAGCTGAACTCAAACGCGCCAAGCTGTTGGCGCTGTCGCTGCTGCTGGTTGCCGCCACGATTTTCATTGCCACGCTGTTTCTGCCGCAGACGATCTGGGTACGCGGCGCGAAGGCGATTGCCGAGGCGGCGATGGTCGGCGCGCTGGCGGACTGGTTCGCCGTGGTGGCCCTGTTCCGCCGGGTGCCGATCCCGTTTATCTCGCGCCATACGGCGATTATCCCGCGCAACAAAGATCGGATCGCCGACAATCTCGGCCTGTTCGTGCAGGAAAAATTTCTCGATACCCAGTCTTTAGTTGCGCTGATCCGCCGCTACGAACCCGCACAGATGATCGGCAACTGGTTCAGCCAACCGGATAACGCCCAGCGTGTCGGGCAGCATCTGATTCAGGTGATGGGCGGGTTCCTGGAACTGACGGACGACGGGCGCATTCAGCGCTTACTGAAACGCGCCGTACACAAGGCCATCGATAAGGTCGATTTTACGCAAACCAGCGCGGCGATGCTGGAGAGCATGACCAAAAACAACCGTCATCAGGTGTTGCTGGACGCGGTGATCAACCGCCTGATCACCCTGATTCAGCGCGACAGTACGCGGGACTTTATCGCCGCGCAGATCGTTCACTGGCTCAAAACCGAACATCCGCGCAAAGCGATGATGCTGCCAACCGAGTGGCTCGGCGATCAAAGCGCCGAGCTGGTCTCCGATGCGGTGAACGCGATCCTCGACGATATCAGCCACGATCGCACGCACCAGATCCGTCAGGCGTTTGATCGCGCCACGCTGAAGCTTATCGACAACCTGAAAACCGATCCGGAGATGGCGTCTAAAGCGGAGAACATCAAACACTACCTGAAGAATGACGAAGCGTTTAACCGCTATCTTGGCGAGATGTGGGCCGACCTGCGCGCGTGGCTGAAAGCTGATATGCAGAGCGACGACTCCCGCGTGAAGCAGCGCATCGCCAACGCCGGGCAGTGGTTTGGCGAAACGCTGGTGGCCGACGCCAGCCTGCGCGCCTCGCTGAACGAACATCTGGAGCAGGCGGCGCATCGCGTGGCACCGGATTTCGCAGCCTTCCTGACGCGCCATATCAGCGATACGGTGAAGGGCTGGGATGCAAAAGACATGTCACGACAGATTGAGCTGAATATCGGCAAAGACCTGCAGTTTATCCGCGTTAACGGCACGCTCGTCGGCGGGACTATCGGGTTGATTCTGTTTCTGCTGTCGCAAATTCCGGTGCTTCTACCCCACTAAAAAAATGGGGCAGAGCGCCCCATTTTTTTATGAGTTTACCGGCTGCGGCGCAGGCGAATCTCTCCCCGCCTCGCGTGCGCGAATCACTTCTGCCTCAAAGAATTCCCGGACCACGGTGACCGACAGGCCGATCACGATTTGCAGGTTCCTGCCATTACGAATCGTCCCTAATGCACCCGCAGCTTTCAACGCGTTGTCATCCATCACGCACGAGGGATCGTGGATCACCAGCCGCAGGCGGGTCTGGCAGTTGCTGATGGTTTCAACGTTTTCCGCGCCGCCGACGCACTGCAGGATCGCAATCGCCTTCTCGCGATCGGGTTGTTTGCCCGCCGCCTTTTTATCGCGGTAATCCTGTTTCGAATAGAGACGCACCTCGTCTTCATCCTCGTTACGCCCCGGCGTCAGGATGTTGTATTTGAGGATCACGTAGCGGAAGACCATAAAGTTAATCGCCGCAAATCCAAAGCCGATGGCCAGATGGATCCAAATCAGGTGCGCGTGGTTTTGCGCGTAGAAGATCCAGTTGAACAGGATCATGTCGTTCATCCCGCCGCCCATAAAGCCCACCACCCCGGCCATGTACAGCGCCATGCACAGCACCGCACCGATCAGCGCGTTGAGCAGATAAAGCACCGGCGAAATAAACAGATAGGTGAATTCGATCGGTTCGGTAATGCCCACGCTCATCGCGGTGATGATCGCCGGGATCACCAGGGCCGCCACTTTTTTCTTCTGGCTTTTCTTCGCCGTGGCGTAAATCGCCAGCCCCGCACCCAACGAGCAAAAGACGCTGATATTGCCGTAAAGGGAGTAGCCCGCCGCCGGGAACTGCTCGCGCAGCGGCACGGCAGAGGCCGCGTAGGTCGAAACGTTCTCGATCCAGTGGGTGTAGAGACCACCGTCCACCACCGCCGGACCGAAGAAGAACGGGAAATAGACGAAGCGGTGTAGCCCCGTCGGCACCAGAATTCGCTCCACAAATGCAAACAGCCCCATTCCCAGCACGTCGGCTTCGATATAGAACGTTTGCATGGCGTTGATGCCCAATTGCACTTTTGGCCACACCAGACAGGTGAGCCACGCCAGAGGGATCATCAGGAAGAAGGCGATAATAAACACCAGCGCCATTCCCTGGAAAATCGAAAAGTAGTCGTGGAGTTTTTTCTCGAAAAAGCGGTTGTGGATCCAGGTGACGATCCCGCCGACGATCAGGGAGAAGACGATACTGGTATCCAGCGTTTTGATGCCGCCCACCAGCGCCAGCCCGCTCTGCCCGCCCACTTCCTGGCTGAAGTTGACGCCAAAATCAGCACCCCAGAAGGTGAGCATCCCGTTGGTAAAATAGTTAAACGCCATGTAGGAGAAAAAGGCCACCAGCGCCGCGCGCGCCTGGGCGGATTTCGCCAGGCCAATCGGCAGTGCCATACAGAACAGCAGCGGGAAGTTGCGGAAAATCGTCCAGCCGCCAGACTTCAGAATCGTCATTACCTTGTAAAAAGTCGCGTCCGGATGGGCCAGATCGCCCATGATATCGGGCATGGTGAGGATGTTGGTGACGGCCAGCAGCAATCCTGTGAACGGCAGGAAAGCTATCGGCACCGCCATCGCGCCGCCAAACGTCTGGAAGGCGCCCATGATGTTGAGTTTTTTCATTTATTATTATCTCCAGCTATCCGCTCTCGCGGGTCAGGTCACAGAGGTTTTGCCAGGCCAGTCATCCTGCTCCCTCTCCAGTAGAAGCAGCATTGTTAACGCCTGAGCGTAGGGAACGGGGGCCATCGCGATATCGCAGTAATACTGGATATCCCAGCCCAACATGGTGCCGCGTGAGGCTTCGAGGACGATGCCGTCCTCGTCAATGCGCGCCATTACGGCGTCAAACGCCCGCAGCGCGTAAACGCTGACGGAATCATCCAGAATGCCCATCCGAACGCCGCGCAGCATGCCGTAGGCAATCCCCGCCGTGGCGGAGGATTCCTGAGGTGAGAGCGGATCGTCGAGCACCGTGTGCCACATGCCGTTGTCAGCCTGGAGCGTGCACAGGGATCGCACCTGGCGTGCCACCACCTGCGACAGATAGCGACGCACGCCGGTATCCAGATGCTCGCCCATCAGTTCGATAAATTCGGGGATTGCCACGGTGATCCACGCGTTGCCGCGCGCCCAAAACGCCCCGGCAAAGTGGTGTTTATCGACAAACGTCCAGCCGTGATACCACAGCCCACTGGCCGGATCGCTGAGATAGCGGGTGTGCAGCAGAAACTGGTATCCCGCCTCGTCAATCAGGTCCCGACGCTTGAGCACAATCCCCGCCACGCCAAGGAAAAGGCAGGTCATAAACAGCGTGTCGTCCCAGAGCTGGCCGGTGTTGGGCTGCTCTTTCACCACGTGCTGGAAGCCGCCCTCTTCGGTTTTCGGCAGATCACGCAGCAGGGCGTCGGCCCAGTCGTTGACCGTTTTCAGCAGATCCTCACGCTGATGTTGCCCCGCCACCAGCGCCAGCACGATCATCGGTGCGGTGGTATTGATCTGTATCTCCGGCAACCCTTTGGCGATCTGCGCCTCATACCATGCGAGGATCGACTGCTGCAGCGCCGCGTCCTGCTGGTGCGCGGCGTAACGCCAGAATCCGTAAAGCCCGACGCCGATTTCCCACTCCCACTCCTCAAAGTGGATCGCAAAACCGTCGCCAACGCCCACTTCATTCAAATTCTTCAGACGGCAAAATCCGCGCACCACGCGGTCCAGCGTGCTCATCCGTTCATCCTTGTTCATGCGTTTACGTCCTTGAAAATAATGCGTGGGGCAGTGCTGTGCAGAGCGCGAAACGTCGCGGCGAAATCGTGATTTTTCTCGATCCTCATTGCGCCCATCCGGGCGCTGAACGTCGCAAAAGCCACGTCGTCGCCGTAGCCTGCTTCCACGTACCACGCCACGTCGCGTCCCGCCGCGCGACACTCGGTTCCGGCCGTAAGCCCGTGGTCGATGGTGTGCAGGGGAGCAGAGCAGATCACCGCCGCAAAAGCCTGACCGGCGCGAACGATACGAGCATGCGTCGAGGCGATGACACGATCAAAAGCCTGTACCGGCAGGTGAAGATGCGTCCACGGCAGGGCCTCTTCGTCAGCGATGTGCCAGCGCATCACAGCGCCGTTTTCCTGCTGCATGACATGCGGCATTACGCCGTTTCCCGCCCAGAATGAAGGCCGCTTTTCGCCGCCTGGCTCGGCTTCACCCGGATGATTAATCCAGATTTTGGCGTCAGGACGGGAAGCAAATTGCAGATCGAGCAGATGCTGCTGATGGCCTGGCTCACCCGTGTGGTGATCGACGCAGGAGGACAAACTGACGCCCGGCGCTTTCCAGAGGCAAATATTCCCGCCGCCGCAGGTGTACCACGCGGCCAGTTCGCCTTCGCAGAGCGTGGCGTACCTCTCTGACTCGGCAGGCGGCACGTAGTCGCTGGCGCAGAACAACGGCAGCGAGGCGCATTTGCGGTTATAGCTGCCGCCACCCCAGGCCACCGCGCCGTAAGCCGACAGCTCGGTGAGCCTCCCTGCCAGCAGCTCTTTTTCGTAGACGCGGCCCATGGTTCCGGCGGCGACGCCGTTCTGGTAATGCAGCGAGCTTAATAGCATTAAGCGGTCAATGAGCTGCCCTGCGCGGGTGCGAATCGCCTGGCTCTCGGCCAGCTGATACAGCGCGAACAGGCCAATATAATCAACGGGATAATAGGGCGCGGAGTTCCACTCGACGAAACCATGCACATCGATGGCGTCGAACCACTTCACCAGACGCGCTTCGGCAATCGCCTGCTGTTCGCGTCCGAGGCGGCCCGAGGCGATAAACTGTTCGTCCGGGAAAAACTGCCCCGCCAGATACTGGGCGGTGTGGAAACAGAGCGCGTGGTTTTCGCTCCAGAACCACATCACGTCGCAGCCCTGTTCGTCGAGCCAGTAGCGATAGCCCAGCAGAGTCGATTTCACCCGTCGCCAGAGGGCTGGCGGGAAATGCTCCCCCTGGTGATAGCGCCAGATCCACAGCAGCGGCACCAGCGAAAAATCAGAGCAGTCTTCGCGCGCGCTGATGCGCTTGAGAGTGCTGTTCAGCAGGGTTTCACACTGAGGGCCGTATTCGTGCAGGTGCATCATCGCCAGCAGGCGGCAGGTGCGATCCATGCCATGCGCGGCGATATAGCGCAGCGCTTCCTGTTTGCGCCCTGCAAGAGTGGTGGCGCGGGCAAGCGCCGGCGCATCGGGCATGACGTTGATGCCGACGTGACGCGTGAGTGTCACTTCACCGCGCTGGAGCGTCAGACGTAGCTGATAGTGCGCCTCACCGATATCCGCCGGTAACGGCAGGGCGATCGCCGTTTCCCCGACGTTTAGCGCGCCAAAATCGAGGGTTCTCGGCGTAAAATTGTCGTTGCCCATGCCGCGCAGTTCCCCGCGAAGCACAACGCCCGCAGGGACTGGCACACTGCCGTGCAGCCGCACGCTGTGGTCAATGACCGCCAGTTCCGGTCGCAGCCCGCACACAAACTCACTCAGACAATCGACCGCAGCCCCCGACATGTCGGGCAGCGCCACGCCAAGAGGCACGTCATCCAGATAAACCATCTGCAGAGCAAAAAGGGTGTCGCGCTCAAACAGCTCGTCGAGATGGATCAGCAGGCTATTTTTGCCCGCGTTCAGCGGCAGGCGTACCTCCACATGCTGCAGGGTATTACGCGTAAACGGCGTATGGCAGAGGGTTTCTGCTCCCTCAATCCATATCCGTACGCCGCCGCAGGTGCCCACACGAAAAGAAAACTCCCCGGTGTATGGCGCAAAAAGATCAACCGTCAGCCAGCGCTGAAGGTGGAAAGGCAAATGGCGAAAATCAGAAAATGAAACGCTGTCATTCTCACCGCTAAAGGTCACTTCACGGCACGGCAGCGCCTGGGCGGGATCGACCGCGCGCCGGGCGTGCGTCTGGCGAAAGACGCGGCGGCAGAACGCCTCCGCTTTCGGGCCGGAGCCGTTGCGAAAGTGATAGTCTATTTCCGGGTCGATGGCTTCGCCGGTATAGAATTCAGCAAAGCGCTCTTCCTTTGCCGCGGAAAAGAGAAAACGCGTCAGCGCTTCGCCCTGTTTAAGTTGCCAGTCACCCTGTGACATATTTTCCTCGCCTTCATACGACTTATCGATTGCGGGCCAATCATCAGCGGGATTGCACTTTTCGGCGAGCAGCCAATAGTGGGGATTGCCCGGAACTGCCTGGCAACTCACAAAGCGAGCCACCACCGGGGAGACGACGTGACGACGATCACGCCTTACGTGAAATGAAAAAAGAGAATGTGACGATGGGCGCACAGCCATCGCGCCATGCGACTGACTTGCGCGACGTTCGTCACATTTTTGGCAGGTTTTAGCCCTTCAGCGCCTTAAGCTCCTCGCCCAGACTATCGGCCAATGCCCGTACGCGTGAGGCATCAAACAGCACGTGCAACCCCGGCGAGGCGTCCGCGTGTTTCGCGCAGTAGTCTTCCATTTCTGAGGCGCTGCGATACAGCTCCTGAATGTTGATCTGGCAGATCTCGCGCATGCTCCAGCTGTTTTCTACCTCACGGGCAAAGCGCAGAGTGAAGAAGGCTTTCTGAGCATGCAGGAACAGGTGGCAGTAGAGCGCAAAGCCTTGCCACTCCTCCAGCCAGCGGTTTTTCAGGGCATACGGGAACGCGGCGATCTCCGCAAAACGCAGCGCGCGTTCACGTAAGCTCACAGAGGCGTCGCGGGCGTCATCTTTCTCTTTGGCGATGCGCGTCAGGCAGGCGGCGGATGTCTCCACATCGCTGGCGTCAAAGGAGATATCGCGCTCGGAGCCTGGCAGCCAGTGGTTGCGATTGAGCTGTCCGTAGAGGCTCCACACCGCCTGACCGTAGCTTTCCGGCACCTGGCTGTGGCGGTGAAACACGTGGTCGCGGACGTAAATCGCGCTATAGAGCACCTGTCCGGCCTGCTCCAGCAGGGCGGTGAACTGGTCAAAGACCGGCGGTTCAGGGCGCCAGCCGTAGCTTTCGTCGAGCCAGTACGTCAGCAGCTGATCGCGCGACAAATGCGCGCCATCATTCGCCAGCATCCGGCTGCATGCCAGCAGATTACATTCGCTCAGGGTGCCCATGATCCAGTGGTTATCGACCCCTTCCCAGCTGGTTTTGCACACCGCGCCGCGGATCGCCGGATTGCTGCGACACCACAGCAGACGGCCCTGCAGCTCGTCGATGCGCGGGAACGGGAAAATCCCCCAGCCCACTTCTTCGCCCACCAGATCGATATCCGCCCACACTTCGCGCTCGCGGACAGCCAGCAGCGCCGGGTTATTCGGAAACGATGGCCAGAAGCGCTCAGGAGTCAGTTTGATGGAGACGCTGACGCTTTCGGGCAGCGGGCGGATCGCCTCCAGCACGTTGCCGAGATCGTGATTGCTCGCCGGGAACACGCGCAGCACCAGATGCTTGCTCTCTTTCTGCATCGTCCGGGAAAGTGCGCTGAAACAGCGGCTGTAGAGGGAAAAACTGCGCTCGTCACGCTCGGGAAGCCGGGCATTGTCTTGCCCCTGTAGCGCCCAGTTCGGGCGCGAAATAGGCAGCAGGCCGTCAGTATTGGAAATCGCCACCAGCAGGCCGCTCAGTGCCGGAATGCGCTGGCAAATCAGCGACACTTTCTCGCTCAGATACGCGCACCAGAAATCGACGTCAAAGCGCACGCCGTGGCCCGGCTCGAACAGATGCGGATGCGCCAGCAGCAGGTCAGTCGGGAAGTTGAACTCTTTGGCCTGCAGATAAAAACGCAGCCCTTTTTGCTGGCACAGTTTGCCGAGACGATTGAGATGGACGCAGCGGGCGCGCTGCTGGCTGGAGAGGCGATCGTTGTACTGAAGCGGGGTGTAGCCCTTGGGCGAAACCAGCATGTCGAACAGATCCACCTGCCCGACAATCACGGTATTGAAATCATGCGCGACGGCGTAATCCACCAGCTCGCAGGCCTTATCCCAGTTCCAGTAAGCCTGATTATTTAGCTCCAGCGCCCTTGTCTGCCACATCTCCCTGCTCCTTTTGTCGCCCAATTGACCGGCCGACAGTCATAGCACAGAACGCAGAAAATAGGTGTGTCACGGTTCTCGAATGACGTAGCGGGTCGGCTCAAAAAGGTTCAGGAACAGATGCACCAGGAACACCAGCGTCAGCGTCGAGACCAGCGCCACCGTCACCGATACGATGCGGTAGAGATCGCTGAACACCAGATCGCCGTCAGGATGCATGTTCTGACCAAACATAATGCCGATGGTGGTGATGCTAGCAAACCCGACGCCCGCGCCGACTTTTTCCATGACGTGCAGACGTGCGCCAAACGCCAGCCCGAGGCCAATCAGCGGCATCATCAGCAACATGTGGCTGCTGTGATCGTAAAGCACCAGCTGCATTACCAGGATGTACAGACAGCCGAGGATCACCCCGACCACGCGCCACAGGGAGCTTATCACCGCGCCGCGATAGTTCATCGGGAAGAGGATCAGCACGCCCGCCATCAGCGCCGACAGGGAATCGCTGAGATCACTTATCTGAAAGACGACAAAAATCAGCGTTGCCACGGTACCGGAGAGCAGGGATTCGTGGCGCACGCGGGCAGCATTTTTCTCAATCAGCGGCGGCGGCTTGCGCGGTTCGACATCCGGCAGCAGATAGTTCATCAGCGCGCTTAAACAGACCGCCATGATGCTGGCCTCGACGTTTGAGAACAGCAGCGTGTGCCAGTTCGTGGTCGGGTAACTCATGAAATTGAGCATCACGCTCTGACACACCACCCCCATCGAGCCAAACAGGAACAGCGGCCCCTTACTCATAAACCGAAAACGCATCACGTAAAGGGCGAACACCACCAGCGTCATGATCAGCGGCCATTGTGAGAGATAGCCGATGATAATTACCATTTCGATGCAGTTCAGCGACGCGCTAAAGATAAACTGCTTCGCCACGTGGCGGTTAAACACCGGCACCAGCGACAGCAGCATGATCGGGTAGACCACGTAAAAGACGCCGTAGCTGGTGTTGTAAAACGTCGAAATGCTCAGCGCGATCATCCCGGCAAAGACGATGCGCAGGGTCTGGCGAAAGTCGTTCGCCGTGTAGACGATGTTGCCGTGCGGGGTAAAGACCCGCGCGAGCGTATTAATAGACATAATGCAGCAGGCTCACGAGGTGAATTTGCAGCCCGGAGAAGAAGCGGGCGAATGGCCCTTCGCTGTTGTACAGCTGCACCGTGGCGCGGGCGCCGGTTGGCAGGTGTTTTGGCAGCGTTTCGTCCAGCGCGATGTGAATGCGCATGCGCTGCGCGTCACGCACCCAGCGATTGGAGGTTTCAGGCTGAGATAATTCGCCGTTTACCGCCTCCTGTCCTGCCAAAATCCCGGCGTCACTGCTGGTGACGTGCGCGCGGAAAACGCGGCCCGGGAAAGCGTCAAACACCACCGCAGCGTCGGTGCCCTGATGGGTATGGCGCAGGCTTTTCTCGCGGAAATCGGCGACGATATCAGTCTGGTTATTCACCAGCGCCAGCGCGGCAGAGCCTGACGAGGCGTAAAAACCGGGGCTAAGCTGCACATTGCTCACGGTGCCGTCAGCCAGCGCGTAGACCTTCGTCCAGCTCAGGTTTAGCTCCGCCTCTTCCAGTGCGTTGCGATATTTTTGCAGCGTCACGTTGCGCTTCTCATCCCGCTCACCGCGCTCGATGCGCAGGTTATGGATATTAGCTTCCAGATTCGCCACCGACTGTTCGCTGCTCTGCCAGGTGGTGCGCACTTTATCCAGATCCGATTGCGAAACATTCTGCAGGGTGCTCAGGCGCTGATAGCGGTCAAAGGTGACTTTATCGTTGCGGGCGGTCAGCTGCGCCGTTTTCAGATTGGCCTGCGCGGCAACGATCTGCGCGTCCAGCTGCTGATTAGAGAGCCGGGCCTGTTCCAGAGCGATCTGGGCGGCTTCGACCTTATTGCGAAACGGCGTCGGGTCGAGTTCGAACAGCACATCGCCCTTTTTAACCTGGCTGTTGTTGTGGACGTACACCGCCGCGACGTTGCCGGAGACGCGCGCGGATACCGGCGTAACCACACGCATCACGGTGGAGTCCGGCGTCAGCGGGATCCAGATATCCGCGACGATAAAATAGACAAACATCAGCAGGAAAGAGGCAATACTCACCCTAACCCAGCGGGCAAACTTTTGTTCAGGAGTCATTATTTTTAGATCTTGTTGTCTTCTTCGCGGATTGACCGCAAATTGCAGGCGATTTGATTTAATGTTGCGCAGAAAATCTCAAGATGTTCAGGCGCGATATTATATGACACACGTTGCTGAAAATTTTCGACCACCTGGGTGAGCGTTTTCAGGACCGCGTGACCTTCCGGCGTGAGGGTGAGCAAGCGGATGCGCTTGTCATAAGGTGATACCGTGCGCAGCAGATAACCTTGCTTTTCCAGCTGAGTCAGGGTGCGCATCAGCGGTGGCAGTTCGATACCCTGCACTTCCGCCAGTTCGCTGACCGAGACGTTATCGCCAAGCGATTTGAGCTGCATCATCACCGTCCAGCTCGACTGGGTGAGTCCCGTATCGAGAATGGCATCATCAATCACCGCGCGCCATTGACGCACGATCATCGCCATCCGCATACCCATCGGCCTGCGGCAAAACAGATCATCTTCGCTCACGGAAACCCCCTCTCATCACCGTAAGCAAGATAATAGTTATCAGGGTAACTATCAAGAAACGAGAGGGGAAAGAGCAGGAATTGCGAATTCATAGGCCGGTGGGCACGGCGCCCACCGGCCGAGGTTTTATTCAATCAGCGTTTTAGGCTCCATAAACGCGCTGATCCCCCACGCGCCCATCTCGCGGCCTACGCCCGAGTGTTTGAATCCGCCGAAAGGTGCTTTCGGTTCGTGGGCGAGCGTATTAACCAGTACCCGGCCAGACTCATTTTGTTGTGCAACGCCACGCGCACGCTCACCGCCCAGCACCAGCGCGCTCAGGCCATAATCTGTATCGTTGGCAATGGCGATGGCTTCGGCCTCATCGCGATAGGCGATAATCGACAGCACCGGGCCAAAAATCTCCTCGCGGGCGATGGTCATCTGGTTATCGACATCCGTAAACAGCGTCGGACGGACAAACCAGCCGTTTTGTGTGCCCTCCGGACGCCCTTCGCCCCCTGCCAGCAAACGCGCCCCCTCTTCTGTGCCTTTGCGGATGTAACCCTGCACGCGCCGCCACTGTTTTTCGCTGACCATCGGCCCCACTTCCGTCGCCGGGTCACGCGGATCGCCCGATTTTACTGCCGCCATCGCCTGCGCCAGTGCCGCTTCGCATTCCGCTTTGCGCGAGCGTGGCACCAGAATACGCGTTCCGGCCACGCACGCCTGGCCGCTGTTCATCAGGCCAGCCTGGATTGCAAGCGGAACCGCCTGGCTTAAATCGGCGTCTTCCAGCACAATCGTCGGCGATTTACCGCCTAACTCCAGCGTTACGCGCTTAAAGCTCTCAGCGGCGTTGCGCAGAATCGCTTTGCCGGTGGCGGTTGAACCGGTAAACGATATTTTTGCCACGTCCGGATGGCGGCTAATAGTCTCCCCCACCGTCTCGCCGCGCCCGGTGACGATGTTAAACACGCCCGGCGGTAATCCGGCTTCGCTCAGGGCTTCGGTGATAATCTGCGTCTGCCATGCGCTCATTTCGCTCGGTTTAATCACTGCCGTACAGCCCGCCGCCAGCGATGCCGCCAGCTTGCCGCAGATAAACCCTGCATCGCTGTTCCACGGCGTGATAAGCCCCGCCACGCCAAGCGGCATCATCTGTACCGTGGCGGCCCCGACCTGGGTCGTGAATTCAAACGCCGTCAGCGCGTCGATGGCCTGTGCTATCACCTCTGCCGGATAACTGGCCATCCACGCCGATCGCGACGCCGGGGCACCGTACTCTTCGATAATCGCCTCCAGCAAATCGTCATGACGCGCCGCAACCGCCGCATGCATCCGTTTGAGGGCAGCAATGCGCGCCTCGCGTGTGGTCCTCGCCCATGCCGGAAACGCAGCCTTGGCCGCGCTGATGGCGCGTTCCGCGTCGAGTTCATCCGCAAGCCGGACCTGCCCGAACACCTGCGCGGTCGCCGGGTTGTAGAGATCAAAACGCTCTGTGCCGTGCGGTGTGACAAATTCACCGTTGATAAAAATCCGATCGATATGACGCATAACACCTCCTCAGGCTGGAAGAGCCCAGTCTGGCACGCCTTTTACGTTTCGATAATCCACGCTATCCTGCAAAGGTTATTGCGATTTTCAGGATAATCTATGCACCGTTCAGGACTGACAGAGCTGGAAGTGGTGATGGCCGTGGTGCGGCGCGGCAGTTTTCGCGGCGCAGCGCAGGAACTCAACATGTCGGCGACGGCAGTGAGCAATGCCATCGCCGGGCTGGAAAGCCGCCTGCAGACGCGGCTGTTTAACCGCACCACCCGCAGCGTTGCGCTGACGGACGCCGGGCAGCGCTATGTGGCGCGCATCGGCCCGGCATTACAGGCGATCCGCCAGGCCAGCGAAGAGATCCACAGCGAGACGGACGAACCTGCCGGAACGCTGCGCCTGAACGTGCCGAACAATATTGGCACCCTTTTTCTGGACGATCTGCTGATCGACTACATGATCCGCTACCCCAAAATGCGCGTGGAGACCGTCAGTGAAGCGCGCCTGATCGACATTGTCGCCGAGGGGTTTGACGCCGGGATCCGCCTGGAAGAGTCTGTCCCACAGGACATGATCGCCATCCCACTCACCGCCGATATCCGCCAGTTTGTCACTGCCACACCGGACTATTTTGCCCGCCAAGGTATTCCGCAAACGCCGGATGATTTGCGCCACCATCAGGGGATTGGAATGCGCATGTCGCACGGCGGGATTTATCGCTGGGAGCTGGAACGGCGCGGCGAGCGCTATGCCCTGGCCGTCCCGCCGCGTTTTGCGACGTCGGATCTGTTTGCCTCGATACGGGCGGTGAAAGCGGGGCTGGGAGTCGGTTTTTTACCGGAACTTTATATCCAGCAAGAGCTGGCATCGGGGGAACTGGTGAGTGTATTAAATGACTGGACGCAGCCCTTTGCCGGGCTGCGCCTCTACTATCCCGGCCACCGGCACGTCCCGCCGGGGTTGCGGGCGCTGGTGGCGCTGGTTCGCGAACGCGGGATTATTCCAGGTTAGCTTTGTTCAGGCCGTAAGCTGCATCCATTGCACCCGGCTCCATGCGCGAGGTAATGCCCAGACGGTTCCAGGCGTTGATCGCCACGATGGCGAAGTTAAGCTCTGAAATCTCGGTGTCGGAGAAGTGCTCAGCCACGCTGCAGTACAGTTCGTCGCTGATGCCGTGGACGCTGATTTGGGTCAGCGCTTCGGCAAAAGCCAGCGCCGCTTTTTCACGGGCACTGAACAGCGGCGATTCGCGCCAGGCCGCCAGATGATACAGGCGCAGCTCGCGCTCACCGGCAATTTTCGCCTCTTTCGAGTGCATATCCAGACAGAACGTACAGCCGTTCAGCTGAGAGACGCGGATATCGATCAAGTGCTTCAGGGCCGGGTCAATGGAGGTTTTGCAGATCGCCATGCTCAGGTCGGACAGGGCTTTGGCAAGTGCAGGTGTGGCTTTATGGTGGTTAACGCGAGTGCTCATTGTCTTTCCTCTTTTTGTGCGGCATATCAAATGCGATGGGGCAAATCTACGCCGATCATGACATAGTAAAAAGATACAAAATCCAGGAAACGAGGTAGGACATGAAATCGGGCTATCACGATATCTACACCCGCTATCGCGACAACATCACGCGCGGCGTGCTGAAGCCCGGCGACAAAGTGCCTGCCATCCGCGTGCTGGCCGAGGAGCTGAAAGTGGCGCGCAAAACCGTCGAAACGGCTTACGCTATCTTGATCGGAGAGGGCTATCTGGTGAGCGAGGGGGCGCGCGGGACGCGGGTGAATCCTGATTTAACCCTCCCGGCGAAACAACCGGCTCCCGCTGAGCAGGCCACCGGCACGCTGCCGGAATCGCTCATCAGCCAGCGCGAGCGCGCCGGTTTCCTGCGTCCGGGTATTCCGGCACTGGACAGTTTTCCCTATAAAAAGTGGCTGCTGCTGGCAGGCCAGGCGACGCGATCGATGCGCCAGGAAGAGATGCTGAACCCGCCGGTCATGGGCTGGTATCCCCTGCGCCAGGCGATTGCCAGCTACCTGAACATTTCGCGCGGATTGTCCTGCACGGCAGAACAGGTGCTTATCACCAGCGGGTACAGCGGCAGCCTGCGGCTGATCCTCGATACGCTGGCAAGCCGCAGCGATAAAGTGGTGTTCGAAGATCCGGGCTATTTTATGGGGCAGCAGCTGTTAAAGCGGATCGTCCCGCGCCTGCACACGGTGCCCGTGGATCGCGCCGGGATGGACATGGAGTATCTTCTGCGCCACCACCGCGACGCCCGTTTTGCCATCGTCACCCCTTCACATCAAAGCCCGCTGGCAGTAACGCTTTCCCTGCCGCGCAAACAGCAGTTGCTCGACTGGGCAACGCATAACGAGGCGTGGATCATCGAGGACGACTACGACGGCGAGTTTCACTACACCCGCAAAGTGCTGCCGTCGTTGAAAAGCCTCGATCGTCACGACCGGGTGATCTTTATGGGCACGTTCAGCAAAACCGTGATGCCGTCCTTGCGCATGGGTTATCTGGTCATGCCCGTCAGCACCGTCGAGGCCTTTACCGACTGCGCGGATATTGTTGCCAGCGGCCAGCCGGTGCTGACGCAAAAAATTCTCACCACCTTTCTTAACGATGGCCACTTTTTCCGCCATCTGAAAAAGATGCGCACACTCTACCAGCAGCGTCGCGACTGGATGATCGCCGCGCTGCATGAAGTGTATGGCGAGCGGTTTTTTACTGAGCAAAACGATGGCGGAATGCATATCGTGGCATTCCTGAGCGCAGGCAGTTGCGACCGCGAGATCGCCCGCTGCTGGCAGGCGCAGCAGCTGCAGGTCAATGCGCTCTCAGAGTGGTATCGCGGTTCCGGTAAACGCTACGGGCTGGTGATGGGCTATAACAACGTGCGCAGCTATGAAGAGGCGCTGGAACTGCTGCGACGCCCGCAGGCCGAGACCCTGCGCCTGCTGGAATAGCCAGTATCGGACCCGATAAATTTCGTAGGTGTGCGTGACAGAACATCTCTTTATACTCTGCGGGCTTATTTCGTCGGATTCCGACATTTTTCTAAGGACAAGAAAATGAAGTCAATTTTAGGATTTGATTATCTGTTAACGCCGCGCGTGCTGGTCTTTTTCTACTGGATCGCCATGCTGCTGATTCTGATCGGCGGTGTGTATTCCATGTTCACCGAGCATCTGTTTACCGGTTTTATCGGCATGATTTTCAGCCTGATCGGCTGTCGCGTGATGTTCGAGCTGATTATGGTGGCGTTTAAAAATAACGAATACCTGCGCCGCATCGCGGAGAACACCAGCAAAACCACCGCAGAGTAATCTCCAGGCATTTATCTGCTCCCCCGCAGATAAATGCCCTGCCATTCAGATATTGCATGCATCATTTCGCGTTAATCCGACATCCTTCAGCTGTTCGTCGCTCATGCCCAGCAACACACGACGCGTCTGCTGGCGGCGACGCCATTTGATAAACGCCTGCCAGATAAAAACGAAGCCGATAAAAGGTCTGTTTGGGCGGTTTTCGTTGAATTCCATGATGTTCTCCTCACGCTGTTTGAGGCTCTATCATCGTCGGAAACCAGTTTTACAATACAGATTCAAAAACAACTTTTCTTTAACATACAGATCCGCTAAAAATGAATCTGCATGGCGATTTTCGCCCTTATCTGTACTGGTTTAACCATCTGTATGGTCACATTCGAGGATACAGCATGACGCGCTACCAACATCTGGCCAATCTTCTGGCGCAACGCATTGAACAGGGGCTGTATCGCAGCGGCGAGCGGTTGCCGTCGGTGCGTGCCCTTAGCCAGGAGCATGGCGTCAGCATCAGCACCATTCAGCAGGCCTATCAGATCCTCGAAAATCTTCAGCTGATTACCCCCCAGCCGCGCTCAGGCTATTTTGTCTCGCAGAAAAAAGCCCTGCCGCCCGTTCCGGCGATGACCCGCCCGGTGCAGCGCCCGGTGGACGTCACCCAGTGGGATGAAGTGATGATGCTGCTCGATGCGCGCGGCGATCGCGAGATGGTCTCCTTTGGCGGCGGCTCGCCGGATCTGACCCAGCCGAGCCTGAAACCCCTGTGGCGCGAGATGAGCCGCATCGCGCAGCACAATCCGGCGGAAATGCTGAGCTATGACGTGCTTGAGGGGCGTAAAGAGCTGCGTGAGCAGATCGCGCGCCTGATGCTCGACGGCGGATCGACCGTCGCGGCAGACGAGATCGTCATTACCAACGGCTGCCACGGCGCGCTCTCTCTGGCGCTGCTCTCCGTGTGTAAGCCGGGGGATATTGTGGCGGTAGAGTCGCCGTCGTTTCACGGCACCATGCAGATGCTGCGCGGATTTGATATCAAAGCCATTGAGATCCCAACGGATCCTGAAACCGGGATCAGCATTGAAGCGCTGGAACTGGCGCTGGAGCAGTGGCCGATCAAAGCGGTGATCCTGGTACCAAACTGTAATAACCCGCTCGGCTTTATCATGCCGGAAGCGCGCAAACGGCAGGTTCTGGCGCTGGCCCAGCGACACGATATTGTGATCGTCGAAGATGATATTTACGGCGAGCTGGCGGCGGAATACCCGCGCCCGCGCACCATTCACTCTTTCGATATCGACGGGCGCGTGCTGCTGTGCAGTTCGTTTACCAAAACCGTCGCCCCTGGGCTGCGCGTCGGCTGGATTGTGCCAGGTCGCTATTACGACCGGGTGATGCACATGAAATACGCGGCGGGCGGGTTTAACGTTCCCGCCACGCAGATGGCGGTGGCGGCGTTTATCCGCGACGGGCATTACCACCGGCATGTGCGGCGTATGCGTCAGATTTATCAGCAAAATATGGAGCGTTACACCTGCTGGGTGCGGCAATACTTCCCGGCTGAGATTTGCGTGACGCGCCCGCAGGGGAGTTTTTTGCTGTGGGTGGAATTACCGGAGCAGGTGGATATGGTGTGTGTCAGTAAGCAGCTGTGTGCGCTGAAGATTCAGGCTGCGGCGGGATCGCTGTTTTCCGCATCCGGGAAATATCGCAACTGTCTGCGAATTAACGTCGCGTTGCCGCCCAACGAGAGAAATCGTGAGGCGCTGAAGAAAATGGGCGAGGCGACTTATATCGCCATGGAGGAGTAGTGTTGCCGCCGGGCGGCAACACTCTCCATGAGCCTCACATCAGAACTTCCAGGACACACTTCCGACGATACTGCGCTCTGCGCCGAAGTAGCAGTAAGAGAGCGAGTTACAGGCCGCCACGTAGTTTTCGTCCGTCAGGTTGTTCACGTTAAGCTGCGCGCTCAACCCCTTCACACCCAGTTTCGACAGATCGTATCCCACCGCCACGTCCACCAGCGTATAGGACGGTAGCGTGTGCGTGTTCTGGCGATCGCTCGTCACACCGTTCACGTAACGCACGCCGGAACCGAGCGTCAGGCCGTCAAACGGACCGGTTTTGACATCGTAGCTCAGCCAGGTGCTGGCCATATTGCGCGGGGCGTAGACGGCGCGTTTGCCCTCCTCTTCCGGGCTGCTCTTCTTATAGCGAATGTCCGTGTAGGTATAGGCCGCCTGCACGCGCAGGCTGTCGGTGAGCTGGCCGATAGCTTCCAGCTCCACGCCTTCCGATTCGATCTCCCCGATTGAGCGGTACGGATCTGTCGGCTCCTCTTTGGTGGCGATGTTTTTCTGGTTAATGCGGAACACCGACGCGCTGAACTGGCTGTTCATCCCCTCCGGCTCCACTTTCACGCCTGCTTCCCACTGCTTGCCCTTCATCGGGTCCAGGATCTGGCCGTTCTCATCGGCAAAGCTGGTCGGCGTGAAGGCCGTGGAGTAGCTGATGTACGGTGCAATACCGTTATCGAACAGGTACAGCAGCGCCGCACGGCTGCTGAAGTTGTTCTTATCCAGATCGCTGCGGCTGCTGTTGAGCTTGTCGATATTGGAGACGCTCACCTGGTCGTAACGCCCGCCCAGCGTCAGACGCCAGCGGTCGATGGACATCTGATCCTGCAGGTAGTAGCCCGTCTGGCGCAGCTTGTGCTTCTCTTTGCTGTACATCGTGATGTAATCCGGCTTCGCGCCGTACACTGGATGGAAGGCGTTAATCGGCGGGAAACCGCCGTAGTAGCCGGTGGTGTTGTTGCTGCGATCCTGATAGTCCAGACCGATCAGCACCCGGTGGTTCACCGCCCAGGTATCGAAGCTGCCGTCCACCTGGTTATCCAGCGTGATCGCGTTCATCTTCTCGTCGGAACCGGAGTAGCCGCGATTCAGATCCGTTTCGTTCAGCCATCCTGCGGCATAGACCTGATTTAGCTCGACTTTGGTATGCAGATAGCGCAGCTTCTGGCGCACCGACCAGCCGCTATCAAACATATGTTCGATGTTGTAGCCGACCATGTTCTCGCGGCGGTCATATTTGTCGTAATCGTCTTCGCCTTCAAAGAAGGTATTGGAAATCTTTTTGCCGTCGTGGGGAACCACGGTGCCTTCGTACGGCAGGCCAGAGTGGCTCCCGCCTTCCGGATCGCGATGCAGATAGGCCATCAGATCGAGACGCGTATTGTCGGTGATACGCCAGGTGAGGCTCGGCATCAGCGCGTAGCGCTCTTCCTTCAGCGGGCCAAACTGCGAATCGGCGTAGCGGGTCATCCCGCTCAGACGTGCGGCCACGCGGTCGTTATCGTCCAGCGGACCGGTGACGTCGAACATCGCCCCGCGCTGATCGTTATTCCCGGCGAAGAGTTTGATCTCACCGCCCGCATCAAATGAGGGTTTGCGCGAGGTCAGCGCCACAATACCGCCCGGCGAGGAGCGCCCGTACAGCACGGATGCCGGGCCACGCACCACTTCGATATTTTCCAGGAACCAGGGATCGACGACCAGCGAGCTGTGGGAGTTGGTGTCCCCCATCATTTTCAGGCCATCGAGATAGACGTTATCCAGGCTGCCGTCGGAGAATCCGCGCAGCACGATGTAATCAAAGCGGTTCGACGCACCAATCTGGTTGCTGTAGACGCCAGGCGTATAGCTCACCGCCTGGCGCACGCTGGTCGCGCCCTGCTCTTCGAACTGCTCGCGCGTCACGATCGACACCGACTGCGGGGTTTCGATATCCGGCGTTTCGAGTTTGGTGGCACCACTCTGCATTTGCGAAGTGACAACGACGGTTTCGGTTTTCGGCGTATCCTGCGCCAGCAAAGGGAACGCAACGCTGCCGGTCACCCATCCCACCAGCAGTGCCAGCCGTGATTTAGCGAACATGAAAGTCTCCAAAGGTATTTCTAATTGTTAATAAGAATTATTACCTTTTTGAGATCGCAAACAGCTATGCGCGACGCCAGGTGACGTATGCGAAATGACAAATCGTATGCGGGAGATTCGCGCGATGGCGAAAAGTGAGTTAGCCGTGTCGGCGCAGATCGCCGGGGGAGATACCGTATCGACGGCGAAACGCAGTGGCGAAATTGGTCGCGTGCTGATAGCCGGACATCCACGCGGCCTGCTGCACGCTGTGCCCTTCCAGCAGATAGCGGCGTGCCAGCTCCAGACGGCAGTCGCGCAGGTAATCAAACACCGTTTTGCCATAGGCGTGGCGGAACTTCGTCCGCAGGCTGCCAGAGCTCATCGCCGCCTGCGTCGCCAGCTGTGCGAGGGTGTACTCCTGTTCCGGCGACTGTTCCAGCATGCGCCGGATGCGTTCCAGGCGGGCATGTTCTCCGCTCGGCGGCAAAGCACCGCGTCCTGTTTGCGGCTGGCACTGGTTCAGACCGTGGCCGAGCAACTGGTACATCAGCCCTTCGAGCAACAGCGTGCGCGCCACGGCGCTCAGCCCCTTCTGCTGCGCATGCTGAATGCCGATCAATACAAATCCAGGCACCGGCCAGACGAACGTTGGCGCATCCAGACGCTGCCATTCCTGGAGCAGCGTTTCCAGTAAGCTCTGGCGATCGGCATTATTCGGATAGACGCCAAAGGAAAGAGTTTTCAGGGTGCAGTCCGCGTCGTGACGGGCGCTCATCGCCTGCTGTTCGCTCAGCTGCGAGCTAAAGGCCATCCCCGGCAGCACCTGATATTCCTGGCCGTTCAGCGTCAGCGTGACGCAACCTTCCAGCACCACCAGCATATAAAGCGGGCTGCTGTGGCGGGAGGTGGTTTCGTAGGGCTGGAGCACGCGCACGTCGGAATGCGTCAGGGAAATACCGGAGGAGAGGGTCATCTCTTCGACATCGCCGTGCAGAACGGGGCTGTCCCAGGCGTTATCTGCCAGATGCGGAAAGCGATAATCAATACCGTAGCGCTCGCCGAAGCCAATAAAATCCTCAACGCAGAACAGGCGTTTGGTTGAGCTATCAGGCTGTGCGGCAAGATTCATGATGGCGTTTGCGTGGGCGGATGACACACGAACATTAACACTGCGGCGGCGCAAAGGCTACGCCGCCGCAGGTTCATCGTTCGGATTACTCCTCGAAGTACCAGTAACCCTGGTTAATCAGATCCGTCAGTTCCGCGATAAACGCCGGGTTTTGCAGCGCGTCGCCGAGTTCATCCTGGCCAAACTCGGTGTAACGGCACAGCACATCGGCCGCTTTCGCATCCACCGTTTCGAGCAGTTCGCTGTTGATAAAGAAACTGCCGCCCACGTTCAGCACGCGCAGACCGCTCAGGCGGGAGAGCGTTTCGCCGCCCTGCAAGGCATCCAGCACCTCTTCGGGTTCATAAGCCGGTTCCGCCGCGGCGATATCCAGCTCGTGACGCGGAGTGCTGACAAAGCTGCCGAACCATTTTTTGAAATCTTCTGGCTGGCTGATCATCTCGATCATCATGTTGCGCAGACGATCAAGTTCGTACTGCTCTACGCGGCCAGGGTGTTCGCGACAGGTCAGATCCGGATCGCTGTAGTGCTCGCCGCCCAGATCGTTTTCCAGCGCGTAGTCGGCAAAGCTGCTGATCAGATCACGACCGTTAGGCCCACGGAAGCCCACGGAATAATTCAGCGCGGTTTCGTGGGTAAAGCCGTCGTGCGGGAATCCAGGCGGAATGTAGAGGATATCGCCCGGCTCCAGATCTTCGTCGATAATCGGCTTAAAGGGATCAACGTGCAGCAGCGCCGGATGCGGGCAGAACTGACGCATCGGCAGCTTGTCGCCCACGCGCCAGCGGCGGCTGCCCATCCCCTGAATAATAAACACATCATACTGATCGATGTGCGGGCCAACGCCGCCGCCAGGCACGGAGTAGGAGATCATCAGATCGTCCAGACGCCAGTCTGGCAGCACGCGGAACGGGCGTACCAGCTCTGCGGACGGCATGTGCCAGTGGTTCACCGCCTGCGCCAGCAGCGACCAGCCGTTTTCACCCAGTCCGTCAAAATGCTCGAAAGGACCGTTGCTCGCCTGCCACTCACCGTTGAAATGGCTGACCAGACGGCTGTCGACTTCTGGCTCCATCGCCAGGCCCGCGAGTTCATCAGGCGTGATCGGATCGACAAAATTCGGGAAGGCATTTTTCAGCACAACGGGTTGTTTTTGCCAGTATTTTTCGAGAAATTCCGGCCAGTTGAGATTCAGTTGATACGCCATGGAAAGCACCAGTGAGAAGGGAAACAGGTCCGATTATGAGAGACGAGCTGTGAGGCTGCTTTGTCGTGGGTCAAGTGGCCGCCAAATCCCTCCCCTTCAGCCGTTCGCATGACACACCGTGACAGTTTCAGCCTTTATGGTTATCGCCCGATCCCTGGCGACTTATATCGTTAATCACTATGAGCGCGCTGTTACGAGGCCTGATATGAGCCATTACACTGAACTTCCTGTTTCAGGAACGGTTAGCACCACGATGGGCGTTTTCACACGCAGGGAAAATCCGTCGGTTTTTTCGCCCGTTGCGAATGCGCTACCTGCCGGAAGTCGCGTGACGGTTCAAGGGGCGGTGGTGGGAGATGCGGTGGAGGGCAATGCGCACTGGTATCGGGTGGGCGAGGATACCTACATCTGGGCCGGAGCTTGTACACGGCTGGAGCCGTATCCGGAATTTCCGGAGGTCATAAGACCCAACTGGACAGCGATTATTTTACATGAACGTTAGCGCCCGAAACCGGGCGCTAACAGGAACACTTAATCCAGTTTCAGTTCATCATACTGGGTGATGATTTTGCCCACGACGCCGTAATCCAGCGCCTCGGCAGGAGACATCCAGAAGTTACGGTCGGTGTCTTTCTTCACTTTTTCCAGCGGCTGGCCGGTCGCATCGGCGATCAGCTTGTTCACGCGGTCCAGCATGCGAATGATTTCACGCGCTTCGATTTCAATATCCGTTGCCTGACCACGCACGCCGCCCAGCGGCTGATGGATCATGAAACGGGTATTCGGCAGCGCATAGCGGTGCTCTTTTTTCGCCGCCAGGAAGATGGTGATCCCGGCGCTCGCCACCCAGCCGGTCCCGATCACGTGCACGTCCGGGCGGATAAACTTGATAAAGTCGTGAATGGTATCACCTGCTTCCACGTGGCCGCCCTGGCTGTTGATGTACAGCTTGATCGGATCGTTGCTCACGCTTTGCAGCAGGATCAGTTGGGTGATCACTTTCTCGGCCAGCGCCTGGTCAATTTCACCGGAGATAATGATCGAGCGAGACTCAAGCAGTTTTTGCTGAAGCGCGCCCGCGCCGTTTTTCCCTTCTGATTTTTCTGTGTTGTCGCGATCTTTCTGTGTGAAGTGCATTGTTATTATCCTCGGCTTTTAGCGCTCAAAGTGAGAGTGTAGCGTGTTTTGCCTGGCAAAGTCGTCAGGCGCACACAATGCGAACATCTTGGGTCGCGAACGCGTTAAGAACGTCCTGGTTCATACTCGCTTCAACCACCAGCACATCGATATCACCGGTTTTGGCGACCACGAAGCGCGCGACGCCGGGGATCTTGTCGGTGGTCAGCGCCACGATGGTCTGATTGCTTTGGGCTATCACCGTTTTCTTGAACTCGCAGTCGGCAAAATCAAAGCCGGTCAGCCCCATTTCTGGGTCCATTGCGCAACCGCCGATAAAAGCCTGATCGAAGATAATCCCCTGGATCTGGCTGGCTGCCGTCGCCCCAACCGCGCCGCCGGAGGCGCGCTGAATCTGCCCGCCGGTCATGATCACCTCACACAGCGGGTGGCGCAGCAGCTCCGCCGCAATTGCCGGCGAATTGGTCACGATAGTCACCTTAAGATCGGCAGGCAACGCTTTCGCCAGGGCCAGATTGGTTGTGCCGGTATCCATAAAAATGCAGCTGCTGGGTTTGATAAAGGTTGCCGCTTTCTGCGCGATCATGTCTTTTTTTGCAGGATTTTTTTGCTCGCGGCTAAGGAAGTTTCCCGCATCCGGCAGCTGAAGCACCGCGCCACCGTAGACCTTTTTGCATAAACCCTCTTTGCTAAGCTCATGTAAATCACGGCGAATCGTGTGCTCAGACACCTTCATCTGGGTGGCTAACTCCGTGCAGACAACCCGGCCCTTCTCCTGAAGGATCTTGCGGATCAGGTCTTGTCGTTGTTCCGGAAAAGCAGCATAATCGAGCATAAAGAGTCCTGTTACAATCCAAATCGAGCATCAATGCGCATAATGTTGCATGAGGCTCACCCTGTCAACAATGCAGCCTGGAAGGGAGCGTGATGATAAAACGCAGCAAGCCGTCTCACCCGCTTGTGGCTACTCAGCCTTACGACGGATTCTGGTTCCAGCCCGTCAGCCACACTGAGCGATCGCAGCAAAAAGTGCAGCGGGAAGAGTTGCCCGCCCGGTTTCAGGAACATCACCCAACAACGCGCAGCAAACAACGAGGCTTAATATGAAAATTGCACATGTCGCCCTCTGGACCCGCAACCTGTCCGCGCAGGTTCAGTTCTGGGAAACGGTTTTCGGGGGTCGCAGCAACGAGATTTACATCAGCAAAAACCGCCCCGGCTTTGCGTCGCACTTTATTACGCTCACCGACGGCCCGACGATTGAGCTGATGACGGTCCCAGAGCTGGCCGATGCGCCCGCTTACCCGGAATTTGTCGGCTGGGCGCATATCACCCTCGACGTCGGCAGCAAAGCGAATGTGGATCGTATGGCGGATCAGGCGCGGCAGAACAGTACCCTGCTCAGCGCACCGCGCATGACAGGCGATGGATTTTACGAAGCGGTGATCGCCGATCCCGACGGGAACAGAATTGAGCTGGTGGGGGAGTAATTCCTGCGTTTGCCGGTGAAGTGAAAACCCGGGACGTTCAGAAATACAGGAGAGGGTTCATCCGCTACACTGATGTCCTCTCCCTTACCGAGGATCGCCCTCATGGAACTGACCGCAGTCAGCGCCCTTCACTTCAGCGTGACGGAACTTACTCGCATTCTGGAGCGCTGTTTTCAGGACTATTTCGTCCCGTTTTCGCTCACGCCCGAGGCTTTTGCCCTGCGTTTTGCCGCAGAGGGAATGAGCATGGAAGACTCCTGCGTCTGGCTGCAGAACGGTGAGCCGGTGGCTATCGCCATTATCGCCCGACGCGACGCCCTCGCCCGTCTCGCGGCGTTTGCTATCGTTCCGCCACTTCGCGGGAAAGGGCTGGCCCGCACGATGCTCGCACCGCTGTTCGCCACGTTGAAAACCAAAGACGTAGCGCGTTTTTATCTGGAAGTGATCGCCGAGAACCACGCCGGGATTGCGCTGTACCGATCGCTGGGTTTTCGCGATTCACAGGGGCTGTACGGCTTTAAAGCCATCGCGACGGAGCGTGCACCGGGCGCAGAACTGCACACTACCACACTGGATGCGCTCTACCGTGCGCTCTTTTCTGCGCCACGGGAGACCACGCCCTGGCAGCTCGATCCGCTGGCGCTGCGCTCGTTACCCTGCAAGGTGTTAAACACCGGAGGTGCATGGGCGGCCATCACGACTCACGGCCCTGCGCCGCAGCTGCGCTATCTGTTTGTGGAACCGGCATCGCGGCACAAGGGAGAGGCGCTGCGCCTGTTGCAAACACTGAGCGAGCAGTATCCAGCAATCAGCACCCCGGTCGCGGTGCCGGAGCGTTTTGCGCGGCTATTTTTGGCGGCAGGCTACGCGCAGATGGACATTTCGCAGCGTGAGATGGTTTGCGATCACGCCGGTGAATAAAACTGCATCCCGGCATAGGGCTTTTCCCGACACGCCGCCAGTCGCGCGGCGAGATCGCCCACATGCAGTTCCAGCTTATGCCCGTCTGGATCGAGAAAATAGAACGACGCCCCTTCGCTTTTATTGCTTTTCCAGGCGGTGACGCCCGCCTGCTCAAGCCTATGTGAAAACGAGTCAAAATCTGCGGGCGCGACGCTGAACGCATAGTGGGTGTAGTCGCTTTCGTTGGGCGGAACATAGTCGCGGGTCTCGTCAAACGACAGGCACAGCCAAAGATCGCCGCAGGTTAGATACGCGCCGGTGTCCCACTGCGCATGCAGTGACAAACCCAGCAGATCGCGCCAGAACGCTACGCTGGTTTGCAGGTTGCTGACGGCCAGCGTGAGGTGGTTGAGTGATTGCAGCATACGATCCCCTGTTGTGTTTCGCTCAGAACATGATACGGTAATTCGATGAACAGAAAACACCTCCCCGCTTTACATCACACCCTGTGGTGGCTGCCTTCTTAAAGGCGGCCCGGAAGTGTTTTCCCTCTTTTCAGATAGCCGCCGAAAGGCGGCTATTGCATTTCAGAGACGTCTTTCGGCTTTTAAAACCTTAAGGAGTCTTTCATGAACCCTAAAACGACTATTCTCACCGGCGACCGTCCGACTGGCCCTCTGCATCTCGGCCACTATGTCGGATCGCTGCGCCAGCGTGTTGCGTTGCAGCACGACTATCAACAGTTTGTGCTGGTCGCCGACCTGCAGGGCCTGACGGATAACGGCAGTAACCCACAAAAAATACGCGACAACATCCCCGAAGTGCTGGCCGATTATCTGGCCGCAGGTATCGACCCCGATGTCACCACTCTCTGCCTGCAATCCGCCCTGCCGGCGCTTGCCGAGCTAACAATGCTGTATATGAACATCGTCACCGTGGCGCGCGTGGAGCGTAATCCGACGGTGAAAAATGAGATCGCGCAGAAAGGGTTTGCCCGCTCGCTGCCCGCCGGTTTCCTGGTGTACCCCATCAGCCAGGCGGCGGACATTACCGCGTTTAAAGCCGAAGTGGTGCCCGTCGGCGATGACCAGTTGCCGATGATCGAACAAACCAACGAAATCGTACACAAGATGAATAGCCTGCTGCCCACCCCGGTGCTGCGCCACTGCAAAGCGATGCTGAGTGATACCAGCCGCCTGCCGGGCGTCGACGGTAACGCCAAAATGTCGAAATCCCTCGGCAACACGCTGCACCTTTCGGCCAGCGAAGAGACGATTCACCGCGCCGTCAGCGCCATGTATACCGACCCTAACCATTTGAAAGTGAGCGATCCGGGCCAGATTGAGGGCAACGTGGTGTTCACCTGGCTGGATGCGTTTCACGCGGATAAAGCCAAAGTCGCGGCAATGAAAGCCCACTATCAGCAAGGCGGGCTGGGCGATCGGACCTGTAAAAACGAGCTCGAAGCGTGCCTACAGGAGCTGATCGCGCCGATGCGCGAGCGGCGGGCGACCTACATCCAGGACAAAAGCCAGCTGATGGAGATACTGAAAAAAGGCAGCGAACGCGCCCATGAAGTCACACAGGCGACCTTAAAAGAGGTAAAACGGGGGCTGGGCGTACCGGTGTTCTGAGAATGTGTTGACGCCTGGCGAGCAGGCGTCAATATCGGTTAGTTGACTGACACCGGGCGATCCAGACGATCGTCGCCCTGATTCTCCTGCGTCGTCGCATGACGCCGCTCCGCCAGCAGACGGCAAATCTCAGCGTGTTTCTCTTCGGTAAAGGTGAAGCGCGACATGCAGCCCAGGCGGATCAGCGAGCCAATGGCCGGAAGCAGGCAGATGCCGAAGAACAACCCGGTCAGCACGCCGTCGCTCTGGGTTTGCGCCTGCGGCACGTAGCCGATCATCGTCAGGAACACGCCGATTAAGCCCCCACCCACGGCCACCGACATCTTGCCGGTAAAGGTCTGCCCGGAGAAGGTGATCGCCGCGCAGCGTTTATGGGTGTGGTACTCGGCGTATTCGATGGTGTCGGCGATCATCGACGAGGTGAGGATATTGCTCATCATCACGAACAGCGTGCTCAGGCCGAGCAGCAAGAACAGCAGCGCCGTGTGCTGATAGCCCGCGAACCACATTACCGCGCGCACGGCGATATCCAGCCCACAGAGGATCATAAACAGTTTTCGTTTCTGCATTTTGCGCGTCAGCATCGGCGCAATCAAACACACCGCCGCCGCCACGATCCCCATCACGCCTATCGCCATCTGCAGGCTGCCGTCGCCCAGATTGTAGATAAAGAAGTAGATGTAAATCCCGTTGGCGACGTTGTGGAATACGCAGAAAAAGAACGACAGCAGGATGATAAACAGCGGCTTGTTCTGGCGCAGATTGTGGAAGGTGTCTCGCATCGTCACCTTCTCGGTGCTCGGCGGCACGCGCTCTTTAATCTGCATAAACCCGTTCAGCATCAGCGGCAGGCCGAACAGCATCATCACCAGCGCCGCCATAAAATAGCCTTTGTCGTTACTGTACTGGGCGAAAAACGCCGCCAGTTTCGGGAAGAAGATATTCGCGCAGGCAATACCGGCGTTAACCCCGAGCATAGCCGCCGTCACCGCGCGGGTGCGCTGGCCGGAGTCATTAGTCATCACCGATGACATGGACCAGAACGGGATATCGGAGATGGCGTACAGCGTGCCCCACAGAATGTACGTCACCCCGGCGTAGAGGATTTTGGTGGTCATGTCCGCTTCGATTTTATAGAACGAGAGCAGCGTGACGCCGGTAATCAGCAGCGGTGCGATAAGTAAAAAATGCCTGAACTTACCGAAACGACTGTTAATGGTGTCCATAAAACTGGCGAACAGCGGATCGTGAACCGCATCCCAGACGCGGGCAATCAGAAAGATCGAGCTTGCCGCCAGCGCCGAGATCCCCAGCACGTCGGTGTAAAAATAGTTAATAAATGAACCCACTAAACCAAAACTAAAACACTGACCTAAACCATAGCCAAAATAGGACCACAACTCGCGAGACGGTATTTTCATTGTCGTTGCCATAGTGCGTACCTTGTTGTCCGGCGGCGTACCGCCGGATCGTTATTGTTATGCCTGCGGCTGCGGGGCGATTTGGCGGAGCTTGCGCATCAGGGCGATTTCGCTGCGCGAGAAGGGGATGCCGTTCTCTTCAAAGACGTCGTGGAACCACAGGCGGCAGTAGTCGGTGGAGCCGGTCATGATCACCGGCCACGGCAGCCAGGTCTGAGTTTTGCCGCGCACCAGGCCCCACTGATAGGGCGCGACCTTCGCGGTGTACATCAGCGGCAGCTGCTCTTCGATGGTGCTGCCGACGTGACGTGCCAGCCATTCGGTGCAAAACAGGGGGCGGCCAAGCTGCTGTAACTGCTGAATAATCGCCGTCATACGACCGGTATTGGTGTAAGCGTGATAACTCATGACATCCGACAGGCCCAGCGCGGTTTGATCGAGCGGATGCTGGAAGAACGTCTCCCCTGCCTCTTCCGGCGGCACGCGCCATGCGCAGACCGTCAGGGGTTGCTCGGGATCTTCTTCCCGCGCCCACTGGAACGCCAGTTTCATTAATTCATGCGCGTAGGTTTCCAGTTTTTCGTCATAGAGCACTTCCACGGTGCCCGTCGCAAAAATACCCCGGTTGCCCGGTTCGTTATAGAGATCCCAGAGCAGAACGCGCTTATCATCGCGGAACTGGCGGATAACGTCGCGGATATAGCGCTCAATTTGCGGCCAATAGTCGCGATTGCACACTTTATCGCGCCCTGGGCTTGCCGCCGCCTGGCTGTTGTGTTTGCCCGGCACCGGTGGCTTTTGCGGGCCGAGATACGGCTCATCACCCGAGAACCCGCAGTCGTCCATTAGCGTCAGCATGGTGCTAAACCCGTGGCGGTCAGCCAGCGTCAGAAAGTGCTCAATGCGCGCCAGTAGCCCGTCGCGATCGTGCTCCCAGACGATAAACGGCAGATTTATGCGCAGGGTGTTGTAGCCCGCGTCCGCCGCCCAGCCCAGCTCGCGGTCGATGGTTTCGCCATCGAACGTCTCCTGCTGCCAGATATCGGTCCAGTTCACCGCCGTCGACGGCAGATAGTTAAACCCGCACAGCCACCCTTTTTGCTGATACCACGCCTGCGCCTGTTCCTTGCTCCACTGCTGTTTCATCGTCGCCTCACTTGCTGATAATATTTAGCTAATAAATATTAGTTGCGTTATAAATGAGCAAACAGGCGCATTCAGAAAAGCGACAGCAATCACAAAGTTCAGGCTTGAGCGCGTAAGAAACGTGATCGACCGCGCTTTCGCCTGACCGATGACAAAGCCGTGAGGTATGATGCTGTTTCTGAAGGGGGAGCGGACGGATGAAGCGGAAAAACAAAATCACGATGAACGATATTGCGCGGGCGGCGGGGGTGTCGCAGGCGACGGTATCGCTGGTGCTCAACCAGTCCCGCAACATCAAACTCAGCGACGAGACGCGCCAGCGGGTGATCGGCGTAGCCGCAGAGTTGGGCTACGATCGCCTGCCTGCCATTCACACGCCGCGCAACCAGGAAGAGGTGGCGCTGCTGGTCAGCTCCCTGCAAAGTTACGATCCCTTTATCGACGCCATCAGCCAGGCGCGGGATGCGGCCTGGCGCAACGAGACGCTGCTGACCGTGTACGATTACGGCGACGACGTGGAATTGGCCCTGAACATTATTCGCCAGCTGGAGAAGCGCAACTGCGTGGGGATTATCCTCGCCTCCCCCGTCACCACGCTGGTGGACATGACCGATTTCCAGGACTGCACCCAGCTCCCGCTGGTGCTGCTGAATCAGCGCGATCCCGGCTCTCCGCTGCTGCCATCGTTCATTCCCGACGACTACGCCAACGCCTTCCAGGTGACGCGTCATCTGATTGCCCAGGGGGCAACACGCATTGCGCACATCACCGGCGAGAGCTGGATGGAAGCCACCCGCCAGCGTCAAGCGGGTTACCAGGCCGCCCTCGAACAGGCCGGGCTGGCGTACGACGAGAGCCTGGTTCGCCCGACCAACTGGCAGTTCAGTGAGTCCTACACGGCCACCGAGTCCCTGCTGCAACTCCCCACCCGCCCGGATGCGATCTTTTGCGCCAGCGACTGGCTGGCGATCGGCTGCTATCAGGCGCTGGCCGTAAACAACGTGCAGATCCCGGACGATATGCTGCTGGCGGGCTATGACGATCAGAAAATTTCCGAACAGCTCACCCCGCCGTTGACCAGTATTCAACTGCCGTACAGCGAGCTGGGACGACTGGCGGTGGAGTATTTGTGCAATCAGGAAGATGCGGCGACGCATGTGACGCTGGCGGGCAGGTTGCGGGTGAGGAGATCGAGTGAGCGTATTTGAAAAAAACTATATTCAAGACAGCTCTAATCGTGCTTATTACGTTTTATATTCCTCTGGGCTTTATCGACGCTAATTATAAAAGGCTGAAAAAATCAGTTAAGTGAGAAAGGTGCCGGTGGCGCCTTTTTTTGTGGGTAGTGAGAAGCACGTATGTTGATTGAAAAGGGTTTTGCGAGCATCATCGCAATTATTTTTCTTATTTCATAACGCGATGACATCCAGTAAACCTCTCGAACAGGCAATTGCCAATATCAATATCTGGCGCAAAGGCGGTGAACGTGCGCCACATAAACCGTTATTGCTCTTGTATGTGCTGGCAAATTACCAGCGCGGCCACGCCCGTATGTTCGATTATGGTTCGGAAGTGCGCGAGCAACTCCACAGCCTTCTTGAACGTTTTGGACCTCAGCGCGCGCAATATCGCCCCGATATGCCGTTCTGGCGTCTCAAAGGTGACGGCTTTTGGGAACTGCAAAATGATGAGCATTGCTCGACGACCGGCAGCAAACAGCCACCCGCCGGGGAACTGGTTAAGCACAGTGTCGCGGGCGGTTTCGATGAAGAGCATTATTCACATCTGACGAAAAATAAAAAACTTATCGGAACGCTGGCGCAGCAGATACTGGAAGCGCATTTCCCCGAAAGCATTCAGGAAGAAATTGCAGACGAGATGGGCTTCGATATCCAGCAGATCCGCAAAGTCCGCGACCCTCTCTTCCGCCAGCAGGTGCTCCGCGCCTACAACTATGAATGCGCGATCTGCGGATTCAATATGCGCCATGACAATACTTCCGTCGGCCTCGAAGCCGCACACATCAAATGGAAACAACATGGCGGACCGTGTGAAATCCCAAACGGGCTCGCGTTGTGTGCCATTCACCATAAAGCGTTTGATAAGGGCTCGATCGGGCTGGATGAGAATATGCAAGTGCTGGTGTCTGAGGCGGTGAATGGAGGTGGGATTGTGGGACAGTTGTTCTGGGATTTTGCCGGAAAGCAGATTGCGCTACCGATGGTTAAAGGGAATTATCCGAGGGAAGGGTTTGTGGAATGGCATCAGAGGGAGGTGTTTAGGGGGTGAGGGTGTGGGCGAAGGCCGGACTCGAACATCGCAACTATCCTTATGATCTTAAGAGAGTAAAACTTATCATGCTGGGCATGATACCATCATTGATACCATCAGTCCCGATTGGTGATAATCGAACAAAGAGTATATTAATCTTGTTTGCTTACGCTAACTTCGACTTTATCTATATCATAAATACTTACATTGCCTCCAGTCGCATTTAACGGATCAAAAAGAGCAAGATTGATTCCTTCACTTACAGAACTACTATAAAGTACTCCATGAAAGCCAGTTTTCTTAATAAATTCGCATATATATTGACTTGGAATATAATCAAGGGCTGCACTTTTAGGTAATACAGGTCTTGTTAGTTCATAACCAAGTCGTTCAAGAAAAGGTATATCTGCAAGCATTTTACCCATTTCACCTGGATCGGTTAATAAAAACGGTGAAACGGTTTCACGAGGGTTTCTTAGGTCTATTAGAGTCAAGTTATCTTTTAGAGTAAAATCTGCGACACAAGCTCTGTCACCTGTATGAGGTCGAATTTCAGACAAAGCTGTATCTGGTTTAGATCCAAGATATAAATACGGTATACCAGTAGGATTCGCTCTCCCATGACTAACTAATCTCTTGGGGGGAGCCCCCATTTTGTCTATCGTAAAAGCCGCATCGTCTGCATAAATGCGGGCTCGATACCAAGTTTTAGAAAAATCATCTAAAGCAAGGAAACTTAATAACTCGCCAAGCCTATCTGTATCAAGTGATTTATTCAGAAAATATCTATTTTCATACATGAGTTCCTGACAAAGATGATCCCATAATGCGAGAGATTCACTCTTATAATCATCAGAAAGTACGAAGGTTTTTCTAACAATATTCCCATCATCAAGAATATCACCTAATAACTCTTTGGCATGAGCCTCATCTAAAAGAGGATGTGAAAATAGCTTCCAATCCTCTTTCAAATGTGCAACTAAACTCTTACCATCCGGATGATTTTCGTAGATGTTTATCAATGAACTAAAATGATCAAATAAAGCATGAGGCTCAATAATCTCAATACCTTTGGTACCACAATACGAACAATCGCCAAAATCAGGGGAAAGTGAAGGTATGATATTTTTCTTTAAACCATTATCCCCAAAACAGCTCGCACAGCAGTACTTGATCATATTATTTACCATCCATGAAATCGGCTAGGGTTTCTATATGGTGAATCATAGACAATTTTTTAACTGTCCCTAAACCAGGGAAGTGACTCGGATTATGTAATCGCCTAAACTCTTTGATAGCCGACGTTTCAAGCAACATGGATTTGCCTGAATTTAAAGCAGCCATTAATTTATCAAGGGACTGTGCGAACTTACCTGCTGGGTCTGTCGGTGTATCACGTGTTGTCGAAACAAAATGATAGATGTACATTTCATCTTCATGCTTCGTATTAATGTAAGTAAGATGAATAGCAACCGCATACGCAGGGCCACCGGACTCACTAAATTCATCACCAACAATTAAGAAATCACCAAAACCATTCATACCCTCTTCTTCATAATTAAGATGAAGATCTGAAAAGAACTCAGAATCGGGATGGTCAGCATTTCGTCTTTTTTCAAAGCCATCTTTAATTAAAATTCTTTCTGAACCCGAAAAATGTTTTCGATAAGCTTTAGAACAATAGTTAGAGATAAATACATGTTTGTATCCATCCCCAAATCTTTCATGTAATGCTTTTGGCTCATCAAACCCGGCATGAATAAAGGTCACTTCATGAACGAGATCTGAATGAAGGAGGTTATCAACCTTAGCAATAGTCATACTCTTATCAAGAAGTATTCCTACAGAAATTTTTTCATACTTACTAAATTCATTTTTTAATAATTGAGCTATACTTTGTCCATCGGTAGAGTGATCACCACATGCCGGATTAATGATGACAATAGCCCTACCATCATTTTCTTTTATTGTTTTCAGTGTTCGCTCAAGACCATTGAGAGCCTCTCTCACAGGCTCTATAATTGGAGTAAAACCTGCCTCAGCCATTACATTAGCAGTGTCTCTAATAGCCAACAGTTCAAATTGTTTCCCACGAAAATAAGGATAATACATAGTTTGTTACTCCCATAACAATGCCTCATTAAGAGGAAGCTGCATAGTATTAATTAATCGCTCATGATCCTTAGAGCGAAGCTGAATAGAAAGTGCTGCTGGTTGTAAAGACTTTGGTAAGTTGAGAATCAACTCTCTTAAAGAAAGTAAACTTCTGCTTTCCTTTAAAGTTTTTAGCATTAAATTATATACAGAAACAGGTGGTAGGCCACTAAACTCTTCTTTTAAGAAACCATGCATTTGAGTATTCGGTAAGTTTGGAATTCTTATACCTAACTCGGAAGCAATAATTTTCGCCTCATTAATTCTTAATGATTCAAAGATTGTTACAGGGCATATAAAGTCTAAAACTTCTTCAGCTTCTCTTATAGTGGAGATTCGATTCCATCGGGTTAAACTCAATACCCCAATGGTAGATTCAGTTGTTTTCAGCACATCATCTATATGCTCTGAACCTGCTATTACATAGATTTTCCCAAATGCTTTACGGTAGTTTGTTATTTGGTTTTGTAGACGGCTTAAGGAATCTCTTTCGGATTTTATTTCGTAAACCGTTCCAGTTCCGTTCAGAATGATGAGATCAGCCTTGCAAGAGCCGATTCTGAATTCGTTAAGCATACAGGCAGTTCTTAATGAATGCTTGCCAAGTAAAAGATTGTGTGTGAGTGCAGAACGATAAACATACTCATTCCGCAAGCCTGTTTGTCTGAGTAAGGCAAATGCCTCATTGAAGGCTTCACCAACGGTAATCCCATGTGTATCTGCATGGTCAAAAAGCTCGGTCTCTCGGAGAGAGCGAGCAAACATAGGAGACTGCCCTTTTTTCGCTATCTCGCTGAAGACTGAAGCGGAAAAAAGTCTACTTAAAGCAGTCAATTGAAAAGAGTTAAGATCGTTACTTCTCATCATGGTGAATCACATAGTCCATCGTTCAGGATCTTGTTTGGCTACTGTCAAAATCCTTAGCAACCCCACATAAGAGTCGTTCATCGTGTAGGAAAGCTATGAAAATATCTTCACCTTAGGTTACCAAACCAGCAGTGCTCTGCAAAGAAATCTCTAAGCAATTGGAATGTAGTCCTGCACTCAGGTTCATTATAGGTGTCTACAAACTTTGAATTTGTGAGATATAGCACAAACCATTGAAGTTACAGGGGTTTAAACGAATTTATCATTAAAACGGTAATATTAACAAACAATACATTCCGAAACTAATAATCAACTTAATGATTAATTTAACCACATGATTTTAATGAGAAAAACTTAGAGGTAGCTTTAATGAAATAAAAAAATTAATTCTGTGTCATTTTTAATTTGTAAATTCAGTTTTCATGGTGTACTAAACATGATGGAGAACTTAGCTTTGTTACTTGAATGGAGAAGATGAATATCTATGTCTTATTTAATCAACAAGGAAATCTACAAAAAGAAGTCTGATATCATAAGCAGAGCCCAAAATATAATTTCGGTCACTAATACCGGTGATGAAATTAATGGTGAAAATTATGATTTCATCTTAGGCCTGCTAAAAAACCATGACGAATGGGAACATAAAACTTCAAATGGTTTTCTGGGAATTACAGTCGGTAAATCAATACACGGTACAACATGTTTCTATATTAAAACAAATGATGGGCTTGAAGATATTTCCTTTCATCACGCAGTAAAATGTCTAAAAAAAACACAATAACTTTTATATATAGTGGGTAATGATAAATTTAACTATTTGTTTAGTTAAAGTAGTTACCCCAACCTTTAGCAAGATTACGTCTAATTCCCAATCATCTAGACTGGACAACCCCTATATTTTGGAGCAATAATTAACAAAATCTCACTTACAAAAATCTTATGAAAAATCAACGTGATGAGGCAGGAGAAAGATGGAAATTCAAGAATTTATTGCAAAGTATCGAAATCATCCAGTGCTCTTCATCGGAACTGGGTTTAGCTTGCGATATCTCTCTAATTCCTATGATTGGAATGGTTTACTCTCACATATTTGTTTCGAACTCACTGGTGATAAAGAAACATATCTTGATATTAAATCAAAATGTCAAATCAATGGTGAATATAAATATGATAAAATTGCCAGTGATATAGAAAGAAAATTCAATGAAACTTTGTCTAACGATAGAAATGGAAAGTTTAAAGAAATAAATGATATTTTCTATAAAGAGATGGATAAGGGAATTAATTTAAGTAGATTTAAAATATATATTACTCAGCTATTATCAACTGTAGAATTAAAAGAAGAAAAAAGCGAAGAGATAGCTGAACTCATTAAGATGAGAAAAAATATCGGATCAATCATCACGACGAACTATGATTTATTGATTGAGCAACTCTTTGAATTTGAACCACTAATAGGCAATAGCATACTTTTAAGTAATCCTTATGGTTCGGTCTATAAGATACATGGCTGTGTGTCAGCCCCTTACGAACTAACGATTACAGAACAAGATTATGACTATTTCGATAACAAATATGAACTAATTAGAGCACAATTACTCTCACTATTTATTCATAATCCTGTTATCTTTATTGGATACAGCATTAGTGACAGAAACATACAGCAAATTCTAAAGACTATTTTTTCCTATGTACCTACTAACTCAGATATAGCCAATAAAATTAGAAGTAATTTTTTACTTGTGGAATATGAAAAAGATTCACGTTCTACTGCTATATCTGAACACGATATATATATAGGGAATGCTACCACTATAAGAATAAATAAAATCAAGACCGACGATTACGCTTCTATATATAAAAGTTTATCAGACTTAATATTACCAGTTTCAGCAATGGATATTAGGAAAGTTCAAAAAGTCTGGAATGAAATAAAAAGCGGTGGTGAAATTGAAGTAAAAATCACAGAAGATTTAGACCAGTTAAAAAATGGACAAATGGTATTAGCCGTAGGTTCTCATAAACGAGTCAAGTATGAGTTTCAAACCAAGCCTGAAATGATGCAAGATTATTTCAAGATCGTAGATGAAGCAAATAAGCAATTAATTATATTGTTAAATAAACAGAAAATACAAAGTTCCCAATTCTTTCCTATTTTCGCATTCAGTGAAATATGCCCTGAATTAGACAATATTGAATTATACAAAGATCAACAAAGAAGAAAGCTTGCAGATCATTTTGAAAGAACCTCCGCTAATAATTGCAGCAATACTCACAATACCATTTCAGAAATAATTGAAGACAGGACATTATCTTTTTCAAAAAAAGATGATTGTATATTCCATAGTTATTATCAAAATAAAATAGCAACTGAAGATGTCAAGAATTTTTTATTGGCATTTCAAGATAAAAATAGCACGGCATATAGAAGATTATTATGCTTATATGATTATAAGCACAACGTAGATTAATTTAAGGAAAGTTTAATGTCAAACATGAACCATTCGATACAACCAGGAAAGACGAATGTTGAAGAAAATCGGCTGCAAAGGATAAGAAAAAGGAATATAAAAGCAGTAACTGATATAAAAAAACCTCTGGCAATTACGATAGTTATTGTATCATGTTTGATAATTTTCCACTATGTGTATCTATTCGAAATTGAAATCAAAGCAGTTTTCTGGTTTCTCATTTTACCAATGATTGTTGGACTGGCAATTTCTTGTTCTGGTATTCCTAAAATGATTGATTTTTTAAAACCGTTAATCGATACAATCATTTACATACCAGCCTCAATTTTAGCAGTATTTTATATATTAAATTCTGTGACAAATATCAGTGAAAAGTTAAAGATCGAAGCTGTTCACCATTGGTATGTCTATGTCACGTTAAGCGTGATCGCAGGAAGTACTATAATAAAATGTTCAATAGCTTTTTCAGAAAGCGTTAGTAAGTATCTCATTCTGTGTGAAAAGTCCGTTTCAAACAATTTAACTCCAAAATTGACTCTGCTTTGGAAGTACAAGACCAGAAGACTTTATAAAAAAAAGCGATGACCCCCAAAAATTATTTTTTTGCCATTAAAGGGGATACACCGATTACATAAGCAGGGAAGCTTATAAATGATACTATTAAAACATAGCTTAACACTTCATCTTGATTCACAAAATAATATATCATTGATAACAGGAGTATAATAAAAACTAAAAAATAAAAATTAAATTTCATTCTTCTCTTGGAATTTTTATCGATATCATTACAGGATAACATTCTTTTTTTCATTTAATCACTCCTATTTTATTGAATACTTATAACTTATCATCATTAAATAAATAGTCAATACACTACTTATAGCATTTAACAAGCAAGGGCTAACTTATCGAAGCTACGCTTCTCAAGTTGACCTTGCTTTTTCGCCCTTTGGTTGAAAAATAAAAGCTAGGTCAAATTCAAAATATTGACATATCACATTTTTGAAATATAAATGTACAAAGTGCCGCAAAGGAATTGCTCACAATAAAACCAACACAAACCCTAATATACGAAAAGGAGCTTCTATGAAAGAAACTATAGCAATACAATTCTGTAAGCAGAATAACAAAGTCCCAGCTAAATCATTGCGAACCCATTGTGTCAGTGTTCGTTTTAATCAAGATGAGCTAAAGCTTCTCAACAAAAAACGTGGTGGTAAAAGCAAGGGAGAGTGGCTTCGCTTAGCTTCCCTGGATAAGCTTCCTTTGTCTGTTCCTGCCATCAACATACAAGCCTGGAAATCATTAGCCGAAATATCTCAGAATCTGAATAACCTAATATGCCATCTTAATACTAAAAGCAGCGGAGGTGAGCTTACCAAAACAGAAATCTTCGCTATAAAGCGTCAGATATCAGAGCTTCGCTCATGCATCACAGCTTCTGATTTGCCAAGTGGTAAATAGTTTTCATGAAGGGAATGCAAAAAATCAAAAGAGGAAAAACCTTTAACGGGCTTATTTCTTATTTATTAAAACCTGCTTCGCACCACAAGTCAGATCCGTATGTAGTCGGTGGCAATGTAATAGAAAGCTTCGCAGAAGTGCTAAGTGCAGAGTTCAACGCTACGAAGCTCCTACGCTCCGATGTCAGTAAACCTGTTTGGCACAATTCTCTGCGTCTGCCTGCTGGCGAACAGATCACCACAGAACAATGGAAGCTGTTAGCCGATGACTATATGAAGCGTATGGGCTTCTCTGAGACGCATCTACGCGCTTATGTCCTGCATGATGATAAAGATGGCCAACATATCCATATAGTTGCAAGTCGCATAGATGCAACTTCGGGGAAGCTCTACCTTGGTAAAAATGAGAACCTTATCAGCACCCGTATCATCCAGGATCTTGAAAAAGACTATCAGTTAATAAGAACCAAAGGAACTGATGCCCTGAAACCTTCAACCTCACCTGCCAAACGTAAAAAATCACGTAGTGAAGCGATGATGGAGAAAAGGGCTGGTGAGCTATGCCCGAAAACCATCATCCAAAACGCTCTGGAAGTATTCCTTGCCGATAGACCGTCAACCACTGAGTTTGTGCATCAGCTTGCCGCACAAAACATCAGAGCAATCCCGAACATCGCTTCTACCGGACGCATGAACGGCTTCTCATTCGAATACAACGGGATTGCTTTCAAAGCATCTCAATTGGGAAAAGGGTATTCCTGGTCTGCCTTGCAAAACAGAATCGACTACCAACAGGAACGTGATAATGCTTTCCTGTTTAAACTGAAATCATCTGTCAGAGAAACATCTGTTAGTGCAACTCATGATATGGCCATAACTACAGATGCTCCTGAAACCACGAAAGAATACGTTAACCGCCCCATAGAAGCACTTATCCTCGATAAACGAGCTGCTGGTCAGGACGAATACTCTATCGCTTCTGTCGAAGCGCTTCTCCCAGAAGCTGTTGCAACTAACAAAGAAGCGATAGCAACCGTAGCGTTAAAAGTAGCGCCCAAGCGAAGCTATGCAGTGTCAGCGTTCAGGTGGTTGGAATACATCCCCTACCTCGATGTAATTTATCGTATGTTGAAAAACCTCAAAATCCCCCCCCTTAAACGCCCTCGAAAACACAAAACCATCACTGGCGTGAGAATGATAGAGATAACATCATCACCCCCCAAAACTGCCATTGAAACACCACATAAATCGCATAGAGCTTCGCTTTCAATGTAGGGCTAGCAAGCCTTTTTTGATAGATAAAGGCCAATAAATTGATCGCTTATACCGATCGATATTCCAATTATGATAGCCTGTATCTATCATTAATCTTTAATCGATCGGTACAAGTGATTTGCCTTTCCTGTAAACCCAGTCAAAATGTGATTTCACACCAAAGAATATAACAGACTGATTTAACTAGCCTATTTACGTATTCAACTAACATGCAGGTTTTGAAATGGCAGATACCATCTCATCTGTAGTCCCTGATTTCTTCATACATCGAATATGAATTTAACATCTAACACAAAGGAACTTGTATGAGCATCTCCACCACGAAACGCCGCAATGAAGAAGTCAACGTTGGTCTTTCTGATCGTCGAAAAGCAGAGATTACAGCCCCAACGTTTGATCTGTTTGGTGAAACTTACACGTTTGTTAAGACTTTCTCTGGCACTGTAATTAATTCCAACCCAAGCAATAATCAGATCTGGGTAAAAACCGACGCTGGGGATGAGAAGCAGATTTCAGCCTATGGAATCGCGTTCAGGAACTCACATAGGATTCGTCTATATGAGCTTCGAAAGTATAGTAACGATAACTTGTGTGTCGTATATGCCGATGCGCTCATTGTTAATTTAAACACTGGTGAATATAAAGTAAACTTAAACAAGAAAACCGTCATTATTCCAGCCTTTCTGACAATTCTATTTCATAATGCTTCGACGGCATCTTTATTTAGAGCAATGCCGGTTCCTAAATGGTTTTATTTTCTCTTCACATTGCTTTGCTTGGCTTCTTTCATTGCATTTTGCTCATTGCTTGTTGGATTCAAAGACGGATATGTGTGGGATGAGCACAAGTATATGTGGCTCACATATTTCTTCTCAAGGATTGGAAGCTTCGTTTGTATCAAATGGATTAAAAGAAGAAGCGAGAGATTTGATCATGAACTCAGAAATATTATCGATTTAGTAAAAAGATAAAATCATCAGCAACAAAGAGTTAGCCCGTAGATTCCTACTGCGGGCTTTTAAAATAATCACAATCCATATTTTCTTTTCTTCTCTTTGATGGATAACTCTTTTTTTAGAATATTATCACTATATTTCTTTTTCTCATGCATATAGATTATTTCAGTTCTGCTGCCATTACTAATAATGAAATTAATCAGTGAGGAACATACGTCCCTCATTCGTCTTTTATCGATCATGTCATTCTCAATTTTATTGATATAGCAATAATAAGAAAGAAGCAAAAAACTCAATACAACTTCTCTGTTTGAAAACGTTAGCTTTTCTATTTCAGGCTGGTATTTAATGTAAAACCCGGCACAAAAAAGATATGATTGTTCGATAATTCGTTGCTCTGAGAAACCTGATTCAGCGAGTTTATCAACGAATCGATCAAGCAGAAGAAGATACCTTTCCATTAAGTTGATATTTGTTTTGTCCATAATATGCATCCTTGCAATAGTGAAATTTTGTCGTCCTGACAAGAAAATGAATAACATAATATTTCACCATGTCAATAGCTAAAACCTATCAATTTTATTAAAGGTATTTTGCAGGTAACGGATTATTAAGCTCTTCAATCGTTATTTGTTTAAGGTGAGCATTATAAAGCCATACTTTGAACTGCTCTAAATAGCGTTCATTTAATGCCTTCAAAGCTTCATTTTCTGCTTCAAGTCTTTTAATTCGTTGAGAAGCCACTTTTAAATTAGCAGGTTTTACAGTGTGTATTACACCAGATTTGATTGTGGCTTTTTTCACATTGAAGCTTTCCGCAATCCTTACATGACTACTTAAGGATTGTCTTGATGGTCTTTTCCCAATAACCCTGACTAACCTATCGCACAAAGTATCCCAGGTTAGTTTTTCATCTATAGACCATGTGTTAATAACATCTACAATCTTCTTCTCATGATAACCATTTATATGCTTAGCCATTTATTCTCCTTTTGTTATTTTTTTATGGAATTCATACCATCTATCAGCATTTATGTTCCCATCATTTTTATCATACAGTGTTCTTTTTAAAATTTTATCGTGAATGTTTGAAATCGTTTCGTTATCTAAACCAGAGTTCTTAATTGGATAATGATCACACGGCTTAAACGCATATGAGTGCTTGCAGTAGCCATGTTTTGATACAAGTACTGCGCCACTACTAAGTGAATCAAACTCATTAGGATCAACCACTGGAGCCTCCTTTATTCTGTGCTCGTTAACACACACTGATAACTTTTGTTCTCTTATTGCTTTAGACATTTGAAGATGCGATCTGTGGTCATAAGAAACATTTTGATAAATAAGCTTACGTCCAGACCAGCGAGCAATACTAAACTCATCCATACCATTTATTTGAGCAAATGTGTTGAGAAGATGCCTCAATTGATGTGTTCTTAGCAAATATGGGCTACCGTCTTCATTTATATAACCATGCCTTTTAAACACATTAAAATATCCTTTTATATAAACCGAATCAACGACATCAGTTTTAAAAAAATTCATTGTAGGTCTGAATAGCTTATCTGACATTTTCTTTTTATTTTGACTTAACTGTCCTTCAGTTAACAAGCAAAGCGCATTAGAATATTTGATTTTCTTCTCTCTATCATACCAAGGGAAATCTTCAGGTATATTTTCTTTAAGGGTCCCCATCGTTGAATTAGAGTAATTATTTTGAATTTCAGCAGACAATAACCTCGCTTGACTTGATAATTCCTTTAATCTGCTAATTGCCTTTTTAGCTACAGGTATCATTAAAGTTGGAATCCATTTTATATTACCTTCATACCCTTTTGCTGAAAAAAATCTCAAACCGTATCTTTGAATTCCCTTTCCATCACATTCTGTAATTTCACAATCTGCTGGCAAAGCTAAAATTTCTGATATCCTACTAGGTGCGCACATAAGTAAAGCTAGCACAGATGTAGTAAATATATCTCTTGAAGATAATTGTTCATTCCTCTTTGAAAAAATCTCAGCAATCGCAATAACTGATTTGATATCAGGCAATCTAGAATGGCCTTCCAGTGTAGAATCATAACCAGTCCAAGACTGAGTAATCCTATACCTAATAGGGTTTACCCAAAATAAATAAGATAAATTAGTCATCTTATTATCACTTAGAAATGAACTCAATTTCTCAAGTTCTTTCCCAATAGAAAATGCGTGTGCTTTAGAATACTTTTCAGAGGCTATTCTTATGCATTCATCAAAGATTGAATTGTTGCAATAGTTTACATTAGCTTCCATATTGGTTTTAAGTAAAACGAATTCGACAATCTTCAACATTGATAATGTTGAGTGTTTCGTCTTAGATTTATTGAATGAATGCACATGCAACATATATGCTTTAGCAAAATTAATAAAGCTATCATCCAAGCATTCTTTGCTGTTTAGATTGTTTTTTGAGTTAAACTTAGTAAACCTATATAAACCTTTCCATTTATTGCTTTCCCAAGAAGTTGTTAAATTATTATTAGAAATAGTACTCTTACAAAACTCGATGAACTTAATAACATTATCGTGAGGGTTGTTTTTATTGCTTGGTTCAAAAATAAATATTTTGTTCATAATGCTCTCCACGGATTGAATTTTTTACACGTTAAACATTTCAAATCCTCTTTCGTATCTTCTAATAAGAAAAATGCATCTGAAACATACTTGATAAAAAAGTTCTTGTTTTCTTCAATCTCTATGCCCATAAGTATATTAGATAAGGGGTTAAAAAACGCACTTAGTCTCTTATCGATGTCATAAACGTTGTCAGGATTATTTTTTATATATATCATAGAAGAGTTTACTGATTTATGATCTAACGCTTTAGCAATCACCTCAATTGAGGCTCCTTCATTAGCCAGTCGACTCCCTAATGTATATCTGAATCTTCTGGCATTAAGCTCTATATAGCTGTTAGTCCTTTCTGACCTAACATCGAATTTTGACGGAAAGTGTTTTAATAGTTTTGACATAACTGAAATTTTCATATGGAAGAAATCTGTTGTTAAATCACATAAAAAAACCTCAATCATTTTTGTTTCCGTAATCTTATCTAAATTCATGAATATTGGTAATTCGCCTCTATAGTTACTAATCCCAACACTGAATTTATCTTCAACAAACGCCTGATTTTGATTAATTAACATTGATAAGCTGTCATATAAGAACGGTTCTATCATTACCATGTTAAATTCTTTTCTGAAACATTTTCTTTGTTTTACTTTTGGTACATTTAAAAAGCACCCTTTCTCATTTTTAATGAGATCTTTAGCTTTTAAAGATATTAATTGTAATGGCCTTCTTCCTGTTATTGCCAACAAAAGGATATAACAATACAAAAAGCATTGAATTTTCTTCTCATGATAAAGTTTTCCAACTGCGTTAATAATATTATTGAATTCCGCTTCAGTTAAAGGTCCTTTATTTGGATCTCGTCTTTTGACTGCATCTCCTGTTTGGTTTGGAATGATTTTTATTTTCTCCAGCATTCTAATGGCAGTCGCTTCTACCCCAGGATAATTGAGATTTTTCCATTTAGTGATGAAAGCTTTAATTATGTTTAGTTTGTAGTTTCTTTCTGAACCTAAATAAACATTCAATTGATATATTGCTTTGTCATCAATAGTATCGATGGTCATTGCACCAAACCACTTATAAAATAGATTGTTAATATTTTGTATATAAAAAGAACTATATTCAGACGCATAGTAAGCTAATGTTTTTAAGTAGCTAAGTTTCATTTTTGTAGGCATTCTATCTACAACTTTGTGAGGGTATACGCAGTTTTCTTTATCAAGTGGCCATTTCTTATCTGACAGTTTGAAACTATATCTATTCATCTTAGCAAAAAAAATTTGCTCATTTTCAATACATTTGATTTCCACACTAAACCCCACTAATTATTTTACTTACTGATTTATAGACCTTTAAGACGACATTCTTCTCTTGTTGAGATATATATTTAAAATTGTATCTATCACTCATGATTGACTCCTTTGACCAACCCATCAGATAATTCCTTAAATCTTTCCTTCTACTATATTCTAATTCAGCACCTTCTATGCCTTTAGAATACATATAATTCCAAGTGTGCCTTAGCTTATGACCTGAAAGATTATATAGATCTGGACATCCTCGTTTCAGTGTTGATATCACCTTCTCATAAGCTGAAATGCTTAAGGGTTCCCCTGCGTTTTTTCCGGTGCAATGAGCCACCAATAAGAAATTATGCTTTTTTCTTTTTGTCATTTTTTCTCTGCTATTGCTTATGTAATCAAAAATTTCACAGGCTAACTCATCAGATAACGGAATAACCCTTTCTCCAGTCTTTACTAATGGTTGATAAGATCTTCCATCTTCTTTTGAATCATGTCTTCTGACTACACTTAAAGTGTTGTCTCTGAGATCAAAATCATCTATTTTAAGATTGAGCAACTCTCCAGCCCTTAAACCTAAATTTAAGAGCAAGGTAAATATTAGTCTGTTCCTGACCTGTACTTCCTTATGGAAAGGGTTTTCAATCCCGCCAATTTCTAATAGACGGAAAAGCACTTTGATCTCTTCTTCATTTAACGATTTTTCAGATATTTCATTCATATTCAATGAACTGTTTCTTGGAATATGTGCTCTGATACTTTCAATAAATACGTCTACTTCATACCTTGCGTGAATCCCCTTTGACGAATGAACTAATCCACATAACCACTTAAGGTAGCGTGAAAAAACGTGTATTCTATAACTAAAGGTTCTCTTCGCAATAAACCTATTACTTGCTGATTTTATATTTATAATTTTTTGTCTATCGAATCTTTGTTTCGCATATCTTACCAGATCATCTATTTCTGCAACGCTGAGATACTTTTTAAGCTCAATTCTCTCAACTATATTAATTTTCCTACTATCTAAGAAATTACTAAAAATTAGTAAGTTAGTTGCAACTATTTCCATAGTTGAGGCGGTTGCGCCTCTATTTCTTATGTCTGTAGTAAGAAATAGATTTTGATAGTAAGCTGGTAGATTACTATTTTTATCAAGGATCAGGCATCCTCGCTCGCCATTACTCATGATGAATTTCTTTACTTTATATCCCATTTTGACCTCATTCTTTACAAATTAATATCACTCTCACTTATTAAATATATTCCAATTCAAAATAATTCAAATTTTTTACAATGACTTTAGTTTATTTGGTATATATATTAATGGCTTGAAAAATTTTATTTGACGTCAAATAAACAGGTACGGCTAGTTAAATGTATCCATACCCGATATTAAGAAAACTATCTCTAAGTCTTATAGCAAAAGCTCTGCCAGAAAAAAGGTAAAGAATTACGTCAAATATATTCATTTTTTCAGATGCAAACTTTACAAAGCCTCTTTTTTTTACCCACTACGTAAACTCATAAGATCTGTAAATTTCTTTTTTTAATACATTATCAATAGTTAAAAAGCGATGAAGCAGCATTTCTGTTAAGCGACATGCTTTCTTGAATTTTCGATAATTAATTGAATCCATTCATCGATTTCGCTTTCGACAAAAGCGGTAGCGCGAACACCGATCTTTACTGGCTGTGGGAACCGATTTTGGCTGATAAGACGATAGATCCACGCTTTACCAAATCCAGTTTTCTTCATGACTTCTGGTAAACGGATGAGACGAGCTTGATTTTCCATATGTATGTCCTCTGTTGTTTCTACAGGGATACAGTACAAATGAATTTCGAATGGATGAAGCGAGATTGCGAACACCAGAGCCATCCCTGGTTCGAAACTATGAGTCTCTGGAGATTCATATCACTCAGAATCTGAGAGTTTCATAACATCCGAAACCCTCACATCAATAGGCTACAGGTAGAAAACGGTTCTTTCATGCACCTAAATTTTCACAAGATCGAAAGCCTTTACTCACTAGATTTGAGCTTAGAGAAGATAACTATCTGTTCAATTGCGTATTAAGGTAGCATCTAATTATGTATTTTTCATCAATAAGCAGTTAACTTGAAAAATTTATTTTTATAATAAAAACCTTCTAAATTCTATTGCATAATAGTTTTTACATGTTATTTTATTATAACAATAATTCTTAAGGGCCCCAAAATGATTAATATTAAAGAGAACATCGACCACATTAGAGTGTATTATTATAGTAATGAGCATCTTTTCAAAAGTGAATTAATCAAACTTGGTAGTTATGAATTCTATGATAAATATCTATATAATCTAACACCAAGAGAATATCTTGATTTCTTACAATTTCTAATTGATGATATAAGTGAGCGAAAAACGATAATACCAGATGAAACAACCTCTTTAATTAGTTATATGCTCGGCAAAGAAATTTTAACAAAACAGGAAGATAATTCATTTGCTATATCTGAAAATATATTCACAGAAAACTATCAAGATCTGAAAAAAAAATTCATTACATTAAATAACTTACACACTGCTAAAAGAGAAAAAAATATAATCGAATCCAAAATTCATAACAGAAAAGTTCTAAACAAAATTAAAAAGAGGCTATAGATTAGCCTCTTTACTGTCAGATTTTTCCTGACATTATATCAATTATGTGCTGTATATATTGTCTAATCTGGCATTCTTCATTTCTTCCCAAAATGGGAAACGTTGTGCTTTTATATTATAGCACAATCATATTTTGGGAAAATTGTCATATTTCGCATAATCGTTACCGCATTTTAAATAATAATAAACCTCTATTTTCAGTAAACTCTTTCTTAAAATATATTCATCAACCATTGCAATATAATCAATCAGTATCTGACAGTTTCATAACATCCGAAACCCTCATTTCTTTAACATGCTGATTTTTATTAATAAAAAAGTTAAATTGTCTTAAAAAATCAATTTCTACAGTTTTCATTGCGAAAGGCCGATCAGCATCTCTTATATGATATCCTTGGCGAATCGCCTTATCAACATCTTCATCCGTGTATAGTAATCGAGATAGTCTGTCATCAGACAGAAGTACTTTTTTTCGTTCTGACCATGCGAGCAAATCAAGCATAGGGATTATTCGATAGCTAATTAATTTTTTTATTGCTCCATAACCAAATCTGACTGCATCAAGTGGTGCCGGTTTAACGCCTTTTACTTTTCGCCATTGTGGTAATGATACTCGCAGGGCCTCAGCTATCTCATCATCGCTTCCACCCGCAAGATCGATTTCTAACATAATCGTAGTAGGAAACTGTTCAGGGATTTTTTCGGAAATATATTCATTTTCAATAGTGGAATCTATTTTATATTGCTCTGTATTTGCTCTTATGAATAAAGCCTTTCTCATACAAGCAAAACTGATATTTGCTATTCGATCAACTGTAGTAATAAAAAAGTATGGGGGTTGATATAATTTATTTTCGGCATCCATATAATTTAAGTGCTTCTCTTTGATAAGAAAAGGATCACCATCCAATATCTGCATATAATTTTTCATTACCGTTTTCTGCATTCCTTCTTCTATTACTGGTTTGAAGAAATACGTTCTCGCCCATATTTCATGGTAAAGCATATTAATAGAAATGTTTTCAAACTCTCGATATTTGTCCAAATCAAACCACGTTTTCACTGCTTTGGTGTCTTCTGATGTCCAACTATTCATTTTTACCCAAGATTTCATTAATGCCACTCCGTTGTAAAAAGTATTACTTCGTAATAGCACATAAATCGCAAAAAAAAAATGGCGTCTCAATTGGTTATTGAATACGCCATTTTATTTATAATAATCAGTTAGTTATCAAAGTCAAAAGGTGCAATTCTTTTCTTAGTTGTTTCATCAAGATAATCAGCCCACCACTGCAACATAAGCCTTCTCTCATCGAGGTGTTCTGCTTTATGAATGTAGGCCGCACGAACGGAGTTTCGCTCTTGGTGGCTCATCTGCCGTTCAACAGCATCCCTTGACCATTTTCCCGATTCGATTAAGGCACTACAAGCCATCGCCCTGAATCCATGCCCACATACCTCAACGGTTGTGTCATAACCCATCGACCTGAGCGCCTTGTTCACTGTGTTTTCGCTCATAGGTTTTCTGAAATCATGATCGCCAATGAATACAAGGTCGCATTCGCAGCTGATTTCTCTGATGGCTTTTAGAAGTTCTAAAGCCTGACGACTTAACGGCACGAGGTGTGGGGTCTTCATTTTTGAACCTCGATGGGAATGTTTGACTCCTGGCAATGGCTCGCGTTCTCCAGGGATAGTCCACATCGCATTTTCAAAGTCGATCTCCGACCATCTTGCGAATCGGAGTTCACTGGAACGGATAAAAATGAGCAATGTCAGCTTTACGGCTAACTTCGTGAGTTTCCTACCTTTGAAGTTATCAATTCGTTCTAAGAGTTCTGAAAATCGTTCGAATGGCAAAGCTGGCCTGTGGATTCTTTTGGCTACAGCAATAGCTCCTGCCATCTCCTGAGCAGGGTTGTAATCTATCAGCCCGTTCTGGACAGCATATCGCATTACTGCCGTTGTCCTTTGCTGTAGTCGGGAAGCAACTTCCAGTCGCCCGGAAGCTTCAACAGCCTTGATAGGGGCAAGAAGATCTCTGGTATTAAGCTCGGATATTTTTCTTTTACCAATAGTAGTAAAGAGACCATCTTCCATGCTTTTTAGAACTCTCTCGCTGTGGGAATCAGACCATTTCCTTTTACAGGCAGTATGCCAGTCCCTTGCGACAGCCTCGAATGTCAGGGCTTCACTTTGCTCGATCTTGTCGGCTTTTTTCTTCTCAGAAGGATCAATACCAACAGATACCAACTTTTTGGCCTCATCTCGTTTCCTGCGAGCTTCACCAAGAGAGACCATTGGATAAACACCCAATGCTAAAACTTTCTGTTTGCCATCGAAACGGTATTGGAGTCGCCAGTATTTTGAACCATTGGGGTTGATCAGCAGGTGCATACCCTGCCCATCTGTGAGTTTGAAAGGTTTGTCGGAGGGCTTGGTAGTCCTAACTTTGATATCAGTGAGTGCCATCAGTTGATACCTCCGCTGTTGGTATCAAAATCAATCGAACCGAAGATACCACCAGTTATACCATCATCGGTTGGTATATGTTCAAGGAATTGAGTAGACGTGAACAGACTAAGCCAAGTCAGAAACTCGCTTAACATACTGTTTTTGTGGACTAAAGTAGACGTTAGTAGACTTGAAAAAAGCTTTTTATGGTGCCGAAGGCCGGACTCGAACCGGCACGTATCTCTACGGTTGATTTTGAATCAACTGCGTCTACCGATTTCGCCACTTCGGCACTGAAGGGGATGCGGAAACGTTGTGGATTATACCTGTCGCGCGCCGCCATGCAAGCGACGACGCGCTAAACCCGCGCTAAGTGCCCAAAAAACCAGCGCCCATCGTCACTCCAGCTCCGAAACCGCCAGCCGAATCACGCCGGCGGCATGGCTTTCAGGCAGTTGCAGCACTTTGGCCCACATCTCCTGCACCATATCGCACGACAACTTCTCTTTGCCCGTCGCCTTGTCCGGCATCTGCAGTAGCTGAATATCCTCGCCGTACTTCGCGGCCAGCTCTTTCATGATCGGGCGCACGTCGGCGACGGCGGTGTCGCGCTCCTGCGCCGTCACGGTGTGGCGGTTTTTGCCGTAGGCGGCGCGCATCATGTCGGCGTCGGCCTGCATGCGGCGCTGCATCATCGGCTTATCCAGCACTCGCATCGGGTTAATGCCGCCCTTTACGTCCGGGTAGAGAAAGCGGAAACAGGCGTCGTCGCTCACCTTCTGAATGGCGGCGGTCTGTTCCATATTCGCCTTCATATAATCCACCACGTTCGCGTCCGGCGCGGTCTGCAGGCGCGACATCTGCAGGTGCAGGATCTGCGGTTGAATCACGTCGATGATCTGTTGCTCGGAATCCCCCTCTTTTTGCATCGCGAGGATCTGTTCACGGATGCGCTGCTGGAATGCGGGTTCTTGCTCCTTCAGCACCTGCCAGGCAGGCATACTGTTGAGCGTGGTGTCGAGTTGCTGTTCGGGGTTTTGTTGCAGGCGTTGTTTATCGTAATAGACCCAGCACGCCACGGCACCGGCCAGTACGGCAACAATCACAATCGGTTTCCAGGCTCTCTTCATCGTCTCGCATCCTTTTGATCTGTCGGATTACACCGGCACGCCGCTATGAAAACGAAACTCACTGTCCGGTGTCGAGATAAGTGTGGCTTCAATTTCACCAAAAAGCTGTACGCGTGAAGAGATATCGTTGTCGCTTACCTGTTGAGCAAGTGTCAGATAGTCCTGGTAATGGCGTGCTTCCGAGCGCAGCAGCGACAGATAGAACTTCTGCAGGTCGTCGTCGAGGAACGACGCCAGCGCGGCGAAACGCTCGCAGGAGCGCGCTTCGATGTACGCACCGCAAATCAGCTTGTCGATAAGCGTCAGCGGTTCGTGAGTGCGCACTTCCTTCAGCATCCCTTTGGCGTAGCGGCTGGCGGTGATTTTGACGTACGGAATATTGCGCGCCAGCATCGCCTCACGCACCTGCCAGAAGTGGTGCAGCTCCTCTTTAATCAGCAGCACCATACTGTCGATCAGCGCCTGACCCCACGGGTCGTCGGTTTTGGGCATCACGCTTTTACTAATCTGCTTGTGCAGGGCGATAAAATCCGGTTCCGGCCCTTCGCGGAAGGTAAAGGCTTCGTAGGGTTTGAGCCAGTCAAGCAGCGCGTCGGCCCCACTTTTGTCGGCGACATATTTACGCACCAGCAGGAGCGCCGTCTGTGCGGCTTTGAGTTCGCACACCATGTGATCGGTGAGCAGGAGCGGCAGGTTTGCCGGATCGCGGGCTTTATCAATCCATGCTTGCGGGGTTGGGCAGTGGAGGAAATTAAGAACGGGGGTGAGTATCTGCGGGTAGTCCATGATGAAACCTTACAAAGCGGCAACAGCTGCGGCAGCCGAAGCTGCCGCAATACACTTTATCCTTCACGCTGCCTCTTCGTTGGCTGCCCTCGTTCCCCCAGGTCACTTACCTGTGTAAGCTCGCTGGGACTCACTCGGTTGCCGCCTCGACGCAGCGTGAATGATGTTGTGTATTTTATTAATTAGTGACGCACGCCGTCGTCATCTTCGTCGACGAAATCTTCATCGTCTTCGTCATCGCCGTCTTCGCCGTTTGGATCTTCGTAGTAGGTTCCCCAGCCGTCGTATTCCACTTCAAACTTCTCGGCCAGATCCATCAACTGCTCAACCTGCGCATCGATCAGCTCTGCTTTCAGCGCCCCTTCGCTCAGGATGTCGCAGCAGATGACGGTTTCGCCCTCTTCCACTTCCAGCTCTTCCGGCTCGGTCACTTCGTAACCCATTTTGAACGCTTCTACCGCCAGTTTCTCCAGCGATTCAAAGTCATCTGCAGAGAAATGGTGCTCGATGGTGTACAGCGCGTCCGGATCGCTGCCGTCTTCCAGCAGCTCTTCAATGATCAGGCGCGTCTCTTCGCGTTGCTCTTCCAGCAGTTCTGGGTTTGCCATGGCTCGTTCCTCTTTAAGTTCGGCAGATACTTCTATTTTCACACACGGACGTGTTTGCCTCCACCTAATGTAAGAAAGAATTGTTAAACAGGGTTGCAAATGAATATTCATACATATAAAGTGAATTTTAATTCAATAAGTGGCCTTTGCCATGTGAGGATAACATGTCTGAACTGTATAAAAAGCACTTCCTGAAATTGCTCGATTTTACGCCTGCACAGCTCAACTCTTTGCTGACGCTCGCGGCAAAGCTTAAAGCGGATAAAAAAAATAACACTGAAGTTCAGTCACTTACTGGAAAAAACATCGCGCTCATCTTCGAAAAAGACTCAACCCGTACACGATGCTCTTTCGAAGTTGCCGCATTTGACCAGGGCGCGCGCGTCACTTATCTCGGCCCGAGCGGCAGCCAGATTGGGCATAAAGAGTCAATTAAGGATACGGCCCGCGTACTCGGGCGGATGTACGACGGAATTCAGTATCGCGGCCACGGCCAGGAGGTGGTCGAAACCCTGGCGGAATATGCCGGTGTGCCGGTATGGAACGGGCTGACCAACGAGTTCCATCCTACCCAGCTGCTGGCGGATTTGCTTACCATGCAGGAGCACCTGCCGGGCAAAGCGTTTAACCAGATGACGCTGGTGTATGCGGGCGATGCGCGCAATAACATGGGCAACTCAATGCTGGAAGCGGCGGCGCTGGTCGGGCTGGATCTGCGTCTGGTCGCACCTAAAGCCTGCTGGCCGGAGGAGAGCCTGGTGGCGGAGTGCAGCGCGCTGGCGGTGCAGAATGGCGGAAAAATCACCCTGACGGAAGATGTGATCGCCGGAGTGAAAGGTGCGGACTTCATCTATACCGACGTCTGGGTGTCGATGGGCGAGCCAAAAGAGAAGTGGGCGGAGCGTATCGCGCTGCTGCGCAACTATCAGGTGAATTGCGAAATGATGGCCCTGACGGGCAATCCGAACGTCAAGTTCCTGCACTGTCTGCCGGCGTTCCATGACGATCAAACGACCCTCGGCAAGCAGATGGCGAAAGAGTTCGATCTGCACGGCGGAATGGAAGTGACCGATAAAGTGTTTGAGTCGGCGGCGAGCATCGTCTTTGACCAGGCGGAAAACCGGATGCATACCATTAAAGCTGTCATGGTGGCGACACTTGCGGAGTAAGCCTTCACTCTCGCTTTCTCCACAAGGCATAAAGAATCAACAGTAAAAACGGCGACCTGGGGTTGCCGTTTTGCTTTTACCGCCATTCGATTGATTTTTCAGCGAAAAAAAGGTACTTTTTCACCTGAACTCCAGCGTGGACGGTCCTTAATTATGCCTATTATTCAGTCTGTTGAACGTGCCTTGCAGATCCTCGACCTGTTTAATGAACAGGCGACGGAGCTGAAGATCACTGACATCAGTAAACAGATGGGTTTGAGCAAAAGCACGCTTCACTCGCTGCTCAAAACGCTCCAGCTGCACGGCTATATCGATCAGAATCCGGAAAATGGTAAATATCGCCTCGGCATGAAACTGGTGGAGCGCGGCCATTTTGTGGTGAGCTCGATGGATATTCGCCAGAAGGCGAAAGGCTGGCTGACGGATCTGTCGCAGCGCACCGGGCAGACCACCCATCTGGGCATTCTCGACGGGCGCGAAGGCGTCTATATCGAGAAGATCGAAGGCAAGCTGGCAGCCATTGCCTATTCACGCATTGGTCGTCGTCTTCCCGTCCATGCGACTGCCATCGGGAAAGTGTTGATCGCCTGGCTCAACGATACCGACCTCAACGCCCTGCTCGACGGCTATCAGTACACCTCTTTCACCCCGGCGACGATAACCTCGCGCGAGGCGCTGCTGGCAGCGCTGGCGCAAACCCGCGCCCAGGGTTACGCCCTTGATAGCGAAGAGAACGAACAGGGTGTGCGCTGCGTTTCGGTGCCGGTGTGGAATCATGAATCCCGCGTGATTGCGGCACTGAGTCTTTCGACCTTAACCTCGCGGGTCGATGATGACGCGTTCGCCCGCTTCCGGGGAATGCTGGAAGAGGCCGGGTTGCAGCTCTCAAAAGCGCTGGGCTACCCGGCCTGAAGCGTCATGCGGTGGCAGGCGTATAGCTGAAGTAATCAAAATCTGCAAAACAGCCATCGCCGCTGATGTCTTCACAGTGCAGTCCGACAAACGCCCCCGTAAAGAACCCACGGCCGCCGATGTAATCATCCGACAGTTTCCACGCGTCATAGGTGACAGGCACGGTCTGCCACTGCTCGCCGTCAAACGAATAGCTGTAGCGATAGACTAAATGCTCGACGTCAACACGCAGCCACACGCCCAGCGCGTCGTCCGGCACGGGGATCGGCTGCTCGTGCAGCGGCCACGACGGCACGTTCTGATCGAGCTGAATCACCTTGAGCGTCCTGCCCTTCCCTTCCTCGTAGTCGACAAAGCAGTAGCTCCAGTTTTTGCTGTTGTAGTAGCAGGTTAACCCGGCACTTTGCTGGAAATGGCGTGGGGCAAACTCCATGCGCGTCTCGGCGCGAAACGCGAAATGCTGCCAGCGCCGCGCCACGGTGGACTGGGTAAAGGTCGAGTTGAGGGAGTCGTTGCCATACAGCCGCAGGAATCCCCGGCGTGCCGTCAGCGATCCGAGAGAATCGTCGAACGGAATGCGCAGGGTTTGCAGTTCCGGGTTAAGCGTTGATGTCTCAAAATCATCGCGCCAGTTCGCCGTCAACACGCTTTGACTCTCCGCCATCTGCGGCCCCGGTACGTGGACCTGCGCGTGTTTCCCGCCCTCGACATAGGGCCAGCCGTCACGCCAGGTGATGCGTGCGATCCCGGTTTCACGCCCTAACGAACAGTACCCGCGTCCGCCAGTGGCCAGCAGCGGCACGCCCGGTAAACGCTGCGGTCGGCTGGTCAGATACGCCATATACCACTCGCCGGTGTGCGTCTCCAGCAGCGATCCGTGCCCGCTCTTTTGCAGCGGATTTTCCGGCAGATGCCAGCTGGTCATCATCGTCACCTCGGGGTGCAGCTCGTAAGGGCCATCGATGTTTTTGGATCGCAGCACGACCACGGCATGTTCGTAGCTGGTGCCCCCCTCCGCAACCATCAGATAGTACCAGCCCTCCTTGCGATAGAGATGCGCCCCTTCCGTGTAGCACAGCGGTGTGCCGGTAAACAGCCTTTTGCGCTCCGGCGAAAGCCGCTGCGTCTGCAGGAAATACTCCTGCATCACGATAGTGTTATGCGGATTGCTGTGATGACGAGGCCCCCAGGGTCGGTAAATGTAATATTTGCGGCCATCGTCATCGTGGAACAGCGACGGATCAAAGCCACCGTTGCCCATCGGAATCGGCTCGCTCCACGGCCCTTCGATGGACGGCGCGGTGACGAGGAAATTTTTGCCATTCTTCCACGGTGAATCGACGATTTTCACGTCCGTGTACAGCAGCCAGAACTGCCCGTCGGCGTAGCTCAGACACGGCGCCCAGATGCCGCCAGAATCAGGATTGCCTTTCATATCCAGCATCGACACACGATCCAGCGGCGTGCTCACCAGCGACCAGTTTTTCAAATCGCGCGAGTGATAAATCCGCACGCCGGGGAACCACTCAAAGGTCGAGGTGGCAATGTAATAATCCTCACCCTGCCGGCACAGGGACGGGTCCGGGTTGAATCCGCTCAGAATCGGGTTAGTGATAGTGTACATAGCGTCTCCTTCTTAATGGGATGCCGCCGTCGCCGCAGCGGGAAGATCCTCGCCCTGCGCCGCACGGTGTTTAAGCAGTTGCTGGCTGATGGCCTCGACGCGGTCATCGCTGAGTTTGTAGAGCGAGAGCATGATGAACATGCCGACGTAGAGCACCACCGGAACCACGCAGAACAGGATTTTGATGGTGGTCAGCACTTCGATGGGCTGCACGCTGCTGCTGGCGGAGTAATTGACATAGGCGAGGATCCAGCCGACCACCGCGCCGCCAATCGCCAGGCCAATTTTCAGGCTGAACAGATAGGTAGAGAACACCAGCCCGTCCAGACGGCGGCCGCTGCGACTCTCTTCATAATCGACAACGTCGGAGGCCATCAGCCATTGCAGCGGCGTGGTGGTGTTAAAGACAAAGAGGAACAGGATATTGAGGGCGAAAATCAGGCCGATATACGCCACCGGCGTGATGAAAATCAGCAGGCTGATCAGGGAGTACGCCACGATAATCCACTTGAACGATTTCACGCGGTCGAAGCGGCCTAACAGCCGGGATGAACAGAGCGAGCCAAACATGGTGGCGATGCTGCCGTAGAGTAAGAACTGCGTGGCCATCTCCGGATGGTCCATCACGTATTTCACGAAATAGAGCGTGGCCCCACCGCGCACCACGTTTGAGCAGGTCGCCATCATTTTGAACGCACACATAATCCGCCACTGGCTGTTGCCCCACAGCAGCTTCAAATCTTTTGATACCGACGAACCCGGCTGCACCTCAAAGGTATAGCGCTCTTTGGTGGTAAAGAAGCAGACATACAGCAGCACCACACCGCTCAGGCCGAGCACGCACATCGCGCCAAAGTAGCCCAACTGTTCGTTGCCTTTACCGATGATCCCCACCAGCGGCAGCGCAATCCCACTGATCGCCAGCGATCCCGCGGCGGCGAGGAAAAAACGCCACGACTGGAGCGCATGACGCTCTTTCGGATCGGCGGTAATCACTCCGGGCATGGCGCAGTAAGGGACGTTCACGAAGGTGTAGACAAGCGTCAGCAGAATGTAGGTCACGCAGGCGTAGATGATTTTGCCGTTGGCGGAAAAGTCCGGCGTGTAGAAGGTCAGCATGCAGACGACGCCAAACGGGATTGCACCCCAGAGCAGGAACGGGCGGAACTGGCCGTGGCGCGTGCGGGTGCGATCCACCAGCAGCCCCATCAGCGGATCGGTTACGGCGTCGAGTATGCGCGACACTAAAAACAGCGTCCCCATAATTCCCGCCGATAAACCAAACACATCCGTATAAAAATAGGCCAGCAAAAACATGGTGGCCTGCCAGACAAAGCCACAGGCGGTATCACCCAGCCCGTAGCCAATTTTATCTTTCATGGTTAATTGCATTATGACCCCCAACGCAGAAAGTGAAAAAGTGCAAACGTCAGGGACCTGTTCCAGGCAAAAGCAATACCTGGTGCATCGTCAGGAATACACCCTTTTTTCGTGTGCTGATCGGACTATTTCGTGTTAATTGAGTGTAAGTAAATGATCGATTAACCAGCAATGGTCATATCTTATTTATGAATTATGATATTTTGCTTTTGTGATAATCGTCGTTATATACCTACAAATTAAAAAATAGTTTTAGCTTTTATTTTTAATACGTTACGAAAACATTTATTTATTAAATGTCGCTATATTACAGGCGCAATAAAACCGCCCGCAAATTATCATCACAGGCAGTTAAATTTATTTTATGCTTTATATTCCGAGTGCTTTTTTACCGGCGTTAATCACCTCGATAATTTTATCGGTATCATAAATACAGCCTTTCCAGGTTCCGCCGCTCACCGACTGCAACGCCGCCCAAAGTCGCGTATCGTCCGGCAAGAAATCGTGGGCATGCAACTCCGGGTGCGGCGCCCGACGCGCCAGCTCCGCAGCGCCCTCTTCCGGCGTGAGCGGATGTTGCGCCGTGCCGATAAAATTCACCCGGCCAGTTAATGAAAGCCTGTCCACCTCGATCTCGATGATGTCGTTATCGCGCAGCTTGCCAATCGGCCCACCGGCCAGTGCTTCGGGTGCTACGTGGCCAAAACAGGCGCCGGTCGATACGCCGGAGAAACGGGCGTCGGTGATCAGGGAAACGCTCTTGCCCCAGGAGACGTGTTTTAGCGCCGAGGTCAGCTGGTAAGTCTCTTCCATTCCGGTACCGGACGGGCCTCCGCCGATAACGACCATGATATCGCCGCGCACGATCTCCCCGCTTTTGATGGCTTTGATTGCCCTCGCTTCGGAGACAAATACCCGCGCCCGGCCAGTATGACGATACACACCGTCCTCACCCACCACCGACGGATCGATCGCCGTGGCTTTTATCACCGATCCTTCCGGCGCGATATTCCCCACCGGAAAGGCCACGGTGGAGGTCAGTCCGCGGGCTTTAGCCCGTTCCGGCGGCAGGATCACATCATCAGGATCAACACCGTCCTGCTCACGCAAACACTGACGGAAACGTTCGCGACGCTCGGAGGCTTGCCACCAGTCAAGATTTTCCCCGACCGTCTGGCCCGTCACCGTCATGGCGTCCAGATGCAGCAGGCCAAGATCGCGCAGATGGAGCATCACTTCCGGCACGCCGCCCGCGAGGAACGCGCGCACGGTCGGATGATAATCCGGCCCGTTCGGCAGCACGCTCACCAGGCGCGGCACGCTGCGGTTGATCCGCGTCCAATGATCGACATCCGGGATCGTGCAACCCGCGGCATGGGCGATCGCAGGAATATGCAGCAGCAGATTGGTCGATCCCCCAAACGCGGCGTGGATCACCATCGCGTTTTCAATGGCTTTGTCCGTCAGGATATCGCGCGTGGTGATCCCGCGATCGTCGAGCTGCGCCACAGCGCGGGCCGACTGGCGCGAAATTTCCAGCCACACATCCTGCCCGGATGGAGCCAACGCTGAATGGGGTAGCGCCAGCCCGAGCGCTTCGGCCACCACCTGTGATGTTCCGGCGGTGCCCAAAAACTGGCAGCCACCGCCCGGTGAAGCACAGGCGCGGCAGCCCAGTTCAGCGGCTTCCTGTAACGAGAGTTCATGGTTAGCGTAGCGCGCGCCGATGGTCTGCACCTTTCCGGCATCTTCGCCGAACGTTGGCGGCAACGTCGCGCCACCCGGCACCAGAATGGTCGGCAGATGGTGCATGGAGGCGAGTGCAATCATGGTCGCGGGCAGGCCTTTGTCACAGGTGGCGACGCCAATCACCGCCCTGCGCGTGGGGAGCGAACGAATAAGACGACGGAAAACAATGGCGGCGTCGTTGCGGTACGGCAGAGAATCGAACATCCCGTGCGTCCCTTGCGAGCGCCCGTCGCAGGGATCGCTGACAAAGGCCGCGAACGGGATTCCCCCGTTGCGGGTGATCTCTTTTGCCGCCGCCTGCATTTGCAGGCCGATTTCCCAGTGGCCGGTGTGATACCCCAGCGCCACCGGGCGGCCATCTCCCGCGCGAATCCCGCCCTGAGTGCCAATAATCAGCACCTCTTTACCCGTGAGTTTATTGGCGTCCCAGCCCATGCCCGCGTTCTGCGTCATACCAAACAGGTTGCCACTCGGCGACTCCATCAGCATTTGCGGCGTCAGCGGCAGCGCGCCCTGCGGCCCGGCCGCATGGGTGATAACGGAATAAAATGCATCATCCTGCGGAGTAAATATCGTCTCTATCGCCATCTTATCCTTCCGGTTCAGCAGAGTTTCAGCTGTTGCAACAGCGATTTCAGCTGCGCCTTGCGTGACTCATCCAGCGGGCTGGCTGGCGGCAGCACATAGGTCGAAACCGGCCGCCCGCACAGAGAGATCGCCTCTTTGATCACATTCACAAACGGCGTATCGAGCTGATACATCTGCGGGATTTGCAGCATCGTTTGGTGATACTGCGCGGCCTGGGCCAGATCGCCGTCGCGGAACGCCTGCAGCAGTTTGACTGAGACCTGCGGCGCAAAGTTGCCGCTGGCCGAGATGGCCCCGTCGCCGCCCAGCAGCAGCGTATTGAACAGGTGATCGTCATACCCGCAGAGCACAGTGAAGTGCGGATGCGCCCCTTTCACGGTCTGGATCATGCTGCGCAAATGGGCCACAGAGTCGATGGTGTCTTTGATGCCGACAATATTGGCGCACGTATCGGCCAGCGTTTTCACCAGCGCGGGCGTTAAGTCCTGGCCGGTCAGCGCCGGGAAGTTATAGAGGATCACCGGGAGCGTCACGCTTTCTGCCACCTGCTGGTAATAGCGGATCAGATTCTGCTCGGACACTTTCCAGTAATAAGGGTTAATCACCACAATGCCATCGGCACCCGCACGCTGGGCATGCTGGCTGAGTTCAATGGTTTCCCGGGCATTGGTTCCACCGGTGCCAATCAGCACTGGCACCCGGCGATTAACATGCTCAATCGCAAATTCGGTAATCGCTTTACGCTCGTCGGCGTTGAGCTGAGAAAACTCGCCCCCGCTGCCTAAAAAGAACAGTCCGTCGACGCCTGCATGAATCATGTCGTCGATGAGCGCGGCGGTGCCGGATTTATCGAGCTGGCCTTCGGCGGTGAAAAGGGTGGAGACAGGAGGAATAATCCCCGAGAACTGCACGGTCTGCTGCATGTGATCTCCCTGTTGATACAGTTTGTTCTACATTATAGGACAGCGTTCATTTATTTAACTCTCATACTAAGCCGCGACGCGCAAAGAGGTAAACCGGGAAAAATCAGTAAGGGGCGATTTTTTAGACTGGATCACGAAATGATGAAACGAGGGATAAAAGTTGTAGCCCGGTGAGCGAGGCGCCACCGGGCGAGGGAAATTAAGCCACCAGCATCTTCACGACGACCTTACGCACCGCCGCCGGGCTGCCCACCGCACACAGCGGTTTATGCACTTCGCCCGGGTAAAACACCACAAAATCCCCTTCGCTTAACACCACGGTTTTTTCCTGATCGCCTTCCGGCAGGAACGCGATGTCTTTATCCGCCAGCCAGTCGGTGTCCGGCGTGCCGTGGGGCAGCGTGCTGAACGTCATCCCTTCCTGGCCTTTCATGATGATTTGAATGTCCAGATAGCGGGCATGATACTCCGCGCGGCGCTCGGCGAACGGCTGTGTCATGTCTTCTGAAACCAGATAAAACAGGTTGTTACCGTCGATATCGTGCTTACCAAGCGAGGTGTCGTCGGTGACGTGCGCTTTGACGTGTTCGATAGCCTGGCGCAGTTCTTCCGGCAGCCAGGACTGGAGGTGATGAATGTTGCCAACGATCATGAGTAAACCCTCAATATAAAACAATGTTTCATTTTCAACTTTTATACGAGAATTCTCTCTGCCATACCACCCCTTTTTACGCCCTCTTTGCGCCAGCGCATGTTTATCGGGAAATGTGTTATCCGCCTGTTAAACCCTGCCAGGCAACTATGCACCGATTATGCATAACCACGGTCAGAGGCTTTGCGTAGATTCTTATAAGCCACTGATTTCGCGGTGCTAAGTAAAAAACGCCTTGTCGGGTCACAGTTTATCAATCCGTTTATTTTCAATTAATATGGATAGTTATTTATTGATTTACCTTTGGACAAAAATAGTTAACGGAGATAAGTGCATATTCATTCTTAGTGAAAATTTTTATCCTTTTAAATCATGCTGTTAGTTATTTATGTCTGATTATTCCATTATACATAACAATAACATTCTCAAATAACCCCAGCCAATTATGCTTAATGATTCATTCCCGATTATAACCTAATTAAGCATAATCTGACGCGAATCATGCAATAGAAAACAAAGCCGACAATATCCGATCTCACGTGAGCCACATCACAAAATACAATTCTTAACTGCCTACTATGGGCCTTGAAATCAATTGAAATTAAAGGGCTATGAATTAATAACGATTCATAGCACAGCCCTTTTTATTCTGAAAAAACAGTTAAAGGAATAATTATGGAAAAGCATTACGTCGGTTCTGAAATTGGTCAATTGCGTAGCGTTATGCTGCATCGCCCGAATTTAAGTCTGAAACGCTTAACGCCGTCGAATTGTCAGGAGCTGTTGTTCGATGACGTTTTGTCCGTCGAGCGGGCGGGTGAAGAGCACGATATCTTCGCAAACACCCTACGCGAGCAGGGAGTGGAAGTCCTGCTGCTAACCGATTTACTCACTCAAACGCTTGATAACACAGACGCAAAAGCCTGGCTGCTGGACACCCAAATCTCTGACTATCGCCTCGGCCCCACCTTCGCCAACGACGTGCGCGGCTGGCTGGCGGATATGTCCCATCGCGAACTGGCCCGCCGTCTGAGCGGGGGTTTGACCTACGGCGAAATACCGGCCTCGATTAAAAATATGGTGGTCGATACCCATACGGCGAATGATTTTATTATGAAGCCGCTGCCCAACCATTTATTTACGCGTGACACCTCATGCTGGATTTATAACGGCGTTTCAATTAACCCGATGGCAAAACCGGCCCGTCAGCGTGAAACCAATAATCTGCGCGCAATATATCGCTGGCACCCGGCGTTTGCCGACGGTGATTTTATTAAATACTTTGGCGATGAAAATATTAATTACGATCACGCCACATTAGAGGGCGGCGACGTATTAGTGATTGGTCGCGGCGCCGTATTAATTGGCATGTCTGAACGCACCACTCCACAGGGCGTCGAATTCCTGGCCCAAAGCCTGTTTAAACACCGCCAGGCAGAACGCGTGATTGCCGTTGAGCTGCCGAAACACCGCTCCTGTATGCACCTCGACACGGTCATGACTCACATCGACGTCGATACCTTCTCCGTCTACCCGGAAGTGGTGCGCAAAGACGCCCAGTGCTGGACGCTCACCCCGGACGGTCGCGGCGGCCTGCTGCGCACCCAGGAAACTGACCTGCTCCACGCCCTCGAAAAAGCCCTCGGCGTTAACCAGATACGACTGATCACCACCGGCGGCGACGCTTTCGAAGCCGAACGCGAGCAGTGGAACGACGCCAACAACGTGCTGACCATTCGCCCCGGCGTGGTGATTGGCTACGAGCGCAACATCTGGACCAACGAGAAATACGACAAAGCCGGGATCACCGTGCTGCCGATTCCGGGCGACGAACTCGGACGCGGTCGCGGCGGTGCGCGCTGCATGAGCTGCCCGTTGGAACGCGACGGAATTTAAAGGAGCCATCATGGAAAGAAAACCCACTCTGGTCGTGGCGCTGGGCGGTAACGCGCTGCTCAAACGCGGCGAACCGCTGGAAGCGGACATTCAGCGCCAGAACATCGAACTGGCGGCCCGCACTATCGCCGGACTCACCGCCCAGTGGCGCGTGGTGCTGGTCCACGGCAACGGGCCGCAGGTCGGGCTGCTGGCGCTGCAAAACAGCGCCTACGACAAGGTTACGCCCTATCCGCTCGACATTCTCGGGGCTGAAAGCCAGGGGATGATCGGCTACATGCTCCAGCAAGCGCTGAAAAACAACCTGCCGCAGCGCGAGGTGAGCGTCCTGCTGACGCAGGTCGAAGTCGATGGCAACGACCCGGCGTTTCGCAATCCGACCAAATACATCGGCCCGGTGTACAGCGAAGAGCAGGCCAACACCCTGCGGGCAGAAAAAGGCTGGGTGTTTAAAGCCGACGGCAGCTACTTCCGCCGCGTGGTGCCGTCGCCACAGCCGAAACGCATCGTTGAGAGCGACGCCATTACCGCCCTGATAGCGCGCGATCATCTGGTGATTTGCAACGGCGGCGGCGGCGTCCCGGTGGTGGAGAACGCCAACGGCTATCGCGGTATTGAAGCGGTCATCGACAAAGATCTCTCCGCCGCCCTACTGGCCCGCCAGATTGAGGCCGACGCGCTGCTGATCCTCACGGACGCCGACGCGGTGTACCTCGACTGGGGCAAACCGACCCAACGCCCGCTGGCGCAGGTCTCTCCGGAGGTGCTCAAAACCCTGCAGTTCGATGCCGGTTCGATGGGGCCGAAAGTTGCCGCTTGCCGTGAATTTGTCGAGGCCTGCAACGGTATCGCAGGGATCGGCGCGCTGGCCGACGGTGCCGCGATTCTGGCAGGCGACAAGGGGACGTTGATTCGCAATTGATTCCTATTTTTCCCTTCACCCTGCTCCTGGCATTTCCCCTCTCCCGCAAAGAGAGGGGCGGGTGAAGGGCACCAGACAGCTCAACATTTAACAAGGATCGCCACATGACCATTAACCTGAAAAACCGCAACTTCCTCAAACTGCTGGACTACACCCCGGCAGAAATCCAGTACCTGATCGATCTGGCCATCGACCTGAAAGCCGCCAAAAAAGCCGGGCGTGAAAAGCAGACCTTAGTCGGCAAAAACATCGCCCTGATCTTCGAAAAAACCTCCACCCGCACGCGCTGCGCCTTTGAAGTGGGCGCCTTTGACCAGGGCGCGCAGGTCACCTATCTCGGCCCAAGCGGATCGCAGATTGGCCACAAAGAGTCAATGAAAGACACCGCCCGCGTGCTGGGCCGCATGTATGACGGCATCGAGTATCGCGGCTACGGCCAGGCCATCGTCGAAGAGCTGGGCGAATACGCGGGCGTGCCGGTGTGGAACGGGCTGACCGACGAATTCCACCCGACGCAAATCCTCGCCGATCTGATGACCATGCTCGAACACGCGCCGGGCAAAACCCTGCCGGAGCTGAGCTTCGCCTATCTGGGCGACGCGCGGAACAACATGGGCAACTCCCTGATGGTCGGCGCGGCGAAAATGGGCATGGATATCCGTCTGGTGGCGCCGAAATCCTTCTGGCCGGAAGCCGGGCTGGTCGAGCAGTGCCGCGCCATCGCCAAAGAGACCGGCGCACGCATCACCCTGACGGACGACGTGAATGAGGGCGTTCACGGCACCGATTTCCTCTACACCGACGTGTGGGTGTCGATGGGCGAACCGAAAGAGGCCTGGGCAGAGCGTGTAAGCCTGATGAAACCGTATCAGATCAACGGCGACGTCATGAAAGCCACCGGCAATCCGAACGTGAAATTCATGCACTGCCTGCCCGCGTTCCACAACGAACACACCAAAGTGGGCCGTGAAATCGAAATGGCGTACGGCCTGAAAGGGCTGGAGGTGACGGAAGAGGTCTTCGAATCCCCGAACTCTATCGTCTTCGACGAAGCAGAGAACCGCATGCACACCATTAAAGCGGTCATGGTGGCGACACTCGGCGACTAATCACCGCCCGGCGCGGCCACAGGCTGCGCCGGGGCAAGGAGAACATCATGGGCAAGTTCAAATTTCCTTCCGCTTACACCATTCTCTTTTTCCTGATCGCCGTAGTCGCCGCCCTGAGCTGGATTGTTCCGGCCGGGCAGTACCAGATGGCAATGAATGCCGCCCTCGGCAAAGAAGTGCCCATTGCCGGAACCTACGCACACGTCGCCGCGCATCCGCAGGGGATCGTTGCGGTGCTGATGGCGCCGATCGCCGGGCTGTACGATCCTGAGTCCGGCCAGGCGGGAGCGATCGACGTCGCGCTGTTTATTCTGATCATCGGCGGTTTTCTCGGGATCGTCACCAAAACCGGGGCGATTGACGCCGGGATCGAACGCGTCACCACCCGGCTGCGCGGTCGCGAAGAGTGGATGATCCCGATTCTGATGGCGCTGTTCGCCGCCGGTGGGACCATTTACGGCATGGCGGAAGAGTCGCTGCCGTTCTACACGCTGTTAGTGCCGGTGATGCTGGCCGCCCGTTTCGACCCGGTGGTCGCCGCCTCCACGGTGCTGCTCGGCGCAGGGATCGGCACGCTCGGTTCAACCATTAACCCCTTCGCTACGGTCATCGCCGCCAACGCCGCGGGCATTCCGTTCACCAACGGGATCGCCCTGCGCGTCGCCCTGCTGGCGATCGGCTGGATCATCTGCGTGTGGTGGGTGATGCGTTACGCCCGCAAGGTGCGCCAGGACCCGTCCCTGTCGATTGTCGCCGACAAAGAGGCCGAGAATCGTGCGCATTTCCTCGGCGATAAAGGCCAGCAGTCGCTGGAATTTACCCCGGTGCGCAAAGTGATTCTGGTGATTTTCGCCCTCGCCTTCGCGGTGATGATCTACGGCGTGGCGGTGCTCGGCTGGTGGATGGCAGAGATCTCCGCAGTCTTCCTCGCCAGCGCCATTATCGTCGGCCTGATTGCCCGCATGAGCGAAGAAGAGCTGACATCAACATTTATCAACGGGGCGCGGGATTTGCTGGGCGTCGCGCTGATTATTGGTATTGCGCGCGGTATCGTAGTCATCATGGATAAGGGCATGATTACGCACACGATTTTGCACAGTGCCGAAGGCCTGGTGACCGGACTGTCAACGGTGGCGTTTATCAACGTGATGTACTGGCTGGAAGTGGTGCTGTCGTTTCTGGTGCCATCTTCCTCGGGCCTTGCCGTTCTGACGATGCCGATCATGGCACCGCTTGCCGATTTCGCTAACGTCAACCGCGACCTGGTCGTGACGGCGTACCAGTCAGCCTCCGGGATTGTCAATCTGGTCACACCGACGTCCGCCGTGGTGATGGGGGGTCTTGCGATCGCGCGCGTACCGTACGTGCGTTATCTCAAGTGGGTCGCCCCGCTGCTGGGTATTTTGACGGTGGTGATCATGGTGGCGTTGAGCCTGGGTGCGCTTATCTGATTTGCCGGATGGCGCTGCGCTTATCCGGCCTGCGGTAATCTTTTTGTAGGCCCGGTAAGCGTTGCGCCACCGGGCATTTTTTGTTGGCAACAGAGATGGGAACCAGATGATGGAATATGGAGAATACTCCCCAAAAGAACAGCTTCAGCTCGCGGTATGCCAGAGCCTGATCAGCGAAAACAGCTACCTTTCTCAGGAAGAGATCCGCCGCGACCTGCAGGAACGGGGGTTTGACAGCATCAGCCAGTCGAGCGTCTCCCGGCTGCTGAAATTGCTTGGTGTCATAAAAATTCGAAATGCCAAAGGACAAAAGATTTATTCGATGAATCCGCAGTTGCGCCCTGCGCCGGATGCAGCCCGTTCGATCTCCGAAATGGTGGTCAGCGTGGAGCACAATAGCGAATTTATCCTTATTCATACCGTCGCCGGATACGGGCGCGCCGTGGCGCGAATTCTGGATTATCACCAGTTACCGGAAATTTTAGGTGTGGTGGCCGGAAGCAGTATTGTCTGGGTCGCGCCCCGCGTAGTAAAGCGCACGGCGCTGGTACATAAGCAAATTAATTATTTACTCAGAACGCATTAATATTCAAATAGAACCGTTTGCACTGAGTAAAGTGTGCATTAATCGCTTGATCCGAAAATCGAGCTGAGTATAATGCCCGACAATTTGCCGGGAGGAAGTCATGGTCAAGCGTGTACGACATACAGTCATACCGCGTCTGAAAACAGACGCTGGCCTGCCGTTTTTCTTCCCGTTGATAACCCTATTCCCAGAGCCCCTCATTTGAGGGGCTTTTTTTTGCCCGGCGTCAGGAGATAAACATGAATCCGCTTTATCAAAAACACATCATTTCCATCAATGACCTCAGCCGCGAAGAGCTGGAACTGGTTCTGGATACCGCGGCAAAACTGAAGGCCAACCCACAGCCCGAGCTGCTGAAGCACAAAGTGATCGCGAGCTGCTTCTTTGAAGCCTCCACCCGTACCCGTCTGTCGTTCGAGACCTCGATGCACCGTCTCGGCGCGAGCGTGGTCGGCTTCTCTGACAGCAGCAATACGTCGCTGGGCAAAAAAGGCGAGACGCTGGCGGATACCATCTCCGTCATCAGCACCTACGTGGACGCGATTGTTATGCGCCACCCGCAGGAAGGCGCGGCGCGTCTGGCGACCGAGTTCTCCGGCGGTATTCCGGTGCTGAATGCCGGTGACGGTGCGAACCAGCATCCAACGCAGACCTTGCTGGATCTCTTCACCATCCAGGAAACGCAGGGGCGTCTGGAAAATCTGCACATCGCCATGGTCGGGGATCTGAAATATGGCCGCACCGTCCACTCGCTGGCCCAGGCGCTGGCGAAATTTAACGGCAACCGCTTCTACTTTATCGCCCCGGCGGCGCTGGCGATGCCGCAGTACATTCTCGATATGCTCGACGAAAAAGGCATCCAGTGGAGCCAGCACGCCAGCATTGAAGAGGTGATGGGTGAAGTGGATGTGCTGTACATGACGCGCGTGCAGAAAGAGCGCCTCGACCCGTCCGAGTACGCGAACGTCAAAGCGCAGTTCATCCTGCGTGCCAGCGACCTCGAAGGCGCACGCCCGAACATGAAAGTGCTGCACCCGCTGCCGCGCATCGACGAAATTGCCACCGACGTGGATAAGACGCCGCACGCCTGGTATTTCCAGCAGGCAGGCAACGGCATCTTCGCTCGCCAGGCGTTACTGGCACTGGTTCTGAATCGCGAATTCGTTCTGTAAGGGGAAATGACAATGACACATGATAATAAACTCCAGGTTGAAGCCATCAAACGTGGCACCGTGATTGACCATATCCCTGCGCAGGTGGGCTTTAAACTGCTGACGCTGTTCAAGCTGACTGAAACCGACCAGCGCATCACCATTGGCCTGAACCTGCCGTCCGGCGAGATGGGCCGCAAAGACCTGATCAAAATCGAGAACACCTTCCTGACCGACGAGCAGGTCAACCAGCTCTCCCTGTATGCGCCGGACGCGACGGTGAACCGCATCGACGATTACGAAGTGGTGGGCAAATCGCGCCCGAACTTACCGGAACGCATCGAGCACGTGCTGATCTGCCCGAACAGCAACTGCATCAGTCATGCTGAGCCAGTGTCGTCCAGTTTTGCAGTGAAAAAACGGGCGAATGACATCGCACTCAAATGCAAATATTGCGAAAAAGAGTTTTCGCATTATGTGGTGCTGGCCAACTAATTGAGGCTGGTAATGAGACGCCGGCCTCCTGTTACACGAAATCATTCGCGCCGCATCAAGGCCAAATATCCCCGGAAGCACAGGAAACTCTGTGACCGGGGTATGAGGACGCGGCCAACGAAGAGGCGGCGTGAAGGATGATGTGTATAATGGCCGGGACCCTTCTTAACGCTGTAATCCTGGAGAAAATATGAGCAAAGTACTTGCGACGGAAAATGCACCAGCAGCTATCGGTCCTTACGTTCAGGGCGTAGATCTCGGCAGCATGATTATCACTTCCGGTCAGATCCCGGTGAACCCGAAAACCGGCGAAGTGCCGGAAGATGTGGCGGCGCAGGCCCGTCAGTCACTGGAAAACGTGAAAGCGATCGTTGAATCCGCGGGCCTGAAAGTGGGCGATATCGTGAAAACGACCGTATTCGTTAAAGATCTTAACGATTTCGCGACCGTTAACGCCACTTACGAAGCGTTCTTCAACGAACATGACGCAACCTTCCCGGCGCGTTCTTGTGTAGAAGTCGCGCGTCTGCCAAAAGACGTGAAGATTGAGATTGAGGCGATTGCAGTTCGTCGCTGATCGGTACTGATCCGTTAAGCATCAGAGGTTATTCCGTTCACCTTATGTTCAGAAGAATATAAGGTGAACTGAACCCCCTTCTGTGCTCAACGACCCAACAACCCTACTGATTCCTCGTCGCCCTGAGCAATTTCTCCAGCGGATAAACCGCTGCAATCACCACTTCATCTTGAATCTTCGCCGCGTTATCCAGCTCGGTCTGAATCGAGGCGATCTCCTTATCGTCCAGCGTGCCTTGCCGCGCCACCAGATCCGTCAGGCGCAGGCCAATCGACGCCAGTTTGTCCACCTCCTGAATCACCGGTTTGATGGCTTTCAGCTGATAGCTGTTTTCACTCAGCGCCAGCGCATCGCTGGTATTGTTCTGCCAGCGCGTAAAGACGTGGCGCAGCGCTTCGGCGCTTTCCGTGTCTTCGGCATCGCTTATCAGCCGCTCGGCCCATTTATCCATCTGACGCACCGTGGCGCTCTCGGCGTTCAGCGCGTCGGCGTAGCGGTTTAGCGGCTCAAACTGATGATAATTTCCGGCCTGGAATTTCAGGTGCTGACGGGTGTAATACTGCGCAGGCTCCACGGCCTGGGCGAGAATGTGCAGCGGCAAGGTGTCGGCGTTATTCGCCAGACGAGTGAACTGCGCCTGCTGCTGGCTATGCTGTTGCAGCCCGACCGACACCGTCGTCCAGCTGTCCATCGCCTGCAAACGGGTGTACATATTGTCGATATCATTCACATCCTGCGCAGACCACAGGCGCTCCGCCACTGCAAACGCGCGCGGCCAGAGTTTGATATCCAGAACCGGGGCAATCACGTTTTCCGCCCACAGCGCCGCTTCGCCGCCGAGCAGGTTAGCCTGCTGATCGGCATCCGGCACCGTCGGCTGAATCCCTTTCGGCACCTCATTGAGGCGCGCGCCGGAAATCGGATAGCGAGCGTTCCCCACCAGGAAGTAGCCGGTGAGTTTGTCGTCCGACACATTGACCACCGGGCGCGTTTCGCCCATCCAGGTGTCGACGGTAAAGCTCAGCTGGTTGTCGTCGCGCCATTCGATATGATCAATCGCACGGCGGGATTTGCCGCTGAAATCGATAAATCCGCGCCAGCCGGAAACGCCTTTAATCAGCGTAAAACTGCCCTCGACCGGTTTGCCTTTCAGACGCGGCATCGTGAAAGTCCAGCTCTGCGCGCTGTCGGAATCGGCGATGATGTCCATGCCGTTTAAGCCCTGCGGTACGATCTCATTGCGGTAGTGATAGGCCGTGGACTGGGGCTGATCGAGGTAAAAACCGGTGGAGAGAATGCCTTTATAGCCCTGCTTCGCCACCTCGCCCAGCGCGTCCTGCCCCTGCCAGGACTGGATCAGAATGCTTTTCGGCAGATCAGGATGATAGATCTCATCCCAGCCGACCATCTGGCGATGGTGTTTCTCAAGAATGGTTTCCAGTTTGCGATTGAAATAGGCCTGCAGCGCATGGCTGTCCGCCAGTTTGTTGTCGCGCATAAACTGCTGGATGGCGGTGCTGTTTTTCCACTGGCTATCGTCAACTTCATCACCGCCGATATGCAGATACGGATCGGGGAAGATCGCCGCCAGTTCGCTGACCATCGCGTCGGCAAAGGTGTAGATCGCCTCTTTTGTTGGATCGAGAACGGGTTTCAGCACGCCCCAGTGGCGCTCCATTTCATACGGGCCAGGTGCGCTCATCAGTTCCGGATAGGCCACGGCGATCGCCGACGCATGGCCCGGCATGTCAATTTCGGGAACCACGCGAATACCCCGCGCGGTGGCGTAACGCACCACGTCACGCATCTGCTCCGGTGTGTAGAACAGCCCGTCGCTGGCGAGCTGGGTCAGTTTAGGATAGCGCTTCGAGGTAAACCGCCAGCCCTGATCGTCGGTCAGATGCCAGTGCAGGACGTTTAGCTTCGCCGCCGCCATGCCGTCAATCTGGCGTTTAATGTCCTCCAGCGGGATGAAATGACGCGCCGAATCGAGCAGCAGCCCGCGCCACGGGAAGCGCGGGGAGTCGTCAATCGACACCCACGGAATCGAGGTGTTTTCAGCGCCATTTTGAATCAGCTGGAGCAACGTTTCCATCGCCCGCAGCGCGCCAAAGCGCGTGTTAGCGGTAATGTTCACACCGCTTGCATCCACGGTGAGTTTGTAGCTCTCATCGCTGTCCGGCAGCGGCTGCGGCTTCACTTTTTTGGCGATGGTCACTGAAATAGTGGGCTTTTCAGGTTTGTCGGCCTGGGGCTGAAGCGTCCACCCTGTTTGCAGCGCGATGCGCTGGCGAAGACGGTTTGCGGCATCACCCAGATCGTCGCCGCTGATGCTGACGGAAATATTATCGCTGAGGACGAATGCGCCCTGCTGTGCGGGCCGTTCAACGTGGGCGGGCCAGGGCATTAACGGCAGATCGCCTGCCGGAGCCGCCAGCGCAGAGGTACCGAGCAAAAGCCCGGCGGTGATGAGGCTAAGACGTAACATAATGTTCCTTATCAGAATTTGACGGGCCAAAAACAGACAAAACATTTTGTTAACATGCGTACAAATTGTCGTCAAGCAAAGTGCATGACGGGGATCACAGGTTATGGAATTTGGGAGGAAGGCTATTTTGCCGGGCGGCAACGACACCTTACCCGGCAGATTCGGAACACAGGCCCGGCGGTGCCGGGCCTGATATTTACTGCCAGCCGTAACGACGGCTATAGAACCCTTTCACCATCTGCGTCAGCACCATGTAGCCCGCCAGAATTGCCACCAGCCATGGGAAATAGCTCAGCGGCAGCGCCTGCAGGTTCAGGTAACTTGCCAGCGGTGAGAACGGCAGCGCGATACCCAGCACCATCACCACGCCGGTCATGATGATCAGCGGCCAGGCGGCGCGGCTCTGGAAGAACGGAATACGGCGCGTGCGGATCATATGCACAATCAGCGTCTGCGACAGCAGCCCGACCACGAACCAGCCGGACTGGAACAGGGTCTGATGTTCTGGCGTGTTGGCGTGGAACACGAACCACATCAGGCAGAAGGTCAGAATGTCGAAGATCGAGCTGATCGGGCCAAAGAACAGCATGAAGCGGCCCAGATCAGATGGATTCCAGCGCTGCGGCTTTTGGATCTGCTCGTCGTCCACGTTATCAAACGGGATCGCTACCTGGGAGACGTCGTACATCAGGTTCTGAATCAGCAGGTGCAGCGGCAGCATCGGCAGGAACGGCAGAAATGCGCTCGCCACCAGCACGCTGAAGACGTTACCGAAGTTAGAGCTGGCGGTCATTTTGATGTATTTCAGCATGTTGGCAAAGGTACGGCGTCCTTCGATCACGCCCTGCTCCAGCACCATCAGGCTCTTTTCCAGCAGAATAATATCGGCCGCTTCGCGCGCAATATCCACCGCGCCGTCGACGGAAATCCCGATATCCGCCGCGCGCAGCGCAGGCGCATCGTTGATACCATCGCCCATAAAGCCAACCACATGCCCTTCGCGGCGCAGCAGCGTCACAATGCGCTCTTTGTGCATTGGCGTCAGGCGCGCAAACAGCGTGGTGGTTTTGGCAAGCTGTGCCAGTTCATCGTCAGAAAGCGTTTCAATATCGCTGCCCGTGACAATCACACCCGCATCCAGCCCCACTTCATGACACACTTTCGCCGCCACCAGCTCGCTGTCGCCGGTAAGAATTTTGACGCTAATGCCGCTGGCTTTCAGCGCTTTCAGCGCCGGAGCCGTCGTCTCTTTCGGTGGATCGAGGAAGGCGATGTACCCTTCGAGGATCAGATCCGACTCATCTAGGCGATGGTAATCCCCTTCGCGCCCCGGCAGGAATTTGCTGGCCACCGCCACGACGCGCAGCCCCTGACGGTTCAGGTTATCCGTCACACGCTTGATGCGGCGCAGCATGGTGTCGTCCAGCGGCACAATTTCACCGTTATGACGCACCTGCGTGGAAACATTCAGGATCTCTTGCAATGCTCCTTTGCAGATCAGCTGATGCACATTCGCCTGCTCACTCACCACCACCGACATGCGGCGACGTTCGAAGTCGAACGGGATCTCATCCACTTTTTGCCAGCGCGTTGAGAGCGCGCGCGCAGAATCTTCATCCACCCCTTCCAGTACGGCGACATCCAGCAGGTTTTTCAGCCCGGTCTGGTAATGGCTGTTCAGCCACGCGGTTTGCAGCACGCGCTCGCTGACTTTACCGGAGATATCCGTATGATTCTCCAGCACAATTTTATCCTGAGTCAGGGTGCCGGTTTTATCGATGCAGAGGATATCCATCGCGCCAAAGTTCTGAATGGCGTCGAGGTGTTTCACAATCACTTTCTGACGGGAGAGTTTCACCGCCCCGCGCGCCAGCGTGGAGGTGACAATCATCGGCAGCATTTCCGGCGTTAAGCCCACCGCCACGGAGAGGGCGAACAGCGCCGCTTCCCACCAGTCGCCTTTGGTGTAGCCGTTGATCAGCAATACGATTGGCGTCATGACCATCATAAAGCGGATCAGCAGCATGCTGACGCGACCGATACCTTTCTGGAACGCGTTTGGCTCGCTTTCATGCTCGATCACACGCCCGGCAAGCTGACCAAACCAGGTGTTGCCGCCCGTAGCGATAACGATGGCCTTCGCGGTGCCACTCACCACGGTGGTGCCCATAAAGCACAGGGTATCGCTTTCGAGCGGATTAGTTTGCTGCGGATCGCGGCTGCGCGCCACTTTCTCGACCGGCAGGGATTCACCGGTCAATGAAGCCTGGGCGACAAACAGATCGCGGGCCTGAATCACACGCAGATCGGCTGGGATCATGTCCCCTGCCGCCAGTTTGATCATATCGCCCACCACCAGCTGATCGATCGGCAGTTCCAGCCAGGCGCTTTCGCCTTTCGTGTTAATGACGCGCTGCACGGTGGCGGTGTTGCTGACCATCGCCTTCAGGGCGTCCGCCGCGCGGGTGGAGCGCGCCTCCTGGATAAAGTTGAGCATGGTGGAGATCGCCACCATCAGCGCGATCACGCCTGCGGCAAACAGATCTTCCGTGGCATACGAAATGATCGCCAGCACCGTCAGCAGCAGGTTGAACGGGTTGCGGTAGCAGAGCCACAGATGGACCCACCACGGGGCCGGTTTTTGCGCCGGAATTTTGTTGTCGCCGTGCTCGGCGCGTGTTTTTTCTACTTCGGCTGCGTTCAGCCCTTCCGGATGACCGCCGAAGGCGCGCCAGACTTCGTTTTCGTCCATCGCGGCGGCTTTCAGGCAATGCTCCGTCAGCGTGGAGGGAATGGCAGCGCCTGCCAGGTTTTTGGCATTCGGCAGCGGATCGCGCTGAACCAGACGGCGCGGCAGGTGGCGGTTTAGCTGCGCGAGCAGCTGCTGGGTGATATTTTTCAGCATAATAAGCCCCCCGCATCCGCAAAGGCGGACGCAGTGTTAACTTCAGGCACAGCAAGGCGGTACCTGAAGGGCACTTAAATTTTCAAAGCAGAGATTTTTTACCCCACTCTTTCAGGCTGTATGCTGGCGCATAGCCAACGCATATGCAGCCTGAAATAGGACGGGTAACGTCACTGCCTCACACATCACCGGTGAGACAGCGAAAAGGCTGGCTTACCGGAAAGGACTCAGTCTCCATGACTGGAGAGGGGTGGGATCGGGATCCATACGGCCTCCGGTAAGTGAAAAAAGGGGTTATCACCGCGCAGTTATGGGTTTTAACCATACCGTTAGTGGCGGTTCGGGCGGTATGATACGCCCGCAGATTTAAACCGTACATATACCAGACTTTGCTCATTGCGAATTAAATCGTAAGCAGTAGTCTCAATTGACGACCGTGCTGTTACAGGGAATAAAGGATGCAGAATCGCCTGACCATTAAAGACATCGCCCGTTTAAGCGGCGTGGGGAAATCCACCGTGTCGCGCGTACTGAACAACGAAAGTGGCGTCAGTGAACGCACGCGCGAGCGCGTCGAGGCGGTGATGAATCAGCACGGTTTTTCTCCTTCCCGTTCCGCGCGCGCCATGCGCGGACAGAGCGACAAAGTGGTCGCCATTATTGTTTCGCGTCTCGATTCCCTGTCGGAAAATCTGGCGGTGCAAACCATGCTCCCCGCCTTTTACGAGCAGGGTTACGACCCGATCATGATGGAGAGCCAGTTCTCGCCTCAGCTGGTGGAAGAGCATCTTGGGATGCTGCAACGACGCAATATCGACGGCGTGGTGCTGTTTGGGTTTACCGGCATTCAGGATGAAATTCTGAAACCCTGGCAGGCCTCGCTGGTGCTGCTGGCGCGCGACGCCAGCGGCTTTGCCTCCGTCTGCTACGACGACGAAGGGGCGATCCTTACCCTGATGCAGCGCCTGTACGAGCAGGGCCATCGCCATATCAGTTTCCTCGGCGTGCCGCACAGCGACGTCACCACCGGCAAGCGCCGCCACGAAGCCTATCTTGCGTTTTGCAAGCATCACGCTCTCCCGGCGGTGGCCTCTTTGCCGGGCCTGGCCATGAAACAGGGCTACGAACAGGTGGCAAGCGTGCTCACCCCGCAAACCACCGCCCTTATCTGCGCCACGGATACCCTCGCGCTGGGCGCCAGCAAGTATTTGCAGGAGCAGCGCATCGACACTATCCAGCTCGCGAGCGTCGGCAGCACACCGCTGATGAAGTTCCTGCATCCGGAGATTGTCACCGTCGATCCGGGCTACGCCGAAGCGGGCCGTCAGGCGGCGATGCAGCTGATCGAGCAGATAAACGGTCGCTCTGAACCACGCCAAATCGTTATCCCCGCCCATATTTCTTAACCCTCCGAAAACGGATTATTGTGATCCTCACCCAATTTCGGGAACGTTCCCATTTTCAGCGTCTCGCTCAAAGAGTAGGCTTGCGTCCAGGTCATTACCCTCCACATCTGTCATGAGGCTTCATGATGAGCAAAGTTAAACAAACTGATATCGACCAGCTGATCGTTCTGGTTGGGGGACGCGAGAATATCGCCACCGTCAGCCACTGCATTACCCGTCTGCGTTTTGTGCTGAACGATCCGGCCAAAGCCAATCCGAAGGCCATCGAAGAGCTGTCGATGGTCAAAGGCTGCTTTACCAACGCCGGGCAGTTCCAGGTGGTGATTGGCACAGAAGTGGGTGATTACTATCACGCCCTGCTGGCGACCACCGGGCATTCGTCGGCAGATAAAGAGCAGGCCAAGAAAGCGGCGCGCCAGAATATGAAATGGCACGAGCAGCTGATCTCCCACTTCGCGGAAATCTTCTTCCCGCTGCTGCCAGCGCTGATCAGCGGAGGTCTGATCCTCGGTTTCCGCAACGTGATTGGCGACGTGCCAATGAGCGACGGCAAAACCCTGGCGCAGCTATACCCCGCGCTGCAGAGCATCTATGACTTCCTGTGGCTGATTGGCGAGGCGATCTTCTTCTATCTGCCGGTCGGGATCTGCTGGTCGGCGGTGCGCAAAATGGGCGGCACGCCGATCCTCGGCATCGTGCTCGGCGTAACGCTGGTCTCTCCGCAGTTAATGAACGCTTACTTACTTGGGCAACAGGTGCCGGAAGTGTGGAACTTCGGCCTGTTTACCATCGCTAAAGTGGGTTATCAGGCGCAGGTTATTCCCGCCCTGCTGGCCGGTCTCGCACTCGGCTTTATTGAAACGCGCCTGAAACGCATCGTCCCGGATTACCTCTATCTGGTGGTCGTGCCGGTCTGCTCGCTGATTCTGGCCGTGTTCCTCGCCCACGCATTTATCGGTCCGTTTGGCCGCATGATTGGCGACGGCGTGGCCTTCGCGGTGCGCCACCTGATGACCGGCAGCTTCGCCCCAATTGGCGCCGCGCTGTTTGGCTTCCTCTATGCGCCGCTGGTGATTACCGGTGTGCATCAGACTACGCTCGCCATCGACATGCAGATGATTCAGAGCCTCGGTGGTACGCCGGTCTGGCCGATTATCGCCCTGTCGAACATTGCTCAGGCGTCGGCGGTCACTGGGATTATCCTGGTCAGCCGTAAACACAACGAGCGTGAAATCTCGGTGCCGGCAGCCATCTCCGCCTATCTCGGCGTGACCGAACCGGCGATGTACGGCATCAACCTGAAATACCGCTTCCCGATGCTGTGCGCGATGATCGGCTCAGGTCTGGCGGGGCTGCTGTGTGGGCTGAACGGCGTGATGGCGAACGGCATCGGCGTCGGTGGCCTGCCGGGTATCCTCTCTATTCAGCCGTCCTACTGGCAGGTGTTCGCCCTGGCCATGGCGGTGGCGATTATCGTCCCGATGGCGCTGACCACGGTTATCTATCAGCGCAAGTTCCGTCAGGGCACGCTGCAGATTGTTTAACGTCTTCTTTCGGGGCGCAGTTGCGCCCCTTCGCATTTGCAGGAACGCATTATGAATACCCTTCCGCACTGGTGGCAAAACGGTGTCATCTATCAGATTTACCCAAAGAGTTTTCAGGACACCACCGGGCGTGGTACCGGTGATTTACGCGGCGTCACGCAGCGTCTGGACTATCTGAAAACCCTCGGCGTGGATGCCCTCTGGCTGACACCATTCTATATTTCCCCGCAGATCGATAACGGCTACGACGTGGCGAACTACACCGCCATCGATCCGGCCTACGGCACGCTGGATGATTTTGACGAACTGGTGAAACAGGCCCATGCGCGCGGCATCCGTCTGGTGCTCGACATGGTGCTCAACCACACCTCCACGCAGCACGCGTGGTTCCGTGAATCTCTCAATAAAGAGAGCCCGTACCGTGAGTTCTATATCTGGCGCGACGGTACGCCGGACGCGCTGCCGAACAACTGGCGCTCCAAATTTGGCGGCAACGCCTGGCGCTGGCACGCCGAGAGCGAGCAGTATTATCTGCACCTTTTCGCCCCCGAGCAGGCGGATCTGAACTGGGAAAACCCGCAGGTCCGCAGCGAGCTGAAAAAAGTGTGCGAGTTCTGGGCCGATCGCGGCGTGGACGGCCTGCGCCTCGACGTGATTAACCTGATCTCTAAGGACCAGGATTTCCCGGACGATAACCTCGGCGATGGCCGCCGTTTCTATACCGACGGCCCGCGCGCCCATGAATATTTGCAGGAGATGAGCCGGGATGTGTTCACCCCGCGCAACCTGATGACCGTGGGCGAGATGTCCTCCACCTCGCTGGAAAATTGCCAGCAATACGCCGCGCTCGACGGGCGTGAACTGTCGATGACTTTTAACTTCCATCACCTGAAAGTCGATTACCCGAACGGCGAAAAGTGGACACTCGCGAAGCCCGATTACGTGGCGCTGAAAACCCTGTTCAGCCACTGGCAGCAAGGGATGCATGGCGTTGCGTGGAACGCTCTTTTCTGGTGTAACCACGATCAGCCGCGCATCGTTTCGCGCTTTGGCAACGAGGGGGAGTACCGCACCACCTCCGCCAAAATGCTGGCAATGGTGCTGCACGGCATGCAGGGCACGCCGTACATCTACCAGGGTGAAGAGATTGGCATGACCAACCCGCACTTCGCCCGCATCACCGATTATCGCGATGTGGAAAGCCACAACATGTTCGCCGAACAGCGGGCAAAGGGGCGCGATGCAGAGGAACTTCTGGCTATTCTGGCGAGTAAATCCCGCGACAATAGCCGCACGCCGATGCAGTGGGATGCCACCCCGAACGGCGGTTTTACCACCGGCGAGCCGTGGATCGATCTGTGCGATAACGTCGCAACCCTCAACGTTGACGCGGCGCTTAGCGATCCCGACTCCGTGTTTTATACCTATCAGTCGCTGATCGCCCTGCGCAAATCGCTGCCGCTGCTGACCTGGGGCGACTATCAGGATCTGCTGCCGACGCATCCTTCCCTGTGGTGTTACCTCCGCCAGTGGCAGGGGCAGACACTGCTCGTGGTCGCTAACCTGAGCCATGAATGCCAGGCGTGGCAGCCGGACGCCCTCAGCGGCGACTGGCGCGTAGTGCTCAGCAACTACGCCGAAGTCGCCAGCCAACCCGCCGCAATGACACTGCGTCCATTTGAGGCGGTGTGGTGGCTGCAGATGTAGTACAAAATGCCGGGCAGCGCTGCGTTTGCCCGGCAATATTTTACTGTTTTTGTTGAATATTTAATCAGATTTTTCCTGCCCGAATTTACAATCGCTGTAGTGCCCGCCGTTTGTACTCTCGTCTTTTTACTTTGTTCTGAATCAAAAAAATCGCAAACATGTTTGATGCAAATCACTACATATAGAACTTAAAATGCACGCCGACCCAACATATTGTATTTATCGTCTACTATTCCAACAAGACAACGGCGACGACGCCGGCCGGAATTGTGGATAACAAGCGTCGGGAACGAGGGAAGTGACTGAGGCATCGGGACTTGTGCCCTGTGCAGCCTTCCCCACCTCTGTGGATAACCTGTTTTTAATGGAGTGATCATGACACCGCATGTGATGAAACGAGATGGCTGTAAAGTGCCGTTTAAATCAGAGCGCATCAAAGAAGCGATTCTGCGTGCAGCTAAAGCAGCGGGAGTCGATGACGCAGATTACTGCGCCACCGTCGCAGAAATCGTCAGTAGCCAGATGAATGAGCGCAGTCAGGTGGATATCAACGAGATCCAGACTGCGGTAGAAAACCAGCTGATGTCCGGCCCGTACAAGCAGCTGGCGCGCGCCTACATTGAGTACCGTCACGACCGTGACATCCAGCGTGAAAAGCGCGGTCGCCTGAATCAGGAGATCCGTGGCCTGGTCGAGCAGACCAACTCTGCGCTACTGAATGAAAACGCCAACAAAGACAGCAAAGTGATCCCGACTCAGCGCGACCTGCTGGCCGGTATTGTCGCCAAGCACTATGCTCGTCAGCATCTGCTGCCGCGCGACGTGGTGCAGGCCCATGAACGCGGTGAGATCCACTACCACGATCTCGACTACTCCCCGTTCTTCCCGATGTTCAACTGTATGCTGATCGACCTGAAAGGCATGCTGACCCACGGCTTTAAAATGGGCAACGCCGAGATTGAGCCGCCAAAATCCATCTCTACCGCCACGGCGGTAACGGCGCAAATCATCGCCCAGGTCGCCAGCCATATTTACGGCGGCACTACCATTAACCGCATCGACGAAGTGCTGGCACCGTTTGTCACCGAGAGCTTTAATAAGCATCGCAAAGTGGCGCAAGAGTGGCAGATCCCGGACGCGGACGGCTATGCCCGCTCCCGCACCGAGAAAGAGTGCTACGACGCGTTCCAGTCTCTGGAATACGAAGTGAACACCCTGCACACCGCCAACGGCCAGACACCGTTCGTGACCTTCGGTTTTGGTCTGGGGACCAGCTGGGAGTCGCGTCTGATTCAGCAGTCGATTTTGCGCAATCGTATTTCGGGCCTCGGCAAAAACCGCAAAACCGCGGTGTTCCCAAAACTGGTCTTCGCCATACGCGATGGCCTGAATCACAAGTTTGGTGATGCGAACTACGACATCAAACAGCTGGCGCTGGAATGCGCGAGCAAGCGCATGTATCCGGATATTCTGAACTACGACCAGGTGGTGAAAGTCACGGGTTCGTTCAAAACCCCGATGGGCTGCCGCAGCTTCCTCGGCGTGTATGAAAATGAAAACGGCGAGCAGGTGCATGAAGGCCGCAACAACATCGGCGTGATCAGCCTCAACCTGCCGCGCATCGCGCTGGAAGCAAAGGGTGACGAAGCCGCGTTCTGGACCCTGCTCGACGAACGTCTGCAGCTGGCGCGTAAAGCGCTGATGACCCGTATTGCGCGTCTGGAAGGAGTAAAAGCGCGCGTGGCGCCGATCCTCTATATGGAAGGTGCCTGTGGCGTGCGCCTGAAAGCGGACGACGACGTTTCTGAAATCTTCAAGAACGGCCGCGCGTCAATTTCGCTGGGGTATATCGGCATCCACGAAACCATCAACGCCCTGTTTGGCAATCAGCACATGTATGACAGCGAAGCCCTGCGCGCGAAAGGCATCGCTATCGTTCAGCGCCTGCGCGATGCGGTCGACCAGTGGAAAGACGAAACGGGCTACGGCTTTAGCCTCTACAGCACGCCGAGCGAAAACCTGTGCGACCGCTTCTGCCGTCTGGATACCGCCGAGTTTGGCGTGGTGAACGGTGTGACCGACAAAGGCTACTACACCAACAGCTTCCACCTCGACGTGGAGAAAAAGGTCAATCCGTACGACAAAATCGACTTTGAAGCGGCCTACCCGCCTGTGGCGAACGGTGGCTTTATCTGTTACGGCGAGTACCCGAACATTCAGCACAACCTGAAAGCGCTGGAAGACGTGTGGGATTACAGCTATCAGCACGTGCCGTATTACGGCACCAACACGCCGATCGACGAGTGCTACGAGTGCGGTTTCACCGGTGAATTCGAATGTACCAGCAAGGGCTTTACCTGTCCGAAATGCGGTAACCACGACGCCGCGCGCGTCTCCGTAACCCGCCGCGTCTGTGGTTATCTCGGCAGCCCGGACGCACGTCCGTTCAACGCCGGTAAGCAGGAAGAAGTGAAGCGCCGCGTGAAACATTTGGGGAATGGCCAGATCGGGTAATCCTCTGCCGCGCTGATGCCGGGTGAGCAAGAGCAGCCAGCGCGGGCATTGCGATAATTGAGAAGCGAAAATGAATTATCACCAGTATTACCCCGTCGACATCGTCAACGGCCCCGGCACCCGCTGCACGCTGTTTGTGTCCGGGTGCGTTCACGAATGCCCTGGCTGCTACAACAAAAGCACCTGGCGTCTGAACTCGGGCCTGCCGTTTGACGACGAGATGGAAAACCGGATTATCAGGGATCTGAACGACACGCGGATACCGCGCCAGGGGATCTCCCTCTCCGGCGGCGATCCGCTCCATCCGCAGAACGTGCCGCACATTCTGAAACTGGTGAAACGCATTCGAGAAGAGTGCGCGGGGAAGGATATCTGGGTGTGGACTGGCTATAAGCTGGATGAGCTGAACGACGCTCAGATGGAAATCGTCGACCTGATTAACGTGCTGGTGGATGGTAAGTTCGTGCAGGATTTGAAAGACCCGGCGCTGATTTGGCGCGGCAGCAGCAACCAGGTTGTACATCATTTGCGATAAACCGTGGGCGGAGACGTTTTCCGCCCATCGCCTCAAAAACGACTCAAACTCTCCATCGCCACCGTTTTAAATTCTGCAAAATCACGGCAGCCGCACAGGCGCGTCATCGCCCGCTCGCGCAGGAAGGTGACGAAAATATCGTAAATCGCCATCGCCTCTTCGTATTCGCTTTTGCTGATCGCCAGCAGGAAAATCACGTGCGCCGTTTCGTCGCCCCACTTTATTCCCTGCGGAGCCAGTACGGTGTAGACCACGGTTTTTTGCGCCAGCAGACCGAGGGAGTGCGGCAGCGCGATACCGTCGCCGAGCATGGTGCTGACAATGGCTTCACGTTCGACCACCGAGTCGAGAAACTCCGCGTCGACAAATCCTTCCTCACGCAGTTGCCCGCACAGTTCCTGGAACAACGTTTGCTGATCACTTTTTGAATCAATCACGCGGAAATGGTCGGCGTCGAAGTATTTTTCCAGCATCCACGGACGGGTGCGATCTACCAGCACCAGTTTGCCGATCTGCTCCAGCTGATAGTCGGTCGGGAACGGCGCGATCTGCACCACCGGTTTCGCTTTTTCACTGATGCGGGCGGTGGAGATCACGAAATCCTCGCTGATGCTTTCCGCCAGCTCGTACTCGCGCAGGGTGACGGTGCGCGTCACTTCCACCTGCGGATATTTGCGCTGCAGCACCGCTTCAATCATGCGCGCCATCGCGTTCCCGGCGTCGCACACCAGCAGGACGCGCGGCTGACGCTGATAGCCGACGTTGTAATGGCGTTCCAGCCCGACGCCGATGTGCAGCACCAGAAAACCAATCTCGTTTTCGCTGATCACGTACGGCGTGTATTTCCCCCAGCCGGAGACCGCCGCCAGGGTCATATCCCACGCCATCGGGTAGTGCTGTTTGATGTTATCCAGCAGCGGATTGGGGATCATGATTTGGTAGCGCACGCGGGTGATCATGGTTTTAATATGTGTCAGCAAATCCGCGTGCAGCTGGGCATCGTTCAGCAGGTTGTAATTATAGTGGGTGTTAATGTAGCGCAGGATATAGTTCACCAGCGCTTCGTCGTCGTCAGCGTTAATCGCGCTTGGGGCGATCTCCTGAATCTGGCGCGCAGCGATGTGGACGCAAAGCCAGTTTTCCTCTGACGGTGAGAGCACTTTATCCGCCAGCCGGGCAATGGCCGCAGCAATATCCCGCGCGGCGTCACGCACGTTCTCTTCGACATCCTCGGCGTTAAATTCCGGCAGCGGATAGCCTTCGCTGATGCGTCGCACGGACACGGCGCAGTAGAGCCGTACAAACAGCTCGCCTTCATCCGTGAGACGAATGTGATGCCGCGTGAGGGTGTCATGCAGCACCATAACCAGCTGCTCCGGCACACCCGCATTCAGGGCGACTTCGGTCACCAGCGGATTGAGGCTGTCCTGCTGCGCCAGCTCCCACAGCAAATCCGTCAGGCAGGCGCGAATCGACATCTCACTGCCGAACAGTTTCATGCCGTGGCGCGGGCGCGTTTCCAACGTCAGGCTGTAGCGGTGGAACCACTCTCGCACCTCCACCATGTCGTTTTGCAGGGTCGCGCGGCTGACAAACCATTCATCAGCCAAATCTTCCAGCTTTAACGAAAAAGCAGAGGTGAGAAAACGCACCACCAGATAATGCACGCGCTCCTGTCCGGTGCGCGGGATCCGCAGCGCGCGCGGGCGAGAATCCTGCAACGACTGATAGCGCGCGGCATCGTCAATCTTGAGCTGATAGCCGTTGCCGCGGCTGAGAATAAACTGCGCGCCGTGGCCTGCCAGCAGCGCGTTCAGGGCGGTGATGTCTGCCCGCACGGTACGTGTGGATACCGACAGCCGCTGCGCCAGCTCGTCCTGCGGCAGCGTCTCGTTTTGCAACAGATCGAACAGTTGCGCTAAACGTTGGTTCGGAAATCGCACGTCTTAATCCTCTTACGGCTCATGGCCCGGTTGAAATGACCATCTGTGATGGGCTGCCGACCGGCGTGTAGTCCGGTTCGAAGCTTAGCTTGCCATCGGGTGCAACGCGAAAACGGGTGATGTTATCGCTGCGCTGATTCATAACGTACAGCCAGCGGCCCTGCTTATCCAGGGTCAGAGAGCGTGGGTAATCGCCACGGGTCCAGACATCCTCCTGATGCACCAGCGTGCCCTCGGCCGTTACCCTAAAGTGCGCGATGCTGTTATGCAAACGGTTCGCGACGTAAAGCTGCTGGCCATCAGCGCTCAACGCCAGCCCTGCGGCAAAACTGGTGCCTTTATACTCTTTCGGCAGGGAAGAGATCGTTTTGCCCTCTTTCAGCGTGCCGGAGGCCTGATCCAGGGCATACCAGGTCAGGGTCGAGGACTCTTCGTTGATCAGCCACAGACCGTCGCCTTTCGGTGTAAAGACAAAATGGCGCGGCCCGGCGCCTTTGGACGAGGCGTTGATAAACGGCGGCTCGTTTGGAGTGAGCTTTCCGCGTTGCTTGTCAAAACGGTACTGATAGATCCGATCCAGACCGAGATCCGTCGAAAAAACATATTTCCCGCTCGGATCGGCGGCGATCATATGGGCGTGAGGGCCGTTATGATCGCTTATGGCAAAGCTGCCCTCGACAGCCGCTTCCGGTTTCGCCGCACCGGGTTCACCCTGATCCTGATGGGTGTCCGTTGCCTCTCCCAGACTGCCGTCAGCCTTCACGGGCAGCACCGCAATCGAGCCACTGACATAGTTCGCCACCAGCAGATGACGCCCCTCTGGCGTCAGAGACACATACACAGGTCCCGCCCCGCCGGACGCCACCTGATTCAGCTCGGTCAGTTCACCGTTTGCCCCGATGCGTAACGCCTGAATCACCCCTTTCTCCGCTTCGCTCGCCAGATAGAGGGTTTTGCCATCGTGCGAAACCGTAAGCTGCGCCGCGTTGGGTAACTGGCTCACGAGGGTTTTCTCCCCGAGCGCGCCATTGTTGGGATCGACCGTAAAACGGTACAGCCCTTCGCCGTTCGGGTTGTAGGTACCGACCCAGGCGTACTGGGGTTGTGCGACGGCGGCGGTGGCAAGCAGGGAGAGTGAAGCGACGAGCAGGTGATGGGTGTGCATGGCGGCTCCTGGTGTTGTGCGGTGTGATGCTCTCACCCGACCCTCTCCGAAGGGAGAGGGTTCAGGCGCGGCGAGAACTACTTGACCAACTTCTTGGTCATTTCCAGCAGCGTGCGCACGTCCTCAGGACGGGTATCGCCGCTGGCTTTGTCGATAATCGAGCTATAAATATGCGGAATGATTTTGCTCACACCTGCATCGAGGGCGATCTGCAGGATCTCCTCGAAGTTTTCCAGATCGATACCGCCGGTTGGCTCCAGCCAGAAATCGTGGCGGGCACAGGCTTCGGCAACAGCCTGGTATTCGTCACGGCATTTCAGGCCGCCCATCGGGAAGTATTTGATGGAGTTGCCGCCGAAATCTTTCAGCAGGGCAATCGCCGTCTCAACCGGGACGATACCGTCCGGTGCCGCGCTGCTCAGCGGGCCGGTGGAGATTTTGACCATTCCGACGGTTCCCGTTGGCGAGACCAGACCGTTAACCACCGACGCATTCTGCCCCAGCAGAGCGCGGCTGGTCGCCACACCGGTGAACACCTGGTTGACGTGCTGCGGCTGCACCTGGCGAGAGATTTCGCTGACCATCGCCGACTGGTTCGGATCGCCCGCCCCGAGTCCGACGGAGAGAGCGTTGTCGATCAGCGCTGCATACTCGCGCATATCAGCGACGGCACTCGCCACATCAGGATAGTTTTTGGAGAGCACGCCCACCAGCACATGGCCTTCTGCGGCTTCATAGATCGCGCTGGCGTTGGCTTTGGAACCGGCCAGCACGTTCAGGCACACGCGGTCACGATAAAAATTGGGGGTCAGTTTCATGCTTGTTTCTCCTGGCTTAAGACTTCACGGATGCGGCGATAAACAATGTTCAGCTGATCGGCGCTGACGCTGCGCACATCCGCTTCGATAATCCCTTCGTTGGCCTTGTAGCCACGGAAATAGATTGCGTATTCGCCCTGCTTGAGCTGACTGACCAGCTCGCCGGTGCCAACGCCGGTGGTGGCTTCATCGAATTTAATTTCGGTACGAGCGATATCGCGGCCAGCGCTGTCCCATACCACGCGGGCCGTGACGCCGTTGAGCGTATTCAGCGCATCGATAAAGGGCGTCATCTTCGCCACCATCTCTGCTCCGCTCTCTTTGGTCGCCGTCAGATAATGTTCGATGGCGCAGGTCAGGCCCAGAATTCCCTCTTTGCCCACTTTCATTGCGCGGCCAATACCCGCGGTCTGGCGTTTGACCCACTCTACGTACTGGGTTTTGCCAATCACCAGGCCGCTGGTTGGCCCTTCGATCGCTTTCGCGCCGCTGTAGATCACCAGATCCGCGCCGGAACGATAGTAGGTATGAAGATCTTCTTCGGCCGCCGCATCGACGATCAGCGGCAGATCGTGTTTACGCGCGACCACCGCGGCCTGCTCAACGCTGAGCATGCTTTTCTGCACGCAGTGGTGCGATTTGATGTAGAGAATCGCCGCTGTGCGCGGGGTGATCGCCGCCGCCAGCTGATCGGCGGAGCACTCGTTGGCGTAACCGGCTTCCACCAGTTTACCGCCGCCGAGCGCAACCAAGGTGCCAACCGGTGCGCCAAAGTTGACGTTGTGGCCTTTCGGCAGCACGATTTCATTGTTTTCAATCGGCGTAACGTGCAGGTTTTCCAGCAGCCAGTCGCTGTCCTTAACCAGCACCGCGGCCACGGATTGGGCAATTCCTGCTGACGCGCACGAGACAACCGTCGCCCCTTCCACGTCCAGCAGCTTCGCGATGTACTCCCCGGTTTTATTCACCAGATCTTTCATTTCGAAGTACTGGTTCATGCCGTCCATCGCCGCCTGCACCACTTCCGGGCGCGGCGTCGACACGCCCAGCGCGGTCATGCGGCCTGAGGTGTTAATCACCTGTTTTAAATTGTATTTCTCATAAATCGAAGGCATTTTCCGTACTCCCTTGTTCGGTCATATAGCCCTTGCCCGCGCGGATCGCGGCAAGCGGCACCAGAATATGTTCAGCCTGCAGACTGTCGTTTTCCGCATCCACCAGCAGCGTGGGCTGGCGTTTAACGGTGAACAGCGTCAGGTCGGCATCCAGACCCGGCTGAATGCGGCCTTTATGGGCCAGACGCAGGCCATCGGCGGCGTTCGCGGTGACGCACTCGATCACCTGCGGAAGCGACATGCCGATTGCGAGGAATTTCGACATCACGCTCGCCAGGCTGCCCACCGGGCCGTTGATACGGTTGCGGCAGTAAATGTCCGAGCTGATGGTGTGCGGCAGAATGCCCATCGCGATGGCGCGTTTCGCCACTTCAAAGCTAAAGCTTGCGGTACCGTGGCCCACGTCCAGTCGCACGCCGCGCTTGAGCGCACGAGTAACGGAGGCGCGCAGTTCGCCCTCTGGCGTCAGAATGCGGTTCGGTTTGCCGTTATAGCAGTGGGTGATGATGTCGCCGGAACTGAGCAGTTCGGCAATCTCGTCGAGATTCGGCGGATTGTTACCGATGTGGACCATCAGCGGCAGATCGCCGTTCTCTTTCTGAATCGTTTTCGCGCGCTCCAGCGGCGTGATGCCGTTTTCGCCGACCACGCTGCTGCTCATGCGCGCTTTCAGGCCGACGATGAAATCCGGGTGGCGTGCAACGGCCTTTTTCACCGCATCGGCGTCGATATTGGCCATGTTCGCCAGTTCGTTCTGGGCGATCAGCCCCACGCGGGAGATGTTCAGCAGGGCAAAAACCTCCGTTGAGGCTTTGCGGGTAATTTCGTAGAAGTCGTCCACGTCATCTGCGCCGGTACTGCCCGCGTCCACCACCGAGGTCACACCCGTGGCGATGCCGACGCTGTCTGGCTCATCGTGGTAGATCGGGGAATTTGGATAGCAGTGAACATGGGAGTCAATCCAGCCGGCGCTGACGAAGACTTCGCCATTCAGCTCGACGGTTTTATGTGCGGGAGTGGAAATCTCGCCCAGCGCTGCGATTTTACCGTCCTGGATGGCGATATCGGTCAGGGTATCGTCGGTCAGGCGCGCACGGCGCAGGAGTAAATCAAACATGCGTATCTCCTGAAAGGACGGGCGCGTGAGCGCCCGTGGGAGTTAAAGGGCCACCGGGAACAGCGAACCTAAAATCATGGCGCCAAGGATCGCGCCGCCGGTAATCGGCTTCTGCCAGAGGTAAAACAGCAGCGCACCGACCAGCGAACCGATACCAATCGGAATAGAGGCGGTCATGGCGCTGAGAATAATCAACGGCCCGAGGAAGCGGCCAGAGGCGTTACCCGCCCCCATCATCACGTCAGCCCCGTAGGTGGAGTTGCTCTGATTGATGGTGAATTTACGCGCCAGAATGATCACGTAACCAATCGCCAGACCAATCACCAGGCCGGTCGCCAGCGAGGCGATAAAGTTGGTCACCGGGAACATGATCCCCGCGCCCAACAGCAGCGCCGGAACGCCGAGGCCCACGCCGGTCTGAATCGCACCGCCGATATCCAGGATCCCCACCAGGGAGCCTTCAATGATACGGGCGAACAGGAAGCTTGCGCCGAACGCGGCGACCGCACCGTAAACACCGGTGTCGATACCCGCTTTCAGCATCGCCACGAAAGCCACTTCGTTAAACGCGCCGATGCCGTACAGGTAGTACATGTGCGTCCCGGCGAAGACGCCGGAAGAGAGCAGGCCAACGAAGATCGGGAACGACCAGTCGGCATACCAAAAACCTTTATTCTGTTCCATGTCGAGGCTCCTGTTATTTGCCGCTGAGCGAGCTGTGGATCAGATCGAGCCAGTTCGGCACGGTCAGATGGAAGGATTCGATCATCTTCATGTCGAAGCCGCGGAAGAAGCCGCTCAGAACGAACAGCAGCACGATGGCGACCATCATCACTTTGGTGACGTGGTTCCAGCCGCTCTCCTCAACGCCCTTACCGATCAGAATACCCAGCACCAGACCCGGTACGGCGTTCCCCATAATCAGCTGCGCTGCGCCGCCAAACACGGTCGCCCAGAAGCCCGATTTTTTGCCCGCATCGATAGCCGCCAGCCAGAAAATGACCGGCATCACGGTGTTCACCAGCAGGTTCGCTGCCGGAACCAGCACCTTCACGGCGGTGACCTGCAGGGCAGCCGGAACGGACGAGGCGGTGAGGTTAAGGAAGGTGACCACGAACATGCCGATGATGCCGCAGGCAATCGCCATTTTGCGTGGGTCGTGCAGTGTTTCGCCCACGTTGCGGTTTTTAAGCATCAGCGCCGCCGCACCCCAGTTCGGGATGATGCGATGGTCAACGTCTTGAGTGAATGCCCCCGCAGCCACTGACGATGCCCAGGCGTTAAAGAAGAACCCCAGACCAAAGGAGAAGTGAGACGCTGGGTCCCCTTCACAGGAGTTCAGTTCCCCCAACGTACGAAACGCGCCCATACCCTGTGTGGTAGGCGCATGAAACATGCGTGCAGCCCCGGCGCCCACGCCGACGCCAACCAGGCCGCCGATGATGAGCGATTTTATTAAAATTATCAGGAACATTAGTCTGCCCTATTAGTAAGAATCAGCGTTGCGTGACAAAGTCCACCTTGTCGAGATTGATGGCGGTCACGTTGACGGTCACATCCAGCTCCACGCTGTAGGTGCGTCTTTCCCGGCGCAAAAAGAAGTACAGAAAAGCTTCCTTACGCACCGCTTCTTGCGCCTGAACAACCTGCACATCCTGTGGCTCAATACGCAGTAAGATATGCGGCGATGCTTTCATCACCGCGGCCTGAACGTGGTTTAGCGCGTCGGCAAAGGCGCGGGATTTCATCTCGCCTTTGCCTTTCACTCTCACCGTGGTGGTGAATTGCTCTTTCATGCTCAGGCGCCGTGCTTCTTCTGCCACGCCTGAACCAGACGCTCGCCCAGCTCTTCTTTATCCATAAAGCCGAAGCCCAGCACGTTGCAGCCTTCGTTAATGGCAGTGACGCCCTCTTCCACTGAACGCATGCCGTATTTCGCTTTGTAGCCATATTTGGTCTGTGCGGTGATTGCACCCGCGCCGCCGCTGCCGCAGAAAGAGATGCCGAAAGTGGCGTTTTCCGCTTTCATAACGTCGCCCAGTTTCATGTCTGCCGCCACGCCTGGCACGACAACCGCACGTCCGCCTGCTTTTTCAACGCCGATAGCCACTTTCTGGCCTTTGCCCAGACGATCGCCAATCACAACAGTAATTTGTTCCATGGTAGTGCTCCTTAAAGGTTGTCTTTCGCGACTTCGAAGTGAACGGAGAGCAGCCAGGCTTCTTCATCAGGAAGGTTGCCAAACTGCGCGACCACTTCGCGGGCAAGCCGCATTGAATCTGCAGAAATTTCGTCAAACAGGTCAGCTTCTACGTCCGGCAGCGGTTCGCCGGTCACGGACCGGTGCGCCATTGCGCGAACGTGGGACGTCAGCATCTGAACCTGGACGTCATTGGGAATGATGTTGTGATGGCGAAGCAGAGTGAATACCTGCTCCAGCATGGTGTCGGCGAGCTGTGCCGTCTGCGCTGCCTGTTCCCCAACGTCGTTCATTACCGCTCCGTTAATCACTCGTCTTACCCCGTTAATGGCTCTGGGATAAAACTAACGCTGGCGGTTATTTGTTTGTAGCGAGTTGTTTTCCACTTCGAAGTGGAAAGGAGAGCGGCACCAGTGATCTGTGCCACATAATTGCGGTGAATATGAATTATCAGCTGGATTTGCGTGATGAATGTCACGCTATTCGGTGGTCAAACGGCAGGAAAGAGAACGAAAAAGTTTACGAGCAGGCTCGTAGAAATGTGAACTGGATAAGGTTTTCTTATGGGGGTTCGGTAAAGTGCGCGTGGGTGCTTGAGACTGACCGTCTCATGCATGGGACGGAAAGTGGAAAGCCCCTATCTGAATTTAAATCAGGGTCGGGGCTGGAACAACACGTCTTACCACGTGAAGTAATGCCTTACCCGCTGCCAAGGAGGCATCCATGAAGCAGCAGAAACCGATTATCAGGGCTCTGATGATTGTTGCTTTGACAATAATCATCTTATCTCTGATAAACCGCAAAACGCTTTGCGAAATCCGTTTTCGTCAGGGTTCGCTAGAGTTAGTTGCGCGGATGGACTGCCGCTCCTGGAAGTAAGGAGCTAAATGCGGAGGCAGGGATTATGCCTCCGCTTCACGAGGATGGGCGTACAGCTCAGGCACCCAATTAACGATACTTTTTGTGGTACTCATTGCGGGTGGTGACAAAGCCGTCAGCCGCGGCCTGTGCCTCTTTGACTTTACCTTCGTTGGCCAGCTTCAGCGCACCGTCGATCTGACCGACCAGCACGTCAAAACCGTGGCGGAAATCTTTCATCTCGGTGCTGTCGGGAGCTGCGTTTTCCAGCTTCGGCGGCGTCGCTTTTTGCGCGTCGACCGCGGCGGCGCGCATTTTGGTTAATGCGTCTTTCATTTCCGTCGCATTATCCGTTTTTTGCACCACTTTCAGATTGGTGCTGAGGGTATCCATATTGTCTTCAAGATCAGCGGAGAAGGCAGCCGAACTCATGACCAGCGTTGAAGCGACGACGACGGCTAACAGGCTCTTATACATTGCTCACATCCTTTTTTATTATGAAAAAAGTCATACCTGCCGCATTCGGGGTGCAGGCACGCGCGCACTCAACGCACCTGCTGCCCGAAACAGGACGGGTATTACTGACCGGCGATTTTCATCTCCGGCAACAGCACTGAACCACACTGTATATTGCTGCGCGTTTCAATATCGTTACCGACCGTAACAATATTGCGCCACATATCTTTTAAGTTGCCGGCGATGGTAATTTCGCTCACCGGATACTGAATTTCACCGTTTTCAACCCAGAACCCCGCCGCACCGCGCGAGTAGTCCCCGGTAATACCGCTCACACCCTGGCCCATCAGCTCGGTGACCACCAGACCGGTGCCCATCTGCTTCAGCATCTGTTCAAAACTCAGACCCTGGCCTTCGATGCGCCAGTTGTGGATACCGCCCGCGTGACCGGTGCTTTTCAGCCCCAGCTTGCGCGCAGAGTAGTTGGTCAGTAGCCACTGCGTCAGCACGCCGTCTTTGATGATATCGCGACGCTCCGTGCGTACGCCTTCGCTGTCGAACGGCGTGGACGCCAGCCCTTTCAGCAGGTGCGGATGCTCTTCGATGGTCAGCCATTCTGGCAGGATTTGGGTGCCGAGCGCGTCGAGCAGGAAGGTGGATTTGCGATACACCGCGCCACCTGCAATCGCACCAACCAGATGACCAAACAGGCCGGTTGCCACTTCATTGGCAAAAATCACGGGCGCTTTCATGGTGGAGAGTTTGCGCGGCGACAAACGGGAAAGGGTGCGTTTTGCGCACTCTTCGCCGACCCACTCAGGCGACTGCAAATCGCCCATCGCACGGCCAATGGTGTAGGCGTAATCACGCTCCATGTCACCGTTCTCTTCTGCAATAACGCAGCTGGAGAGCGAATGGCGCGTCGAGCAGTAGCCCTGCAGCATGCCGTGGCTGTTGCCGAATACTTTGATGCCGTAGTGGCTGTTGAAGCTGCCGCCTTCGGTATTCGTGATGCGTTTATCTGCTTTCAGAGAGGCTTGCTCGGCGCGGGCAGCGAACTCGATGGCTTCGTCCGGCGTCACTTCAGCCGGATGGAACAGGTCGAGATCCGGCGCGTCAAACGCCAGCAGCTCTTTGTCTGCCACGCCTGCGTACGGGTCCGGCGAGGTGTAGCGCGCAATATCCAGCGCCGCCTGCACGGTGCGGGCGATCGCATCCGGGCTTAAATCCGTCGAAGAGGCGCTGCCTTTGCGATTCTGGTGATAAACCGTAATCCCCAGCGCGCCGTCACTGTTAAATTCAACGTTTTCCACTTCGCCAAAGCGGGTGCTGACGCTAATGCCCGTGGTCTTGCTGACCGCCACTTCGGCGCCATCGGATTGGCCTGATGCCAGCATCAGTGCGGTGGATACCGCTTCTTCAAGAATCTTACGCTGCGCTTCAACTTGTGAGGTTACTTTCATCGCAAATGCCATACTGTAAGAGGGAGTTATCTGAAGTCTAACAGAGAACCGTTTTTCAGTGCGCGTCTTAACTGGTAACATTAGCCTCTTTTTTAAGGAGCCTGACATGACTAAGCAGCCCGAAGACTGGCTCGACGACGTTCCCGGTGATGACATCGAAGACGAAGATGATGAAATCATCTGGGTCAGTAAAAGTGAAATTAAACGCGACGCCGAAGAGTTAAAGCAACTTGGTGCGGAAATGGTAGAGCTGGGTAAAAACGCGCTGGATAAACTCCCGCTCGACCCGGATCTGCGCGGAGCCATTGAACTGGCCCAACGAATCAAAAAAGAAGGCCGCCGCCGTCAGCTGCAGCTGATCGGTAAAATGCTGCGCCAACGCGATGTAGAACCGATTCGCCAGGCGCTGGACAAGCTGAAGAACCGCCACAACCAGCAGGTTGCGCTGTTCCATAAACTGGAGCAGATCCGCGACCGCCTGGTCGACAATGGCGACGACGCGGTCGCAGAAGTGTTGAACCTGTGGCCGGACGCCGACCGTCAGCAGTTACGTTCACTTATCCGTAACGCGAAGAAAGAGAAAGAAGGGAATAAGCCGCCGAAATCTGCGCGCCTGATTTTCCAGTATCTGCGCGAGCTGGCTGAGAACGAAGGTTAAATTATTGCCGGATAACGCTGCACTTATCCGGCCTACGTCCCCGTAGGCCGGACAGCGGTTACTCTACTGCTCTACCGCTTCTGCTTTCTTCGCCAGACCATCCAGCAGTTTCTGATGTATCCCACCAAAACCGCCGTTACTCATCACCAGAATGTGATCGCCCGGCTGTGCCGTTTTCACGATCATATCGGCCAGCGTGTCTACGTCCGCATGCCAGTGCGCAGGCTGCACACAGGCTTCAGCAACTTCCGCGACCTGCCACGGAATATGCTGCGGTTGCAGCAGGAAGACTTCATCCGCACGCCCTAACGACGGTGCGAGATCGTCTTTGCAGATCCCCATTTTCATGGTGTTCGAGCGTGGTTCCAGCACTGCCAGAATACGCGCCGTACCGCCCACTTTGCCGCGCAGGGCAGCCAGCGTAGCGAGAATTGCCGTGGGGTGATGGGCGAAATCGTCGTACACGGTCACGCCGTTGGCTTCGCCGCGCAGTTCGAGACGACGACGGGCGTTGATGAACGAATTCAGCGCATTCGCGGCGTCGGCAGGCAGCACGCCTACGTGACGCGCGGCGGCAATCGCCATCAAACCGTTATGCATGTTGTGTTCGCCGACCAGCTCCCACTTCACTTCACCCACCTTCTCACCGTCCAGCAGCACTTCCCATTCGGACGCGTCGGTGGTCAGCTTTTTCGCCTGCCAGTGGCCCTGCTCGCCCACCAGCTCCTGCTCGCTCCAGCAGCCCATCGCCATCGTCTGTTTCAGATTGATGTCGTTTTCCGGGTAGATGATGCGGCCCTGCCCCGGCACGATACGCACCAGGTGATGGAACTGTTTCTGAATGGCTTTCAGATCGTCAAAGATATCCGCGTGATCGAACTCAAGGTTGTTAAGGATCAGCGTACGCGGGCAGTAATGCACGAATTTGGAACGCTTATCAAAGAACGCGCAATCGTATTCGTCCGCTTCAATCACAAAAAACGGGCTGTCGCCCAGACGCGCGGAGACGTCGAAATTCCCCGGTACGCCGCCGATCACAAAGCCCGGCTTGTAGCCGCAAGCCTCTAAGATCCAGGTCGCCATACCGGCGGTGGTGGTTTTGCCGTGCGTACCGGCAACGGCCAGCACCCAGCGATCGCGCAGCACGAAATCATGCAGCCACTCAGGGCCGGACATGAATGGAATGTTGCGTTCCAGCACCGCTTCCACACACGGATTACCACGGGTCATGGCGTTGCCGATAATCACCAGGTCTGGCTCAGAGTCGAGCTGACTGGCGTCATATCCTGAAATCAGGTCGATACCCTGCTTCTCAAGCAACGTGCTCATCGGCGGATACACATTGGCGTCCGAACCTGTCACCTCATGGCCTAAAGAGCGCGCCAGCATCGCCAGTCCGCCCATGAATGTGCCACAAATCCCCAATATATGAATGCGCATACGTCACTATCCCTCTTCTGTGTGGCGCACATTTTACTCACATGTCAGCGCCAGAGAAACGCATTTCAGGCAAATCCGTATTTTGCTGGCGCGATTCACCTCTGCGCTAATATTTGAATGTTTGTTAAGATTGTTGGACTTCAGGCTTTATACGCAACATACGATCGCTTTACTCACATACGATGCAGGGAAAGTGTTATGAAAACGTTAGGTGAATTTATTGTCGAAAAGCAGCACGAGTTCTCTCATGCTACCGGTGAGCTCACTGCTTTGCTGTCGGCAATAAAGCTCGGCGCGAAGATCATCCACCGCGATATCAACAAGGCCGGTCTGGTCGATATCCTGGGTGCCAGCGGTGCCGAAAACGTGCAGGGCGAGGTTCAGCAGAAGCTCGATCTGTTCGCGAATGAAAAACTGAAAGCGGCACTGCGCGCACGCGACATCGTCGCAGGGATCGCCTCCGAAGAAGAAGATGAAATCGTTGTTTTCGAAGGCTGCGAGCATGCTAAATATGTCGTACTGATGGACCCGCTGGATGGCTCCTCAAACATCGACGTTAACGTTTCTGTCGGCACGATTTTCTCTATCTACCGCCGCGTAACCCCGGTCGGTACGCCGGTCACCGAAGAAGATTTCCTCCAGCCGGGCAGCAAGCAGGTCGCGGCCGGGTATGTGGTTTACGGCTCTTCCACCATGCTGGTTTACACCACTGGCTGCGGCGTTCACGCGTTTACATACGATCCGTCACTGGGCGTGTTCTGCCTGTGCCAGGAGCGTATGCGTTACCCTGCGAGTGGCAGCACCTACTCCATCAACGAAGGTAACTACATCAAATTCCCGAACGGCGTGAAGAAATACATCAAGTTCTGCCAGGAAGAAGATAAGTTAACCCAGCGCCCATACACCTCGCGCTACATCGGCTCTCTGGTGGCGGATTTCCACCGCAACCTGCTGAAAGGCGGCATCTATCTCTACCCAAGCACCGCCAGCCACCCGGAAGGGAAACTGCGCCTGCTGTACGAATGCAACCCAATGGCGTTCCTGGCCGAACAGGCCGGCGGCAAGGCGAGCGACGGTAAAGAGCGCATTCTGGATATCATCCCGGAAAGCCTGCATCAGCGCCGCTCGTTCTTTGTTGGCAACGATCATATGGTCGAAGACGTTGAGCGTCTGATCCGCGAATACCCGGACGCATAACGTTTTTAACATGGGGAGCGTTGCTCCCCCTTTTTTCATTTATATATTTTACCGTATAAATGAATATAAAAATGGCGCTTTAATCTTCCCGCCCTCTCGCGCATTATTCTGAACAGTTAACTATTTATTCAGAGGAGCGCCCGACGCGATGCAAAATTATTCTCGTGCAAACACCGGTATTGATTTAAACCTCATTCCCGTTTTTATTGAGATTGTCCGATGCGGCAGCATGGCGAAAGCCTCTGTGCGTCTTGAGATGTCCCGCCCCGCCGTCAGCCTGGCGTTGAAGCGTTTTAATCAGCTTTTTGACGAGCCGTTATTTATTCGTAAAGGCTTATATCTTGAGCCAACGCCAAAAGCGTTAGAATTGACAAATTCGCTGGAAAATTTAATGGCTGATATTCATGAAAATATTGGCGCGGTGAATACTGCGGAAGCGTAAACCCTGACGCATTATACGCCAGGGTTTATTATTATCAGGCCGTTTGCGCCGACAGTTTAAACGACGACATCGCTTCAATCAGTTCGCGCGACTGCTCTTCAAGGGAACGCGTCGCGGCGGAAGATTGTTGTACCAGCGCGGCATTTTGCTGCGCTGTCTCATCCATCTGATTGACTGCAATATTCACCTGCTCAATACCTCGACTCTGCTCAAGCGACGCGTTGGCGATCTCCCGCATCAGTTTGGTCATGCGCAGCACTTCCGTTGCAATCTCGTCCATCGTCTCACCGGCCTGTTGCGCCAGCTCGCTCCCTTCGCTGACGTGAGTCTGCGAATCGCTGATGAGGGTGCGGATCTCTTTCGCCGCATCGGCGCTTCGGCTGGCGAGATTACGCACTTCCCCGGCCACCACCGCAAACCCACGCCCCTGCTCGCCCGCACGCGCCGCTTCCACCGAGGCGTTGAGCGCCAGAATGTTGGTCTGGAAGGCGATGCCGTCAATCACACTCAGAATGTCGGCGATGCGCGCAGAGCTGCCTGAGATATCGCGCATTTTTTCAATCACATAGCACACCATTTCGCTGCCGTGATCGGCGGTATCCGAGACGCGTTTCGCCAGCTGATGCGCCTGCTCGGCGTTATCGGCGTTTTGCTTCACGGTGGCGGTGATCTCTTCCATGCTGGCCGCCGTTTGCTCAAGGGAGGTTGCCGTGGATTCCGTGCGCTGGGCCAGATCCAGGTTACCTGCCGTTAGTTCCCGGCTGCCCGTGTCAATCTGCGAGCTGGCATCACGCACGCGCATGACGGAGCCCATCAGCGACTGGCGCATCTCTTCGATAGCCGCATTCAGGCGGTTAAACTCCTGACTGGTCGGCGCGTTCAGGCTGTGAGTCAGATCGCCCGCCGCCACATGTTCAAGCTGGGCGATCGAAGCCAGAAGCGGCTTGAGCAGCATATTGCGCAGGGACAACCACGCCAGCACGATGATCCCGGCGGTCAGCAGCGCGGCGATCACGATCAGCAGCATCACCCGGTTTTTGCTCGACTGCACCGCTTTCACTTCCGATTTCCCGCGCTTTTCGCTCCACGACTGGAACGCCTGCATATCGTTATCAAACTGGCGCGCGACCGGAATCAGCTTGTTCTCCAGCAGATCGTAATAGGCATCGGCGCTTTGCTGGTTAAGGGCGGCCACCATCGGGGTGATCCCTTCGGCGTTATAGGTGGCAAAACTCGCCGCCACCTTATCCAGCAGTTGCTGCCCTTTCGGATTATCAATGCCGCCGTCGATCACCCCTTTCAGCATTTTTTGCGCCTGGGCAACTTCGCGATTGATGTTCTGCACGGATTTGGCGGCATCATCCAGCATGCCGATCTCCATCAGCCGAACGGCCTGACCCGCCTCATTGCGCGCACGCAAAATCAGCGTGTAACCCGCGTTGAGCTGCACCATTTGTTCACCCTGAAGGTGATTGATGCGCTGTAAAGAAGAGGAACTCTGTGTGAGGGCATAAATGCCAATGCCGCTGACAATCAGCAGCAGAAAGGTCATAACGGCCAGTAACGAAAGCAAGCCGGTACGAATCGATAGCGTTTTCAGCATGATGTTATTTCCGGTAGCGAGATATTTCTGGACAGAAATAAAGGTTATCGACCGCTACCGGAAAAAGTTTACACTTTAAGCAAATTCAGGGTGTTATCTGTTGAGCGGTGTGGTGCTAACGCGCGTCACAGGCGAGCTGAGGCGGTTTTCCCACAGCACCGTCAGGCCACGCTGCAGCGCGATAAAGATGAACAACAAAATGCCAATCGCGATTTTGGTCCACCATGAGCTCAGCGTGCCGTCGAAGTTGATGTAGGTCTGAATAAGCCCCTGGATTGCCACGCCAAACAGTGTCCCAAGCACTGTCCCCACGCCGCCACTCAACAGCGTGCCGCCAATCACCACCGATGCAATCGCATCCAGCTCTACGCCCACGCCCGCCAGCGCGTAGCCCGCCTGGGTGTAGATGGAGAAGACAATCCCCGCCAGCGTCGCCAGCCCCGTCGAGAGCATATAGATACGAATGGTCGTGCTGCGGGTGGAGATCCCCATCAGATTCGCCGAGGTCGCGCTGCCGCCGATGGCGTACACCTGGTTACCAAAACGGGTGCGATGGGCGAGGAAAATGCCGATCACCACCACGCCTAACATCAGCAGGCCCATCGCGCTCAGACGCCCGCCGCCGGGGATTTTCCACGCCAGGCTTGAGAGCGTGTCGTAGATCGGGTGGTTAATCGGGATCGACTCTTCCGACACCAGATAACTCACGCCGCGCAGGAAGAACATCCCGGCGAGCGTAATGATAAACGCCGGGATCTTCAGGGCATCGATCAGCAGTCCCATGAACGCGCCAAACGCGCAGCCCATCGCCAGCACCAGCGGGAAGGCCAGCAGCGGCGAGATCCCCCAGAAACCGATCGCTTTGGCGAGGAATACGCCGGTAAAAGCGATCACCGAGCCGACGGAGAGATCGATCCCGCCGGAGAGGATCACGAAGGTCATGCCGACAGCGATGATCCCGAGAAAGGCGTTATCCGTCAGAATGTTGCAAATCACGCGCGTGGAGGCGAAACCGGGGAATTGCGTCAGGCAGTAGAGATAGCCCAGCACGAAGACCCCCAGCGTGATCATGAGCGGTAAATTACGTTTTATCATGGCCGCGAATCCCCTTGATGATGCTAATAAAGCGCGACGACTGAACAATCAGCACGCAGAGCACAACCACCGCTTTCACCACCTGATTCAGCTCCGGCTGGAAGCCCGAAAGCAGAATACCGGTGTTCATCCCCTGAATAATCAGCGCGCCAATCACCGACAGCAGCAGGTTAAAGCGCCCGCCCATCAGCGATCCGCCGCCAATCACCACCGCCAGAATGGCGTCCAGCTCCAGCCACAGCCCGGCGTTGTTGGCATCGGCACCGCGAATATCGGCGGCGACGATGATCCCGGCAATCGCCGCGCAGACACCGCTCAGCACATAGGTCAGCATCACCACCAAACGGGTGCTGACGCCCGCATTTTTCGCGGCGCGAATGTTGATCCCGACCGCTTCGATAAACATCCCCAGCGCCGTTTTGCGGGTAAACAGCCAGAATACGATTAGCGTGACGAGGGCAATGATCACCGGCGTCGGGAACAGCAGCAGCTTGCCGCTGCCGATCCACGCCAGCGACGGTGAATCAAAGGTGACGATCTGCCCGGAGGTAATCAGCTGCGCCACGCCGCGCCCGGCCACCATCAGAATTAAGGTCGCGACGAACGGCTGAATTTTGAGAAGCGAAACGAGGATCCCGTTCCACAGCCCCGCCAGCACGCCGGTGCCCAGCGCCGCTAAAATCACCACAGGCAGACTGTGCCCGGCGACCGTCATCGAAGCGGCAGTCGCGCCGGCGATAGCCATGGTCGCCCCCACAGAGAGATCAATGCCGCCGGTGGCAATCACCAGCGTCATACCGATCGCCAGCAGCGCCACCGGTGCCGCGCGGTTTAGGATATCGATGGGGCTACCGAACAGCCGCCCATCCTGCAAAATGATCTGGAAAAAGTGCGGCGCAACGAGGCTGTCCACCACCAGCACCAGTAGCAGCGCCACAATTTGCGGCGTGCCGGTAGGCCAGCTGAAGCGGCGCCTGGACTCGCCAGGCTTCGGAAGAGAACGGGACATCACGATTGACTCCTTATGCCGCGATGGCATTCATGATCGCCGGAACGGAGAGTTCATCCAGCGGGATCTCTGCCACCTGCTTGCGATCGCGCATGATAATCACGCGATCGGCATACCCCACCAGCTCCTCAAGCTCGGATGAGATAACCAGCAGCGCCAGACCGTCGGCGCAGAGCGTTTCGATCAGGCGAATAATTTCCGCATGCGCGCCAACGTCGATACCGCGCGTCGGCTCATCGAGGATCAGGAACTGCGGTTTGGTCAGCAGCCAGCGGGAGAGCAACACTTTTTGCTGATTGCCGCCGGAGAGAAACTCAATCGGCTGTTCAGGGCTGGGGGTGCGAATGCCCAGTTGGCGGATAAAGCGCTCGGCGATGGCAATCTGCTCGCGCTTCGGAATGGGCCGTAGCCAGCCGCGCTGCGCCTGCAACGCCAGGACGATATTTTCGCGCACCGAGGCAGCGGCAATGATGCCGTCGGTTTTCCGATCTTCCGGGCAAAAACCGATCCCCAGGCACGAGGCCTGATGCGGCGATCGCAGGGTTTGCGGTTTGCCTTTGATCATCGCGCTGCCGCTGTCGGCGGGCTTGATGCCGAAGATCACCTCGGCGGTTTCGGTGCGACCGGACCCCAGCAGGCCCGCCAGACCGACAATTTCGCCGGGGCGCACTTCCAGGTTGAACGGCGTGATGGTCCCTTTTTTGCCGAAATCTTTGAAGGCGGCGACGGGTTTGTCGCTCAGCAGTGTGCGGCCCGCGCGCTGCAGCGCATGGGTGTCCAGCTCGCGGCCCAGCATCATTTTGACCAGTTCGATCTGCGGCAGCTCGCGGGTGTCGCGGCAGCCGACAAAACTGCCGTTGCGCAGAACCGTAATACGATCGCTGACCTGATAGACCTGATCGAGGAAATGGGTGACGAAGATCAGGCTGACGCCCTGATCGCGCAGCTGGCGCATCAGGGTGAAGAGCATTTCCACTTCCTGGGTGTCGAGGCTGGCGGTGGGTTCATCGAGGATCAGCACTTTGGCAGAGAGATCGATGGCCCGGCAAATGGCGACAATCTGCTGCATCGCTACGGAAAAGCGGTTCAGCGGCTCGCGCACGTCGAGGGAGAAACCATAGGATTCCATCAGCCGGGTGGCACGCGCCTCCATCTCTTTTCGGCGCAGCAGGCCAAACCGACGCGGCTCACGGCCAATAAACAGATTATCCGCCACCGACATGTTCGGCAGCAGGTTCACTTCCTGATATACGGTCCCGATGCCCAGCTGCTGGGCGTGAGCGGTATTTTTCGGTGAAATGGCGTTGCCTTCCAGCCAGATGCTGCCGCGATCGGCGTGATATACCCCGGTTAAGGCCTTGATCAGCGTCGATTTCCCGGCGCCGTTTTCCCCGAGCAGCGCCATAATCTCACCGCGTCGCAGGCTGAAATCGACGTTATCCAGCGCTTTCACGCCGGGGAAGAATTTGCTTAATCCTTCGGTTCGGAGGATTTCCTGGTGTTGTTCAACGGTCATGGTTCCCCCTGCATCAAGCCGGATGACGCTACGCTTATCCGGCCTACAAAAGCGTGTACTGTAGGCCGGGCAAGCGCAGCGCCACCCGGCTTTTTTCCTGGCTTAAAGGCTTAGTAGCCCATGTTTTTCTTCTTCTCTAACTCTTCTTTCGCCGTATCTGGCAGATAGAGGGTCGATTTGGTGATGGTCAGCTGTTCTGGTTTGGTGCCGTCTTTCTTGAATTTCTCAAGGGCATCAAACGCCGGACCAGCCATGTTTGGGGTCAGCTCGACGCTGGCATTCGCTTCGCCGTCGATCATCGCTTTGTAGATATCCGGTACGCCGTCGATAGAGCCGGTGAGGATATCTTTGCCCGGTTTCAGGCCCGCTTCTTTGATCGCCTGAATTGCACCGATCACCATGTCGTCGTTATGGGCGTAAACCATGCAGATGTTTTTGCCGTTGTTTTCCGCTTTGATGAAGCTCTCCATAACTTCTTTACCTTTACTGCGGGTAAAGTCGCCGGACTGAGAACGGATGATTTTGATGTTTGGCGCTTTGGCGATGGCTTCCGCAAAGCCTTTCTTACGGTCAATCGCCACGCTCGCGCCGACGGTGCCTTGCAGTTCGACGACGTTACACGGCTTGCCATCCACCTGCTTAATCAGCCAGTCGCCAATCAGCTGCCCTTCGAGCACGTTGTTGGCGGTGACGGTGGTCATATAGAGAGATTTGTCTTTGACATCAATGGAACGGTCGAGCAGGAATACGGGGATTTCAGCGTCTTTGGCTTCTTTCAGCACCGGTTCCCAGCCCGTCGCCACCACCGGCGCGATGAAGATGGCGTCTACGCCCTGGGCGATAAACGAGCGCACCGCTTTAATCTGGTTTTCCTGTTTTTGCTGGCCATCGGCGATTTTCAGCGTGATGCCGCGCTTTTGGGCTTCGCTTTTCGCGACATTGGTTTCCGCCGCTCGCCAGCCTGATTCAGAGCCAACCTGTGAAAAACCGACGGTTAATGGTGCGGCCATCGCCATAGACGACATGGCTGCCGAAACTGCTGTGACAAGAAGTAAGCGCTTCCACATAATGATGCCCTCGTAGCCCAGGTTATTGTTGGTCAAAAGATGTTCTGCGAAAAAACTATAGCCAATGGGCGATGTAACGGATTGCGTTACATCACACTTCAGAAAAGTGAATAAAACGTTAATCACAAGTTTGTAATCGCTTTCATTCACCCATTAAATATGCGGCTGTGTTTATGGATTTTCCTGTCATGGAAAGGGTCTGAAAATGGCACGAGGATGCGGATGAGAATGAAAACAAGCGGAGACTTTCGGCGCGAGTTGGCTATAATACTCGCCACTTGTTTAGCATACATAGGACACTCACATGAGCTTACTCAACGTCCCTGCGGGTAAAGAACTGCCGGAAGACATCTACGTTGTTATCGAAATCCCGGCCAACGCAGATCCTATCAAATACGAAATCGACAAAGACACCGGTGCGCTGTTCGTTGACCGTTTCATGTCCACTGCGATGTTCTACCCGTGCAACTACGGTTACATCAACCACACCCTGTCTCTGGACGGTGACCCGGTAGACGTGCTGGTCCCAACGCCATACCCACTGGCCCCAGGTTCTGTGGTTCGCTGCCGTCCGGTTGGCGTTCTGAAAATGACCGACGAAGCCGGTGAAGATGCGAAACTGGTTGCGGTTCCGCACACCAAGCTGAGCAAAGAGTACGATCACATTATAGATGTGAACGACCTGCCAGAACTGCTGAAAGCGCAGATCACTCACTTCTTCGAGCACTACAAAGATCTCGAAAAAGGCAAATGGGTTAAAGTTGACGGCTGGGACAACGCAGAAGCAGCGAAAGCTGAAATCGTTGCATCCTTCGAGCGCGCTGCTAAGAAGTAATTCTTACGCCCAATGCTAAGCCCCGCGAGTCGGGGCTTTTTTGTGGCTGTCATTCCATATCCCCTTAACAATTAACCGGTTATTGTCCTACCAGAAAAGGTAGCCGTTGTTCACATAACTCAATTGATAATGAGAGTAGATATCATTATCATTTTCACTTCGTAAATAAATGTGAATAAACGTCAATGACCCTACACAATGTGAAGACCCTCAAAGCCTCCGCCGCACTCGCGGTTACTGCTGCTTTTATGCTGACCAGCGTGTCTGGTTACTCCGCCACCCTGCCAGAGAAAGACTTTATCACCCAGCCCGTGGGCCACGGTGTCTACGAACTGGCCTACGACGGAGAGGCAAAGGTGCTGTTTGCCGCCAGCGCCCCCTCTTTTGATAAAGACAAAACCAACGGCAAAATCTACAAGCTGGACCTGGAAGATCTGACCGGCACGGGCGTCATTGAAACCACGCGCCGCGCGTTTGCAACCGTGCTGGACGAAGAGAGTCAGACGCTTTACGTGGGCAATACCCTCGAAGGCTCTGTGACCCTCATCGATACGCGCACCGGCAAGGAGCTGGCCGTGATTCAGCTCGCCGACACCAGCAACCCGAAAGATATCGCCCACACCCGCGAAATGGTGCTCGATAAACAACATCACCGCCTGTACGTCACCGGCGTGGTGGAGAAAGGCATCGTCTGGGTGGTGGATACGAAAAAGCGTCAGCTCATCAACACGTTGACCAATATGGGTGAGTACCCGACCGGGCTGGCGCTGGACGCGGAGAAAAACCGTCTGTACGTGGTGAATGGCCGCAACGAGCTGATTACTGTAGATACCCAAAGCGATACCATCGTCAGCCGGTTCAGCATCGAACCGGAGAAAAAACACTTCTTTCTGAATATCGCCCTCGACAGCAAAAACAACCGCGCCTTCCTCACCGACCCGGATTTACCGAAGGTGCTGGTGGTGGATATCACTACCGGCAAGGTGCTCCAGCACATCGACGTCACCAACTCGCTGGCGGTGCTCTATAACGAAAAGCGTCACGAAGTTTACGTCACGCACCGCAACGCCAAACTCATCAGCATTATCGACAGCCAGACGTACCAGCTGAAAAACAGCATTGCGACCAATGCGATGCCGAACAGCCTCGCCCTCTCCTCCGACGGTAACGTGCTGTACGCCAGCATTAAACAAGACGAGAAAGTGGCAAAAGAGAAACCGGATTACGTCATCAAAATCACGCTCGATAAGCTCTGATTTCATCATCCACCACACCTTGCGGCGTAAGACCGCAGGGTGTTTTTTTATTTTTCCTTTTGGGTTTATGGCTATGAAAACGCGTCAATTTATTACGTTCACAGGCATGGTGGCGTTAACCGGCACACTGGTTTTACCCGCGCAGGCAGATGATGAAATGGTGGTCACCGCCACCGGCTTTTCACAACAGAAAAAAGAAGCGCCCGCGACGATTTCAAGTATCGATCGCAAAACGCTGGATATTCAGCCCGACCAGACCATCGGCGACGCGATTAAAAATATCCCCGGCGTGTCGGTCTCTAACGGCGGCAGCGATATGGCCAACGGCAGCATCATGATGCGCGGTATGGATTCGAGCTACACGGCGTTTATGGTCAATAGCGTGAAGCAGAACACCAGCGAATCGCGCCCCTACGGCCAGGATATCGGTGCCGAAGCAGGCTTTTTACCGCCAATGGAAGCCATCGAACGCATCGAAGTGATTCGCGGCCCGATGTCATCCCTGTACGGCTCTGACGCCATCGGCGGCGTGGTGAACGTGATCACCAAAAAACCCTACGGCGTGGCCGACTGGACCGGCGCTATCGCCGCCAATACCTGGCTGCAGGAGCATAAAGATCTGGGCAACACTAGCCAGCTGAACCTGTTCGCGATGGGACCGCTCATCCAGGACAAACTTGGCCTAAGCATTGCCGCCGACGGGCTGGATCGCCGCGATGACGAGCGCCAGAACTACTTCGGCAAGCACAACCGTAAATCCGTCGATGCCACCCTGGGCCTCAAGGCCAGCGAAAATAACCTCTTTGACCTGAATGTGGTTGTCGGCGAGCAGGAAAAAAACCGCACCAAAAAACGCGGTACGCCGTGGATGTGGAAATTCGATCGTGACGCCGTGACGCTCACCCATACCGGCTGGTATGCGGATGACACCATTGCCACCACTAACTACATCAACTACGAGAAAGGGCGCTCGAAGTACCTGCTCGATAACACCTCGCCGGAGTACGTGCAGACGGAAAACTACGTCGCCAACTCGCAAACCACTTTTACCTTCGATAACCATAAGCTCACCGTCGGCGCGAACTTCACGCGCGAAGAGCTGAACGACCACTTCTATGAGTCGGGCAAAACGCTGCCGGGCGTCGAGCCGGTCACCAAAGTGACCCGCAACGGCTGGGCGCTGTTCGCGGAAGATGGCTGGACGATTAACGACTTTACCTTGACCACCTCCGCGCGCGGCGATTACGACAGCTACTTCGGCGCGCACATCACGCCAAAACTGTACGGCAACTGGGCGATTTCCGACGCCTGGGCGCTGAAAGGCGGGATCTCCGCCGGCTATAAAAAACCGGAGCTGCGCGCCACCTCCGATCAGTTTGTCACGCCGCACGGATCAACGCCGCCGTATCCGTTCCTGACCGTGGGTAACGACGATCTGAAACCAGAGAAAAGCCTCAACGCCGAAACGGGCCTCTACTGGACCGGGGAAGCCGTATCGCTGGACGGCACCGTCTTCTACACCCAGTTTAAAGACAAAATCTCCGAGCAGACGATTTGCGAAACCACCGCCACCAACCAGTGCGAAGTGAACGGCTATAAAGCGGATTCCGTCGATAAATACTTTAACGTCAGCAAAGCGGATGTTTACGGTGTTGAGCTGAATGGCGACTGGCAGATCACCCAGGATCTGAAAGCGAATGCGAACTACACCTACAACCACAGCGAGCAGAAATCCGGCGTGAATAAAGGCTACGCGCTCAACGACTATCCGCGCCACATGGCGAACCTGTCACTGAACTGGGCGGCAACGCAGTCGCTGGATCTGTGGAGCAACGCGAACTACCGCAGCAGTAACCGGGACAGCAACAGCGGCACGAAGTATGAGGCTTACACGCTGGTCGATATCGGTGCGCGCTACAAGCTGAATAAGAATACGCAGCTGCTGGCGGGGATTTACAACTTGTTTGATGCGGATCCGAAACGCGAAACGTCGTGGGGAGAGTACGGGCAGCTCGAAGGGCGTCGGTATAATCTTGGCGCGCGCATCGAGTTTTAAGGTGCCAAAAACAACGCCACCCGAAGGTGGCGTTGTTTTTATCAGTACTGGTCTCTGTCTAACCAGTTACCGCTTTCAATCAGTTTCAATCCATCGACCGGACGCTGGTACACGTACATCCATGCACTGCCATACGGGGTCTGGATCAACTGGCGTGCATATTCACCGCCCCTGGTGCGCAAGGCATCAAGTTCAGCAAGTGTAGCGTTATCAATACGATAAACTTCACCCTGTACCGTCCCGTTCCCCGGAACCGCGCCTGGATAGTGGCCCAGACTGTACAACTGGTAGTTCTCGATATTGTAATTTCCCAGCAACTGAGCGTTCGTCATCCAGTGACTGTTGCCCTGCCTGGTGCGTAAACTGCCGTATACAAATATTCGCATTGCTAAAACTCAAACTGATAGAGCAAATCGAGCGCCTGGTCTACGCCAGACACCGCTTCCAGATATAGCTTAGGCATCAGCCGATAGCGTAGCGTGAGAGTTGCCAGTGAGTCAAAGATCCCCACGCCATATTTCACCTGTAGACCCGGCAGTACATAGCCGCTGACCACCACCTGCGAAGAGTCACCGACCCCCTGGGTGTCCAGCGCCAGATTACTTACGCCAAACGTCTCACCGATTTTACCCACAACCTGACCACTTTGTGCAACCCCCAGGCCGACTAACATTGAAGTCATCGCCGCACTATCGCTTTGCTGGCTGTCCAGACCCTGCCCGCGCAGCAGATAAGAGAGCGCTTCCTGCTGCGACATCGCCGGATCGGAGAAGATCTCCGCCTTCGGCTCGTCGGCCGTTCCGGTGACGCGCACCCCGGCAATCACATCGTTTTCGGTCGACTCTGGGTTACGAATCGCTTCGATGTTGAGCAGCGGCTGGTCCGGCGGGCCGGAGAACAGCAACTCGCCTTTGCGCACAATCAGATCCTGGCCGTAGGCGTGGAAACGCCCTTCCGGAATGTTAATTTGCCCGTTCAGGCCCAGCCCTTGCTGATCCTGCGCCACTTTCAGATCACCCGTCAGTCGCGCCTTCAGGCCAAACGCATCGAGACGCACGTTGTTACCAACGTGAATGATCAGGTTACTGTTAATCGGAATCGCGGCGCTTTTGGTTTCGACCGGCTTCAGATCGTTATTCAGCATCACCTCATCACTGGAAACGCCGACGGCGCTTTCCGGCACGTCGTGAACCACGATGCGCGCCCACGGCACATCGACACGGCCATCGAGGGTAAACAGGCTCGGCGTCGCCTCGAACACCACATCCGGCGACACGTCGAGGCGCACCATTGGAGGCACCGTGATACGCACCCGGCTGCCTTTCGCCGCCACGCGCGCGCGCCAGTTATCGATCTGGCTCCAGTCGGCGTCACCGCTAAGGTTGATTTGCCCTTGCTGCGTGCGCACCACCCCGGCAAGCGTCGAGCTCATGCCGTTGAAGTTCATTGAGATCTGGCTCGGCTGCATATCAAACGGCATAAAGTTACCGTCGATATCCACACCGTTGAGCTGCATCTGGCCAAACAGCTGCGGGCTTTCGGCGTTGCCCGCCAGACGCAGATTGGCGCTGATCATCCCCGCCGCTTTTTCGCCGCGGGAGAAGATCGGGTTCACCATCGCCAGGTTCATATTGCGAATATTGACGTTACCGCCCAGATTACGCCGTCCCTGCGGATCGGTGATCTGCACCTGGCCGTCGAACTGTCCGTTGTTGGTCAGGCGAATCAGCCAGCCCAGCTCCGCACGGTTGTTATGCAGATCCGCCGTCAGGTTCAGCGTCTCGAACGCCACCGGCAGCGGCGCGTCGTTCACCGTCTGGGTCACTTTTACGTTGCGCCCGGAGAGGGTCACGTTGCCTTGCGGCAGCCCTTCTTTGGTGGTGTCCCAGGACACATCGGCTTTACCGCTAAAGACGCCGCTCGCTTCGGTAGTTTCTGGCATAAACGGCTTCAGCATCGCGAGATCGAAGCGGTTCAGATTCACCACCGCACGCCCTTCCGCACCGGCATCAATGGTCTGCGGCACGCACAGTTCGGCGTTCGGGTTAGTCCAGCAGTGTGGCCCGATGCTGATTTTCTGCTCGGCGTTGCGGTAATCCAGCGCGATGGAGCGGGACAGCGTCAGTGGCCCTACCGGCGTGCTGAACCGGGTATTATCCAGAACCCCTTTCCAGCGCTCCTCTTTACGGTCAAAACTCCCCGTCAGATGCAGCTGGCCGGAGACCGGCTCGCCCTGCACGCGCAGCTGGAGATCGTGCTGCTTCTCGCTGCCTTTTGCGTCCAGCGTGACCAGGTTGATATTCACATCCGGCTGGGAAATCCGCTCGACGCGCAGGTTCAGGTTACCCGCGATCTGATCGGTGGATTTGACGTCGCCTTTCACCAGAACGCGCGCGACGGACAGCTCCTGCCAGCGCAGATTGTTGGCGGTGATATCCGCCAGCAGCTGCGGCGCATCGACGGTGCCACGCACTTTCACTAAGCCTTTCGCAGTGCCGCCGAGGCCCGGCAGGGCATTGTCGAGATTTGGCGCGTCGATGGTGGCATCCAGATTGAGATCTTTCACGCCCAGCTCGCCTTTGATATCGGCGGTGTTGCGTCCGAGCGCCACGTGCAGTTTCGGGATGATCCACTGCAGATAGCTGTTCCCGCGCAGAGAGCCTTCGACGTTCACTTTATTCTGCTTCACGTTGCCGGTAATTTTGAGCTCCGGCACCTCCATCTGCCAGCTTTCGCCGTACAGACTGCCGCGCGTTTTGATCGTCCCGTCGAGTTTCGACGGCCAGTCCGGCACCTCTTTGGCGGTGTTGATCCCTTTGAGGTTCAGCTCGCCGCGCCAGCTGATCGCTTTCTGCCAGTCGAGCAGCGCCGTCAGTTCGGTTTTGCCTTCCAGCGCCGCCACGGAGAGTTTGTCGAGGTTAATCTGCTGCTCGTTACCCTTCGCATCCAGAGTGATATCCGCAGGCGGTAACCCTTCGCCTTTCACCGATGTGCGGAACGACAGGGTGTAATCGGTCATTTTACCGCTCAGCTTGAGCTTCAGCTTATCGGCCTGGAACTGTTTTTCGCCGGTAAACGGCCAGTAAAGCTGTTCGCTCACCACCTCCAGATTCAGCGGTAAACCCGCTTCCGCCAGCTGAGTCTGCCCGCGCAACACCATATCTACCGGGCCGGAGAGATTCACGCCAAACTCAAGCTTCTCGCGCAGCGCACCGCCCACTTTCAGCTTCACCTTCTCGCCTTTGAGCGGGTCGATATTCAGGGCGCTGTTGAGGGTGATATCCACCGGCCAGTTGTCGCGCAGCAGCGCCTGCCCGGTCGCGTTCACGCTCCCCTGATTGGTATCAATATCCAGCGCATCGAGCTTCATGGTGCCGTCGATGCTGCTCACTTTCAGCAGCATGTTGAACACGGTCAAATCCGTGTCGCCCGTCAGGCGCAGCTGTTCGCCCTTAAACTCTTCGATATTCAGATTGAGCGGCAGATGAACGTCGGTCATCTCCGGCAGAACCGGCTTCGAGAAGAGATCTTTCAGGGTTTCGCCGAGCGGTTTCTCTTCCGGCTGCGGGTTCTGAATTTTCGGTTCGACGATCTCTTCCTGTGCCACTTTCGCCACTTTCGGCAGGGCGATCAGCAGCCCCTGCAGAGAGGTCGGCGTCAGCGTCAGGTTTTTCTCCTGCCAGCGCAGGCCGGAGGTGAAGTCCATCACCGAAACGGTGGTGTCGTCGATCTTAATATTGACGTTATTAAGCGCCACGCGGTACAGCGCAATCGGATAGGGAGTGGAGAGGTTCAGCGGGCCGCTATCCTCCTCCTCGACAGGGGCTGATTTCGGCATTTTGTCCGAATCTATCGCCACGTTGACGTCTTTTAACGACAGATCGTTGACGCACAGGCTGCTGTCACGCAGACAGCTAAGCTTAACCGCAAGGTGAAACTCACCCGCATTTACCGCCACGCCTGGCTGCTGGTAGCGGATATTCTTCAGACGCAGATCGCGCCAGCCGCCCGTCACCTGGCCAATCTCAAGCCCCGGCACCCAGCGGTTAGCCGCGTTAAACAGCAGATGCAAGCCGGTGGTGGTGCCCACCAGGAACGCCACCGTGCCGAGCAGAAGCACGATAAAAATCAGAACGCCGAGGCTGATCTTCTTCCATAAACTCATAATTCAGGCCCCAGACCGATGTAAAACTGTAAACCGTGTTCGTCTTTGTCGCCGACCGGAACGGCGAAATCGAGCTTGATCGGCCCGACCGGCGATTGCCAGCGCACGCCTACGCCCGCACCGGTTTTGAAATCGCTTTTGCGAATATCGCTCACCGCTTCACCGCCGTCGACAAACATCGCCCCCCACCATTTACCGCTGACGTTGTACTGGTACTCCAGCGAGCCGGTCGCCAGTTTGGAGGCCCCCATCAGTTGGCCTTTGTCATTTTTCGGGGAGATCGATTTGTATTTGTAGCCGCGAATACTGCGGTCGCCACCCGCGAAGAAACGCAGGTCTGGCGGCACACGTTCAAAATCGCCGGTTTCAATCCAGCCGAGGTTTCCGCGCGTCACAAAGCGGTGTTTGTCATAGAACGTGCGGATCCAGACGTTTTGCGCCTGTACTACCGAGAAATCGACGTCCGATCCCCAGGCGGTATTGGAGTAATCAATCGAGTAACGCTGGGAATCGCCCCAGGTCGGCATCAGGCCGCCGCGCGAGCGGGTACGGCTGATCATCACGCCCGGATAGAGCAGCATGGTGGTGTTGGTGACGTTTGCCTGGGTAAAGTGGTCGAGACTCCAGCGCAAATTAATCGCCCGCTGCCAGCCGCTGGAGAGATCCCAGAAGCGCGACAGCGCGAGGGTGGTGGAGTCAGACTCCGTATCGTTTAAATCGGTACGCTTAAAGCCGCCCTGCACCAGGTAATACTGCTCCAGCGGGTTCTTCAGCAGCGGCATTTTATAGCTGAAATCGAGCTGCTGTTCCGGCGCGGAAATGCTGGCGCTGGTGGTCAGACTGTGGCCGTAGGAGTTCATCCACGGCTTTTTCCACGTCGCTTTCACGCGCGGGCCGACGTCCGTTGAGTAACCGACACCGGTTTCGATGGTGTTTTCGGTACGCGGTGAAACCACGCCGTGCAGCGGTAACACTTTGGTTTTGCGCGCCTTGTCGAATTCTGGCGCAACAACCACGGAGTTAAACCAGCCGGTCGCCGACAGGCGGCGGTTCAGCTCTGCCAGATCTTTTGACTGGTAGTAATCGCCCTCTTTGAAAGGGATCAGGTTTTGCAGATACTCGTCGCGGATTTGCGAGCCTTCGAAGGTCACGTCGCCAAAACGGTAGCGTTCGCCGCTATCGTAATCGATATCCCAGAACGCCTGGCGGCGGTCGAGGGCAACGCCCAGCTGGCTTTTATTGAACTGGCTGTCGAAGTAGCCCTTACGCAGCGCGACGCTGGTAAGCTCTTTTTTAAAGTGGTCGTAGTCGCCGTGGTTCAGCACGGTGCCGACTTTCGGGCGCGTGCCCAGCAGATCCAGATAATCACGGTCAGTGCGCGCGCCGCCGCGCAGCACCACGTTGGTGCCGCCGATCAGCACCGGCTCGCCCTTGGAAACGCGGGCAATTAACACCTGACGGCCTTTGGCCGGTGGTGGACGTAAATCGAAATCAATGGTGGGTTCGTAGTAGCCCAGCGCTTTTAACCCTTCGCGGATCGCGTCATCTACGCGCGCGCGAAAGCGCCGGTCCGGCGTCACTTCGTCACTCTCAATCGTTGACAGCTGTGCACGCACGTTTTTTTCCAGCGTCCCGGATAACCCCTCAACCTGCAAACGGACATTCGCCGCGCTGGCGACCCCGCTTGTCAGCAATAAACTGACCAAACAAAACTGGCGGATCTTTGGCACGTTCTCTCCTGAATATCCTTGTTTCCACCCCTGGAAGCAATTGATGTACCGCTCCGCGGCGTATCACGGCATAAAGCCCAAAACCCAATAAGAGGGTTGAAAAATGGCCGAGAGGCCTAATATTTCTTATGTTTAAATCTAGACTCATTCAGCGTATTTATTGTGTTCAATTAAACGCTCCATGACAACCTTAACTGAAACATCGCTGCCCCGGAGGCCCTACCGTGAGTTTATTCGACAAAAAGCATCTTGTTTCTCAAGCAGATGCACTGCCGGGACGTAATACGCCAATGCCGGTCGCTACCTTACACGCTGTGAACAATCATTCAATGACTAACGTCCCGGACGGGATGGAGATCGCCCTCTTCGCCATGGGCTGCTTCTGGGGCGTCGAGCGTCTGTTCTGGCAACTGCCGGGCGTCTACAGCACGGCAGCGGGCTACACCGGCGGTTACACGCCTAATCCGACCTACCGCGAAGTCTGCTCGGGTGAGACCGGCCACGCGGAAGCCGTGCGCGTGGTGTACGACCCGGCGATCATCAGCTACGAACAATTATTGCAGGTTTTCTGGGAAAACCACGATCCGGCCCAGGGGATGCAGCAGGGTAACGATCACGGCACGCAATACCGCTCCGCCATTTACCCGCTGACGCCGGAGCAGGACGCCGCCGCGCGCGCCAGCCTGACCCGCTTCCAGGAGGCGATGAATGCTGCGGGCGATAAGCGTCACGTCACCACCGAAATCGCCAACGCCACGCCGTTCTACTACGCGGAAGATGACCACCAGCAGTATCTGCACAAAAACCCGTACGGCTACTGCGGGATCGGCGGGATTGGTGTCTGCCTGCCGCCACAGTTGGCCTGATTACTGATCCAGCGCCACGCGAGCCGCGTGGCGCGTGGCATTACTGACCGATCCAAAATCCATCACTTTGCCCTGCAACAGCAGGTTAAACACCGACGCCTGCGGCCGGTTCAGCCGCGTCTGAAGCAGGTGCACCGCCTCAATCCCCAGCTCACGACACGGCACCGTGACGCCTGTCACCGGCGCATCCAGCCGGTTTTGCAGATTCCAGGTGAAATCGGTGGTGATAATAGAGATATCCTCCGGCACGCGCAGACCGCGACGCTGCAACGCCCTGATCACCCCTTCTGTCATACTGGTGCTGTTGGGGAAAATCACCTGCGGCCACTGGGTTTTATCGTGCCCGGCCAGCCAGTCGTCGAGGGCGCGCTCGGCCTCCTCCGCCGTAAACCACTCGGTTACCAGCAAATCGTTTTGCGGGTCGAACGGCACGTGAAAATGGCGGTACGCCTCTTTAATGCCGTCGAGGCGCGCGTAGAGCGTCTCCCGACGCAGGCAGGTCATGGTCAGAATTCGGCGGTGGCCCTGCTCGAAGAGATGGCGCATGGCGGTAAAACCGATGGCGCGATGATCGGGCGAAACGGAATCGAGCGCCATTTCCCGATCGATGGAGTTAATTAAAACGCAGGGCTTATTCAAGGTGGTGGCGAGTTTAAAGATGGTGGAATCATCAGTGCCGATAATAATGATCGCGTTAATATTTTTATGCCCGGCTTTTTCGAGAAATAATTTTACGTCCGCGCGCTGTTCTTCTAATCCGCAATAACTGATCCAGACATCATGGGGCGCACTGGCTTCGGCAATGCCTTTCGTCACCTCAAGATAAAAAATATCCCCGCGTCCCTGAAAGGTGCGTTCAGGGGCAAACACCGCAATGCCGTTAATCAGCAGCCGCCCGCTCGCCATGGACGCCAGCACGCCAAGTTCCCGCGCGCAGCGCACGATGGCTTCGCGGGCCTTGTCGCTGGTATAGGATTTGCCGCTTAAAACCCTGGAAACGGTGCTGACGGAGTAGCCCGTCAACGCCGCAATTTCGTCCATTTTTAGCTTGCCCGGCATAGTGTGACCTCGCTCGCATTCAGTTTTTGCAATTATTTGCAGAAACAGCCTGTTGATTTTAAAACCAAATTTACCGGGCGTAGGTGTTTACTTATGCGCCTTGCGAGTATTCTCACAAAAACACATTGTCGCTGCGGTTCGCCTTTCCTATTTTCCCCTCATCACTCTTTTTAACGACTTAAGGTGTGACATGGAAAAGGTACGGTTTGGCATTATTGGTATCGGCAATATCGGCACGGTTCATGCGCGCTATCTGTTAGCGGGTGTCGTTAAAGATGCCTGTCTGACGGCGGTCTGCGATAACGATCCCGAGAAACATCACGCCATTCGGCAGCTCGTCGGCGAGTCCGTCGCGCTCTTTCATGAGGCCGAAGAGCTGCTCACCAGCGGGCTAATCGACGCAGTCATTGTCGCCACGCCCCACTACGATCACCCCCGGCTTTCCATCATGGCGATGCGCCACGGCATCCATACCCTGTGCGAGAAACCAGCGGGCGTCTACACCGCACAAGTGCAGGAGATGAACGCCTGCGCACGCGAGTGCGACGTGGTGTTCGGCATCATGTACAACCAGCGCCCTAACCCGCTGTATCAGAAAGTGAAAGATCTGATCGACAGCGGCGAGCTGGGCGAAATCCGCCGCTCTAACTGGATTATCACCAACTGGTACCGCTCGCAGAGCTACTACAACTCCGGCGGCTGGCGCGCCACCTGGAAGGGTGAAGGCGGCGGCGTGCTGCTCAACCAGGACCCGCATCAGCTCGATCTCTGGCAGTGGCTGGTCGGGATGCCGGTGCGGCTGCGGGCGTTTTGTCAGTTCGGTAAGCACCGTCAGATTGAAGTTGAAGACGAGGTGACCGCCTACGCCGAATACGCCAATGGCGCAACCGGGGTGTTTATCACCACCGTCGCCGAAACGCCGGGAACCAACCGGCTGGAGATCACCGGCGATCGCGGCAAAGTGGTGGTCGAAGAGGGAAAACTGCGCTACTGGCGGCTGCGGGAGTCCGAAACCGACTTTAACGCCCGCTGGCAAAACGGCTTTGGCGAGCCGGAGTGCTGGGAGGTTTCCATCCCGGTCGCTGCGGAGTGCAGCGAACACCACGTCATTACCGCCAACTTCTGCGCCGCCGTGCTACGCGGCGAGCCGCTGATTGCGCCCGGGCTTGAGGGGATCAACGGCCTGACGCTCTCCAACGCCATGCATTTATCAACCTGGACGGACGACTGGGTCACGCTCCCGCTCAATGAAAAACAGTACCTGCGCCTGCTGCAACAGCGCATCGCCACCTCTGTGGACAAAGAGACCACCAGCCGCACCCTGGATGCCTCAGGCACCTGGTAACACCGGAGAAAAGAACGATGTTAAAAATCGCCATCGTGGGAACAGGGAACATCTCGCATAACCATATTCAGAGCTATTTGCAGTTCGGCCAGCGCTGCACCATCGTGGCGCTGGTGGACATCTACCCGGAAAAAGCGCACGAGAAAAAAGCGCGCTACGGCCTGAATGACGCGCGCATCTATGAAAGCCACCAGCAGATGCTGGCCGCCGAAGCGGATATTGATATCGTCGACGTCTGCACGCCGCCCTACGTCCACGCCGAAATCAGCATCGACGCCCTGAACGCCGGGTGTCACGTCCTGTGTGAAAAGCCGATGGCCGCGTCGCTTGAGGAGTGCGACGCGATGATTGCCGCGCAACAAGCCAGCGGAAAAACCCTGTCGATCATCGCCCAGAACCGCTTTACCGACGCCTTCTGGCGGCTGAAAGCAGCGCTGGATTCCGGCCTGGCGGGCAAAATCTGCCACGCGCAGGTGGACTCGTTCTGGTGGCGCGGCCACTGCTATTACGACCTGTGGTGGCGCGGCACCTGGGAGAAAGAGGGCGGCGGCTGCACCCTCAACCATGCGGTTCACCACATCGACGCCATCCAGTGGATGCTGGGCTTTCCGTCGGAAGTGGTGGCGATGATGACCAATGTCGCCCACGACAACGCCGAAGTGGAAGATCTGAGCGCCGCGATTTTCAAATATCCCAGCGGCGCACTCACGCAGCTCACCGCTTCCGTGGTGCACCACGGAGAAGATCAGAAGATTGTGATTCAGGGTGAGAAAGCACGGATCTCCGCACCGTGGGAGGTGTTCGCCAGCGTCAGCGCCGACAACGGTTTCCCGCAGGCCACGAACGATACGACGCGCGAAACGCAGCTGAATGCGGTATTTCACGAGACGCCCAAACTCGAGTGGACGCTGCATACCGGGCAGATCCACGACCTGCTGCGCGCGGTTGAACAGCAAACCGCTCCGCTGGTTGATGGCGTGCAGGGCAAACGCTCGCTTGAACTCATCACCGCCATCTATAAATCGTCCATCACCGGAAGTGTGGTCCGACTACCTATCTCGCGCGATGACCCGTTCTACCGCACCGGTGGCACCAACGTGCTCGCCCCGCGCTTCTACCAAAAATCCGCCAGCGTCGCCAATTTCAGCGAAACCGGCGCCATTCCATTAGGCAAAAATCTGGACCAGGGGATCTGACCATGAATAAACATGACGGTATGAATTACGCGCCCGTGGGCAAACCACAGCCGGTGGTCCAGCCCGGTGAATTTGTCTTTGCGGCAGCGGCTCTCGATCACGGCCATATCTACGGCATGTGCAACGGGCTGATGGAGGCCGGGGCGACGCTGAAATGGGTCTACGATCCCGATCCCGCGAAAGTGGATAAATTTGTGCAGCAGTATCCGCAGGTGAAGGCCGCCGATTCGCTGGAGGTGATTCTTGCCGACAGCGACGTGCAGCTGGTCGCCGGGGCGGCGGTTCCGTCCGATCGCTGCGCGCTGGGGCTGAAGGCCATGGCCGCCGGTAAAGACTATTTCACCGACAAAGCACCGCTGACCACGCTGGAGCAGCTCGATGATGCCAAAGCGATGGTGGCGAAAACCGAGCGTAAATACGCGGTCTACTACAGCGAGCGTCTGCACGTCGAAAGCGCGGTGTTTGCCGGGCAACTGGTGAAACAGGGGGCGATAGGTCGCGTGGTACAGACCCTCGGCACGGGCCCGCACCGCGAAGGACAAGGCCGCCCGGACTGGTTCTACGAGCGGCGCTATTTCGGCGGCATTCTGTGCGATATCGGCAGCCACCAGATCGAGCAATTCCTGTTTTACACCGGCAACCACGAGGCCACGGTGGTCGCCAGCCAGGCACGAAATTTCAACCATCCGCACCACCCAGATTTTGAAGATTTCGGCGACGCGATGCTCAAGGGTGAAAACGGGGCCAGCGGCTACTTCCGCTGCGACTGGTTTACCCCCAACGGGCTGTCAACCTGGGGCGATGGCCGTCTGACGCTGCTCGGCACCGACGGGTATATCGAAATCCGCAAATATGTCGATCTCACGCGCGGCGAACAGGACGTGGTCTATCTCGTCAACAACGAGGGCGAATTCCGCTATCCGGTGGCGGGTCAGGTCGGCTTCCCGTTCTTTGGCGAGCTGATCCTGGACTGCCTGAATCGCACCGAAAACGCGATGACCCAGGCGCACGCCTTTAAAGCGGCCGAGCTGTGCGTGAAAGCGCAGATGCTGGCAAACGCGGCGGATTAACGAGAGGTGCGGATGAAAACGCTCAATGCAGCCCTTATCGGCGGCGGTGCGATCCACAGTTGCCACGTCAATGCCCTGCGCCAGATGCCTGGCGTGACCCTGCGCGCGCTGGCGGATATCAACAGCGAAGTCGGTTTGAAGCTGGCGATGGCGTATCAGTGCCGCTTTTATCAGGATTATCAGGAGATGCTGTTGGATGACGAAATCGACGTGATTCACATCTGCACACCGCATTTCGAACATAAACGGATGATTCTGGCGGCCCTTGCGGCAGGAAAGCATGTGTTCTGCGAAAAGCCGGTGGGGATGAACGGCGGCGAAATCACTGAGATCGCGCACGCTGCGCAGAATGCGGTAGGTCTGCTTGGCGTGTGTTATCAGAACCGGCTCAACCCCACCAGCCAGCGCATCCGACGGGAGCTGGCAGAGGGGGAGATGGGCAAAATGCTGAGTATCAAAGCCGTGCTCACCTGGTCGCGTTCGGGCGCTTATTACACCGAAAGCCCCTGGCGCGGGCGTTTTGCCACCGAGGGCGGGAGCTTGCTGATCAATCAGGCGATTCACACCCTCGATCTGATGCAGTGGTTTGCGGGCGGCGTGACGCGCCTGAAAGGGGTCGTCGACAGCGGCGAGCTGGCCGACGTGACGCAAGCCGAGGACAGCGCGATGGCGACGCTGCACTTCACCAACGGCGCGCGTGGCCTGTTTTACGCCACTAACTGCCACACCACCGACTCGCCGCTGCTGCTCGAGATTCACTGCGAAAACGGCATCTTGCAGCTGTGCGACAACGCCCTGTGGCGGTTGTGCAACGGCGAGCGGGTGAAACTGGTAAGCGACGCATCGCCAAACGGTGTCGCAAAAAGTTACTGGGGTTTAGGCCACCAGCACGCGATTGGCGATTTTTATGCCGCCATCCAAAACCCGGAAAAAGCGGATTACACCGATATTCGCGAAGCCGGAAAATCAATCAACCTTGTGGAGGCCATTTATCGTTCATCCCAGATTCGGCAATGGATTGAGATTAATCAGCAGTGAATAAAAATCGGCCAGAATAAATCTGGTTCATAATAACCCTACTCTGAGTATCAATATTATGGTCAAACCAACTGAACGCAGGGTTGGTTATGGTGTGGCGCTTGGCTACGGCATAACCGATCTGTTTGGCGGAGGCGCTTTCGCCATTATTGGCACCTGGCTGTTATTTTTTTATACCACCTATTGCGGACTGAGCGTGCTCGAAGCCGGTTCTATCTTTGCTATTGCGCGGGTCATTGACGCCGTATTAAGCCCGATTATGGGCTATATCACCGACAATTTTGGCAATACCTGGCTCGGGCGAAAATTTGGTCGCCGCCGCTTCTTTTTATTATTAAGTTCACCGCTGATGTTTTTATATGCCCTGCTGTGGGTAACCGATATGGGTTACTGGTATTATCTCGGCACCTATTTGTCGATTGAATTATTGTCGGCGATGGTGCTGGTACCGTGGGAGACGCTGGCGGCTGAGATGACCAACCGCTACGAAGAGCGCAGCCGCTTGTCCGGAGTGCGGATGATCTGCTCCCAGCTCGGCGGTTTTCTGGCGGTGTCCGTGCCCGGCGTGATTATGCATTTCACCGGGAAAGATAATCCGTTTACTTATACCCTCACCGGATTGATCTTCTCCTGCGTCTTTTGTCTCGCGGTATTTATTACCTGGCGCACCACCTGGGAGGCGAAAGATGTGCATCAGGAGTCCGATTTTAAAATTGAGACCCACCGCAGTAGCGGTTTACTTAATCACCTGAAATATCTGGTGCTGGATCTCTTCTCCGCCTTCCAAATTCGCGCCTTTCGTTTACACATCATCATCTATATTTTCTCGTTTACCGCGATGGATGTGTTCGGTTCAGTTTTTACTTATTACGTGGTCTACTGCCTGAGCCAGGACGCAGCGGCGGTTTCCGGCTGGCTCAGTATCGCCGCGTTTGCCTCGGTGCCGGGCACTTACGGATTTATGCTGCTGTTAAACCGGCTGAATATTTCTCCGTCGGCGGCGCTGCGAATCGCTTACGGCTGTATATTCTTCGTGCTGGCGTTCTTGTTCGCCGTCTATTACACGCAAACCCAGGTCCCTGCCCTGCTGTTCTCGGCGGTCTTTATTCTGCTTGGCGCGGCGCGTGCCGGGTTGTATTACATTCCGTGGAACATCTACAGCTTTATTCCTGACATCGACGAGATGGTCACCCAGCAGCGCCGGGAGGGGATTTTTGCCGGCGTTATGGTGCTGACGCGTAAAAGCACCGTCGCACTGGCGATCATGCTGATCGGTGTGGTGTTGCAGGAGTCCGGGTTTGTGAAAGGCAACGGCGCGCAGCCTGAATCGGCACTGTACGCCATTATCGGCCTGATGCTGTTCGCCACCTCCGCGCTGCTGGCGGTGAGTTTCATCACTACCTATAAATTCACCCTAACGCGGGACACCCACAAACTGCTGCTCAAAGAGATCGCCCGTCGCAAGCTGGGCGGCGATTACCGCGACTGCGATGCGCGTACCCGGGTGGTCATTAAACAGCTCACGGGCTATGAGTACGACGAGGTTTGGGGCGGTAACGCCGCACGGCGACCGGTGGATAATGTCAGTTTGTCCTGATTAAGGGGCCGGGCAGCACACGTCTGCCCGGCCTGTTTTTGCCAAAAATGTGACCTCTGGCGGATTTACACACGTTTACGCTATACTACCCGCTGAAATAATCGGCTCAACGCTACGAGCCGATGTTCAATGTGTCTTCACACAAACGAAATCAACTTCCCTTCCGAGGATCTGGCGAGAAGCCGGATAAACTATGTTAAACAGTATTTTAGTAATACTTTGTCTTATTGCCGTCAGTGCATTTTTCTCGATATCTGAGATTTCGCTGGCCGCCTCCCGCAAGATCAAACTTAAACTGCTTGCCGACGATGGCAATCTCAATGCACAACGCATCCTGAAAATGCAGGAAAACCCCGGTATGTTCTTTACCGTGGTGCAAATCGGTCTGAACGCCGTCGCCATTCTCGGCGGTATCGTGGGTGACGCAGCCTTTTCTCCGGCCTTCTATAGCCTGTTCTCGAAGTACTTCTCGCCTGAACTGTCCGAGCAGCTGAGCTTTATTCTCTCCTTCTCGCTGGTGACCGGCCTGTTCATCCTGTTCGCGGATTTAACCCCGAAACGCATCGGTATGATTGCGCCAGAAGCTGTGGCTTTGCGCATCATCAACCCGATGCGCTTCTGCCTGTACGTATTCCGTCCGCTGGTCTGGTTCTTTAACGGCCTGGCAAACACCATTTTCCGCCTCTTCAAACTGCCGATGGTGCGTAAAGATGACATCACATCTGATGATATTTACGCGGTGTTTGAGGCCGGTGCGCTGGCAGGTGTTCTGCGTAAGCAGGAGCATGAACTGATCGAGAACGTGTTTGAACTCGAATCCCGTACCGTGCCGTCCTCCATGACCGGGCGCGAAAACGTGATTTGGTTCGATCTGCACGAAGACGAGCAGAGCCTGAAAAACAAAGTGGCCGAGCATCCGCACTCCAAGTTCCTGGTCTGTAACGAAGATATCGATCACATCATCGGCTACGTCGATTCAAAAGACCTGCTGAACCGCGTGCTGGCTAACCAAAGCCTGGCGCTGAACAGCGGCGTGCAGATCCGCAATACCCTGATTGTGCCGGACACCCTGACGCTCTCCGAAGCGCTGGAAAGTTTCAAAACTGCGGGTGAAGACTTCGCGGTGATCATGAATGAATACGCGCTGGTCGTGGGTATCATTACGCTCAACGACGTGATGACCACCCTGATGGGTGACCTGGTCGGCCAGGGCCTGGAAGAGCAGATCGTCGCGCGCGATGAGAACTCATGGCTGGTGGATGGCGGCACGCCGATTGAAGACGTGATGCGCGTGCTGGATATCGACGAATTCCCGCAGTCGGGCAACTACGAGACGATTGGCGGCTTTATGATGTTTATGCTGCGTAAAATCCCGAAACGTACCGACTCGGTGAAGTTCTCCGGCTATAAGTTTGAAGTGGTGGATATCGACAACTACCGCATCGACCAGCTGCTGGTGACACGCATCGATAACAAACCGACCGTGCTGGTGCCGAAGCTGCCAGACGCGGAAGAGAAAGCCTCGGCGTAAGTGCCCCACAAACATCAACGGCTCCCAATAGGAGCCGTTTTTATATACTGCTTTAACTACTGCATAGCACGTGGTTAAGCCATCTCAGTTTGCAGACGCATAACCTGGCGGTTGACTTCGGACATCACAGAATAGTGCTGTTTGTCCTTCACTTTCGGGATAAGAATTTTGCCCTTATCAAATTCGAAAGCGCCAACATCCTTGATGTACAACCGTCCTCGGAACAGGATCTTCACGTACTTCGCCACCTGAAGCGGGTTGTAGCGTTGGAAAATTTTCATTCTTGTATCTCCTGCGAATCATACGCTCTTGCGGCGCCACAATCGGGCCGACTGTCCAGAGCGCAAATTTATTGCTCAATGACTATAGACCAGAAAAACGTTGATACCCAGTATGCATAAGTTTATTTACCGTTTGATTACAAATATTCAGAACATTCTTTGCATAGCATTTCTAAAAGCAGTATAAGCCTTCGTTTTTTTACGGATATGTGCGTTCGCCCGCAAACTGGCACTCGGATTGCGGGTAAAGCCGATTGATCGCACTTATGATTAAACCGTAAGACCAAGTGGTCGGATCACCTGCAACTATAAGGAAACACCATGACCCTTCGTAACATCCTGGCCGCAGCCTGCCTGTTACTGCCGCTGATGGCTTCCGCACACAACATTGAAAAGGGACAACGTGTGCCACCAGTCGGTATAGCCGATCGGGGAGAATTGATTCTCGACAATGATAAGTTTAGCTATAAACCCTGGAATAGCGCGCAGCTCGCGGGCAAAGTGCGAGTGGTGCAACATATTGCCGGTCGTACCTCGGCAAAAGAGAAAAATGCCACCCTCGTGGAAGCGATTAAGACTGGAAAATTCCCGCACGACCGCTACCAGACCACCACCATCGTGAACACCGATGACGCGATTCCAGGCTCGGGCATGTTTGTGCGCAGCAGCCTGGAGAGCAATAAAAAGCTCTATCCGTGGTCGCAGTTTATTGTCGACAGCGATGGCGTGACGCGTAAAGCCTGGGGTCTGGAAGAGGAGAGCTCAGCGATTGTGGTGCTGGATAAAGATGGCCGCGTGCAATGGGTGAAAGACGGCGCGCTGACGCAGGAAGAGGTGCAACAGGTTGTCGCCCTGCTGCACAAATTGCTCGGTCAGTAAATCGAAACCCGGAAGCCCGGATTTAAGAACGACTCGCGCGGGGTGTAGTCCAGTGGCTTGCCCTGCCAGTCGTGAACGTGTGCGCCCGCGGCAGACGCTACCGCATGGCCTGCCGCCGTATCCCAGACGTTGGTTGGCCCAAAGCGCGGATACAGCTGCGCCTGCCCTTCCGCCACCAGGCAGAATTTCAGCGACGAGCCAATCGACGTCGTCTGGTGCTCGCCGATTTGATGCAGATACTCCTGCAGCTCAGCGTCACTGTGGGAACGGCTGATGACCACCAGCGGTGGTCGCGCGTCGCGCACCTGGATGGGCTTGCGCGTACCGCTCTCCTCTTTCCACGCCTTGCCTTCTGCGGCGCTGTACATCACTTTCAGCACCGGCGCGTAGACCACGCCCAGCACCGCTTTCCCGTTTTCAATCAAGGCAATATTGACGGTAAACTCACCGTTACGCTTGATAAATTCTTTGGTGCCATCCAGCGGGTCCACCAGCCAGTAGCGCTGCCAGTGCTGGCGCACATCCCAGCTCTGCGGATCTTCTTCAGACAGCACCGGGATATCCGGCGTCAGGGCCTGAAGCCCTTTGAGGATCACCTCGTGGGCCGCGAGATCGGCCGCTGTCACCGGCGAGTCATCCGCTTTGCTGACAACGTCCATCGGCTTTGTGCCATCGTAGACCTGCATAATGGCATCACCCGCATCCCGTGCGAGCTGACAAATTTTATCTAACATTATCCACCTCTTCGTTATCGCAGTGGTCATAACTTATTGTTTTAGTTATATCGTATTGTTAACAATTCCGCTATCTGTGAAGCAATTCTGGTTTCACGACGCTTTTTTCTGGCAGGATTCACACTTCTGTAAGCAACAAAATATACATACATATTCTTTTGTGGCTTGGATCGTAAAAAGGACTCCTCTGATGATTAAGTTTAGCGCAACGCTCCTGGCAACGCTGATTGCCGCAAGCGTGCAGGCCGCGACGGTAGATCTTCGCATTCTGGAAACTACCGACCTGCATAGCAACATGATGGATTTCGATTACTACAAAGATACCCCGACCGAAAAATTCGGACTGGTACGCACCGCAAGTTTGATTAACGCCGCGCGCGGCGAGGTGAAAAACAGCGTGCTGGTCGATAACGGCGACTTAATTCAGGGTAGTCCGCTCGGCGATTACATGGCGGCGAAGGGGCTGAAAAAAGGCGATATTCACCCGGTTTATAAGGCGTTGAATACCCTGGATTACGCCGTCGGTAACCTCGGAAACCACGAGTTTAACTACGGGCTGGATTATCTGCATATGGCGCTCGCTGGCGCAAAATTCCCATACGTTAACGCCAATATCATCGACGTTAAGACCCAAAAGCCGCTGTTTACGCCCTATCTGATTAAAGAGACTGAGGTCGTGGATCAGGACGGTAAAAAGCAGACGCTGAAAATCGGCTATATCGGGTTTGTGCCACCGCAGATCATGACCTGGGATAAAGCCAATCTCTCGGGCAAAGTGACCGTTAATGACATCACCGAAACCGCGCGCAAGTATGTTCCGGAAATGCGTGAGAAAGGGGCTGATCTGGTGGTCGTAGTGGCGCACTCCGGGCTGTCTGCCGATCCGTATCAGGCGATGGCCGAGAACTCCGTCTATTACCTCAGCGAAGTACCGGGCGTTGACGCCATTCTGTTTGGTCACGCGCACGCGGTCTTCCCTGGCAAAGATTTCGCCAGCATTAAAGGTGCCGATATCGAAAAAGGAACCCTCAACGGCGTGCCGTCGGTGATGCCCGGCATGTGGGGCGATCATCTGGGCGTGGTGGATCTGGTACTGAATAACGATGGCGGAAAATGGCAGGTGACCCAGTCGAAAGCCGAAGCGCGCCCAATCTACGACGCGGCGGCGAAAAAATCGCTGGCGGCCGAAGATAAAAATATCCTGAGCGTTCTGAAACACGATCACGATGCGACCCGCGAATTTGTCAGCAAGCCGGTCGGGAAATCCTCCGACACTATGTACAGCTACCTGACGCTGGTGCAGGACGATCCCACTGTCCAGGTGGTGAATATGGCGCAGAAAGCCTACGTTGAGCGCTTTATTCAGGGCGATCCGGACCTGGCGAAACTGCCGGTGCTTTCTGCGGCGGCTCCGTTCAAAGTCGGCGGGCGTAAAAACGATCCGGCCAGCTACGTTGAAGTGGAAAAAGGTCAGCTCACCTTCCGCAACGCGGCGGATCTCTACCTCTATCCGAACACGCTGGTGGTGGTAAAAGCCACGGGGAAAGAGGTGAAAGAGTGGCTGGAGTGTTCCGCCGGTCAGTTTAACCAGATCGACGTTCACAGCAGTAAGCCGCAGTCGCTGATCAACTGGGACGGTTTCCGCACCTATAACTTCGACGTGATCGACGGCGTGGAATACCAGATCGACGTGTCACAGCCGGCGAAATACGACGGCGAGTGTCAGACGGTGAACCCGCAGGCGGAACGTATCAAGCATCTGACCTTCCAGGGTAAACCGATCGACCCGAACGCGGTATTCCTGGTCGCGACCAATAACTATCGCGCGTACGGCGGCAAATTCGCCGGGACCGGCGATAGCCATATCGCGTTTGCATCACCGGACGAGAACCGCTCGGTGCTGGCGGCGTGGATTGGCGAGCAGTCGAAAAAGGATGGCGCGATCCATCCGGCGGCAGACAACAACTGGCGTCTGGCCCCGATTCAGAGCGCGTCTAAGCTGGATATTCGTTTTGAGACATCACCGTCTGACAAAGCGGCGGCGTTTATTAAAGACAAAGCGCAGTATCCGATGAGCAAGACCGGAACCGATGATATCGGATTCGCGATTTATCAGGTGGATTTGAGCAAGTAAACGTATTTACCCGGCCTGCACAATGGCAGGCCGGGTAAAGGTTAGCGCCGTGCGGCAATCACGCCGCACGATCCTCGCGATGAGCCAACACCTGCGGCGTATTTACCTCGATCCAGTCCACCAGCGCGGCGACCTTCTCGCTCACCTCATCGCCCAGCGGCGTGAGGCTGTACTCCACGTGCGGAGGCACCACCGGATACGACACACGATTCACAAATCCATCCTGCTCCAGCGCCTGTAATGACTGCGCCAGCATCTTCTCGCTGACGCCGCCCATCTTACGACGCAGGTCGCTAAAGCGATGCGTGCCCTGGCGCAACGCCACCAGAATCAGCACGCCCCAACGGCTGGTAACGTGTTTGAGCACTTCACGGGACGGACACTGCTCGGCAAACAGGTTGCCGTCGCGCATTTGCTCGCTGAGGGTAGGGATTACTGTTTTCATACTGATCTTTTCACACATACTAACTAAAAGTTAGTGATATTATGCCACATCAAAATCCCGCCCACCAGAGCCGCAGCTTCATGCCCCAGCCGCTGGTGTAACCCGTGGTAATGGATTTGACCTCTCCGCGCGAGACGATAAGCACCGTCGGGGTCACCTGCACCTGCCAGCGGCGAGCGAGCTGGCCCTGAGGGTCGTTGACCGTCGGCATCCCGTAGCGTTTTTTCGCCAGCCAATGGCTCAGCGTGGCATCGTCACCGGAACGCAGCGCCACGCTAATGACGTTTCTCCCCTCCTCTGCCATCTCTGCCACCGACGGCGTGGTGTAGCGGCATACGCCACACCAGGTCGCCCAGACATACACCAGCAGCGGTCTGTCGTGGCTGCGCTGCGCCAGATCCACCGATTCGCCGTCCAGCGTCTGCAGCGGCGTGCTAATTAAGGTCGCCGGGAGTGAGGGTTTGCGGAACTGATCGGTGATCAGCACTGCCGCGAGGGCAATCAGCAGCCAGACAATACCCTCACGCAGCCAGCGCAGTGCTTTACTGCGCATCTGGCTTCGCCAGCTCTTGCTTCACCAGCGCCTCCAGGTCGTCGTAGGGGATAGCGCCCGGCACCAGAGTTTTGCCGACCAGGGTCGCCGGAGTGCCCTGCACGCCCAGCACCTGAGCAAGAATCAAATTCATCTGCAGGGTTTCGCCACTTTTCTCATCGGCCTTGATGGCGCCCGTGCCCGTTTTCTGCTGTGCGGCCAGGATAGAAGCCTCGTCGTGATAACCTTTCTTCGACATCAATCGCTGGTGCAGCGCCCAATACTGCTGAGGCTGCTGTCGCCAGGCCGTCAGCGCAATTCGCGCTGAGTGGGCCGAGCTTTCACTACGAAACGGCAGCAGTTTCACCACCAGTTTGACATCCGGAAATTTATGCACAATCTTCTCAAGCTCCGGGTCAAACTGCTTGCAGTAGGGGCAGTTGTAATCGGTAAACGACACCAGCGTCAGGCGTGGTTTTTCCGCGCCCATCGCAGGGGTGTCGGGATCATTCCAGAGCAAATTCTCCAGATCGGGTTCAGCGGCAAAACTCAGGGTCGAAAAACAGAACAGCACGATCAAGGTTAAAATACGCATTGTTAGTGTCCTTTGGCGTTATTCAGGGTCTGAAGGAGATCGTCACGATCCAGCAGCGGCGGCAATATGCGGCCTTGCTCCAGCCCGGGGCCATAAATTTGGTTGAAGGGGACGGCGGCACTCTGACGCGCGCGAAGGAACTGGCTAATCGTCTCGGATGGGCGGCTCCAGTCGCCGCGCAGTGCAACCACATCCGGCTCGCTGAGGGCGTTTTGCACCTCGTCGCGTAGCAGCACGTTGTATTTGTTCGCTTTGCAGGTCACGCACCAGTCGGCGGTGACATCGACGAAGACCCGTTTGTTGTCGGCCAGCGCGGCGGTAATCGCCTTTTCGCTGAGCGGCTGCCAGACGATGCGATCCTTCGCCAGCCCCGATTGACCGGCGCCGATGAGCGGAAGGGAAATACCGAGCGACACCATCGCGGCCAGGGCACTCCACAACGCCACCCGCCATCCCCAGCGCCATAGCGTGGCGATCAGCAGCGTGATGACGATGAATGCGCCTAACGCCTGCGTCGGCCCTCGCCCAATGTGAACGGCGAGCAGGCTGGCAAGCCACAGCCCTGACGCGAGCATCATCAGGCCGAGGATTATCCGCACGACGTTCATCCAGCGTCCCGGTCGCGGCAGTCGCAGCGCCAGCCCTGGCCAGGCAGCGATCAACAGCCACGGCAGGCTCATGCCGATCCCCATCACCAGGAATATCCCCCACAGCAGGGACAACGGGGCGACCAATGCCACCGAAACCGCCGTGCCGAGAAACGGCGCCGTGCACGGAGTTGCCAGCAGCGTCGCAAAGGCCCCCTGGCAGAAATGGCCCACCAGACCATTGCCGCCCCGCGTGGCGAGAAACGTAGAGACACCGGATGAGAGCCTGATTTCAAACAGCCCCAGCAGGCTGGCGCTGAAGCCCACCATCACCAGCACCATCGCGGCGATAAACCACGGGTTCTGGAACTGGATGCCCCAGCCGAGCGCCTGATTGCTGAGACGCAGCGCCGTCATCATCAGCGCCAGCGCGAGGAACGAGGTCACGATCCCAGCGGCCGAGGCCATAAACTGCTGACGCACCACGCGGCGATGAGTCGACGAGGCCTGCACGACACTGCCCAGTTTCATCGCCAGCACCGGCAGGACGCACGGCATGACGTTGAGGATTAGCCCTCCGGCCAGCGCCATCAGCAGAATCCAGGCCAGGCTAAACGGGGCGCCACCGGATGGCGCGTCGCCCACTGTCACCTGGCTCTCCTGCCCCTGACCGCTGTCAGCGAGCACCAGCGACAGGGTTTTGCCCCGCAGATCCGGTGCGCTGTCTCCCCAGCCGTCGCTGACGGGCAGCGTCGCGGTCAGTGTCTGGCCGTCAATCCGGTAAACCGGTTTGCCAAAATCCGTGTCGGCCAGGGTGTCGATAAACAGCTCGGGCTTTTGCCAGCCCGCCTCGCGAGTAGCAGTGATACGAAGCTTTTCGTCACCGAAACCGGCGCTCAGATCGGAAGTGAGTCCTTCCTTGAGCGGCAGCGTACCCAGCGCGCGGCTGAAATCGTAGCTAAATTGCGGATCGGCGGACGCACTGAGATCCAGCGCAAAGGGGTAGTCCGTCAGGATGCAGACGTTGCTGCAGGTGGAGAGCGTGAGCACGCCCGTCAGTTTCTCCGGCATTGCGCCGCGCAGGGTGATCGGAAACGACACGTTACCGTCGTAGCCCTGCGTGGTAATGCCTGCCACCTCGAAACGCTGCGGCACCGGCCAGCGCCAGTCCATCTCCAGCGGTGTGTTCCAGCTTATCGCCGGGGCGATGCCGCCCTCTCCGGGCGATCGCCAGTAGGTTTTCCAGCCTTTTTCGAGACGGACATCCAGCAGCAGGCGCGTGTCGTGCCCTTGCCGGGCGTCTGCCCGCACGCGAACGCTGGCGTGATCATTATCCGCGGCGCGAAGCCAGCCGCTGTCGGCGGCCTGACTGACGGGCAGCCATAGCCAGAACAGGCAGAGCACAAGCTGCCTTAAAAATGCATACATTTATTTTCTCCATAAATAATTAATTAACCTGAATTAGCAGGCAATCAATCATTCACGGAATACGCAGAGTCGCAGATGCACCCGCAATCGGGGCGGAGAGATGACGCGAGGCGGCCAGCGGCGCACCGGGCGATGCGGTACGGCGGCCAGCACCGCCAGGACCAGCGTGATGGCAAACAGCGCGCCTTCAAACATGATCGGCGGTGTTGCCAGCAGGGATTTGGCACTCAGCTCGCAAGGGGTGACCGGGGCATCGCTGTCGCCAGTCTGCTCTACCGTTTGCTGAGCCACGGAAGCGGCGTTCATCACCAGCGCATGCAGCCCCGCCATGCGCTGGGTGGTGCAGACAAGCACCACCAGACATGCCAGAGCGACAAGAAGAAAAGCTTTACGCTGACGGGGGATCATAGACGCCTCAATCAAATTCAGGCGGATATCTTAGCGGCAAAAAAGACGCTGTGCTGTAAAGAAACGTCGTGATGACAAATTTAACACTTACCTTTTTGTACGTACTTACTAAAAGTTAGTAAGAGTGGTAATGTTCCGTCATACCATGCAAACAACGAGGAAATAACTCATGATCGCAATTACCGGCGCAACCGGCCAGCTTGGCCAACACGTTATCAACAACCTGCTTAAAACCGTTCCTGCCAGCGAGATCGTGGCGATTGTACGTAACCCGGCAAAAGCCGACGCCCTGAGCCAGAAAGGCATTACCGTTCGCCAGGCGGATTACACCGACCAGGCGGCGTTCACCACCGCCCTGAGCGGCGTGGAGAAACTGCTGCTGATCTCCTCAAGCGAGGTCGGCCAGCGTGCGACCCAGCATCAGAATGTTATCAACGTGGCAAAAGCGGCGGGCGTGAAATTTATCGCCTACACCAGTCTGCTCCATGCGGATAAGTCGCCACTCGGCCTGCGCGATGAACACATCGCCACCGAAAAGGCGCTGGCCGAGTCCGGCATTCCTTACGCCCTGCTGCGCAACGGCTGGTACACCGAAAACTATCTCGCCAGCGCACCACCGGCCCTGGAGCACGGCGTGTTTATCGGCGCGGCGGGTGACGGCAAAATCGCCGCAGCCACACGCGAAGATTATGCCGCTGCGGCGGCGAAAGTGATCGCGGAAGAGGGTCATGCAGGCAACGTGTACGAACTGGCTGGCGACACGGCGTGGACGCTGAGCGAACTGGCTGCTGAGCTGAGCAAGCAAAGCGGAAAACCGGTGACCTATCAGAACCTGAGCGAAGCCGATTTCGCCGCCGCGCTGAAAAGCGTGGGCTTACCGGCCGGGCTGGCGGATATGCTGGCAGATTCTGATGTCGGTGCCTCGAAGGGTGGTCTGTTCGACGACAGCCGTACCTTGAGCAAACTGATCGGTCGCCCGACCACGCCGCTGGCTGAGAGCATCAAAGGCATTCTGTAATTGTTAAGCGGTGGTTAATTTTAGTGGCATCCCCGTAGGTCATCTCTGATAATGAAAAGATGACCCACCTGGAGGCTCACCGTGCAAGGCGTACCCGAACAGTTCATCGATGAGAGAGACAGCGCGCGCTTTCGCCATCTGGCGCAGGTGCCGGGCGTCGAACTGTATCATGCGCATATCTCACGTTACGCCTTTGAACCTCACACCCACGAAGCTTTCGGGATCGGCGCGATAGAAGCCGGAGCCGAACGCTTTCGCTATCGTGGCGCGCAGCATGTCGCGCCCGTTCACTCTGTTGTCACCATGAATCCCGACGAGTTGCACACCGGCGAGGCCGCCACTGAAGACGGCTGGCGCTACCGGATGGTCTATCTCGATCCCGATCTGCTCGAAGAGGTGACCGGCATTCGCCACTGGTGGTTTAGCGACGTCACACGCCACGACCCGCTGCGCTCGCAGCAGATCTGTCAGCTGATTTACGGACTGTGGCACACGGACGATCCGCTGGCCCAGAAGGGCTTACTGCTGGATCTGATCGAGACATTTCAGCCACTGGCGCGCCATGCTCCGGTCATTCAGGAAGGGGCGCACCGTTTCGAGCGGGCGCGCGAGTATCTGCACGACAACTATATGCATCCGGTGACCCTGGATGAGCTGGCGCGCGTGGTCTCGCTGAGTCCGTACCATTTCCAGCGCCAGTTCAAAGCACACTTTCACGTGACGCCGCACCAGATGCTGATGGCGATCCGCCTGTGGCGCGCCAAAGCGTTTCTCACCCTCGGCATGCCGGCCGCTGAAGTGGCCGCCGCAACCGGGCTGACCGATCAGTCTCATCTCACCCGCGCCTTCACCCATCGCTACGGCATTACGCCCGTTCGCTATCAGAAGCAGGTCGTTCGGCGCTAATGCGCAATCTCATACAATATTCCCGGCTGACCTCTTTCTACACTGTGCGCAGGTTTCTCTGACGTGGATGGCAAAATGATTAGCGGCGTGTTGTATGCCCTGCTGGCGGGTTTGATGTGGGGATTAATTTTTGTCGGCCCGCTCATTGTGCCGGAATACCCGGCAATGTTGCAGTCGATGGGGCGCTATCTGGCGCTGGGGCTTTTCGCCCTGCCGCTGGCGTGGATGGGGCGCGCTCGCCTGCGTCAGTTGACTCGCGGTGACTGGGTTACCGCCCTGGGCCTGACCATGATGGGCAATCTGATCTATTACGTTTGTCTGGCCAGCGCCATTCAGCGCACCGGCGCGCCCGTGTCGACCATGATTATCGGCACCCTGCCGGTGGTGATTCCGGTGTTCGCCAACCTGCTCTATAGCCATCGCGACGGTAAACTGGCGTGGTCGAAAATGCTGCCTGCGCTGGTGTGTATCGCCATCGGTCTGGCTTTTGTGAACATCGCCGAGCTGCATCATGCGCGTGTCGATGAGTTTGACGGCTGGCGTTACGGGTCGGGGATTTTGCTGGCGTCGATCTCCGTGGTCTGCTGGGCGTGGTATGCCCTGCGTAACGCCCGCTGGCTGCGGGAAAACCCGGATAAGCCTCCGATGATGTGGGCCACTGCCCAGGCGCTGGTGACGCTGCCGGTATCGCTGCTCGGCTACGTGGCATCTTGCTGGTGGCTGGGGCTGCAACAGCCGGAGTTTGCCCTGCCGTTCGGGCCGCGTCCGTGGGTGTTTGTCGGCCTGATGGTGGCGATTGCGGTGCTGTGCTCGTGGGTGGGTGCTTTGTGCTGGAATATCGCCAGCCAGAAATTGCCGACGGTGATTCTTGGGCCGTTGATTGTCTTTGAAACCCTGGCCGGGCTGCTTTATACCTTCCTGATGCGCCAGAGCGTGCCGCCGCTGTTAACGGGGTGCGGGATTTTGCTGCTGGTGGTGGGAGTAGCGATTGCCGTCAGAGCGAAGCCGGAAAAACCGACGGTGGTGACGGTTTCGCAGGTTTGACACCACGCCCGGAAAGCCTCAGGGCTTTCCGGGCGTGGATTGTAGTAACCGGATGGGCGCAAGCGCCCTCCGGCCTCTGTCAGAAGGTTTCCCAGTTCCCGTCAACCATCGCTGCTGCGGGTTTAGCTTTTGCGACGTAGGTTTTCACCGGTGCCGCTTTTACCGCCTGACCGCGGGTGATTTTAAACACCGCGACCGCTTCGTTCAGGCGTGCAGCCTGATCTTCCAGCGCCGCCGCGGCTGCCGCTGACTCTTCCACCAGCGAGGCGTTCTGCTGAGTCACGCGATCCATCTCGGCGACGGCCTGCCCGACCTGATCGATACCACGGCTCTGCTCGTCGGACGCCGAGGCGATTTCGCCCATGATATCGGTCACGCGGGTGACGGCATTCACGATCTCAGACATGGTCTCCCCGGCCTGATTCACCAGTGCAGAACCGGCGTTGACGCGATCGCCTGAATCATCGATCAGCGCTTTGATCTCTTTCGCGGCCTGAGCGCTACGCTGGGCCAGAGTACGGACTTCCCCTGCCACGACTGCAAAACCACGGCCCTGCTCGCCTGCACGCGCCGCTTCTACCGCCGCGTTGAGAGCCAGGATGTTGGTCTGGAAGGCAATGCCGTCGATCACGTTGGTGATCTGGGCAATTTTGCTGGAACTGGTGGCAATCTCATCCATCGTGCGCACTACGCCTTCCACCACGCTGCCGCCTTTTTTGGCGGTGGTTGATGCATCCAGCGCCAGTCGGGACGCCTGACGGGCGTTATCGGCGTTTTGCTTCACGGTGGCGGTCAGCTGTTCCATGCTCGCAGCGGTCTCTTCCAGCGACGCGGCCTGCTGCTCGGTGCGGGAGGAGAGATCGTTGCTGCCGGCGGAAATTTCACCGGCGCCCGTATAGATTGTGTCAGCCCCTTCGCGCACCACGCCGACGGTGTTCGCCAGTGCGGTTTGCATCTCTTGTACGTTACGCGCCAGTACCGCCATTTCGTTCTTGCCCTGGGCGTCGATCGGCTGCGTCAGATCGCCTGCCGCAATCGCACGGATATGGCTGATCACATCATGCAGCGGGAGCAACAGTACGCGGCGCATCGCAATCCAGCTGGTGATAATAACGGCTGCGACCACCACCATAATGGCGGAGAGGATCCACAGGATGCGGGTGTAGTCGCTTTCATTGTCCTGAATGCCTTTACTGGTCAGCTTCGCCTGCGCTTCACGCCACTCGCGATACACCTTTTGCATCGCGGTCTGCTTTTGCTCGGCGTTTTGCTTGAACATATCTTCCAGGTTGCCCTGTGCCAGTAAGGTGTTCATTTGCGTCAGGGTGGCGGAGTAGACGCGGTACTGCTCTTCCAGCTGTTTGGAGAGGTTTTCGTCCATCCCCGGCGTTTCCGGCAGGGCGTAATATTTATCGTAATGACCCTGCGCGTCCGTCAGCAGGTTTTTCGCGGTAGCGACCAGCTCGTTCAGCTGCCCGCCGTTAATCTGGCTCGCCACGCTGCTCTGCAAGCGGAGCATTCCACGGTTGAGGGTGACGCGCGCCTGGTTGAGGCTGATCCAGGCGTCAGTAAATTCCGCGACGTTCTGGCTGGAGAGCTGAGAGACGGTGAAATTGTCTTTGTCATTATTCAGAGCATTGATGAATACCCCGGCGGAGATCAGCTGAACGGCGCCCAGCCCGAGCAACACCGAGATTAAGAGGGTGATGACTTTTATACGTTTAAACATGCGATGCCTTTAGTTATCTGCAGGATTTTATCTGACCTGTATCTATCGGCAGGGGCGCGGGGTTGTTTAACGCCTTCTCCGGCATGAGAAGCCCATTCGCGGAATTTTTCAAATCCATTCAGCAGGTTAATACATCAAAATAAATGTGACGGATCTCTCATTTTCGCCGCTGCCCCCAAAGGGTTATAGCCTCACCATAAAGATGCATTTAAAATGCATCTTATATTCTTAATGATGAGGTAACGACGATGGCCTTCCGCGACCAACCTTTAGGCGAGCTGGCGCTCTCCATCCCGCGCGCATCTGCGCTGTTTCGTAAATACGATATGGACTACTGCTGCGGCGGGAAGCAAACGCTGGCGCGTGCGGCATTGCGTAAGGCGCTGGATGTTGATGCGATTGAAGCTGAGCTGGCGCAGCTGGCCGAACAGCCCATCGAGAAAGACTGGCGCAGCGTGGCGCTGGCGGAAATCATCGACCACATCATCGTGCGTTACCACGACCGTCACCGCGAACAACTCCCGGAACTGATTCTCCAGGCGACCAAAGTTGAGCGCGTGCATGCCGATAAAGCCTCCGTACCGCGCGGCCTGGCGAAATACCTGACCATGCTGCACGAAGAGTTATCCAGCCACATGATGAAAGAGGAGCAGATCCTGTTCCCGATGATCAAACAGGGCATGGGTACGCAGGCGATGGGACCGATCAGCGTCATGGAGAGCGAGCACGACGACGCGGGCGAACTGCTGGAGGTGATCAAACACACCACCAATAACGTGACGCCGCCGCCAGATGCCTGCACGACCTGGAAAGCGATGTACAACGGCATTAACGAGATGATCGACGATCTGATGGAACACATCAGTCTGGAAAATAACGTCCTGTTCCCGCGTGCCTTAGCCGGGGAATAAAAAAAGGCCCGGTCGCGTGAGCGCTTACCGGGCCTCTGTTTTGTGCTTTAGTGTGCCGGAGAGGCGAAGCGCCCCCCCGGCAACAGACTTAGCGCATGCCTGCCATACGTTTCTTACCGATAAACAGCCAGCCTAATCCCAGCGCAATGAACCACAGCGGCGTTACGATCAGCGCCTGACGGGTGTCATCTTCCAGCGTCAACAGAACCAGCACAAACACGAAGAACGCCATACAGACCCAGCACATCAGCTTGCCGAGCGGCATCTTATAGATAGATTTCTCATGCAGCTGCGGACGCTGTTTGCGGTACACCAGGTACGAGCAGAGGATGATGGTCCAGACAAACATGAACAGGATCGCGGAGACCGTGGTGATCATGGTGAAGGCGCCAATCACGCTCGGGTTGACGTACAGCATCACCACACCGCCCAGCAGGCAGATGCAGGAGAAGGTCAGCCCTTTCGCCGGTACGGCACGTTTGGAGAGCTTCGCGAAAGCGCTGGGTGCCACGCCTTCCTGCGCCAGACCGAACAGCATACGGCTGGTCGAGAACACGCCGCTGTTGGCAGAAGAGGCCGCCGACGTCAGCACCACGAAGTTAATCAGGCTTGCCGCAGCAGGCAGACCAACCAGCACGAACAGTTCTACAAACGGGCTTTTGGTTGGAACGACGGAGCTCCACGGCGTCACGGACATAATGACGATCAGCGCGAAGACGTAGAACATGATGATACGAATCGGGATGGAGTTGATCGCGCGCGGCAGGGATTTCTCCGGATCTTTGGTTTCCGCAGCGGTGGTGCCCACCAGCTCAATACCCACGAAGGCGAACACCGCAATCTGGAAGCCAGCAAAGAAGCCGCTCAGCCCTTTCGGGAACCAGCCGCCGTCATTCCACAGGTGTGTAAAGGAAGCCTGCACGCCAGTTGGTGACTGGAAGTGCGTCAGCACCATCACCAGCCCCACGACAATCAGCCCGACGATGGCGACGATTTTGATCATCGCAAACCAGAACTCCATCTCACCAAACATTTTTACGGTGGCGAGGTTGAGGCTCAGCAGCAGGACGATCACCGCAAGGGACGCCACCCAGTCGGAAAGACCGGGGAACCAAAATTGCGCGTAGGCGGTGATGGCGACAACGTCAGCCATGCCGGTGACCACCCAGCAGAACCAGTACGTCCAGCCGGTAAAGTATCCCGCCCAGGGGCCGAGCAGGTCAGAAGCGAAGTCGCTAAAAGATTTATATTCGAGATTCGAGAGCAGCAATTCACCCATTGCGCGCATCACGAAGAACAGCATAAAACCGATGATCATATAGACGAAGATGATCGACGGCCCGGCAAGACTGATGGTTTTGCCCGACCCCATGAACAGCCCTGTGCCGATGGCACCGCCGATGGCGATAAGCTGAATATGACGGTTTGTGAGATTGCGCCGTAGCGACTGTTCAGACGAAGCCTCTTCGTCGGCAACGACTTTTACCTGATCTACCATGTGTTTTTTTCCTGTTATGCCTGTCTGTGTTGTTAAGGCTCTTCTGGCCTTTAGTTACGTCATGATGTGACGGTCCCTTAAAAAGGACTCATCGATAGTAGGTAAGAATCGGCGGGATGAATACTATGAAATAGATATTATGTTAATAATATGTTTAAAGTGAGTGTCATATCACTCATACAACGCGAAACAGCTCACAAAAATACACGCAACTCGTAGCTTTGCAAGATAAAATATTGATATCGGCTTAACTATAGGTTTTCTCACTATTTCCCCTCCCGCAGGGGGAGAGGAAATGCGTGTGCCGATTACAGAATTTCCAGCAGCTCGACTTCAAACACCAGGGTGCTGAATGGCGGGATGGACGCGCCAGCGCCACGCTCGCCGTAAGCCAGGTTCTGCGGGATAGTCAGTTCCCATTTGGAACCCACAGGCATCAGCGTCAGCGCTTCGATCCAGCCAGGGATCACGCCGTTGACCGGGAATTCAGCCGGTTCGCCACGGGCGACAGAGCTGTCGAACACCGTACCGTCGATCAGTTTACCGGTGTAGTGCACGCGTACATGGTCAGTACGTGCCGGGATTGCGCCTTCGCCCTGAGTGATGACGCGGAACTGCAGGCCGGATTCGGTGCTGTTCACGCCCTCTTTCTCACGGTTATCTTCCAGGTATTTCACGCCTTCGGCGGCCATCTCTTCAAAACGCTCGCGACGAACGGCATCCGCACGTTCGTGAACTTCACGCAGTGCGCGATGTACAACGTCTACCGGTACAGCCGGGTGTTTGCCTTCCAGCGCGTCAGCGATACCCGCCACCAGTGCTTCAGGTAACAGTCCTTCCAGGCCGGATTCGCTCAGCTGCTGTCCTACCTGCAAACCGATACCGTAGCTTGCCTGCGCTTCGATAGTGTCAAAAGTCGGGGTGGTCATGGGTTTTCCTTCCATCACATTTAAAGTAGCGGGCAGCATATCAGCCACGCCATTATGGGTAAAACTTTGTCTTAAGTTAAGATGACAAACTGCGCCGAAACAGAAACAATAGAGGTGACCAGGTGTTTTCCTAAACGTGAGTCACACGAGTCGGGTTTACTACGCCATTCAGGCAGTTAGCAGACTATACTTCTCAGGACAGGATTATAATGATGCGGAGCAGGAGGAGAGCCATGCCCGGGCGATTTGAACTGAAACCTACCCTGGCGAAAATCTGGCATGCGCCGGACAACTTTCGCATCATGGATCCGCTGCCGCCCTTCCATCGCAGAGGCGTGATTATTGCTGCCCTGGTGGTGGTGATTGGGTTCCTGCTTCCTTCTGGCGATGACAGCAGCGATACGCAGCCTGTCACGCGTAATGCGCAGTTAGATATTCAGTCGCAGTCGCGGCCACAGCCCGATCAACAGCCGATGCAAACACAGCTGGTCACGCCGTCAAACGACCCAGGCCAGGTGGCGCCTGTCTCCCCGGAACCGATTCAGGAAGAGCAGCCGCAGGAACAAGCCGCAGCGCCTGTTCAGTCGCAAGCGCAGCAGCCCACCGGTATTGAACAGCAGTGGCGCTCCTATCGCGTCGAGCCGGGTAAAACCATGGCGCAGCTCTTCCGCGACCATAATCTGCCACCGACTGATGTGTACGCCATGGCGCAGGTAGAAGGCGAAGGAAAACCCCTGAGTAATTTACAGAATGGCCAGATGGTACAGATTCGCCAGAACGCCAGCGGCGTGGTGACAGGGCTGACGATTGATACCGGCAGCGGCCAGCAGGTGCTGTTTATGCGTGAGCCAAACGGCAGCTTTATCCGCGTGAAGTAGCCGAAAGCCCGGTCACACTGGCCGGGCGTTCATATCAGGCGGTTTTTTTCGCCTTATTCACCCACCAGATCCCCGAACAGACCAGCACCAGCGCGATAGCGTATTTGATCTCCAGAATGTTTTCCCCGAGGAAAATGGCGGACAGCACAGTACCAGCAACCGGAATGACAAAGTTAAAGGGGGCTATCATGCTGACGCGGTTTACTTTGAGCAGCATACTCCACAGGGCAAAGGCTACGGACGAGAGCAGCGTCAAATAGCCGAGAACGGCCACCGCAGCCGTGCTGTGCACTTCCAGCCGCCCACCCGTCGAGTAGCCCCCTACCACCAGCACCAGCCCGCCAATAGCCAGCTGCCACCCGGTCATTACCGTGGGATCGACGGTTTGCGAAATACGTTTCCCGTACAGCGTGGCTGCCGAGAGGATGAACGCCGCCAGCACCACAAAACCATCACCGTTCCAGACAAAGTGGAAATCCAGTAATCCGCTGTTGAAATTCACCAGCATCACGCCCGCAAAGCCCAGAATACAGCCGATGGTTTTGTTATAGCTGAGTTTGTCGTTTTGATAAATAAAGTGCGCGAGCAGTACGCTGAAGAAGGTTCCGGTTGCATTCATGATCGACCCTTTCACGCCGGTCGTGTACGCAAGGCCCACATAGAAGAAAACGTACTGGATTGACGTTTGCGTCAGGCCCAGCAGCGTCAGCTGTCCAAACTGACGTGGCGTGAGTCGGGCGATGGGTTTGCGTTGCGCGAGGGCAAACATCAGCAGTAGCAGGCCTGCAAATAGAAAACGGTAACCGGCAAAGACCACTTTCGACGGAATATCGTCGGTGGCGATCTGAAAAAGTTCGTAGCCGCTTTTGATCGCCGGATAAGAGCTTCCCCACAGCAGGCAGCAGAGCGTGGCGCTGGCGTAGGCGATATTCTTACGGGCAAACAGGGATACGGGCTGAGAGGCGTCCATAGCAAATCTCAAAGATAAAATAGCGTTTCAATTATTATCAGGGATTGCGACGGGAATAGCTACCATACAAGTTGAGAGGTGTGATTCTGGCGGGGCTAAAAAACAAAACGCCGGCACAAGGCCGGCGCTTAGACGCTAACTAAGTAAAAAATTACTCAGCTACAACGTTAACAACCAGTTTAGCGAACACTTCGCTGTGAACCTGGAAGTCCACTTCGTGCTCACCAGTGGTACGCAGAACGCCGTTCGGCATGCGAACTTCGCTCTTAGCCACTTCAACGCCAGCTGCAGTTACAGCGTCAGCGATGTCGCGGGTACCGATAGAACCGAACAGTTTACCTTCGTCGCCAGATTTAGACGCGATGGTAACGGTGCCCAGTGCATTGATTGCTTCAGCACGAGCGTTAGCAGCCGCCAGAACGTCAGCCAGTTTGGCTTCCAGTTCAGCACGACGTGCTTCGAAAAACTCAACGTTTTTCTTAGTAGCTGGAACAGCTTTACCCTGTGGAACCAGGAAGTTACGTGCGTAACCCGCTTTAACGTTAACCTGATCACCCAGGCTGCCCAGGTTTGCTACTTTATCAAGCAGAATAACTTGCATTACCTTAT